>Ga0209952_1000072_pt1 | contig 507959 bp, 483 predicted proteins | sample ThiBiot_750_biof_2_FD_183951 | JGI IMG/M metagenome (GOLD analysis project Ga0209952, IMG submission 183951) | Wastewater bioreactor microbial communities from Cape Town, South Africa - Thiocy_cont_750_biof (SPAdes) | ecosystem: Engineered > Bioreactor > Thiocyanate-remediating >... | reverse complement strand
GACCGATCTCTTCCGCAATGTCTGGGTGGACCAGATCGTCGTCAACGATCTGGAAGTGCATATGGACGGCGGCCCGGCCTGGCTGGAATTCGACGACGCCGGCACGATCATGGTGGAATTCCACACCGTACGCCCCGGCCATTACACCTGGTCGGTTCCCGACCTGAAGGACAAGGGCCTGGCCGGCACGATTACGATCAAATGAAGATGCTCCTCGCTCAACGTTATCGGCAGCGATCACCTACGGATCCGTTGAAAGGGGCGGCGATCCCCGCATTCGAACAGATCCTCTGCGGCGGGATCGAAGCCCGCGTGGCGGGTGTGGGTTCCGCCGCGGCGCGGGACGAAGAAGCCCGACCGAATACGAAGCCGACAATCGGCCGGGAGCTTATTCCGGGCAAGCTCATCGGCGCCACGCAAGTCATCTGACGCCCGGGCGGAGCCGCGGCAGGGACAATACGGAGGAGGGAAATCCATGAAAGTATTTCCGAGGGAAATCGCTTTTCTCGTTGGCGGAACAGGCCTGCTTGCAACAATGCCCGCCCAGGCTCAGGACGCAGGAACCACGCTGACCCTGCCAACGATTGAAATCATAGAAACAACTCCGGTGATGGGGCCCGGGCTCGATCAATCCTTTATTCCCGCAGCCGTGAACACGGTGAGCGGGAGCGACTTCGAAAAGCAGCAATCGCCCAGCGTTGTCGACGCCATGCTGCGGCGGGTGCCAAGCGTCTCCATAGCCAACCAGACGGGCAATGCTTTCGAGCCCGACCTCCAGTTCCGCGGCTTTGTCGCCACCCCCCTGACGGGCACTCCGGAAGGATTGGCCGTATACCAGAACGGCGTGCGCATCAATGAAGCGTTCGGAGACAACGTCCATTGGGACTTCATCCCGCCCGACGCGATCGATTCCATGGGAATCGTCACCAACAACCCCATTTTCGGGCTCAACGCGCTAGGCGGCGCGGTCAATGTCCGGATGAAGAACGGGTTTACCTTTCATGGCGTCGAAAATGACATCGAGGCCGGCTCTTACGGGCGCATCCAGGATTCCCTGCAATGGGGCCAGCAGGCTGGCAACTTCGCCACTTACCTCGCCATCGACGGCGCCTACGATCACGGGTTTCGTGACTTTTCGGCGTCGACGATCCGCCGCCTTTACGGAGACGTCGGCTACAAGAACGACAGATCAGAGATTCATCTGAACGTCACGGCGGCCAGCAATTTCTTCAACGCGCCTGCCTCGACGCCCGTCGGCCTGCTGGATCGCGACTACAGCTCCGTCTACACGACCCCGCAGACGGACGACCTGAACATGGCCATGGTCAGCCTGCAGGGGAGCACCGCGATCACCGACACGCTGACCCTGTCGGGTACGGCCTACTATCGGTATTTTTCGAACCATCATGTTGACGGCAACGACACCGACGTGGTGCGCTGCGGCGCCTTTCTCTGCTTTGGCGACGATGGCGATCCGGCCAATGCTGCCGACGGCAGCGGGCAACTCCCGAATCTGTTCGCGCCGGGCGATATCATCGGCGAGATCGACCGCAACAACACCCGCACAAGAGGCTGGGGCGGCAGCCTGCAGGCGACTGACACTGCGAAACTGTTCGGGCTGGACAATACCTTCATCCTTGGAGGGAGCCTGGATATGGCAAGCACCGATTTCGATGCCAATTCGGAACTGGGCACGGTTAATCCCGACAATTTCGTGGTTACGGGAAACGGGCAGTTCCTGGGGGATTCGACCAGCGACGAGGGATCGATGGGGCCGGTCAGCCTGAAAAGCAAGAACATCTACAGCAGCATCTACGCTCTCGATACGCTGGATCTGACCAAGAGGTTCTCGCTGAGCATGGGCGGGCGCTTGAACTTCGCGAAGATCAAACTTGAAGACCAGCTTGAATCCGGGCCCGGCACGCTGACTGGCATGCACAACTATTTCCATTTCAATCCGATGGTCGGCGGAACGTACAAGATCACGCCCGATGTCGTATTGTATGCTGGCTACTCGCAATCGAACCGGGCGCCGACCCCGCTCGAGCTGGGCTGCTCCGATCCGGATTTCCCCTGCATTGTCGACAGCTTCCTCGTCTCCGATCCCGATCTCAAGCAGGTTATCTCGGATACTTTCGAAGCAGGCGTTCGCGGCAAGGTCCACATGAGCGGCGGCCAGTCGCTGGGCTGGCAACTGGGGGTGTTCCGGACGGACAACTCCAACGACATTCTCAATGTGGCGGCACCGATCGGCAAAAGCTTCGGATATTTTGCGAACGTCGGGGACACGCGCCGCCAAGGCATAGAAGCATCGATCGACTATGATGTCGGCCGCTGGTCGCTTTACGCCAGCTACGCCTTTGTGGACGCGACCTACCAGTCGCACATCCAGCTAAACGCGCCCGAGGGAGACCCGTCCGGCGACGATACGCTCGATGTCAGGCCAGGCGACCACATCTCCGGAATCCCCCAGCACCACTTCAAGGCAGGCGTTGATTACAGGATAAGCCCGAAATGGGTGGTCGGCGGGGACGTTCTTGCGGTCAGCAGCCAGTATTTCGGCGGCGACGAATCAAACCAGAACCCGAAGCTGCCAGGCCAGGCCATCGTGAATCTCCACACCACCTACCAGGCCACGAAGAACGTGCAGTTCCATGCCGAGATCCAGAACCTCTTCAATACCAAATACTCCACCTTCGGGACGTATTACGATACCGACGGACCAGTTGGACAGTTGGTCGGAAGCGATAATCCGAGGACCGAGACCCCGGGCATGCCGTTCGCGATCTACGCGGGAATGAGACTCAAATTCTAGCTGTCCGAGGATGCGCTTGATGCCGGACGACCCCATTGCGGCAAGGAGGAGACGCCATGAACCGAAATTTCCGGAGCCTGTGTTTTGTTTTGGTTGCGGGCTTCCTGTGCTTCGCCGCGCAGATGCCCATCCAGTCACCAGCCGAGGCAGCCGACGGCGCGTCTTCGTCGAACATCTCCATTGAATTGAACAAGCTCGAGCCCAACGGAAAGGGCTGCCGCATCTATGTCGTGGCGAACAATCCCACCGCAACGGCTTATCAGGTGCTGAAGCTCGACCTCGTGCTGTTCCGTCCGGACGGAGTCATCGACAAGCGGATTGCGCTCGATCTCGGCCCGCTCCCGGAAAAAAAGAAGTACGTCAAGACCTTCGACCTCGACGCTCCGCCCTGCGAAGGCATCGGAAGCATCCTGCTCAACGCAGTGCTTGACTGCAAGGCGGGATTCCAGCCCGTGCCTGATTGCCTCGACAGGATAACCGTCGATTCCCGTACCCCTGCCACTTTCACCAAATAGGCCCGGAAGTGGACTCAAGCTTCTCCATAGTCGACCTCCTCCGCCATGCCGATCCGGTCGTTCAATCCATCGTGCTCGTGCTTGTCCTGTGCTCTGTCCTTTGCTGGATCATCATTATCGAGAAGATCATCCGGCTTGCCGGATTGGGCAGGGAGGTGAAGCTTCTTCAAAGATTGGCAGCGACTGGCAGCCAGGATCCGCAGGAATTTTCAGGTGCCGCGAAACGCGTGATGAAAGCCGGAATAGGCGAACGGGCCGACCTTGCCGGCCGATCACCGCCCGACGAGGCCCGCCGGTGGATCGAGGAGGCCATGCGTGCCGCCATGCTTGCGGAATTGCACCAACTGGAGGGCGGGCTGACTTTCCTGGCCACCATAGGCTCCGCGGCGCCCTTCATCGGCCTCTTTGGCACCGTATGGGGCATCATGACGAGTTTCTCTTCCATCGCCCAAACCCAGGACACGAGCCTCGCGGTGGTGGCGCCGGGGATTGCCGAAGCCCTGTTTGCCACGGCAACCGGGCTTGCGGCCGCCATTCCGGCCGTCGTGGCATTCAACCAGATATCGGCAGCGTTGGGCCGCATGGCGCAGAAAAGCGCCGCGGCCACTCCTGCCATAGCAAAGGCACTCGCGCGCCAGGGCGCGGGTGACGCCCCGGATACCCGCTGATGGCGATACCGCTTCCACAAACGGCCCATGGCGACAGCGAACCTCTCTACCGCCCGATCGCGGAAATCAACGTCACTCCGCTTGTCGACGTCACGTTGGTCCTCCTCATCATCTTCATGGTAGCGGCGCCGCTGATGGTGACGGGCGTCCATGTCGATCTGCCGCGCACCAGCGCGGCTAAGGTCGGACAGGTAAGGAAGCCGGTGATCGTGACATTGTCGCGCGATGGCAGCCTCTATGTTCGCGACCAGAGAATCCCTGCGGGACAGATAGTCGAACGACTGGCCGCCCTGCGCGCGGCGGAGGGCGACGCCGTAGTCTATGTGCGGGCGGACAGGAATTCGGACTACGGCGACGTGATGGATATGCTGGGCCGCGTGAACGCAGCCGGCTATCAGCGCGTTTCCTTGCTCGCGCAAACGCCTTCGGCGGGTGCCGTTTCGCCGTGAGCCTCGCGGTCTCGAGCGTTCCCGAGGATCGAATTCAAGCGGCACGCTTGATCGCAGTCACGGCTTCGATCCTCGCGCACGTCGTCTTGGCGATATGGCTATTCGGCGCTCCGGACCACCGTCAGGCATCCGGGAGCGAGCCCCCTCCGCTTGACGTCACCACTATCCCGTTGAGCAGCGAGCCGCCGATAGAAGCGCAAAACGCACCAACCGAGATCCCTTCAATCCAGCAGGAACCCGAGATCCAGGCAAGCGAGCCGCCAGCCATCGAGACGACCCCCGCTCCGGACATCGAAACGACAAATCCCGGCAGCCCCGACGAGATGCCGGATAGCGGTTCGGCCGAAACCGTATCGCCCGCGCCTCCTTCCGCCGAAATACAGTCCGCGTCTCCTCCGGCTGAAACGCAGGCTCAAACGGATCAGCCGCTGCCCTCCGCGGTTACGGAACCGCCGCAGGCCGTCTTACAAGACAAGCCGCCCGTGACGATCAAGGCCAAACCGCCTGCCATTTCGGCCGCCCCGACAGAAATTCCTGGTTCGGACATTGCCGCCAGCGACCTGCCGCAAGATTTCGTCCTGCCCGACGAGGCCATCCTGCCCACGGCCAGGCCAGACGATTCCGGCTCTCATGCCGCCCCCGACGTGCCGAAGCATGCGATTGCCCAGCACGACCGACCGAAGGAACAGCGCCCACGCGAGACGACAAACCCAAACCGCACCGCAAGCCAGAAGGACGGCCAGCGGAGCAGGGACGCTCCGTCCCGGGTTACCTCCCGTGGAACCAAGGGCTCGTCTCCGGCAGATCGTCGCGTGCGAGCGAATTACATGGCCGGAGTTGCGTCCCGCCTGTTGTCGAGGAAATATTTCCCGCCCGGCGCACCTTCGGGCACGGTTGTCGTTCATTTCAGCCTCGGGTCGTCGGGGAAGCTTCTAGGCCGCAGCGTCGCGCGCAGTTCCGGTTCCCCGATCCTCGATGCTGCTGCCCTGCGTATCGTTGAACGCGCGGCACCCTTCCCGCCCTTCCCCGAAGGCGTCGGAACTATGCGCCTAAGCTTCAACGTGCCGATGAGCTTTAGCGCACGCTAGTTTCGCCTCGGATTCGATTCCCGGCCCACCTGCGGTATGAAGGCCGGAGCGGGTAGGTTCCGATAAGGGCGAGGGTTCTGACAAGGAAACTGGCTCACGTCGCTTCGGCGTGCCTCCGATTCTGCAAGAGGCCCATGGCTGTGCGCCGGATCGACGCGACATCTCCATTCGGACCTGCCCGAAAGTCCGTCGCAGGCGCGTTGCCAGGACGGAAATGTTGTGTCCGCGAATCCAGCCATGTAGCCTGAAAAGCGGGACGGCGGGAGGAATCAATGGCTCGGCAGTGGTATCCATTGCTGGAACTGCAGTTCAGGAAATGTCACGGAATTGCATTCCAGGATTTTGTCGGGAATTTCTTCGGGGCGCTTTATCCGGACGACTTCATCCGAGTGACAGCTCACGGGAAGCTGGGCGACGGTGGCATGGACGGCTTTCGGCAGAGCGACGGCACGCTGTACCAATGCTACGGCGCCCGCAACGGCCATGTCCAGGACGTGAGGCACGTCTGCGACAAGTTGAAGGATGATTTCGAGACGGCGCGGCTTAAGACGCTGCAGATGAAACGCTGGCTTTTCACCAACAACCTGATCGACCTGCCCCGCCCTCTCGTCGACGCCTTTCTCGAATTGCAGCCTGTTGCAGAATCCTGCGGGATCGAAGCCCGGCTGTGCGGCATCGACACCTTCAAGGCGCTTCTCTCCGAACTCGACGAGGAGAAACTGGAGGATCTCATCGGCGTCGCCGTCTACGCCAGGGTCGAAGGACTAGCGATTTCAGACGAAACCGGACTTACCAACTGCACCATATTTTCGTGCGGGGTCATCTACCGCTGACCCAGGCACGACAATCCAAACCAGAGAAGACACGCCAATGGCGGTGCTACACGTCCGCCGGGGATATCTTCGACTTGCTGCATCTGAGGCCGAACCTGAGGGAGGCCCGGATGACGATCGTTAAATCCGGGCGGTCCGAGGCCAGCACCGTCCGATAAGAGGAGGCGCGCTCCGATGCCAATCGGCTTCGGCCAGCCTTATGCGCCCGTCAGGACAGGCTTCGCCCTGTTTTAGTCGGGCTTATGGGCATCGCTACAGTAACCACGAGCTTCAACCGCCCAGCAGCCCCTTCACGATGCCGCTCGCTTTGCCGAAATCCATCTGGCCGGCATATCGCTCCTTGAGCCTGCCGACCACCTTGCCCATGTCGCGCATCCCGGAAGCGCCTGTCTCCTTGATCGCGGCCTCGGCCGCAGCGCGGATTTCCGCCTCCCCCATCTGCTGCGGCATGAATTCGCGGATGATCGCGATCTCGGCACGCTCCTTCGCCGCCAGCTCCGGCCGCTTGCCGGCCTCGAAGGCAGCAGCCGATTCCTCGCGCTGCTTCACCATCTTCGCGAGGATCTGCAGGATGTCGGCGTCGCCGGCCTCGCTCCGCCCCTCGCCGCGCCGGGCGATGTCGTCCGCCTGGATCGCCGCACGCATGAGCCTCAGCGTCGAAACCCGGTCCGCCTCGCGCGCCTTCTGTGCGTTCTTCAGCGCTTCGTCGATACTCCCGCGCAGCGACATGCCGCTTCCTTTCCTGTTCCGATGCGCCGGCGCGGCGCCTTGACCGCGCCGCCGCCCGAGCCTATTGACCGCTCTCTTAGCGACTATCTTCTAAGGAAGCACGCGAATTGCGCCAGCCGCACTCGCTGCCTTGCGACGCGCCTTGTGACTGGTGCGCCGAAATCGAAGGACCCGATCAATGGCCAGTACCGCGCCCTGGACGCACCAGAAACCCACCGCCCTCCTCGTCCTTGCCGACGGCACGGTGATCGAGGGGCGCGGGCTCGGCGCGGAAGGCGAGGCTGTCGGCGAGGTCTGCTTCAACACGGCGCTGACCGGCTATGAGGAAATCCTGACCGACCCGTCCTATACCGGCCAGATCGTCACCTTCACCTTCCCGCATATCGGCAATGTCGGCACCAATGAAGAGGACATCGAGGATCTGACCCCTGCCGCGCGCGCGGGCGCAATCGGCGCCGTCTTCAAGGCAGGCATCACCGAACCTTCCAACTACCGCGCCGAAGGTGGCCTCGACCAATGGCTGAAGCGGCGCGGCATCGTCGCCATCAGCGGTGTCGATACCCGCGCACTGACCGCCCATATCCGCGTCGGAGGCGCGCCGAACGCGGTGGTGGTGCACGCGCCGGACAGCGTTTTCGACCTCGACGAACTGAAGGCCAAGGCCGCCGCATGGTCCGGCCTTGTCGGCCTCGATCTCGCCAAGGACGTCACCTCCGGCCAGAGTTCGAGCTGGACCGAGACGCCCTGGGTCTGGAACGAGGGCTATGGCGAACTGGCGGAGCCCAACATGCACATCGTCGCCGTCGACTACGGCATCAAGCGCAACATATTGCGGCAGCTTGCCGGCCTCGGCGCCAAGGTCACCGTCGTGCCGGCCGATATGCCGGCCGACGACATCCTCGCCATGGAGCCGGACGGCGTATTCCTGTCGAACGGTCCGGGCGATCCGGCGGCGACCGGCGAATATGCCGTGCCGATCATCCAGGATTTGCTCGACGCCGACATCCCAATCTTCGGCATCTGCCTGGGGCACCAGATGCTCGGACTGGCGCTCGGCGGCAACACGGTCAAGATGCACCAGGGCCATCACGGCGCCAACCATCCGGTGAAGGACCACACGACCGGCAAGGTCGAGATCGTCTCCATGAACCACGGCTTCGCGGTGGACGGCGACACGCTGCCGGACGGCGTCGAGGAAACGCACGTGTCGCTCTTCGACGGCTCCAATTGCGGGCTGACCATCACCGGCAAACCGGTCTTCTCGGTGCAGCACCATCCCGAGGCCTCCCCCGGCCCGCAGGATTCGCACTACCTCTTCCGCCGCTTCGCCAACCTCATCCGCGAACGCAGGGGCGAGCCGGCGCTGGCGGAGCGCTGAGCCGTCAGGGCTTCCGTCACATACCCGCTTCCGTCGCGCCCATCCGGGCGGCTTCCTTCGCCGACGGCTTGCTGACTTTGGCCAGCAGCACGAGCAGCGACAGCGCCAGGAAGGTTCCCGCGACGACATAGGACGCACCGGAAAATGTCACAGGCGCGCTTGGCCCGGTGAACCAGGCGAAAATCTCGGTATAGAGGAGCGGCGTGATGATCGCGGTGATCGAGAAGATCGAGGTCATCGCGCCCTGCAATTCACCTTGCGCGGAAGGCGGTACCTTCGCCGCCGCGATGCTCCTGAGCGGCGGGTCGGCCAGCGCTTCGAGACAGGTCGCGGCGATCACCACATAGACCATCCAGCCCTGCCATGCGGCGGCATAGCCGAACGCGGAGAGCGCGGCGAAGGCAAGCCCGATCGCGGCGGTGCGCCATTCGCCGAGCCGCTTGACGACACGCGGCAGTACAAGGCCCATGACGATGGCGCCGCCGAGGCCGTAGAGACCGAGCGACAGCCCGATCTGGCTCTCGCTCCAGCCATAGCGGTAGCTGCCGACGAACGCCCACACCGCCGGATAGACCATGTGCCCCAGCGTCATCAGGAAGAAGACGAGGCCGATCCAGCCGATGCCGGGATAGTTGCGCATCTGCATGAGCATCCCGACGGGATTGGCGCGCCTCCACTCGAAGCGGCGCCGGTGCTCGGCTGCCAGCGTCTCCGGCAGCAGGAAGACGCCGATCAGGAAATTGACGAAGGCAAGCGCTGCCGCGAAATAGAACGGCACGCGCGGACCGAATGAGCCGAGCAGGCCACCGAGCACCGGGCCGATGATGAAGCCGACGCCGAAGGCGATGCCGAGCAGGCCGAAATTCCTCGCCCGGTTCTCGTCCGTCGACACATCCGCGATAAAGGCAGACGACGTCGTATAGCTCGCGCCGCTGATGCCGGCGAGCACGCGGCCGATGAACAGCATCGGATAGGACCACGCTACCGCGCAGATCAGATTGTCGATCGAGAAGGTCAGCACGGAAGCGAGCAGAACCGGCCGCCGCCCGAAGCGGTCGCTCAGATTCCCAACCAGCGGCGCGAAGAAGAACTGCATCGCCGCATAGACGAAGAACAGCCAGCCGCCCTCGATCGCCGCCTCGCTGACGCTGACGCCGGAAAGCTCGCTGAGATAGGCCGGCAGCACCGGCATGATGATGCCGAAGCCGATGACGTCGAGCAGGAGCGTGGTGAAGACGAGGGCAAGGCCCCGCCTCGCGGTGGCCGGATCGATCATGGTCGGCTCCTCGAATGGGAGGGGCCTTATAGAGGAAGCCTCCATCCCGGACAACGAGGGTTTTCCGGAATGGAGACGGTCGGGCCGAGGCCGCTATCGCTCCTCAGATCGGGTTGTTGAACGTGTCGCAGGCCGAAAGCTTGCCCGATTCATATCCCGTCTGGAACCAGTGGCGGCGCTGCGCGGAAGTGCCATGGTTGAAGCTGTCGGGTACGACATAGCCCTGCGTTTCCTTCTGCAGCGTGTCGTCTCCGATCTGCGAGGCGGCGTTCAGCGCCTCGTCGACATCGCCCTTTTCGAGGATGCCCTTCTGTTCGGTGAAGTGCGCCCAGATGCCGGCGAAGCAATCGGCCTGAAGTTCCACCCTCACCGACAGCTTGTTGGCGGTGACCTCGTCCACCTGCTGCCGCTTCTCGTTGAACTTGCCGAGGATGCCGGTCAGGTTCTGGACGTGATGGCCGATCTCGTGCGCGATCACATAGGCCTGCGCGAAATCGCCGGAAGCATGGAACTGCTGCGCGAGCTGGCGGAAGAAATCGGTGTCGAGATAGACCTTCTGGTCATTGGGGCAGTAGAACGGCCCCATCGCCTTCTGGGCCATGCCGCAGCCGCCGGGATAGGCGCCGGAGAACAGCACCAGCTTCGGATCCTTGTAGGTCAGGCCCTGCGACTGGAAGATGCCGGTCCAGGTGTCTTCGGTTTCGGCCAGCACGGTGGCGACGAACTGCTTCATCTCGTCATTGGCCTGGGGGCCGTTTTGCACGCTGCTTTCCTGGGTCACGCCACCGTTAGACATCGGGCCGCCGTCGCCCAGGATCTGCATCGGATCGATGCCGAGGAAGCGCAGCACGAAAAACAGGATGACCAGGATGATGATGCCCTTGATGCCACCGCCGCCGGCGGCGCGGCCGATCGGTATGCGGAACCCGCCGCCCTGACCGAAGGGATCGCCGCCGCCGAACCCGCCGCCACTATCGCTGCGCCGGTCTTCAATATTGTCGCTTTGGCGTCGACCCTTCCAGAGCATCGCGCTTCCTCTCTTCGACCGGCCTTCCCACCCGCTTCACAATTATCCGAATGCGGCAGCCGAGTCATAGTGATTTTTTGCATGGGCCGGGTATACCGAACGACGCCGGCCGCCGGAGGCATTCCGTGCCCGGCAGACAGCGATCAGCAAAAACAGCGCCTTAACCGGTAAAGGCGAATCGATTTCTGAAGAAATCAGTCAGCGCTGCTTGGCGCCGGTCCCTTTGCCGTCGGAACTTCTGGAGCGTTCCTCCACGCGCGCCGCGCCCTTCTTAAGTGGACTGCCCTTTTCCGCCTCTACCTTCCGCTCTTCCTTCTTCGTCGCCCGCTTCAGGCCGCTAGCGGCCTTCCTACCCTTGGCCGTAGGCGCCTGATCGACACCCATCTCTCTTCCTCCACTGGCGCCGCAACCATTGCGGCGCCTGGAGAAACGCGCTGGATGCGGCGGCGTTCCCTACTCCGCCGGCGCGATGGCCGCGGAACGCTTTCCGCGCATGGCCGTCGCGAGCACGACGGCAAGGCCGATCAGCGGGAACAGCGCCGACACCCAGCCGAGATCGGCCGGCGACCCGACGCGCAGAACCTCCGCCCCGACCACCGAGCCGAGCGCCACGCCGAGATAGAGCGCCGAGCCGTTGAGCGAGAGCACGACCGGCGCGTCGTCGGGCGCGATGGCAAGAATGCGGCTTGCCTGCGCCGGCGGGAAGGCCCAACCGACCACGCCCCACGGAACCATAGCGAGGATCAACGCCAGACCGGCAAAGGCATGCGGCAGGGCGGGGATCGCCGAAAAGGCAAACAGCACCGCCGCCGAAAGAGCCAGCGACCAGCATACGGTGCGCGCCGCGCCGAAGCGGTCGGCGGCTTGTCCACCGGCGATGTTGCCGATCACGGCACCTATGCCGAAGGCCAGCAGGACGGCCGGCAGGGCAAGTTCGGAAAGCCCCGTGCCCTGCATGGCGAGCGGCGCGATATAGGAAAACACGGCAAAAGCGCCCGTCAGCGTCATGAGCGTCGTGAACAGCATCGGCAGCACGCCCGGCCGCATGGCGCCGGCAACGCGCTCACCGAGGGAAAGCGGCGTGCCGGTCAGGCCGTGCGGAAGACGCCACCAGAGGACGAACCCTGCCAACGTGCCGACCGCCGCGATCGCCATGAAGGTGCCGCGCCAGCCGATCGCCGTGCCGATCAGTGCCCCGAGTGGAGCGCCGAGCGCGACCGCGACCGTGGTGCCGCCGACGACGACCGCGATGGCGCGCGCCCGGTGATGGTCGTCCACCATGGCGACGGCGGTCGCCTGCGCGGTGGCGGCAAAAAGGCCGGCCGCCAGCGCCATGACGATCCGGGCGGCGAGCAGCGTCTCGAAGGAGGAGCCGAGCGCCGCCATCAGATTGCCGAAGACGAAGAACGCCATCGTCCACACGATGATCGAGCGCCGGTCCTGCCGGCCGGTCAGCGTGGCGAGGATCGGCGCGCCGAGCGCATAGGCGAGCGCGAAGGCGGTGATGAGGCTGCCCGCTAGCGGGATCGATATGCCGGCATCCGCCGCGATGTCGGGCAGAAGGCTTGAAACGACGAAGCCCTCCGTCGAAATCGTGAACGATCCGGCCGCGAGCCAGAAGATACGCTTGTCCATGGGAGGATCCTTAGTTCAAAATATATTGAACAATTGGAGCTTAGGGAAGGTGCTGTCAATGACGCAGTGCAAAAATAACCCAACCGTGCTGACAACTCTGTGTCAGGAGGCGGCCGTGATGTGCGTGATTGCCCGGCAAGCGGCACTCTCCTCTCTGCTCCGTCATCCTTGAGCAAGCGAAGCGCAACGTAGCGCGAGCCGGGAATCCATGCCGGAGCATTGCGGCCACCCATCTACGATGCAGAAGATGCGCCCATTCTGCACCCTTCCAGCGCTGCCTTCTTTTCTCAGGCATGGATCCTTAGCTCGCGCTTCGCTTGGCCGAGGGTGACGAAGGCTGAGAGGCTCGCCTCGCTCCACCTGCACGAGGATGTCGGCGCCAGCAGCCCGCGCCACCAACGCGGGAACGCATGCCATAGTGTAGCGGCACCCCTCCCCCGCGTTGAAATCCACCCGTTTTATGCTTAATTCTCGGGCATGAGCCTGCCGCACCCCACCATCGACCAGATCGCGCTGCCGAACGTGCTTTCGGCACTCGGCGACGACACGCGTCTGGCGATCGTCGGGATGCTCGCCCGCAACGAGGGGACGAGCATGACGTGCGGCCAGTTCTGCGACCTCGGCTCGAAGACGAGCCTCAGCTACCATCTGGCCAAATTGCGCGAGGCCGGCGTCGTCAATGTCGAACCTTGCGGCACGTCGCGCCATATTTCGCTGAGGCGCTCCGACCTCGACCGGCGTTTCCCAGGCTTCCTCGATTCGGTGATCGCGACGGCGATCAACCTGCCTCTGGTGCTGCCGAAAGGCGACGCCGCATAGCGTGCGACGACTTCCGCCCTGGGCATGGCATTCGTCACATCGTGATTCACGATTGCGTATTGTCGGGAAATCCCGGCGACAGACGTCCTTCGGGCACTGAAGCACCGAAGGGAGAATCCGATGCGCAAGATCGTCGTAACCGCGTTTATCAGCCTCGACGGCGTCACCCAGGCCCCGGGCGGGCCCGACGAAGACCCGACCGGCGGCTTTGAGTATGGTGGATGGACCCCGGCCTATGGAGACGACGTGCTCGGCGCCGCCATAGGTGAAGGGATGTCGAGGCCGTTTGACCTGCTGCTTGGCCGCAATACCTACGACATCTTCGCTGCCCATTGGCCCTACATCCCGACGGACCCGTCATCCGATGGATATAATCCGGGAGAAGCGGGGATCGCCCGCACCTTCAACAGCGTGACCAAATACGTGGCGACGCATGAGCCCGATACGCTGAGCTGGGAGAACAGCCAGGGGCTCGGCAAGGACGTGGTGGCTGCCGTGCGCGCCATGCAGAAAGAGGATGGCCCGGCCCTCCAGATCTGGGGTTCGAGCAAGCTGATCCAGCAGTTGCTCGCCGCCGGCCTTATCGATGAATTCCAGCTGATGATCTACCCGCTGGTCTTCGGCAGGGGCAAGCGGCTGTTCGGCGACGGCACGATACCCGCCGCCTTCAGGCTGGAAACCTCGCAAGCCACCACCACGGGCGTCATCATCGCCACCTATAGGCGCGACGGTGAAATCAAGACGGGTTCCTTCCAGAACTCCGAGCCAAGCAAGGCAGAACTCGAAAGGCGCGCGAAGCTCAAATAACGGCTGCTCGGCGGTATCCGCTCTCCGGCCTGCCGCGGACGCCTCATTCCTTCCCAATAAATATGCGCCGCTTGCCGTCGCATGGTTTATACGCGAATCGGCGTAACGTGCCGGGCAGTCCGTGAGGCAGACCGAATGCCAGGAAGTGAGCGAGGCGGAAATCTTTTATCCGGGGCGGCAATCTGCCCCGGCCGCATGTTTCGCGGCGTTTTCTTCGCGACGGCTGCTCTGATCCTCGCCTCTCCTCACGCGGGTGCGCAAAGCGCGGACAAACCGTCCATCGCCGTCGTCAACGGGCTGTCGATGGGCGACTTTCTCAATATCCGCGCCACGCCCTCTCCGATCGGCTCGGTACAGGCGCGCCTGCCCAGCGGGACGGGGTTGAGGAATTTCGGCTGCGCGCAATATGGCGGCTACGAATGGTGCAAGGTGACCACGCTGACCGCCCCGCAGGTAAGCGGCTGGGCGCCGGACCGCTATCTGCGCCCGGCGAGCAAGGCCGAAGAAGAGGCGCTGAAGGAAACGGCGTCATCTCCCGGAGACGTCCCGCTCGCCAAGGAGGCCACACCGACCTGGGCCGGTCGGATGGCGGAGAGCGAAGCGGAGCCCGCCGATCCGCCGGGTAATCTGGACGCCCGTATTGGAACAAGGGACGGGGGCACTGACCCGGCCAGCCATGCGAACGAGGAAAAGCTGCGCGAGGCGATCATCGCCCGCTACGGCCCTCTTTACCGCGCGGCGCTCGGCCAGCCCGCTGCCGGTGAAACCGGCAATGCCACGCCCGGAGCCGATGACGCCGGACCTGCCGCCGGTGACGCCGCGTCGGGTACCGGCGCCGCCGCTGCGGAAGCGGATCCAGCGCCTGACGACGGCACGGATGCCCAGGGCATCCCTCATCCGACGCCGCGCCCCGAAAAGCCGGGCGAGAAACTTGCTTCGGTCGAGGCTGCGGAAAAGACGACCGGCGAAGTCCCCTGCGCCGATGCATTCGGCCAGCCGACGCAAACATGCCGGACGGCCGTCACCCGGCTCGGGCCGGGCATCGCCGATGTGGTGGTCAGCCTGCCGGACGGAGGCTCACGCACGATCCGCTTCCGTGGCGGCAAACCCGATGGCTCGGATTCTTCCGAACCCATGCAGGCCACGCGCGAGGGCAGCCTGAACATGATCCGTATCGGCAAGGCCGAGCGCTTCGAAATCCTCGACGCGCTGGCGTTGGGGAAATAACCGGCGCAAGGCTTTCGATGGCGGCATTTTAGGGGGTTACGCAGCGCGTTTCCTTCGCCTATAAGGCCCGCCTAGCCTGATATTTTCCTCTTGCGCATGGCCGGGCCGCCGCGACGCTTTTCGCGCGCGAAACGGGGCTCCGCCCGGCACGATGCGCGAGCGCCATCGACGGACCGCACCATGCCCAAACGCACCGACATCAACTCCATCCTGATCATCGGCGCGGGTCCGATCGTCATCGGCCAAGCCTGCGAGTTCGACTATTCCGGCACGCAGGCCTGCAAGGCGCTGAAAGAGGAAGGTTACCGCATCATCCTGGTGAACTCCAACCCGGCCACGATCATGACCGACCCGGAGCTTGCCGACGCGACCTATATCGAGCCGATCACGCCGGAAGTCGTCGCCAAGATCATCGCCCGCGAGCGGCCGGACGCGCTTTTGCCCACCATGGGCGGCCAGACCGCGCTCAATACGGCCCTTTCGCTGAGGCGCATGGGCATCCTGGAGCGTTACAATGTCGAGATGATCGGCGCGAACGCCGAAGCGATCGACAAAGCCGAGGACCGGGCGCTCTTCCGCGAGGCGATGAAGAAGATCGGGCTGGAGACGCCGCGCTCCATGCTCGCCAACGCGACGGAGGTGAAGGACGCCGACCGCAGGAAGCACGAGGCGCGCCGCGCCGAGCTGAAGGCCTCCAACCCCGGCGATCTCGACGCCGCGCTCGATGCGATCGAGACGGAATGGCAGCTCGGCGAAGGCGACCGCAAGCAGCGCTACATGAGCCATGCCATGGGCATCGCCGCGCAGGCGCTCGACGCAGTCGGCCTGCCGGCGATCATCCGCCCCTCCTTCACGCTCGGCGGCACCGGCGGCGGCATCGCCTTCAACCGGTCGGAGTTCTTCGAGATCGTCGAGCGCGGGCTCGACGCCTCTCCGACCACCGAAGTGCTGATCGAGGAATCGGTGCTCGGCTGGAAGGAGTTCGAGATGGAGGTGGTCCGCGACAAGGCGGACAATTGCATCATCATCTGCTCGATCGAGAACATCGACCCGATGGGCGTGCATACGGGCGATTCGATCACGGTCGCCCCAGCGCTCACGCTCACCGACAAGGAATACCAGATGATGCGCAACGCCTCGATCGCGGTGCTGCGCGAGATCGGGGTGGAGACGGGCGGCTCGAACGTCCAGTTCGCCGTCAACCCGAAGGACGGCCGCCTCGTCGTCATCGAGATGAACCCGCGCGTGTCGCGCTCCTCGGCGCTCGCCTCCAAGGCGACCGGCTTCCCGATCGCCAAGGTCGCGGCGAAACTCGCCGTCGGCTACACGCTGGACGAGTTGGAGAACGACATCACCGGCGGCGCGACGCCGGCCTCCTTCGAGCCGTCGATCGACTATGTGGTGACCAAGATCCCGCGCTTCGCCTTCGAGAAATTCCCCGGTGCCGAGCCGATCCTCACCACCGCCATGAAATCCGTCGGCGAGGTGATGGCGATCGGCCGCACCTTCGCGGAAAGCCTGCAGAAGGCGCTACGCGGGCTGGAAACCGGCCTCACCGGCCTCGACGAGATCGAGATCCCCGGGCTCGGACCAAGTGGGGTACAAGGGGGCGACGACAAGAACGCCATCCGTGCAGCGCTCGGCACGCCGACGCCGGATCGGCTCAGGATGGTGGCGCAGGCGCTCCGCATGGGCACCTCCGTCGAGGACGTCTACCAGATGTGCCGCATCGACCCCTGGTTCCTGGAGCGCATCGCCGAGATCGTCGCCATGGAGGCGCGCATCCGCGAGCACGGCCTGCCCGGCGATCCGGAAAACCTGCGCATGCTGAAGGCGATGGGCTTCTCCGACGCCCGCCTCGCGTCCCTGACGAACAGCGACGCGGAAGCCGTTCAGAAGACTCGCCAAAAGCTCGGCGTGCATCCCGTTTTCAAGCGCATTGACACCTGCGCGGCCGAGTTCGCCTCGCCCACCGCCTATATGTACTCGACCTACGAGACGCCCTTCGCCGGCGCGCTCGCCTCGGAAGCGGAAGTCTCCGAGCGCCGCAAGGTGGTCATCCTCGGCGGCGGGCCGAACCGCATCGGCCAGGGCATCGAGTTCGACTATTGCTGCTGCCATGCCTGCTTCGCGCTCGCCGACGCCGGCTATGAATCGATCATGATCAACTGCAACCCGGAGACGGTCTCGACCGACTACGACACCTCCGACCGGCTCTATTTCGAGCCGCTGACGGCGGAGGACGTGCTGGAGATCCTGCGCGTCGAGAGGGAAGCGGGCGAACTCGTCGGCGTCATCGTCCAGTTCGGCGGCCAGACGCCGCTGAAGCTCGCCGACGCGCTGGAAAGGGCCGGCATCCCCATCCTCGGCACCGCGCCGGACATGATCGACCTCGCGGAAGACCGCGACCGCTTCCAGAAGCTCCTGCAGAAGCTTTCGCTCACCCAGCCGAAGAACGGCATCGCCTATTCGGTCGAGCAGGCGCGCCTCGTCGCGGGCGAGCTCGGCTTCCCGCTGGTCGTGCGCCCCTCCTACGTGCTCGGCGGCCGTGCCATGCAGATCATCCACGACGAGAACATGCTGCAATCCTACCTGCTCGACACCGTGCCGGGGCTGGTGCCTGAGGACATCAAGCAGAAATACCCGGCCGACAAGACCGGCCAGATCAACACGCTGCTCGGCAAGAACCCGCTCCTCTTCGATACCTACCTGACCGACGCCATCGAGGTCGATGTGGATTGCCTGTGCGACGGCAAGGAAGTGTTCGTCTCAGGCATCCTCGAACATATCGAGGAGGCCGGCATCCATTCGGGCGACAGCGCCTGCTCGCTGCCGGTGCACTCGCTTTCCGACGACATCGTCGACGAACTGGAGCGCCAGACGGCGGCACTCGCCCGCGCGCTGAAGGTCGGCGGGCTGATGAACGTGCAATACGCGATTAAAGATGGCACGATCTACGTGCTGGAGGTGAACCCGCGCGCCAGCCGCACCGTGCCCTTCGTGGCCAAGACCGTCGGCAAGCCGATCGCCAAGGTCGCGGCCCGCATCATGGCCGGCGAGAGCCTTGATGAGGCCTTCGCCCATTACGGCGCCCTGCCCGATCCGCGCCGGCCCGGCCACATCGCCGTCAAGGAAGCCGTCTTCCCCTTCGCCCGCTTCCCCGGCGTCGACACGCTGCTCGGCCCCGAGATGAAATCGACCGGCGAGGTGATGGGTCTCGACCATGATTTCGCGCTGGCCTTCGCCAAGGCGCAGCTCGGCGCCGGCGTCGACCTGCCGCGTGGCGGCACGCTCTTCGTCTCCGTGCGCGACGAGGACAAGCCCGGCGTGCTGCCGGCGGTGCAGCGCCTCGCCCGCCTCGGCTTCAAGGTGCTCGCCACCTCCGGCACCGCGCGCTTCCTCAAGGAGAACGGCGTCGAGGCGGAGAAGATCAACAAGGTGCTGGAAGGCCGCCCCCACATCGAGGACGCCATCCGCAACCGCCAGGTGCAGATCGTCTTCAACACCACCGACGGCCAGAAGGCGCTGTCGGACTCAAAGTCGCTGCGCCGCGCCACCCTGATGCAGCGCGTGCCCTACTACACGACGCTGGCCGGCGCGGAGGCCGTGGCCGAGGCTATCGCGGCGCTGAAGGCGGGGAGTTTGGAGGTCAGGCCGCTGCAGGAGTACTTTTGAGCTCACTTATCTCCCCCTTGCGGGGAGAATGGATTTTTACGGTCTTAGCGGAGCAGCGCGAAGCGCGTGAGCGACGCTAAGTCGTAGAAAATTAAGAGAGGGGCTACCGAGGTGCTGCTGAAGTAAGCCCTGCTCTTACACGTTGTCGCTTTGACTCCGCTAACCTATCCAACGAAGCGTCCCATTGGACTCGGAAAACCCATGTGACTGCCTCGGCCCAAAGGCGTTATGGACAAGGTCGGCTATCTTCTTCGCTTCCGCCAACGTGTAGTTGCCAGAGACTACCACTTCCGGAAGCAGGATGTTGGGGGTCGGAGCGTAGTTCCGAGTCTCACGAATGCTGGCATGCTGCCCATAATTCAGAGGATGATCTTGGACATCCAATAGCGCCACGAACAAATAGTAAGGTTCTTCAATCCCCTGTTTGCGCAGTTTATCTAAGTACGCTGGGATCGAACGGACCAACACGCTTTCAATCTCCGACGCATACACGTAGTTCGTCTGCTTAGACAGATGTCCGACATTTATAGCGGCTTCAATGATTCCATTCCTAAATAGAAGTCCGTACCCGCCGTGCAGCCCCCCGTCCGCTATTTCGCCTGCTGATGATGCCTTGCCTTCGAGGCAATACCTGTTGTGCAGTCCACCACCGCCAAATCCAGGCGGCATGATCTCGACGCTATTGGGATCGAATGTGATTTCCCCAGGCGATGTGAACGACGAAAGCGGAACGATATGAAACACGGCCAGCGGGCCACTCAATAGCGCAAACGGCGTCTCTCCTCGCTCTACCGTTCCAATACGCTCTAACCGGAACCGCTTGATCCGCTCTGCAATTACCTCTCCCAATGTGAAAGCCTGACGGAGTTCCGTGACATCCATAGGGTATTTCCCGCTACTATTTCGGGCAAAGAATTTATTGTCTGGCTTCACCCTGTGGGGCGCAATCCAACTTCTCGGGATTCTGACAACCAATACGACTCGGCCACTATCGACTGGAACGGCTCTAACCGTGATTCCTGTGATCCTAGGCTCCAGAAGATCACGGATGATGTTTTGAATTTTCAGGAGTTCGTCGTCGGGATTTTCAAGGTCCAAGCCGACTATCTCGACTGCCTTCCCGCCTGCCTCGCGCACGCCGATGACGAGATCGCCGCCATCTGTATTGGCGAACGCGGACACGTCCGCCAACAGTTCTCGCTTCATATCTCCGGTTAGGTTTCGCTTTCGTTCCTCAATGACACCGTAGTCTTCTTTGAAATCCAGCGTTCGGCTTTCTTCAATGCCGTTCTCGACAAGCTCAAACAGATGAATAGAAGAGATGGCTTCCAAGTTGTGTCTAAGCATTCTTTCCTCATCGACGCTCTGCTAAGAGTGTCGATATCATGTTCTCGGGTCAAGCATTTGTGGAGCCAGTACGCACTCCGACTGCCTGTCAGCAAACGGAGGGTGAAAGCCATTTGATGCTGAAGGACAGCCGCGATATCATCAAGCGATTGAAGGCGGCTGGCTTCGAACTGGTGTCGGTGCGCGGCTCGCACCATAAGCTCAGACATCCAGGCGGCGGCGGATTGTCATCGTCACACGCCCACGCAAGGACATCCCGGCAGGAACGGTGCGCTCCATCTATTCGCAAGCCGGTTGGCCAAAGGACTGAGGCATGACCCACTACATCGCGCTGATACACGAGGATGCTGACAGCGGCTACGGCGTTTCCTTTCCTGACGTGCCTGGCGTCGTCGCGGTCGCCGATACGCTGGATGAGGCGCTGCGCCAGGCGGGCGTGGCGCTTGGCTTCGCCTTCGAGGACTGGCAGGGCGACCGCCCTTCCCCGCGCACGCTGGACGAGTTGCGTCGCGACGCTACTTTTCTTGACTGGTCGGCGGACGCCGTAGTCACCGCCGTCGCCCCGGAAAACAGCATCGCGCACGCAGCATGAAACCCCTCCTCCTCTCCACCCTCCCCGCCCTCTCCCTCGTCACCGCCGCCTCGGCCGCCGAGAAACTCCCCGCCTACAGCAACACGGCGATGTCGATCACCGGCGACGTGACGCTCGGCGCGGACAGGATCACCTTCGGCAACGGCAAGTCGGTCGCGGTGAAGAAGGTCGCCTCGGGCAAGGAAGGCAAATGGGACCCGATCGCCTCGGGCAAGGCGAAGGCCGATATCTATGAACTGACGAAGCCGCAGGACCCGAAGCTGTTGCGCGGCAACCGGCTCTGCGGCTCCGGCCCGGTGCGCTATGTCGCCTTCTTCAGGACCGACGACAAGCTGACCGAGATGGTCGTCTTCCAGCCCAAGGCTGACCCCTTCGGCAACGACCCGGACCGCGTCTGCGCCACCTACACCTATGGCGGCTGAGCGGGCCGCGTAGCCGGGCCAGAAAAGCTCCGCCACACTCTTGCCGGGCTTCGGGCGTCAGGTGCCCGCGCGTCGAATGGAGATCCCCATGCGCAAGGCCTTCCTCCTCCCAGCCCTGCTTTCCCTTTTCCTCGTGCCCGCCGCACAGGCCGCCGTGCCGCAATTCCAGGCAAGCTGCGGCGGCCAGATGGAGGTGCATGACGAGGACGGCACGGTCTTCATCAACGGCAGGCCGGCGAAGCTCGAGCAACAGGGCGATACCTACACGGCCACCAGCGGCCATACGTCCGTCACCATCCGGGTTCACCCCAACGGCACGCCCGAGGTGACCTACGCGACAAAGCGCGGCGGCGGCGGATGCAATATCACCCATTGAGCGCCTTGCAGGCAGCGTGACCTGCGGCAGCCGCCGGCGTCCGTGGACAAGCGAAGCGGAGCGCGGGCTTCTCGACCTTCGTCATCCACGGACATGCGAAGCAAGCGGTTCCTTCCACCTTCGTCATTCCAGGACGGAGCCGAGCGTAGCGAGGCGCAGACCCTGGGATCCATGCCCGAGAAAAGGCAGCAGCGCGGTGGAGGTGCTGGACAGGCGCGTGTTCTGCATAGCCGGCAATCGGCCGTGACGCTCCGGCATCGATCCTTGGGTCGCGCTCCGCTCCGCGTCGCTTGCCCGTGGATAATGAAGGCGGGAAGCCGGCGAAGACGTGGAAAAGTCCGCTGCGGCCGCCCGTCTTTCCCGGATGATCAATGGCCAGATTGGAAACGGGGCGTGGCAAGGATGAGGCGTGTGCAATGACTGATGCGGATAGTCTCCTGCCCCTTCGCATCCCCCTCTGTCCTGCCGGATATCTTCCCCACAAGAGGGGAGATCAAGCCGGCCGCTCTGCCCGCACTCTTTCTGCAATCTTGGAGATTCGGCGAAGGCCGTGGTGACAGCCGATCTCCCTCTTGTGGGGAAGATATCCGGCAGGACAGAGGCGCGCGCGAAGGGGCGAAGGACGAAGAAGGATGTTCACAGGAACAACGAAACTCAAACACGCGCCCAACGCCCGACCGGGCGTCGCGCCTGACGGCGCCCCCGCGGAGCCCAGCCGCGAAAGCGGCGTACGGGCGTGAGCGAAAGAGAAAAGCCTCAGGAGCCCGGCCGCTCGGGCGGGGCCGTCATCACGCCGGGCAGCGCGATGGCTGTCGGCACGGAACCGGCATAGCCCATGGCGGTCGCCGGCGCGGAGGAGGTGACGACAGAGGCGGTGTGGCTCGCGGACGCTTCGCCGAAGCGGCTCGACGCCGGCTCGATGGAAGCGGTCATCGTCGGTTTTCCGGAGGCCTGGGCGTCCTGCGCCTCGGCCGCCACGATGGTCGGGCCGGCCTTCGGCTTAACGGCGGCAAGCGCATCCCAGCCCACCTTGTCGAGCAGCCCCTTGTGCTTGGCGTTATAATAATAGCCGGTCTGGTAAAGCCGGTCGGCGCGCCTCTCGTCGTGCCCGGCCACCAGCCAGGCACCCTTCAGATATTTCACGGCATATCTGAGATTGGTATCGGCATCGAGCAAGCCATGCGGGCTGCCGTCGTAGCCCATGCCCTTCGCCGTGCGGTAGCGGATCTGCATCAGGCCGTAATTGCCGGCATGATAGGCCTTGGGATTGTAGTTGCTCTCGCGCTTGACCACGCGATGCACAAGGCTTTCCGGTACATCGTAGGCGGCGGAATAGGCGGAGATCAGCCGATCGAGCCGGCCATGCTTGTCTTCCGTCACGGAAGCCGTTTGCGTGTCCGGCCGCTCGGTCGGCACGGCGGAAGCGACACCCGGCAAGCCCGTATTGCCGGTAGTGCAGCCGGCCACTGCGGACGAAGCAAGGACCAGGCCGCAAAGAATGCGGATTCGCATATACAAAAACCCTCGCGCCCCCGCGAAGCCGAAAAAATTATCTTTGCGTTGCCTAAATTTTCCTTAACCCAGGATCGCCGGCACGGCAATGCACGAAGCGAATCGATTTGCAATCATGGCGATAGCGGTTTTCGGGTGGCGCAGAGCGTCCGGAAATCCCAGATTCAGGGCGGGTATCGGCGACACCGGTGCGTGTTTCTGATTTGTTCACGAAACCCGCCTGTGCTAGAAGGAACAGGTGATGACTGCGACAGATGATCGTATCGTTCCCTACGCGCTGGTCGAGACCGGCATCGGCTGGATCGGCATTGCCTGGAGCGAGCGCGGCCTGACGAGGCTGCAGCTTCCCGGGCGCGACCGCGAGGCGACCGGGCGTCGCCTGCTTTCGACGATCTCCGGCCGCCCGGTCGAGAGCGCCGGGATGCCGGCGCCGATCGCCGATCTGGTCGGCATGCTCCGACGTTATGGGGCGGGTGAAACGGTGGACTTTTCCGGCGTTCCCGTCGATTTCGACGGCGTCGACCCTTTCCGCCGAGCCATCTACGATGCGGCACGCCAGCTCGGTTTCGGCGAGACCACGACCTATGGCGGGCTGGCCGAGGAGGCCGGCTACAAGGGCCGTGCCCAGGACACCGGACAGGCGCTCGGGCGGAACCCGGTGCCGATCGTGGTGCCCTGCCACCGCATCCTCGCGGCCGGCAACAGGATCGGCGGCTTCTCCGCGCCTGGCGGTTCGGCGACGAAGGAGCGTCTGCTTGAAATGGAAGGCGTCCATCTTGGCCCGCCTCCCCCGGCACAGCAATCCTTCGCGTTCTGAGCGATTGCCTCCGGCCCGGCGGAACGATGAAGGTCAGTTGTCCGGCGTGTCGTAGGTGATGTCGCGGCATTTGAGCACGACGCAGCGCGGGTTGTCGCGCGTCGGCACCGTGTCGACCACCGCCCCCTCCCCCAGCGCGCACATGCCGCCGTCGCTCACATAGCGGTTGTAGAGGGGCAGGCTCGGATTGCGCGCCGAGCGGTAGCGCAAGATCACCGCGCCCTCGCGCAGGATATGCGCCTGCGCCGCCTGGCAACTCATGCTCATCGAATTGTAGCGGGAGATCGCATGCGCCGGGAAGGCCGCCAGCACAAGGAACGAAACGACGATCAGCCTTTTCATGACAGCCTCAGCACTTACGGAAATCGTGACACGCGAACGGTGCACCTGTTTTCGCCGACGGTAAAGATGGAACGAACCCGCGCTTCCGCCAGGTCTTTCCGCATGGTCCGAGACTTTCCCGCATGGTCTTGCCTCGCCCCCGGTCCGGCCCTATATGCAGGCCGTTGATATTTCGGCCGATCGAACTGAACGCCCGCGCCACTTCCACTCTGGTCGCGTTTGCTGATGTCTATCTCCAAAATCTCGATGTCACCGGCCGTCAGGGCCAAACAGTAGCAAACACGACAGGAAGACAAGAATGGCAACTGGAACAGTCAAGTGGTTCAATGACCAGAAGGGCTTCGGCTTCATCCAGCCCGACGCCGGCGGACCGGACGTATTCGTCCACATCTCCGCGGTGGAGCGTTCGGGCATGAACGGCCTGACCGAGGGCCAGAAGGTCAATTTCGAGGTCGCGCAGGACCGCCGCACCGGCAAGTCTGCCGCGCAGAACCTCAGCGCCGCGGGCTGAACAAGCGCGGCCGGGGATTTTACGGCACGCATCGCCACGACCGGACGGATTGAGCCGGGGCGGTCGTGCCACGGCAGGTCCGAGAAATCCCGGCCCGGCAAGTCACGGATGTACTGGCGGCCGTGCACGGCACGCGCTGCCTGCGGAAGGCGGGGTTCCTCCCCGCCTTTTTCGTTTGTGCTTTCGCACATTTCAATAACGGGTCTCCGAGTCTAAGTTCCCCGCGACCAGATTCTCGGGAGAAAAAGATGACCAAGGAAAAGATCGGTTTTGTCGGCGTCGGCCTGATGGGTCACGGGATGGCGGCGAACATCGTCGGCAAGGGCTGGCCGCTCACGGTCCTGGGTCATCGCAACAGGCAGCCGGTCGAAGATCTGAAGAAGCGCGGCGCCACCGAGGCGAGGACCGCGCGCGAACTCGCCGGGAATTCTGATATCGTCTTTCTCTGCGTCACCGGCAGCCCGGAAGTGGAGGCGATCGTCAATGGGCCAGACGGCCTTGCCAGCGCCGGCAAACCGCTCCTGATCGTCGACTGCTCGACCTCCGACCCATCTTCGACCCTGCGTCTCGCGGCGGAGCTTGCCGGCAGGGGCATCACGCTCATCGACGCGCCGCTCAGCCGCACGCCGAAGGAGGCCGCGGAGGGCAATCTGGACGTCATGGTAGGCGGCGACGAGAAAGTGGTGGCCCGCTCGCGGCCCGTCATCGACTGTTTCGCCGGCCGCGTCATCCACACCGGCCCGACCGGCTCCGGCCACGCCATGAAGCTCCTCAACAATTTCATCGCGATGGGCTATGCCGCGATCTATTCGGAGGCACTCACCCTGGGCGCCAAGGCCGGGCTGACACCGAAGGTGTTCGACGCCGTCATCCGCGGCGGCCGCATGGATTGCCCCTTCTACCAGACGTTCTTCAAATACGTGCTGGAGCGCGACCGCGACGCCCATAAATTCGCGCTGCGCAACGCACTGAAGGACATGAACTATCTGGCCGCCTTCGCCCAGGCGAGCGATGTCGCCAATCCGGTCGGCGCCTCGGTGCGCAATTCCTATGCTTCCGCCGTCGCCGGGGGGCGCGGCGACGACTACATGCCGATGCTTTCCGACGTCATCGCCGAACTGAACGGAGTGTCGCTGGGGGCAGAAGCCAAAGGGTAGTTCTCGCAGGCGACCACGGCGCCGGTTTATTGATGCCGTGCCTGCAATTGTGCCTGCGCATCGGCCACCCCGTCGGAAGGAAGCTCCATATTGTGCATCACCATGATCGCCCAGCCTTCCTGTTCACGTGTTATAAGCAGGTTCATCAATCCACGGCGGCTCGGCCATTGGTTACCCGAAGGATCACGGGCGCCGCTCATCTCCCAATGGAGGTCGACGGCCGCGACATCGGGCCGAATCTGACGTACTTGGGTCTGGATCGCCGCCAGGCGGCTCTCCTTGAACATCGTCTCGAAGAGCGGCCTGTGAAACCGCTCGATCTCTTCGCGACCATGTGTGGACATCCCGAATACATTGGTAAAATCGGAATTCCACGCAAAAATGGCGGCAAACGCATGCGCATCATGAGCATTCCACGCGTCAGCCATTGCCGCAACGATATCATGGGCCGCCTGCTCGCTTCCGGAAGTCGACATATTCTCCTCCAATATGATATGGCTTCCATACAATATGGCTTCCGTACTAAATTGAAAAGATGAATCCTTATACGCAGTCGTTGCTCCTCTATGCCTATCAGGGATCGGCAGGCGCTCTCGTCGAGACATTGCGGGCGCGCGGGCATCCTGCGATCCGACCAAAGCACGGCGCCGTTTTCGCCAATATCGAGCGGCAGGGAACGCGGCCGAGCGCCATGGCCGAACGTGCCGGCATTGGGAAAGCCGCAATGGGAGAACTGATCGACGAACTCCAACGGCTTGGTTATGTCCGGCGCGAGCCTGATCCGAGCGACCGGCGTGCCAAGCTGGTTGTCCCGACGGACGCTGCCGTGGAGGTGACCAATATCGTCCACGAGTTCAACATGAACCTCGAAACGACGTATCGCGAACTTCTCGGCGAAGAGGCCTATCAGGCGCTGCGCGCCGCGCTTCAGGCAATCGCTCCACGGAACGAGATGCAGCCGCGCCTGCCGCCGGATACATAAAGCGCCGGCGACAACGCTGTCTCACATATTTCCGATCCGCTTCCCGCTTTCCCGGTCGAAGAGATGCGCCATTCCGGGCTCGATGGCGAGCGGCAGCACCTGGTCGGGCTCTACCGCAGACGTGCCCGGCAGCCGGGCAACCATTTCGCCCCCCACCCCGCCGCTGTCGGCGAGCCGGCCATGCGCAAGCGTGTCGGCGCCGAGCGTCTCCACCGCCCGAATGGCGAGCTTCAGGTCGGCATTGAGGTCATCGACAGGCGAAAGATGCTCGGGTCGAACGCCGAGGAGAACCTTGCGGCCACTTTCCGGCAACGCCATGTCCCGCGGCTTCACCGTACCGCCGCCATCAAGATCAAGTCCCTTGCCGTTGGGCGCGACCGTCGCCGGCATGAGGTTCATCGCCGGTGAGCCGATGAAGCCCGCGACGAAGGTGGTGGCCGGTGTACGATAGACGTTGAGCGGCGTGTCGATCTGTTCGGCATGGCCGCCGTTCATAACCACCAGCCGGTCGGCGAGGGTCATGGCCTCGACCTGATCGTGCGTCACGTAGAGCGAGGTCGTTTCGACCTTGCGCTGCATCGCTTTGATCTCAAGCCGCATCTGTACCCTGAGCTTGGCGTCGAGGTTGGAGAGCGGTTCGTCCAGCAGGAAAGCCGCCGGCTGGCGCACCAGCGCCCGGCCCATCGCGACACGCTGGCGCTGGCCGCCCGAAAGCTGCCGCGGCCTGCGGTCGAGATAGGGCTTCAGTTCCAGCATCTGGGCGGCGGCATCGACGCGCTCGCGGATCGCATCCTTGGAAAGGCCGGCGATCTTTAGCCCGTAGGCCATGTTATCGTAGACGCTCATATGCGGATAGAGCGCGTAATTCTGGAAGACCATGGCGATGTCACGTTCGCCCGGTTCGAGATCGTTGACGACACGCCCGCCGATCTGGATCGTGCCTTCGGTGATCGGCTCCAGCCCCGCCACCATCCTGAGCAGCGTGGACTTGCCGCAGCCGGACGGCCCGACGATGACGATGAACTCCCCATCGGTCACATCGAGATCGATCCCATGGATGACCTCGGTCGTCCCGTATTTCTTGCGTACATCATGGAGGGAAATTGCCGCCATGCGGGTTCAAGCCTCTCTATTTCTCGGTCTCGACCAGACCCTTGACGAACAGCCTTTGCATCGCGATCACCACGATGACCGGCGGCAGGAGCGCGAGCACCACGGTCGCCATGACGACATTCCATTTCGGGATGGAATCGGCCACGTCCGCCATGCGCTTGATGGCCATCACCACCGTGTAATAGTTCGGGTCGGTCGTGATCATCAGCGGCCACAGATACTGGTTCCAGCCATAGATGAACAGGATCACGAAGAGCGCCGCCATGTTGGTGCGCGAGAGTGGCACGAGGATATCCCAGAAGAACCGCATCGGCCCTGCGCCGTCGACGCGTGCCGCCTCCATAAGTTCTTCCGGAACGGTGAGGAAGAACTGGCGGAACAGGAACGTGGCAGTCGCCGAGGCGATCAGCGGAATCGACAGGCCCGCATAGCTGTTCAGCATGCCGAGATCGGAAACGACCTTGAATGTCGGCAGGATGCGCACCTCGACCGGCAGCATCAGCGTGATGAAGATCAGCCAGAAGGCGAGCGACCGGAAAGGAAAGCGGAAATAGACGATCGCGAAGGCGGAGATGATCGAGATCGCGATCTTGCCGATGGCGATGGAGAGCGCCATGACAAGGCTGTTGAACATCATCAGCCCGATCGGCGGCGCGCCGGAGGTGGAAATGCCGGAGAACAGCACCTCCTTGTAGTTCTCGATCGTATGCGGGCCCGGCAGGAGCGGCACGATGCCGGAATAGAAATCGTTCGGCCCACGCGTCGAGGCGATAAGGGCGATGTAGACGGGCAAGGCAACGACCGCCACGCCGAGAATCAGGATCACGTGGCAGAAGAAATTGAGCCAGGGCCTGTTTTCGATCATGCGCGCCTCAATACTGAACGTTGCGCTCGATCCAGCGGAACTGGACGAAGGTAAGGGCGATGACGATGACCATCAGCACCACCGACTGCGTAGCGGAAGAGCCGATGTTCAGGCCGATGAAACCGTCCTGGAAGACCTTGTAGACAAGCGTGTTGGTCGCCTGCGCCGGCCCGCCTTGCGTCGTGGCGTGGATGACAGCGAAGGTGTCGAACATCGCATAGACAGTGTTGATCACCAGAAGGAAGAAGGTGGTCGGCGAGAGCAGCGGGAAGATGATGGTGAAGAAGCGCTTGTAGGGGCCGGCGCCATCGATCGCCGCCGCCTCGACCAGCGATTTCGGGATGGCCTGCAAACCGGCGACGAAGAACAGGAAATTATAGGAGATCTGCTTCCAGCTCGAAGCGATGATGACGAGGATCATGGCATCGAACCCCGACAGCGAATGATCCCAGTGATAGCCGACCATGCTCAGCAGATAGGGAAGGATCCCGATCGTCGGATTGAACATGAACCACCACAATATGCCGGCCACCGCCGGCGCCACCGCGTAGGGCCAGACAAGCAGCGTGGTATAGACCTGGCTGGAACGGATCGTGCGATCAACCGCCAGCGCCAGGATCAACGCCGAAACAAGCGAAAGCACCGCGACACCGACCGCGAATACGAGCGTGACGCGAAGCGAGTTCTCATATGTCGGATCCGAAAACAGGCGAACATAATTGTCGAACCACACGAAGGTCGTTTTAAAGCCGAACGCATCTTCGCGCATGAACGATTGGCGCACCGCCTGCGCGGCGGGCCACAGGAAGAAGACGACGGTGACCACCATCTGCGGCAGGATGAGAAGATAGGGCAGCGTCTTGCTGCGGAAGAGGGTGCGCTTGGTCTGCATCTACCGACCCGGAAGGGAGAGGAGATATGTGAAGCCCGCGCCAAGGCGCGGGCTTCGTGAAGGTCGGTCGACTATTCGTTGGCCTTCTGGAATTCGGCGATCAGCTCGTTGCCCCGCTTGACGACGGCATCGAGTGCCTCCTGGCCGGTCTTCTTGCCCGCCAGCAGGCTTTGGAATTCCTCGTCGATGATCTGACGCACCTGTACGTAATTGCCGAAGCGCAGGCCCTTCGAATTCTCGGTCGGCGGATTGAGCGTCATCTGCTTGATCGCGACGTCGGCGCCAGGATTCTTTTCGTAATAGCCCTGCTTCTGGCCAAGCTCATAGGCGGCCTTGGTGATCGGCAGGTAGCCAGAGAACTGGTGCCAGTCGGCCTGGACCTCGGCCGAGGACAAGTAGTGGAAGAAGTCCGCCACGCCCTTGTAGTGATCCTTGTCCTTGCCCTGCAGCACCCACAGCGTCGCGCCGCCGATGATCGAGTTCTGCGGAGCGCCCTTCACGTCGGAATAATATGGCAGCATGCCGACGCCGACCTCGAAGCCCTTGGCATTGGCGAGGATGTCGGCGCGGGAGGCCGAGGAGTTCATGTAGATGGCGCATTCCTGCGAATAGAATTTCGGTCCCGCGTCATTGCCTCCGACCGGACCGCCATACTGGAAGATACCGTTGTCCTGCCACTTCTTCAGATTGTCCCAGTGCCGGGCCTGGATCGGACCATTGAAGGAAAGACGTGCATCAAGCCCGCCGAAACCGTTCTGCTCAGTCCCGATGGGCAGATTGTGCCAGGCCGAGAAGTTTTCCAGTTGCACCCAGGAAATCCAGCCAGTGGTGAAGCCGCATTTGGCTGCGCCCGAATCCTTGATCTTCTTGGAGAAGCTTTCGACATCCTCCCACGTCTTGGGCGGCGTGTTGGGGTCGAGACCGGCCTTCTTGAAGACGTTCTTGTTGTAATAGAGAACTGGCGTCGAGGAATTGAAGGGCAGCGACAGCATATTGCCGTCCGTGTCGGTGTAATAGCCGACTACAGCCGGGAGATAATCGTCGGGATTGAAAGCCTCGCCGGTGTCTTTCATGAGCTGGTAGACAGGGTAGACGGCGCCCTTGGCGGCCATCATCGTGCCGGTGCCGACCTCGTAGACTTGCACGATGTCGGGTTGCTGGTGGGCACGGAAAGCCGCGATCGCGGCCGTCATCGTCTCCGGATAGCTTCCCTTGTAGGTCGGCACGACCTCGTATTTGTCCTGCGATTTGTTGTAGCCGGCAACGATCGATTCGAGCTTCTGCCCGAGCGCGCCGCCCATTGCGTGCCACCACTGGATCTGGGTCTTCGCTTCGGCGACGACCGGCGACATCATCGCGAGCGCCGTTGCGGCGGCGAGAAAGGTTCGGAACTTCATTTTATTCTCTCCCATGGAAAGCCGTTTGATGCGGTTCGCTTATTGGTCGGCTTTTATTACCGGCAGATGACAGCATCAGCCGAGGCCGATGTCTAGTCCAGACTTGCGCATAATCGAAATTAATCCGCGATTCAAACGCACTAAAAGCGAAGATCGCGATCCTTGCGGCGGCCGGACGGCCGAGGCGCTTCTATTTGAACAGCTTCACCACGTTCGCGTGCGGTTCGAGCAGCGTATCGATCCTGAGCGCCGCAGCTTCGAAGATCGTGCCGGCGAGTTTCGGTCGCGAAAAGAGAAAGCCCTGCAGATAATCGGCGTCCGCATCGATCGCGCACGCCAGTTGCTCTGACGTTTCGATGCCTTCGATCAGGACCTTCGTGCCGAGTCCGTGCAGGCCGGTGACGAACGATTTGAAGAGGCCGGCGGCCGCCGGAACGGTGGCGATCTGGCGGAACCACCCGCCGTCGATCTTGATGATGTCGGGAGTAAGCAGCTTTACCCGCTCCAGATTGGAAGCGCCGACTCCGAAATCGTCGAGGGCGAGGCGGATGCCATGGCGCCGCATCTCCCCGGCGATCCGGCTGAGCGTGTCGAGGTCTTGCGCCTCTGTCTCGACGATCTCGCAGACGAGCAGATGGCTATCGAGCTGTATTTCGCCGTAGCGGCCGGCGATGAATTCCAGCTCTTTCACCATCACCGCGAAATCGCTGTTGGTGCGGGGATCGAAATTGAAGAAGAGAACCAGCCCCGGCTCGCCGATATTGTCGTAATTCCTGAGGTGCAGCGTCCGACACATGCTTTCCACGAAGACCTTGTCTTCGTCGGGCGTCGCGTCGAAAAGCGCTTCCGGCGGCAGAGGCTGGCCATCGCGGAACGGCACCACCAGGCCCTCGGCGGCGAAGGGGCGCAGCCATTCTTCCTCGCGGCGGAATATCTTCTGATAGGCGCTCTTCAGGATGAGGTCGCCGTAGCGGCCATATTCGATGCCGATCTCATCGACGACGATCGCGTCGCTGACCCGCCGGGGATGTTTCATTCTTTCAGCTTCCGGCGACATGACGGCCCGAAGGCAGCCGTGAACCCCTGTTCTCCCGATTGTGGCAGCGAAGCTTTGACCAGGGGTTAATGACACGGATTCCGCTTGCGCCGCCGATCGAGCCTTGCGATTCGCCGCCGGATCGGACAAGAGAGACGCGGCAATTTTCCCCTCATGGAGACGTTAAAATGGCCTTCCTCGCCGACGCCCTTTCACGCGTGAAGCCTTCCGCGACGATCGCGGTCAGCCAGAAGGCACGCGATCTGAAAGCGAAAGGCCGCGACGTCATCGGTCTCGGCGCCGGCGAGCCGGATTTCGATACGCCCGACAACATCAAGAACGCGGCGATCGACGCGATCCGGCGCGGTGAGACCAAGTACCCGCCGGTGTCCGGCATCGCGCCGCTGCGCGAGGCTATCGCGAAGAAGTTCAAGCGCGAGAACAATCTCGACTACAGGCCGGAGCAGACGATCGTCGGCACCGGCGGCAAGCAGATCCTGTTCAACGCGCTGATGGCGACGCTGAACCCCGGAGACGAGGTGGTGATCCCGCGCCCCTACTGGGTCAGCTACCCGGAGATGGTGGCGATCTGCGGCGGCACGTCCGTCTATGCCGAAACCTCGATCGACAACGGCTTCAAGCTGACGCCGGCAGCGCTCGAAAAGGTCATCACGCCGAAGACCAAGTGGCTGATCTTCAACTCGCCATCGAACCCGTCCGGCGCCGCCTACACGGAGGCGGAGCTGCGCGCGGTCGCCGACGTGCTCATGAAGCATCCGAACGTCTGGGTGCTGACGGACGACATGTACGAGCATCTGACCTATGGCGACTTCACCTTCCGCACCATCGCGGAAGTGGAGCCGAAGCTCTACGAGCGCACGCTCACCATGAACGGCGTGTCCAAAGCCTATGCCATGACCGGCTGGCGCATCGGCTATGCCGCCGGCCCGATTCAGCTCATCAAGGCGATGGACATGATCCAGGGCCAGCAGACCTCCGGCGCCTGCACGATCGCTCAATGGGCGTCGGTAGAAGCGCTGAACGGCCCGCAGGACTTCGTCGCGAAGAACAAGGCGATCTTCCAGAACCGCCGGGATCTCGTCGTGTCGATGCTGAACCAGGCGCGTGGCATTGCCTGTCCCGTGCCGGAGGGAGCCTTCTACGTCTATCCCTCCTGCGCGGCGCTGATCGGCAAGAAAGCCGCGTCAGGCAAGGTGATCGGCACGGACGAAGATTTCGTCACCGAGCTTCTGGAAGCGGAAGGCGTGGCGGTCGTGCACGGTTCGGCCTTCGGGCTCGGGCCGAACTTCCGCATCTCCTACGCCACCTCGGAAGAGCTCCTGGAGGAAGCCTGCATCCGCATCCAGCGCTTTACCGCAAGCCTGAGCTGACCCTTCTGGCAGCAGCGCCTGCATCCGTCATCTCGGACTATCGCATACGGTTCCGTCGGTGCGGCCAATGTCAACGTCGTCATCCTCGGGCTTGTCCCGAGGGTCCGCCGTAGCAGCCGGTTATCGCTGCAGAAACACCAATGATTGCAACATCCGAAGGAGATCCTCGGGACAAGCCCGAGGACGACGGCCCATTTACGTCTTACCCCCTCCGTCGGGATTTTGAGTACGTGAGCACCGGAGCGCAGCCGAGCGCTGTTTGCGGACCGGCCTCACGGCTTTCGGACGGTCTCTATTCCCCCTCGTCGGGGATTTTCAGCTTATGTCCGCACGCCTTGCAAAAGACCGCATCCACGTCGTGGCGCTGCAAGGCGCATTCGGGACAGGGAAAATAGACCTTGAACGGCCGGAAGATCGATCGCGCCAGCCGCACGAAGAGCGTGATACCGACGATCATGATGACGATCGAGGTAAGCTTGCCCCATACGCCGGGCAGCACCATGTCGCCGAAGCCGGTCGTCGTCACCGTCGCCACGGTGACGTAGAGCGCATCGACATAGCCCTCCAGACCGTTGCCGTCGCGGTAGAAGCTCACATAGACGAAGCTCGCGGCAAGCAGCAGGAAGGTCAGAAGGTTCATGACCGCGTGAACCTCGTCCCGCCACATGCCGTAGCCGCGGCGTTCGAGCGTCCGCCAGATCGTTCCGCTCCGCCAGATGGTCCACAGCCTCAGGATGCGCAGGAAGCCGAGGTTGAATAGCGTGTAGGGAAAGAGCAGCGTCACCAGGATGAAGATATCGACCAGCACCGGCAACTGCTTCAGCCAGCGCAGGATGTCCCTCGACGCAAGCGCCCGCGCCGTTATGTCGACGGCAAGGACGGCGGCGACCGTATAGTCGAGCCAGAGAAAGGATGGCCATTCCCGGAGAACAGGCGAGACGATGAAGAAGGCGATCGTGAGCAGATCGACGAAAATGATGGACAGTTGGAAGCGCAGCGCCGCCTTCGATTCGCCATGGTAGAGCCGCCTCAGCGAGGACCGCAGCGCTTCGAGGCCCGAGGGTTTTTCATCTTCCACCATCGCCGATCCTTTTGGCAAAGTGATCCGGCTTTCGCAATGTCGGCAAACAGAGGCAAGGGATCCCGTGGGAACAACCGCCGCCGGAGGCGTGTTTTGATCGATGGCAAAGCATGACAAGGATCTGGCGGAAATCCGCTCCGCCTATGCAAGCGAGATAGCGGCGGCAAGCGACCTGACCGATACGCGCGTCGAACGCGCCTTTGCCGAGATTCCGCGCGAAGCCTTCATGGGTCCGCCGCCATGGCGGATTATTCATGGCGGCCAGTTGGTCGAGGCCTCGACCAGCGATCCGCGCCGGCTCTACCGTAATGTGCTGGTGGCGCTCGATGAGGAGAAGGGCATCAACAATGGCGAGCCCTCGCTCCACGCCGCATGGATGGCTGCAATCGCCCCTCGTCCGGGCGAGACCGTGTCGCATGTCGGCGCCGGCACGGGGTATTACTCGGCCATCCTGTCGCGGCTCGTCCAGCCCGGCGGCAGCGTCCGCGCCTTCGAGATCGAACCGGAACTCGCCGAAAGAGCCCGCCGTAATCTTGCGCCCTATCCCGATGTGACGGTCGTCACCGGCGATGCGGTGACATTGCCCCTCCCCGCTTCCGATATCGTCTATGTCAATGCCGGCGTGATATCGCCGCCGGCCGGTTGGCTGCACGCCCTAAAGCCGGGCGGCAGGCTGATCTTCCCATGGCGGCCGTCGGAGGAGGTCGCGCTTTCCATGCTCGTCACGCGTCGGAAAGCTGGCTTCGAGACGAAACCCCTGATGCCTTCATGGTTCATCCCCTGCATCGGCGCTTCGCTCGCCGGACGGAGAGCGAGGAAGCTGCCGGATCGCGCGGAAGCACGGCGCAGTCGTTCGATCTGGCTTGCGACCGACAGGCCGCCGGACCCGACGGCAACCGCCATCATCGGCGACGTCTGGTTCTCGTCCGAGCCGATTTCCGAATAGTTTCTCCCTTGCCCTTGCCGCAAAGCCGTGTGACGATGTTCGAACGACGGGACAATGCGCCCGACTAAGGGAGCCGAACGATCCCGCCGCGCGACGGCCGCAAGGCCGGCCGCCGCTCAATCGGAAACGCTTGAGAGGAGGTCGGGCATCATGGGTAATCGCGCCGGAGGACGACGTCAGGGACCGAAATGCGTCGCCATCATCGGTCCCTTTTCCAGTGGAAAGACAACACTTCTCGAAGCGATCCTCGCGCGTACCGGCGCCATTTCCAAGCAGAGCACGATAGCATCCGGCGGCACGGTCGGTGATCATTCGGCCGAGGCGCGCGCCCATGCGATGAGCGTCGAGGCAAGCTTCGCCACCACCGAATTCATGGGCGAGGAGATCACGTTCATCGACTGCCCGGGCTCGATCGAATTCGCCTATGAAGCCGTGCCGGTCCTTTCGGCCTGCGATATCGCCGTCGTCGTCGCCGAAGCGGACGAGAAGAAGATACCCGCGCTCCAGCTGATCTTGCGGCAGCTCGACGATTTCGGCGTTCCGCGCATGCTTTTCCTGAACAAGGTCGACAAGATCGATGCCGGCGTACGCGATACGCTGAAAATGCTTCAGCCGGCTTCCAGCACACCGCTTCTGCTACGCCAGATTCCGCTCAGGAAGGAAGGCATCGTCGTCGGCTCCATCGACCTCGCGCTGGAGCGTGCCTATATCTACCGCGAGCACGCGGAGAGCGAGATCGCCGCCATTCCCGACGACGACAAGGCGCGCGAGATCGAGGCGCGCTTCTCCATGCTCGAGACGCTGGCGGACCATGACGACCAGCTGATGGAGCAGTTGCTGGAAGAGATCGAGCCGCCGCGCGACGCCGTTTTCGACGACCTCGCGGCCGATTTGCGTCAAGGTACGGTGACGCCGGTCCTGATCGGCTCGGCCGAACGCGGCAACGGCGTCCTGCGTCTCCTGAAAGCGATCCGCCACGACGCGCCCGACGCCACGGCGACACGGGAGCGACTTGGCCTCGGCGACGCAAAGAGCGTCATCCGGGTCATGAAGACGATCCATACATCGCACGGCGGCAAGCTGTCGGTTGCCCGGCTCCTTGTCGGCTCTCTCTCCGACAGCGCCGAAATCTGGCTGCCGAACGGCAATTCGGCCAAGGTCTCCGGTCTCTACCGCATGCTCGGCAAGGACCCGATAAAGATTCCTTCTGCGAAGGAAGGCGATACCGTCGCCCTCGGCAAGCTGGACGATGCCAGGACCGGCGATGCGCTCAGCACGGTAAAGGGCGGCGTTTCGGTTACTTCCATCCCCGCCCCGCCGCCGCCTGTCTACGCGCTGGCGCTCAGGCCGCGCGAACGCAAGGACGAGGTCAAGATGTCATCGGCCTTGCAGCGCATCTCCGAGGAAGACCCGTCGCTGTCGCTGGAGCATCACCAGGATTCGGCCGAAACCGTTCTCTCCGGCCATGGCGAGATGCATCTGAGGGTCGCGATCGAGCGGCTGGAAGGCAAGTACCAGATCCCGGTCGATGCGCATGCCGCCCAGATCCCCTATCGCGAAACCATCCGCAAACCGACCGAGCAGCGCGGCCGCCATAAGAAGCAGTCGGGCGGTCACGGCCAGTTCGGCGACGTGGTGCTACAGATAAAGCCCCTGCCTCGCGAGAGCGGCTTCCAGTTCACCGACACCATCACCGGCGGCGTCGTGCCGAAGCAATACATCCCCTCGGTCGAGACCGGCGTGCGCGATTTCCTGAAGTCGGGACCGCTCGGCTTCCCCGTCGTCGATATCGCCGTCAATCTCTCGGACGGCTCCTATCATTCGGTCGATTCATCCGACATGGCCTTCCAGATGGCGGCGAGGCTCGCGATGAAGGAGGGCATAGCGGCTTGCTCGCCTGTGCTGCTGGAGCCTATCATGAAGGTCGAGATCGCCACCCCGTCCGACGCCACGGCCAGGATCACGGCGCTGATTCCGCAGAGGCGCGGCCAGATCCTCGGCTATGACGCCCGCCCCGGCTGGCCGGGCTGGGACGTCGTCGAAGCGACGATGCCGCAAGCCGAGATCGGCGATCTGATCATCGAACTGCGATCGGCGACGGCCGGTGTCGCGGGCTTCGTGGCGAAGTTCGACCACATGGCGGAGTTGACCGGCAGGCTCGCCGACGACGTGCTTTCCGTCTCGGCCGGCAAGGCGGCATAGGACGAGCGACCCATCTGGACCAAATTTATACAACGCTGTGGCATAGGGATGGGCGGCTGACGCTGCCCGCTTCTTTGCGATTTTACCTTCGATATCGCACCTGCCGGGCAAAAAACCGGACCGAAAGGAGCGGCCCGGAAGACCCCCTGCGCCCAAAACGCACTGCCGATTCCAGGTGCGTGCAGGAGCGGTAGCCGAAAGGTTCTTGGTTTTGCGCACCCCATGAATGCAGGGCCTTGCCATGCCTTGGCCAGAAAAACCAAAGAATATCCGGGCTTTAGGCAACAAAAAAGCCGGATCGAATAGACCCGGCTAAGTTGAATTGGAAGCGCTGTTTCCAGCTAAACCTCCAGAGGGGAACACTCGACGGACGCTAATGGGAGGAGGAACGCGTCCGTGAGATGACCAAGATATGGGCTCCCCTTGCCTTTTTAACAAGCACTCTTTTGCAAGGGACCCATGCATTTTCGCATATGTCTGCCGACACGGCCTCTGTGCCAATCAGAATGACCAGTTGCGCGCCTTGGCAATGAGGAAGTCACGGAACACCTGTAGCTTCACTTGGCTCTTCAGTGCATCCGTGTAAGCGAAATAAGTGTCGAAGGACGGCACCTGGGTTTCCGGCAGGAGTTGGATCAGATCGGAGTCCCTCCGGACCATGTAATCGGGCAGTGCCGCGATGCCCGCGCCGCGCCGGACCGCGCGCTTGATCGCCAGAAGATCGTTGATCTGCAGGTGTGCGATCCGGCGCGAACCATCCGGCCGTCCGGCGGATTCCAGCCAGTTCACGTCGGCAATCGCGGTAGGGATCGGTTCGCCGAAGGTCACGATGCGGTGGTTGTCGAGATCCTCCAGGGAGGAGAGCATCCCGTGCTTGGCGATGTAGGCTTCCGACGCATAGAGATGCATGTGCACGGTGAACAGCCGCCGCTGGATCAAATCCGATTGCTGCGGCTGGCGCAACCGGATGGCACAGTCGGCGTGACGCGTCATCAGATCATATTCCTCGTTCGCGAGGATGAGCTGGAGCTGGATATCGGGATAGAGGTCCAGGAACTCCTGCACCCGCTCCGTCAGCCAGCCGGCGCCGAGACCGACGGTCGTCGTCACGCGCAATGTGCCCGACGGCCTGTCCTTCGCCTCGGTCAGCCGCGTGCGGACGTTCTCGAGCCGCATCAGCACGTCATGCGCCGTGCGATAAAGCAGTTCGCCCTGCTCGGTCAGCACCAGCCCGCGCGCATGGCGATGGAAGAGCGGCACGCCAACGTCGTGCTCCAGCGCGCTGACCTGCCGGGAGATCGCCGATTGTGACAGCTTCAGCGTCTCGGCAGCGTGCGTGAAGGATCCCGCTTCGGCGGCGGCGTGAAAGACACGCAGCTTGTCCCAATCCAGTGACATACCACCGCCACCCCTTTCCCGAGCCTCTTATTCGGCCGCTTCCGCGGCCTGCCCATGTACGTTCAGTTCCGCAAGATAGCGTTCCGCCTCCAGTGCGGCCATGCACCCCATGCCCGCCGCCGTCACCGCCTGCCGGTAGATATCGTCGGTCACGTCGCCTGCCGCGAACACGCCCGGCACGTCCGTCTTTGTCGAGTCCGGTGCCGTCCACAGATAGCCGTTCGGCTTCTGCTTCAGCTTGCCGACGAAAAGCTCGACCGAGGGCGAGTGGCCGATGGCGACGAAAACGCCGTCGATCGGCATTTCCGTGACTTCGCCGCTTATCGCGTTCTTCAGGAGGAGGCCGTTGACCGAAGGCGGCAGCGGCAGCTTGCCGGGCACGCCTTTGATCTCCTCGACCACCGTATCCCAAAGCACGGAGACGTTTTCGCGCGCGAAGAGCCGCTCCTGCAGGATGCGCTCAGCCCGGAACTCGTCGCGCCGGTGGACGACCGTCACATGCCGCGCGAGATTGGAAAGGTAAAGCGCCTCTTCGACCGCCGTGTTGCCGCCACCGATCACCACCACGTCCTTGCCGCGATAGAAGAAGCCGTCGCAAGTGGCGCAGGCCGAGACGCCGAAGCCCATATAGGTCTGCTCGCTCGGCAGCCCCAGCCACTTCGCCTGTGCCCCGGTCGCGATGATGAGTGCATCGGCGGTGTAGACCGTGCCGGAATCGCCGGTCAGCCGGAACGGGCGCGTGCCGATATCGGCCTCCACGATCAGATCGTTCACGATCTCCGCCCCGACATGCTCGGCCTGCTTCAGCATCTCGCCCATCAGCCACGGCCCTTGGATCGGATCGGCGAAGCCCGGATAGTTCTCGACATCGGTGGTGATCATCAGCTGCCCGCCCTGTTGCAGCCCGGCGACGAGGACGGGCTTCAGCATGGCGCGCGCGGCATAGATCGCCGCCGTGTAGCCGGCGGGGCCGGAACCGACGATGAGGACAGGTGCGTGCTTGACCGTCATGGAATGCCCTGTGAGCCCTGAGCGGGCGGCCGGCAGCCGGCGCCGCGATTTCAATGGAACCGCCGTAATTTAGGTGCTGGGCGCCCCGCCTTGCAAGGTTGCCCACGGGCGACAGATCGACCATCCCCGGAAAAGCGCGGCGAACAGGCTTGCACGCGTGCGATTACACACACTTGAAATCGGATATTCTGTCCGGATCGGCTATATCGGCGGCCGATTGCTATCGCGATTCGGAAACCACACATGGCACTGAAGGCAGAACTGGACGCTATCGACTGGAAAATCCTGAAGGAACTCCAGGACGACGGTCGCATGACCAATGTGGAACTGGCGCGCCGCGTCGGGATTTCCGCGCCGCCATGCCTGAGACGCGTGAAGCGGCTGGAACAGGCCGGCATCATCCGCGGCTACCGCGCGCTGCTCAACGCCCCGGCGCTGGGCCTCGAGGTGGTCGCCTTCTGCCTCGTCGGCCTGCAGCACCAGTCGGACGCCGAACTGAAAGCCTTCTCCGAAGCCACGCGCCAATGGCCGCTGGTGCGCGAGGCATGGATGGTGTCGGGCGATTCCGACTTCCTGCTGCACTGCGTAGCCAGCGACCTCGCCAGCTTCCAGAGCTTCGTGATAGAGGAACTGACCTCGACGACCAATGTCGACACCGTACGCACCGCTCTGACGATCCGTCAGGTGAAGAGTGACGGGCTGGTTGCGATTTAGGCTTCCGGCCCACCGAAATCAGAGCGTTGGGCGTAGACTTGCCATGATCTGGCGCGAAGGGATCGGGTCGTCGTACTGCTTCTACTCAAATCGATACGACTATTATGGCTCACGCATCCATGCATATATGGCTGCTCCAATCCGGCGTGGTTCGAAATGAAAGTGCTGTTCACCGGTATCGGCGGTTTCGGATCATGGACAATGAGGGCGGAACAGATGGCCGCCACCAGACCCGATTGGAAAGCCGTCCCCCATGCGACTCGCCAGGACGCCGAGGGGATGGATGTCGTGGTTATCGTTAAAAGCATACGCAATGAGAACCTCGCCGAGTTGAAGGCGTGGGGCGGCCCAATAGTCTATGATCCGCTGGATTTCTGGCGTCAGCGACGAAATCCCTGGAAGAGGTGGGCAAAGAAGAACCGCTTGAAGGACATGGCCGATGCCCGGGCGATGGCGGCGTCACATTTTGCGAGGATCGATCCGGACCTAATCCTTTGCCCGACGGGAGCAATGGCGGAGGACATCGCGCCGCTCGGCTGGAAGGTAGGCTTGCTGTATCATCACTACGATCCGAGGATCGGCGACCTGGTGCCTCCTACGGGCAAACGCCGGCGAGTAGTCTATCATGGCAGGCCCGACCACCTTGGATGGTGGCTCGCGGCGGCATATTTGTCATGCTTCATCCATGGCGCGAAATTCATTACATCGAACGGCCCGCAACCCGCGCCGGGCCATGTTTTGCTGGGCGTCCGCAGAGCCTACCCATGGATTTCGAGACGCTGGAAGTCGAATATCAAGGCAGCCGTCGCTCTTAAGCTCGGCCTGCCTTTCGTCGCGTGGCCGGAGGCGGGCTATCGCGAGACGCACCCGTCCGCGTTCTGGTTCACGAATTTCTTTGAGATGCACCGGGCGATCGGGAAAGCCCTGGCTGCAGAACCGGCCGCACCGGACGACCGTTTCTCCGTCGAGGCTTGCGCCACGGAGTTGGAAAATATCCTGCGCGACTTCATCTCCAGCCGCGAAGCTCAGGCTTTAATAGTAAAGAGATGATTTATCTTCGCTTAAAGATGAATACCATTCTTTTCAAGGAAATCCATCAAGAATAAATCCTTCACCGTATCCTTCTCTATATTCTCTAAAGCAATCGACAACCTTGTCTTGCGCTTTTCCCAAACGGTTGGCGAAACCCCTCCGCGCTCGATCTTCCTTCTGAATTCTTCCTCCGATCGGGTATAATAGTGGTTTATCTGAAGATAGTCGGATGAATAAAAATCGGGCGACTTGCGCTTGTCGAGCGGAAAAACACGTCCCGAATCGTTCGCCGTCCGGTCGCCGAATTCCTTGGTATGGAAATGGTGGACACTGACCTCCGACACCGCGCACGGATCGACGATGCATTTGAAATTCGTCGCGTTCTTCAGGCGGCTGATCGGATCCCTCGCCCGCAACGTGTAGTTGCGCGTTACCGGTCCAGCGGGCCGCGTCTTGTGTCCGCTGGTCCCGAACATGTGCCATGGCAGCGATATGTTCGGAAAGCCCTTGGCCCCGACCAGTGCTTCCTCGATGGTGCGGCCCGTCTTCGGCAGGATGAATTCGTCCACGTCTATGAACGCCATCCAGCGGAAATCGGCTCCGAAATTGAGGATGGCGTGGGCGAAGGCGAGCACCTGGCGGTTGAGTTGCAGGCCCATCCTGACGTCGCGCATTCCGAACCGCCAGGGCAGGATGGTCAGTTCCGCTTCGGGCAGGAGATCGCGAAGCACCGGCAGCGTCCGGTCGGTCGACCCGTCGTCGTAGACGAAGAAATGGCGCACACCCACCGCCTTGTGGAACGAGGCCCACTCGGCGACATAGTGTTCCTCGTCGCGCAGGACCGTCGCTATCGCCACGCCGCTCCGGTCCGCCCGGGCTGGCGGCGGCTCGATCTCGATACGTTTCGTGAAGGGAGCCTTCCTGTTGAAAAGTCTCATGAACCGCGCGGCCTTTATCCCTTCAGCCTCGACACATATGAGATGCCGATCTCGGCAAGCCGCGAGACCGGCGAATAGCTCTCGATCACGATGTGGCGCCGGTCGCACTCATCCCTGATTATGCGGAAGGTCGCAAGTATCCTTTCGCTGGCCACGTCGATCCGCGACATCGCCTTGTCGGCATCCGATTCATAAAATCGAGGATGGCTGGTGTTGGTCAGGTCGATACCGGCAAGGCCAATCCGCGACGGCCCGAGCGACAGCGCAAGCTGGGCGGCTGTGCCGGCGACCGAACCGGTCGGCATCACGCCCGATTCCGGAGAAAGCGATATCGCCGTTTTGCCCTCATCGGACCAACGCAGGAAGGGCAGGTTCCGCAGTTCCACGGCATCCGGCCTCTTCTTGCCATAGGGCCTGTGCACGAAGTCGAGATGATGGACGACCTGCGACGTTAGCCATTGCGGCGCGGTCTCGCACAGCGCCCGGATTACACCCGTCGAAAAATAGCAACGCCCTCCCGCCGGCACCTTGGCCACGATCGTGCGCCAATGCCGATACACGAAGCGCTCGTCCTCGATGATGATACCGAGCGGCCTCGGCGCATCGGGGCCGATAAGGTGAATCGCGCCGTTGAGCAGCAGGGCGGATTCGAGCGGGATACGCTCCTTGGCCTGCACCGCCAGTGACGGTCCCGACCCGACGATGATGATCTCGCCCCTGCCATCCGACGATGCAGGATACGGCAGCAGCGGCGCAACGAGCTTGCCCCGGTAATGGATCGCCCCGTCGCCTCCCGACGGCAATGTCAATGCCAGACCCGGCCACCATGCCTCCGCATGGCCGTTGGCCCGCCCGTGCCGCAACAGATGATACAGCCGCGCGAAATAGCGACGCGCCGGCCGATTTAGCCTCAGCCCGCCCATCGGTCTCACCACGATCCCCGTCCGGGGCGGTCACAGATGTCGATCAAGGAACCAGTCTCCCGCTGAACTCCGAGAAATGCACCTTGACGTGATACCACCTGTCGCGGCCGTGCGAAGCGCCGGCACCCTGTCGGGACAGGGTCGGGGCGGCTAAAAACGCACCAGACGATCACCGGCCGCAAGAGTGACCTCCCCATCCGGACGCAGCCATTGATCAAGCCCCCGGTCCGCCCACGTTTTTTTCCCCTCGCGGGTCCGTCGTCGTACTGCCCGGCTCTTCTCGATCATCTCAGGGGTTACGTAACCACGCCCGTGATGAAGATGAAGAACGACCGCCGAATAGCGGATCTGGTCGCCGAGGACACCTAGATGATTGAGGCGCATACCGAATTCCCCGTCCAGCCCGCCATATCGCATATCTTCGTTGAAGCCATTGACACGGATAGCCAGGCTGCGATCGCATGAGGCGTTGTGGCCGTTCCATGTCCGCCGCGTCGGCACGACGCCGTTGAGCAACGTATCGAAGGGCGATACCGCGATCAGCTTGAAAGCTTTCGTATTGATCGGCATGCCGCGGCGGGCCAACCAGGGAGCGCTGAATGCCCTCTGGCCCTGAATGAGATCACGATCAATCGAATCGGACAATTCCCGACCGAGCTTGAAATAGCCGCCCGACAGGAAGCGATCCGAACGCGCATATCGCGCATGGACCCGAATGAAGTCGCGGCGCGGCACGCAATCGCCGTCCGTGGTCAGAATCCGATCGCCCCTTGCCACTGCAATCGCCTTGTTCAGGATCACGCATTTCCGAAAGTCGTCGTCAGGCTGCCACACATGCGTAATGGGGACGGGGGAGAAGCGGGCCATCTCCGTGAGCAACTCGCCTGTGGATGCGTCGGACCCGTCATCGGCGACGATGATCTCGAAATTGGCGTCGTCCTGTGCGAAATACCCCCAGAGCACTTTCTGGAGCCATAAAGGAGAATTGTACGTCGAGATAATAACGCTGGTTTTCATTACTTCATGGCCCACTTTCTCCCAGCTTATTACGGGCAAGTATCCGATAAAGTTCGATCAGCGTATCGGCTTCGCGGTCAAGCGCAAAGCGATTACTTGCATGCTTCCGCCCTTGCATGCCCTGTTCCTTAGCCTGTTCGGGCGCCAGGAGATATTCCCGGATCGCCTCGGTAAGCGCGGCCCCGTCGCCGGCCGGCACGACCACGCCCGTTACGCCTTCTTCGATCAGCTCGCGATAGGCCCCCGCGTCGGATGCGACGACCGGTGTGCCCGACGCCATCGCCTCGAGCGGCGTCAGGCCGAAGCCTTCGTTGCGCGAGGGCGCCACATAGAGCGAAAGGCGGCGATACCACTGATCGACGGAAGGCACTTCGCCGAGAAAGAATATCCGATTCGAGAGGCCCGCCAACTCCACTTTCCGCTTGAGTTCGTCGGCAAAGCCCTGATGCTCGGACGTCGCCCGTCCGGTGACGATGGCAGTCCAGTCCGGAAAGTCGGGCAGGAGCGCGATCATCGCCTCGACGAACAGATCCGTACCCTTCTGGTGTCGGATGCGACCGAAACAGCCGACCGCGAAACGCCCCGGCAGGCCGGCGGCGGCGAATTCGTCTTCGCTCGTGCGTGCGGGGTGAAAGCGCTCCGTATCGATGCCGTGCATGATGACGCGATGTGGTACTTCGAGGAAAGAGCCGGAGCGCGCGCTTGTCGCCACCACTGCATCCATCCGCCTTATCAGCCATTTGGTGAAGGGCTTGTGATGCCTTTGCGCCGCCGAGGTGAAGACGAGTTTCAGGGGCGCGCGCAGCACGTCGCGCAGGAATACGCCCGCGATCATCTCGACATTGCGGCGGGCATGCCAGATGCGGAAGGCGTGCGTCCCGGGCCGCCTGAGCAAGGCCGGCACCTGCGACCAGCGCATCTTCGGTAGCGTATCAGGCAGGCCCGGCCCCAGTGTCGCGATGCCGATCCGCTTCGCCTGAAGAGGCACAAGCTGGACGATCGTGCTGGTGACGCCGGAAAGCCGCTTCTTGAAGTTCGGCGCCACCACCTCGATGCGGCGCATATCGACCGTGGCGGCCGCGGCCGGCCTGTCCATGGGGAGCGCCGCGGCCCGCAACCTCTCCGTCAGGAGAAGCTCAGCTTGACGATCTCGTAGCCGCGCGCGCCGCCGGGCGCGTTGACCTCGATCACATCGCCGACTTCCTTGCCGATCAGCGCGCGGGCGATCGGTGACGAGATGGAGATGCGGCCCAGTTTCACATCGGCTTCCTGGTCGCCGACGATCTGGTAGGTCTTCTCTTCCTCGGTGTCTTCGTCGACCAGACGAACCGTCGCGCCGAACTTGATCTTGTCGCCGGAAAGCTTTGAAACGTCGATCACTTCCGCGCGTGCCACAAGGTCCTCGAGCTCGTTGATACGGCCCTCGTTGAGGCTCTGCGCCTCCTTGGCGGCGTGATATTCCGCGTTTTCCGAAAGGTCGCCATGCGAGCGCGCCTCCGAGATCGCCTCGATGATGCGCGGCCGCTCCTCCTGCTGGCGCCAGCGAAGTTCCTCCTTGAGCGCCTCATGTCCCTGAGCGGTCATCGGAACCTTGTTCATCGGCATCGACCCTTCCTGTCCTTCGCCAACGTAGCCGGCCGGGGGCCGCGCGGCATAAAAAGAAAACGGCCCGCAAGCGCTGGCTAACGGAACCGTCTCACCCAAGTTCCGCTGAATATAGCAACGTTTCTCTACTTTTCACGAAAAAAGTTTGCAGCCGAATGCCGCGCTATCCGGTCTTGCGGACGGTGCATTCACGCCATTGCCGGCGATGACGCAATCCCTATCTTGTGCCTGATGCAGCCATTGACCGTAAATCCTATTCAGTCCCTCCGTTCCGCCCTCGTGGCCGCCCTTGCCATCGTCTTTGCGACCGTTTCAGCCAGCGCGGCCGGCAAGGTTTTCGATACGGAAAAGGTCAGGGTCCGTGCAGAGGTTCTGGCCGACGGTCTCGTCCATCCCTGGGGCCTCGATTTCCTGCCGGACGGAACCGTGATCGTCACCGAGCGGCCCGGCCGCGTACGGCTCTTTGCCGATGGCCGCCTTTCCAGGCCCCTCGCCGGCGTACCGAAAGTGCTGGCCGGCGGTCAGGGCGGCCTGCTCGACGTGACGCTGGCGGAGGATTTCGCCCGGACCGGCACACTCTTCCTGTCCTTTACCGCAGGTGGCCCTTCCGGCGGCGGCACGGCGGTCGCGCGCGCAAAGCTCGTGCGCGACGACAGAGGGGCGCGGCTGGAAGATACGAAGACTATCTTTTCGGTGAAGGAGAAGACGGGCACCCATCAATACGGCTCGCGCATCGTGCTCGACCGCGACGGCAACCTCTTCGTCACCACGGGCGATGGGGGCGAGCCGAAGCGCGCACAGGACCCGTTCGACGGACAGGGTTCCGTGCTGCACATGACGCCGGACGGGGCGGCGGCACCGGGCAACCCCTGGCCGGACGGCAAGAAGGGGCTGCCGCAGGTATGGTCCATCGGTCACCGCAATATCGACGGCGCGGCGCTCGATCCGGCGACCGGCAAGCTCTGGACCGTCGAACACGGCGCCAGGGGCGGTGACGAGATCAACCAGCCGGAGGCCGGGAAGAATTATGGCTGGCCCATCATCAGCTATGGCACCAATTACGACGGCACGAAGATCGGCATCGGCACCGCCGCGCCCGGCTACGAGCAGCCGAAATTCTACTGGGACCCATCGATCGCCCCGTCGGGGCTCGCCATCTATGACGGCAGGATGTTCCCCGAATGGAAGGGTGATTTCATCGTCGGCGCGCTGAAATTCCAGCTCGTCTCTCGGCTCAGACGCAACGCGTCGGGAAAGATCACGGAAGTAGAGCGCATGTTCAAACACGCCTTCGGCCGCATCCGTGACGTGAAAGTCGCGCCGGACGGTTCGATCTGGCTCCTCACCGACGAGGATAATGGCGAGATCATAAGGCTCTCGCGGGCCCAATAGCCGCCCCTCCTGCAACGATCCGTCATCCGGGTTTTACCGCACGACCGGAGGGTGCTATCAGACCGGCATCCCTCCGCCGGAATATCCATGACACGTACGCAAGCCAATCTCGTTCTTCTGCTGGCCGGAGCCATGTGGGGCATGGGCTTCGTCGCGCAATCGACCGCCATGCAGGCGATCGGGCCGCTGCTCTTCATCGGCCTGCGCTTCGTCGTCGCCACCCTGGCGATCCTGCCCTTCGCCGTCCGGGAAGGCCGGCGGGCGGCGCGTCCGGTGCAGCGCTCCGAATGGCTGGCCTTCGCCATGATCGGGCTTCTGCTTTTCGCCGGCATGGCCGCGCAGCAGATCGGGCTCTTGACGACTTCGGTCACCAATTCCGGCTTCCTGACCGGGCTTTATGTTGTCATGGTGCCGTTTATCGCCGTCATGCTCTTCCGTCAGTGGCCGCATCCGCTGGTCTGGCCGGCAGCGCTTGCCGCGCTTCTCGGCATCTGGCTGCTCTCGGGCGGCTCCATCGGCGCCTTCACGGTCGGCGACTGGCTGACCATCCTTTGCGCGCTGATCTGGGCGCTGCAGGTCATCTACATCGGCCGCCATGCCATGGCGAGCGGTCGGCCGGTTACGCTTGCCGTCACCCAGTTCGCCGTCTGCGGCGTGGTGGCACTATTCCTCGCGCTCTTCATCGAGCCGATCGGCTGGGCCGCGATCCGGGCCGCGATACCGGAAATCCTCTATGCGGGGGTGGTCGCCGGCGGCGCCGCCTTCACGCTCCAGGCGGTCGGCCAGCGCTATACGACCGCTCCGCAGGCCGCCATATTCCTTTCGACCGAAGCGGTGTTCGCCGCCCTTTTCGGCGCGATCTTCCTCGGCGAGCGCCTGCCGCTCGCGGCGCTTGCCGGCTGCGGTCTGATTTTCGCTGCGATCCTGCTGGTCGAGGCCGGGCCGGCCCTTCTCTCCCGCCGGAAGCTCGCCACGCGCGCCTGACAGGCCGTAACGTCATGTGAAATGGCGGCCCGGAACCGGGCTTTACCCAAGGGAATTACCGCGCCATGAGGAATCTATTCCGGGCGCGGGCGGCGGTTCTCCTGCTGGCATCGATTATCTGGGGCGCGGGCGGTTTCACACCGGCCGTTTCCGCACGGCTGCCGCGTCATGCGCCGATACCGGAGCCGGCCCCACGCCTCATCCCCCCATCGCAAATGCCGAAAGCCGCTGCCCAGGAGCCGCTGCCAAATCCGCGAGAGCAACCCGCAAGTCCGGCGACGGCTCCCATTCCCCAGCAACGGCCGGATATGCTAAAGATCCGCAAGGTCATCTTCCGCCCGACGCCGCCCCCTCCTCCGGCGCGCTTCGCCTGCCGCGCGGATTTGCGCAAGCTCGGCGTGAAATTCGAGGAGCGCGCACCTCTGTTCGATCGCGACGCAGGCTGCTCGGTCCCGAATCCGATCGCCGTTTCTGCCCTCTCCTCCTCCGTGAAGATCGGCCCCAAGGCAGTCATGAACTGCGCCCTTGCCGACGAATTGGCGCATTTCATCAGGGATACGGCCTCGCCTCTCGCCGAAAAGACCTTCGGGTCATCCATCGCCTCGATCCGGCAGGCCTCGGCCTATGTCTGCCGGGATCGCCACGGAACGAGCAAGATATCGGAACATGCCTTCGGCAACGCGATCGATATTGCAGCATTCATGCTGAAGGACGGCACCACGATCGAGGTCAAGGACTACGGCGATAGCGATCCGAAGCGCACCGACTTCCTGAATGAGGTGCGCAAGGCCGCCTGCGGTCCGTTCCGGACAGTGCTCGGCCCCGGCGCCGACGCCGACCACAGCTTGCACTTCCATTTCGACCTCGAGCCGAGGAAGAGCAAAACCGCCTTCTGCCAGTGAAGCCGGAACGCCATGGCGACGGTCCGAATGCCTCGCTTTCGCCGCAGGCGTAAACCCGGCAAAGAGCATTCCTTTACCCTTGGCGCCTAAACTGGCTCCCGGGACAGTCCGGGACGAGCAATGCCAGTACGAGTTCGCGTATCCTTCGCCGCGCCGATCGGCGCGCGCCTCCGGCAGGCGGCCGGCGCCGGTTTCCTGATCGTTTCGGCGGCAGTCGCTCTTGGCGGATGCACGGTCGGCAGCGTGCTTGCGCCGGTTCCGTCGGTCGATGTCGGCACGCATACCGCAGCCATTTCCCGCCCGCGTCCGTCCCCCTCACTCGTATCCCCGGCGGCCGCCGCCGAATTGCCCTCCACCGGCGAAGAGGGCGAACCTGAAATGGTCTGGCGGCCCGGACCGGCCGGCGTCGGGGATCCGAATCGGGAAGCGACCACATTCACGCAGCCGGGCGAAACCCTGGATACCGAAGCAGGCTATCCGCAACACATTGCCGACAGAGCGCCGGCCTCCGACCCGCAGCCGGTTCAGCCGAGCTATCAGGTGCCCTTGCCCTCGCAGGCCAAAGCGACGCCGCCGGCCAGCCGCTCGGTCGATGGCCCGCGCTACGCCATGCTGCCGCCCGCGCGGCCCGGCAACCTCGATAGGCCGCGCACCTTCACGCCCCCGATGGCCGAACCTGAAGACATACCCGAAGCGGCCCCTGAGCCCGCTCCTCCCGCGGCCCGCGACTTCTCGCAACCGAACGTCATGCCGGCCGATGAGGTGGCGTTGAGGCGTGAATTGAAACGCCTCGGCGTCAGCTATGTCGACCTCCCGCCTATCCATGAGCGGCGTGTCTGCGGCATCGACTACCCGGTAAAGGTCATGGGCCTTTCAGGAGGCATCAAACTGAAAGCGCCGGCCGTCCTCAACGCCAGGATGGCCGTCACCTTCGCCAAATATGTGAAGAGCGATTTCGCGCCGGCCGTCCGCACGCGCTATTTCTCGGGCATCGACACGATCTACACGGGATCGACCTATTCCTGCCGCAACATGATCGGCGAATCCACCAACCATCTGTCCGAGCATGCCAAGGGCAACGCCATCGACGTGATGAAGATCAGGCTCAACAGCGGCAGGGTGATCGACGTCACCAGCCCGGGCTTCTTCGCTTTCCGCCAGCGCGGCTTCCTGAACCGCGTGCGCGCCGAGGCCTGCGATTATTTCACCACCGTCCTCGGCCCCGGCTATAACCGCGCGCACGCCAACCATTTCCACTTCGACCTGAAACAGAGGCGGAACGGCTACGTGGCGTGTAGATAGCCCCTGCCCGCGGCCCTATCCTTCCGGGGGCACGGGCGTCGGCTTTCCGTCCTTGTCCAGCGCGACCATGATGAAGTCGGCGTCGGTGACCTTCTCCATCAGGTCCGACAGGTAGCGCTGCGCCCAGGCCTCGACCTTCAGCGTGAGAGAGGTACGGCCTACCCGCTCGATATGCGTATAGATGCAGAGCGTGTCGCCGATCTTCATCGGCTTGGCGAAGGACATCTCCTTGACCGCTGCAGTCACCACCCTGCCCTTGGCCCGTTCGGCGGCGCGGATACCGCAGGCAAGGTCCATCTGCGCCATGACCCAGCCGCCGAAGATATCGCTCGCCGCATTGGCGTCGGACGGCATCGCCAGCGTGCGCAAAGTCAATTCCCCCAGCGGGCTCTTTTCCATCTCGGCCATTCCCTCGCCTGTTTTCTTTCAGGCTGTAAGTCGCCTCCCCGCGGCGGTCAATGGCAATGGCGCCGACAACCACACGCTGGCGGAAAGCCGACGCGGCATGCCGCATTTTCCACGCGCATCCGCTTGTCGGCTCTCTAGATTGCGGCCATTCTTCGCACCGCGAAGCAAGGAGCCTCCAGATGAAAGCCGCCGTCTGCCGTGAATTCGGCAAGCCTCTCGTGATAGAGGAGATCCGCCTTGCCGATCCGGGACCCGGCGAAGTGCTGGTCGATATAAAGGCCTGCGCCATCTGCCATTCCGACATCTTCTACGCTGAAGGCGCATGGGGCGGCGGCCTGCCCGCCGTCTACGGGCACGAAGCGTCCGGTATCGTCGCCGCGACGGGAAGCGGCGTTTCGCGCGTCAGGCCGGGCGACCACGTCGTGGTTACGCTGATCCGCTCGTGTGGCCATTGCCATTATTGCAAGCAAGGCAGCGAGGTCATGTGCGAGGAGGTTTTCCCGCGCGATTCGGGCAGTCCCATCTCGGCTGCGGATGGCAGCCTCTATGTCCAGGCCATGCATACCGGCGCCTTCGCCGAACGCGTTCTGGCGCATGAGAGCCAGATGGTCACAATCCCGAAAGACGTGCCCTTCGACGTGGCTTCGCTGCTCGCCTGTGGCGTCATCACCGGCTACGGCGCGGTGGTCAACACGGCAAAGGTAAAGCCCGGTCATCATGTCGCCGTCGTCGGCTGCGGCGGTGTCGGGCTGAACAGCGTGCAGGGCGCGGCGATCGCCGGGGCCGGCACCATCGTCGCCGTCGATCTCGCGGGCGACAAGCTGGAAGCGGCAAGAGGCTTCGGCGCGACGCATACGGTCAATCCGAAAAAGGAAGATGCGGCAAAGGCGATAAAGGCCATCACCCACGGCCGCGGCGTCGACTTCGTCTTCGTTACGGTCGGCGCGAAAGCGGCCTTCGACCGCGCCTTCGACTACATCACCAAGAACGGCACGGTGGTTATCGTCGGCATGCCGCCATCCGGCGTCATGGCCGAATACGACCCCGGCACGGTGGCGGCGTGGAACCAGAAGATCCTCGGCTCCAAGATGGGCGAAACCCGCGTCGCGACCGACATTCCCGAACTGGTGGAACTCTACCGCGCCGGCCGCCTGAAGCTCGACGAACTCATCACCGCCCGCTACCCGCTGGAGCGCATCAACGAGGCGATCGCGGAAGTGAATGCCGGCAAGGCGTTGAGGAATGTGATCGTGTTTTAGGGGAGTAGGTCAATAAGGCAGTACGGTATTAAGTAAACGGTGGAAGGTGCGGCAGCATTCCCACTCCTTTACTGTCTTACAGCCTCGGAGCGACTCATGAAAATCACCGACGTCAAAACCTTCATCGTCGGCAACCCGCCGCCGCAGATCGGCGGGCGCTATTTCATCTTCGTGAAGCTGACGACCGATGGCAACGTCGTCGGCTACGGCGAGGCGTACAACGCCACCTTCGGCCCGGAAACGACCGCGCGCATGATCGAGGATTGCGCCGCGCGCTACCTCGCCGGCCGTGATCCGCACGACGTTGAGACTTTCTTCCGACGCGCCTATTCCTCGGGCTTCACCCAGCGTCCCGACGTCTCGATGATGGGCTGTGTCTCGGCGCTTGAAATGGCCTGCTGGGACATCATCGGCAAGGAGGCCGGCAAGCCTGTCTACAAGCTTCTCGGCGGCCAGGTGCACGAGAAGCTGCGCTCCTACACCTATCTCTACCCGCAGACCGGCAGCGTCTATCCAGGCGAGGCCGACAACCCGAAGAACGTCTATAACAATCCCGACATGGCGGCCGAATGCGCACTAGACTATGTCAGGCAGGGCTTCAACGCCGTCAAGCTCGATCCGGCCGGCCCTTACACCGCCTTCGACGGTCACCAGCCGCGCCTGATCGACATCGATCTCTCCGCCCGCATGTTGAAGGCGATCCGCGAGGCGGTCGGTACGAAGGCCGACATCCTCTTTGGCACGCACGGCCAGTTCACGGCGTCGGGCGCGCGGCGCATGGCCCGCGCCATCGAGCCTTACGACCCGCTCTGGTTCGAGGAGCCGGTGCCGCCGGACATGCCGGAGGTGATGGCCGAGGTGGCGCGCTCAACCTCGATCCCGATTGCCACCGGAGAGCGGCTGACCACGAAATGGGAGTTTGCGCGCATTATCGAGCATAAGGCCGCAGGCATCCTGCAGCCCGATCTCGGCCGGTCAGGCGGCATCCTCGAGACGAAGAAGATCGCCGCGATGGCCGAGGCCCACCACATACAGATCGCGCCGCATTGCTATTGCGGCCCGATCGTCGGCGCAGCCAACATCCAGCTTGCCGCCACGCTGCCCAATTTCCTGATCCTCGAATCGATCAAGACCTGGGATGGCTTTCACGCCAAGCTGTTGAAGAAGAAGATCGAATGGCAGGATGGCTGTGTCATCCCGCCGAAGGAGCCCGGCCTCGGCGTCGAGCTCGACGAGGCGGTCTGCGAGGCGCATCCCTGGGAAGGCGGCCCGCTGCATCTGGAAATGGCGCCCGACCCGCTGTTTCCATAAGGGCTCATTGTCCCCCACCCGTACTGATCAGCCGTGGCGGCGTCCCTTCCGTCGCCGCGCGGTCGAAGCTCTCGCGGGCGTCTTCCACCTGTTGACGGTGTGTCGTCGCCCATTCGCCGATCGCTTGCAGCGGCCCGATCAGCGTGCGGCCGAGTTCGGTCAGCTCGTAATCCACGCGCGGCGGGATAGTCGGCGTGACCGTGCGCGTAACGAAACCGTCCCGCTCCAGCCCGCGCAGCGTAAGTGTCAGCATTCGTTGTGAAATCCCGTTGATGAGGCGCTTGATCTCGGTAAAGCGCCTCGGCCCCTCAGCAAGGCTGCGGACGACGAAAACGGTCCATTTGTCGCCGATCCTGGCCAGGATATCGGCGACGGCCCGGCAGTCCGGAGTTACAAGATTGTCACCGTGTTCCAAAAAAGTGCCTCCTTGCGCCATCCATTTCGGTATCTAATTTAGCGTCGGTTCTTGTTTGATACCAGTATCAAACTTGTAACCAGCGAAATCAAAGTAAGCGGCCATCCTCCCGAAGCCGCAACCGAAAAGGAAGACCTTCATGTCCGACACGCTCCTCATCCTTTCCAGCCCGCGCGGCGAAGCTTCGCTCTCCACCAAGGTGGCGCGTACGCTCGCAGAAGCACTAGCCGACAGGACCGGCTCGGCACTGACGGTGCGCGATCTCGGCGCCAATCCGCCTGCCCACATCGACAGCGAGTTCGTCGTTGCCGCAACCGCCCCTTCCGACAACCCGACCGAAGCGCAGAAGGCGGCCGCCGAGGAATCCGACAGGCTGATCGCGGAGATCGCTGACGCAGATACGGTGATCATCGGCGCCGCCATGATCAATTTCGCCATTACCTCGCCGCTGAAGAGCTGGTTCGACCGCATTGCCGTTCGCGGCAAGACGTTCCGTTACACGGAAACCGGCCCGGAAGGGTTCATGAAGGGCAAGAAAGCCTACGTCGTGATGGCAAGCGCCGGCATCTATTCCGACGGCCCGACCAAGGCGATCGACTTCGCTTCGCCCTATATCCGGCATATGCTCAGCTTCATCGGCATCACCGATGTCGAATTCATCCGTGTCGAGGGGTTGGCCTTCGGCGAGGAAGCCGCGCAGAAGGCGATCAGCGGAGCCATCGAGTACGCCGGCACACTCGCCGAAACGCACGCGAACTCGGCCCTCGCCGCCTGAGCGCGACTTTCGCGACAATCGGTTCAGGACGCCCTCGCCGAAGCGCCGTCCTGAACCGGCACTATTCCAGCCACTATTCTTTCGAGGCAAGACAGGGATCGAGCATGATCTGGCGCTCGCCGACACGCTTGTATCCGCCACCGAAAAGCACGGTATCGCCGATATTGCGATTCTCCTTGCTATAGGTCACGCACATCACCTGCACGCTAGGCTGCTCGCACATAACCAGATAGGCAAGCACACCGTCCCATTCGACGGCCGTCAGCTTGCCGCTGACTGTCATGGTGACACGGCCGTCGAAATCCATTGGATGATCGATCCAGTAATTCACCGTCTCGCAGGTTGCGGGCACATCCGCATAGGCCTCGCCCCGCCTATAGGGACTATCCGGGCGTGTCGGCTCCGCCGCCTGCGCGGTCCATCCCAAAACCAGACAAGCGCCAATGAGGCACGAACGCCGGATGGCAACCAACAGCAAGCCCGTTCCTTGTCGCAACCGCATAGGCGCGTCTATCTCCGGTCGGAGACCACTCCGGCCTCGGTGACGATCGCATCCATCGGAATATCGTGCGCCTGCGGATAGATGGTCGGCAACGCGCACGAGCCATAGCCGATGCCGATGACGAGCGGTTTCCTCGGCAGCGAAGCCAGCGTCCGGTCGAAGAAGCCGCCGCCATAGCCCAGCCGATAGTTTGAGCGGTCGTATCCGACCAGCGGCGCGATCACGATATCCGGGAAAACCGGCTCGCCTTCCGCCGGGATCGGGATGTTCCAGACGCCGCGCTCCAGCCTGTCGCCCTGCTTCCATTCGCGGAAGACAAGCGGCTGGCCTTTTGCCACGACGAGCGGTAGCGCGGTGCGCCCGCCTCCGTCCACGATCGTCTGGCCCCACGGCCTGAGATCAGGCTCGCCACGAAAGGGCCAGTAATAGCTGGCCAGCCGGCCGCCGACATCGCCGATCAGCTCATCGATACCGGCCACGATCCCTTCCGTCATCACCGCGCGACCAGCTGCACTGACCGCCAGCCTCGCCTCGATCTGCCGCTGCCTCTCGGCCTTGCGCCAGCGATAGACATCCGCCGCGGCTTGGGCGTCCGCTGCCTCCGGCACGCGGTAATCTTCCGTCAGTTCATGCATGAAGCAGGGAGGCGATGCATATTCCGCCGGGCCGTTCCTGTCTTCCTCTTCCTCACCCATTCCTACGCCCTTCGGCCAGTTTTCCGCCCGAATGTAGACTTTTTCAGCGGCCGCGCCATCTTCTACGCGACGGGATTGGCCGCGACCGCGTCAGTTCGAAAAGCCGGCGCCACAATAAGGCCCAAGTCAGGCATGCCTAAATGTTTATTAAAATCGACGGATTTCACGCAGACCGCAAGAACGGCCGAAGCAGGAAAACGTAGAAATTTACTATACTTGGCGATGCGGCCGGCGCGAACCTTCCGTTCCGAAAAGATCGGCTGTAGTAACAGGGTTACCAATTCCTGAATAAGTTCGGAGCATGGCGGTGTTTCCGCCAAGGGGTGAAGTGATGAATCTGATGGGTATGCTCAAACGCGGCGACAAGCTGGACAAGGCTTTCGAGGAACTCCAGACCGGTATGCTGGATGTGCTCGACGAGGACCTTTTCAGCCTCCCGGATACGGCGCAGACCGCAACAGACACCGCCGCTTCCGAAGAAACAACTGTCGTGGAAGAAGTCAAGCCTGATGAACGCCCGGAAGAACAGCAGGAGCCTCCTGTCCGGCTGACCTCATACGCACAGGGACGGATGGCGGCGCTGGAATCGCTCGAAGAACTTCACCGCAACGCGCACGACCACCTCGAAAGCGTCGGCTCGGGTCTCGCCGAGATCATCACGTCCCATCATCTCACCCGCGAATTCCTGAACGCCGTCCACTCCGATATCCATCGCGCAAGCGAACTTGAGACGACGAGTAACGCGCTTGCCGCGGAAAACCGCAAGCTTTCCGAGCAGCTTCACGACGCGCTCAAGAAGCATCAGGAACTGGAGACGGCGCTGGAAGCACTGCGCCGCCGCGAAACGGGACTGTTGCAGGACCGCGACGCGCTGCGCATCGAGCTTTCCAGCCTCAAGCTCGAGAATGTCGAACTCGGCAACAATCTGTCGCGCACCGAATCCGAGCGCGGCGACCTTGTGAAAACACTCTCCACCCGCACCGTCGAGGCTGAACGGCGTCTGCGCGAGAACGAGATGCTGCGCGAAAAGCAGGTCAATCTGTCCATCGACCTCGAAAAGGCATTGAAGCGCGAGACCGAACTGCGGCGCAAGTTCGACGAAGTTTCGGCCAGCCATTCCAACGAGACTGCACGTCATCGCGAGACGCAAGCGACGCTCACCAAGACTGAGAAAGAGATGATCCGGCTGCAGAAGCAGGTCGAGATCGCCGAGGCAAAACAGGCCGAATTGCACGAGGCCGCCATCGGCCGCGAAGCCGAGAGCGAGGCTGAGCAGAAACGCGGCATGGTTGAGATCCGTGGCCTCAAGGACGAGATCCAGAGCCTACAGATGCGCCTCGAAACCGCTTCTATCGGCCAGGCCGAGGCCAGCGAGGAAATCGCCCGGCTGAAGTCTCAGCTCGACGACATGGCCACCGAGAGGCAGATCGCGCAGGAGATGATCGCCACGCTGAAGCGGGACAATGAGGCCGACAAGAAGAATCTCGCCGCGCTCAGCGCCGGGGCCGGGCGGCCGGAAATGTCCGGCATGGAGAAACTGGAAGGCGAAATCGCCAACCTGACTGGCCAGATCGCAACCTTGGAGGCTGAGATCAAGGAACTGCAGCCTTATCAGCGGCTCTACCGCGAGGCCAAGGCCAAGCTCCACGCGGCGAACACCTCGGAAGCCGAGGAGCCCGTCTCGAAGAAGAAGCATCACGCCGAGGCCGCCAAGGGCTGAAGCGGCGAAACCTGACTGTTCGATAACAACGGAGGCTCCGCGCGAGCCTCCGTTGTCCGTCATTCTGGTCCGGCCAAGGAGCTTCGCAGGAATTCCGCAAGCTTCGCGCGCCCTCCCGGCCGCCAGCCAAGTGCCCGCAGTTTCCCGCAGGACATGACGTTCAGGGCCGCGCGCTCCGCGGCAGCGGGTAGCGACTTTCCCACACCGGTGATATCGGCAGCCATGCCAAGAAGTTCGCGCCGATCCACGACGATGTCGGAGACGTTGAAAACTTCGCCGGCGATGCCATCGGGGGCGGACAACACAAGCGCAACCGCCGCCGCAACGTCCTCGCCATGCACCTCCGTTCCGGCACGAGGCTCGATCTCCCGTTCTGCCTGCCAATCGTCAAAAAGATCGGCCCATTTGTGCCGCCGGCTCTCGCCTGCCGGTCCATAGACACCGGTGATCCTGAGGACGACCGGCTCGAACCCCTCCCCGGTCATCGCCAGTATATCGCGTTCGGCTGCCAGCTTCACTTCGCCATAGAGCGTGCTTGGATGCGGAACGATTTTCTCGGTAAGCACAGCGCCCGGCTTCTGCGTACCATAGACGGCGCGGCTGGACAGGAAGACCCCGCGCCGCACGCCGGCTGCCTTGGCCGCGTGGAAAAATGCTAGCGTTCCATCATGGTTGCGGCGGCGGAAAGCTTCCGGATCGCTGCCTTCCCCGCCCCGATATTTGCCCGACAGGTGATCGAAAGCGGCGTGTACGAAACAATCGACGCCTGAAAACACGACTGAGAAATCCGATTCCGGATCAAGCTCTTGCCGAAAGAACTCGACGGATCGCGAGAAGAACCCATCCGCGGGCCGCGTCCGCCCTGTGATCCGGACAGACATTCCTTCGTCGAGCAGCCTTTCGACGATGAAACGGCCGACGAAACCGCTGCCGCCGGAGACGAGCGCCAGTGTCACGGCCGGCTCGTCGGATTGGGCAGATCGGAGGCGCCGGGAATCCCCTCGCCGCGATAGTAGGCCCACCAGAGATCGATCAGCGGCCGCAGCCTGTCGGCCTTGGCGTGATCCTCCCACGGCTTCTCATATTGGTAATGCAGCGCCGAAATCGATTTCCAGTCCCACAGTCCGGGCAGGTTGAACCACACATATTGCAGCATGTTGAAGAAGACCGGCAGGCCGTGCCAGTCGGGGAAGAACTCTTGCAGGAAAGTCTGGTCCGTGCGCCGCCAGAACGCCTCCGGCTGGTCGAGCCTTTCCAGCATCCTCGAGAACATCGCCTCGGAGGGATGGGCGACGAACACGCCGGAGTTCAACCGGTGGAAATCGGCAAGGCTTTCATAGACGTTCGGCGCGGCCGAAAACTCGGGATAAGAAAACAGCCGGTCGATATTCTTCAGCGCCAGCATATCGGCATCGAGGAATGCGATTTTCTCATATCCAGTCATCTGCCAGAGCCTGAGCTTGGCGAAATTGTCGAGCGGCGTATGGAAGGCTGGCTTCTCGCCCCTGGTGAAGGGCGCGGCCTCGTGCTGGCGCGCACGGCTATGCCGTTCGTTGAAGGCGTCGGAAGTCGGCAGAAGCTCGACCGGCGCCAGCCGCGCCCCGAGCGCCGCCACCGGCGCCAGCGCCTCGGCCGGCACGCCCCCCGTATGCATGACGACGATGTCGGCTTTCGTACCCGTCAGCACCAGCGAGCGCACCAGCGCCACCGCACCCTTGGCGTAGTCGGCATTGGTGACGAGGGTGACGAAGGCGTGAGCCTCGGTCATCGAGCGCCAAGGGGCTTTTCACCCCCCTCGGCCTTGCCAGGCATCTCCCCCTCAAGGGGGGAGATCACGCCGGCTCTATGCTTGGGCACCCTTCCTGCAGCGCCTATGATTTGCGAAAGCGGCGGTGAAGGCTGATCTCCCCCCTTGAGGGGGAGATGTCCGGCAGGACAGAGGGGGGTGTTCAAGCGAAAAGCCCTGCCGACACTACCCACCTCACCCCACGCTCTTCAGTCGCTTGCCCTCGGGATCGCGATCGAGTGTCTGGGCGATGTCGCGCGTCCACGCCGAAACGGCGGGAATGCGCGAACGGTCGACGCGGTAGGCAAACTTCTTCGCCACATCCACGACCTCCGTCAAAAGCCCCTCCGCCAGCGTGGTCGGCTCCAGCCCTAGCGCGAGGAACTGTTCGTTCCTGACGACGAGGTCGTTCTCCGCCGCTTCCTTGCGTGGGTTGGGCAGATAGGCCACCCGTGCCCCGGTGATGCGCGAAACGAGGTCGGCGAGATCGCGCACCCGGTGCGTCTCGGTCATCTGGTTGAATATCTTGACCCGCTCGCCGCGCTTCGGCGCGTTCTTCAGCGCAAGCTCGATACAGCGCACCGAATCCCGGATATGGATGAAGGCGCGCGTCTGGCCACCTGTCCCATGCACCGTCAGAGGATAGCCGATCGCTGCCTGGATGAGGAAGCGGTTCAGCACCGTGCCATAGTCGCCGTCGTAGTCGAAACGGTTGACAAGCTGCTCATGCAGACGCGTCTCCTCCGTATGTGTCCCCCAGACGATGCCCTGATGCAGGTCGGTGATCCGCACGCCATCATTCTTCGCATAGAACTGGAAGAGAAGCTGATCGAGGCACTTGGTCATGTGATAGACCGAGCCAGGATTAGCCGGGTAGAGGATCTCCTGATCCACAATCTCGCCGTCAAGCCGCTCGATCCCGACGGGCAGGTAACCTTCCGGGATCGCCGCACCCACGGTCGAATAGCCGTAGACGCCCATCGTGCCGAGATGGATGAGATGCGCGTCGAGATCGAGTTCGACCAGTGCGTTCAGCAGGTTGTGCGTGGCGTTGACGTTGTTGTTGACCGTGTAGTTCTTGTGCCGGTCGCTCTTCATTGAATAGGGCGCGGCGCGCTGCTCCGCGAAATGGATGATGGCGTCCGGGCGGTTCTCGCCGAGCCAGCGCTTGAGCACCTCATAATCGCGCGCGAGGTCGATCAGGTGGAAGCGAATGCGCCGCCCCGTCTCCAGATGCCAGATACGCGTTCGCTCCTGAATGGAATCCATCGGAGTCAGGGACTGCACGCCAAGTTCGGTGTCGATCCAGCGGCGCGAAAGGTTGTCGAGAATGTGGATTTCGTAACCGCGTGCCGAGAGATGCAGCGAAGTGGGCCATCCGATGAAGCCGTCACCGCCCAGAACCGCGATTTTCATCGAATCACCCCTCTTCTGCTGCAGCGCCCTCGTTAGAGCGGCTTTGTGACAGCATGTAGGGCGCACGTGAGCGGCGGCGATAGCGGGCCGGGCCGTGCTAGCTAGCCTTCCAGCCACGACGTGCCCCTTGTCCGCCAGCGCTTGCGGGAGTATCCCCCGAAAAGGTGGGTGTTTGGCCCTTTCGGCCGCTTGATTCGCGGCCGTATTCCTGCAGGCGGGCACGAGGTCGAAGGAGCGACGATGAAGAGACCCGTGATCGGCATCATCGGCAACACGCATGTGGTGGAAAACCGCTTCAGCGTGCAGATGGCGGGCGAGCGCAATCTCCGTGCCGTGGCGGAAGTGGCCGACGCGCTGCCGCTGGTATTCGCCGGGGACCCCAAGATCACCCATATTCCCGACCTGCTCGACGCTGTCGACGGCATCGTGCTTACCGGCGCCCGGGCGAACGTACACCCCACGCGTTTCCATACCGAACCGACCGCCAAATACGAACCTTACGATGAGGCGCGCGACGCGCTGGCACTACCCCTCATAGAAGCCTGTGTGGAACGCGGCGTGCCCGTCTTCGGCATCTGCCGCGGCTTCCAGGAGATGAATGTCGCCTTCGGCGGTTCGCTCCACCCCGAAATCCGCGAACTGCCGGGTCACATCAATCACCGCATGCCGAGGCTGGAGAATGGCGAAATCCATCCCGACCCGACCGTCGTCTTCGCCGACCGGCACGAAGTACGGTTGACGCCCGGCGGCGTCTTCGCGCGGCTGTTCGGGCGCGACACGATCAAGGTCAACTCGCTGCACGGCCAGGGCATCCTCGAACTCGGCCGTCGGGTCGTCGCCGAAGGTATCGCGGAAGACAGCACGATCGAGGCGATCCGCATCGACAGCGCGCCGGGCTTCGCGCTCGGCGTCCAGTGGCACGCCGAATACGACCCCGCCACCAACCCAATCAACCGCGCGTTGTTCGAAGCGTTCGGCAGGGCCGTGAACGCCCGTGCCGGCGGCGACCTGCACAACCGGCAGGCGGCGGAATAGCCGCCTTTTCTCCGATCCGACTGCAAGCGCATCCGGCTCTTGGCATGGGAGATTGCATATCTACATAACTGGTTATATAACATGTTATCATTATTGTGAGACTTGCTCATGACCGAAGACGTCGTCCGCTCGCTTGGCTACCTGCCTCTCGGCAGCCGCTTCCGCCGCATCGGCGAGCGGCTGCAGGCCGATACGCAGCGTATCCTCGACGAACTCGGCCAGCCGCTGCAGGCGAGTCACCATCCCTTCCTCGCCGCACTCGACCGGCTGGGTCCGCTGGCGATCGGCGAACTCGCAGAGGCCGTCGGCGTCACCCAGCCAGGGGTAACGCGCAGCGTCGGGCAGATGATCAAGCTCGGTCTCGTGCAATCCCGCTCGGCGCCCAACGACCAGCGCCGTCGCATCGTCTCGCTGACAAAGACTGGGCAGGCCCTCGTCGACACAGCCAAGGCGACCGTCTGGCCGCGCGTGGAACGCGCCGTCGCCGATCTTTGCGGCCATCTCGAAGGCTCCCTTCTCGAACAACTCGCTTCAATGGAGGACGGCCTTGTGGAACGACCGCTTCATTGTCGCGTGGCGAAGCTGGAAAGGTAACGACATGAAGCATCTTCTCGACCGTCCCGTCTGGAGTGCGCTTGCCTCGCGCCATGCGGCGCTTGCCGAGGGCGGCGCGCTCGCCCGCCGCTATCCGGCCTCGATCGTTCCGTTTGCCTCGACGGGAGACGACAGCGAGGAAAGCCTCGCAGCGCTCGCCACACTGGTCAGGTCCGGCGAAACGATCTTCATGGCGCAGGCTGACCCTATCGTGCTGCCGGGAGAACTGACCGCGACAGTTACCGCCGACGCAGTGCAGATGCTGGCCGAAAACCCGTTGGAGAAAGTAATCGACGAGCGTATCCGCCTTCTTGGTCCCTCTGACGCACCGGAAATGCTCGAACTCGCGACGCTGACGAAGCCCGGCCCCTTCACCCTCCGCGCGATGGATCTCGGCGAATTCTTCGGCATCAGCATCGACGGTCGGCTGGCGGCCATGGCTGGCGAACGCATGAAGCAGACCGGCTTCACCGAACTGAGCGGCGTCTGCGTCCATCCGGATTTTCGTGGCAAAGGGCTGGCGCGGCTGCTTTCGCTGTTCGTCGCCGGCCGCATCGCGTCGCGCGGCGAGGCCGCCTATCTCCACGCCTACGCAACCAATACAGCCGCCATCAGACTCTATGAGCGGATCGGTTTCGAATTGAGGACCGGAATGCACATCGCGGTGGTCAGGCGCGCCGGCTGAAGCGTCATCCGGGTTCGCAGCGCGATTGTCCCCAAGCTTGTCTGCTCGGCCATGCCGCGTCGCGGGTTCCTCGACCCCGGCTTTTTCGCTATGGTGGAGCCCGGGGATGCCAAGGAGGACAGCTATGCTATTCCGGAAACCATTCTACCAGGGCGCGAAAGCCGCAGCCTTGCTGCTGCTCGGCCTGTTCATCTCGTCATGTACCGTGGTCGAGAATCCCGGACCACTCCCGCCGACGCGGCCGCATCAGCCGAGCCATCAATTCTGCACCCGCGAATATGCGCCCGTATGCGGTGAGCGTCACAACAGGCGCCAGACCTTTTCCAATAGTTGCGAGGCGCGCCGCGCCGGCTTCGACATAATCCGTCGCGGCCAGTGTTCCGGCGGGCCGGGCTTCCCCGGTACCGAGAGACCGGGCAGGCCCCCTCACCGGCCGGATAGGCCTGACAGGCCGCATCGTCCGGACAGGCCGCAGATGTGCCCGCAGATCTACAAGCCCGTCTGTGCCGTGCGGGATGGGCGCAGCCGCACCTTCCCCAATAGCTGCCAGGCGGAGAGCGCCGGCTACCGGGTCCGCTCGAACCGCGCCTGCTGAGGCAAGCTGATCCTATAATGCGGGGCGGCATTCGGCTGCCCCGCCGCAGATACGCTGACCAGGCCGGTTAGCGGCCGCGGGCTCCCGGACCCGCATCGGGCTGGATATTGGACATGCTGACGGCGGGCCGTATGTCCCCAACCGGCAGGCACGAAGTCTCCGCGGCGGCCGCGTGACCGCCGACTGTGCAGGCAGCAGCATCCGGCTGGATCGGACGCATCGTGGCACCCGTCACCAGAAAAGCGGCGGCGGCAGAGAGGCCAAGCGCCACGCCGATATGAAGCAACGACATGGAACGCTCCTCCCGAGGTTTTCGTAACGGCAACTTTTATATGAACGCCGCGGAACCTATCCCTTTCGCCGGCTCGGGCAACCGCAACGCGCAATATATGATCTGCCTCGTTGCCCGAAAGGTTAATTTCCACAGCCGGCCGTAAACCATGTTGCGGCAGCAGAAGTTTGCGGATTGAAATCCGGTGTCGTCAGGCCCGCCCGAACGCCGCCGATGCAAGCGGCAATTGCCATCCTCGCGGCATCGTGCTGACATGCCTGCCTTCAAAAAAATCTTTTCCGGAGGATCCCATGCTGCGTTCCATTTTTGCCGGCGCGATTGCGCTGCTTGCCCTCATGCCCGCTGCGCGCGCCGACGACGCGGCCGCGCATTCGCGCCTCGACCAGATCATCGCGGCAGGCGTGCTGAAGGTCGGCTCGACCGGCGACTACAAGCCCTTCACTTTCAAGGATCCGTCGAACGGTGAATTCTCCGGTTTCGATATCGATCAGGCGAACAGCCTCGCCAAGGCACTGGGCGTGAAACTGGAGATCGTGCCGACCTCCTGGCCGAACCTGATGAAGGACTTCAAGGCCGACAAGTTCGACATGGCGATGGGCGGCGTCTCCGCCACCTTCGACCGGCAGAAGGTCGGTCTTTTCTCCAGCCCGTACATGCAGGAAGGCAAGACGCCGATCGCGCGCTGCGCCGACAAGGACAAGTTCCAGACCGTTTCCGACATCGACAAGCCGGACGTGACCGTGATCGCCAATCCGGGCGGAACCAACGAGAAATTCGACCGGGCGCATTTCACGAAGGCGAAGATCGTTGTCTTCCCCGACAACACCAAGATCTTCGACGAAGTGGCGGCCGGCCATGCGGACGTGATGATTACCGATGCCTCGGAGACGCGCTACCAGCAGAAGCTCCATGCGGGCGTTCTATGCTCGATCCATCCGGACAAGCCGTTCGATTTCGCCGAGAAGGCGTACTGGCTGCAGCGCGACCCCTATTTCAAGGCCTTCGTCGACGAATGGCTGCACCAGTCGATCAAGACCGGCGCCTACCAGGCCATCAACGACAAGTGGTTCAAGTAACGCATGAGGCGTGAGCAAGGCACGGCCCGTTCAGGCGGGCCGTGCCTTGCGTGCCCTCATTCCTTGGCGATCGGCGCGTTCATCGCCCAGTCGATGCCGAACGGGTCGCGTAGGCTGCCCCATTTGTCGCCCCAGAACATCGGCTGCAGCGGGTTGACCACTTCGCAACCGGCCTCGACCGCGCGAGCCCACCACTCGTCGATATTCGCCTCGTTGAGGAAGAGCTGCATGGTGAAGCCCTGCGGCTGCTTGAAGGGATGGCCGTGCTCCGGATAGGGGTCGCCCAGCATCACCGAGGAGCCGTTGATGTAGAGATGCACATGCATGGTCCGCCCCTTCTCGTCGGGCGGATAGAAAAACTTCGTCTCCGCACCGAAGGCCTTGCCGTAGAATTCGGCTGCCTTCAGCGCGCCTTCGACCGAAAGATAAGCGGCAAGCCCGCCGAGCGGCTTCGCCGGAGCTTCTGCGGTTGCGTCGGTCATGTCGGTTCTCCATTCTCGTGTTGCGATGCTACGAGGACGAAGACGGAGCGGACAGACCGACACATGCGCGAGGAAATTTTATCGGCCTCCTGCATCGGCGGATGTGATTGGGGGGATGGCGCGCACGGCCTGTTTCGCGTAGTCGAATTCGTTAATCGCTTCACCAAAAGGCCGGTCGGGTCGTGGATAAAACGGATCGCCGCATGGAAGAGAAGCCCGGCCGCCGCGCTCACGACCTGACCAGCGGCCCGATCGCGCGCACGCTGTTGCTGTTCGCCCTCCCGGTGCTCGGCTCGAACGTGCTCCAGTCGCTGAACGGCTCGGTCAACGCGGTCTGGGTCGGTCGCTTCTTAGGCGAATCGGCGCTGACCGCGACTTCAAATGCCAACCTCGTGCTTTTCCTGCTGCTCGGCACCGTCTTCGGCATCGGCATGGCGGCCACCATCCTGGTGGCGCAGTCGGTCGGCGCGCGCGACATGCATGAGGCACGCCGCATCGTCGGCACCAGCGCCAGCTTCTTCTTCGCGGTTTCGGCGGTGTTCGCGATATGCGGCTGGATCTGGGTGGATGCCATCCTCAAGCTGCTCGGCACCCCGCCCGATGCACTGCCGCTTGCCCACGCCTATCTGCGCGTCATCTTCGTCGCCGTACCGATGATGAACCTCCTGACCTTTGTCATGACCATCCTTCGCGGCGCAGGCGATTCACGCACGCCTTTCTTCTTCATGGCCCTGGCGGTCGCCCTCGACATCGTGCTGAACCCGCTGCTCATACGCGGCATCGGGCCGTTCCCCGAACTCGGCATCGCCGGCTCGGCCACCTCGACACTGATCGGCCAGACGGTGAGCGTCGTCGCGATCATCGTACTGCTCTATGCGCGCAGGCACCCGCTCAGGCTCGCCGGCGCCGATCTCGCTTTGCTGCGCCCCGCCCCCAAGCTTTTGCGCATCGTCGTGTTCAAGGGCGTTCCGATGGGCCTGCAGATGATCGTGATCTCGGTTGCTGCGCTTATCCTGATGGGTTTCGTCAACGCTTACGGCTCGCGCGTAGCGGCGGCCTACGGCATCGCGGCTCAGCTCTGGACCTACATCCAGATGCCGGCCCTCGCCATCGGCGCCGCGGTTTCCTCAATGGCGGCGCAGAATGTCGGCGCGCGGCGCTGGGATCGCATCGGCCGCATCACCGGCGCGGGCGTCGGCTTCAACCTGCTGCTGACAGGCGTGCTGGTCGCGCTGCTGTACCTGTTCGACCGGGCCGTACTCGGCCTCTTCCTGATCAACGACAGCGGGGCGATCGATGTCGCCGTCCACATCAACAACATCGCCTCGTGGTCCTTCGTACTCTTTGGCGTGACGATCGTGCTCTTCGCCACCGTCCGCGCCACCGGTGCGGTAGTGCCACCGCTGATCATCCTCATCATCTCCGTCCTGCTGATCCGCACCGGTTTCGCCTACGCGCTACGCGGCAGTTTCGGGCAGGAGGCGCTGTGGTGGAGCTTTCCAGCGGGCTCCATCGCCTCGCTGGTGCTGGCGATCGCCTATTACCGCTTCGGCAACTGGCGCAGCCTGCACATGATCGAGGAAGACCGTCCCCTCACCGGCCTGCCCCCGGACACCGGCCTCGGCGTCCCGCGCCAACGCGCCATCATCGAACCGGAGAGGTAGCGACGGCCGACGGGAACCGGCGACCAGCCCAGGCAGTTTCCGAATGGAACAGAGGGTCTGATTGTGACCCAGATCGAAAAGACACGCTTTCCCGACTCGACCGCGGTCGGAGCCATCGCCTATCGCGCCAGCGAACGCGCGCTCGACGTCACCTTCGTCAGCGGCCAGGTCTATCGCTATTTCGATGTGCCGGCGGAAGTCTACGACCGCTTCCGGTCCGCCGAATCGGCGGGACACTTCCTGCACGAAGAGATTCTCGACCGGTACGCCTTCAAACGGTTGCGATAACTACCGATCGTCATCCCGTGGATCGACGCTTAATTCCCCGGCCGTCCCGTCTTCTTCGAACGCCGGCGGCTCCCGCGCTCATCTGCCTGGTCCTCGTAGGAGCCGCGCCCGATCGTTTCGCGCTTGATCGGCTTCTCGCCCTCGACCGGCTTTTCCGTGCGCCGCACCGTCATCTCGTCCAGCGTGTTCTTGCGGAACAGCGAGCGTCCGCGCTCGCTCTCCGGGATGCCGAAATCGGAGCCGTGCGCTTCCCGCGCCGACTGCTTCTTGAACAGCGAACGGGAGATCGCGCCGGCAGGCGTCGCCATGTCGGTGCCCGGCCCCATATCGTCGAGCGAAGGCTTCGCGAAGCCTTTCTTCGCAGGCGTGGCATAGTCGCCCGCACGGCCCATCTCGTCCAGGGACGGCTTGGCGAAAAGCGACTTCTCGTCGACGGTCCGGTGCCGCGCCCGACCTTTGTTGTGCTTGCCCTTCTCGCGCCCGCTCACCGGGCTCAGGCGTTCCACCTCGCGCGCCAGCGGGTCGTCGGAAATCTCCAGTTCCGCCTCGCGCAGCCGTTTGATCTCGTCGCGCAGGCGCGCCGCGCGCTCGAAATCGAGATCGGCGGCCGCGTCACGCATCTGCTTCTCCAGCGCCTCCAGATGCGCGGTGAGATTGTTGCCGATCAGCGCGCCTTCGTTCTCCGCAAAACCCTTGATGTCGGCGCGGACATGATCCTTTTCGTAGACGGAGTCGAGGATGTCGGCGATGCGCGACTTCACGCTCTCCGGCGTGATGCCGTGTTCCGCGTTCCAGGCTGCCTGCTTGTCGCGCCGGCGCTGGGTCTCGGCCATGGCGCGTTCCATCGAGCCGGTGATCTGGTCGGCGTAGAGGATGACCTTGCCGTCGACGTTGCGCGCGGCGCGGCCGATCGTCTGGACCAGCGACGTCTCGGAGCGCAGGAAACCTTCCTTGTCGGCGTCGAGGATCGCCACGAAGCCGCATTCCGGAATGTCCAGCCCTTCCCGCAGCAGGTTGATGCCGACCAGAACGTCGAAGGCGCCAAGCCGCAAATCGCGAATGATCTCGATGCGTTCCAGCGTCTCGACGTCCGAATGCATGTAGCGCACGCGGATGCCGTTCTCGTGCAAATATTCGGTGAGGTCCTCGGCCATGCGCTTGGTCAGCACGGTGACCAGCGTGCGGTAGCCCTTGCGCGTCGTCTCGCGAATTTCGCCGACGACGTCGTCCACCTGTGTCTTGGCCGGGCGCACCTCGACCGGCGGGTCGATCAGCCCGGTCGGGCGGATCACCTGTTCTGCGAAGACGCCGCCCGATTCTTCCATCTCCCAGCCGCCCGGCGTCGCCGATACGGCAACGGAGAGCGGCCGCATCGCGTCCCACTCCTCGAAGCGCAGCGGCCGGTTGTCCATGCAGGATGGCAGGCGGAAGCCGTATTCGGCGAGCGTCGCCTTGCGTCGGAAGTCGCCGCGATACATGCCGCCGATCTGCGGGATCGTCTGATGGCTCTCGTCGACGAAGACAAGCGCGTTGTCGGGGATGTATTCGAACAATGTCGGCGGCGGTTCGCCCGGCTGGCGCCCTGTCAGGTAGCGCGAATAATTCTCGATGCCGGCGCAGGAGCCCGTCGCTTCCAGCATTTCGAGGTCGAAACGCGTGCGCTGCTCCAGCCGCTGAGCCTCCAGCAGCCGCCCGGCCCTCTCAAGCTCGGCGAGACGGAATTTCAGCTCTTCCTTGATCGACTTGATCGCCTGGTTGAGCGTCGGGCGTGGCGTGACATAGTGCGAATTGGCGTAGATCTTGACGCTCTTGAGGTCTCCGGTCTTCTGCCCGGTCAACGGGTCGAACTCGGTGATGGAATCGATCTCGTCGCCGAACAGCGAGATACGCCACGCCCGATCCTCCAGGTGCGCCGGGAAGATCTCGATCGTGTCGCCGCGCACGCGAAACGAGCCGCGCACGAAATTGATGTCCTGCCGCTTGTATTGCTGCGCCACGAGGTCGGCGAGAAGCTCGCGCTGGTCGAGCCGGTCGCCGAGCGACATCTGGAAGGTCATCGCCGTATAGGTCTCGACCGAGCCGATACCGTAAATGCACGACACCGATGCGACGATCACTACGTCGTCGCGCTCCAAGAGCGAGCGCGTCGCCGAATGGCGCATGCGGTCGATCTGCTCATTGATGGAGGATTCCTTCTCGATGAAGGTGTCGGTCCGGGGCACGTAGGCCTCCGGCTGGTAGTAATCGTAATAGGAGACGAAATACTCGACCGCGTTGTCGGGGAAGAAGTTCTTGAACTCGCCGTAAAGTTGCGCGGCGAGCGTCTTGTTCGGCGCCAGGATCAGCGCCGGCCGCTGTGTCGCCTCGATCACCTTGGCCATGGTGAAGGTCTTGCCCGAGCCGGTGACGCCGAGCAGCACCTGCGTCCGGTCGTTGCGGTTCACGCCCTCGACGAGGTCGGCGATAGCGGTCGGCTGGTCGCCGGCCGGCTCGTAGTCCGACACCATCTTGATCTCGATGCCGCCTTCCGACTTTTCCGGCCGCTCCGGCCGATGCGGTGTCCAAAGCTGGCCATCCTTGTGGAGCGGATTGCCGCCTTCGATCAGCTTCGTCAGTGCCGCGACCGTGGCCGTGACGCCCGAATTTGACAGCGTGTCGGCCTCTTCCAGCGTCACGTCGAGCCCGGCGACCGGCATCAGGCCGGCGGAGGCGCGCTCCTTGGCCGACGCCGCGCCGCCCATGGAGGTGCCGCGCCCCGTGCGCGTCGGCGCGGCCGAGCGTTCGGGAATACGCTTGGCGGGCTTCGGCGATTTGCCGTTCCCTTCCTTTGCAGGGGCGAGCGGCCGCTCTTCCTTCTCGGCGGCCAGCGATATCTCGCTCGCCCAGTCGGCGATCGAGCCGGACAATGGGGTGCCTGAAAGCCCGCGTTGCGGCGCCTCGTCAAACCCGCCCCTATGCAGCGGCTCCGATGCGTCGAGGTAATCGGTCACGGGATTGCCGCGCCGGCGCGGCTCGCGCTCTTCGCGCTCCGCCCGCTCGGGCGGCGATTTCTTTGCGGGTGTTCTGGCCATCGTCCGAATATGGGCGGAGTCCGCCCGGATGAAAAGACCGGTGGCATGACACGCGACGTTTGGCGGGAAGCTCCTGACAACAGGTTGTCAGGAGAGGCACGACCATAGCCCGCTCAGCCGTAACGCAACTTCAGCCCAAGAATGGCGAGGATGAACAGGAGCGTCACCGCATTCGCCATGATTACCGGCCATGAGGCGATCAGCACGCCGTAGACGCACCACAGGAACACACCGCTCGCCAGCGCAGCATTGGTGGTCAGCGAGATGCCCGAGGCCTGCCGCTCGCGCACGATCTTGAAAAGCTGCGGCAGCCAGCACAGCGTGGTGGTGACGGCCGCAAGCGCGCCGAGCAGTTCGACGGAGGACGACAAGGACGGGACTTTCCGAAAGGGATACCGGCGCGACATATGCGCTGATTTGCGGGTTTTTTGAAGGCCCCCGCCCTGCGACCGTTTGGGCCAGATTGAGAGCCTCACCCCTCACGCACGAGCGTTCCACGAGGGGTGAAGCAGACCTGACATGCGAGGATCAGCCGCCGGCTTCCTGCTGCGTGGTTTCCTGGGCAACCGGTTTTGCAGCGGGCGCTTCCATCGAGGCAAGCTTCTGGGCACACAGATCGTCCGTGCCGGAGGGCACCTCTTTAACGCCGGTCATCTTCGCCCAGCCACCGTCCTTGATCACGTCGTCGCGTTTCCAGCTATCGGTTTTTTTCAGGGTGGCGAGTTGGGTGGCCGCGTCGGGTGCCTGCATGAATTTGGCGACGCAGACGTTAGCGGCAAGTTCTGCTTGCGCATGGTTGGCTGCATCGGAGGCCATCTTTGCCGCCGTGCCGCCGGTGGTCCAACCGCCCCAGGCGAAGCCGACGACCATCGTGGCGACGACGCATGTCACACAAGACCAGAACCAGACCGCCTTCGATGGCCGAAAGGCCGCCCAGCGCTGCGAAAGATTTATGCTGTCGTTCATGACGTTCTCCTCCTCTTTCATAACATCACGTAACATTACGAGATGTTATGTTCCGTAATATAGGGTAGCCTCGCGGAAATTGTAACCGTCGCGAGGATTTTCCTGTCGCGCGGGAGCCAAGAACAACGCCAGGCCGGCACGGGAACGACCGACCAGCGGGAGGCGCAGCGGATCGTGGCGTCAACTGGCGTGAAATTTATCGATAGCTGCCATCTTGCCAGACGCCGGTAACCGTATTACAGACTGTACGTTCGGGCATTTGCCAACCCGGAGACTGGACGTTATTGACGACCCTTTCCCCGCTACCGTGAATATCTGACAGCCCCGCTCAGGCGGGAGGCAAAGCCGTGCGCGTTGCACGGATGCCAGAAACCACCCAACGGGAAGAGGATTTCCCATGGCCCAGACTGGAACCGTAAAATTCTTCAACACCACCAAAGGCTTCGGCTTCATCACGCCGGACGGCGGCGCGAAGGACGTCTTTGTTCATATCTCCGCGCTTCAGGCTTCCGGGCTGCAGAGCCTTGTCGAAGGCCAGAAGGTGACGTTCGACACCGAGCCTGATCGCATGGGCAAGGGCCCGAAGGCGGTCAACCTTCGGGTCGACTGATCTGCCGGCGCGGCGAGTGTTTTCGCCCTTTATGGGGCTTCGCAAATTCGTCGCGTCAGCCGATTAAAAAACTTTTCATTGTCCCCTGGACGAAAATAGGGGACAAGTTTCACGTTCGGGCATTTGCCGGCCCGGAGACTGGAATGGCATGGCATGGGTCCTCTTGGAAGATGGCCCGCCTGGACCGCGAAACGAGAAGGCAAGATCCCGGCGCGGCCCACCTGTTTCTTCTCCTCCAGTAAAGGACCGATACGGCCCGCCTTGAAGGCGGGTCGGAAAGCAATCTGATGGGAGAAAGGAGCTTTCCATGCCGCAATCCGGTACCGTCAAATTCTTCAATCATGCCAAAGGTTTCGGCTTCATCACGCCGGACGACGGCAACAAGGACGTCTTCGTCCACATCTCCGCCGTGCAGGCATCGGGCCTGCCGGGACTGGATGACGGACAGAAAGTGACGTTCGACACCGAGCCGGACCAGCGTGGAAAAGGCCCGAAGGCCGTCAACCTGACGGTCGTCTGACCCCCCCCCGCTCCTGCCGTGCGGGCGGTGACATCCGAACCGTGGCAGAGAGGCATTGAGGCTTGTTGGAGGCGGTGCGCCCGGCGCACCGCCGGATTTCTTTTTTTGCCCTACACCAGGAACGGATTGGTGCGCCGCTCCACGCCAAAGCTGCTGCCTGGTCCGTGGCCGCAGATGAAGCCGATATCGTCGCCGAGCGGCAGAAGCTTTTCCTTGATCGCGCGGATGAGGGCGGCATGGTCGCCTCCCGGCAGGTCAGTGCGACCGACGGAACCCTGGAAGAGTACGTCGCCGACATGGGCGAACCTGGCCGCCTCGTTGTAGAAGACGACATGGCCCGGCGCATGACCGGGGCAATGCAGCACCTTGAAGGAATGATCGCCGAAGGAAACCACCTCCCCTTCGGTAAGAAAACGGTCCGGCGTGCAGTTACGCACCCCGTCAGCAATGCCGTAGCGCGCTGCCTGCGCCTCCAGCCTGGCCAGCATCGGCGCATCCGCCTCATGCGGCCCGATGATATCGACGCCGAGCGCCTCCTTCAGTTCCATCGCGCCGCCGGCATGGTCGATATGGCCGTGCGTGATCCAGATCGCCTCGATAACGAGGCTGTTGTCCTCGATGAATTTGCGGATGCGCTCGACCTCGCCGCCCGGATCGACGACAACGCCATGCTTCGTCTCGGCATCGAACAGGATCGTACAGTTCTGCTGGAACGGCGTGACGGTGATGATGGCAGCGTTCAACTGACCCATGATGCAACAACTCCACCTGACCCGATTTGTCGTCGTCCTTCGAGGCTCGTTTAGCTCATGATGACGATTGTCACCTGCCGCCCTCACAATGAGGCGCAAACGAAGCGAAACTCGGACCACGCACATGCAATCGGGCGGCCTCGCCTTTCGAAGCGAGGCCGCCCGACCGGAAAAAGGCCTTGTTACGCCTTGTTCATCGATTTCATGACGGCGCCGACGATCGCCGTCAGCACGCCGCCGCCGACAACGCCGCCTACGGCATCGCCCAGCGTTCCGCTCATCGCGCTCGCAGCGGCCGGATTGCTGAGCAGGTTGGTCAGGATCTGGCCGCCAGCCACTCCGCCGATCGCACCGCTCAGGATCTTCGGCAGTTGTGACATCGCCGCGGACTTGACCGCGGCGCCGACTGCCTGGCCGCCGATAATGCCGGTGATGATCTGGACGACAAGTTGCATGATGACGCTGTTCATGCGCATTCCCTCCTCGTGAAAGCCGACAGAAAGTGAGTCGGCGCGTCTATGAGACGCCGAATATTGGGAAAGTCAAATAGTGCGGATGCACAAGAAGCGGCAAATAGAAAGGCGGGCAGAAACTTCCTGCCCGCCCAAACGGCCTTGAAACGGACGAGCTCTACTCGGCGGCCGCCGCGTGCTTGGGCTGCACTTCGGCCGAATAATCGTTCATCAGCGTCTTCGTGATCTCGCCCACCTGGAAGCGGTAGGGTCCGACCTCGGAGACCGGCGTCACCTCCGCCGCCGTGCCCGACAGGAAGCACTGCTCGAAGCCCTCCATCTCCTCCGGCAGGATCGCCCGCTCGACGACCTCGTAACCCCGCCGCTTGGCAAGGCCGATGATCGTGCGCCGCGTGATGCCGTCGAGGAAACAGTCCGGCGTCGGCGTATGCAGTACGCCGTCCTTGACGAAGAAGACGTTGGCGCCGGTCGCCTCGGCCACCTGCCCGCGCCAGTCGAGCATCAGCGCGTCGGCATAACCCTTGTCCTCCGCCGCATGCTTGGAAAGCGTGCAGATCATGTAGAGCCCGGCCGCCTTCGATTTCGACGGCGCCGTCCGCGGATCGGGCCGGCGGTACTGCGCGATGTCGAGCCGGATACCCTTCAGCTTCTGCGCCGGATCGAAATAGCTCGGCCACTGCCAGATGGCGATCGCGCAATTGATGCGGTTGTTCTGTGCCGACACGCCCATCATCTCGCTGCCGCGCCAGGCGATCGGCCGCACATAGGCGTCGAGGAAACCCTGCTTCTTCAGGAGCTCGCGGCAGGCATCTTCGATCTCCGCAACGCTATAGGGGATCTTGAAGCCGAGGATGCGGGCCGATTCATGCAGCCGCTCCGTATGCTCGTCGAGCTTGAAGATTTCGCCGCCATACGCCCGCTCGCCCTCGAATACCGCGCTGGCATAATGAAGCCCATGGGTGAGTACGTGGATCTTCGCATCCTTCCACGGCACGAACGTGCCGTTCATCCAAATGTAACCATCCAGCTGGTCGAAGGGAACCGAAGAAGCCATGACTACCTCGCTTGGGCAAAGCCCGTTATGATTGAACTCTATACCTTGCGGCGCGTTAATGCCAACCGCGCGTCGCTTGTCGTTGCCGGCAGGCATCTCAAAAGGGGCTTCGACGGAAGATTAGGGAAAACCAGCCGTGAAATACCTTTTCGTTCGCAATCGGCCGAAAAGCTTGGCAAAAATTACCAAGGTCGAAAAGATATGTCAACAAGGCTGACATAATTTTTGCCGGATCGCGGCCTATATAGAGGACTGAATGCCAGAAACATCGGTTTCCATTGCCAGAAAGCCCGCTCCGGACGACGACCGGACCGCGCCCGTGCGCACGATCATGTCGGAAGAAGAAGGCATCGATTTCGCCATTATCGAGCTGCTTTTCTTCGCTTATCGGGATTTCACATCGGATCCTGACCAGATTCTCACACAATACGGCTTCGGCCGCGCGCATCACCGCGTCGTCCACTTCGTCAATCGCCGGCCCGGCTTGACGGTCGCCGAGCTTCTCGACGTCCTGAAGATCACCAAGCAGAGCCTCGCGCGCGTTTTGAAGCAGCTCATCGACACCGGGCATATCGTGCAGGTGCAGGGTCCGAGGGATCGCCGTCAGCGCGAGCTCTATCCCACGGCAAAAGGCCGCGCCCTGTCGCTGGCGCTTGCCGCGCCACAGTCCCGCCGCATCGCAAGAGCACTCGAAGGCTCGGATTCCGCCGACCGCGCGGCGGTCGAGCGCTTCCTTATGAACATGGTCAATCCGGAGTTGCGGGCACAGATCGGCAAGGCGCCCCCAAGGGGCGCAGATGACAGCGGTACAGGCAAGGGCGGCGCAGGGGAGAATTGAGGAGAAGTTTGAAATGGTAGATCAGACTGCCATTCCCGGCGATGACGCCCCGCATCTGCTTGTCGTCGACGACGATACGCGCATCCGTACGCTTTTGCGGGAGTTCCTGACCAGCAACGGCTTCCGGGTGACTGTCGCCAACACCGCCGACGAGGCACGGCGCAAGCTGGAGGGGCTGGACTTCGACCTGATCGTGCTCGACGTCATGATGCCCGGCGAGAGCGGCGTGGAACTGACCCGGTCGCTGCGTGAGGAAAAGGACGTGCCGATCCTGATGCTGACGGCCCTTTCCGAAACGGACAGCCGCATCACCGGCCTTGAAGCCGGCGCTGACGACTATCTGCCGAAGCCGTTCGACCCGCGCGAACTGATCCTGCGGGTGAACAACATTTTGCGCCGCGGCGGCCCCTCCTCCACGCCGAAGCTGGAGCAGGTGGTCTTCGGCCCCTACACCTTCCAGATCGCGAGGCGGGAACTGAAGCGCGGCGGTGAGCCGCTGAAGCTCACCGACCGCGAACAGGAGATCCTCGCCATCTTCGCCGAGCGCGCCGGCGAGACCATCCCGCGCCATGAACTCGTATCGGGCGATTCCGAAGTCGGCGAGCGCACGATCGACGTGCAGATCAACCGGCTGCGTCGCAAGATAGAGCGAGACCCGTCCAACCCGGTCTGGCTGCAGACGGTGCGCGGCATCGGCTACCGGCTGAGCGTGGAATGACTTAAGCGAGATATTCTTCTACGGCTTCACCGGTCGAAGCAAACCGGTATCGGTGCGGACAAAACTGACGCCGAACCGGGCGCTGGCACCGGTAAGGAGTTGTTCGACCTCCGCGAAAAATTTGTCTTCCGGTGAAAGCAGGCGCGGCCTTCCGCCGTCACCGATATAGGCGGGCCTGAAACCGATCTCCGCCGGTTCGCCTTCAGGCAGGGTAGCCTCGAGTACGGCGGTCAGCCGGGACTTTTCCGAAAATGGATAGAGTCGATTACTGGGGGACGGCACGACCGGGATGTCGGTATAGAGTTTGGCCAGTTCCCTAGTGAAGGCCTGTCGCGCGGGATTTGCGAGAACGTCCAGATCGAAGCAAAAATTGCCCAGCGAATGGACGATGGCTCGATCCTTGTGGATCTCGACGCCTTTCAGGATATGTTGGTGGGTGCCGACCACCAGATCGCATCCGGCGTCTATCAACCCACGCCCGACTTCTGACTCGTAGTCGGCTATTGTTTCTGGCTCCAGGTGCAGCCCCCAGTGCATCCAGGCGATGACACGATGTCCGAGCATCGCGAGATCCGCCACCTGCATGCGAATGTCTTCGTAGTCTTCCTTTACCGGATAGGTCAGGGCACGAGCGGCCGTGCCCGGGTGGCCGGATTGAATCATTTCGTACAGCGTCCTGATGCGCAGTGGCCTCGCGCCCGGAAGCACATCCGACGCCGCACATCCCGGCGGCAGGATCGAGTTCGCGGCCACGACGCTCACCGTCTGCCCGCGAACGACACGCTGAAAAGGAGTGCGCGCGTCGAAGACATTCTCGCCCGCCCCGAATGTTGCAATTCCTTGTGCCTCGACAGCGTTGCGGCTTTCTCTCAACCCCTCGATACCGCAGGTCATCACATGATTTCCGGCCAGCGACAGGCCTGTGAGTCCCAAAGCGCCGAGTTGCCGGGCATTCTCCGGACTGCTCTTGAGGGATGCGTCGGCTCGAAGCAGGGCTGAGGGAGCATGCGTGAAGACGGATTCCAGCTGACCGAGCACGATGTCGGCGCCCTCGCCGAGGCATCCGCAGTCCGCAAAGATGGCGTCGGCCGGCTGCCGATTGATTGCGATATCTCCGACGGCGCGCAGAATGACCGCGTGCGATCGATCGATGCAGGGCATGGGCTGACTGTTGCGCTCCGGGATCGTCGACAAAGCGATTTCCTTACAGCACGGCCGGGGCTATTCCGCTCTCACGGCATGGAAGACGAGCTTGTCTTCGTCGACTTCGACACCGAGGCCGGGACCAGAAGGAACGGGCATCATGCCGCCGTCCGGCGTGAGCATTTGCGCGATCACGTCTCCATCGAGAAACAACGCTGGCCCGCCGAGATTGCAGGCCAGATTAAGACGAGGCAGGCTGGCGGCCAGATGCAGCAACGCAGCGGTTGCAATGCCGGCCTCGCGAAGCGATCCGACGCAGACAGGCAGGTGCGTCGCATCGGCGACCGTAGCAAGTTCCCTGGCTTCCTGCAGGCCGCCGATCCGTGCCGGCTTCACCATGATACCCCGTGCGGCCTCCTGCGTGGCAAGCCTGATGACATCCTCGCCCGTCCTTGTGCCTTCGTCAGCGAAGACGGGCGCGTGCAATACGCGCGTCAGTTGACGGAGTGTGAGCGTGTCGCCCGGATCGACGGGTTGCTCTATGAAAAGCAGGTCGAATTGCTCAAGTTCCGCCAGGATTTTCAGGGCGTTCTCGGGGCGGTAGGCGCGGTTCGGGTCGACGCGAATCTTCATGTCAGACGGCACGCGCTCACGGATCAGTTCCAGCGACCGCCGGTCCCTCGCAAAGTCTTTGCCGATCTTGAACTTGATGTCACGATAGCCAGCGGCATGGTATTCCATGACACGCTCGCAAACCTCTTCAGGCCGCTCGTTGATCCCCACGCTCGGGCAGATTGCGATCTTGTTGCGATAGCTGCCACCGAGCAATTTCCACACGGGGACACCCAGGGATCGTCCGGCAAGGTCGAACAGCGCCATTTCCACGCAGGACTTTGCGAAGGGTTGGCCGGTCAGGGCGCGCGCCATTGTCCGGCGCGCGGCGCCGATATTGCTCGCGTCCATGCCGGTCAGCGCCGGCGCAAGATATTCGCGGATGGCCCGCACTATGGTAGCCGGCGTCTCACCCTCGTAATACCGCCCGGCCTCGCCATAGCCCGCAACCCCATCGTCCGAAGTGATTTTCACGACGACATAGAGCTCGTCCCGCGAGGCCGTAGGCGCATCCGAGATGCCCCAGTTCCGGAATTTCGCATTGTGCGCGATCGTGACGACGAACGTCTCGATTGCGTAAACCTTCAATCCCTTATCCATGCGAAAGCCGCCCGTCTCAGGCAAGTTTCGGACGTGAGTCAGTAGTGGCCTTCAGCACCGAGAAGGTCACGACTTCTTCAAGCGCCGGACTGTGGGGAAGCTGGCCGAGGGACGCGGCAAGGTCGATCTCCTTCTGCCACCGTTCGGGATCCATCGTTCCCCAGCCAAGCCGGGCCGTATCTTCGTTGAAGCTGTGCGCCAGTATCACCTTCGCTGCATCGAGCTCGTCAGCAGCATCGAGCGACGGGATCTCCTTGATAAGCAGATCGACCGCCTTGTCGGGATGCTCATGCGCAAATCCCCATCCGCGCGCAACGGCTTTGGTAAAACGGGCCAGCAATTCCGCTTTGGTCGCAAGCGTCTCCGGCGTCGCATAGTAGACGTTGGCATAGAGCTTCACGCCGGTATCCCAAAGCGATAATTTCTCGATACCGGGGCCGAGTTTCTTTATGGCCGTCGTGTTGCTCAGCCATGCGGAAACGACATCGACCTGCCCGGTCAGCAGAGGAGTAAAGTCGCTGCCGATGGGAATGATCTCGACTTCCTTCGGGTCGATGCCGTTCAGCTTCAGCACTCCCTGAAGCTGGATTACGCTCGTTATCGACAGGCCGACCTTCTTGCCGCGGAAATCTGCCGCCTTTTTAACAGGGTTCTCCGACTTGGAAAGAAAGGCGAAGGGATGCTTCTGGAGACCGGCCGCGAAGCCGCGCAGCGGCAGGCCTTGCGCGGCCGCCAGCATAAGGTTGGTGCTACCGGCGATTTCTCCAACTTCATATTGCCCCGAGACGACAATCGGGATGCCGTTATTGTTGGGACCGCCCGCCTGGAGACGGAAGTCGAGGCCCTCCTCTTCGAAATAGCCAAGCTGCTTCGCGACGATGTCGCCAAGCTGGTTGCTGTTGGGTATCCAGCTGAGTTGGAGGTTGATCGTGTCCGGGCCGGACTTCGCGTATCCCTTCGCGACGATCGACGGCAAGGCGAGTCCGGCGACCGCGCCGGCGCCAAGACCCAGGACACTTCGCCGAGTAGGCTTCGAAACTCCTGTTTTCACGGCAATTTCCTCCCATTAGTCGAAATTTTTAACCCCGTCAGGGTGAGCTTCGGAAGAACAATTTTTGTTTATAGGCGCTGCATTTTCGGCAGCACCTTCGGCCGTGACAATGATCGTTTTCGTATCAGCCCGCGACATCCGTTCGCTTGCCGGTTTGACTGGGCGCGCCCGCCAACCCAGATAGCGTTTCTGGCCAAATAGGATTTCTGGAACACGGCCCCCTGGAATAGACTGCAGGCGACCGTGGAGCCGATCAGCGCCACATATATGCCGGAACGGATATGGCAACGACCGAAGCCGACAGGAAAAGGGTGAAGCACGAGACGGAGGCGCCGGCCGTGCCTTCGCGCGCGGCCCCGAAAGAATCCGAGGGAAACCGGCGGCACGCCCGCCTTTCGCACCTGTCACTCGCATGGCGGAAGTTCTGGCGGACCATCTCCTTCTATATGCCGAAAAGGCTCTATGCGCGCTCGCTCATCATCGTGATCGCGCCGATGATCCTCCTTCAGTCCGTCATCACCTTCGTTTTCATGGAACGCCAGTGGCAGACGGTGACGAACCGGCTTTCCGTTGCCGTCACCCGCGACATCGCCGCCATCATCGACATGATCGAGACCTACCCGCATGACGCCGACTATTCCAACGTCGTGCGCATAGCGCAGGACCGCCTCGGGCTGAAGATCGACATCCTGCCCCCCGACCCCCTGCCCCCGCCCGGACCCAAGCCGTTCTTCTCCTACCTGGACGAGACGCTGGGCTCGGAGATCACCAAGCAGATCGGCAAGCCGTTCTGGATCGATACGGTCGGTAATTCCAACATTCTGGAGATCCGCGTGCAACTCGACGGCAAGGTGCTGCGTGTCTTCGCAAAGCGTAGCCAGGCCTATCAGTCGCAGACGCATATCTTCCTGCTCTGGATGGTCGGCACCTCGGTGGTCCTGCTGTTGATCGCTATCCCCTTCCTGCGCAACCAGATCAGGCCGATCCTCGACCTGACCGACGCCGCGGAAAGTTTCGGCAAGGGGCGGCCGACGCCGCCCAATTTCAAGCCGCGCGGCGCCGAAGAGGTCCGGCGCGCCGGCATCGCCTTCATCCAGATGCGGGAACGCATCGAACGCCAGATCGAGCAGCGGACCCAGATGCTGGCAGGCATCAGCCACGATCTGCGCACCATCCTCACCCGTTTCCGCCTGCAACTCGCGGTCGCGGGGTCCAAATCGTCCGATCTCGACGCGATGAACAAGGACATCGACGACATGCAGTCGATGCTCGAAGCCTACATGTCCTTCGCGCGCGGCGAGGCGGCGGAGGACACGGGCAGCTTCGACCTTGCCGCATATCTCGACAAGCTCGCGACCGAGGCGCGGCTGCGCAAATGCAAGCTGACGACGAAGCTGACCGGCGAACCGGAAGTGCTGGTGCGGCCGAATGCCTTTGCGCGGGTCCTTTCCAACCTCGTCAGCAACGCTTTCCGTCACGCGAAGAACATCAAGGTCACCGCCACCCATGCGCGCGGCTTCCTTACCGTCATCATCGACGACGACGGTCCGGGCATCCCGGCCGTGCAGCGCGAGGAGGTCTTCAAGCCGTTCGTTCGCCTCGACACGGCCCGCAACCAGGATTCCGGCGGCACCGGCCTCGGCCTTTCCATCGCCCGCGACATCGCGCGCAGCCATGGCGGCGAAATCACGCTGGACGACAGCCCGCTCGGCGGCCTGCGCGCCATCGTGCGTGTACCTGCATGACATCGGCCGGCACACCCGACGGTCATGACATACGTGCCGTCACGCCTCGTTGACGGCTCCCCCGCGCGGTTCGGCCACCGGTTGATGGACAGCCACGCCGATCATCACGAGAAGGACGCCCAGGACGTCGCGCGTGCCTGGAATCTGGCCGAGCACGACGGCGCCGATCACCGTCGCACTCGCCGGCAGGAGCGCGAGCATCAAGGCGAAACTCGCCCTCGGCAACCGCGACATCGCAAGCTGGTCCGAGATATAGGGAATGACGGAAGAGCAGATGCCGACGCCCACGCCGGCAAGCACAAGTTCGGGCATGGCGAAGGCGCGCGCGGCCTGGGCGAACCCGACCGGCAGGATGAAGAGGAAGGCGATAGCCATCGCCGCGCCGAGGCGCTCGACGCCTCCGCTCGCCCCCTGCTCCGCGATGCGGTGCCCGAGGACGATATAGCAGACGAAGAACGCGGCATTCAGGAAAGCGAAGAAGAGGCCGGCCGGATCGCTTTCCCATCTGACGTCGATAAGCAGAAGCACGCCCGCCACCGTCAACCCTAGCGCCGCGAGATTGCGGCCGGTGCGCATGCCCCAGAGCGCGACCAGCACGGTCCCGGCGAATTCCATCGCCGCGACGAGGCTCATCGGCAGCCGGTCGAGCGCCAGATAGAAGGCCGTATTCATCGCCGCCAGGCAGAAGCCGAGTGCCACGAGCCTTAGCCGTGTCGTCCGGTCGGCATCCCTCAGCGTCGCCCATGGCCGCGTGGCCGGCGTGAACAGAAACGCCGCGGAGGCAATGCGGAACCATGCGACTCCCAGCACGCCTACCGCCGGAAAAAGGAGAACGGCAAAGGACGGTCCGAGATAGTGGAAAATCGCGCTCACACCGAACCATGCCGGCGCGGGCACGGCCTGCCCTATCCTGTCGAAGCTCGATAGCGAAATCGCCTTCCGGAATCTCATACCCGGATCATGAAAGGCATAATCCGCCCTTTCCATAGGTATGGAGCGGCCTATAGTCTGTTTCTTATCCAAACTTACAGGCTGTATCGATGAAACGGCTTCGATTCGAAGATGGCGACCTCGACAGGGTGGATGCAAAGCTTCTCGCCGCCCTGGCGGAGGATGCGCGCATCAGCGTTGCCGAGCTGGCCCGTCGCGTCGGTCTTTCCCCGCCGAGCGTCTCGGAACGCCTGCGCCGTCTGGAAGAGAGCGGCGTGATCGAAGGCTATACGGTCCGGATAAACCCCGCCGCGCTCGGCCTGCCCGTGGCCGCATGGCTGCGCGTGCGTCCGGTCCCGGGTGAAATGAAACGCGTGGCGGAGATCCTGCAGGGCTTGCAGGAGATCGTGGAATGCGATCGCGTGACCGGCGAGGACTGCTTCATCGCCCGAGTCCATGTGAAGTCGATGAACCACCTTGAAGAGGTGATCGACGCCGTCATACCCTACGCCATGACCAACACGTCGATCGTGCAGTCGTCTCCGGTGGAAAAACGCCTCCCGGCCGGGCTCGGCGTTCGGCCCGTTCCCTGACCGTCAGAACAGCCGCCCGCCATTCGGCACCGGTCGCTCGACGGCGACAAGGACGACGTCTCCGTCGCCGTCCGGGAATCCGAGGGTGAGCACTTCCGACATGAACTTGCCGATCTGGCGCGGAGGGAAATTGACCACCGCCGCCACCTGCCGGCCGACCAGCGTTTCGGGCGTATAGTATTTCGTCACCTGCGCCGAGGATTTTTTCTCGCCGATCTCGGGCCCGAAATCGATCCTGAGCTTGATCGCCGGCTTGCGTGCCTCCGGATAGGGCGTCGCCTCCACGATCGTGCCAACGCGGATGTCGACCTTGTCGAAATCGGCGAAGCCGATCTCCGGCTTACGCTCGGACGATGACGCCATGGTCAGGCCGAGCCGAAGGTCTCGAAGAGCACGCTGGCCAGCGCGTCCCGCGCGCTCATTCCGGACCAGACCACGAACTGGAAGGCCTGGAAATAGCACTCGCAGGCTTCGAGCGCGCTGTTGAGCAGCACTTCGACCTGCTGGCTGGTCGGCTCCGCGCCGCCCGAAAGCAGGAGCGACTGGCGGAACATGATCGCCCCTTCCTGCTCCCAAAGGTCGAAATGGCCGAACAGCATCTGCTCGTTGATGAGCGATAAAAGCCGCATGACTTCGAGCGTGCGCGTCTCCGGCACCTTGATGTCGAAGGCGCAGGCAAGATGCAGCGCCTCGAAATCCTCCATCCACGAAAACGAGACATGGTAGTCGGTCCAGGTGCCGCTGACCGATATGGCGATCTCGTCGTCCCCGGTCCGCTCGAAGGACCAGTCATTGTTGTGCGCCACCTGTTCGATCACGTCGACCGGATGCAGATCGCGCGCAATGTCCAGTTCCACCAATTCCATCAAAAAATTCCCGTCGATTTGAGGTGACGCGGGTGCCTTTCGGGACACCGCACCGGACTGACCGAACACGCAAGCAGAGAACAAGGCCGCATACGTCACGCACGGCTCAGACTGACAGGAAGCACCAAACCCCGAATTCCGGCGTGAGGCCCCCGAAACGAATCACGCTGTAAATTCAGTGTATTGATGGAGAGTCGCCGCGCCACCCCCTTTTTGTGCGATGCGCGACAGGGGTGTGGATAGATTTTGAATCAAACTGCGCACGCGCGGTTCTAAGCGATTCAGCGGAAAGCGCTTTTCGCGAGTGGCCGTACACCGGAGCGAAGCGAAATTATTTTTTGAGATGCGGGGATTCAGGCGGCTTCTTGGCCGATTTCGTCGCCTTTTCGGCCTCGAGAATCGCGAGCCTCGCCTCCAGCGCATCGATGCGTTCGGCAAGCGTGGCGTTCTCCGCGCGTGCCTTCGCGGCCATGTCGCGCATCGCCTCGAATTCCTCGCGCTGGACGATATCCATGGAGTTGAGCAGCCGTTCGGCCTGGGCGCGGAAGGCCGTCTCGACCTCGCGCCTTACCCCCTGCGCGGCGCCGGCGGCATCGGTCATCAGCCGGGCGAATTCGTCGAGAATGCGGTTCGGTCCGTCGCTCATGCTGGCCTCCCTTCAGGGCTGCACAGGAGTTAGTGGGGCAAGAGGATGAATGCAAGGCCGCTCCGGCAGGCGCAGGGGCTGCCTTGACCTCGCCATGCGGCTCACGCATGTTCCGCGCGAATTGACCGACCGGCGGAGCCCACTACTTGATCCACCTGATGATGCTGCCCGCGCTCTTGCCCTTTCCGGACATCGACCCCGTAATCTTCAGCATCGGGCCGCTGTCCATCCACTGGTACGGCCTCGGCTATGTCGTCGGCATCCTCTTCGCCTGGTGGTATTCGCGCCGGCTCGTTTCGACGCCTCGCCTGTGGGCGAACGACCGCTCGCCCATGAAGCCGGACGACCTCGACGATTTCCTCGTCTGGGCGGCCGTCGGCGTCGTGCTCGGCGGACGCATCGGCTACATCCTCTTCTACGATTTCGACCGCTATATGCGGCATCCCTTCGACATGATCGCGCTATGGGAGGGCGGCATGTCCTTCCATGGCGGCCTCATCGGCACCACGGCGGCGATGGTGCTCTTCTCGCTCAGGCGTCACATCAATCCATGGTCGCTGATCGACGCGATCGCCGCCACCGCGCCCTTCGGCCTCGGCATCGTCCGGCTCTGCAATTTCATCAATTCCGAGCTCTGGGGGCGGCCGACCGACGTGCCCTGGGCGATCGTCTTCCCCAATGGCGGGCCGGAGCCGCGCCATCCGAGCCAGCTTTACGAGGCTGCGCTGGAAGGCCTTGTCCTGTTCATCGTATTGCGGCTTCTGACCCATCGTTTCTTCAAGCTGAAGGCGCCCGGCTTCGTCGGCGGCGCGTTCATCTGCGGCTACGGTCTCGCGCGCATCTTCGTGGAATTCTTCCGCGAGCCGGACCCGCAGCTCGGCTACCTCCTCGGCGGCTGGCTGACCATGGGCATGATCCTGTCCACGCCGATGGTACTGATCGGTCTCTGGGCGATGCTGCAGGCCCGAGAGCCGCGACCCGACCCCACCACGCAAAGCGCTTCCGGTGACGCCGCTCGCTGAGCGCGTCGCTCGGTTGATCGAAGCGTCGGGGCCGATCGGCGTCGCCGACTACATGATGCTGTGCCTGTTCGACCCGGCATATGGCTATTACACGACGCGCGAGCCCTTCGGCGCCGGAGGCGACTTCACCACCGCGCCGGAAATCAGCCAGATGTTCGGTGAACTGATCGGCGTGTGGACCTATCAGACATGGCAATCCGCCGGAAAGCCCGACCCCATCGTGATCGCGGAAATCGGCCCCGGTCGCGGCACGCTCATGAAGGATTTATTGCGTACGCTCGGCAAGCTCGACCCGTCCCTCGCCCATAGCGCCCGTTTCGCTCTCGTCGAAACAAGCCCCCGCCTGACCGAAATCCAGAAGCAGACGCTCGGCAGAGCGGAAGCACAAATCACCTGGCGCACGAGTATCGAGACGATCCCCCCTCACCCGCTCATCCTTGTCGGCAACGAACTCTTCGATGCCCTGCCCATCCGCCAATACGTAAAAACACCGGCCGGCTGGCGCGAACGCGTCGTTGGGCTCGACAAGAACGGAGGGCTCGCCCTCATGGCCGGCCCCGGTGCACCGGACGAAGCCTTGCTGCCACCGGACGCCGTCACCGCTCCCGAAGGCGCCATCGTCGAGCTCGCTCCCGCACGAACGGCGCTGATGGAGACGATCGGGCACAGGCTTGCCGGCCATGGCGGAGCGGCGCTCTTCATCGACTACGGCCATGCCGAGCCGGGCATCGGCGACACGCTGCAAGCCCTTCGCCGGCACGAATATGACGATGTTCTGGCCCATCCAGGCGAGGCCGACCTGACCGCCCATGTCGATTTCGCCGCGCTCGCCGCCGTCGCACGCTCGCAGGGCCTGACAACTTCCGTGACCACGCAGGGCGATTTCCTGCTCCGCATGGGCCTGCTCGAACGCGCCGGCGCGCTCGGCGCCAGCGGCGACGAAACCCTTCGAGACAAGCTCCGGAGCGAAGTCGAACGCCTCGCCGGCCCGGGCGCCACCGGAGGCATGGGCGAGCTTTTCAAGGTGCTCGAAATCACCGCGCTCAGGCCTTGGATCCGACCTGAGGGCAAGCCCAAGATCAGGCATTGACCAGCTTCTTTTCCGAGGCGAACGGGCTGAGCCCCAGCCATTGCTGGATTGCGCTCTTCAGCTTTTCGTTCCCGGTCAGAAGCATGCGCCCCGCATCGATCTCGCTGCGGACGGTGGTAAGCCCCATCCAGACAGCCGTCATGGTCCTCAGATCAGTCGAGATGTAGAGGTCGACATCGAAGCCTGGATCGACCTTGCAGAGGTCGGTTTCCCCGTTTTCGATCACCAGCCACCAGCTTCGCGTCCCCTGCCTCAGCTCCGGATACACAATCTGTATCACCGCGCGCGGCTGCGGCATGGGCGTGGGGTCGAGATTTCGGCGCATGTCCCACATCAGGAGCGACGGATCGAGGTTCTTCAGCGAGCTTTGCGCCTCGATCCAGCGCTGCCCCCAGAAACCGAGGTTGAGGACGATCGTCTTCAGGTCGCTGCCGGCTGGCGTAAGCCTGTATTCCGGCGCCACTTCCGCCGATTTCACACGCTCCACCACGCCCGCTTCTTCCAATTGTTTCAAGCGCTTGGAAAGAAGTGTCGGTGAAATGCGTGGTACGCCCCGCCTCAGATCGTTGAACCGCGTGCTCCCCGCCACAAGTTCGCGCAGGATGAGCGGCGTCCAGCGCGTGCAGAATATTTCGGCAGCCATCGCAACCGGGCAGAACTGCCCGTAGCTCTCGGCCATGTTCATGGCAAAGTCCTCCCTCGCGACATGATCCGCACCGGCCTTGAACCTCCCGGCCGGTACAGATCGTGCAGTTGCCGGCACTACCCGACTGCATTCTCATATGCGGCGAAAAGCGGATGCCGCGCAACGTTCCTTATCGACGGGTAGCGCCGCGGCGATCCTATGAAGCGCGGGGAAGGAGGAGGAACTATGGCAAACGTAGCAGAAAGTATCCGCCCCGGGCCGCCCCCGATCCCGGCCGGCGGCATCGAGGCCATCCGGTCGTCGCTGAAGGGCCAGGTCTGCCTCAAGGGCGAACCGGGCTATGACGACGCACGCACGATCTGGAACGCGATGATCGACCGCTCGCCGGGCGTCGTCATACGCTGTACCGATGCGGCCGATGTCATGGGGGCCGTACGCTTCGCCAACGCGCACGACCTGGATATCGCCATACGCGGCGGCGGTCACAACATCGCCGGCAATGCCGTTTGCGAGGGCGGCATGCTGATCGACCTGACGCCGATGAAATCGGTGCGGGTCGATCAGGGCGCAAAACGCGCGTTCGTCGGCCCCGGCTGCACGCTCGGCGACGTCGACCGCGAAACCCAGGCCTTCGGCCTCGCCGTGCCGACCGGCATCAACTCCACGACCGGCATTGCCGGCCTCACTCTCGGCGGCGGCTTCGGCTGGCTGACAAGGCCTTTCGGCATGACGGTCGATAACCTCGTCGGAGCGGATGTCGTCACGGCGGAGGGCGAGCTGGTGCGTGCCAGCGAAATGGAAAATCCGGACCTGTTCTGGGCGCTTCGCGGCGGCGGCGGCAATTTCGGCATCGTCACCTCCTTCGAATTCAAGCTGCACAAGCTCGGCCCGGAGGTGTTTTCCGGCCTGATCGTGCATCCGTTCGAAGACGCCGGAACGTTGTTGAAACAATATCGCAAAATTGCCGACGAAGCCCCGGACGAACTGACGATCTGGACGGTCATGCGCAAGGCTCCGCCGCTCCCCTTCGTTCCGGCCGAGTGGCATGGCCGCGAAGTGTTCATCTTCGCCGCCTTCTATGCGGGCTCCAACGCCGATGGCGAAAAGGCGACCAAACCGCTCCGCGCGCTCGGCCGTCCGATCGTCGACGTGCTTGGCCCGCATCCTTTCGTCGGCTGGCAGTCTGCCTTCGATCCGCTGCTCACGCCGGGCGCCCGCAACTACTGGAAGACACATGATTTCGCGACGCTTCCAGACGGTGCGATCGACGCGATCACCGGCGCGGTATCGAACCTGCCGGGGCCGGAATGCGAGGTCTTCATCGCCCATGTCGGCGGCGCCATGGCGCGCGTGGCAAAGGACAAGACGGCCTATCCCTATCGTGATGCGCACTTCATCATGAATGTGCATACGCGCTGGCGCGACAGCGCGGAAGACGGGAAATGCCAAGCCTGGGCGCGCGACCTCTACAAGGCCACCGAACCCTTCGCCACCGGCAGCGCCTATGTGAACTTCATGCCGGAGGACGACAGCGGTCGCATCGGCGAGGTCTACGGTGACAATTACCGGCGACTGGTCGAGGTGAAGCGACGCTGGGACCCGAAGAACCGATTCCACATCAATCACAATATCAACCCGGCCGGATAAGTTTCTGGAAAGACTCCCGTTATGGCGCAGGAGGCCTTCGATGCCTCCCGCGCCTTTCCGTGTACTGGCAGCCGCGCCTGATCGGCCCGCATTGACTTCGCCTCCCCGCTTCGCAATCATCCGCGCCCGACGCACAAATCACAGCAGCATGAGGGCATGGCCGCGAATGCTTGATCACCCCGGGCCGGAGCCGCTGCGCTCCGCGAGGCTGGATGCCGCGCGGCAATCCGGCATCCGCCACGGCTTCTTCACGCGCCAGGGCGGTGTTTCGACCGGCGTCTATGCCGGCCTGAATGTCGGCATGGGCTCCGGCGACGACCGTGCCTTGGTCGTCGAGAACCGTGCACGCGTGGCGCGCTGGATGGGCGTTCCGCCTGAGTCGCTGGCCTCGGTGCACCAGATCCATTCGCCGGACGTCATCGTCGTCACCGAGCCCTGGGGAATCGAGCGGCCAAAAGCGGACGCCATGGTGACGGCCACGCCCGGCGTCGCTATCGGCGTGCTGACGGCCGATTGCGGGCCGGTCCTTTTCGCCGACCCGCAAGCACGCGTGATCGGCGCGGCGCATGCCGGCTGGAAAGGCGCGCTGACCGGCGTGCTCGAATCGACCATCTCCGCGATGGAGGGGCTGGGCGCGAAGCGCGGGAACATCGTCGCCGAACTCGGCCCCTCGATCAGCGGACGCAATTATGAGGTCGGCCCGGAATTCGTCGCCCGTTTCGTGGAAGCGTCGTCCGCTAATGAGCGCTATTTCGCCCCGTCGCCCAGGCCCGGCCACGCCTGGTTCGATCTCAACCGCTACACGGTGGACCGGCTGAACGCCGCCGGGGTAAAGGCGGATTTCCTTGACCGCTGCACCTATGCGGAAGAAGGGAATTTCTATTCCTACCGCCGCGCCACCCACCGGGGCGAGCCCGATTACGGGCGGCAGATATCGGCGATCGTCCTGGAAGAAAGGTAGAGACAAATGGCGCTTCATTTCGACCGCGCGGAGTTCGACGCAAGGCGCGACCGTCTGATGATCGACATGGCCGAGAAGAAGCTGGACGCCATCCTGCTCTTCGCGCAGGAGAGCATGTATTGGCTGACCGGCTACGATACGTTCGGCTTCTGCTTCTTCCAATGCCTGATCGTGCAGGCGGACGGGAGCATGACGCTCCTGACCCGCTCGGCCGATCTGCGCCAGGCGCGCCACACCTCCATCATCGAGAATATCGTCGTGTGGACCGACCGCGTCGACGCCAATCCGGCGGTGGAACTGCGCAACCTCTTGAACGACCTCGACCTGCTCGGCGGCCGCATCGGCGTCGAATACGACACGCATGGGCTGACCGCCTATAACGGGCGGCGGGTGGACGAGCAGCTTCAGACCTTCGGCCAGACCGTCGACGCATCCGGCATTGTCGGCCATCTGAGGCTGTTCAAGAGCCCGGCCGAAATTGCCAAGGTGGAAAAGGCGGCGGCCCTTGCCGACGATGCGCTCGACGCGGCGCTGCTGCTCATAAAACAGGGCGGCGACGAAGCCGCCATCCTCGCCGCGATGCAAGGCACCATCTTCGCCGGCGGCGGCGACTATCCGGCCAATGAGTTCATCATCGGCTCGGGCGCGGACGCGCTTCTGTGCCGGTATAAATCCGGCCGCCGCAAGCTCAACAAGAACGACCAGCTAACGCTCGAATGGGCGGGCGTCTTCAACCACTACCACGCAGCGATGATGCGCACCGTCATCGTCGGCAAGGTGTCGAAGCGCCATCAGGAACTGTTCGACGCCGCGCGAGAGACGCTGCTTGCGGTGGAAAAGGCCATGACGCCCGGCAATACGTTCGGCGACGTCTTCGACGCGCACGCCCGCGTGATGGAGGCGCATGGCCTGACCAAGCACCGGCTGAACGCCTGTGGCTATTCGCTTGGCGCCCGCTTCACGCCGTCCTGGATGGACATGCCGATGTTCTATGCAGGCAATCCCGAGCCGATCGCGCCCGACATGACGCTCTTCGCTCATATGATCATCATGGATTCCGAAACCGAAACCGCCATGACGCTCGGCCGCACCTATCTCACCACCGAGGACGCCCCGAAGCCTCTCTCGCGCCACGGCCTCGACCTGATCGTACGTTGAATGCCCGATCACGCGTTGAATGAATAGCGTCAAACGGGTAATCGAAGAAACAACACCCGGTGCGGAGGGTCAGGATTAAGTGAGACGCTTGTTGCCTGCGATCGCGGGGCTGGTTGCGGCGGGGGCCCTCGGCGGCTGCAACACCGCTTCAACCCTCAACACCGCCACGCCTCCACCGGCCGGGAGCACCGCCAGCCCCACGGCGACACTGTCCACGACGCCCGGCGCCACGCCTCCCGGCCAGACCGCGACGGCCGCCCTGCCGGTCGGGAGCCTTTCCAGCCAGCGCGTGCAATTCGCGCCCATCGTCGGAACGACAGCCGAATCGGTCGGCCCGCTCTCGAAGGAACTGTCGGCACGGGCAAAGGCCCGCAGCCTGACTCTTGTCCCGGCCAACGATCCTTCCACGACGCTTCTGATGAAGGGCTATTTCTCGGCCCTGACCGACAACAGCCAGACGACTGTGATCTATGTCTGGGACGTGCTCGATCCGGCCGGCAACCGGCTGCACCGCATCGAAGGCCAGCAGAAGGCGCCTCCCGGCAAGGGTGAAGGTTTTGCCGCCGTCACCGAAGGCACGATGAAGACGATCGCCGATCAGACGATTGACCAACTCGTCACCTGGCTTTCGGCCAGGAAGACATGAGCCGGCGGCATTTTTCCACGGCAATTGTGGCATTGGGCGAGGTTTTGCCGCTACGCGCTTGCAATACCGGCATGGGGCGCTAAAAAGCGCTCCTATCCGCTCTCCCCCAGGGACCATCCATGAAACTTTTCGCGGGAAATTCTAATCGGGTGCTGGCCGAGGCCGTCGCCCGCTACCTGAACATATCCCTGGGCAAGGCGAGCGTCCGGCGGTTCGCGGACCAGGAGATATTCGTCGAAATCCAGGAGAATGTACGCGGCGAAGATGTCTTCGTCCTGCAGTCCACCTCCTACCCCGCCAACGACCATCTGATGGAACTGCTCATCATGATGGATGCCTTCCGCCGCTCCTCGGCCCGGCGCATCACGGCGGTGATCCCTTATTTCGGCTACGCGCGGCAGGATCGACGCGCCTCGGGCCGCACTCCGATTTCGGCAAAGCTCGTTGCCAACCTCATCACGCAGGCCGGCGCCGACCGCGTGCTGACGCTCGACCTCCATGCCGGGCAGATCCAGGGCTTCTTCGACATACCGACCGACAACCTCTTCGCCGTCCCGGTGATGGCCCGCGACGTCAAGGCGAAATACAAACTTCCGAACGTCATGGTGGTCTCACCGGATGTGGGCGGCGTGGTGCGCGCCCGCGCGCTCGCCAAGCGCATCGATGCCCAGCTTGCCATCGTCGACAAGAGGCGTGAGCGGCCGGGCGAGTCCGAAGTGATGAACATCATCGGCGACGTACGCGGCAAGGATTGCCTGCTGATCGACGACATCGTCGATTCCGGCGGCACGCTCTGCAATGCCGGCGACGCGTTGCTTGCCAATGGCGCCACCAGCGTCACCGCCTATATCACCCATGGCGTACTCTCCGGCGGAGCGGTGGCGCGCATCACCGGCTCCAAACTGAAGGAACTGGTCATCACCGATTCCATCCAGCCGACATCGTCGGTGGAGGCGGCACGCAACATCCGTGTCATCTCGATTGCCGACCTGATCGGCGAGGCGATCTCGCGCACGGCGAGCGAGGAATCCGTTTCGAGTCTTTTCGACTGAGCTCAACCAGGCTAGTGAGGCAAAGCATCCGCTTGCGCCGGCTCTTTCCATTCGGTATAGACGCGCGTCCGCGTAGACACCCTTGGAGGCACCGCGGATGAAGGCGGCCTGGCCGCGTGATCCCCGATCCTGTTCGGCAAAGATCATGCTCCCTTCGGGGCGGGTGCTTTCGACGTTTCCGGCCAATGCTGCAAGGCGAGCCGGGGGCGCTCCAAAAACGCGAAAGGAAAAGCCATGAGCCACGATACTTACGAGCTCAAGGCCGAAGCGCGCGAACGGGTCGGTAAGGGGTCCGCCCGTGAAGTTCGGCGCAACGGCAAGATACCCGCCGTCATCTACGGCGACAAGAAGCCTCCCCTGGCGATCGCGCTCTCCTATAAGGAGATCTACTACAAGATCCACGGCGGCGGCTTCATGACCACCATCGCCACGATCGACGTCGGCGGCGACAAGATCCAGGTCCTCCCCAAGGACTACCAGCTCGATCCGGTCCGCGACTTCCCGATGCACGTGGATTTCCTGCGTGTAGGCAAGGACACGATCGTGACCGTCTTCGTGCCCGTGCACTTCATCAACGAGGAAAAGTCGCCCGGCATCAAGCGCGGCGGCGTGCTCAACGTCGTGCGCCACGAAGTGGAGTTTCACTGCCCGGCGACCACGATCCCCGACTCCATCACGCTCGATCTCGACGGCACGGATATCGGCGACTCGCTCCACATCTCGGCCGTGAAGCTGCCGGAGGGCGTCACCCCGGTAATCTCCGACCGCGACTTCACCATCGCCACCATCGCCGGTTCCTCGGCTATGAAGCCGGAAGCCGCCGAGGAAGGCGCCGAAGCGGTGGAAGAAGAGGCCGGAGAGGAAGAAGAGAAGGGCGAGGAGGAATAAGCCTCGTTCCGAGGAGGATCGGTCGATGCTGCTTCTGGCAGGCCTCGGCAATCCCGGCCCGAAACATGCCGGCAACCGGCACAATATAGGCTTCATGGCGGCGGACGCGATTGCCCGCCGCCATTCCTTTTCGCCCTGGTCGAAGAAATTCCAGGGCCTCCTCGCCGAGGGCAATCTGGCCGGCGAGAAGACGCTGCTGCTCAAGCCCCAGACCTTCATGAACCTTTCCGGCCAGTCGGTCGGCGAGGCCATGCGTTTCTACAAGCTAGATCCGTCGAGCCTGATCGTCTTTTACGACGAACTCGACCTCGCGCCCGGAAAGGTGCGTGTGAAAACGGGCGGCGGCTCGGGCGGGCATAACGGCATCCGCTCGATCGACCAGCATGTCGGCAAAGAATACCGCCGCGTCCGCATCGGCATCGGCCATCCGGGCGTAAAGACAATGGTGCATGGCCATGTGCTGGGCGATTTCGCCAAGGCCGATAGCGAATGGCTGGAGCCGCTGCTCTCATCCATCGCCGACAATGCGCCGCTTCTGGTGAAGGACGACGGATCGAGCTTCATGAACCGCGTCACGCTCGATTTGCGCGAGAAACTCCAGCCGACCGGCGACCACGATCGCCCTCCCCCCAAAGCGCCGAAGGCGCAAAGCCATATCCGGCAGGCCCGGCCGCACAAGCCGGAGATCAAGGTGCCCGAAACCGGCCCGATGGCGGCGATGCTGAAGAAGCTGTTGGGGAAGGAATGATTTCCCCTATTTCAGGACAGGCAAGTCATCGCACCTTGACGATCGTCGATCCCTTCGCCCATAGCCCTGAGCAAATTCTGGCTTCCCGATAGGATAACGAAACAGATGGGTTTCAAATGCGGTATCGTCGGCCTGCCCAATGTCGGCAAGTCGACGCTCTTCAATGCGCTGACGCGCACGGCGGCGGCGCAAGCGGCCAATTATCCCTTCTGCACGATCGAACCGAATACCGGCGAGGTCGCCGTGCCGGACGAACGGCTGCAGAAACTCGCGGAGATCGCGAAGTCGAAGGAGATCATTCCCACCCGCATTTCCTTCGTCGATATCGCCGGTTTGGTGCGCGGTGCCTCGAAGGGCGAAGGGCTCGGCAACCAGTTTCTCGCTAACATTCGTGAGGTCGACGCCATCGTCCACGTGCTGCGCTGCTTCGAGGATGACGACATCACCCATGTCCAGGGCCGTATCGACCCGGTCGCGGATGCCGAGACCGTCGAGACCGAACTGATGCTTGCCGATCTGGAAAGCCTCGACCGGCGCATCCAGCAGGTCAGGAAGCGCGCCACCGGCAAGGACAAGGAGGCTCTTGCCCTCCTGCCGGTTATGGAGAAGGCGCTGGCGCTGCTTCAGGACGGCAAGCCGGTGCGGCTCATGCTGAAAGGCATTGCTGCGGAGGACCTGCGTATCCTGGGCGGACTGAGCCTCCTCACTTCCAAGCCCGTACTCTATGTCTGCAATGTTGCCGAGGCCGATGCCGCGGCCGGCAACGGACACACGAAGGCGGTCGGAGGCATGGCTGCCGGACAGGGCGCGCGTGCCGTGACGATTTCGGCGGCGATCGAATCCGAAGTGGCGCAACTGCCCGACGAGGAGCAAAAGGAGTTCCTGGAGGCGATGGGGCTGGAGGAACCCGGCCTCGACCGGCTGATCCGCGCCGGCTACGAACTGCTCGAACTGATCACCTTCTTCACCGCCGGGCCGAAGGAAGCTCGCGCATGGACCGTCCACAAGGGTGCGAAGGCGCCGCAGGCGGCCGGCGTCATCCACACCGATTTCGAGCGCGGTTTCATCCGCGCGCAGACCATCGCCTATCAGGATTACGTATCTCTCGGTGGCGAAGTGGCGGCGAAGGAGGCTGGCAAGGCGCGAGACGAGGGCAAGGAATACGTCGTTCAGGACGGCGACGTGATGCTGTTCAAGTTCAACGTCTGATTTTTCCTTACCTTCCGAAGCACCAGAATATCACATATCCTGGCTCACCATGTGATGTAGAACATCGCTTTAGCCAGGAAGACGATAAGCACCACGTGGCAGAAGACGCTCACATGGATGAGCTTGAAATGCCGCGACTTGAGCCTGCCTTGGGCGCTCAGCGTCACAGCCGTAAGGAAATGGGCGAGGACGCTTACCGCAAGAAGAATCTTGATCCACAAAAGCATCGCAAAGCTGCTGCCGAGCGGGTGGGCAAGCGCGTCGCGGTACTGCCACGCCATGCTGATGCCGGCGCCATAAAGTACGAGCATCACGAACGGCATCAGACGGCGGGCGCGCCGCCCTATAGCGGCTTCGACCGACCGCATCACGTCCCGTCCGACCGGCTTGCGGATGCCTTCGAGGATCAGCACCTCGAAAAAGACCGTGCCGACAAACATGATGGCGGCAAACAGATGCAGCGTGACGAGTGTGAAGTAGCCCATGGCGCGGAGTTCCCGCGACCACGACTATTCCTGCCTGTGACGTCACGCAACGCGTAGCTCCGCGACACAAGGTCCTGTCGGCTTTTGGGTATTCCAGGGAACGAATTGGCGATTGGCCGGGCAGCGGCCAATCGCCAATTCGTGACTACGACCGGGCCTTGTCCTTCATCGGGCATGTCGATTTGCCCATCAGCTTGTAGAACGGGCAAATACCGAAGACGCCGCTCATCAGCGGAACGACGCCGATCAGGCCGAACCAGCGCAGGGGCGCATTGGGCGCCAGGAAAATCAAACCTATGAGGAAAAGGCCCGAGAGGGTGCGGACAGCGCGATCACTGAGGCCGACATTTTGTTCAAACATTTCTATTCTCCGGAATATGCACTTGGACTGGCACCCCTCCCTCATATTCTGCTGCCAGCGACCCGCCATATGGGATCGAACCGATCGGTTCGCAATACTACTCCTAAACATTTTCGGGAGAAAGACTGTTCACCGGCAAAATTTCGTGAGTGCTCTGGAACGGAGCCTGAAGCCTTGCGGCAAAACGCTTCTGGCGGCAAGGTTACCTCTATCTAGGTAAGCGGATTCGGCGATGACAGACAAGAAGTGGGCCTATGAGGATCTCGAAATCGGACTGGTTCTCGATCTCGGATCGAAAACCGTTACCGCCGAGGAGATCGTGGAGTTCGCGCGGGAATTCGATCCGCAACCCATGCATCTCGACGAAGCGGCGGGAAAGGCGGGCATCCTTGGCGGACTGTCGGCATCCGGCTGGCACACCTGTTCGATCTATATGCGCATGGTCTGTGATGCCTTCATCCTGCAATCGACCTCCGAAGGCGCCCCCGGCATGGACTATGTCCGCTGGAAGAAGCCCGTCCGCCCCGGCGACGTGCTGACCGGGCGCGCGACGATCACAACGAAGCGGCGTTCGAAGTCGCGCCCGACGATCGGTTTCGCCAATTGCAGAGGCGAACTTGAGAATCAGAAAGGCGAGATAGTCCTTGAACTGGAGAACACCGGCATGTTCCGCCTTCGCAATCCGGAGGTGACGGCATGACCCTCGATGAGCATCTCGGCGTCGGCCGGACCATCACGCTGGGCTCGCACCGTTTCGGCGCCGAGGAGATCAAGGCCTTCGCCCGAAAATTCGACCCCCAGCCTTTCCACATGGACGAGAAGAGCGCCGAGAACAGCGTGTTCGGAGGTTTGTGTGCTTCGGGGTGGCATACGGCATCCATGTGGATGCGCTACAATGTCATGGTGCGCAGCGCCAGGGACGGGTCCGGCGCCGAGCCGGAATTCGGCCCCTCCCCGGGCTTCCGGGACCTGAAATGGCTGAAGCCCGTCTATGCCGATGAAACGATCACCTTCAAGCGGACCGTTCTCGGGCACCGCCCGCTGGCCTCCCGGCCGGGCTGGCGGCTTATGTCGGTCCGCGCCGAAGCCTTCGATTCCACCGGCGACAAGGTCATCGAATTCGAAAGCGTGGTGCTGGTGAAGGCCGGATAGCCCTTTGCTGACAGAAGCCAGATCGCAAGCGGCTATGCTGGTCGGAAAGCCGGATAGACAGACAGCCGCCATCCGAGCTGGTCAGAGCGGCGGACAGGCGCGCTCACTCGCCCTCATAAGCAATGAGGCAACGGACGTCGACGCCGAGCGCTTCCAGTTTGGCGCGACCGCCCAGCGCCGGCAGATCTATGACGAAACAGGCTGCGACGATTTCGGCCCCTATCTGACGAAGCAGCTTCACCGCGCCTTCCGCCGTGCCGCCGGTGGCGATCAGATCATCGACGAGGATTACCTTCTCGCCGGCCGTGACGGCATCCTTGTGCATCTCCATCTCGTCCAGCCCATATTCGAGACTGTAGGCGACACGCACCGTCTCATGCGGCAGCTTGCCCTTCTTGCGGATCGGGATGAATCCGGCCGAAAGCTGGTGTGCGACGGCGCCGCCGAGGATAAAGCCTCGCGCCTCGATGCCGGCGATCTTGTCGATCTTCGATCCGGCATAAGGATAGACCAGTTCGTCGACCGTGCGCCGGAAGGCACGTGCATTGCCAAGCAATGTGGTGATGTCCCGGAACTGGACGCCTGGCTTCGGATAGTCGGAGATCGTGCGGATAGCAGAGAGGAGCGTGTCTTCGAGGGAGGGTTTCATGTTGGCCCCGGTTGCTTGCCGACAAGTCGTAGCGCCGGCGAATTGCAAAGGAAAGCGATTAGAACCGTTCAGTCGACATGCTCCTGATATTGCGGCAGGTCGTCCGTGATCGTGAACCAAGGTGCCTTGGAGCCGACGAAGATATGTGCCGTCGGGCGGATCGCAGGGGCATCGACCAGCGTGCCCATCGCTACGTGAACATATTGCCCCTCGCGCACGACGGAATAGAGCAACGAGCCGCACACGGCGCAATGCGCATCATGCGCCTCCTTTCCGCCGTATAGCTTGAGGCCGTCCTCCCCCTTCACAACCGCGAGTTTTTCCCGCTCGATGCCGGCAAACGGTTTGAAGGCCGAGCCGGTCGTGCGCCGGCAGTTCGAGCAATGACAATTGGCAGCGTAGAGAAAGGCATCGGCTACCAAGTACCCGACCGCCCCGCACAGGCAGCGGCCGGCCAGTCTCTTTTCGTTGCCTGCCATTTCAGCGTCCTCGTCTGATGAGCCTTATGCGCCTGCTTGCCACTCTCCCTTGAAAAACAAGGCAAGAAAAGGAGGCCGAATACAGAAAGGGCGCCCTCAGGCGCCCTCGTCAGGAATACTGAAACCAGTATCTCAGTGCGCGACGTCGGCCCACACCTTGCGCTTCGTCAGATAGACGAGGACGCCGAAGATGAGGATGAAGATCATCACGCGGAAGCCGATCTCCTTGCGAGCCTCGAGATGCGGCTCGGCGGCCCACATCAGGAAGGCGGCGACGTCCTTGGCGTACTGATCGACCGTCTGCGGCGCGCCGTCGTCATACGCGACCTGCCCGTCGGAAAGCGGCGGCGGCATATGTGTCGACACGCCGGAAATGAAATGCGGATTGTAATGGGTGCCCTCGGGAATTGTCACGCCGGCCGGCGGCTTCTGGCCAAAGCCGGAAACGAAGGCATGGATATAGTCCGGGCCACCTTCCTCGTATTGCGTGAAGATGTCGAAGATGAAGCGTGGGAAGCCGCGCTGGACCTCGCGCGCCTTGGCAATCAGCGAAAGATCGGGTGGCGCGGCGCCGCCATTGGCAGCCGCGGCTGCCTCCTCATTCGGGAAAGGCGCCGGGAAATGATCCGAAGGCTTTCCTGGGCGGTCGAACATCTCGCCCTCGTCGTTCGGACCGTCGTGGATCTGGTACTCGGCGGCGAAAGCCTTGACCTGCGCCTCACTGTAGCCGAGGTCCGTAAGGCTGCGGAACGCCACGAGATTGAGCGAGTGGCAGGCCGAACAGACTTCCTTGTAGACCTTCAGCCCGCGCTGGAGCTGTGCCTTGTCGTAGGTGCCGAACGGACCGGCGAAGGACCAGCTCAGTTCCTGCGGCCGCTCGAGCGGGAAATGCGTCGGCTCGGCGCTCTTTCCCTCCTGTGCGGCGGCGACCATGACGGTGCCGCCGGCAACGATGGCGAGGGCCGCCAATCCGTGAAGGATTTTTCTCATCTCGAAATCCTTTCCGGATCAGCCTTTGGTTTGCGGAGCTGCTGCGGCGCCGGCAGGGTGGGCCGAGCCTCCGTTCTTTTCCAGAACGGATTCTGTAATCGAATTAGGCATTCGTCGGGGTGTCTCTATGAGGCCGAGAACCGGCAGGATGATCAGGAAGTGAACGTAGTACCAGATGGCGCCAAGGAGCGCGAGCGTCGGGTAGATGCCTTCCGGCGGCTTGGAGCCGACCCAGCCGAGCATGACGACGTTGGCGATGAATATCCAGAAGAACAGCTTGTACCACGGACGATATACGGCCGAACGGATTTTCGACGTATCGAGCCACGGCACGACGAACAGGAGCGCGATCGACCCGAACATGGCCAGCACGCCGCCGAGCTTGGAGTTGATCGGCCCGATGTTGAAGGTGATGGCGCGCAGGATCGCGTAGAAGGGCAGGAAGTACCATTCCGGCACGATCTCGGATGGCGTCTTCAGCGGGTTCGCCTCGACATAATTGTCGGCATGCCCGAGGAAGTTCGGGATGTAGAAGATGAAATAGGCGAAAATGAACAGGAAGACGACCATGGCAAAACCGTCCTTCACCGTCGCATGCGGTGAGAAGGGAACGGTATCGGTCTTCGACTTGACCTCGATGCCGGTCGGGTTCGTCTGCCCGGCGACATGCAGCGCCCAGATGTGCAGGATCACGACGCCTGCGATCATGAAGGGCAGCAGGTAGTGCAGCGAGAAGAAGCGGTTGAGCGTCGGATTGCCGACCGCGAAGCCGCCGATCAGAAGCTGCTGGATCCAGTCGCCGACAAGCGGGATGGCGGAGAAGAAGCCGGTGATGACCGTGGCGCCCCAGAAGCTCATCTGCCCCCAGGGCAGGACGTAGCCCATGAAGGCCGTCGCCATCATCAGCAGATAGATGATGCAGCCGAGGATCCAGAGCAGTTCGCGCGGCGCCTTGTAGGAACCGTAATAGAGGCCGCGGAACATATGGATGTAGACCGCGATGAAAAAGAACGACGCACCGGTCGAGTGCATGTAGCGCAGGAGCCAACCGCTGTTGACGTCGCGCATGATGCCTTCGACCGCGTTGAAGGCGAGGCCTGAATTCGCGACATAGTGCATCGCAAGCACGACGCCGGTGAGGATCTGCAGGCCGAGCATCAAAGAGAGGATGCCGCCGAAAGTGTAGGCATAGTTGAGGTTGCGCGGCACCGGATAGGCGACGAAGGAATCGTACATCAGCCTCGGCAGGGGCATGCGGGCGTCGACCCAGCGGCCGATGCCGGTCTTGGGCGTGTAGGTGGAGTGTTGCATTCCGCTCATTTCTTCGCTCCCCTACCCGATCCGCACCACGGTATCGGACGTGAATTCATAGACCGGGATCGCCATGTTCTCCGGGGCCGGCCCTTTGCGGATGCGCCCCGCCGTATCGTATTGCGAGCCGTGGCACGGGCAGAACCAGCCACCGAACTCGCCCTGCTCGCCGAGCGGGATACAGCCGAGATGCGTGCACACTTCCACCATCACCATCCAGGCTTCCTTTTTTGGCACCGAACGATTGGCGTCGGTTGCCGGCGCATCGCTCGGCAGATTGGCGTTCCGCGCGATCGGATCCTTAAGCTGGGAAAGCTGGACCTGCTTGGCCTCATCGACCTCCTTGTCGCTGCGGTAGCGGATGACGACCGGCTTGCCGCGCCACTTGACGGTCATGGACGCGCCCTTCTGCAGCGAGGAAACGTCGACCTCGACCTGTGCCAGCGCCAGCGTCGAGGCGTCGGGCTGCATCTGGTCGATGAAGGGCCATGCGACGCTTGCCGCCCCGACGACGCCCGCCATGCCTGTAGCGATGTAGAGGAAATCCCGCCGGTTGCCGTCAACCGCTTCTTTTGCCGCTTCGTGTGCGCTCACGGGCCCAGAATCCTTTCGAATCGATCCCGCCGGCGGAAGCCTGCCCAGACACCTGTCAAAGCCTTGTCGGCCTTGAGCCAATACCCCTCGGGCCGGACGGATTCCCCCGGCAATTGGCGAAGTTTCTATGCGCCCATGCCACGCTTGTCCAGACGCCTGCGCAACGGGAGGGCAGATTGTCGCGGGCGCCGGTCAAGCGGCCTGAAAGACATCGAATGTGGAGGCTTCATGCGGCTGGAAGCGAACGACGCAGCCGCTCGAAAACAAGCCGTCTGGCTTGTCCCCGACAAGATTGGCCGACTCAGCCCATTCAGTCGGCCGCTACTTTGCGCCGAGCCGTACCAGCACTTCCTTGGGGATCGAATATTCACGGATCAGGCTGTCATGGCGTTTCAGCCCGCACAATTCGCGCTGGATGAACCAGGCATACACAGCCTCGACCGTTTTCTTGAGTAGGACGACGCGCTCCTCCGCGCCGCCCTCATATTCATGCAGCCGGCGTAGATATTGCTCTGCATAATAGCCGGCGCGGCCAAGCGAAGCCGCCTTCTCGGACATCAATTCATAATCGAGGACATCGACGCCGGTCTGGCCGGGAGCCGGCGAGGAATTCTGTCCAGGTAGGCGCAGGCTCATCCGTACACCCTACTCCGCCGCGATACGATCCGCCAGGAAGCCGCCTGACTGCCGCTTCCAGAGCTGGGCATAGAGCCCGCCACGCCGGACCAGTTCGTCATGGGTCCCCTCCTCCACGATGCGTCCCTGATCGACCACGATCAGTCGGTCGAGCGCGGCGATAGTGGAGAGCCGGTGCGCGATGGCGATGACGGTTTTGCCTTCCATCATCTGCGCGAGATTCTCCTGGATCGCGGCCTCGATCTCCGAATCAAGCGCCGAGGTCGCCTCGTCGAGAACAAGGATCGGCGCGTCCTTAAGGATCATACGGGCGATCGCGATGCGTTGCCTCTGGCCGCCGGAAAGCTTGACCCCGCGTTCGCCGACATGGGCCTCGTAGCCCTTGCGCCCCTTCGGATCGGTCACGTTGAGAATGAAATCATGTGCCGACGCCCGTTTGGCGGCATTGACAATCTCGGTCTCGCTCGCACCCGGCCTGCCATAGGCGATGTTGTCGCGGATCGAGCGATGCATCAGAAGCGGCTCCTGGCTGACCACGCCAAACTGCGCCCTGAGCGACGCCTGCGTCAATTTACGGATATCGTTCCCGTCGAGCAGGATTCGGCCCTTCTCGATATCGAATATCCTGAGCGCGAGATTGACTATGGTGGTCTTGCCAGCACCTGAAGGACCGACGATCGCCACGCGCTCGCCCGGAAGGACATGGAAGGACAGCCCGTCGATGATGCCGCCGCCCTTGCCGTAATGGAAGGAGACGTCGTCGAAGACGAGATCGCCTTTCGAGCGCGGGATTTCCGCCGCGTCCTCGGCGTCGCGGATCGTCGGCTCGACCGAGATCACTCCGGTTGCGTCCTGCACGGTAGCAAAATTGCGGATCAGCCCGTTGATATTGAACATCATGTAGCCGGACATGGTGTTCAACCGGAAGACGAGACCCGTCGCAGCAGCAATCGCACCGGTCGTGGCGTCACCCTGCATCCAGCGATGCACGGCGAGCACCATGACCGCGCCGATCATGATGCCGTTCAGGATGGCGACGGCGGCGCGCACCGAGGTGATGGCGCGCGTCAGGTCGATCACCGCCGTCAGGAAGATATCCATTCCCTCTCGCACGAAGGCATGCTCGCGCCTGCCGCTGTCGAAGAGTTTCACGGCAAGGATGTTGGTGAATGCGTCAACCATGCGGCCGTTCAACACCGAGCGGCCGTCCGCCGTGCGGCGGCCTGCGGCGCGCAACGGCGGCAGCAGCAGGCGTGCGACCGCGAAATAGCTCACCAGCCAGACAGCGATCACCGCCACCATAAGCGGGTCGAGCGCGGCCAGAATGGAGGTCGCCAAAACCAGAAAGGTGGCAAAGCTCCATAGGGTCTGAAGCGAGGAGACGATGAAGTCGCCGGTCGATTCACCCGCCTGCATGATCTTGGTAGCAATGCGTCCGGCGAAATCGTTCTGGTAGAAATCGTAGGGCTGGTCGATGACGCGGCGGAAGGACTGCCAGCGGACCTTTTGATAGAAGTGCGGGACGATCACCTGTTGCTCGACCACTGCATTGGCGATCATGATGACAGCCCGCACCACGAGCACCAGCATTAACAAAGCCAACAGTTCAGGCCAGTGATCGGCGATCAGCGTCTTCGGGCTGGAGGAATCGAGCAGGTCGATCAGCCAGCCGACCGCCCAGTAGAGCGAGGCATCGACGATGCCGGCCAGCCCGCCGATGATGAGCAGCAGCGCGAACGGTCCCTTCGCCTGTCTGGCGAAATAAAGAATGAACCGCCACCCCTCGCGCGGCAGCACCTCGCGATCGGTATCGCCGAAGGGATCGATGACCCCCTCGGCCTTGCGCCACAGCCGATCGAGCAAAGCACCGCTCATTGTGCCGCCTCGGGTTTGGGCTCCTGCTCCGGTTCGCCGCGCGGCTTGCCCTCATGGAAAAGAAAGCCGCCGGACTGCCGTTTCCACAGACGCGCATAAATCCCGTCGAAGGCCAGCAGTTCGTCATGCGTCCCCTCTTCAGTGATCTTGCCGTCCGACAAGACTATCAGCCGGTCGAGATGGGCGATGGTGGACAGCCGGTGCGCGACGGCGATCACTGTCTTGCCCTTCATCAACGAATCGAGATTGCCCTGGATCGCCGCTTCGACCTCGGAATCGAGGGCGGAGGTCGCCTCATCAAGGATCACGATCGGCGCATCCTTGAGGAAAACCCGGGCGATGGCGATGCGCTGGCGCTGCCCGCCGGACAATGTCGCTCCACGCTCGCCGACATGAACGTCGTAGCCGGAGCGACCCTTTTTGTCATGAAGCTTCAGGATGAAATCGTGGGCTTCCGCCTCTTTGGCGGCCGCCATCATCTCCTCGTCGCTGGCATCGGCCTTCGCGATCTTGATATTCGCACGCAGCGAGCGATGGAAGAGCTCCGTGTTCTGGGTCACTACGCCTATCTGCGCCCGCAGCGAATCCTGCCTTACCGCAGCGACGTCCTGTCCATCGATCAGGATGCGGCCACCCTTGACGTCGTAAAGACGAAGGATGAGGTTGACGAGCGTTGTCTTGCCCGAACCGGATGGCCCGATCAGCCCGACCTTCTCACCGGCCTTGATGGTCAGATCGAGCCCATCCAGCACATTCGTTCCGTCATAACTGAACACGGCGTTCTCGACCCTGATCTCGCCTTTAGAGACGGACAAATCGGTCGCGTCGGCGCGATCGACGAGGCCGAGCGGCCGCGCGACCAGCGCCTTGGCGTTCTCGAGGATACCGAGGGTGCGCAACATGCTGTTGAGCTGGGTCATAAGCCTGCTGAGCAACGCATTGAGGCGCAGGACGAGCCCAAGCGTGAAGGCGACGGCTCCGACCGTGACCGTCTCGCGGGTCCACAGATCGACCGACATCCAGGCGATGGCGGCGATCATCACGCCGGAGAAGAGGTTGAGCGAACCGCGAACCGCGGTCAATGTGCGCGTGAATTTCAGATAGGCAGCCAGATAGCCGTCGAAGCCCATGTGAACGCCGCGATCGTTCGCATCGCGTGAAAAGAGCTTCAGCGTCCCGATATTCGCATAGCCATCGACGATGCGCCCGTTGGCGACGGCGCCCTGCTCAGCCGCCTCTTCCGAATATTTGCGTATCCGCGGCAGGAACCACCAGGCAAGCAGGCAGAAGCCGACGATCCAGAGCACGACGAGGCCGGCAAGGCGCCAGTCCAGGCGAATCATCATGGCTAGCGTCGTCACCGTATAGATCAGCATGAACCAGAGGACGGCGATGGCGCTTCCAAGCAGGTCGCCGGTGGCCTGGCCGCTCTGCCACACCTTGGAACCGATGCTGCCGGCAAGATCGTTCTGGAAAAAATCGTAGGATTGACGAGAGACGTAGCGATGGGCCTGCCAGCGCACGAGATTGTAGAATCCCGGCGCGATCGTCTGCTCGTCCACCAACGCGGAAAGATAGAGCACCAGCGTCCGTGCCACCAGCACCGTAAGCAGCATGAAGAGCAGTTCCGGTCCCGACGCGGCGATCAGCCCTGACCAGCTTCGATGCGCGCTGGACGTGTCGAGTATGTCGACAAGCCGTCCGACGAAGTAGAACAGGCCGGCATCGATCAGCGGTGCGAGGCCGCCGACAATCAGCATAAGAAGGAATGGCCCCTTCGCCTGGCGCATATAATGCCAGATGAAGGGGATGAGGCCTGTTGGCGGCTGAAGATCGGCCGGTTCCTGGAACGGCGGCAGCCAATTCTCGAATACGGTGTAGATGCGATGAGCGAGCTTCACTCCGCGGCCTCCGCCTGGCCGGGGTCGATGAAGCCGCCGGACTGCCGCTGCCACAGGCGTGCATAGAGCCCGCCACGAGCGATCAGTTCGTCATGGCTGCCTTCCTCGATGATATGGCCCTTGTCCATGACGATCAGCCGGTCCATCGCCGCGATGGTCGAAAGGCGGTGCGCGATGGCGATGACGGTCTTGCCCTGCATGAGCCGATAGAGATTCTCCTGGATCGCGGCTTCGACCTCGGAATCGAGCGCCGACGTCGCCTCGTCGAGGATCAATATAGGTGCGTCTTTCAGCATCACACGGGCAATCGCGATGCGCTGGCGCTGGCCGCCCGAGAGCTTGACGCCGCGTTCGCCGACATGGGCATCGTAGCCCTTGCGCCCTTCCGGGTCGGCCATGGCGCCGATGAAGCCCGCCACCTCGGCACGCCCGGCCGCCTCGATCATCTGCATTTCGCTGGCGTCGGGGCGCCCATAGAGGATGTTTTCCCTGACCGAGCGATGAAGCAGCGACGTATCCTGCGTGACCATGCCGATATTGGCGCGCAACGAATCCTGCGCCACCTCGGCAATGTCCTGGCCATCGATCAGGATGCGGCCGCCTTCGAGATCGTAGAAGCGCAGGAGCAAATTGACCAGCGTGGACTTGCCGGCACCCGACGGGCCGACGAGACCGACTTTCTCTCCCGCCTTCACCGTCAGGCTCAGATTCCCGATGACACCCTTTCCCTTGCCGTAGTGGAAATGGATGTGCTCGAAATCGATCTCGCCGCGTTTGACGGCGAGTTCCGGCGCACCCGGCCTGTCCTCGACCAGCCTTGGCAGCGAGATCGAGTTCAGCCCGTCCTGCACCGTGCCGACATTCTCGAACAGTTCCGACATTTCCCACATGATCCATTGCGACATGCCCCAGAGCCGCAAGACGAGGCCGATCGCCACGGCCACGGAGCCGACCGATACAGCCTCATCGAGCCAGAGCGCGATCGCCAGCGCCCCGACCGAAAACAGCAGCAGCCCGTTGAGCAGATAGACAAATCCATAGAGGCTGGTGACCAGCCGCATGGACCGGTAGACCGTATCCATGAAGCCCGCCATGCTCTCCCTGGCGTAGGCCGCCTCGCGGCGCGCATGGCTGAAGAGCTTGACCGTCTGGATATTGGTGTAGCTGTCGACGATGCGGCCGGTCATTGTCGAGCGCGCGTCCGCCTGCTCCTCGGAAACGCGTCCAAGGCGCGGGATGAAATAGACCAGCAACAGGCTGTAGCTAACGACCCAGCCGCCCAGCGGCAGCGCGAGCCGCCAATCGGCCGACGCCACGATCAGCACCATGCCGGTGAAATACACACCGACATAGTTCAGCACGTCGACGACCTTGATGACGCAATCGCGCACGGCGAGCGCCGTCTGCATCAGCTTGGTGGCTATGCGGCCAGCGAACTCGTCCTGATAGAAACTCATCGACTGCCTGAGCAGATAGCGATGCACCTGCCAGCGGACGCGCATGGGATAATTGCCCATCAGAGTCTGGCTGTGGACGAGCGACTGGAGGAGAACCGTCAACGGCAACGCCACCAGCGCGACGAGCGCCATGCCGGCGAGCTTCCAGCCTTCGGTCTGCAGGAAAGTCGCGCGGTCATGTGCAGACAGCCAGTCGACGATGTTGCCGAGAAAGGCGAACATCCAGACTTCCGTGATCGCGATCACTGCGACCAGCAGCCCGTCGAGAACGACATAGGGCCATGAAGCGCGCGTGTAATGCCAGCAGAAGGCGAAAAACGTCTTCGGCGGCTCGGCCGGCTCGGCAGCCGGGAAGGGATCGACTCTTTGTTCAAACCAGCGAAACATTGTCAAAGCCTTGAAGGAATCTCGTGAATATGGGTGGCGGCCGGTCGGTTTCTCAGCCTCGTCGGCTGGAAAACGAACGGCACAAGATGGATGCCCGCGCTCGGCGGCGCGGCGATTTGATCAGGCGAGACCGAAAGCCTCTTGGGCAGAAAGACGGACATGGGGCGAATCCAGAAGGAACCGGGGATGATCTCCGGCGGGATTCGCGACGATGAAACTGGATGTCAGGAAAGCGTCGAAACGAAAACCGCCGTCAGGCCAGAGGCCATTCACGCAGGCAGAATGCCGATGGGAACATGATCACGTTCACTCCTGCCTCCTTGCGGTTCGTGTTGATGCTCACATGCCGGGCGGATATCGCCCCGAATGTGGTAGCTTATAGTCGGCTTTCCCCGATATGGCCAGACGAGCAGGGACGGGTTAGGTACGCCTCCTGACAGGTGTGGCCATAGCGCAACGGCAAGGGCGCGGCAGGGAAAATATGCACGAGACCATCCGTATCGCGCTCTACCAGCCGGATATCGCCGGCAACACCGGCACCATCCTGCGCCTTGCCGCCTGTATGGCGCTCGGTGTCGACCTGATCGAGCCGGCAGGCTTCGACCTCTCGGACCGTGCCCTGCGGCGCGCCGGCATGGATTATCTCGAAAGGGCGGCACTCACCCGCCACGTCGACTGGGTTGCCTTCGAGGACCGGCGAACGTCCGAGGGGCGCCGGCTTATCCTCTTCACCACCAGCGCTGCCCTGCCCTACACGGATTTCGGCTTTGTGTCCGGCGACGTCCTGCTCTTCGGGCGCGAATCGGCCGGCGTGCCCGATACCGTCCATGAAGCAGCGGACCATCGCCTGCTCATACCGATGCCGGGCGGCGGCCGCTCGCTGAATGTCGCCATGTCGGTTGCAATCGCGGCAGGCGAAGCGATCCGCCAGATCACAACTAACGGCGCTCCCACATACCGGTAAGCCGAAGGTTCAGTATTCTTGGCCGAAAGACGTGCGTTGCGCGGGCCGGGACATGCCCTAGCATCGGCCCATGCCCACGCCGTCGAACACGATGCAGCACGCCATCCCGATGGAAGCGCAGCAGCGATTCTGGAACGACTGGAACACCGCAGCACGCGAGCACCATCTGGAGACGGTCTCCACCGACCAGGCCGATGTCGTCGCCGGCTGGCTGCGCGGATTAGGACGAAACGATCTGGACATCCTTGATGCCGGCTGCGGAACCGGTTGGCTTTGCGAGAGGCTGAGGCCTTTCGGCACCGTGACCGGAACAGATTTGTCCCATGAAGTTCTGGATCGCGCCCGGGCGAGGCTGCCCGATGTCCGGTTCGTCGCCGGCGATTTCATGGCGCTCGATTTCGGGAACGCTGCTTTCGATGTCGTCACTTCCCTGGAGGTGTTGTCGCATGTCGCGGACCAGCCGGCCTTCGTTGCGAAGCTGGCGCGTCACCTGCGGCCCGGCGGCTATCTGATGCTGGCGACACAGAACCGGCCTGTGCTTCAACGCTACAACCGGATCCCCCCGCCGAAGCCCGGACAGTTGCGTCACTGGGTCGACAAGAAAGAACTGAGAGACCTGCTTGCGCGGGAATTCGAGGTGATCGACATCTTCTCGGCCACCCCGAAGGCCAACAAGGGCCTGATGCGGATCATCAATTCCCGCACGTTCAACAAGCCGATCCGCGCGCTGGTCGGGCGGCGGCTGGACCGGCTGAAGGAGGCCGCGGGGCTGGGCTGGACGCTGATGGCCTTGGCCCGCAAACGGCCGTAAAACGCGAGACCTCGATCAAGAGCAGTCAGTCGGCGCTCGGCAGCCGCCGCATCGTGAACTCGATCACGTCGCCCGGCTCTTCGCGCCAGCTTTCGATTTCCGTCCAGTAGGCCTGCTTCGGCCAGCGGTCGAGCCATTCGCGCGCCTTCGCCCGGGCCTCGACGCGCGGCAGATGGAAGGTCTCGCGCAGGAAACCGTCGCGCGGCTTGACCGCCTCGGCCGCGCGCTGACGGCGCAGCCTCTCCTTCAGGCTGTCGAGCGGTGGTCTTGCCGGTGTGCGCATGACGCAACTCCTTGACCCGCGATATAGAAAGTTTAGGTGTGACAAGCGAAAAATACGAGTCCCAAATCGGGCTTCCCAAATTGGGCTTTGGCGGCGACGCGGCGCGAACGGAGTAGGCATGGAACCGCACGATCTTCCACCCGGGCTGCCGGATGCGATCGACGAGAAGAAGGCGGCGGCCGAAAGCTGGTTCCGAGAATTGCGCGACCGTATCTGCGCTGCTTTCGAGACATTGGAAGATGAGATCACCGGTCCGCACGCCTCGTGGGCGGCGGGCCGCTTCGAGCGCCATCAATGGCTGCGCGAGGCGGGCAAGGGTGGCGGGGGCATTATGTCCACCATGCGCGGCCGGGTATTCGAGAAGGTCGGCGTCCATACGTCGACCGTCTATGGCGAGTTCTCGCCGGAATTCCGCAAGCAGATCCCCGGTGCCGAAGAGGACCCTCGCTTCTGGGCCTCCGGCATCTCGCTGATCGCGCATCCGTGGAACCCGCACGTTCCGGCCGTCCACATGAACACACGCATGGTCGTCACCTCACGCCAATGGTTCGGCGGGGGCGCCGACCTGACCCCGGTGCTGGACAGGCGCAGGGTACAGGACGATCCCGACACAATCGCCTTCCACAAGGCGATGCAACTCGCCTGCGATCGGCATTCGGCCATTGCCGATTACGGCAAGCTGAAGGAATGGTGCGACGAATATTTCTTCCTGCCGCACCGCAACGAGCCGCGCGGCATCGGTGGCATCTTCTACGACTGGCTTAAGAGCCCCGATGAAAAGGGCGGCTGGAACGCCGATTTCGCCTTCACGCAGGATGTCGGCCGTGCCTTCCTCGTCATCTATCCGCATCTCGTGCGCCGGAACTTCCTGCTGAACTGGACCGAAGCGGAACGCGACGAGCAACTCATCCGCCGCGGACGCTATGTCGAGTTCAACCTGCTCTACGACCGCGGTACAATCTTCGGGCTGAAGACCGGCGGCAATGTCGACTCGATCCTCTCCAGCCTCCCGCCGGAGGTGAAATGGCCGTAGCGCGCATTCTTCTATGGCTGATATTATTTTAGTTTCTGCAGATTGTAGCCGTTTTCGAGCAAAGAAGTGAGGGTTCGTTCACTAAAGGGAGGGATTCCTCGCCTTCAGCGGCTGAATTTTCCCGGCGCCTAACCAAAAAGAAAGCGGCGAAAGCTTCCTTGCATGCAAAGCCCGCATCAGGGGGTGGGCATGCAGGGGAAGCAGTCGATGACAAGGGCCTTTTTCGCCGATCGCCGCGGCGCCTATTCCGTAATCATGGCGCTATGCACCATTCCGCTTCTTTTGTCGGTCGGATTCGGTGTCGATTATGCGCGCTATCTAAAGGCGCAGGCCCATCTTCAGCGGGTAGCCGACGCCGCGTCGCTTGCCATGGCTGCCTCCCATGCCGCGGACGAGGACGCGCTTCGCAAGGTGGGGAACGACTATATTGCCGCTAACCATGATTCCAACGACGTCGACAACGTACAGGTCGCCAGCCTGACAGGAACTCCTGAAAGGGTCGACCTGACGCTCGAGGGAACCCTTCCAACCACATTCATGGCCCTCGGCCACATCAACACGCTCGAGGTCAAGGCAAATTCTCTGGCGATCCGCGCCGTTTCGGGAAGCGTGGAAGTAGCGCTTGTCCTCGATAATACGGCCTCGATGAACGACAACAACAAGATCGGCACGCTCAAGTCCGCTGCGAAGGATCTCGTCACCAATCTGTTTTCCGATAGCGACGGCGGCGTGCGCGTCGGGCTGGTCCCCTATGCTGACAACATCAATGTCGGCACCGCAAACCGCAACGCGAACTGGCTTTCGATCCCGACGGAGTATGTAACCCAACCGGCACCGCGGGTATGCCAGAATGTGACCGTCACAAGGAACGGTGCATGTCTAAGAAGCGAATCCTACTCCTGTACCCAAACGATCGACGGCGTCGTCAAGGAAAAGCAGTGCAGCCGATGCGTCGAACGCGCCCCCTCGACGACGACGGTCGAGTATCAGTGCACGGGCGGCGGCGATCCAGTCACTCATAGCTGGAAGGGCTGCATCGGCTCACGGCTGTCGGGAACCGCTCTCGTGCTCGACGACCAGAGTCCATCGATCCCCTATCCCGGCTTTTTGGACACGGGCAACAACAAGAGTTGCTTGTCAGAAATAACACCGCTGACCGACAACCAGAGCACAGTGCAGACCGCCATATCCGGCATGACGACATCGTCGCCAGGATATGCGGCCAACACGTACATCCCCGCCGGCATGATCTGGGGCATCAATATGCTCTCCCCTGCAGTGCCACTGACGAACGGGGCGGCCTACGACCCAAAGAACATAGACCCGCGAAAGGTGATCGTTCTCATGACGGACGGCCTCAACTCTCGGAAGGTCGTAAGGACGGGCGGCAACAAGGGTGGCTATCAGGACATCCCGATAATCGGCAACGGCCCCGATCCCGACCAGGCGGCTCAGGTCAACGAAGATACCGACACGGCTTGCAACTACGCGAAATCGAAAAACGTGGAGATATTCTCCATCGCCTTCATGGTCGATGACGGGGCCGCCAAGACCATGCTTCAAAATTGTGCGACCGATAGCCAGCACTACTACGATGCTACAGACTCCGCAGCAATGCTCGCTGCTTTTCAGGACATAGGTCAATCGCTCACCAATGTCCGGCTGGCAAGGTAAGGTTCTTCGAAAATTTGAACAGCCAGGCAACGAAACCGGCACATTTCGTGTTATCCTCCTACCCACGTTCCGAGGACAAGGAGGATATCCGATGAAGGAATTCCATTGCGGGTCACTGGTTCCCGGCTGCGAGTGGCACACCCGAGCCGAAGACGAGGCGGAAGTCATGCGCCGCGCGGTCGAGCATCTGCGTGAGGTCCATGGCGAGGACACGATCCGCGAGACCATGATCGAAGCCATCCGCTCGCGCATCGAGAAAGTCCGCGACGCGGCTTAGCCCGCGAACCTGAATCAATTTGCGAGCAAGCGGAATCAGTTTCCGCGAAGCTACTCTTAACTCCCTGAATCGGCGATCTTTTCCGCGGCGCGCGCCATCAGCGCGTCGCGGTCGAGCGTGAAGCCGGTATCGATCCATTCCGATTCGAGTCCGGCAAGCAGTTCGCCGACGCCTTTCCCCTGTTCGAGACCCAATCCTCGCAGATCGTCGCCGCTGACCGGGAATACAGGCCGTTTCCATTTTTGCAGCATGCCGAGAAGGCGCGAATAGCCGCCTGCCTCGACGAGTGCGTTGTCGTCGTCCGCGGCACGGCCGCGAGCCGCTGCAAAGACGATACGCAGATGATCCTCGATTGCCGTCGGATCACCGCGATAGAGCATCCTCACAAGCGCGGTTTCAGGCGTCGAAGACGGAACGGGGCCCGCCTGCGCCCACCTCATCAGCCGATCGGCTTCAGCGTTTGAAAGCTTGAGCCTCTTGCCGAGTTCCTTCATGCGCGCCGCATCCGGCGGGAGGATTGCTTCGAGACGAGTAAGCGGGTTGGGTGTCCAACCGAGATCGGCTTCCGCTTTCGTCAGCGCATGGATCGCGTCGATGCCCCATTTCTCGCCTTCCGGCAGCACCATCCCAAGCACGCCGGCCTGCCTCATCCAGAGCAGCGCGCGGGATGGATCAGGAGCGGACAGGAGCTTTTTCAATTCGGACCAGACGCGCTCGGCGGAAAGCTGCTTCAGCCCATCCTTCAGCCGGGCGCAGGCCCTTAGCCCCTCGGCATCCGGGCGTCCCGCGCCATACCAGGCGAAAAAGCGGAAGAAGCGCAGGATGCGCAGGTAATCCTCGCGGATCCGCGCTTCCGGGTCGCCGATGAAGCGCAGGGTCCGGCTCTCGACATCGGCGAGCCCGCCGACGAGATCGATGACCGCCCCCTCCGCCTCGGCATAAAGCGCGTTCATGGTGAAGTCCCGCCGCTCGGCATCGGCTTTCCAGTCACGGCCAAACGCGACGCGCGCATGACGGCCGAAGGTCTCGACATCGGCCCTCAGCGTCGTCACCTCGAAGGGCCGCCCACCGGCGACTACGGTCACTGTGCCATGCTCGATGCCGGTCGGCACCGGTTTGAAACCGGCTGCTCTCGTCCTCCGCACGGTTTCTTCCGGCAGCGTGGTGGTGGCGATGTCGATGTCGGTCACCGCCGCGCCAAGGAGGACGTTGCGAATGGCGCCGCCGGCGATCCGGGCTTCCTCGCCGCCTTCCGAAAGAACCGCCAGCAAGCGCTGGAGATTCCTGTCGGAAAGCCACGCCGCGCGCCCGGCGAGCGTCGCGCCCCCGCTCGCCGCACTCATGCGTAGAGCCGTTCGTAGAGCACGCGGATGATGCCGGCGGTCAGTCCCCATATGTGATGATCGCCATAGGGCATCACGTAGTAATGCCGTCTGTGGCCCTGCCATTCGCGGCTTTCGCGAGCGTGGTTCGCCTCGTTCATGAGGAAGGCGAGTGGCACCTCGAAGGCGTCGTCCACCTCATCCACATTCAGCGTCAAAAGAAAGTCGGGGCGCACGATGCCGAGAATGGGCGCCACGCGGAACCCGCTTCCCGAGACATAGTCCGGCAGCCGACCGATCACCTCGACAAAACTCCGGCCGAGCCCGATTTCCTCCTCCGTTTCGCGCAAAGCCGCGTCAACGGGCGAAGCGTCCACCGGATCGATCCTGCCGCCCGGAAAGGCGACCTGGCCCGAATGGTGCCTGAGTTTCTCGGTGCGCTTGGTCAGGATGACGCTTCCGCCTTCCTTGCGGTCCACCACCGGAATGAGCACCGCCGCATCGCGCAGGCCGTCACGGACGATAAAAGGCCGAAGCTCGGGATTGATGCGATGATCGCCATAATCACCATCGCCTCGTTCAAACGCGGCACGATGTTCCGCCCGCCGGCGGAAATCGGCCGCGGAATAGGGTTCGACAGCCGGCGCGTCCATCGTCATGCACTCAGCTTCTTCAGCGTCTCGGCCGGCATGATCGGGAAAACTACGCCTTTCGACCGGACACAGAATATCAATCTACCGCCAACTTCGATCTCTTCGCCGGCATTGACCAGTTCATACATGACCGGCCGCGACACCAAGGCTTCCAGCCGTCCGCGTACGTGGAGATAAGGCTTCAGCCCGTCCGTATCGACCTCGTCGACGAAGCGCAGAATGTGCTCCGGCCCCGCCTCCACTACGTCGCCCACATTCGTCCGAAAGGTCAGCACCTGTTCCTCGCCCTCGCCCGATGCATCCATCTCCACCGCGACGAACGGCGCATCCACCACACGAATGCCGGCCTTTTCCACGGGAGTGACCAGATAGGTCTTCCCGTCTTCGTCCTTGCGCAGCACCGTCGAGAAAAGCCGGACGAGAGGCGCCCGGCCGATCGGCGTACCCATATAGAACCACGTCCCGTCGGCCTTTATCTCCATATCGAGATCGCCGCAGAAGGGCGGATTCCAACGCTCTACCGGCGGCGCGCCCTTGCCGGCGCGTGCCGCGCGTGCGATCAGCGCCTCCAGCCCACTCGTATCGCGGGCGGCAGAAAGTGTGGCGTTTGGTTGCTGCTGGTCGTTAGGCATCGTCACGAAATAGTCACTGTTCTTCCGCTTGTCAGCCATCGGGGGTGATTTAAGTTCACCTCATTGTCCAAGGAAAGAGGCGAATCACCCAAGACAAGGGTGGATCACGCAGCAAGGGAAGCAAGGCCGCATGAGCGTCATCGCCACCGACAAGCCGCTCGACGAAAAGGAAATGGTCGCCGAGGCCGAACGCGCCCTCGCGGATATCGCCAGGGTCAAGGAAGGCGTCGGCCGGGTCATCTTCGGCCAGGCCGGCGTGGTCGAACGCGCACTAGTGACGCTCTTCGCGGGCGGCCACGGGCTGCTGGTCGGCGTTCCCGGGCTTGCCAAGACCAAGCTGGTCGAGACGCTCGGCATCGTGCTCGGCCTCGACGCAAGGCGCATCCAGTTCACGCCCGACCTGATGCCCTCCGACATATTGGGTTCGGAAGTAATGGAGCAGGATGCGAAGGGGAAACGGTCCTTTCGCTTCATCCGCGGGCCGGTTTTCGCACAGCTTCTGATGGCCGACGAGATCAACCGCGCCTCGCCGCGCACCCAGTCCGCGCTCTTGCAGGCCATGCAGGAATACCACGTCACCGTTGCCGGTGCCCGCCACGACCTGCCTTCGCCCTTCCATGTGCTCGCGACCCAGAATCCGTTGGAGCAGGAAGGCACCTACCCTCTGCCCGAAGCGCAACTCGATCGCTTCTTGATGCAGATCGACATCCTCTACCCCGAACTGGAGGCAGAGCGGCGTATCCTGCTGGAAACCACCGGGGTCGAGGAGGCGAAGGCCGCAAACGTGCTCTCCGCCGAACGGCTGAAGGAGATCCAGCTTCTGGTCAGGCGCATGCCGGTGCCGGAAAGCGTGGTGACGGCGATCCTCGACCTCGTTCGCTCGGCCCGCCCGGGCCAGGGCAACACCGAGACGGACAGGCACGTTGCCTGGGGTCCCGGCCCGCGCGCCAGCCAGGCACTGACGCTCTGCGCCCGCGCCCGCGCTCTCTATGACGGAAGGCTGGCGCCCTCGATCGACGACGTGCGCGCACTCGCCGAGCCGGTCATGCAGCACCGCATGGCGCTCACCTTCGCCGCGCGAGCCGAAGGCATGAACGTGCGTGATGTGGTGGCGCGGCTGGTGAAAGGGATGTGATGGCGCGCATCGGCGAGGCGACCGCTCCTGCCCTTACGAGTGACGCTCTCGCCCGCGGCCGCTCGCAAGCGGCGCTCGTGCCCGATCTGCTGGTCGAGGCACGCCGTGTCGTCAACACCGTGATCGCCGGCTGGCACGGCAGGCGCAAGCGCGGCATCGGCGAGAATTTCTGGCAGTTCCGCCCTTACGTGGAAGGCGAGCCCATCGCCCGCATCGACTGGCGCCGCTCGGCCCGCGACGACCACATCTATATCCGAGACCGTGAATGGGAGGCTGCACACACCGTCTGGCTGTGGGCCGACAATTCCCCTTCCATGCTCTTCAAATCGGCTGATACGCTCGTTTCCAAGGAATCGCGGGCGCTGGTGCTGGTGCTCGCCCTGGCCGAACTCCTGTCGCGCAGCGGCGAGCGCATAGCCTGGCCGGGCCTTACCGATCCCTTTAACGCACGCGACGGAGCCGAGCGGCTTGCCGCGCATCTCATGCACGCGCCGGATCGCCCTGCCCGACCCGACCTCAGCCCTGTCCGCCGTTTTTCCGATGTCGTGCTTGTCGGCGATTTCCTGGACACGGTCGAGGAAACCCAAGCCTGGCTGGAAACACTCGCCGGACGCGGCGTCCGCGCGCATCTCGTCGAAGTGGCCGATCCGGTCGAGGAGAGCTTTCCCTATGCTGGCCGTACCGAATTTCGCGACCCGGAAACCGGCGAGAGGCTGACGGCCGGCCGCGCCGAGATGCTGCGCGAGGACTATGCCGGCCTGTACCGGGCCAGGCGCGATGAGCTTGCCCGCTGGGCAACCCGGCTCGGCTGGAGCTACACGGTCAACCACACCGACCGGCCCGCCTCCGAGGCGCTGGTGCGCGTACATCTTGCGCTCTCCGCCGATGCCGGTCTCGCCGAACGGGCGCACGCATGAGTTGGCTTGCTTTCTCCTTCGGGCAACCGCTCGTCCTTTTCGGGCTGGCGGCATTGCCGGTAATCTGGTGGCTGCTTCGGGCAACGCCGCCGAGGCCGCAGGACGAGGTATTTCCGCCGCTCCGTATCCTCGCGCGTGTTCTGAAACGCGAGGAGACACCGGAACGCAGCCCGTGGTGGTTGACGCTCCTGCGCCTGGTCATGGCCGCGCTGGTAATCCTCGCGCTCGCCGACCCGGTCATCAATCCGCGCGAGAAACTGCCGGTCAAGGCGAGCGCGCTCGCCGTCGTCATGGATAATGGCTGGGCCGCCGCGCCCGACTGGGACAAGCGCGTCGCCACCGCCGCCCGCCTGATCGCCGACGCCGGCGACCGGAGCGAACCCGTCATCCTCGCCTTCACCGCCGAGAAGCCGAATGCCGAGATCGGCCCCTTCGACGCGAAGACCGTCGAGGATCGGCTGCGCGCGGCAAAACCACGGCCCATCCCCGTCGACCGCGCCTCCGTCTATGGCCGCGTCGCCACCGCGATCCATCAATTTCCGGGCGCGCGGCTCGCCGTCCTCTCTGACGGGCTGGCGACCAAGGGCGACGAGGCTGCCTTCAAGGCGATTCTAGGCGAGGATGAAAGCGGGCTGGTCTGGGCGACGCCCGACCGACTGACAACGCTCGGCCTGACGGCGGCGAACAACCAGCCAGACGCCTTTGCCGTTACCGCCATCCGCGCCGAAAACGACAAGGGCCCACGTCAGGCCACGATTGGCGCCTTCGACACCAGGGGCCGACGCATCGCCGATGCGACACTCACCTTCACCGCTGGCGCCTCGACGGCCACAGCCAAGGTTCCGGTCCCCTTCGAGCTTCGTAACGATTTCACCTCGATCGCTATCGATGGCCAGCGCCAGGCCGGTGCTGTGCGCGTATTGGACGACAGTTCCAGGCGTCGGCGCGTTGGCCTTCTCTCGCAAGCCGATTCCAACGAACTTGCCCAGCCACTCCTGTCGCCGCTCTATTACATCGGCCGGGCGCTCCGGCCTTTCGCCGACCTGATCGAGCCGAAGGACCAGGATCTCGCCAAGGCGATCCCTGAACTGATCGACCAGAAGCCGGCCATGATCATCATGGCCGACATCGGAACGCTGCCGCCGAGCGCCCGCCAGAAGCTGATCGGCTGGCTGAAGGGCGGCGGCACGCTGGTGCGCTTCGCCGGGCCGAGGCTGGCGGCGGTGACGGAAAATGACGAGGAGCTTTTGCCCGTGCCGCTCAGGCTCGGCGAACGCTCGCTCGGCGGTGCATTGTCGTGGACCAAGCCGCAGCCGGTGGCGAAATTCCCCTCGATCGGCCCATTCTCGGATCTGGATGCACCGCAGGACGTGACGGTCACACGGCAGGTACTGGCCGAACCGACGCCGGATCTCGCCGACCACACCTGGGCGAGTCTCGCCGACGGCACACCGCTTGTCACCGGCGCAAAACGCGGCAAGGGAACGCTCGTCCTCTTCCACGTCACGCCGGAGGCGACGTGGTCGAATCTGCCGATCTCCGGCAGCTTCGTCGAGATGCTGCACCGGATCGCCTCGCTCTCGCGCAATCAGGGCAGCGTGACGAACAGCGCCAACGAGACCGCGCAGGCTGCCCTGCCGCCCTATCGCATGATCGCGGCCGACGGCACGATCGGTTCGCCCGCGCCCGATGCCCGGCCGCTGGAACGGGGCAATGCCGCAGCACCCGTGACGATCGAGAACCCACCCGGGCTCTACGGCGGCCAGGATGGCACCGTGGCGCATAACCTGCTCGGCGCCGATGCGAAGCTCGTCCCGCTTGAACGGCCCGCCACCTCTATTCCCGTCACAGAAGTCGCCTATGCGCTCGACCAGTCGCGTGCGCTGAAAGGCCCGTTCCTCCTCGCCGCTCTCATCCTGATGATCCTCGACGCGCTGGCGGTGCTCTGGCTGGGCGGGCTGTTCAGCCGCCGCACTCGCAAACCCGGCCCGGCCTCGGCTGCCGCGTCTCTCGCCGCGCTGGCGATTGCCGGCGGGATACTTATGACCGCAGCCGGCCATGCCTTTGCGGACGACAGCAAGCCCGGCGACCAGGCAGCGATCGAGGCCGTCTCCAAGACCCGCATCGCCTATGTCGTCACCGGTGACAAGGAGACCGACGACGTCAGCCGCGCCGGACTGCTCGGCCTCTCCCGCTTCCTCATCGAGAAGACGGCGCTGGAACCCGGTGAGCCCGCCGGCGTCGACATCTCCAAGGATGAGCTTTCCTTCTATCCGCTGATCTACTGGCCGATAGACGTCAACGCGCCGATGCCGTCGGAAGACGCGGTTGCCCGAGTCGACGCCTACATGAAAGAGGGCGGCACGGTTCTGTTCGACACGCGCGACCAGTTCACCAACGGCCTGGACCCGAACTCGGTGAGCCCCGCCACCGAGCGCCTGCGCGATATCCTCTCCAATCTGAACGTGCCACCGCTGGAGCCCGTGCCGCCAGACCATGTCCTGACCAAGTCCTTTTACATCCTGACGGAATTTCCTGGCCGCTATGATGGCGGACCGCTCTGGGTGGAAGCCTCCGCCGACGCGAAGAGCAGTTCCGACCGTCCGGTCCGTACCGGCGACGGCGTCTCGCCGATCCTCATCACCGGCAATGATTTCGCCGGCGCCTGGGCTATCGACGACAATGGTAATCCGATGTTTCCGACCGTGCCCGACGACCCGATGCAGCGGGTTTACGCCTACCGCGCCGGCGTCAACATCATGATGTACATGCTGACCGGCAACTACAAATCCGATCAGGTGCATGTGCCGACCCTGCTCGAAAGGCTGGGGCAGTGAACTGGTCCGTCAGCTTCGAGCCGCTCATCCCGTGGGTCTGGATCGCGGCCGGCCTCGTGCCGCTCTTGGTCCTTGCATGCGTCGGCCTGTTCCTGCGCCGCCGCGGCGCGTGGCTGAGGCTGCTTGCCTTCCTCGCGCTGGCGCTAGCGCTCGCCAATCCGGTCCTGCTCGACGAACTGCGCGACCCGCTGAAGAGCGTGGTGGCGCTGGTCGTCGACAAGAGCCAGAGCCAGGATATCGGCGACCGCGCCAAGATGACGGACGCGGCCGCGGAGGAACTCAAGGCCAAACTCGCCCGCTTCAAGCAATTCGACGTACGTGTCGTCGAGGCTGGCCGTTCTCCCAAGGCCGACGAACGTGCCGAGACGAAACTGTTCGCCGCGCTCGACAGCACCTTCCGCGACGTGCCGCCCTCGCGCATCGGCGGCGCCATCATGGTGACCGACGGCGAGGTCCACGACATACCGGCAAAGACGGGTTCCTTCCCGGCGCCGCTCCACGCGCTGATAACCGGCCGTGCTGACGAGCGCGACCGGCGCATCTTCTTCCAGAAGGCGCCGCGCTTCGGCATCGTCGGCAAGCCGCTCGAACTAACCTACAAGATAACCGATACGGCCGGCGGCGACGGCACCGTCAATGTCCGCGTGTCGGTGAACGGGGAGACCAAATCGTTCGACCAGGCACGGCTCGGCCAGGAAACCCCGATCTCGATTGAAGTGCCGAATGCCGGCCGCAACATCATCGAATTGTCGATCGACGCCGTCCCGGGCGAGATCAGCACGATCAACAACCACACCATCGCGCTGGTCGATGGCATCCGCGAAAACCTTCGCGTGCTCCTTGTCTCGGGCGAGCCGCATGCGGGAGAGCGCACCTGGCGCAACCTCCTGAAATCGGATGCCTCGGTCGACCTTGTCCACTTCACCATCCTGCGGCCGCCGGAAAAGCAGGACGGCACGCCGATCAACGAATTGTCGTTGATTGCTTTCCCGACACGCGAGCTTTTCGTCGAGAAGATCGAGGATTTCGACCTGATCATCTTCGACCGCTATCAGCATCGCGACGTGCTGCCGATCCTCTATTACGATTACATCGCCCAATATGTGGAAAACGGGGGGGCCCTCCTGATCGCCGCCGGCCCTGAATATGCCGGTGAGAATTCGATCGCGAAAACGCCGTTGATTTCGGCCCTCCCGGCCTTGCCGACCGGCGACATCATCGAAAAGGGTTTCTACCCGCGGCTGACCGAAACCGGCAAACGCCACCCCGTTACGCGCGGGCTGGAGGGCTCCGGCTCCGAACCGCCGCATTGGGGCCGCTGGTTCCGCGATATCGTGGTCGATCGTCCCCAGGGCGAGGTGGTGATGAAGGGTCCCGACAACCAGCCGCTTCTCATCCTCGACCGCAAGGGCAAGGGCCGGGTTGGCATGCTTCTGTCGGACCAGGGCTGGCTGTGGTCGCGCGGCTACGAGGGCGGCGGTCCGGACGTCGCGCTCTACCGGCGCGTGGCGCACTGGCTCATGAAGGAACCGGACCTCGAGGAGGAACGCCTGACCGCCGACGGCTCCGGCATGACCCTCACCATCCGCCGCCAGACCATGAAAGACGATCCGGGCGATGCGCGTGTCATCACGCCTTCGGGCAAGAAGCTGACGGTAAAGCTTTCCAAATCCGAGCCGGGCGTTTTCACCGGCAGCGTGGACACCAACGAGATCGGCCTCTACCAGATCGGCAATGGCGACCTGACCGCGCTTGCCCATGTCGGCCCGGTCAACGCGCCTGAATTCGCTGATCCGGTTTCCACGACCGAGAAACTCCGCCCCTTCGCCGAAGCGACGGGCGGCAGCGTGAGGCGGATCGCCGACGCATCCGGCAATATGAGCCTCCCCGGCATCGTGCCGGTGCGCAGTTCCGGTGATGCCTCCGGCCGCGACTGGATCGGCTTGAGGACCACCGGCGATAGTGTCCTGAAAGCCGTCGACCGCGTCCCGCTCTTCGGCGGCTTCCTCGGCCTGGCGCTGCTGCTCTTCGCCATGGGCGCCATGTGGTATCGCGAAGGGCGATAGACGGACCGACCTACACCACGGCCCGTGCCCGGTTCTCGTGGTCGAGCATGCCGGACAGGTTCGCAACCGCGCCCGGCGTGATCTCGTGCGCCAGCACGCGGTTGAGATCGACCGGACCCGGCATCGATAGTTGCCCGCGCGGCACGCGCTGGAAGCCGAGCGGCCCGTAATAGGGCTCGTCGCCGACCAGTATGACGGCGCCGATGCCGGCCCTCGCGGCCGCTTCGAGCGAAAGCGCCACCAGCCGCCGCCCGACGCCGATATTCTTCCATTCCGGCCGAACCGCGAGCGGGCCGAGAAGCAGCGCCCTGCCCTTTCCGGCCGCCACCCGCGTCATGCGCACCGATCCGATCACGGTCTCGCCCTGCATGGCGACAAAGGAAAGCGCGCGCTCATGCGGCCCGCCCTCGCGAATGCGATAGGCCGCGCGGGTGTAGCGGCCGGGGCCGAACGCCTCTTCGTTGATTTCGTCGATTTGCAGATCGTGTGCCGCCTGCTCCTGCAGGTAGGCGAAGTCGTTTGCCTTCATGGTCAATCGGTTCCGGTTCGAGAACGAGGTGCAGAATGTGTTCGGCGCGTCACGCGCCGGCGCCGGGTCAGGCGCGGATTCTTCGTCGCTCGAAACGGATGCTGGCCAAGGCTCTTCCTCCAGGGAAACCCTCCGCTAGACGATTTTACCCCGGCGCGCAATCGCCATTCGGATGAAATCGGGCACCTCACGCCGCAGCGGATGACGGACTGTTCAGGAACCAAAGGGTTGGGCCCGCCGCACCGACGGCCTAAATGGACAGGAGAGCAATGAAGGATGGTGTCATGGGACTTCTGGTCGACGGTGTCTGGACGGATAAATGGTACGATACGAAATCGACCGGCGGCCGCTTCGAGCGGTCCGAGGCTCCCTGGCGCGATTTCGTCACCGTGGACGGCAGTCCGGCACCCGGCAGGACGCGTGGCTTCAAGGCAGAGCCTGGCCGCTATCATCTCTATGTTTCGCTCGCCTGCCCCTGGGCGCACCGCACGCTCATTTTCCGCAAGCTGAAGAAACTGGAGGACATCATCTCGGTCTCCGTCGTGCATCCCTTCATGGGCGAAAACGGCTGGACCTTCGAACGCGAAGAAGGCGCGACGGGCGACACGCTCTACGACCTCGATTTTCTGCACCAGATCTACACAAAGGCCGACCCGCATTATTCGGGCCGCGTCACTGTGCCGGTGCTGTGGGACAAGAAGGAGGAAACGATCGTCAACAACGAATCCTCCGAGATCATCCGTATGCTGAACTCGGCTTTCGACGAATGGGGCGACCGTTCGCTCGATTTCTATCCGGCCGCGCTCCGCGCCGAGATCGATGCCGTCAACGCCTTCGTCTATCCGACGATCAACAACGGCGTTTACCGGGCCGGCTTCGCCACCACGCAGGAAGCCTATGAGGAGGCGTTCGACACCCTTTTCGCGGCGCTCGACAAGATGGAGGAACGCCTGTCGCGGCAACGCTATCTGGTCGGCGACCGCCTCACCGAAGCCGACTGGCGGTTGTTCACGACGCTGGTGCGCTTCGACCCGGTCTATGTCGGTCATTTCAAGTGCAATCGGCAACGCATCGCCGACTATCCGAACCTGTCGAACTATCTGCGCGATCTCTACCAGACGCCGGGCGTGGCGGAGACGGTGAACCTCCACCACATCAAGCATCACTATTACGGAAGCCATCCGACGATAAACCCAACCCGTATCGTGCCGAAAGGTCCGGCGCTCGACTACACGGCCCCACACAACCGCGACCGCTTCAGGAAGGCGGCGTAGGGGAGGCAGCCGACCGGAAACGTCTTTGTTTCAACGAGTTCCGCCGCCCATATGAATCGATATATGAGTGGCGACCACCGGCTCCATCCACCTTTTTCCTTGCAAGGCGTTTTAGCCTTGTCTATTGAACCCGCCATGAACACGCGCCGCGCCATGCCTGTTTCGTCCGTCGCCTTCGCGACGGCGACCGTTCGCGCGCTTTCCTCTACCCTTCTTCTTCTCGGCCTTACCGGCGACCGTCGGGCTCGTTGAACAGGAGCACCCGGCGGTCGATGCGACGCCGACGCTCCTTCACAAATCCGTCCAAGGAAGAGCATAAGGCAAGCTGAGGCTTTGGAGCCCGCGCGCCGGAGGAACAAGATGAACCAGCACGAAAAGATCGTCCGCGCCAAGGGCATGCCGGACGCCGCCCGCAAATATCACCCCTACCCCACCATATCGCTCCCGGACCGCACATGGCCGGACAAGATCATCGATCACGCACCCGTCTGGTGCTCGGTCGATCTGCGCGACGGCAACCAGGCGCTCATCGACCCGATGGGCCACGACCGCAAGGCGCGCATGTTCCAGCTCCTGCTGGATATGGGCTTCAAGGAGATAGAGATCGGCTTCCCTTCGGCCTCGCAAACGGATTTCGACTTCGCCCGCTGGTGCATCGAGGAAGGCGACGTCCCTGACGATGTCGATCTGCAGGTGCTCGTCCAGTGCCGGCCGGAACTGATCACGCGCACCTTCGAAGCGCTGCAGGGCGCGAAAACACCGATCGTGCATTTCTATAATTCGACCAGTGAGTTGCAGCGCCGCGTTGTCTTCGAGAAAGATGTCGCCGGTATCAAGAAGATCGCCACCGACGCGGCGAAGATGATCACCGACATGGCCACGAAAACCGGCGGCGGTTACCGTTTCCAGTATTCGCCCGAGAGCTTCACCGGCACCGAAGTCGAGGTCGCGCTGGAAATCTGCAACGCTGTGGCGGAGATCGTGCAGCCAACGCCTGAAAACAAGCTCATCATCAACCTGCCCTCGACCGTCGAGATGGCGACGCCCAATACCTATGCCGACCGCATCGAGTGGATGTGCCGCAACCTCGACAATCGCGAGAACCTGATCATCTCGCTGCACCCGCACAACGACCGCGGCACCGGCATCGCCACCACCGAGCTCGGCCTGATGGCCGGCGCCGACCGCGTCGAGGGCACCTTGTTCGGCAATGGCGAGCGCACCGGCAACGTCGATATGGTGACGCTGGCGCTCAACATGTACACGCAGGGCGTCGATCCGATGCTGGATTGCTCCGACATCACCCGAATGAAGGACATCTACGAATATTCGAACCAGCTCCGCATCCCGGAACGGCATCCTTACGTCGGGGAACTGGTCTACACTGCCTTCTCCGGCTCGCACCAGGACGCGATCAACAAGGGCATGAAGGCTGCGCAGAAGGCCAACAACACGCTGTGGGAGGTGCCTTATCTCCCGATCGACCCGAAGGATGTCGGCCGCAGCTATGAGGCGATCATCCGTATCAATTCGCAGTCGGGCAAGGGTGGGATCGCCTATATCCTGCAGGCGGATTACGGGTTGAACCTGCCGCGCGGGCTGCAGGTCGAGTTCAGCCAGGCAATCCAGGCCATCACCGACGCGGAAGGCAAGGAACTGCCCTCGAAACGCATCCACGAGGAGTTCCTGAAGCAATATGTCGACCAGCCCGACGCCCGGCTCAAATTCGTCGAGCATCGCACCTTCCCGACCCAGATCAGGGGCCAGAGGATCGTCGAGGCGACCGTCATCGACAATGGCAAGGAAATGACGATCTCCGGTACCGGCACTGGGCCGATCGACGGTTTCGTCGACGCGCTTTCACGCCACGTCGGCATCCCGTTCTCTATCCTCGATTATTCGGAACATTCCATGCAGCGGGGCTCCAACGCAGCCGCAATCTCCTACATGGAGGTGGAATATCCGGACGGCCGCATCTTCGGAGCCGGCATCAACACCAATATTTCCGCCGCCTCCCTGGAGGCTGTGGTCTCGGCCGTCAACCGCATCCTTTCGCGCGGCCAGTAAGGTTGACATTGCTTTCTTCCCCCTCCCCCTTATGGGAGAGGCTAGGGGTGGGAGTATCCGACATACGCGATTATCCTGCTTCAACCAGGAGAAAGGAACGTGAACATCGTGGCAAACGCCGCGGGGCTGTGTTAATGATCTATTAACTGTGCACTGCGGAGTTTCCCCATGGCTGATGCCGAGGCCAGAGTAACGCCCATCGATCAGGCGAGAAGGCTTTCAGACGCCGTACGCGAGGCGAAGAACGCGGCCGCCGACCGCGACGACGTCGTCGTGGAAATCCGCGAAGCGAGCCGCGTAAGGCTCGAGTTGCTGGCGCAGGAACTGCAGCCCGTGTTCGACGCGGTTCCGACCGACAATGACTGGTTCGACTTCGCCATTTCCTCCGGCCTTCAGCCGAGGCTGTGGATCGACGCCATCAGTCATGTCACGCTCGGCCGCGACCGTCGCACCTATCGTTTCCTTGCCGATACAAGGCTCGGGCGGACGGTCCTTGCCGAATCGCCTGAGATCAAGCCGGTCGCCGACCAGGTGACGCGCTACGTCGCCGAGCGCATGGTCGAGCGGCAGCGCCTTGTCGAAGGAACCATCGAACCGGTCGCCCGGCTGGCAGAGCGCGCGAAATGGGGCAGCATCTACCGGCCCCGCCGTGGGTGGCGGGCGCTTCTCCACGGTGCCCTCCTCGTCCTCGCCGGCGCCTTGGTGGGACTGGCCTTCGCCGCTGCCTTCTTCTGGGACCGGCTCGCCGAACTGGGGATAAGCTTCTAGGAAACATCCAAAGGCGCTTCCCTCCCCGATCATCTTCCCGCGGGCAGGACGACGAGTTTGAAGCAAGTGCTCCACCGTCATCCTCGGGCTTGTCCCGAGGATTTGCTTTGGATGGTGCATCAACGGCCGCTCCAACGGAGCGTAAAGCCCACTTCACGCGGATAACCAGCAGCCGCAACAAATCCTCGGGACAAGCCCGAGGATGACGATCGTCAACGTTGGCCCCACCGAAAAATCATCTTCGATAGCTCGTCGCGAGCGAGGAAAAGCCGTTACGCCCGGAGCAGCACCTTCGGCGGCTTGTGCGGTGACAGATATTCCGACGATATCTCGGTCACCGTCGCCGTCGGCCCGGTAACGCCCCGCCGCGTCAGGCGGAGCGCCCATTCCTTGCCGTCGCGGTCGATATCGATCAGGTTGTATTGCGCCAGCGGTCGCCGCGAACCGAACGCCTCGCCCGCCGCCGCCACCCCGACGACCGGGATATCCTCGCCACGGCCGGGAATGCGATAGAGCGTCGGTTCGTGCGTATGGCCGTGAAGCACGAGTTCCGCGCCATGCATCCTCACCGTGCGCTGGAACAGTGATATGCCGAACAGCCGCTTATGGGCGGCGGCGGAGCCACGCACCGGCGGATGATGGATCATGACGACGCGGAAGAGCCCGTCCCGACCCGCCTTGTCGAGGAGCGATCCGAGCCGTGCCGCCTGGGCGGCGCGGAAATAGCCTGTCGCCATGAAGGGAGCGCTGGCCCTTGCGGATGAAGTTCCGATGAGCGCAATGCCCCCCCGCACACGCATATAGGGGAAGTGGCGGCGGAAATCCGTCATCGGCGTATCGCCGTCGCCGACCATCCATGGGCTCCACGCCCGGCACGCCTTGTCGAGCGCGCCCGGAACATAAGCATCGTGATTGCCGGGGATGAGCGAAACGTCGTGCGGAGGTCCCAGAACCTCCAGCCAGAGCCGCGCCATCTCGATTTCGCGGTCCAGCGCCAGATTGACGAGGTCGCCGGTGACCGCGACGTGATCGGGTTTGGCCGCCTTCATGTCTCCGACGATCGCATCGAGGATGGAATCGCGCATGTGCCGGCGACGGTTGCGCTGCCAGTTGACATAGCCCGTAATTCTCTTGGATGCGAGTTCGCGGTAGTCTACATCGGGCAGGGGACCCAGATGGACGTCGGAAATATGCGCCAGTCGAAACATCCTAAACCCTTACGCCACGGGACCGTCCCGCACCAGCTTTTTGCCGTTGCGCGACCGATATGAAAGAGGATGTGTTCCGCCAGACGGGCTGGCGCGGATTCAGAGCAAGGCTCTTCCATAGCTATTTTCTCCTGACGCGGCCGATGACGTTCGGGGTTCGCGCCATCGTCTATGACAGAAACGAACATAAGGTCTTCCTGATCCGTCACACCTACGTGCCCGGCTGGCATCTGCCGGGTGGCGGCGTGGAGAAAGGCGAAACGGCCTTCCAGGCGCTTGCCCGCGAACTTGCCGAGGAAGGCAACCTTCAGCTTGTCGCCCCTCCCCTCCTGCGCTCATTGCATTTCAACCGGCACGCCAGCCCGCGCGACCACGTAGCCCTCTTCCTGGTCGAGGACTTTCGCCAGCACGCCGCGAAGATCGCCGACCACGAAATCGCGGAAGCCGGTTTTTTCGCTATGAACGATCTTCCGGAGATGACCACGCCCGGGACCCGTCGTCGGCTGGCGGAAGCCTTCGACGGCGCGCCAATCTCGGAATATTGGTGATTCCGGGCGCAATCCCCGGCATTTCCGCTTGCGATCCCGTCAGGACTGGAAAATACTGCCGGTGCAGTTTGCTGCCCGCCATTGCCGCAATGTCGCCGCGTCCATAGGCATAACGGGCAGAAGATGGAGATCGGCCGGGGCGGGCGATATTCCATCCATGAATAGAACAGAAGCTTTCGACGTTGGTCGAAACCGTCCGTGTTGTGACCGGGAAAAGAAACATTGGGCAACATCCCGCCCGTTTACTTTACCGCAAGCGGACATCTCTGCCCGGCGCCGAATGCTTGCTTTGAGCCGAATGAGGGATTAACCACTGCGATACGTCGCGAGAGAGGGCCCTTTCTCGACAGATAAAATTTCAGTGGCGAGTAAAGGGATTGGTTAACCAAGCTTGTCGATAATTTTAGATCAGTCGGCCATCGGTGGTGGGCGCCGGGGCGCCTGGCCTGTCTCAACCGCACGCGGGATCGTGGCGGCCGGAACCGATTGTCTGCGCGTAACGAGTAAAGTTCGATTGGCTGGTATGGCGTACGCAAGCGACACGATCTGGGATGATTATCCGCGCGGAAATATCCGCCTCCCTTCGATCCCCACGAGCTGGCTGGTCTCCGCCGCGGCCGTACTGGGACTGGGTGTGGCACTTGCAGGCTGGTCGCTCGCCACGGTAGCCGCTGTGCACCGGATGGAGACCTCGCTCTCCTCGACGCCGACCCTTTTGCCAGAAAGCGCCTTCGCGCCCGGCGCGGTCGCGCTTTTCGATCCCACGCATCGCGTCAAGCATGTCGGCGACGGGGTCCGGCAACGTCTGGCCGGCCCCGCGTCTCGCGTAGCTCAGGACATTTCAGCTTCGAGCGGAGCGAAAACGGTCATCCACGCGAAATCCGGGCGAATTGGCGCGCCGTCCGCCCAGCCGGAGCGGACCGCATCGAACATGCCCGCACAGGAGCGTTTCGGCGAGACCGCATCCGAGGCTGCCGCAATCGCGCACCAGCGTGCATCCGCCTTCATCCGTTCGCGGCTCGCCGCTGCCGGGTCCGTCAAATCCGCACGCGTTGCCATGGCGCCTGTCGCCAGGCCCTCTGCCGAACAAGCGGCCCCGGCGACGAAAGAGGCCATCGCGCTCCCGGAAAAAGTGGCCCTCGTCCCACAGATACCGTCGGAGAACCGTTTCGCGCATGAAGTCGCCACGGCCGTCCCGACATTGCTGCACGACGCGCCATCGGCCAAACGCTTCGGTCCGCGTGGCAACGACGCCGAGAAGCCCTCGAGGATCGCTCTCGCCGTCATCGACGCGGAACTGAAGGAAGAAGCCGTTTCCTCGCCTCCCCTGCCGAGCGCGCCGCCGGCGCGAAGCGCGGCACTTCCGACTGACGACGCAACGAAAGAGGATGACGCGCGAACCGACGATTCGCTTGCCGAGAGCATGCCCGACAACGTGCCGCTGCCGACGCGACGTCCCGAATGGGAAAAGCCGGCGTCGGTGGCTCGCGTCGAGCAGGCGCCAGCGGCTCGCACGGAGCAGGCACCGGTAGCCCGAACGGAGCCGGCGCCGTCGCGTTCGTCCAACACCGTAATGGCCTACGCCAAGCCCGACGACGGCGAGGACACCGGCCCGCTATCCGGCCTTGCCAGGCTCTTCGAAAGAAAGCCGCGCCTTCCCGGCCTCGGCAGCGGCGTTGCCGTCTACGATATCCGCAATGCCGTCGTATACATGCCGAACGGGGAGAAACTCGAAGCGCATTCCGGCCTTGGCAGATTTGTCGACAAGCCGCGCTATGTCGAGGAGAAGGGTCGCGGCCCGACACCCCCGAACACCTACAAGCTCGTTTTGCGCGAGCGCCGTTTCCATGGCGTGGAGGCCATCCGGCTGCTGCCGGTCGACGGCAGAAACAAATATGGCCGCGATGGTCTGCTTGCCCATACCTACATGTTGCGCGGCGGCCTTGCGCAATCGAACGGGTGTGTCGTTTTCAAGGATTACAAGCGTTTCCTGGAAGCGTTCAAACGGGGCAAGGTCACCCGCATGGTGGTGGTCCCGGATTTGTCGCATGCTTCTCCGGCCGTTATGGCGTCGGCGGCGCACGGCGCATAGCCCGTTTCGCGGCAACCCTCTGCACTCATCGCACCCATCGGGCGACAAGCCGTGCAATGGGGGCGCCCAGAACGAGCACGAAAAAGAAACGCACTGCCTGCAACGCCATGACCAGCGACAGGTCGACCTTGCCGCTTGCCGCGGCGATGATGGCGATGGAATCCATGCCGCCGGGGCTCGTCGCTAGATAGGCGGTGAGGAGATCGATCCCGAGTATCCGGCTGAGCAGGAAAGCGAGCGCGCAGCAGAACAGGATCAGCGCGAGGATCGACGCGACGATCTGTGGAAGCGCTCGTGCCGCATGGCGTACCACCTGCCGCGTGAAGCTGAGGCCGATCGACCAGCCGATCAGCGCATAGCCGATCACCAGCAGCCATTCGGGCAGTTGGAAGCTCGCGTAGTCGTAAAGATGGAGCACCGTCCCGACAACCATCGGCGCCAGCATCGCGCCCGCAGGGATCTTCAGGAACACGCCGAACGGTACGCCAAGAGCGATTAGCGCCACCGTCCACGAAAAGCTTGCTGGATCGATGGCGGGAAACCAGACGACAGCCGGTGCCGGGACATCGCTTACCTCGGCAAAGAAACGCGCAACTATCGCCGCTGCTGCTGCAACGAAGATCACGCGCAGATATTGCATGAACGCTACAAGGCGCGCGTCGGCCCCGAACGCTTCCGCCATCAGCACCATCGCCGTCGCGCCACCGGGCGAAGCGCCCCAGACGCCGACGGTTCCCGGCAGCACGCGCCACCGGCTTATGAGATAGCCAAGCAGGCTGGAGGCCATCAGAACCGACAGCACGACAGGCACGAAGAGCAGCCACTCCCGTTGGAAGGTCGTCAGGATCTGCGGCGTCAGCGACTCTGCGATAAGGATGCCGATGATCCCCTGCGCTATCCGGTAGAATGTAATCGGAACGCGGACGGTCGCGCCATTGACACCGGCGACCACGCCGGCGGCCATCGGTCCGAGGAAGAGCGCCGCCGGAATGCCCATCATCTCCAGCACGCCGCCCACAAGCACCGAAATCGCGACGATCATCGCCCATTGCAGCGTCGCCGGCCGGCCGGACAGGCGCGCTGGAGCGATCTCGTCCACGGATTTATCCATAAGACGGGAATCTCATGACCCCGACCATGGGCCACCGGGTGCGACATTTCAACGACGGTGGCTCAGGAGGAGGCCGAATGATAGGTTTGCCGGGGTGATTACTTTTCGGTGAATTGCGCTCCGGACAATCCTTGCGCAAAGTGGCCCAGTCTGTTGGCCGCTCAGCGTCTATGACACATCTTCCATTTCGTGCTCTGCAGGCTCCTCCGTTGGACCAGACCGATTCCCGATCCGTGACCCGACCCCGCATCATCGCCCCCGACGGCCTGGAAACGCCGAGACGCCAATGGGCGTGGGCGACGATCATGGTCGGCATCACCCTCGCAGTGCTCGACGGCACGATCGCCAACGTGGCATTGCCGACCATCGCGGCCGACTTCAATGCAAGCCCTTCAGTCTCGATCTGGATCGTCAACGGCTACCAGTTGGCGATCGTCACCACCCTCCTGCCCTTCGCGTCGCTCGGCGAGATATACGGCTACAGGCGCATCTATCTCTTCGGCGTCGTCGTTTTCACCCTATCGTCCCTTGCCTGCGCGCTCTCCGGTTCGCTGGAACTGCTCACCGCTTCCCGCATCGTCCAGGGCATCGGCGCCGCAGGCCTGATGAGCGTGAACTCGGCACTCCTTCGCTACATCGTGCCGCGTGTGAAATTCGGCACCGCCATCGGCCTCAACGCTTTGGTGGTAGGCGCCAGTTCGACCATCGGCCCCACGCTCGCCGGCTCCATTCTCGCCGTCCTAAGCTGGCAGTGGCTGTTCGTCATCAACGTGCCGCTCGGCATACTGACCGTCATCATGGGTTGGCGGAGCCTGCCCGAGAACGATCTTGCCGATCGCCCGTTCGACCTCGTCAGCGCCATCCTGAGCGCATCGTCGATCGGCCTGATCGTGACGACGATCGACAGCGTCGGTCATGGGCTGTCGCCGACATTGATTCTTCTGCAGGCGGGACTTTGTGTCCTGGCCAGCACGCTGCTCGTCAGGCGGGAACTCGGGATGCGTGATCCACTCCTGCCGCTCGACCTTCTCAAAATACCCGTCTTCGCGCTTTCGATCGGAACCTCGGTCGCATCGTTCACCGCCCAGATCCTTGCCTATGTCTCGCTTCCCTTCATCTTCCAGAATATCTACGGCTTCACCCCCGCCGAGGTTGGCATGCTCATTGCCCCATGGCCCGCTGCCGTAGCCATCATGGCGCCGATATCCGGCAAGCTCTCGAATCGTCACTCGACGGCGCTGCTTGGCAGCACCGGCCTCATCCTTCTGGCCGCCGGCCTTTTGCTTCTGGCGTTCCTGCCGCGGGATCCATCGATTGCGGGCATCGCCTGGCGCATGGCGCTATGCGGCATCGGCTTCGGCTGCTTCCAGTCTCCCAACAACCGAACGCTCATCCTGTCCGCGCCGCGTGAACGCAGCGGCGCCGCGAGCGGCATGCTCGGCACCGCAAGGCTGACGGGCCAGACGATCGGTGCGGCGCTGGTTGCCCTTTTCCTCGGCCGGCTTGGCCTGGCGGGTGCGACCACGGCGCTTCTGGTCGGCGCGGGTTTCGCCATCCTCGCCGCGATCGTCAGCGTTTCGCGCTACGGCCGGGAAAACCAGGCGAAATATTGAAGGCCGCGAAAGTCCGGCCGCGTCAGGCGAACGGGATGGATACGGTTCCCGGCGGCAGCTTCGCCTCGTCGTCCGGCTCGACATGGATCACCACCCGGACGCTCGGGATCTCGGCCTTCAGCGCCTCCTCGATCCGGTCGCAGATCACATGGCTGTCGCCGACGCTCATCGCCGCGTCCACGACGAGATGGAATTCGATGAAAGTCGCGCGGCCGGCGATCCGCGTCTTGAGGTCGTGGACCTCGAGCGCGCCGCCCGCATTGGCCGAGATGATGCCGCGAATGCGGATCGACTGCTCCGCATCGACACCCACATCCATCAGGCCCTGAACGGAAGCGCCGATCACGTGCCATCCCTGGTAGAGGATATTGATGGCGACCGCGATGGCAAGCAATGGGTCGAGAACCGTCCATCCCGTCGAAATCGCGGCGACGAGACCGATGATGACACCGACCGACGTCCACACATCCGTGAGGAGGTGGCGCCCGTCCGCATCGAGTGCCGGCGATCTTTCCTGTCGTCCGGCGCGGATCAGGACCCATGCCCAGCAGGCGTTGAGCACGCCGGCAATCGCGTTGATGCCGAGGCCCGACCACGGCCGCGCGAGCGGCACAGGCGATTGCAGCGCGAGAAACGCCTCGCGGAAGATGAGGAGCGCCGCGACGATGATCAGCGCCCCCTCGACCACGGCCGACAGATATTCGGCCTTGTGGTGGCCGAACGGATGGTTCTCGTCCGCCGGCATGTGGCTGACGCGAATTGCCCAAAGCGCGAAGAAAGAGGCGATCACGTTGACGATCGATTCCAGCGCGTCGGAATAAAGCGCGACGGAATCGGTAATCCACCAGGCGACGAATTTCAGCGCCAGGACGGCGAGCGCCACCGGGATCGACCAGAAGGCGAGCTTGGCGACTCTGCGCTTGGCTGTCTCTTTCGACCGGGCCGCCATCCCTAGTCCCCCCGCCCCTCAGGCACTGTCAGGCCGCCTTTTCCTTCGCCCGGCGCGGCAGGTGCGCCACCACGTTCTCGATCATCCGCATACCGGCGTTCTGTCCGAGGGTCATGATCGACTCGGGATGGAATTGAACGGCCGCGACCGGCTCCTTGCGGTGCTCGAAGGCCATGATGACGCCGTCATCCGTCTCGGCGGTGACGACGAAATCCTCGGGCAGGCTGGCCGGATCGGCGAAGATCGAGTGGTAGCGCCCGACCGTCACCTCCCCGGGCAGGTCGGAGAATATGACGCCCTCCCTGCTCACCTTGATGCGGGAAGGCTTGCCGTGCATCGGCAGCCGCAACTGCCTGAGCGTGCCGCCATAGGCTTCGGCGAGCGCCTGCAGCCCGAGGCAGACGCCGAAGATCGGCACTTCGCGCCGACGCGCCATTTCGATCGTGGCCTTGCAGCCGAAGTCGGACGGCAGGCCCGGCCCGGGCGAAAGCACGACCAGATCGGGATTGAGCCGCTCGAACATTTCCTCGGCGACCGGCGTACGCACCGTAGTGACCGCCGCGCCCGTCTGGCGGAAATAGTTGGCAAGCGTGTGGACGAAGGAATCCTCATGGTCGACGAGGAGCACATTGACCCCTTTCCCCACCGGCGAGCCGCCGCGCTCGACATGCGCCGCATTTCCGGCCCGTGCATCGCGGATGGCAGCGAGCATCGCCGAGGCCTTGAGCTCGGTTTCCGCTTCTTCTTCCTCCGGCACGGAATCGTAGAGCAGCGTCGCCCCCGCCCTCACTTCCGCGACACCGTCCTTGATCCGGATCGTGCGGAGCGTCAGTCCGGTGTTGAGATCGCCGTTGAAATGCACCATGCCGATCGCCCCGCCATACCAGGCGCGCGGGCTCTTCTCGTGTTTTTCGATGAAACGCATCGCCCAGAGCTTCGGCGCACCGGTTACGGTCACTGCCCATGCATGCGAGAGGAAGGCGTCGAAGGCGTCCATTCCCTCGCGCAGCCGCCCTTCTATATGATCGACGGTGTGGATCAGCCGCGAATACATCTCGATCTGGCGGCGGCCTATCACCCGAACCGAACCCGGCTCGCAAACGCGGCTCTTGTCGTTGCGGTCGACGTCGGAGCACATGGTGAGTTCCGATTCGTCCTTCTTGGAATTCAGGAGCTTCAGTATCTGTTCCGAATCCGAGAGCGCGTCGTCGCCGCGCTTGATGGTGCCGGAGATCGGACAGGTTTCGACGCGTCGTCCATTGACCCGCACGAACATCTCGGGCGAGGCGCCGATCAGATATTCACGGTCGCCGAGATTGATGAAGAAGGAATAGGGCGACGGGTTGATCGCCTTCAACCGCCGCGCAATCTCCGACGGCCTGCCTTCGCAGCGCTCCTGAAATTTCTGGCCGGGCACTACCTCGAAGAGGTCGCCGCGCAGGAAACTTTCCTTCGCTTTCTCGACCAGCCGGGCATATTCGCCGGGCTCGTGATCCGAGCGCGGTGGAATCCGGTCGGAAGGCTGGAAGGGAGTCTCCGCTCCTTCGCGCGGCAGGCCCGCCGTCGTCCAGCCGTCGCCCGCAAAATCGTAGCGATCGAGCCACGCCGCCGCGGAATAGTGATCGACCACGAGAATCTCGTCCGGCAGGTAGAGCACCACGTCGCGCTGGTCGTCGTCCCGTTCAAGCTTGTATTCGACCGTATCGAACTGGAAGGCGAGGTCGTAGCCGAAAGCGCCGTAGAGGCCGAGATTGGCATCTTCCGCCGATTTGAACAGTGCCACGATGGCGCGCAGAACCGTGAACACGGTCGGGGCCCGTGAGCGCTCTTCTTCGGTGAAGGCGCGGCTGGGCTCGGCGACCTTCAACGTCGCGGCACCTACGCCGCTCTCCAGAAGCGTCACCTCGTCCAGGGCCTCGACCGCGCGGACGATTGCCGGCAGCATCACCTGCCCGCGGCCGTTCAAGGCCTCGATCCGCATCGAGCGTCCCTTGGCGCTGATGACGAGCGGCGGGTCGATGATCGCCGTATCCCACCGCGTATAGCGGCCCGGATATTCGTAATTCGAGGAAAAGACGGCCCCGCGCCTCGAATCGAGCGCATCGATGAAGCGCTCGATAGCGCCGGCATAGGGCGTGCCATGCCGCGCCCGTGTGATCGACAGTCCGCCGGCCGTCGAATAGCGCTCGGCGCCGTCTTCAAGAGTTTCGATCGTCATTCCTGCGTTCCCTTCTGATCTCGCGCGGAGCCGGGAAACAAAATGGCCGCCCGGAGCATCCGTTGCGGCCACCACAATCTTCATACGCACACGCGTCGACCGGCCGCTGTCAGCAGCCCCACCACCAGACGGTCTTGATCGAAAGCGCGGTCATGGAAATCTCCATACCGGCGTTCAGACGGCATGGCAACCGGAAATGGCTAGGTGGACACAGGTACCGCCCTGCTTTTATGGAGCCTCGGCCTTGCCTTCGGCGGCTCAAGAACGTGCTCTCAAGCGGAACTGAACCGACCTCGCCTATGGCATCATGCGGCTGCGGACGCTACCGCCCGACCCTCGTCCGCTCGGACGCCGCTTCGAGCGCCTTCGCGTCGGCCGGAGCAGGGGCAGCCGGCTTGGCGGCACTCTGCGCTGCCTGTGCTACAGGCGCTGCGGGCGCCACGGCCGGAGCGGCGGCAGTCTTCTCCGGCTGAGCAGGCGCCGGCGCGGAAGCACGGCCAAGGAAGCTCTTGAAGACATAGCCTTCCTTGCCGTTGTAGGAAATCTTGCACCAACTGCTGCAACTCAGCACATGCACGCTCGCCTTCCTCGGCACGACGCCGATCGAGCGGCTGCCGTTGCTTGCGCCGGCGTGCAATTTGACGTCCGTATGCACCGTGCTCACATAGCCGCCCGGAGTATTGTCGGCCTCGTCGGCCGATGCCTTGGCTGGCACCGAGAGCGGATTGGCATTGACACCCGGCAGCGTCGTCTCTTCGGAAGAATCCGCAGGGGAAGAATTCGGGGGGGAGGATTCCGCCGAAGGCAGCGCCGCCGTCACCGCCTTGTCGACCGGATGCGCCGCCTGCGAAGGCGACGCGTAGGCAAGCTTCTTCGGTGCTTCCGGCTCCGCAGCTTCCGTTTTAGGTGCCTCCGTTTTCGACACCGCCATCTTCGGCTCTTCCGTAGGCACCGGCGCGCTCTGCGGATCGTTCACTTTCGGCGTGGCGTCGGCATCCCCGGCCGGCGCTGTATCCGTTTGCTCAGCCTGCGGCTGCGGGGCGGCAGCTACTTTGGCGCCCTCCGCATCGCCCCAGCGTGCATTGTCAGGAGCAGGTACCTTCGCGCTGACGCCCTTCGGCGCGACGGCAGCCGCTTTCACCGGAGCAGCCGGCGCGGCAACTCGTTCGGCGGCCCCTTGAGGGGCGTCTGCGTTCGCCTTCGGGCCTTCGGCGGCCGCAACCGGCGCCTGTGCCACCGCCGTTTCGGTCTTGACCGGCGCGGCGGCATTGGCGACGGCAGCATCCGGACCAGCCGCAAATGTATGCATGAGATAGAAAGCGCCGAGTGCGACGCCTGCCAAAAGCGCCAGCGCGCCGGCGGGCAATAGCACGCGGCGGCCAAGCGACGGACCCTCCGGCTCATCGGCGGCGGCCTGGCCTACATAGCGTCCATCCCAGTTGTAGCGGCCACGCCGTCGCGGCTTTGCCGCATCGTTAGCGGCCAGCGTCGGATAGCGCTGCGGGCTAGCCTGCGTCGCCCCAACAGCCGGCTGCGGCGCCGGGCGGAAGACTTCGCGTTGCGGAAAATTCAGGAGTTGCTTCTCACCGGCCTTCCTGTCGGAAAGGCTCTGCCATGCCTGCAAGGCGCTGTGTTGAAGCGGCGGCGCATTCCTTGCGGCGTCGGCGGGTTTAAGTCCCTGACTGCCTCTCAAATTCCCTACTCCGAACCGGCACTACCGACGACCAAGCTCCCAAGCCGCCCCTCGTGCATAGTGTCCTTGCTACCTTTTCGGCTCGCGCGTAGATGATTTTTTCCTCGCACCAGCCCTGTGTCGAATTTGCACCATTCGAAATAATTGTGGCGATCACGTGCCCAAAAAACGATTTTCTTCTATCTTTCGCGGGGTTAGTAAAGTCACAAATGGCAAAAATGTGCGACAATCGGTTGCAATAGGCTTCTTTTCCCGCGGAATCGACATTCCGCGCCCGTGGTGGTCCCTCCCCCGTCACGCGTCGGCTGCGGCGCAAATGCTCGTAGCCAGTCGTCGCCGATCTAAGAAGCCGGAGTGTTCTACATACAGGCACAATCATCCGGCGTCGCCGAACGCGGCCAGGAAAAAACAGACCGGAGCAGCGGGTCGCTCCGATCGGAACGCCCGCTGCTTCCAGTCCAGACAACTTCCGTTGCGATCAGCTCAGCCCTTCGATCTGGCCGTCGTCGTTGAGGAATATCTTCTCCGATGATGGCTTGCTGGGCAGACCCGGCATGGTCATGATCTCGCCGCAGATCGCCACGACGAAACCGGCGCCCGCCGAAAGCCTGACCTCGCGCACCGGCACCACATGGCCGGTCGGCGCGCCACGCAGATTGGGATCGGTCGAAAAGGAATATTGCGTCTTGGCCATGCATACAGGCAGGTTGCCGTAGCCCGCCTGTTCCCACTGGTGCAACTGGTCGCGCACGCTCTTGTCGGCGATCGCCTCCGAACCGCGATAGATACGCTTCACGATGGTGTTGATCTTCTCGAAGAGAGGCAGTTCGTCGGGATAGAGCGGCGCAAACTGGGAAGCGCCGGATTCGGCAAGCGCCGCCACTTTCCTCGCAAGCTCCTCCGTTCCCTTCGAGCCCTCGGCCCAGTGGCGGCAGACGATTGCCTCCTCACCCATCGAGGCGACGTAATCCTTGAGCGCCTGTATCTCGGCTTCGGTATCGGAATGGAAATGGTTGATCGCGACGATCGCCGGCACGCCGAACTGACGCACATTCTCGATATGGCGGCCGAGATTGGGCGCCCCCTTCTTCACCGCCTCGACGTTCTCGGGGCCCAGCTCTTCCTTCTTGACACCACCGTTCATCTTCATGGCGCGGATGGTGGCAACGATCACGGCCGCGGCCGGCTTCAGCCCCGCCTTGCGGCACTTGATGTCGAAGAATTTCTCCGCGCCGAGATCGGCACCGAAGCCCGCCTCCGTCACCACATAGTCGGCAAGTTTCAGCGCCGTAGTGGTGGCCATGACCGAATTACAGCCATGGGCGATATTGGCGAACGGCCCGCCATGGACGAAGGCCGGATTGTTTTCCAGCGTTTGCACCAGATTCGGCTGGATCGCATCCTTCAGGAGCACCGCCATCGCCCCGTCGGCCTTGAGGTCGCGGGCATAGACCGGACTCTTGTCGCGCCGATAGGCGACGATGATGTCACCGAGGCGCTTCTGCAGATCCTTCAGATCGCGTGCGAGGCAGAGGATCGCCATCACCTCCGAGGCGACTGTGATATCGAAGCCGGCCTCGCGCGGATAGCCGTTGGCGACGCCGCCGAGCGAGCACACTATCTGGCGCAGCGCCCGGTCGTTCATGTCCATCACGCGTCGCCATGTCACGCGCCGCGTATCGATGCCGAGATCGTTGCCCCAGTAGATGTGATTGTCGATCAGAGCGGACAGGAGATTGTGGGCGGTAGTGATGGCGTGGAAGTCACCTGTGAAATGCAGGTTCATGTCATCCATCGGCACGATCTGCGCATAGCCGCCGCCGGCCGCACCGCCCTTCATGCCGAAATTCGGACCGAGCGAGGCTTCGCGAATGCAGACGACGGCCTTCTTGCCGATGCGGTTCAGCCCGTCGCCGAGGCCGACCGTGGTTGTCGTCTTGCCCTCGCCGGCCGGCGTCGGGTTGATCGCCGTGACCAGGATCAGCTTGCCATCCTTGTTCTTCTGCACCGACTTGATGTAGTCGGCCGTCACTTTAGCCTTGTCGTGGCCATAGGGCAGGAGATGCTCGGCCGGAATGCCGAGTTTCGCGCCGATCTCCATGATCGGTTTCTTTTTGGCGGCGCGGGCGATTTCGATGTCGGACTTGAACTCGGCCATTCGGCTTTCCTTCAAAAATGGCGGTGGAAAATGAGACCGATCGTGGAGGATCGGGGGCGAATTGTCGATCAAGCGGACGGGATAAAGGAGCCGATGTCCTCCCCATCGGTTACGGGGAGGCATAAAAGCGCGACGGCGGAAAATTCCGCCGTCTCAAAACAGCCGCCGAATGCACCGATTGCGACAGGCAAGACGCTATCCTGCCCGCTTCTGCCATAAATGATGGAGTGCGACCGCACAGGCGGCGGCAACGTTCAGGCTGTCGAAATCGGGCGCCATGCCGATCCGCACCGTCCTGAGCGTCGAAAGCAGTCCGGCCGGCAGGCCCTCCCCTTCGCTGCCGAGGACAAGCGCCATACGAGCCGCCGGCGCCAGATCCGCGATTTCCGCTTCGCCCGCAGGCGAAAGCGCGAGCACTGAAAAGCCCGCCTCGTTCAAAGTCGCGACCGCTGAGCCCGCACTGCCTTCCCGAACGAAAGGCACTTTCAACGCCGCGCCGACCGAGACCCGGATCGCCTTGCGATAGAGCGGGTCGCATGAGGTCTCGTCGAGGATGACCGCGTCGGCGCCGAAGGCGGCCGCGTTGCGGAAGATCGCGCCGACATTGTCGTGATTCGAGATGCCGACCAGCACAACGACGAGCGCTTTTTCCGGCAGGTCCGCGATCAGTCTCAAAAGGCTGTCTTCAGTACGTCGGCGGCCAAGAGCAAGCACGCCGCGATGCAGATGGAAGCCGGCGATACGGTCGATGACGTCCTGGCTTGCCGCATAAACAGGCGTACCCTCCGGCATCGCCGACAGCGTCTCCCGCATCCCCATGACACGGTCTTCCAGAAGGAGCACCGATTCCACTGCGAATCGCCGCGCGGCGAAAAGCACATTGAGCACCACCTTGCCCTCGGCGACGAAAAGGCCTTCCCGGCCGGAAAGGTCCTTCTCCCGGATGTCCCGGTAATGCGCGATCCGCGGATCGTCCGGATCGTCAATGCGAACAAGATCGATGCTCATAACAGGGTAATTACCGGCAGGACATTGTGTCGGGACCTAGCTCGGTAAAGACGGCTTGTCGCCCCCTGAATGCGCCAGTTCCGGCCCGTCGGCCCTCGGCTCGCCGAAAAGCCCTTCGAGCGTGCTGAGCACCTCCCTCACCTGTTCGGAGTGGCAGGAATAGAAAATCGTCTGCCTGACCCGTCGCGTCGCCACCAGTTCCTCACCGCGAAGTTTCGCCAGATGCTGTGAAAGCGCCGATTGACTCAGTTGCACTTTCTCGGCGATGGCCCCTACGGACATCTCGCCATCTACCAGAAGACAGAGGATTGCAAGGCGCTTCCCATTGCCAAGTATCGCCAGAAACCTTGCGGCTTCTCCAGATTTTTCAAATAGCGCCCCGGAAATCATTAGTAATTCCTAATATGATTCACTCTCCGACCTGGACAAACACCCGATTTGAATAGACCTGGATTACCGGCCCCTTCCATTCCTCAGAATCATTTCAGGATGATATTGAACCGCGCTTGAGTATTTCAAGTTAAAACTAACGGTGGCACGATCCGCCGTCCTTCACCCAGCGTTGCGATCGGCGGCGACCTCGTCGGTCGCGGCCATTTCCACCAGCGTCCGGCGCAAGCCGGAAAGATCATCCACAGGCGCCGGAAAGAAGACGCGGCGGGTCGTATCGGAACGCTGGAGGTCCAGGCCTTCGGGATCGGCCGCCACCGCCAGCCAGCCCGTCTCGCGCGCGCCGGCGAAATGCCGTGCGTAGAAATCGAGCGCGCCGGCGTGATCGGCATTCATATGGTCGATTGCCGACTGCTCGCCACCTGCGATCGCGGCCACTCCCGGTCCTGCCAGCACGATGTCGTCACGGGTCAGACGATAGGCCCTGGCGAAACCGCCATTGAGGCTGGATCGCTCGATCTTCAGCCGGAAGAAGGAAAAATCCTTGAAGCCGGCGTAAAGCTTCGCCTTGGGGTGGCGGTTGAGATAGCGCCGCCCCGCCTCGTCACGTTCCGGCGTGCCGCGTTCCAGCCTCTCGGCGCGGCACATCAGCGTGATGCGGGCATAGGCGAGCGGATCGCCGCTGCCGGGCTCGCCGAGAAGCAGCGAACAACGCGGATCGGCAAGGATAAATCCCGTATGCTCGGAGAGCCCCGAGACGAGGACGATCGGATCGCCGGCTACCTCCGTCGCCACGGCAACACGGCTTGCGAATGGCGCTCCCGTTTCGGGTTCCAGCGAGGCGAGCGCCCCGTAGCGGGCGGTTCTGAGCAGTTTCCTGGCGAGCCGGATGCCTTCCTCGTCGGTTTCCTGGATAACGTTCTTTTCTTCGGCCATTCGTTCCTCGGTTAGACCCATCGGTAGCGCTGTCATGGATGGCACCGCCAGCGGCCCCACTCTATCGGCGATCAGCGCGGCGCCATGCGGATTGCTCCGTCGAGCCGGATCGTCTCGCCGTTCAACATCTGGTTCTCGACGATATGGCAGGCAAGAGCGGCATATTCGACGGGTTCGCCGAGGCGCGGCGGGAACGGCACCTGTTGGCCAAGCGATTGCTGCGCTTCTTCCGGCAGGCCTGCCATCATCGGCGTGCGGAAGATGCCGGGGGCGATTGTGCAGACCCGGATGCCGGAGCGGGAAAGGTCGCGTGCCACCGGCAGCGTCAGACCCACGATGCCGCCTTTCGAGGAGGAATAGGCGGCCTGACCGACCTGCCCGTCGAAAGCGGCGACGGATGCGGTGTTGATGATGACGCCGCGCTCACCGCCCTGAAGTGGTTCAAGATCCTGCGTACGCGCCGCGAACAGGCGGATCATGTTGAAGGAGCCGACGAGGTTCACCTCCAGCACCTTACGGTAGAGGTCGAGCGGATGCGGCCCGTCCTTGCCGACTGTCTTCATGGCGATGGCGACGCCGGCGCAATTGACCAGTATGCGCGCCGGGCCAAGCTTCGCGGCGGCATCGGCAAAGGCCTTTTCACCGCCCTCGGCGCTCGACACATTGCATTCGAAGGCCGCCCCGTCGATCTCGGCGGCAACCTTTTCGGCCTTCTCCACCTGCAGGTCGAAGATCGCTACTTTAGCGCCCCTGGCGGCAAGCGCCCGCGCGGTCGCCTCGCCGAGCCCCGAGCCCCCGCCGGTGACGATCGCAACCTGGCCTGATGGATTCATGTTCTGCTCCGGCTTCTAAACGTTTGGACGACTGGATCGGCCAACAGTAGCGGGCTCCGCGCCCGTGGCGCAAGCCGCGCGCCGTGCGCCTTTTTGCCAATACTTTTCTGGCGGCGAACGCTTGAAGCCGCCCGCGGGGCGAACCAGTGGCCGGGCGAACTCGGTAAGAGGTAACCGCCGGGAGGACGAACGGTACCGAGCCCTACCGCCTGATGATCGCGCTCAGCACGTCGCGGACGCCGATCGAGCCGACGAAGCGGGACTGCTCGTCGAACAGCGCGACCGGCGCGGTCTGGCTTTCGTGCATGGCGTGCATCACCGTCTTGAGCGACGTTCCGGCCTTGGCCCAGAACACCTGCGGCGCGTCCGGCGACAATCTCTCGATGTCGTCGCAGGACACCCACTCCGCCGGCCGGCCATTGCGCTCGGCGTCGATGACGAGGCCGTTCGTGTCGATCCTGAACCGTGTCGTGTTGCGCCGGTCGAGCCATACCCAGCCGTCACCGGCCTCGTCGAGGTCGCGGCGATCCCGCATGACGTTCCAGGCGGTCAGCACGGAGAGCGGGTTCACATTGGCGATGAACTCGCGCACGTAGTCGTTCGCGGGCCTCAGGACGATGTCCTCCGGCGCGCCGGTCTGCACGATGCGGCCGCCCTCCATGATGGAGATGTGGGTGCCGATCTTGAGCGCCTCCTCAAGATCGTGGCTGACGAATATGATGGTCTTCTGCAGCCGTTCCTGAAGCTGCAGCAACTCGTCCTGCAGCTTGGTGCGGATCAGCGGATCGAGCGCCGAGAACGGCTCGTCCATCAGGAGGATCGGCGCTTCCGTGGCGAAGGCACGCGCCAGCCCGACGCGCTGCTGCATGCCGCCGGAAAGCTCGTGCCCGTATTTCTTCGCCCACTGGTCGAGGCCGACAAGCTTCAACTGGGCGGCGACGCGCTCGCGGCGCTCGGCCTCAGGCACGCCGGCAAGTTCGAGGCCCAAGCCGACATTCTGTTCGACCGTGCGCCAGGGCAGGAGCGCGAATTGCTGGAAGACCATGGCCACCTGCGTCTGGCGGATGTGGCGAAGCGTCCTCTCGTCGCAACTGACGACATCGATCATGCGCTCGCCGTCGCGGACCAGCACTTTGCCCCGCACCGGCACGTTGAGCCGGTTGACGGCGCGCAGAAGCGTCGATTTGCCGGAGCCGGAAAGCCCCATCAGCACGCAGATCTCGCCGGTCTCGACGGTCAGATTGGCGCCGGCGCAGCCGAGCACGGAGCCGGTTTCGGCCAGGATCTCCTCTCGGCTCGCGCCTCGGTCGATCATTTCGAGCGAGCGGCGCTGCTCCTCGCCGAAGACGATATCGACATTCTGGAAATCGACCGCGACCGTCATTTCGCCTCTCCGATGCGGCAGATTCGGTCAAGGATGATGGCGATGACCACGATCGCCAGACCCGCCTCGACGCCGAGCGGGATATTGACGGAATTAAGCGCCCTGACGACCGGCTTGCCGAGGCCATTGGCGCCGATCAGCGCGGCGATGACGACCATGGAGAGCGAGAGCATGATGCATTGCGTCAGCCCTGCCATGATGGTCGGCAGGGCCGAGGGCAATTCCACCTTCCAGAGCAATTGCCGTTTCGTCGCGCCGAAGGCCTGCCCGGCCTCGAGCATCGGCTTCGGCACCGAGGTGATGCCGAGATAGGTGAGCCGGATCGGCGAGGGCATGGCGAAGATGACGGTGACGATAAGCCCGGGGGCTATGCCGAGGCCGAAGAGGATGAGGACCGGGATCAGGTAGACGAAGGTCGGCATGGTCTGCATCAGGTCGAGCAGCGGATGCAGGATGCGGTAGACGCGCGGCTTGTGCGCCGCCCAGATGCCGATCGGCACGCCGATCGCCATGGAGACGGCCGTCGCCGCAACGACCAGCACCAGCGTCTCCACCGTTTCCCGCCACAGGCCCTGGTTGATGATGAAAAGGAGGCCGATGGCGACTGCGAGCGCCAGCTTCCACGATTTCTGCAGCCACCATGCGAGCGCCACGATCAGGATCACCAGCACGACCGGCGGTATCCACAGCATGAGGCCGATGAGGGATTCGAGCAGGGATTTCAGACCGTCCGACAAGCGGTCGAAAAACCAAGAGAAATTGGTGGTCAGGAAATCGAAGAATTCCTTCCCCCACGCCCCGATGGGGATTTTCCAGTCCGCGATGAATTGCGAGATCGGGTCCATGCCTCCCCCTTCGGTAATGTTAAGGCGCAGCCCCTTTTCGCCTCGTTCTTCCCTCCGTCTTGTGGAGAGAAGATACCGGCAGGCAGATGAGGCGGCGGGCTGCGCTCAACCGGTCAACCCGATGCTGCCCTCATCCGGCCCTTCGGGACACCTTCTCCCCGCAAGCGGGAAGAACGGATCGCTGCGCCTTACGACCCCAGTTTCTCCTTCAAAGCCGCCTTGGCGTCCTTGCCGTCGAAGGTGGTGACGCCGTCGAGCCAGGCGTCTGCGGCGTTCGGATTGGCCTTCAGCCAGTCGGTCGCGACCTTCCCGGCGTCGCCGCCCTTGAGGATCCCGTCCATCATCTTGTTTTCCATGGAGAGGTCGAATTTGAGCTGCTTGATGAACTTGCCGACATTCGGGCACTCGTCGAGATAGCCGGTGCGGACGTTGGTGTGCACCGTCGCCGCGCCGAAGCCGGAATCGCCCATGCCTTCCAGATAGGTGATCTTCATCTCGCCCATGACCGGGTGCGGGGTCCAGCCGAGGAAGACGATCCAGTCCTTGTTGCGTATGGCCTTCTCGGCCTGGGAGAGCATGCCGGCTTCGGACGATTCCACCAGTTCGAAGCCCTTGAGATTGCTCTTCGGGTCCTTGATCATGGAGAGCACGATGCGGTTGCCGTCATTGCCCGGCTCGATGCCGTAGATCTTGCTGTCGAACTTGTCCTTGAACTTGCCGATGTCGGTCAGTGTCTTGACGCCGGCTTCGGCCACGTAATCCGGGACGACGAGGCCATAGCCGGCGCCGGTCAAGTTGGTCGAGATGGATTCCACCGACTTGTCCTTGAGGAAGGGCGCGATGTTCTCGTTCATCGAGGGCATCCAGTTGCCGAGGAAGACATCGATGTCCTTGTTCTTGAGCGACTGGTAGGTCACCGGCACCGAAAGCACCTGCGTATCGGGCTTGTAGCCGATGGCGTCGAGGATGACGGAGGCCGTCGCGGTTGTCGCCTGGATGTCCGTCCAACCGACATCGGCGAAGCGAACGGCCTGGCAGGAGGCGGAATCGCCGGCATAGGCGGCGCCCGTTGCTATGCCTGCTGAAAGGCCGGCAGCCAAAAGCGCCGCGGCAAGTGATCTGGTAAGCGACATCGTACACTTCTCCCATTCTATGATCGTTATACGGTCCGCCCCGCACCTGATGGCGGCCAGACGGATTCCCCCGGTGGGTTCTCCCTGAACCAAACACCATTTTGCCGCGCTTTCAAGAAGATTGGCCGTGCGTGACACGGCAGGCGATGGCCTTTCGGCGACACGTGAAGGTTGTTCGGAACGTCGCCGATGCAGGCGCCCCTCCCCCGCCGCTGTTGTCCGGCGACTGGAAACCGCCTATCTGACGCGAGGGCCGCCCGCCTGCATGGGGGCCATGCACGGGAGGTCGAAGCGTGCTCAATCCGATCGTCGAATTCGTGACGCGCATCTTCCAGTGGATCGGGCGCGCCATCGGCATGTTCATCGCCTGGCTGTGCTGGCCCTTCATGCTGGCCGGCCGCTGGTACACGCGCCGCGGCTGGACCGTTCGCATCGTCATCGGCCTTTGCGTGCTGGTCCTGATCGGGCTCTACGCCAATTTCTTCTGGCAGACGCAGCGCTGGACCGATTTCGATCCGGACTATGCGCAGAGATACGACCTGAAGGACCGACAGGCTTCAGCCGGCGACGAGACCCCGGCCGCTCAGGCGGCGGGCACCGGCCAGAAGGTCTGTGCGCGTTCGGCCATCGTGGACGCCGCCGCCGACCTGACCGATTTCAACGTCAACCAGAACCAGTGGATCTCCTCGATGATCCTCTACAAGCTCGGCTTCTTCGGGCTCGACTGGGACAGGACGCCCTTCTTCGACAACAAGGCCTCCTTCCAGCGCGGCATCAACCAGGCCGTGCGGCGCACATCCGTGGAACTGGTCGACACGCTCGGCCGCGTGCGCGGCACCTCGCAGGTCGATTCCGACCTTCAGGACGCGCGCGGCGCCCTGCAATTCGACGAATATACGTGGTATCTCGGCTGGAACCCGCCGGGACCGAAGACGCCGACGCCGAGCTATTACCGCACCGCGATCAAGAAGCTGCGCGCCTTCAACACCAATCTCGCGGCCTGCCAGACCACTTTCGACGCGCGCGCCGACAACCTGATCCAGTTCATCGACCGGATCGCCAACGATATCGGCTCGACCTCGGCGATCCTGAAGGACCGCGCGGAGAACCACAATAATGGCTGGTTCGACACCCGCGCCGACGACCGCTTCTGGTTCGCCTATGGTCAGCTCTACGGCTACTACGGTATCCTGACCGCGGCGGAAGCCGACTTCGATTCCGTCATCAAGGAGAAGAAGCTGACCACGCTCTGGGACGACATGGAGGGTCAATTTCGCTCCGCGCTCCGGATCCAGCCCTTTATTGTCGCCAATGGCCGTGAGGACGGCTGGATCATCCCCAGCCATCTGACTACAATGGGCTTCTACATATTGCGCGTCCGCTCCAACCTGGTCGACATCAAGGCCGTGCTGCAGCAGTAGCCTACCGTCGCCCGGCCGCTGCCTCGCGCAGCGCACGTACACGTTCCGCAAGACTGGGTCCGTCCGTCGCCTCCTCGGCACCCACCGCCTCAGGCATGGCGAGCGCCTTTTCGATGGGCGAGCCCGGCCCTTCGATCAGGGCGGTCAGTGCCACCATCTCGGCGGCCAGATTGCTGATCTTCTCGCGCAGCGCCGTTTCCCCCGATCCGGCCTCGTGCACAGGCGCCTGCGGCGAAAGCGAAGCTGTCCGCAACCTCTTGTTCTCGCGGGTCAGCGTGGTCAACCGTTCTTCCAGCCGCTTGCGGTCGGCCTTGAGCCGCGCAAGCGCTTCCTGCTGTCCATCGGAACCGGCCGAGGACGCCTCGGCGGCATCCTTCATATCCGAGGCCCCTGTTTCCTGCGCTTCGCCCGATGTGGCCGTTCCATTCGCGCGTTCGCCTGGACGGGCGCGCTCACGTTCGCCTCGTGCAAGCGCTTCATCCCGATCGGCGATCGTGGCAAGCGCCTTTTCCAACCTGCGCTCCAGATCGGTCGATCGCGCCCGCTCGGTCTTCAGCGCCTCGCGCCCGGATTTGTTGTCGAGCGCCATGTCGCGCAATTTCTGCTCGCCTACGCGGCGCTGTTCCTTGAGCTCTGTGATATCGTCCTGCAGTTTGGCGACTTCCGCCTCCCGCGCCGCCAGTTCGATCTGCCGGTTTGAAACTTCGAGGCTGGCGTCGGTGGCTGCAAGGTCGAGCCGGGAAATCTCGGCATCCTTGTCGGTCAGTTGAGCGCTGATCGCCGCGAATTTCGCGGAGAGGGCTTCCACCTCCTCGCCGGCCGCCTTGAGTGCCGCCTCAAGCCCACCGCTCTTCTTGTCGAGCGCGCCGCTTTCCACTTTCAGACTATCGCGCTCATCCACCAACTGCCTGAGTTCGTCGCGGCCCCGCTCGATCTCGATCATCTGGCTGGCGACGCGGTCCTGAAGGCTCTTCACCTTCATTTCGAGGCGTCGCGCCGACATGGCGAACTCGGCCCGCAACCCGTCCTTTTCGGCCTGGATCTCGTTCATGGTGAGCGGCACCGTCGCCCGGATGCGCCGCTCCGTCAGTCGCACCGCGCGGCGCCAGAACGCCGGCGCGACCAGGAGCACGACCAGCACCGCACAGAGAAAGCCGAAGCCGAAGAAAAGGAGCGACTGGATCACCGGGATTTATCCGCAAAGCGCGCCGGACGTTGCCGACGCGCTGCTATTTGCCACAAGGACGTGCTTTTGTGCCAGCGGCGATCCGACCCGGCCGAAACCCGTCCTTCCGGAATCAGAACGGATTCCAGGTCGGCTGCTGGGTCAGCTTCAGATAGCCCAGATTGATCCCGAGCCTCGCGCCGACGCCGGTGCGAACCGGCACCAGAAGCACGTTGCCGTGCTTGAGCACATTGAAGCCAAGACCGGCGACGACATAGGCCGAACCGGCCACGCCGGCATAACGCTCATAAAGATCGCCGACACTGTCGAGATTATACACCAGCACCATCAGCCGCGAACCCTCGGCGCCGAAATCCCAGCCGATCGACGGTCCCTGCCAGAAGACCTTATGGTCGCCGGCATTCTTGGTATAGAGCGTGCCTTCGCCATAGGTCAGGCCGCCGATTATGGCGCCCGACCCCTGTTCTCCGAGCACGTAGCCGTTTGGAAGGCCATAGGTAGAGAATATCTTCTCCACGACGTTGGCGAGGCCGCCCGACGTGGACCCGAAGAACCGGTTGCCGGAATCGACGATTTCCTGTGCCGTGTAGCCTGTATCGGCACGTGCGCCGGGAGCGGCGACCGCAAGGACGGCGAGACACGTGGCGAAAATAGCGATGAAACGGACGGCGATCCGCTTCGGTAGATTAAAGTTCATGGTCTCGGTCTCCCTATGGGAGCCCATTCGCCGACGCCTCGGCCCCGGGCTGCCTTGCATGGCCGCTTCTCGGAACATGCAAATTAGCCCGTAATCCTTTTTCAACTATTAAGCTCGCACATGGAGATGGCCGAGAAACGGCCCAAAGGGCGGGATTGCGGGACGGGATTGCCGAAAAATTTTGCGATTTTCGCGAGGGAATGCGATTTCCCCCGTCGGAGGCGATAATCGGTGCGGACGGTGATTCGCGACACACGCGATGCTGATTGACGAAAAAGCAGGGACGGTTGGAAATGGCTGACATATTCACGTTGACGGCACCGGAACTGGCGGCGCTGCTATGCAGCCGGGTCTGCCACGACATCATCTCGCCCGTCGGCGCCATCAACAACGGGCTCGAACTTCTCGACGAGGGCGGCGCCGACGAGGACGCGATGAATCTGATCCGCGCCTCCGCCAGGAACGCCTCCGCGAGACTGCAATTCGCCCGCATCGCCTTCGGCGCGGCCGGATCGGCCGGCATGCAGATCGACACAGGCGACGCCGAGGCTGTCGCCAACGCCTTCATGCGGAACGAAAAGCCGGAATTCACCTGGACAGGCCCGCGCGCCTACCTGCCGAAGAACAAGGTCAAGCTCCTGCTCAATCTCATCATGATCGCCAATGCCGCCATCCCGCGCGGCGGCAAGCTTTCCGTGATGTTGGAAAACCCCGAGACGGAGCCGAAATTCACGCTGGTCGCAAGCGGTCCGATGGTTCGCGTGCCACCGAAATTCCTGGAAATGCATTCCGGCCAGAAGCCGGAAGAGGCAATCGACGCGCATGCGGTGCAGCCCTACTACACGCTGCTTCTCGCGCGCGAGACCGACATGACGATCGAGATCCGCGCCTCGGCGGAGGAGATCCGGCTGACGGCGAGCCGGCAGTAGGATCTGCTGCTCGCTTCTGCTGGACGCCGTTTGGCAGGCACGGAAGCGCAGCGGAAACCGGATCGGTGGCGGGGCGTTAGGAAATCCGCTTTCGCGCCGTCTGTTGCTCGGCAGCTTTGCCTTCATGTCGCTGATAAGGGGATGCAGGTGACGATCTACGCTTCGGCCGCATTGGCTTATCTCGTCCAGTTGGCACTGTTCCTAACGTTGAACATCCGCGGCAAATACAGTCTGGTCGGCCATGCCGTCAGCGACTATGGCATCGGCCCCTCGCGACGGCTGTTCACGATATACGGCTTGATCGGCATCGTCGCGGCAATCGCCCTGGGCGCGGCCGTGCTGACGGATGGACGGTTTCCATTGCGCGGCGGGGTATATCTGCTGGCCATGGCGACGCTAAGGCTGGGCGTACTCGCTTTCCCGACCGATCTGGAGGGCGAACGCCTGACCAAAACCGGGAGGCTGCATTACCTTTTCGCAATCGCTAGCTTCGCGCTTGCCTATATGGCGATCGACGTTCTGAACCCGATCGCGCTTCCGGTTGTAGCGAACTGGGCCTCGCCTGTCCTGAACGGACTTTACTGGATCGTCGCGGCATCGCTCGCCGCCGTCGTAATCTGCCTCATCCCGGCTCTTCGCGTCGTTTTCGGGCTGGTGGAGCGCGTGTTTCTGGTATCGGTGATGCTATGGTCGGCTGTGTTCGCATTAGCAGCGAGCTGATGCGTCATCAGAATACGGGTTCCGGCACCGTAAATGTTCGGACTTGGCCAAAACTCCCGGCACACCGCTATGCCACGGCTTTGGCCACCATGTCCGGATGCTGGCTGATGACCCGCACATAGGCGATGGCGAAATCCGGCGCGGTCGCCCGCGCCTGTTCCCAGTCGCGCAGCGTGCCGACTGGAACGCGGAAGCGCCGTGCGAACTCGGACTGCGACAGACCAAGCTCGGTTCTTGTCTTGCGGATCAGCCGGGCGCGCTGAGCCCGGTCCAGCGCTTCGCCCGTAACATCGAAATCTTCGGGATCGCTCGGGTCAACAGGCAGCATGATATGATCGTTCTTCACCCTCGTTGCTCCTTCTTACTGAAATGAAATGAAGCAATTCGCCCCGCCAGACAAAAACGCCGGTGAACAGCTTCTCCCAGACGATTCCGACCACTTTGAACCGTTCCTCACCGTCGATCTCGCGGACAGAAGGAATAATCGGGTGATTATAGTCTTCAAAAATTCTATCACCAAAGACCAATGATAGTCCGTGCTTCTCACGATTGGCCGCGTCCTTGGTCGAACCTGTCTTGCGTCATAAGGCGATGATACGGGATTCCCGTATAACACGCGACTCTCGTCTGACTGGGCGCGTGTCTTCCACCTTGGCTAAAATTTAACCACGCCCATTCCCGCGTTTCTTAACCGTTTCCGTTTAGCTTGCGCCTTGCTGTCCTGCCGGTCTCGATCCGTGGGCGCGCCATTTGGGGATGGAAGATGAAACGGTGCATGATCGTCGACGATTCGAGCGTCGTCAGGAAAGTCGCGAAACGGATTCTCGCCAGCAACAACCTGCTGGTCGTCGAGGCAGGCAGCGCAACGGAAGCGCTCAGCCTCTGCTCGGCGGACATGCCCGAACTGATCATCGTCGACACCACCCTTCCCGACATGGCGGCGGCCGATTTCATCCGCGAGGTGCTTTCCTACGAGGCCGCGACGAAGCCGCGCGTGGTCATCTGCATCGCGGAAGTCGATGTCGGCGCCATCATGCGCGCAAAGCGCGCCGGCGCGTCCGGCTACCTGCTGAAGCCGTTCAACCGGTCGCAACTGCTGGAGCGCTTCCGCGAATTCGAGATGGCAGCGTAGGAAGCGAATAGGAAATAGCGAGTAGCGAATTAGAAGCGCAGACGGGCGGCGCGCCGAAGCGAGCCGCCAACCCTATTCGCTATTTCGCTACTTGCTATTCGCTTCTCAAGCGCTTTCGCGAATTTCCTCGGGTTCGCGCAGCACGTAGCCACGGCCCCAGACCGTCTCGATATAGTTCTGCCCGCCGGACGCCGCGTCGAGCTTCTTGCGGAGCTTGCAGATAAAGACGTCGATGATCTTCAGTTCCGGCTCGTCCATACCGCCATAAAGATGGTTGAGGAACATCTCCTTGGTCAGCGTCGTGCCCTTGCGCAGCGAGAGCAGCTCGAGCATCTGGTATTCCTTGCCGGTCAGGTGCACGCGCTGGCCGCCGACCTCGACGGTCTTGGCATCCAGGTTGACGATCAGGTCGCCCGTCGTGATGACCGATTGCGCATGCCCCTTGGAACGGCGAACGATGGCGTGGATGCGCGCGACCAGCTCGTCCTTGTGGAACGGCTTGGTCATGTAGTCGTCGGCGCCGAAGCCGAGGCCCCTGACCTTGTCCTCGATGCCCGCCATGCCCGACAGGATGAGGATCGGCGTCTTCACCTTCGACAGGCGCAGGGTCCTGAGCACCTCGTAACCCGACATGTCCGGCAGATTGAGATCCAGAAGGATGATGTCGTAATCGTAGAGCTTGCCGAGATCGACCCCCTCTTCACCGAGATCCGTCGTGTAGACGTTGAAGCTCTCCGATTTGAGCATCAACTCGATGCTCTGTGCGGTCGCACTGTCGTCTTCAATCAGCAGAACGCGCATTTAGGTCCCCTTTTCTGCCGCCAGCCGGGCTCGCCCAACCCATGCCTGGTTCACCCGATCTTGAACCGCAGCAATCAACACGTGAATCGCAGGCTGCCACCGAATGGTTAACAAAATATAATTCGGCTTGGCAAGCGGTAACGAACTGTCCAACATTTCCAGGCACGCTTCTGAATCCTTTAAGGAATCTCCACACTGAAACCGGCACACAAACTTCAACAAATCACGCTAAGTGATTCAACTGACTCGATTTGTGGGGATTTGTCGGTTCACTGCGAATTTTTTACCGGCCCTTAAGTCCTGCCCCTTATGATTAACAATGCCCGTAAACGAATGGTTACCGTCGGCGCAAAAGCTTAGGAATTTGTTTCCGGGCAGGGGATCGCGGCCAGGCGTCATTCCGGAGCGGGGCGATTGTATGAGGGGCTTTACCCAGGCCGCTGGGACCAAAGGCGTTCGCGTTTCGGGAGTAATTGGCATGAAATCACGTGAAAACCTCGTTCGGCTGAAGCAGTTTCAGGTGAACGAGAAGCGGAGGCAGCTCCTTCAGCTCGACATGATGATTGCCGAGTTCGAGCGCATGGCCAACGAACTCGACGTGCAGATCGCGGCAGAGGAGAAGAAGACCGGCATCACGGACGTGAACCATTTCGCCTACCCGACCTTCGCCAAGGCGGCCCGCCAGCGGCGCGACAACCTCCTGGCCTCCCAGGCCGACCTCGCCGAACAGCGCGCGGTCGCCGAGACAACCCTTGCCGAGGCGGAACTGGAACTTTCCAAGGCCGAGATGCTGGAGACGCGCGACGCCAAGGCCCGTGACGGCGACGGCAGCCGCGCCATGACGGGCTGAGCGAGAACGCGCGACGCCCGCCCCCGTTCTAATCCTTCGCTGCTTTCTTCAGGGAAAGCACCAGCGGCGCCGGGTTAGGGCGAGCGCTGGAAGCCGGAGCGTTCGTAGAAGGCTTTCGCTTCATCCGAGATCACGCGCGCCAGTATATCCCGTATACTTTTGATAGCCGCTGTATCGGATGTGCGCAGACCCCGACATGCTGTAGAAGCGCCGTCGCGATATCCCGGCCCCGCAAAACTGTGATCTATGGCGAGGCGGCGTAAAATCCTGGTTCTGTCCGAGAAGCCGGCGGCTCTTCGGACAGGACCAGCCCATCAGTGCCGGTATTGCTGGATGCGTGTCGTCCGGAGGCCGGCCAGCCCGTATTCATCTATCGAGGCCTGCCAGGAAAGAAATTCCTCTGTGGTCAGCTTGTAGCGCTGACAAGCTTCCTCGAGGCTGAGCAGTCCACCACGCACAGCGGCGACCACCTCGGCCTTTCGCCGGATGACCCAGCGGCGGGTGTTGGACGGCGGCAGATCCGCTATGGTGAGCGGGCTGCCGTCGGGCCCTATGACGTACTTGACGCGAGGCCTTACAAGATCGGTCATCCGTACTCTCTACTAAAATCAAAGAACCAATCGACGATCACTTTAACGCCACAGCTTTAAAAATTGCCTAAACAAAAAATAATGCACCGGTAAGCTTGGTGAATCCTCCGTTAGCCGGATCATGCGCATTCTAACTGTCCGGAGAGCCGCCCGAAGGCGGGCACGAGCGTCCTGCCGCGCCGATATGGCGCGCGCCTTTGGCTTGACCTATATTGGTCAGGTTGGCATGTAGCCGTCATCATCGCGCCTGGAACGCATCTGAAATGAACAGCCTCGACCTGCCGGGACGCCCCGAAGACACGCGCGTTGTCGTGGCCATGTCGGGGGGCGTGGATTCCTCCGTCGTCGCCGGCCTCCTCAGGAAGGAAGGCTACGACGTGGTCGGGGTCACCCTCCAGCTTTACGATCATGGCGCGGCGACCCATCGCCCCGGTTCCTGCTGCGCCGGGCAGGATATAGACGACGCCCGCCGGGTGGCCGAGACGCTCGGCTTTCCGCATTACGTGCTGAATTACGAGGAGCGTTTCCGCAAGGCGGTGATCGACCCCTTCGCCGAAAGCTACGTCTCCGGTGAGACGCCGATCCCCTGCGTTTCCTGCAACCAGACGGTCAAGTTCGCCGACCTTCTGGAGACGGCGCGCGAGCTTGGCGCCGACGCTCTGGCGACAGGCCATTACATCCGCTCCGCGCCGCGGGGCGACGGCCACCGGGCGCTTTACCGGCCCCTCGACGCGGAGCGCGACCAGAGCTATTTCCTCTTCGCCACCACGCAGGAGCAGATCGATTATCTGCGCTTCCCGCTGGGTGGCCTGCCCAAGCCCGAGGTCCGCCGCATCGCAGGCGAGATGGGCCTTGCCGTCGCCGCGAAGCAGGACAGCCAGGACATCTGCTTCGTGCCGCATGGGAAATATTCCGACATCATCGCGCGGTTGAGGCCCGGTGCCGCCACGCCCGGAGACATCGTCCATATCGACGGGCGCGTGCTCGGCCGCCACGAAGGCATACTGCGCTATACGGTCGGCCAGCGCCGCGGCATCGGCGTGGCCGCAGGCGAGCCGCTCTATGTCGTCCATCTCGACGCCGGGCATTCGCGTGTCATCGTCGGCCCGCGCGAAGCGCTGGAGACGCACGGCCTCGTCCTGCGCCAGGTGAACTGGCTGGGCGATACCCTGCTGGAGGATATTCCTGTCGAGGGCATCGAACTGTTCGCCAAGGTACGCTCGACGCGCCCGCCGCGGCCGGCGGTACTGACGCGGTCGCGCGGCTCGGTCCGCGTGGAACTGGCTGACGGCGAAACAGGTGTGGCGCCCGGGCAGGCCTGCGCGCTCTATTCCGACGACGGCGACGAGGCCCGCGTGCTCGGCGGCGGTTTCATCGAGCGCGCGCATCGCGGCGCCGAGGCTGAAGCCATGCTCTCACGCCTGGGAGCTCTTCCCGCGCACGCCTGACGCCTCAGGCTTCAGGATCGGGCGAAACGCCCCCGCGTCAGCCGATCGAGGAGATTTTCTGCTCGCCCGCGAAGCGGGTGTCGTGCGTGACCGTACCCGCGGTCAGCACCTTGAGCACGAGGATCGCCTCCTCGCCGTCGGTCCTCGGCTCCTCACGCGTTTCGATGCAGTGCATGAAATGCTCCAGTTCGCGCGTCAGCGGCATGCCCTCCTTGACCTCTACATAAGAGGGGTCATTGGCGGTGAAGGCCCATTGGCCGCTGTCCTGCCAGACGGCATGCCGGTAGACGGCGAGCTTGCGCTCCCACGGCTCGACATCGTCGAACACGGCCATGGCGCGGGTGCCGACGACGGTAAGGCGCCGCTCGCGATAGGGATTGAGCCGCGAGGTGAAGAGATGGCTGCGCAGATCGTTTGGAAAGCGCATATGGAGATGCGCGAAATCGCTTAAGTGATCGAGAAGCGCCGCCCCCTCCCCACGAACTTCGAGCGGCGCCGCACCCGTGATCGCCAGGATCATCGACAGATCGTGCGGCGCGAGATCCCACAGCGCGTCGTTCTCGGTATGGAACTTGCCGAGGCCGAGCCGATGCGAATGGATGTATTTCACTTCGCCGAGTTCGCCCTGGTCGATGAGTTCCTTCAGCTTTTCGAAGGCCGGATGGAAGCGCAGCACATGCCCGACCATGAAGATGCGGCCGGCATCATGCGCTGCTTTCACCGAGCGTTCGGCGTCGGCGACGGTCAGCGCGACCGGCTTCTCGACAAGCACGTCCTTTCCGTTCCGCACCGCGCGGATCGCGCACTCGGCGTGGAATTGCGGCGGCAGCGCCATGACGATGGCGTCGATATCTTCGCGGCCGTAGAGTTCTTCGGGATCGATGGCGAGGCAGTCCTGCTCGCTGGCGAACCCCTCCGCGCGAGGACGGTTTGCGTCGGAGACGGCATAGAGCGCGCCAAGCGATTTGAGCGTGCGGATATGGTTCGATCCCCAATATCCGCAACCAAGGACGGCGATGCGCGGTTTCATCAATAAGATACCTGAAAGTCTGTGCCAGACACATATCGATGCGGCGGGCCGAACTCAACCCCGGCGCGGCGCTGTTGCGCACCCCGGGTGGAGCACCGGAACGGCGGCTGTGCCGCAGCGCCCCTGCTTCGGCTGCCCAGAAAAGGTATTTCAGGGCCGAATCCGGTGGCGTCGCGTGCTTGTTGGAAGTCCGGCTCCGGCTTTACCAGATCCGCAGCCAACCGTCCTTGACAGGGTTACCACACCCCCCTTATATCCGCGCGTCCTTGCTGAGGTAAGCGGGCTCCAGGCCCGAGCCCGGCAGCGGGGCGGAGTAGCTCAGTCGGTTAGAGCAGAGGAATCATAATCCTTGTGTCGGGGGTTCGAGTCCCTCCTCCGCTACCAATAATTTCAACGACTTGGCGCATATTTACCTGGATTTCATGTCGCGCTGTGTTGCAACTGGCTTTCCCCGATTTCCAAGGTTTTCACTGACGCGCGGCTACTTCCTGAAGCGGCGGCGGCATCGTCCACTGCAATCCGCCCCGCTGATGACAATCAAAATCCATATACTTACATCGGACAAACGACTGCAGGCTTGCTCGACCTCTCGCCATCTGGCGACGGCCTTTTGAACCTCTCGCTGTTTAACCAGGCAGTCACACGGTTTCTGAGCGAGCATCCGGAGTTTGAGGCGATTGCCGAGCACCGCTCTAGCCAGTCGCCAGGCGGCGATCTCGACCATGTGATCCTCAAGCTCTCTGAACGGTAGGCGAAAACGCGTGGCGCCTATCTCCTACCGCCCTGTAGTCTTACGCCGGGGCCGCCGCCGTTCTCGGGATCATTTGTCGTCGTCGGGAAAGCTGTGAGCTCTCGCGAAAGCGGATCAAGCGCGGTTGACCAGACGTCCCCGAACGGCCTCATTGACAGTCAGAATAGGATTAATAATAGTACCGTTCTGGCCGAAGGTGAGGATGAGAGGCCGCGGGAGGAGAAAATGCCGTCTTTGCAAAAGTTAAGCCGTCGACATGTGCTGAAGGGCACCGCCGCACTCGGCGCGCTCGCCCTTACGGGAAAGGCGCCTGCTCGAGCCGGAACCAAACCCTTCCAGGGTGTAGAACTGAACGTGTCTTGCTGGAGCGCGCCTTTTCCGAAGTTACTGCAAACCTACTTGCCGGAGTTCGAAGAACTCACGGGTATGAAGGTAAACTACGATACACCTGGGTTCCTCATCTATAACCAGCGCGTCGATCTGGAACTCTCCACAAAGGGCTCATCGTTCGACGTATTGAACATTACCTTCATCTACGTCGATCGCTGGCTTCGAGCTGGGTGGTTCGCACCACTCGATTCATTCATCTCGGATGAAAATGTCACACCAAAGGACTGGGGTATCGACGACTTTCTTCCGGCGGCTCGCAAGATAATGTCCGACAAGGATGGAAAGCTCTACGGCATTCCATGGACCTGCGACTGCTACATGGCGGCTGCCGGGCGATTCGATCTCGTCGAAAAGGCTGGGTTGGCGATGCCTGAAACTTTCGACGATATCGAGAAGGTCGCCGCCGCAACGAACAAGGACGGCGTCGCCGGCTTTCTGGGCGACAACCGTCATGGCTGGAATTTCCCGCCCTACTTGCAGGGCTTCGGCGGCAACGTTTTCCGCAATCCGCCCGATGACCTGATGCCGACGCTTGACACTCAGGAGGCTATCGCAGCGGCGGATTTCTATTCTCATCTGATACGTGATTTCGGCGCGAACGGCGTTCTTTCCTACAGCTATGATCAGGTGACCACAGCGCTGAAGCAGGGACGTGCCAATTATGCGACGGAAGGTCATATCTTTCTGATGCCGGCCGCCGATCCGGACAGCAAGGCGGCAAAGACGGTGCGCTATTCGATGTTCCCAAAGGGACCGGCTGGGCAGTTTCCCGGCTTCGCCACCCATGCATGGGGAATTCCAGTAGGCGCCAAGAACAAGGCGGCCAGTTGGGAATTCATCAAGTGGGCGATGTCGAAAGCCATGATGATGCGTGCAGTGACCGAGAAGGGATACTCGTCACCTAGCCGCCGCTCGGTGATCGAGAGTCCGGAATTCAAGAAGCGACTGACACTTAACGACAATGATGTCGCTGACATCTACCTCAAGACAATCGATCTCGCAGGAGAGAGCAGGTATATGGACTATCGCATCGTATCTGTATTCCCGCAGGTCGACACGTTGATCGGCCAGGCAATGGAGCGCATCATTTCCAAGCAGATGTCGGCGGCAGAATCGATGCGACAGGCACAGGCGGCCGCTGTCGCGAACCTGAAACGGGCCGGGATCCGGCTCTAGCTCCATCCATGCAGCGATCCGAGCCGGCATCCGCGAAATGGAGCATCGAGCGGCGGGAGCGGCTTGCCTATCTTTCCGGGCTGCTCCCCGCTCTACTAGTGCTGGTGGCGCTGACGCTGGCGCCGGCCATTTACCTTTTCGTCGTCAGTCTTACGCCCGGCACACCGACGATACCTGGCTCACTGACCAATTTCTCAGATCCCTCACAAAATTACGTCGCCGCGCTTCAAGACGACCAGTTCGTCGATTCCGTGTGGGTGCAAATCAAGCTGTCGGTTTCAACCGTCATTGCTCAGGTTTTGCTCGGGCTTGGGATTGCCCTGCTCCTTCATCGCCGCTCGCGCCTGTTGCAAGCCTTGAGAACAGTTTTCCTGATTCCAATGGTGTTGCCACCGATCGTTGCGGCGCTCATCTGGAAAATCCTCTACACGCCTGACATCAGCCCTCTACACCGATTGCTCGCAACTCTCGGATTTCCGATCCCCTCCCTGATCACCAATGCCGATACGGCGCTCTGGGCGATTGCTTTCGCCGATACGTGGGAGTGGTTTCCCTTTACCATGCTGATCATCCTGGCTGCGCTACAAGTCGTTCCCGACGAACCAATCGAGGCTGCGAAGGTAGATGGGGCCGGGCCGCTGCAGCTCTTCTGGTATGTCACGCTGCCATTTATCCGCCCGGCCATCATTGTCGCGGCTCTCTTCCGGCTCATCGACAGCATCAAGGCTTTTCCGTTGATCTACGTGCTAACCAGCGGAGGTCCGGGAACCGCAACACAAGTCACGAATTACTACGCCTTCACCCAGGCATTCAACTACGCCTACTGGGGCTATGCGAGTGCGATAGCGGTGATGCTGACGGCCGGTGTGTTTGTGCTGAGCTGGCTGATTGCCCGGCGCGAGGGAATGTCCGCCCATGGCCGCTGATCCATCACGACCCGGCCTGTCTTTCGAACCGGAGCCGAGGTCAGCCCGGTGGAAAACGGCTGCCGCTAAAACGCTGGTGAATACAGCGCTTTTGCTGGCGCTCCTGTTCGTGCTCTTTCCGATCATTTGGTTGGTACAGATCTCTCTGAGGCCAAATGATGATATACTAGGCTATAACCTGTTATTCACTCCCACGCTGGATCACTATCGGGCTCTTTTCGAAAGCCAGTTCCTGGGCTCGTTCCTGAACAGCATGATCTCGAGCGGTCTGTCGACCTGCGTAGCGCTCGTCATCGGAACGCCCGCGGCCTATGTCATTTGTCGCTGGCGCTTCCGTGCGCGCGGGGCAATCGCGATGTGGGTGCTGTCTACCCGTATGGCCCCGCAGATCGCCTTCACAATTCCTTTCTTTCTCGCCTTCCGGCAAGTTGGCTTGCTCGACACGGTTTGGGGTTTGGCGATTATCTACCTCACCTTCAACCTGGCACTGGTGATCTGGATGATGCAGTCCTTTTTCGAGGCCGTTCCTATCTCGCTGGAAGAAGCCGCAAGGATTGATGGGTGCGGATTCTGGGGCGCTTTCCTGCGTATCACTCTGCCGCTGACCGCGCCCGGTATGGCGGCAACGGCAGTGCTATGCTTCATCTTCTCCTGGAACGACTTCTTCTATGCGCTCATCCTGACCCGCACCAACGCGATGACTGCTCCGGTGGCTATCATCAACTTCATGCAATATGAAGGTTGGGAATGGGGCAAGATGGCTGCGGGCGGCACGCTTGTAATGCTGCCGGTCCTTATCTTCACGATCCTGGTCCGCAAATGGCTGGTGAGCGGCATGATCGCCGGAAGCGTAAAGGACTGATCAGGTTCACGTCGGATCGACGGAGAAGTCGAGCCGCACGAGATCGCCGCGAAAGAACAGGTGGCCGAAATAGATGATGGTTCCGGTTCCATCGCGAATGACGCGGCGCAGTTCGGCGATGGGCGCCGCCTCATGGACGCCGAGATGGCGGGCAAGCTCGATATCCGCCTCGCCGATGGTCAGGGTTTGCTGGATGCGGCCAAGGTCGGCGTGGCGGGCCGCCAGACGCTCCAGGATCGGCCGGTCGCGCGCCACCTCCGTGTTCAACCGCGCATAGACCTGGCTCTCGATCAGGATCTCGGTCATCGCCACCGCATGGGGAAAATCCGAATGGCGATGAAGATGGACAACGCGATGATAGGCTTCGGCCGGGCGCCCTTCCTGAGGCGAGACCGGCAGCGGCCGCTCCCAAGGCCCTGATTCGAGTTCCGACACCATGATCGAGGCGGAGTGCGTTTCCAGTTCCGCCAGATTGAGCGCCAGCGTGAACCAGCGCCGGTCAAGCGGATGGGCGATGACCGAACTGCCGCGCCGGTCCCTGTGTCGCGCGATCAGCCCCTCGTCCGCGAGGAGGTCGAGCGCGTGGCGGACGGTGACGCGGCCGACACGGAACTCCTCCACCAGGGCATCGAGCGCGGGCAGCCGATCGCCGGGCTGCCACTCGCCACTCGTGATGCGGCGCCTCAGCACCGATGCAACCCGCCGATAGGCCGAGATTCCCAGCCGCCGGGGACCACCAGTTGCTTTCTTGCGCCTGGTTTGTCTCAAAATTCGTTCCAAATACATCTCCCACGCGATGCGGGATGTCCTACCGTATACGGAATACGTCGCCTATAGCGCCGGGCCGATCTCCAGGCCTCTATGTTGGAACCAGTGGCGTACGGATTGTGGTCGGCCAGCGGGCGTGATCTGAAATCACCGTGCGAGTGGCTGGCCCGAAAGGTGCCGCGTTGTTACACTACGAAGCCCAAGCCTAGGCCAATTACGAACAAGCCGCACGATCGATTCAGTTGGTATTCGGCGTCACGGACGTCCTGCCGCCGGCGAAAACGCCGTTCGCCCGCCAGTCGCCTTCCGATGTCCCGACTTCGAAATTGCCGATTGCGCCGGCGGCAACGTCACTGCCATTGTTGACAAACGCACCGTTGGCCGATCCGCCGACGAAACCCGGCGATCCCGACAGGTCGCCATGGAACGTGGCCTGCCCACCGACGGAGCCGTTCATCGTGCCGCCAAAGCTGCGGCCATCGAAATTGCTGATGTTCAACTCTCCCGATCGCTCGCCGAAATTGTAGGTCATGTCCATATTGCCGGCCGCGACGTAGGAAGCTCCGCCCGACACGACGTTGCCAACCGCCATTCCCTTGAAGGTGCCGGTTGCGTTCGCAAGATCGGAATTGGCGATATCCGCGTCATTGGCGATGTCGCCCGCCACCCATGTGCCGAGATGGACGGAGAAGCGCCCACCCTCGACCGAGGGATCTGTGGGATCGGCCGTCTGCACCTGCGTTCCCCACCAGCCCCATTTCAGGAAGTCGCATGACGTGCACAGGTGGTCCGTTGAAACGCCGAGCGTCGTGAGGTTCGCGGAGGTGCCGGAAACGAAGTAAGTTCCCGCCGTCTGCCCGTCGCGCTGATAATTGACGGTAGACGAGTCGACGGGACTGACATGGGTACCGGAGGTATTCGGATTCGCGGTCGCGGCAAAGGTGTTGCTGTCTATATAGGCGGACGCTCCATTCTGCGTATTGCCGTTTATCCCGTCGCCGAAGGCGACCGTCATCGTTCCGGGATTGTCGTAATATTGGGCATCGACCGTGATCGACCCGCCAAGCGACTTCCGTGCCGGGTCGAATGCGATGGTCATCTCGGAAGGGTCGCCGCTCGTGCCGAATACCGGCACGCCCGTACTGGCATTCTCGATGACGCCTGCGGCAAAGCCCTGATACGTCCCGCTCAGCGACCGCGTCGGGTTGGCGACTTCACCGGTCAGATTGCCGACATGGATGGTCGAGAAGCCCGCGCCGGATGCAAAACTGTCGGACGGGGAATCAAAAAAATGCCCCGGCTGACCGGGCGCATCATCTCTGACGACAAAATTCTGGCCGTTCGTGCCGAAGAAGCCGGCGCCGCCAACCGTCAGCGTCGCGGCCTGACCGAACAGAACGGATGACGGTCCGTCGGAAGCGGCGCGGTAGCTGCCACGTCTTTCGAGGGTGAAGCCGCTGCCGTCGAGCGCCCCGACATTGACGCCGATCGCGCTTTGTTGGCTCGCGCCGGTGCCGTTGAACGCAACCCAGCTCTGCATCACGCGGCCGGTACCATCACCTGCCGTGCCCGGTTCGGCGATGAGGAAATCGGAGCCCGCAACACCCGAGGAGCCGATTCCGGCGGCGGCGCTCATGAAGGGTACGCCTCCGATGCCCTGGATCGGGTCCGGCGTAAAACTGTAATGGCGCACGCTATTTCCGGTAAGGGCGGCTATATCGGTCGGCGTCCCGGTGATGGCATAGAAGGGCAGCTTCGGGTCTCCCCTCATGCCTAACAGATAGGCCGTGAATTCCTCAGGGCCCGAATAGGCAACACCCGAAAGGGTGCCGAAAGGCGACGCGACGCCGCCGACCGAATGCGCCGTGAAGGCTGTATCGTTATAGACGGGAAGCGTGACCGTTCCTTGCGACAGCGTCGCGGTTCCAGTGCTTGCCCCCGGCTGAACAACCAGTGTCGTCGACTGGTCCGTATCCGCTGACCCGCCGACGATCCCGTCGCCCCCCTCCTCCGACGAAATCGTCAGTACCCGCATCGGTCGTTCCGACGGCGGTGGCGGCTCGCCACCACTGCTGTCCTTCTTGACAATCTGACGGATGAGGTCGTTGTTTCCCTGATCGACGACCCCAGAGTCCGGATTGTTTGGCCGCGCCGTGGGGATCGGTATGGAGTTCAGCGGCAGCGGAACATCGGAATTCGTCTCTGGTAATCCGCTGGCGATGACCATAGCCCCGGTCGGCTTGATCGGCGCTCCGCCGCCTTCGCCGTTCGCGCCGGAGATCAGTTCCTGAAAAAACCCGGTCCACCATTCAGGGGTCCGGTGGATCCTCAGCGTCGAGCCCTCGATCACAATCGAGAAACCTGCCTTGTACAGCCTGATCGGCTTGCCGTCCGGCCGCCAGAGCGTGATACCGTCGCCGTAGCTGAGATCGATGTGGGACGGCGTGCCGTTACCGAGGTCGAAGGCCATATCCGCGATCGCCCCACGAATGCCGACGGTGCCGACCGGCGTATTCAGCCGCACGCCGTCCGGCGTCTTGGACGTCTTGCCGCCAATGAAGCGAAAGATGCCCTTGCCGAGCGATGCCGTGACCTTCGCCGCGCCAGCGTCAGGGTCATAGACGAAGGAATCGATCGTCAAGTGCGAGTCTGGTCCGACGGTGAATGTCGTCCCATCGGCCAGCAGGATTTGAAGCAGTCCCTTTGCGTCGGTCTCTATCCGTTCATTATGGATGATCTTGTCGCCGAGCACGATGGTGCGGATCGACCGGTTCGGCGGCGTTCCATGCGAATTCTGATTGACCGCCGCCGCCGTCCCGACCGGCTGCGCGAATACGGCGCAATTCTGGAAGGATAAGAAAAAGGCCGTCGAAAACAGGGCTGATACGATCCGCATGGCCTTGTCCTAGAAACTTTTCGTGAAGCCCAGCGACACGCTGACATTGTCGAACTTGTCGATGTCGTAGTTCGAATTGACGTTGCGGTAACTGACGACAGTCTGCATCGACCAGGTCTCGCGCAAGGGTATGGTCAGTATCCCCTGCACGAACGTTTCGACATCGTGGCGATCATAAGCTGCCATCAACGTGTCGGGCTCGTCATAGCTGCGATTCAGCATGCCGAAGGAAAGGTCGGCAGTCCAGGGCCGCGAGCCGTTGCCGATCAACGGGTCGAGCAGATAGATACCGCCAATGGTAGCCCCCAAACTCCAGTAGCTTTCATAGCCCCGCCTGGCATCGTGGCGCTCGCCTTCGACGCCGACATAGGCCGCAAAACGGTTTGTGATCTGATGGCGCAAGGTGCCAATGATGTCGATATTGCTGCCAGTCCGATCCGATGCGGTTGGACGAAGATCCGAGTCCCGGTAATCCTGATAACGATACTCGACCCGTAATTCACCGCGCGTGTCGCGTGTGAATGCCTTTGCAATCCTTGCGCCTATACCTCCGCTCCACCGGTACGGATCACCATGCAGCACCACGCCGCCCAATATGCCGTAGATGCCGAAATCGGTTTTGTTGAAGCCGAATCGATCGAGGCTGATCACCGGCCCGAAGGTCAGTTCGGCGAGTCCGGTGTCGACTTCATGATGGTCGCTGTACAACGCGCCATAGGTCAAGAGTTGCGCATCAAATCGGTCGCCTTGCGAGGCAAGATCGTGAGAGTAGACGAAGTTGCCCATCACGAAACCGTTGACATCCGAATCCGCAATGGCGGCGTCGCTGAGGACGAAAGGGAGTCCCCCTATGTTGACGATGTCGCTGCTGGCACCGCCATTTGCGTTGGATTGATAACGTGTCCCGAAAGTGACGGTCCCATTGAACCGGTCTACTGCCGTACGATTGCGGATCTCAGCGAGATAAGGCTCCACCCGTGCGCGGACCTCGGGCGGGACATGCGGAGCCCGAAGCGCGGCTGTCAGATAGTTCCGGGCAAGCTGGTACGAGCCCAGCCGATAGTAGAGCACGCCCAGTTCCAGTTGGAGGCGCGGCACGTTGGGAGCAAAGATCAGCATGCGCTCGAGCGTCGAGATGGCGCTTTCAAGATCGCCTGTTTGCGCGGAGAGCGCCGCATATTCAAAGGCGACGTCAAGATTGGCCGGATTGGCCATCATCTTGGCAAAGAGGATTTTCCGCCGGGCCGCGTTTTCGGCGAGGCTGCTTTTCTGAATTCTCGGCTGCACGTTGCTGGCGGCAGGTTCGTCGGCCAAGGCAGGCATGCCGCGAGCAGTAAGGCACAACGCCATGGCAAAACCGATGAAGCGAACCGTCCACCTCATCTCGGGGTCTCGCCCTGTGCTGAGTGTCGGGTCGATTCACGTTCCCAGCCGCAAAGAAGGTGGCGCATTTTCCGCAAGAAACCGCCACCGCTGGACACGGCAATGCATGCAGCCCGCAATTGCGCGCTTCCCGCCTCCAGTTTGCCCAAGGAACCCATTGACGTACACGCCCCCTTCGTGCGGAGGCACGACGACGCTCTTGCTCCCATTTTTGAACGATTTGCTATTCGGAGTCAAAAACCGCCGCATATGGAAGCCACTTCAACACGACTTCCATTTCTCGGGTTTTGCCTCACTTTGTGTCAAAATTTATCAAGCATTTGGGCCATGCAACTAGGGAAGGTCTGCATCATTGCCTGAGGATCAGTCGACTCCCTATGCCACAAGACACAAAGAGCAGTATGCAAATTGTCGAGATTGCTGAAACCGCCGGTTGATCGCCGACAGCTATGTTGATGTGATGAGGATAGATGGGATCACGAAATCGGCCGCGATGCTGGCCGCGGCGGGTGGCGGTTACTTCGTCGGTGATATTCCTGCCCCGCGCATGAACACGAGCATGCGCGGAGAGGCTGCATGCAACATCAAGGGTAACATCTCGGATCGACACCGACGAGCGCATCTATCACGTGCCCGGCCAGGAATTTATGACCGGACGCGCATATCTCCGCAGTACGGCGAGCACTGGTTCTGTTCAGAAGCCGAAGCCCGCGCAGCTAGTTGGCGTAGCGCGAAAGAGTAGCTCCCGTCCGTTTTCGATGTGTGCTTAGCTCGGCCTGTCAGATGTCCACACGCTGACAGTTCGGCCGCTGACTCCAGCGAATCCTCTCCTAAAGCGGCGGCCGGGACTTCTTACCTACCGGGCGGACGCATGGATCGACTTGCAGACTTGTTGGCGAGATTGTCGCCGCTATCGCGTCGGCGTGTCATCTACACGTGTCTTTTCGGCTATTCGGAGCCGTTCGGGGACTATCCCGTTATTCGTGACGGAAGAACCGACTACATCTGCTTTACAGATGACCCGGAACTGAAATCGAAACGATGGCAAATCCGGCTTCTGGACTCGAGCAAAATCGGCCCGGTACGAACGGCAAAGCAGATCAAGATACTGGCTCACCGATTTCTGCCGAACTATCGCGAAAGCCTGTACGTCGATAACCGAGTTAAACTTAAGGCTCCGCCATCGTTCATTTTCCAGAGCCTCCAACAAGGCTCGTCGGATATGATGTGCTTTCGACATCCAGAACGAAACTGCATCTATGCAGAAGCGCTCGAAATAATAAAAGTGCGATATGACGACCCTGATGTGGTCCACAAACAGATGGCCGCCTATAGGGATGATGGGTATCCCGAAGATTCAGGGTTGATACTCGGGACGGTTCTTCTGCGCCGCCACAATACTCCAGAATCCATAAATCTGATGGAAGCGTGGTTCTCGGAAGTAATGAAACATTCGTACCGGGACCAGATGTCATTCAACTATGCTGCGTACAAGCAGGGGTTCAAGCCATCCTACCTCCCGGGATCACCGTATTCCAACGATATAATGGAATGGGTAATTCCTGCTGTGCGAGTCCCCAGAGATTTCAGAGACGACGAGTATCTAGCGCTGCATAAGGATGTGCGCGACAACGGAATTAACCCCCGCAAGCACTATCTCCAATATGGGCACAGTGAAGGCCGACCTTATCGGTTGTGACGAGACGTGCGATCGGCGCTGTCACCGTTCTTGCCGCCCTCACGCCGGCAAGCCACACGCTCACGAGCCCGACCTCTAGCCCAAGACGCCACTCCCCGAAGGGGCCGGGCTTTGCGATTCAGATTGCCCTCCGATGCCGCCCCGTGCTTTCCTTCCGGTCAGTTTTCGGAGCTCTCATCATGCACGACACGGCGCTAGCCGCTGGGGTGGCATTCTTTGACGTTTATCTTCCGAGAGATAAGCCCGTTTCTATCCTCGACCTCGGCTCGATGGACGTGAACGGCACTCTTCGACAGGTTGCTCCGCCCTTGTCAAAATTCATTGGCGTAGACATCGCCGAGGGACCCGGAGTCGATATCGTGATGGAGGCCGGTGCCCCGATCCCCGTGGAGAAAGGGAGCTTCGATGCATGCGTCTCAACGTCTTGCTTCGAGCATGACGCGATGCCTTGGCAAACATTCCTTTCAGCGCTCGACTGCCTCAAACCGGGTGGATTGCTCTACATAAACGCTCCGTCCAACGGCCCCTATCACGCATTTCCGGTCGATAACTGGCGCTTTTATCCTGACGCCGGCATGGCACTCGCTGACTGGGGCCGCAGCTCAGGCTACGATGTCTGCCTCGTTGAAAGCGGCACATTGGCCCGCCAAACCGACGCATGGAACGATTTCATCGCCATTTTCCAGAAGGCGAAGAAGGCAAATGACCGGAAGGCCTGGCTATTCGACCGGTTTCCTAGCGCTACGAACATCCGCAAAGGCGAAAGTTCGCCGATCCTCAATCTCCGCGCCAAGACCGAAGATATGACTTTACTTACCGCTAATATCCGCGAGGTCGAGCGATTGCGGGCGGAGAACAAACGCTTGGAACACAATCTTTCCGCAACCAACCGGCGCCTCCTAGATGCTCAAATAATAGTCGATGCACTCTACACCTCCTCGAGCTGGCGGCTAACCGCTCCCCTCAGGTCTCTGGTTAGCGCTGTCCGCGGCCTAAAGCAGACGGGCTTGACCTGAACCCCAAGCTCATTGTCGAAAACTACGGCTGCAAAATCGGCTCCTCAGGAGAGGTCCGCCAAATCGGAATGACGGAATATACCAGAGGGGAGCCTAGTGCGCCCGGCCGCCATCCTCTTCATTGCGCGAGCCGTATCAGGAACGGTTGGGGCCATTGAACCATAAGCGACAAGGTTAGAGGTTTACCCGCGTGCGTCCGCTGACCGGCAAAACCTCGAAATTCGCTTGGCCTGATGGTCGAGTAGGACCAGAGCGCCCCAAGCCGCCCTCATAGGGTGATCCTGGGCCGCAGGATCACCCCTTTTTTGGAGACGACAAGAAGTGAGCATCCGCAAGCGCACTTCATGGCTAAACAATCGGCCGCAGGACGGTGGGCTCGGCTTGCCGCTGAAGATGGTGCAGGAGCGCATGGGGCACTCGTCGATCACGATGACGGCGGATACCTACGGACACCTATTCCCATGCCCCGACGACTCACTTCTTTAAACCGTTCTCCGTTCTGTTGCAGGAGCGGGGCCAAGCTGCCCTCTACCTCTATAGATAACCTGTCCGCGGCCCTGTGCGGGGTGATCGACCGACCAATTCTCGGATGATGGGTCCGGGTTCGGCCATGTCGCCCAAGATGATCATGAGGGTTTCCAGCTTCGTCCGATTTGGGCGGGGCGCTTAATCCACACATTCGGCGGTTCCATATCGCTGATGGCGCATTTCTTGCTCCTTGGATCACCGGACCACCGAACTGGCGGTGACAGGGGGCAGTGTGTATGGAGTTTCGTAAAGATATCAACGGATTGCGCGCGGTAGCCGTACTCCTCGTGCTATTGTTCCATTTCGGAACACCGGGTTTCGATGCCGGCTTCATCGGCGTCGACGTCTTCTTCGTCATCTCCGGTTTCCTGATGACGGGGATCATCGTGTCTGGGCTGGAAAAGCACAGCTTCTCCATCCTCCGCTTTTATCAGGCGCGTCTCGCCCGGCTTTATCCCGCACTCCTCGCTCTTGTCGCCGCCACGCTGATTTTCGGGCTGGTCTTCATCGAACCCGCAGTACTGGAAAGCATTGCAAGAGACGGCATCTCGGCCCTGCTGTTCTTCTCGAATTTCGTCTTCTGGAAAGAGGCCGGCTATTTCGGCGCTCCGGCAGCCTCGATGTGGATGCTGCATACCTGGTCGCTTTCGGTGGAATGGCAATTCTATCTTCTCTATCCGCTCGTTCTCGCCGTTGCCTTTCCGCTGCTGCGCGGCCGCACCGCCTGCTTTGTTCTGCTGCTGGCCGGCTTTGTCCTGTCGCTGGTGCTCTCGGTCGTACTGGGCACGTTCTTTCCTAACGACCGGCTGGTATCGGCGGACTTCTACATGTTGCCTCCACGGGCCTGGGAACTGCTTGCCGGAGGGCTTGTCGCCCTATGGCCGTGGCGCGCCGCCTCACGGACAATCCGCGCTGCCGGAATTCTGGAGATCGCCGGCATCACAATGGTCCTGTCGAGCCTGCTCCTGCTCTCCAGGGACACGCCTTGGCCCTCATATGCGGCGCTGCTGCCCGTAGCCGGAACCATGCTGGTACTGGCCGCCAATGCACCCCGCTCCGTTCTTGCCGCCGCGCCATTCCAGTCGATTGGCGCATGGTCTTACTCGATCTATCTCTGGCACTGGCCGATGGTGGCTGCGAGCGCCTATTTCGGTATGTCCGGATGGATGACTACCGTGATCCTCTTCGCGCTTTCGTTGCTCGCCGGCTATGTCTCGTACACCTTCATCGAGCAGCCCTGCCGGACACTGCTGAAAGGGACGCCCGGTGCACGCGGCTATACACATGCCTGGCCAATGGCCAGGCTGGTCTGCGCGCCGCTCGCCGTGATCGCCGCAGCCGCGGTCACGATGGTCTACCACGGCATCCCGCAGCGCAATGAGGCGGTGGCGGCGATCTACCGGCCGAGCCTTGCCGCCGAAGCCGACAACCGCTTTCCCTATAAATGCGATGGGACCGGGACCTTTGGCACAACTGTCCGACAGTGTGTCCTGGGCAGCGCATCGAATCATGACGATGTGCTGGTGATCGGCGATTCCTTCGCTCAGATGTGGTACGCGCACATCACTGAACTCGAGCCGAAACTCTTCGATCATGCGGTGGTCTTCATCACCAAAGGCGGCTGCCCGCCGATCGCCGGGCTGGAGCGCAAGGCGCCTGGCTTCGGCTGTTCCTCTTTCCACGAGAAAGAGATGATGCATGCGCGCAGTGACCGCTATCGGACCGTGATATTAGTGGGGATGTGGACATCGTATTTTGTGAAGGATCCGGCGAATTCGGTGATCTGCAACAAGAATGGGCGCTGCGTCCCGGCGGGCACCAGCGCCGGTCTGACGGCCGCGCGCGACAACCTTATCCGTGACATCGACGAATTGCGTGCGCTCGGCAAAACCGTGGTGGTTTTGACAACCAGTCCATATCCCGGCTTTCACGTTCCGGAGGAACTGCGCAAACGCGTCTTTGCCGGCAATACCCCTCCTCTCGATTGGACATTCGATTTCAGCGCGGTCGTGGACCGGTCGCAACCCATCGATGCCGGGCTGGAGATGTTGGCCGGGCATGGGGCGACAGTCATCGACATCGCCCATCTGCTTTGCCGGGATATGATCTGCCCGGCTACACGCGACGGCGTCCTCCTTTACAGGGATCATGCGCACATGCGGTCGAGCTATACCGCTTCGGCCGGCAATTTCCTTGACCGGTTCATCGAGCAGCAGACCCCGACGGCGGGAGTGTCCGTAGGCATGATGAATTTCGGCTCCATCAGGCCGTGATGGCCCATGGCACCGGCATCGGCCTCGCTTCAAGCGCCTGCCGACGCCGCGCTCTCCCCGGCAATGAAGCCGAACGCGATGGCTGTCAGCAGGCCGTTTCCGGAAAGGTAGCCTGAGACTTCCGGCCCAGACACGCCGCACGCCGCGCCGCCGCCGGCGAAGAGGTTCGGAAAGGGCGAGCCGTCCCGACGCGTCACGCGCGCCTTCGCGTCGATCATCAGGCCGCCCTGCGTGTGGAAGAGCGCGCCTGTCACCCTGACCGCATGGTAGGGCGGCACCAGTGGCGGAAAGGCGGTGAAGTCCCGCCCGAACACGTCCCGTTGCTCTCCTTTCCGGAACGCCTCTACGCGGCCGAGCGTCCGGGCGAGGTTCGCTCCGGAAAGGTGCGCAATACGCGCCAGCTCGCCGACATCCCCTGCCTGGCGGATCGCGCCAGCCGCCATCGCCTCGCGATAGTCCGGAAAATCCCGCGCGAATTCGTGGATGCGGCCGTCATAGATATTCCACGCGATCCCGTCCGGCTGACGAAGAACATGGATGGCCTGCTCGGAATAGCCGCCGCTTTCGTCGGAGAAGCGCTCACCCTGCGCGTTCACCTGAATGGCGCCCCTGGTCATGAGCGCCCATGAGATCAGGATGCCATGTGGATGCGCCAGCGACCCGTGCCCCTGATAGGCCGAGAGATGCCCCGTACCGGCATCGAGCGCCTCTCCCCACGACAGAGCGTCGCCGGTATTGCCGGCATGGCCGTGATAGAGGCCGCCGGCGATCTCCGGTATGTGGTGCCGGACAAGCTCCGCATTGCCGCCGAAACCGTTGCAGGCAAGGACGAGGGCGCGACAGGCGATCGTCTCCTCCGCCCCGTCCGGTCTCTCGATCCCGATAGCGGCGACATGATTGTTATCCATGAAAAGCCGCACCACGTGTGCGTTAGTCACGACCGGGACTCCCTCTGCCTCGCCGGCGGCGAGCAGGCGAGCCATCAGCCCGGCTCCCGTTTTCTCCGGAACGGCATGCATGCGGTGTCGCGAATGGCCCGGATAGAGGAAATCCGTCAGCACCGACCACTCGATGCCGTGCGCTTCGGCCAGCCATTCGAGTGCCGGCCCGATATTGCGCGCGGCAAGCTCGACAAGATGCGGAGCGGCCCTGCCCTTCGACTTGGCCATGATGTCGGCGACAAAACGTTCGGGCGTGTCGTCCGCTATGCCGGCCTCACGCTGGAACAGCGTCGCCGGCGCAGGGACGAAGCCCGACGACATGGCAGTCGAACCGGAGGGCGTCGCATCGCGCTCCAGTACGATCACCTCGGCGCCCGCGGCGCTGGCGCGAAGCGCGGCGACCAGGCCGCAGGCTCCACCGCCGACGATTGCCACGTCGGCGGACGCATCGATGCGTTCCGGCAACCCGTAAACGACCGAAGGCTGGGCCCCATTCACGTCACGACGCCCCGATCCAGGCGACCGCCTCGGCGCAGGTCATGATGCGCGCTACCGTCGAAAGATCGCCGATGGCGCGTTCATGCGTCTCGCGCGAGAAGGCCGCGCAGCCGTCGGCAAGCACCGTCGCGGGAAAGTCGCGGATGTGGGCATCCCGCACGGTCGAGGCCACGCCGCCATTGGTGACGATGCCGCAAAAAATGAGTGTGTCGATCCCGGCTTTCCTCAGCACCCATTCGAGGCGCGTCATGTAGAAAGCGGAATAGGCGACCTTCTCGATGGAAAGATCGGCGGGCTGCAACTCATCCACCAACTGGTGGCCCCAGCTGCCGGGCGCGAAATCGCTTTTCCTCAGGAACGGACGCATGGCCTTCAGGTGCGGTGAGATGAAAGGCTCCCCACCCTTGCCGGGCACGAGCGTGAAATGCGTCGAGACGATCCAGCCGCCCTTGGCGCGCAGCGCATCAGCGACGGGCCGAACGCGAACCGGCAACGCGGCGATGTCGGCGTTCTTCTGGTCGCCACGCGCATAGGCGCCGTCCGCATGGAGGAAGTCGTTCTGCAGGTCGACAATGACGAGCGCAGTATGTCGGGGGTCAAGAGGCGCATGTTCGGACATCAGTTGGCTCCGGCCCTGCGTATGACCAGATTGCCGAATCCGTCCACTAAGGCGGAAAGGCCCGGATCGACGAAGATCGTCGTATCCGGCTGCTCGAGTATGGCCGGTCCCCGGATCGACGCTCCTTCGGCGAGATCGAGGCGCTCATAGACGAAGGCGTCGTGATAGGCGCCCTTGGCGTAGACGCGCCTTGTGCCCGTCCGGCAGGCCTCGACCGGCTTCCCGCCGGTCGGCGCGAAGACCCTCATGTCGAGGTCGGGGCGACGCCCGACCACTGCAACGCGGAAATTCATGACGCGCTTCGGGATGCCGTCGAGCAGCCGGCCAAAGGCTTCCAGATAGGCGGCATCGAAGGCGGCATCGATCGCCGCTGCGGTCAGCCCACCCTCCTCGATGGAAATCGGCACGGAAACCGAATGCGTCTGGCCGAGATAGAGCATGTCGAATTCGAACAACCGGTCGATCTGCTGAAATGCCGTGGCGGAGCGCTCAAGGATGCTTTCCGCCTCGCCGGCTACGGCCACCATCTGCCGGCCGAGTTCGCCCGCATCGAGATCATCAAGCAGGCGGTTTACCGTCTGAACGCGATCGTGCCGCATATCGGCGACGACACAGCCGAGCGCGGAGGTGACGCCCGGAAAGCGCGGCACCAGCGCCGAACCGAGCCCGACTTCCTCGATCAGCGCGCCCGCATGCAGCGCACCGCCTCCGCCGAAGGGCATGGCCGCGAACTTCGCGGGATCGTGGCCTTTCTCGATGGAAACGAGACGTATCGCGCCGGCCATCTTTGCGTTGGCGAGCCTGAGGACGGATTCGGCGGCATCCTCTATGGACAGGCCGAGCGGCGCGGCGATCTCACGCCCGATCGCGGCACGAGCGGCCTCCACGTCGAGACGATCGAGCTTGCCGCCGATCGGCCTGTCGGGGTTGATCCGGCCGAGCACCAGATTAGCATCGGTAACCGTCGGCCGTTCATTGCCGAGGCCGTAGCAGACGGGCCCGGGATCGGAGCCGGCCGATTCAGGCCCGACCCGCAGCAGCCCGCTCTTGTCGATCGAGGCGATGGAACCGCCGCCGGCGCCGATCGTCGTGATCTCGATCATCGGCGTGCGCACGACCATGCCGAAATCGATCGCCGTCTGCGCGGCCAGCGCCGCCTTTCCGTCCGCCACGAGCGAGACGTCGAAGGAGGTTCCACCCATGTCGCAGGTTATGATGTTGTCGAGCCCCGCCGCCCTGGCGATGGCGGTCGCGGCGATGACGCCTGCGGCAGGCCCCGACAGGGCTGTGCGGACCGGATAGCGCCGCGCCGTCTCGGCCGACATGACGCCGCCATTCGACTGGACGATGAGCAGTTCGCCACCGAACCCGCCTTCGCCGAGCGCCGTTTCCAGCCGTTCCAGATAGGAAGAGACGACCGGCTGCAGATAGGCGTTGAGCGCGGCGGTGGAAACGCGCTCGAATTCCCTGATTTCAGGGAGGATTTCCGTCGCGGCGGTGACGAAGGCGTTGGGCCAGACGGAACGGACGGCCTCGACGGCCCGGCGTTCGTTGTCATTATTGGCATAGCCGTTGATGAAGAATACGCATGCGGCCTCGCAACCGCTTTCGGCGAGCGCCCGCGCCTGCGCCCGCACCTCCTCCTCGTCCACTATCTTCAGCACCGATCCGTCCGCGAGCACGCGCTCGGAAACCTCCAGCCGGTCGGTACGTTCGACCACCGGCGTGAAAGAGCCCTTCAGGCCCCATGTAGTCGGGCGGTCGCGCCGACGCATTTCGAGCACGTCGCGAAACCCTTCCGTGGTGATGATGCCGGTGCGCGCGCCCTTTCGCTCCAGAAGCGCGTTGGTGCCCACGGTGGTGCCATGGACGATGGTGCCGATCTCGGCGAAATCGGCGACGCGCTGCCCAATGCCCTGCACGAAGCCTTTGGACTGGTCGCCTCGCGTCGAGGGGACCTTGACGGTCGCGACCGTGCCGGCCGCTTCGTCGAGAACGAAAATATCGGTGAACGTGCCGCCGACATCGACGCCGACGACATAAATCGGATTCTTCAAGCTGCGGCCTCCCGGCTGCGGAGTTTCAGTGTCGCGGAACGATCGATCGTACCGTCGTCGGCGATTGCCACCCGATAGTCGGAGGTCGCTTTCTCAGGCGTGACGTAGCCAAGCCGCACATCGCGCGCGACGGCCTCCGGATCGCGCGTTGCCGGCTCGCCATAGCCGCCGCCTCCGGGCGTTTCGAGCCGCACCTTCTGGCCTTCGGTGATATGGATGCCGACCATCTTGGAAACCATCGGTGGCGAGTGCTCGCCGTCCGCCTGTTCGTAGACGAAACGGTTGGCCGCCGCCTCACCTCCCCCGACGACACCTCTCGGAGCGTATTTGCCACGCTCGCCGAACAGGAACACGTCGGCGGACTTCTCCAGAAGCGCGATCTCGTAGACCGCGCCGAGCCCGCCCCGATAACGTCCCGGACCGCCGGAATCGGGCCTGAGCGCCCATTGGGTGAAGCGGACCGGATAGGCAGCCTCCAATATCTCGAGCGGCGGAATGGTCGCCGTCGAGATCGGCGCGTTGCCGTGGTTGAGGCCGTCGCCTCCGCCATGCGCGCCATGCCCGCCGCCGAAGAAGGAGAACATCACCCAACGCTGGCCGTTTCCGCGATGGCCGGCAAGGGACAGCGCGTTGATCGTGCCGTAGGCGCAGGCCATGGCCGGTCCCGGAGCGATTTGGGCGACTGCCTGGAAGACGACGTCGATCAGGCGCAGGATCGTCTCCGTATAGCCGCCGACCGGCTTCGGCGCCTTCACCGAAAGAAGCGAATCCGGATCGATACGGAATTCGACCGGCTCCAGCACGCCGGCATTGGCGGGCACGTCGCCGAAAATATGCTTCAGCGCCACGTAGCAGGCGGCGATCGTCGTGGAGCGCGAGATGTTCACCGGGCCGGCGCAAGCCGGCGAGGAGCGGGTGAAATCCATCACCATCCGATCCTTCTCGATCGTGAGATCGAGCGCGATCTTCAACGGTTCGTCGACAATGCCGTCATTGTCGAGGAAATCCTCGGCCGTGACGGTGCCCTGCGGTAGTTCGGCGATCTGGGCGCGCATCATCTCAGCCGCGCGGGCCTTGAGAGCGGCAAGGCTTTCGGCAATCGTCGCGGCGCCATATTCGTCGACCAGCGCATGCATGCGGCGCTCGCCGAGTTCCAGCGCGTTGATCTGGCCATTCAGGTCGCCGTAAAGCGACATAGGCAGGCGCGAATTCGCCGAGACGATATCGACTACGTCCTGACGGAACTCGCCGCGGTCGAAGAGCTTCACCGGCGGGATCAGCATGCCTTCCTGGAAACATTCGGTGGCGGCTGGATTGTAATTGCCCGGCACATTGCCGCCCACATCGTGCCAATGGCCGACCGAGGCGAGGAAGCAGAAGATCTTGCCGTCGCGGAACACCGGCTTGACGAGGCGGAAGTCGGAAAGATGCGTGCCGCCATCATAAGGGTCGTTGAAGATCCATACGTCGCCCTCATGGATACCGTCGCGCCTGGCGGCCTTGTCGATGACCGCCTTGACGGCGAAGGCCATGACCCCGACGAAGATCGGCAGGCCGGACTTGCCCTGCACCAGCGTCTCGCCGCTCAGCGCATCGTAGATGCCGTGCGAGGCGTCGTGCGCCTCGGCGATGATCGGATTGAACGCCGAGCGGAAGAGCGTGGCGTCCATCTCGTCAGCGATCTGTTCGAGCCTGCCTTTCAGGATGGCGAGCGTCACCGCATCGATCGACATCAGGCCTGCTCCTTGTCGTAGCGATGGCCGAGCGCGAGCATCTCCGGCGTGCCGATCAGATCGTTTAGCCCGGAGAAGTCGAACATGCGGTTGCGGAAGGCGGCATTGGAGCCTGCGCCCACGAGGTTGGAGTAGTAGTCGCGCGCTGTCGCCGCGACGGCACGGACGATGCCGCCCGGGAAGATGACGAGACTGTAGCCGAGCTTTTCGAGGCCCGCCGCATCGACGGCGGGCGTCTTGCCGCCTTCGACCATGTTGGCCATCAGCGGCACACAGCCGGCGAGGCGGGAAACCACCTTCTCGATCTGGTCGACCGACTGCGGCGCCTCGACGAAGAGGATATCGGCGCCCGCTTCCACATAGGCTTCCGCGCGATCGAGCGCCGCATCGAAGCCCTCGACCGCGATCGCGTCGGTACGGCCGATGATCAGCGTCTCCTCCGAATGGCGCGCGTCGCAGGCGGCGCGGATCTTGCCTGCCATCTCCTCGCTGGGAATCAAGGACTTGCCGTCGAGATGGCCGCAGCGTTTCGGCATGGTCTGGTCCTCGAGCTGAAGCGCGGCCGCGCCCATGCGCTCGAACACGCGGACCGTCCTTTGCACGTTGAGCGCGTTGCCGAAGCCGTTGTCGGCGTCCACGACGATAGGGATCGAAACGCGGTCGCGGACCGCCGCCACCGTATCGGCCACCTCGTTCATCGAGACCAGCCCGATATCCGGCCGCCCGAAGCGCGTATAGGCGATCGAGGCTCCGGAAAGGTAGATCGTCTCGGCGCCCGCCTGTTCCGCGATAAGCCCTGTCAGCGCATCGTAGACGCCAGGCGCGACCAATATGTTCTTTTCGGCAAGTCTCTGTTTGAGTTTCATTATCAGTCCCGGTTGCGCCCCGCCGCCAAGCGCTTCTTCAGATGCGGCACCAGCCCGCCATCGGCGAGCAGCGTTTTCAGATTGTCGGGCAGCGGCTCGAGCGCGATCGGCGCGGCGCCGGCCGGCCGCAATTCTCCCGCGTCGAGATCGAGCACCGCTTCCATCCCGTCCCGAACAGCGCCGAGATCGCCTTCCGCCACGATGACCGGCAGGCCGAGATTGATGGCGTTGCGATAGAAGATGCCGGCGAAGGAGCGCGCCACGACCCCCGCGACGCCCAGGAATTTCAGCGCCTCGGCCGCCTGCTCGCGCGAGGAGCCCATGCCGAAATTGCGTCCGGCGACCACGATGTCGCCGGGCTCGACACTCGCCGGGAAATCCGGCCTTACCGCTTCGAGGCAATGGGCGGCTAGCTCGGCAAGCCCGCCCTTCATATACTGGCCCGGCGCAAGCTGGTCGGTATCGATATCGTCGCCGAAGAGGAAGATGCGCCCGCTCATGCTTCGTCTCCCGCCCGCAGGAATTCCCGCGGATCGGCGATGCGCCCGGCGATGGCCGAGGCGGCGACGGTGTAGGGCGACGCCAGCCATACATGGGACGAGGCCGCGCCCATGCGCCCCTTGAAGTTGCGCGCGGTGGAGGAGATGCAGGTCACATTCTCGCCGAGACGGTCCGCGCCATAGCCGGCGCAGATGCCGCATGCGTTGGGCAGGATGCGCGCCCCGGCATCCTCGAATATCTTCATGATGCCCTCGTCCGCCGCGCGATCCTGATCGCGGCGCGAAGAGGGTGCCACCATAAGTTCGGTACCGGTCGCCGTATGGCGCCCGCGCAGGATCGAAGCGGCGCGCTTCAGGTCGTCATATTTCGCGCCCGTACAGGCACCGATATAGGCGACGTCGACCGGGGTCGCAGGGGCATCGCCGACCGGCGCGGCATTGGCGGGCGAATGCGGCGCAGCCACCTGCGGCTCAAGCGCCGCGGCGTCGAAGATGTGATGCTCAAGAAGCGCCGCTTCCGGATCAGACTTCAGGCCGGACCAGTCTCCGGGATCACTGCCCACACTCTCCAGCCAGCTTGCGGTGGTCTCGTCGGGCGCGATCAGGCCGGCTTGCGCGCCGAGTTCCGCCGCCATGTTGGAAAGCGTCATGCGCTCCTGCATGGAGAGCGCGGAAATCGCCTCGCCCGCATATTCGACCGCCTGGTACTTGCCCCCGTCCATGCCGAGGCGGCCGCAAAGCGCCAGCATGATGTCCTTGGCGGTCACGCCAAGGCCGAGCCCGCCCCGCCATTCGATGCGGATGGTGCCCGGCACCTTCAGCCATATCTCGCCGGTCGCCAGCACGCCCGCCATCTCTGTCGCGCCGACACCGAACATATAGCAGCCAAAGGCGCCGCCCGTCGGCGAATGGCTGTCGCCGCCGACGACGAACATGCCGGGCCTCAGATGCCCCTTCTCCGGCAGGACGACATGACAGATGCCTTCGCCGTCGTGGAAGGCGACCTTGCGCTCCTTCGCCCATTGCCGCGTGAGTTCCAGGATGCGCGCGCCTTCGTCGGTATCGCCCGGCACGAAATGATCGGAGATCAGCACCACCTTGCCGGCGTCGAAGAGGCCGACGCCCAGATCCTTCAGAATCGGCTCGACCCGGCGCGGCCCGCCCGAATCGTGGATCATCGCGAGGTCCACCCTGGCCGTGACGATCTCGCCCGGCCGGACCGACTGCCGGCCCGCCGCGCGCGCAATGATCTTTTCCGCCAGTGTCGCCGCCATCATGCCAATCCCAGATAGGAACGCTGGAGTTCAGGATCGTCCATCATCTCTGAAGCCTTGCCGGACAGCCTGATCTCGCCGTTCTCCATGACGAAGGCGCGGTCGGCGATCTCCAGCGATTGCAGCACATTCTGCTCGACCAAAAGGATCGTCAGACCGCGCTCCCTCAGCCGGCCGATCAGCGCGAACATCTCCTCCACGAGAAGCGGCGACAGGCCGATCGACGGCTCATCGAGAACAAGCAGCACCGGCTCCGCCATCATGGCGCGCCCGATCGCCAGCATCTGCTGCTCGCCGCCGGAAAGCGTGCCCGCCTTCTGCGCCAGCCGTTCCTTCAGCCGCGGGAAGGTGTCGAGCACCTCGCCGAGATTGCGGCTGAGACTCTTCGTGGCGCGGCGGTAGGCGCCGAGTTCCAGATTTTCCCGCACCGTCAGGTTCGGAAAGATGTGCCGGCCTTCCGGAACCTGTATCAGCCCGGCGGCAACGATCTCGCTCGGTGCGAGATGACCGATTTCGCGGCCCTCGAAACGGATGCTTCCGCTCCTCAGCCGGACGAGCCCGGAAAGGGCGGCGGCAAAGGTGGTCTTGCCGACCCCGTTCGAGCCGAGCAACGCCACCAGTTCGCCTTTCGCGATGCCGAGGTCGACGCCGCGCAGGACCTCCACCGCGCCGTAGCCGGCATGAATGCCGCTGGCCTCAAGCATGGCCGGCCTCCCGGCCCTTCATGCGCGCGGCCATGCCCTTGCCGAGATAGGCGGCCACGACCTTGGGATCGGCGACGACATCGGCCGGCGCGCCCTCGGCGATGATCTCGCCCTCGCTCAACACCCAGGTATGTTCCGAAAGGCTCATCACCGCCTGCATGACATGCTCGATGAGCAGGATCGTGACGCCGGAATCGCGCAGCGTCCGTATGACCGGAATGACGTCGCGAATCTCGGACGGGTTCAGCCCCGCCATCACCTCGTCGAAGAGGATCAGGCGCGGCTCCGTCGCCAGCGCCCGCGCGACTTCGAGCCGCTTGCGCCCCGCGCCCGTAAGTGCCGCCGCATCCATGTCGAGCCGGTCACCAAGCCCGACGCGCCGCGCCACCTCCTCGGCTTTGGCGAGCGCGCGGGCCCGCGAGGCGATGCGCAGATGCGCACCGACAGCGATGTTCTCGCGCACAGTCTGGCCGGCAAAGGGCTGCACGATCTGGAAGGTGCGCACCATGCCGCGCCCAGCGATCGCTTCGGGCGACAGGCCGGTGATGTCCTCGCCGTTGAAACGCACCCTCCCCTCATCCGGCTTATGAAAGCCGGTTATCATGGCGAAAAGCGTCGTCTTGCCGGCGCCGTTCGGTCCGATCAGCGATGCGATCTTCCCCTCGTCGAGGGACAGCCGGACGCCCTTCGCGGCCCGCACGCCTCCGAAATGCTTGCTAAGGCCCTCGACCTCAAGCATGGCGTACCTCCGGCGCGGCCTCGTTCCGCTTCCGGGCCGATCGCCCGCCGAAGCGGCGGAAGAGCCCCGCCAGACCGCGCGGCATGAAGATGACCATCAGGACCAGCACGGTGCCGTAAAGCGCCAGCGCGATGCCCGGTGCGTCTCCCATCGTCTCGCGCGTGACCTCGGAGATGAAATGTACGCCGACCGCGCCGAGCAGCGGCCCGAAGAGGGTTCTCATGCCGCCGATGATCGGCACCAGAAGACTTTCGATGGAGACGCTCGTGCCATAGGCGATGCTCGGATCGAGATAGAGGAAATACTGGGCATAGAAAATCCCGGCGAGGCCGGAGAAAAGACCCGAAAGGACGATGGCGCCCATCTTGACGCGGAACGGGTTGACGCCGAGCGCGCGGGCCGCGTCCTCATTGTCGCGCACGGCGGTAAGCTGCGCGCCGAAGCGGGAATGGCCGATCCACCAGACGACAAGGAAAGCCGCCAGCGTCATCACCCAGATAAGGAAGAAGAAACCCGTCTTGGTGGGGAACTGGAGGTTGGACGCCTCCTGCTTCAGCGGGATCAGGAGCCCGACGCCGGCGCCTGTGATGTCGAAGGAATTGGCGAGGATGCGTAGCACCTCGGCGAATGCCAGCGTCACCAGCGCGAAATAGGAACCGCGCAGCCCGTAGCGGAAGGTGCAGTATCCGATGAAGGCGGCGACCAGCATGGCGAGCACCGCGCCGCCTGCGAGGCCGAGCCACGGATTGATGCCGAATTTCATCTGAAGCACCGCCACCGCATAGGCTCCGGTGCCGAAGAAAGCGGCATGGCCGAAAGAGAATTGCCCGCCATAGCCGCCGAGTATGTTCCAGGACTGGCCGAGCAGCGCGCCGTAAAGCGTCATGATGACGAGATTCAGCCAGAACTCCGAGCGGATCAGCCAGGGCGCCGTCGCGATCGCGGCAAAGACGATGAGGAGGATGACGAGGTTTCGCATGCCGCTCAGACCCTGTGCCCGAGCAGTCCCGTCGGCCGGAAGAGCAGGACGAGGATGAAGATCACGAAAATGCCGATCTGGCCGAGGCTTTCGCCGAGATAGAGGCCGCTGATCGCCTCAACGACACCGATGATGAGGCCGCCGAGAAGCGCCCCGATAAACGAGCCCATGCCTCCCAACACAACGATCGTGAAGGCGATGAGGATGAAGCCCTCGCCGACCTGCGGTGTCACGTAATAGGTCGGCAGCAGCAGGCACGCCGCGACCCCGAGGCATCCGATGCCGAGACCGAAGCTCAACCCGTAGACATGGTCTGTGTCGATGCCGACGAGTTCGGCGCCCTTGCGCTCCTTGGAGATGGCGCGGATGGCGCGGCCGGTCGCGGTGCGCGACATGAAGAGCCAGAGAAAGGCGGCAGTGACAAGCGCCCCGAAGAAGGCGACGACCTTGGGCAGCGGGATGAAGGCGCCGAGCACGCTCACCGTCTCGAAGGCGTAGGGCACGTCGATGGTACGCGTGTCAGAACGGAAGAAATAAAGCGCCAGGTTCTCGATGACGATGGCGAGGCCGAGCGTGGCGAGCAGGATGTTCTCGTCGCGGCCATGGCTCGCCCTGCCGATGATGCCGCGCTGAAGCGCGTAGCCGAGGGCGAACATCAGCGGCGGCACGATCAGGAGTGCGACATAGGGATCGATGCCGAACCGCGCATTGAGGAAGTAGACCGCATAAAGGCCGACCATCAGAAGCGCGCCATGCGCGAAGTTGATGATGTGCAGCACGCCATAGATCAGCGTCAGCCCGAGCGCGATGAGGGCGTAAAGCGCGCCCATCGTAAGGCCGTTGAGGATGGATGGGATCAGGATCGTGCTGTCTGGCATATCGATCGGGTTCGGCGTTCGGGACCGGGCGGATGCCCGGTCCAAGGTTGAGAAGGTGGCTTCGGTCAGCTCTTCATCGGAAAGACCGCATCGGCGGATGCGAATTCCTTCGGATAGATGACCTCGATCTGGCCGCCGAGCACCTGCGTGTTTGCCGGCGCCGCACCCTCGTTCTGGCCGTTGACGAACTTGGTCGGCCCGTAGGGCATGCCATGCTTGTCCCATGTGGAGGAAGCAAGCGCCTCGATGACCTTTTCCTTGTCGGTCGAGCCCGCCCGGTCGATGGCATCCGCCAGAAGCGCGACGGCGTTGTAGGTAAGGAACACCTCGTAAGTGTAGACGAGGCCCTTGGCCTCCGCCGCCTTCTTGCGCTGCAGGGCTAGGTCGGATTTCGGATTGAACCAGTGGTTGCAATCCATGATCCCTTCCGCAGCCTCCGGGAAATCGTGGACGAACTTGTAGTTCGACGCGGCACCGCCGAGAACCGAATAGATGCCCTTTGCCTTCACCTGCTGCTGTCTCAGCGTGCGGGCGAACAGCACATATTCGTTATAGTAGTTGGCGGGGATGATCAGGTCCGGGTTCTTCGCCTTGATCTGGAGCACGATGTTGGTGAAGTCGCGCGTCGGCGTCGGATGCTTGATGACGTCGACCAGTTCGATGCCGATCTTCGGCAACTGCTCGGACAGAAGCTTCGCCGTGCCGGTGCCGAAGAGCGAATCCTCATGCACGACGACGGCCGTCTTGGCGATCGAGCCGGCGGCCTTGTTGATCTTGTCGAGGTTCTCGACGGCGATCCCCGACACCATTCCGTAGCCTGGCGCGAGGCGGAACGTGTTTTTCAGGCCGCGATTGACGATCTCGTCCGAAACGCCGACATCGACGACATGCGGCGTGTTGGTCTTGGCCGCTTCCTGGGAAGTGGCGAGCGAGATGGCGGACGAATAGCCCGCGACGATGCCCGCCACGCCCTGCTCCACCATCTTGTCGACTTCCGACGCGCCGATTTCCGGCTTGCCCTGGCTATCACCCAGCACGCCCTCGATCTTGGCTCCGCCGAGCGACTTGATGCCACCGGCGGCGTTGATATCCGCGATCGCCAGTTCCGCGCCGGCCCGGCACTGCGTTCCGGAGAAGGATATGGCGCCCGTCACCGGATGGATCAAGCCGATCTTCACCGACTTCGGCTCAGCCCGGAGCACGGCGGGAAATCCGGTGATCCCCAGCCCCACCACGGCTGCGCCCGTTGCAAGAAACTCGCGCCGGCGCATTCCCCCGCCAATGGACCCCGGCCGCTTTGTAATGGTCGTCATCATTGTCTCCTCTTCCTGTCAGGGCGGTTCCTCGCCGCAGCCTGATCCATCCTGTTCCCCGGCTTTGTCGCCATCTCCTCCTCTCCCGCCGGGATCGGGGAGGAAGAAGTCGCGGCCCAGCGCATGCCTTCCTTTTCGCGGATGCGTCGCATGGACATTTCGATACGGTAGAGGTCGGGCCGATAGAGCACGCGGATGTACTCGACCGGCCTGTCGGCGGCGTCGCGGACGACGCGGCGCACCTCGATCAGCGGCGCGCCGGCATGGATCGAAAGCGCCGAGGCGACCTGCGCGTCCGCCACCGTCGCGGAGATCGTCTGCCGCGCCGAGGCGACATCGACGCCCGCCCGCTCGAGGAGATGGAGCAGAGGTCTTTTGTTGAGATCGTCGCGGTCGTATTGCCGCCCGATCTGGCTCGGCACGTAGGTGACGAGGTACGACATCGGCTTGCCGTCGAGTATGCGGACACGGACGGCGCGCTGCACATCGATGCCGGCGCCCACTTCGAGCGCGTGGGCGATGTCCTCGCTCGCGGGAACATAGCCGAACTCGAGCACCCGGGCCTCGGTGCCGATGCCCATGAGCGAAATGTTTTCCAGCCAGCCTTCGATCGATGCGGTGACGGCAGGCGGCGGCGGGCGCTTGACGACGCGGGTGCCCTTGCCGCGCTCGCGCACGACAAGGCCTGCATCGGCCAATTCGTTGAGCGCGCGCTTCGCGGTGATGCGCGACACGCCGAATTCCCTGCACAAATCCTTTTCGCCGGGGATCAGTTCGCCTGCGGAAATCTCGCCGGTGTAGATGCGGTTGCGCAGGAGCACGACGAGCTGGTGGTAAAGCGGCACCCGCGTATTGGCGTCGAGCCGCGCGACGGGGCGGGCACCCGCCATGCCTGTCATTCCGATATCGCCGCCATTGCCGGGCAATCTTTCCTCCCTGTTGCTCCTATTGGTATATCAATATACCATATTGTCAACGGGTTCTCAGCCCGGTCTATATGCAAGGAGGGAAAATGCCATTCGTCCGAGTCACCCTGATCGAAGGCTATGGAGACGAGGTGCGGGGGAACCTGGCACGGCGCCTAACGGACGCCGTTCGTGCGACGGTCGCAGCCCCGCTCGAGGGGATAATTGTGGCGATCGAAGAGGTGAAACCGGCGAACTATATGCGCGGCCGGGTCTCCAGGGCACCCGGCAAGGCCCTCCCGACTCCAGCCGAGATCGTCAAGGCGTTCCTTTCGGCGATGGAAAGACGCGACCTAGCGGCCGCCAGGACGTTCCTCGCCGACGATTTCCAGATGATCTTTCCCGGCAACGCGGAATTCAACGCGCTGGAAGAGCTGGTCGCCTGGAGTCGCCCCCGCTACCGTTTCGTGAAGAAGAGCTACGAAGCCTTCGATGAATGTTTCGGCGAGACGGGAACGGTCGTCTATTGCTTCGGCACGCTTTCCGGCGAATGGCCGGACGGCAAGCCCTTCGAAGGCATCCGCTTCATCGACCGCTTCTCAGTCGAAAACGGCAAGTTGCTGGACCAGAGAGTCTGGAACGACTTGCGGGCCTCGGAAGCATAGAGCCTCGACCGGCAGGTCCACATAGGGATACCGTAGCGCTCCGAACCGCACCGAGTGAAGGTCACACCGGCAGAAGCGACGGGACCGGGAATGCCCGGTCCCGCCTGCATTGCTTACGCTCCCAGCGGGTAGATTATCTTGGCATGGCTGACGTCCTTCGGCGCCACCGCGACGATCTTGCCGCCCTGTATCTGGGCGAGCATAGGCGGTGGCAGCGTATTGTCGTGGAAATGCGCGCCGCTCTGATCGAACTTGATCGGGCCGTAGAAGGTGTGGATGTCGGTCTCGCCGATGATTTTGGCAAGTTGCGCCCGGTCATCCTCCGACAGGCCAGGACCCTTGCCGAGCTTCTTCAGGGCTAGCTGAAGCACCTCGCCCGACACTGCGCAGCCGGCACCGGTATAGTCGGCGTCGACTTTGTACTTCGCCTTGTAATTGTCGGCGAATTCCTGCGCCGTGCCGAAGACGTCGTCCTTGTAGGGGAAGCTCGGATCCCAGTCTATGATGCCGAGCACGCCGTCCGCGTCCTTGCCGAGCGCTTCGACGAAGGCCGGTTCGGTGACGCCGTAATGCTGGATGAGCGCCTTCGGCATGTAGTTCTGCGCCTTCAGCGTCTTCACCACGTTGATGAGGATCGTGTCATGGCCACCGACCGCGATGATGTCGGGCTTGTCGGCGATGACCGCGCTGATGACCGGGCTCAGATCGGCCGTAGGCGGGAACAGCGTATTGGTGGTGATCTTCAGCCCGGCTTCCTTGGCGCCCGCGGCGAAGCCGGCCGCCGCATCCTTGGAGAACGGCTCGTTGGCGCCGATGATCGCCGCCGAGGTCGGTTTCGGCGTACCCGTCTCGACGATGAATTTGAGCGCCTTGTCGGCCGTGAGGTCGACGGAGGGGATGATGCCGAAGGTGAATTGCGGCTGCGGCGTCCAGTTGCCCGGCGATTCCGCCGAACCGGCGATGCAGGGCACCTTGTACTTTGCGCAGATCGGGTTGATCGCAAGCTGCACGCCGCTCGTATAGGAGCCGAAGATGGCGTCGACCTTTTCCTCGTTGATGAGCCGGCTCGCGGCTTGCGCACCTGCCGCCGGCTGGCTGCGCGAATCCTGCGAGATCATGCGGACGGGATATTTCTTGCCGCCCACCTCGATGCCGCCGGCTTTGTTGACCGTATCGACCCAGAACTCATAGCCGCGTTGGGCGAGGTGCCCGCCGGAAGAGTCGTCGCCCGAAAGCTCCAGCACCGCGCCGATCTTATACTCCGTGCCGGCCTCCGCCGCCCGTGCAGGCACCGTCAGCCGGCCGCGCCCCAGCACGGCTCCTCCCGCCGCCGCGCCTGCCAGGCTGAGGACAGTCCGGCGTGTGATTCCTTTATTGCTCATTCCATTTCTCCTTCCCTATGTTGTGTCGTGTTGGGACCCTCCTCCGCCGCGGCACCGAGATAGATTTCCATCAACTGCCGCCCGTTAGCAATATCTTCCGGCCTTCCGGCGAAGCGATTGCGGCCGCCGACGAGGACATAGATGCGATCGGCGACGCGCAGAGCCTCGCGGATGTTCTGCTCGACCATGAGCACGCCGACTCCACGCCCGGCGAGCGCCGCTACCCTGTCGAGCGCTTCGGCGGCGAGCTTCGGCGACAGGCCGGCGGAGGGCTCGTCGAACAGGATGAAGCGCGGCTTGACGATCAGCGCGCGGGCGATAGCCAGCATCATCTGCTCGCCGCCGCTCAAGTTTCCGGCCATGACCGACATGCGCTCGCCGAGCCGGGGAAATTCGGCGACGAGTTCGCCTATCCGCTCTTCCAGTTGATGGCGGTCGGTCAGCGTATGGCCGCCGACGCGGAGGTTTTCCCGCACAGACAATTGCGGGAAGATGCCGCCTCCTTGCGGCATCAGCGCCAGGCCGCTCTTCAGGACTGCATGCGCCGGCCGGCCGGTCAGCTTCTCGCCGTCGAGATCGACTTCGCCCGCCCACACATCGACCGTGCCGGCGATAGCGCCGAGCAGCGTGCTCTTGCCGCATCCGTTCGGCCCGAAGATGCAGGTGACCTCGCCATCGCCCGCCTCGACCGAAACACCGTGGAGGATTTCCACCGCGCCGTAGCCGGCAACGACATCGCTGGCGGTAAGGCGCGTCATGCCGCCGGCCGCCCGAGATAGGCGTCGATCACGACTTCGTTGCTGGCGACCTCCTCGAAGGTACCCTCGAAGACGATCTCGCCCGCATCCATGACGATGATCCGTTCGCACACGCTCCTGACCAGTTCCATGTCGTGCTCGATGATGAGGAAGGTCTTGCCTTTTTCCTGCAGGGCACGCACCCGCGCGAGGATGATCTGGCGCAGGCGCGGATTGACGCCCGCCGTCACCTCGTCGAGCAGGATGATCTCGGCGTCGCGCATCTGCACGCGGCCGAATTCCAGCAGCCGAAGCTGCCCGCCCGAGAGGGTGCCGGCGAGATCGTCAGCGACATGCGTGATCTCCAGCGCCTCCAGCACCTCGTCGGCCCGGCTCCGCGCATTCGACCAGTCGCCCTCAACCGCAGCCGCAAGCAAGTTCTCCCGCACCGTCATGTTGGTGAACGGCGTCGGGATCTGGAACGTACGGCCAAGCCCCATCCGCGCGATCCTGTAGGCCGGCATGCGCGTCACGTCCCGGCCGCTGAGCCTGATCGTGCCGCCCGTCGGCGCGATAGTCCCCGAAAGCAGGCTGAAGAGCGTGCTCTTGCCGCTGCCGTTCGGGCCGATGATGCCGACGATTTCGGCGGGCTGGACCTCGAAGCTCACCCCCGCGACGGCGCGGATGCCGCCGAAGAAACGGCACAGGTCCTTCACTTGGAGCGCGCTCACGGCCGGCCTCCCGGGGGAGCATCACCAACCGAAGCGCCTTCGGGGCGCAGCAATTTACGCACCAGCTTCATGCCGCGGGCGCGCGGAACAAGGCCGATGAGCCCATCGGGCAGGAACAGGATGATGAGCGCCAGAAGCGCGCCGATCATGGCGATATAGCTTGTCGAGCCGCCATATTCGGCGCCGAGCCACGTGCTCGCCAGAAAGAGCACGAAGGCGCCGAGCGCGGGTCCCCACAGATGGCCGAGCCCGCCGATCAGCACCATCACCACCATCTGGTCGGTGACCTCGCCGGAAAGCACGCTCTGCGGATTGATGAAGGTGATCCAGTAGGCATTGATGCCGCCAAGCACGGCAGGCAGGGCCGCGCTCAGCATGAAGGCCTGCAGCTTGACCGCGGTCGTATTGATGCCGAGGCTCTGTGCCGCCGCCTCGTTGTCGCGCACCGCCTTCACCTTGTAGCCGAAACGCGAACGCTCGAAGAGCAGGAAGACGAGAAGATAGATGAAGACCGTCGCGATCAGCATCGCGTAGTAGAAGAACCACGTGCTCGGATTGCCGGGCGTGGAAAGGCCGAAGGAGCCGCCGGTGAAATCGAGCGTGTTCGTGAGTTGCGCCAGCGCCTCGGCAAGCGCCCAGGTGGCGATGGCGAAATAGGCGCCGCGAAGCCGGAGCGTCGGCCAGCCGACCACGAGCGCGAAAAGGCCTGCGACGACGGCGCCGACCGGCAACGTCAGGAAGAAATTCCAGTCATAGCCCGGCTGCATCAGGATCGCGGTCGCATAGGCCCCGATGCCGAAGAAGGCGACATGGCCGAAGCTGATGTAGCCCGCATAGCCGCCGATGATGTTCCATGACGCCGCAAGACCCGCCCACATGGCGACGCCGGTCCACACCCGGATCCAGTAGTCGTCCGTCCACATCGGCAAGGTGCCGAAGACGAGTGCGAGGACGATGAGAGGAAGCGCGGCCAGGACCGCCGGGCGCGCGGGTTTCGCCTCCCGCCCCGTCACGCGGCAAGTCCCCGGCGCAGTACACCTTGCGGTGATACGAGCAGCACGACGAAAAGGACGCCGAAGACGATCGCGAGCGTATAGTCCGCGCCGATATAGACCGTCACCAGCGCCTGAAGCATGCCGAGGAACAGCCCGGCGACGAGCACGCCGCCGATCGAGCCGAGACCGGCCATCACCACCACGAAGAAGGCGAGCAGCGAATATTGCGGTCCGACCTGCGCCGTGAAGGTGTAGATCGCGCCGATGAGCACGCCGGCCATCGCGGTAAGGCCCGCATAGATCGCGTAGACGATGGTGCTAAGCCGCTTCACGTCGATGCCCATCAGGCTGGCGTTTCGCTTGTTCTGTGCCGCCGCGCGCACGGCGAGCCCTGTGCGGGTGAAGAACAGGAAACCCATGAAAAGCGCCGTCGTGACGATGGCGAACAGGAAGCCCGCAAGCCTCAGCCAGGGCATGTGGACGCCCCCGATCGTCAGCGTGCCGCCGACGAGGCTCGTCTGCACCGTGCGCGGGTCGAAGCCGACCGTGGTCAGCATCGTGCCGCGCGCCAGCATGGCGATGCCGAAAGTGAAGGCGAGCGCCATCAGCGCCGGCCGCGCGTAGCGGCTGGTGCGCACGCGATAGATCAGCGGCGCGACCAGCGACCCGATGAAGGCGAATATGACGAAGACGGCCGGAAGGAAGACGATCGGGTCGATGCCGAGCCAGGTCTGCGCGGCGACGCCCGCAAAGCCGCCGAGCACCACCCATTCCCCGACCGCAAAATCGACGACATCGAGGATGCCGAAGGCAAGCGAGAAACCGATGCTGATCGCAACATAGAGCCCGCCGACAAGGAGCCCGTCTATAACGGTCTGGATCAGAAGCTGCATCGCACGCACCATAGCACAGCGACGCCATCGGACAATTCCGGATCGTAACGTTTCAGTGGAAGATGAGCTCCGCCACAGATCCGGGCCTTCAGACCGCTGCCCGGATGCCGGCCGTTATGGTCGGCGGCGCGTTGTTCAGCGTCTCCAACGCGAAACCGGCCGCCTTCTTGTAGCCGGTCATGAACCGCGCGCGTTCCTCGGCCGGAACGACCGTGTCGATATCGTCGAATTTCCCGCCGCAGCGTTCGTCGACCATATTGAGTAAGCCGAACGGCCCCGCCCCGCGATTGCGCAGCACGAGCTCCGACATCGGTCCGCACAGCTTTATATCGTATGCCTTCAGTGCGTCTGGGGTCGGCCCGTGTTTCACGATCGCCGCGCCCAGCACCCGCGCATCGACGATCGCCTGGCTCGCCCCGTTCGATCCGGTCGGGTACATCACATGCGCGGCGTCGCCGAGGAGCACGGCCCTGCCATCCCGCCAGGTCGGGATCGGATCGCGGTCGATCATCGGATTTTCGTAGGCCACCTCCGCGCGCCGGATCAGCGCCGGAACGTCCAGCCAATCATACGTCCATCCCTCGAAATGTCGGACAAAACTGTCGATCGTCACCGGCTTGAACCAGCCGTGCTTCTGCCAGCCTTCGGAAGGATCGACCGTTACCTCAGCGATCCAGTTGATGGTTGCGAGGCCCGTCTCCGGATCGGCCGGCGAGATCGGGTAGAAGACAAGCCGCTGCCGGTGGGTGCCAAGCCCGACGAAGGAAGCGCCGGTACGGATCGGCACGCCCGGGCTGATGCCGCGCCACATGATCGCCCCGCCCCAGCGGATCGGCGGTTGGCCGGGATGCATCTGGGTCCTGACAGCGGAATGCAGGCCGTCAGCCCCGATCAGCAGCGCGCCCGTCTCCTCCGACGAAATACCGTCGGCGCTCTCTACGATTGCGGTGACGGTCCCGTCCGCATTGTTGCGGTAGCCGGTGACGCGATGGCCGGACCGCACCGCATCCGCGCCGATGCGCTCCAGAACCTTCTCGTAGAGCAGCATCTGGAGCCGACCGCGATGCGCCGAATATTGCGGCCATTTATAGCCGGCCTCAAGGCCGCGCGGCTCGGCATAGATGTCGTTGCCGTTCAGGCCGACCAGCGCCCATTCCTTCGCCGGCAGACCGATCAGGTCGAGGTCCGCGGCGACGATGCCGAGGTCGAAAAGCTCGCGCACCGCGTTGGGCTGCAGATTGATGCCGACGCCGAGTGGCCGCAACTGCCGCACGCCCTCGAACACGATGCTAGGCACACCGATCTGATGAAGCGTCAGCGCCATGGCAAGGCCGCCAATACCGCCGCCGGCGATCATGACCGGAAGTTGCGCCATCCGCGTTTCCTTCATCTTCACCCGCTACATGCCGGACAATAAAGTCTCGGGCAAGGTGGTCTATGCTTCCTTCGCCGAAGCGCCAAGCCGCACTATCCATGGCGCATCCGCGATGCGTTGAGGTTCCCTCCACAAGCTATTGAACGCAATAGATGATCGAAAACCGGATACACCGGTTTCATACGGCCATGGCCTCGACATCCTCCCTCCCCGGGAGTATCGACGTTCATATGGAAACCCCACAGGGCGGAGAAGATCGCGATGCTTATTTCCCAGATAGCGGCGCCGGATGGAAAGACGGTCGTCGTGGTTCGCGAGGACGGTCAGACCCGTGCTGTGAAGGGCGCTGTCGGCGTCTATGAACTGGCAATGGAGGCCGCGCGGGCGGGAAAGCCTCTGGCTGCACTGATCGCCGGCCTCGGTCTCGGCGAGAGGGTGGACCTCGAAGTCGCCCATAAGGAAGGCCGGGTACTCCTCCCGGTCACCCATCCCGACCCGGCGCACATGCATCTGACTGGTACCGGGCTCACCCATCTCGGCTCTGCCGCCACTCGCGATGCCATGCATGCCGCGACCGCGCAGAAGGAAGAGGCTCTCACTGATTCCATGAAGATGTTCCGCATGGGCATCGAGGGCGGCAAGCCCGTGGCAGGCGAAGTCGGCATCCAGCCGGAATGGTTCTACAAGGGCAACGGCGCGGTCGCGACGGCGCCCGGCGCGCCGCTCCTCTCGCCCGATTTCGCGCTCGACGGCGGCGAGGAACCGGAGATCGCCGGCATCTATGTCATCGGCGACGGCGGCACGCCGTTCCGTATCGGCTTCGCGCTCTCCAACGAATTCTCCGACCACGTCACCGAGCGGCAGAACTATCTCTATCTCGCCCATTCCAAGCTGCGCCCCGCTTCCTTCGGCCCGGAAATCCTGGTCGGCGGACTTCCGGCCGGCATAAGGGGCACGTCCCGTATCCGCCGCGCCGGCAAGGTCCTCTGGGAGAAGCCGTTCCTTTCCGGCGAAGGGAACATGTCGCACACCATCGCCAATCTGGAACACCACCATTTCAAATATGGCCTGTTTCGTCAGCCGGGCGATCTCCATGTCCATATGTTCGGAACCGCGACACTCTCATTCGCCGACAAGATCCGCGTCGAACCCGGCGACGTGATGGAGATCGAGGCCCCGGAATTCGGCCTGCCCCTCAGGAATCCGCTGGCGATCGCGAAGCCGGCCGCGCCGGGCGCGGTACGTGTAAGGATGCTTTGAAAAGGGAGTAGGAACAACTCCTGGAGATAGGACCGATGGCCGCCATACCGCACAAAATCGCCATCGTCGGCGTCGGCAAGATCGCGCACGACCAGCACGTGCCCTCCATCGCGGGCAATCCCGATTTCGAGCTTGTCGCGACGGTCAGCCGTCATGGTTCGGTCGACGGCGTCGAGGCCTTTACCGACCTTGGCACGATGCTGGCAAAGCGGCCGGATATCGGCGCGGTCGCGCTCTGCATGCCGCCGCAGGCACGCTTTTCCTACGCGGTGGAAGCACTTGCCGCCCGCCGCCACGTCCTGCTCGAAAAGCCGCCCGGCGCGACGCTGAGCGAGGTCCATGAACTGGAGCGTCTTGCCGCACAACGTGGCCGCACGCTCTTCGCGACATGGCATTCGCGTTTCGCCGTCGCTGTCCCCGCGGCGAAGGCGTGGCTCGCCGACAGGAAGACCGAGCGGCTGGCCATCACCTGGAAAGAGGACGTGCGGCGCTGGCATCCCGGACAGGAATGGATATGGGAACCGGGCGGGCTCGGCGTCTTCGATCCCGGCATCAACGCGCTTTCCATCCTGACGGCGATCTATCCGCGCCCGCTCCATCTCGTGTCCGCCGACCTCTCTTTCCCGAAGAATCGCGGCACGCCGATCGCCGCCTCGCTACGCTTCGCCGACCCGGAAGGCGCGGAAGTGACCGCCGAATTCGATTGGCGGCAGGAAGGCCCGCAGACCTGGGACATCGAAGCCGATACCGGCGCCGGCCATATGAAGCTGTCCGCCGGCGGCGCCTCGCTCGCCATCGACGGCAAGAAGGTGGAGCAGGCGCCTGATCGCGAATACGCCGGCATCTACCGCCGTTTCGCCGAACTGATCCGTACAGACAGGAGCGATGTCGACCTCACCCCGATGGTCCACGTCGCCGATGCGTTCACGCTCGGCCGGCGGATCGCGGTGGAACCGTTCGAGTTCTGACAACTCCCGCGCCTGGCGCACTCACGGGAACAGATGCGTCCGGATCATGGCGATCGTCGGCTCGCTCCTCTCGCCGAGCGAGGCCCAGCCATCCTCGATCACCGTCGTCATCGCATCGGCCGCGGCCTTGGGGTCGCGTGCCCTGATTGCGTCGGTGATGGCGCAATGGTGGCGATGGCTGCGATGCAGGGTTTCGAGACTGTCGCTCGGCGCGCTCAAGCGGAAGGCGGCGGCGAGCGCCGCACCGATCAACGCGCCGATAGAGCGCATCATGAGGTTACCCGACGCGTCGAGCACGAGCAGATGGAACGACAGGTCGGCATCGGTGAAGAGCTGCCGGTCGAAGCCGGCATTCAGCATCCCCGTGGTCATCTCTTCCATCCGGACGAGATGATCGTCCGTCCTTCTCAGCGCCGCCAGCGCCGCCGCCGTCGGCTCGATCGCCTGGCGCATCTCGAAGAGCCGGCCGATGAACCGCCTGTCGACGCCGACTTCCAGCCGCCAGCCGAGCAATTCCTCGTCGAGGAAATTCCAGCTCTCCTCGCTGCGCACCCAGTATCCGACCTTCGTGCGCGCGGCGACCATGCCCTTCGCCTCGAGCGTCTTCAGCGCCTCGCGGAGCGATGTGTTGGAGACACCGAAGCGGCGCATCAGCACTTCCTTGCCGGGAAGCGTCTGCCCGACCGGGAATTCGCCGGCAACGATGCCGATACCGAGCCCCCTCAGCGTGGCGGAAAAGGCACCGCGCGGCGACGGGCGCCGGTCTTCCGGCGCGGAAACGATCCGCTCAGAAAGAGGCTTCATTTCGCGCGTGGTTCCCTCCCGGACCTCCCTCTATTGTACTGCCGGAGCCTTGTCGCCTGTCGCGAGCGCACTGCGCGCCCGTGCCGCGGCCCGCGCGTTGCGGTACTTGACGAGTTGCTGATCCGCCAGCACACCGACGAGAATGACCGCGCCCATCACGGCGAAGTTCAATGAACTCGGGATACCGAGAAGATTGACGAGGTTCTGCAGCACCTGCAGCAATATCGTGCCCAGCACGATACCGAAGACGGACCCCTCGCCGCCACGCAGCGAGCATCCGCCGAGCACCGCCGCTGCGATCGCGTAAAGCTCATAGAAGGTGCCATGGGAAGCGGGCGAGATCGAACGCGTATACATGGCGAAATAGATCGCCGACAGGCCCGACAGCGCACCGAGGATGATATAGGTGGCGGCAATCACCCGCTCGCTTCGGATACCCGAATAGCGCGCCGCCTCCTCGTTACGGCCGACCGCTAAAAGGTACCGCCCGAAGACGGAGCGGTGCAGCACCACGCCCATCACGATCGCCACAAGCACGAAAGCGACGAAGGTCAGCGGAACGCCGTAGACACGGCCCGTCGTCAGCCATTCGAGCGTCGGGAAGCTTTGGCCGAACGCGAAGCCGGCCGTACCGTCATCCGTGTACCAGCGCGCGATGCCGCGATAGAGCAGGAGCCCGCAAAGCGTTACGATGAAGGGCTGCATCTTCAGTTTCGTGATGAGAAAGCCGTGAATCCAGCCGAGTACCGTCCCGGCGAGCACGATGACCAGCACGGCCAGCGCCCAGTTCATCTGATAGGTCGTCAGAAGGTCGATGAAGATCACGCCGAGCAGTGCCAGGATCGAGCCGACCGAGAGGTCGATGCCACTCGTGATGATGACGAAGCCCTGACCAACGGAGATCAGGCCGAAGAGCCCGACGAGGTTCGCGGTGTTGGAAAGATTGATCGGCGAGATGAAACGCGGATTGAGAAACGCCACGATGCCGGCGACGACGATCAGGAGGATCAGAAGACCGAGGTCCTTTTTCAGCATGGCGGCTCCTTCAATGGGCGGTGCTGGAAGTGGCGGGTGCGGCGTGGCCGACGGCAAGCTGCATCACCGCTTCCTCGCTGAAGCGGTCGCGCGAAAGGATGCCGGCGATCGCACCCTCGTGCATCACGGCCATGCGGTCGCTGACGCCGACCACCTCCTCCATGTCGCTTGAGATCATCAGCACCCCGACGCCGTTGTCGGCAAGGCCTCGCATCAGCGCATAGATCTCGTTCTTGGAGCCGACATCGATGCCTCGCGTCGGCTCGTCGAAGATGAGGACACGCGGTTTCATCGATAGCCATTTGCCGAGCACCACCTTCTGCTGGTTGCCGCCCGAAAGGCTGCCGGCCAGCGTCGAAACGTCGGGAGCCTTGATGCGGAGCGCCCGGCATTGCTGCGCGGCGTTCTTCTCTTCGAGCGCGGTGCTCACGAAGCCGGAAGGCGCGAAGGCGCGGATATTGGCGAGCGAGATGTTTGCGGTGATCGTATCTTCGAGGATGAGCGCGGATTGCTTGCGGTCCTCGGGAATGAGGTAGATCCCCTCGGCGATCGCCTCGCTCGGCGAGTTCACCACAATTTCGCGGCCTTCGAGCCGAACCGTCCCGCCGAGCGGCCGGTCGATGCCGAAAAGGGTGCGCGCAAGTTCGGTCCGCCCGGCACCGATCAGCCCCGCGAGGCCGAGGATTTCGCCACGATGCAGCGCGAGATCGACCGTGCTGTCAGGAAAGGCGGAGGTGCGGAGGCCGGCAAGCTCCAGCATCGCCTCGCCGGGCGGCGCGGCCGGCGGCGTATAGAGAGCTTTCAGATCACGACCGATCATGAGGCGTATCATGGCATCATGGGTAATCGCCCCGCCTTCCAGCCGGCCGCTAATTCTGCCGTCACGCAGCACGACCACGCGGTCCGCGCATTCCTCCACCTCGTTCAGCCGGTGCGAGATGAAGATGATCGCGACCCCGTTCTTTCTCAGTTCATCGATCACGGAGAGCAGCCGGCGCGTCTCCGATACGGTGAGACTGGAGGTCGGCTCGTCCATGATGACGACCCGCGCATCGAGCGAAAGCGCCTTGATGATCTCCAGAAGCTGTCGCTGCGCGATCGACAGTTCGGCAACGGGCGTGTTGGGTGAGAAATCGACGCCGAGCCGGTCCATCAGAGGCTGCACGGCGGCGGCAAGCCGCTTGCGGTCCACCAGTTTTAGAAACGGCGTCCGCGGCTCCCGGCCGATGAAGACGTTAGCCGCCGCATCCAGATTGTCGAACAGATTGAGTTCCTGGTGCACGAAGGCGATACCGGCAGCGCTCGCCTCCTTCACCGTCAGTGCCTTGCGGCTTTCCCCGTCGATGCGGATCGTACCGGTCGTCGCCTCCGCCACGCCGCCGAGGATTTTCATCAGGGTGGACTTGCCGGCGCCGTTCTCGCCGATGAGGCCGATCACCTCGCCCGGCGCCACCGAAAGGCTCACATCCGAAAGCGCCAGCACGCCCGGATAGGTTTTGCTGATTCCTGCCAGTTCGAGGAACGGCTCCAAGTCGACCCCTCCCGCATCGCGGATAGTTTGCGCCGGCGGAGAAACCCGCCGGCGCTCCACATCCATCTATACCGCGTCAGCCCTTGCCTTGCAGCTTGGCGAGTTCCTTGGCGTATTCGTCGACACTCGACTTGTCGACGACCTTGGTCGGAATGATGATGAGGCCGTCGGCGGGGATGAAGGACTTGTCGCCCTCGAGGATCTTGGCCATGTCCTTCATGCCTTCATAACCCCACAGGAAGGGCTGCTGGACGACGGTGCCGGCGACCGTCCCTTCCTTGATGCCACCGAGCGTGATCGGATCGTCATCGAAGCCGGTGACGGTGATCTTGCCCAGCTGGCCGGCCTCCTTAAGCGCTTGGTAGATTTGCGGGATGTTGTAGGAATAGATGCCGAGCATGCAGTTGACGTCGGGATGCGCCGTCAGCGTGTCCTCGACATTGCGCTTGGCGCGCGCCATGTCGATGTCGTCGGCGCGCACATCCACGATCTGGATTTTCGTGCCCTCGATAACGTCCTTGATGCCCTGAATGCGCTCGCGGGCGTTATCGGCACCCGGCAGGCCGACAAAGGCCATGCACTTGCCGCCGTCCGGCAGCGCCTTCTTGAGGATTTCGCCGACCTGCTTGCCGGCCGCGACATTGCTCGATCCGATATAGGCTACTCGGCCGCTCTTCGGCGCGTCGCTGTCGGTAGTGAGAAGCAGCGTCTCCTTGGCGATCTTGGCGAGCGCCTCCGTCTCCGTCTTCGGATCGACGGCACTCACCATGATGCCGGAAACGCCGGCAGCGACGAGATCGTCCATCAACCGCTGCTGGATCGCGGCCGACGACTGCGACGGGTATTTAAACTGCATCTCGTAGTTCGGAAGTTCCGCGTTTGCCTTCTTCACGCCGGCCTCGGCCGCCTTCCAGAAATCCGATGCGCCGTTGGCGACGAAGACGAGTGTCTTCTTGTCGGCAGCGTGCGCGGTGATCGATGACAAAGCGAGAGCGACGGCCGCTCCCATCAGGGCGATATTTTTCATGCTGTTCCTCCTTGCGCGACGGCTGCGGGGCGCAGCCTCACTCCTCCACGCGCCCGCCGACAGAGGCCATGCCGGCCATCCTCGGAACGCGATGCTGGAACTAAGCACGGCCGATTAATACGATCAATAGCAATTGATACGATTATTAGGCCTCTACCCACCCTTTCGGTCGGTTGGCTGCACGGCGGTTGACCGCTTCGGCCACATCTTTCCATTCCGTTAAAAAAAGCCGGCATCAGCGGATGGTATTTACTTTCCGTTAACCATGCCGCGCATAGCGTTAACAAATCAGTAAGGACCGTCTCGTGAACAATATCGCACCGTTCAAGAATACCCGTTCCGCGTCTGTCGCAAGGAAGCAGATCCGCTTCAACGCGCGCTCTTTCGTGGCCTTTGCGCTCGCGCCTGAGGCACCATTGTCGGATTGGTTCGACGGGCTCGACCAATGGACGGAGAATTCCCCAGGCTTCTTCGCCGGCCGCCCTGTGATCCTCAACCTTAACCATATCACGCTCGACACCGAGGAGATCATCGATCTCGTCGACGGGCTTGCCGACCGCGGCATCCGCGTCTGCGCGATCGAGGCAAACGGTATCGAGGACCTCGGGCTTGACCTGCCTCCCCTCCTGACCGGCGCCCGCACGATCGCGGTCGAGGACAGGGAACCGGAACGCCGGCAGGCGGAAACGGCGAACACTCCGGCAAATGCCCCGGCAAACACCAATGAACAGGCCGCGCCCGTGCGCGCCGTCGAGGCGAAGACCCTCATCATCGACACGCCGATCCGCTCGGGCCAGTCGATCTTCCACCCGCATGGCGACGTGATCGTGCTCGGTTCGGTCGGCTCGGGTTCCGAGATCATCGCCGGCGGTTCCGTCCATATCTACGGGACGTTGCGCGGCCGCGCCTTTGCCGGCGTGCTCGGCAATCCGGACGCGCGCATCTTCTGCCGGAAGAACGAGGCCGAGCTTCTGGCGGTGGACGGATGGTATCGCACCGCCGACGACATGGAGCCGTCGTCGCGCGGCAGGGCCATTCAGGCCCATCTCGACAATGAAGTGATCTGGGTTTCGGCACTCGACTGAAATGGCGTTCAACAAACAAATGCGGAGAGAAAACATGGGTAAGGTGGTGGTCGTCACATCCGGCAAGGGGGGCGTAGGCAAGACAACGTCGACCGCAGCCCTCGGGGCGGCGCTGGCGCAGACCGGCAAGCGCGTCGCGCTGGTCGATTTCGACGTCGGCCTGCGCAATCTCGATCTCATCATGGGTGCGGAACGCCGCGTGGTCTTCGACCTCGTCAATGTCACGCAGGGCGTTGCCAAGCTCCAGCAGGCGCTGATCCGCGACAAGCGCGTGGATACGCTTTTCCTGCTGCCGGCCTCGCAGACCCGTGACAAGGACGCGCTGACCGAGGAAGGCGTCGCCGAGGTGATCGGCGCGCTGCGCGAGAAGTTCGACTACGTCTTCTGCGACAGCCCGGCAGGCATCGAACGCGGCGCCCAGCTTGCCATGCGCCATGCCGACGACGCCGTCATCGTCACCAATCCGGAAGTCAGCTCGGTGCGCGATTCCGACCGCATCATCGGCCTGCTCGATTCGAGGACACTCAAGGCCGAGCGCGGCGAAACCGTCAACAAGCACGTCCTCGTGACCCGCTTCGACGCCGCCCGCGCCGCGCGCGGCGAGATGCTCAGCATCAACGACGTGCTGGAGATCCTCTCAACGCCGCTTTTGGGCATCATCCCGGAGAACCAGGGCGTGCTGCGGGCCTCCAACGTAGGCTCGCCGGTGACGCTCAGCGAACCGGGAAACGCCGCCGCCCGCGCCTATATGGACGCAGCCAAGCGGCTGGAAGGCGAGGATTTGCCGGTCGTGCTCCCCTTCCAGCGTCAAGGCTTCTTCGACCGGTTGTTCGGAAGGAGAGCGGCATGACCCTTTTCGATCTCTTCAAGCGGCGCGGCAGCGCGCCGGTCGCCCGCGAGCGCCTGCAGGTGCTGCTCGCCTACGAACGCAAGAACCGTGGCCAGCCCGATCTCGTCGCAATCCTGCGCGAGGAGATCATGGCTGTGATCGCCAAGCACGTGCAGGTCGGACAGGACGACGTGCAGATCGCCATGGATCGTGGGGATACGATGTCGACACTGGAGATCGACGTCCAGATCCCCAACGGTGGCCTCATCGCCGCGTAGAAAATCTGCCATTATCGGAAGGGGACGAGCGGCGGGTCGAAAGGCCTGCCGCTTCTGTTCGCATGCATCGCTCTTGCAAGGCTTTGCGCGATCTGAAATCAAGCAGACTGCGAAACCGGAGAAATCGACATGAGCGGAGAGAGGATCGCGATCGTAAGCGGCGCGGCGCGCGGCATCGGACTTGCGGTGGCGAAGCGGCTGGCGGCGAAGGGAGACCGGATCGTCGGCATCGACCTTCAGGAAGAACTGCTGAAGAAATCCATGGCTTCGATCGGCGACGAAAAGAAGGCGCTCGCCATCGCTGCCGATATCTCCCGGCCCGAAGAGGTCGAGAAGGCTTTCGCTAAGATCCTCGCCGAGTTCGGCAGGCCCGACGTTCTGGTCAACTGCGCCGGCATCACCGGCAAGACGGGCATGCCGACGCATGAGGTCGATCTCGAGGATTTCGACCGCGTCTACCGTATCAATCTTTACGCCGCCTTCCTGCTCACCCGCGCGGCGGTAAAGGCCATGCTGCCCACCGGCAAGGGCCGTATCCTGCATGTCGCCTCTATCGCCGGCAAGGAAGGCAACGCCGGCATGCTCGCCTATTCGGCGACGAAGGCCGGCCTGATCGGCATGGTGAAAAGCGCCGGCAAGGACTATGCCGAGACAGGCATTACCATCAACGCACTGGCGCCGGCGGTGATCCGCACCGACATGGTCGCGGCGATGCCGGAGCATCAGGTCAAGTACATGACCGACAAGATCCCGATGAAACGTACGGGTGAACTCGAAGAGGCCGCCGCGATGATCGACTTCATCGTCTCGCCGGAATGCTCCTTCACCACCGGCTTCACCTTCGATCTGACCGGCGGCCGCGCGACCTACTGATCCTGTGTTCGAAGGACCCACCCGGTCGGCTTTCAGAAGCGCTTCCAGATCGCAACGAACCCGCCCCGCTCCCGAAGCGCATTCGCGCCCGCGAGCGTGGCGATGCCGCCAACCTGCAATGACCAGTTTTCGGTGAAATCCCACACGGTGCTCAGGGCAGCCTTGTACTCCCAGCCGGAAGCGTAGAATCCTTCTCCACGGATGAACGCGAAGGTACTGAACATCCGCGCCATGACCATGGTGTCCGGACGCGGCCGCACACCCAGCGTCACGTCGGAATGGACCTCGTCCGGCAAGACGCCGCCGCCGAAGCGATACGCGAACTCGGTGTCGATGAAGGCCGGCCATGCGCCCAGCCAGTAGGAATGCCCATAAAGCAGCCGGATCTCGGTCTGGACATGCATACCGGTCAACAGGGGACCGCCCGGGACGCGGACCATGGGCTGCAACGAGAACACCGTGTCGCCGCTCGACCATAGCCCGATCCGCATACCGAAAGAGCTGTCGCCGAAGCCGGTGTAGCGCAGGTCGTAAGGCTTTGCGACGCGGACCGAGCGAAGCGCCGGCTGGAGCACAAGCGTGAACCGATCCGTCAGCCCGTATTCAAGCCATGCGTCGGCATCGAACCTGTTGTAGCGCGGAATGCTGAACGGACGGCCGGCGGCGTCGAAGACCTTGTCGCCCGACAGCATGGTAGTGGAAAGAATGAGCAGCCCGTGCCCCTTCTCCTGCAGCCACGCGCCGGCATGAGCCGAACCTCGGAATGCCGTCAGGGAAATTGCTGCAAGGAAAAAAAGGAAAGCTGCCTTGAACAGGGGCCGCACGGCGACCCCTCAATCCGGCGGGATCATACTCCCGGCGGCAACGGTCCCGCGACGACAGAAAACCGGCACAATACGCATCAAGCACCCCTCCCCTAACACATTCCGGCATTGAAACGTCATGAGCGGCGGCAATCAACCGGTACCAATGGCGAACATGCTCTTTGACCCTCGGCAAGCCGCCGTGAAAGCGATTCCGGAACAATGTTTTGGGGCACTTCGGTGAATCATTTTCCGAACATCTTCGCGTGAAAGCTGAGGCGGCAGTGCGTCCTTCGAGGCCCGCTTCGCTCGCACCTCAGGATGAGGACCGTGGGGGCCGGCTTCTCTCAACCTAAGACATTCACGAAGCTGATCGAACACACACCCTGATCGGACTGGCGCCAGCCTCCCTCATCCTGAGGCGCTTTGCGCAGCAAAGCCTCGAAGGACGCACCATCTGTCTCTCAAAGCTTGAGTCTCCTCAACCTCAGCGCGTTGCCGATGACCGACACGGACGAAAGGCTCATCGCCGCGGCGGCCAGCATCGGCGACAGCAGCGCACCGAAGAAGGGATAGAGCAGACCCGCCGCGACCGGCACGCCGAGCGCGTTGTAGACGAAGGCGAAGAACAGGTTCTGCTTGACGTTGCGGATCGTCGCCTCCGCCAGGGTGCGGGCGCGGACGATGCCGCCCAGATCGCCCTTCACCAGCGTGATGCCGGCGCTTTCCATGGCGACATCCGCGCCGGTGCCCATGGCGATGCCGACATCGGCCGAGGCCAGCGCCGGTGCGTCGTTGATCCCGTCGCCCGCCATGGCGACTTTCGCACCGGCCTTGCGCAACTGCTCGACCAGTTCCTTCTTGCCTTCCGGCAGGATGCCGGCGCGAACCTCGTCGATGCCGAGTTTCCCTGCCACGGCCTTCGCCGTGCGCTCATTGTCGCCCGTCGCCATGATGATGCGCATGCCGCTTCCATGCAGCGCACGGATGGCCTCGGCGCTGCCTTGCTTCAACGGGTCGGCGACGGCGATCACGCCGACCGCGCGCCCATCGATCCCGACGAACATCGCCGTCTTGCCCTCGCCTGAAAGCGCATCCGCACGCTCCGCAAGCTTCGATACGTCGACGCCAGCATCCTCCATCATCGCGCGGTTGCCGAGCACGACCGCTCGGCCGGCGATCTTGCCCTTCACCCCCTTGCCGGTAACGGCATCGAAGTCCGCCACGTCGCGGAGCGCAGCACCACGCGTCTGCGCGCCCTCGACGACCGCTTCTGCCAGCGGGTGTTCCGACGCTCGTTCGAGGCTCGCCGCCAACGACAGCAGTTCCTTCTCGTCGATCCCTTCGGCGACGACATCGGTAAGCTTCGGCTTGCCTTCCGTCAGTGTGCCGGTCTTGTCGACGATAAGCGTATCGATGCCCGCGAAGCGCTCCAGCGCCTCGGCGTCGCGCACCAGCACGCCGGCCTGCGCGCCGCGCCCTGTAGCCGTCATGATCGCCATCGGGGTCGCGAGGCCGAGCGCGCACGGACAGGCGATGATGAGCACCGACACCGCCGCTACGATCGCGTGGATCAACGCGGGAGCCGGCCCGAACCACGCCCATCCCGCGAAGGCGAGGATGGCGACGACCACAACGGCCGGCACGAACCAGGCCGACACGCGATCCGCCAGCGCCTGGATTGGCGCGCGGCTGCGCTGCGCCTTCGCCACCATCTCCACGATGCGCGACAGCATCGTGTCGGCGCCGACTTTCTCGGCGCGCATGACGAGAGCGCCGTTCCGGTTGAGCGTGCCGCCGGTAAGCGGATCGCCCACCGTCTTCTCGATCGGCACCGGTTCGCCCGAGATCATGGATTCGTCGACGGAAGAGCGGCCTTCCGTCACGATACCATCCACGGGCACGCTTTCACCGGGCCGGACGCGCAGGAGATCGCCGGCCTCGACCTCGTCCAGCGGCACGTCGCGCTCCTCGCCGTCCTTGACCAGCCGCGCCGTCTTCGGGGCGAGATCAAGCAGCGCGCGGATGGCGGAGCCGGTGCGCTCGCGCGCCCGAAGCTCCAGCACCTGCCCGAGGAAGATCAACGCGACGATGACGGCCGAGGCCTCAAAATAGACCGGCACCCCGCCGCCATGCCCACGCATGGAGTGCGGGAAGATGTCGGGGAAAAGCGTGGCCACCACGCTATAGCCATAGGCCGCGCCGACGCCGAGCGAGATCAGCGTCCACATATTCGGACTGCGGTTGAGGATCGACTGCCAGCCGCGCTCGAAGAACGGCGCCGCCGCCCAAAGCACCACCGGGGTTGCCAGAACAAGCTCGATCCAGACAGAAAGCCGCTCGCCGATCCAGTCGCGCAGCGGCAGGCCGACCATCGGCGCCATGGCAAGGATGAAAAGCGGCAGGGCAAGTGCCGCGCTGACCCGAAAGCGCCGGGTGAAATCGACAAGCTCCGGGTTCGGCCCCTCATCGCCGGTCGGCACGCCCATCGGCTCCAGCGCCATGCCGCAGATCGGGCAGGCGCCCGGCGCATCGCGGACGATCTCGGGATGCATCGGGCAGGTATATTGCGTGCCTTTCGGCATCGGCTCCGGCGCCGGGCGTTCGCCCAGATAGCGTTCGGGATCAGCCTCGAACTTGCCGCGGCATCCAGCCGAGCAGAAATGATAGGTATGGCCGCTGTGCTCCATGCTCGGCTTGCCGGCCTTCGGATCGACAACCATGCCACAGACGGGATCGCGGATCACGGCATCCTGGACAGCGCCATGCGCGCAATGATCATGATGATGGTGGGCGTGCTCGTTCATGTCGCTGGAATCTCCAATGTCGGAACAGACGTAGTCATTCCAGTCACTGGAAGGTCAAGGGCATGGTTTCTTTTCGCTCATGCCCGCATGCGCTGGCGCTGCCGGGCTCCTGTCCTCCGCCCCTGCACCCCCTCTGTCCTGCCGGACAGGGGGGTGTGCAGAGGCGTAGACCTTTCCGCGTTTGCTATCGCCATGCCAAACGGCCCGACAGCTTCTATAAGAGGGTGACGCGCGCCACACCCTCACCCGCCCCAGGTCCGACGGAGCACGCTCACCCAATTATCCCGGCAGATTTTTCGGATCGTCTCCTCGTCGTATCCGGCGGCGCGAAAAGCCTCGACCAGCTTCGGCAAGCCGGAAACGTCGCCGAGCGCCGTCGGGATCACCGCTCCGTCGAAATCGGAACCGAGGCCGACGCCGTCCGGGCCGAGTATGCCGATCAGATGGTCGGAATGGCGCACCAGCGTTTCGAGCGGCGTGTCCGCATTCATGCGGCCGTCCTCGCGCAGGAAGCTGGTCGCATAGTTGATGCCGACGAGCCCGCCGCTGTCGCGGATGGCGCGGAGCTGGTCGTCGGTCAGGTTGCGCGAATGCGGCGACACCGCATGCGCGTTGGAATGGCTGGCGACCAGCGGCGCGTCGGAGAGTTTCGCGACGTCCCAGAAACCCTTTTCGTTCAGATGCGACAGGTCGATCAGCACCTTGAGCTCATTGCAGGCCTTGACCAGCGCCTTGCCGGCATCGGTTAGACCCGGGCCGGTATCGGGTGAACTGGGAAAGCGGAACGGCACGCCGTGCCCGAAGATGTTCGACCGGCTCCAGACCGGACCGATCGAGCGCAGGCCGGCCTGGTACAATATATCGAGCATGCGGAAATCCGCGTCGATCGGCTCGGCGCCCTCGATATGGAGCACGGCGGCAAGCGCGCCGGACACCGCCGCGCAGTCGATGTCGGCGGCGTTGCGGCAGATTCGAACCGCGCCTTTCGAAGAGCGCTCTATGCGGAAGAGACCCGCGATCATGGCGATTGCCGCCTGCTGCGCATCGGTCAGCGCCAGGCCGGTGGGCAGGGGAATGTCGTAGGTCTCTCCCCGCATCAGTTCCTCGACGCTCGCGGCGCGCTCGATGGGCGGGCAGAAGACGGCGAAGAGGCCGCCGGTGAAGCCGCCTGCCCGCGCGCGCGGCAAATCGAGGTGCCCTTTATCGGTGCCTTCGAGGAAGGCTTTGGCGCCGGACGCATGGTCGCCCTTATGCATGAGGCGCAGAAGGACATCGTTGTGTCCGTCGAAAATCGGTGTGGGATGTGTCATGGAGGAAGGATTAGGCAAGCGGGGCGCGGCAGGCAACAGCCGTGACGGAGAAACCATGTCTACAAGCATCACCGGCGTGATCGGACGAAGGACGATGACGGCAGGCACGTTGCGCGGCGGCCACCTCATCGCTTCTGATCTAAATCCGGATAAGGAGCCCGACCGTGGCTGAACTCTACCGCCAGGCGATTTCGGAGCTCGAAAGCGTAGCAACTCAAATCGACGACCATGCCGTCGATCGCGCCTGCGAGATGATCGCCGACGCACGACGCATCGGCGTCTATGGCTGCGGCCGTGAAGGGCTCCAGTTGCGCGGCTTCGTCATGCGCCTCTTCCACCTCGGTCGGGATGTTTCGGTCGTCGGCGACATGACGATGCCGCCGCTCGGCGCCGGCGATCTCTTCATCGTCAGCGCCGGTCCGGGTTACCTCTCCACCGCCATGGCGCTCGCGACCGTCGCCAGGGATGCCGGCGCGAAGGTACTGCTGTTGACCGCGCAGCCGGCTGGACGCATCGCCGCCCTTGCCGACCACGTGCTCGTCATTCCGGCGCAGACCATGGCCGACGATCGGGGACCGGCGCGACGTTCCCTACTACCCATGGGGTCGGTCTTCGAAGGCGCTCTGTTCGTCCTGTTCGAGGTAATGGTGCTGAAACTGCAGAAACGGCTGCACATCACTCTCGATGCCATGCGTGCCAATCACACGAACATGGAATGACGCGGGATCGCTTCGGATTCGAAAGCTTGAATCTATTTCACAGCGCCGGTCGACAACCCCTTGACGATATAGCGTTCCAGCATGATGCCGACGACGACCAGCGGCGCGATGGCCGCCGTCGACAGCGCCGCCATGGACCACCAGTTGATGCCCTGCGAGCCGGTCTGGCTGGCGACCATCACCGGCAGGGTCTTGGCGTCCGATCCCGTCAGGAGCGCGGCGAAGAAGTACTCGTTCCATGTCAGCACGAGCGACAGGATGAAGGCGGCGACGATGCCCGGCAGCGCGATCGGCAGGATGATGCGCATGAAGGCGCCCCACACGGAAAGGCCATCGACCAGCGCCGCCTCATCGAGCTCGACGGGGATGGAATTGAACTGATCCCGCATGATCCAGATCACGATCGGCAGCACGGTCAGCGTGTAGAGCAGGATGAGGCCTATCCGCGTGTCGAGCAGCGCGAGGTCCTTGTAGAGTACGAGGAAGGGCAGCGCGAGCACCACCGGCGGCAGGATAAGCTGCGAGATGAAGAAGAAAAGGATGTCGTCGTTGCGCATGAACCAGAAGCGGTATTTGAACCGGCTGAGGCCATAGGCGGCGAGCGAGCCGAGGACGACGGCAAGCAGCGACGCGCCGACGGCGGTTATGACGCTGTTCTCGAAACGGCTGACGAATTCCGTGCGCGGCGTCGAGATCTCGAAGATCGTATCCGGCGACAGGCCGAGCGAACGCCAGCCCTTCCAGTTCGGCATGAAGTCGACGAAGGGGATGATGTGACCCTGCGTGACATCGACCGCCGATTTGAAGGAGGTGGTGACGGTCCAGTAGATCGGGAACAGGCAGATGAAGGCCCATAGAATGAGAGCGCCGTAGACGAGCACGCGGCCGAGGATATGCCGGGCGCGCCGGCCCGGTTCCTCCGGCGGGATTTCGAAGGCGGCAGCCCGGCTTGTCACGCTGTTTTCCATGAGCCCGCCTAATCGTTCACGCTTCGCGTCCAGCGCCGCGTGACACGGAGCAGGACGGTCAGGAAGATGATGATGAGCACCAGATAGAACATGGCGAGCGCCGTGCCGTAACCGACATTCGAGCGGTCGCGATAGACGCGGTAGATGAAGCTCGACACGGTGTCGGTCGCCCCGCCCGGCCCGCCGGAAGTGACATTGATGACGATATCGGCGAGCTTCAGCTTGAAGATGATGCGGATGACGACGGCTGTGATGGAAACCGGCAGCATCATCGGGAAGGTGACGCGCCAGAAGGCCTGCCATCCATTGGCGCCGTCCACCTTCGCCGCCTCGGTGACCTCCTTCGGCATCGCCTGCAGGCCGGCGAGAAGCAGGATCATGATGAAGGGGATGGAGACCCAGGCATCCATGGCCTCGATGGAGACACGCGCCGTCCACGGATTGGCGAAGAAGGCGGGCGTATGCCAGCCGAGATCGCGTGCCAGCCTTGCCGCTGGGCCGAAGCGGTATTCCATCAGCGATTTGCCGACCATCCAGCTCACCGCGACGGGGCTCAGCATGAAGGGGAGCAGGAAGGCGACGCGGAAGAATTTGCGCGCCCGGATCTCGGCGTTGAGCAAGAGCGCCAGGCCGAAGGCGATCGCATATTCGACGATGACGGCGAAGAGATAGAACGCCATGTTGAGGAGCGCGTTCCAGTAGTAGGGATCATGGAACATCGCCACGAAATTGCGAAGGCCGTTGAAATGCGGCCCTTCGGCGGAAGAGAGGTTCCAGTCGAGCGAGGCGATGTAGAAACCGAACAATGTCGGGAAGATCGCCACCGCGAGCGTGAAGAGCGCGGCCGGCAGCACGAAGAGCGCACGCTGGCCGATATAGCCGCGCGCGATCACCTGCCAGGCGCCGAGCACGATGGCCCACAGAAGATAGGCGTAGAGCAGCAGCCGCCAGTTGGGAAAACCGATCGCCACCGCGCCCGAGGCATCGAGCACCTGCAGAAGCGCTATCGTGACAAGGATGAGCGTGGCCAGCGCAAGCAGCGCGTGCCCGAAGAGCCTGCGCCGCGGCGCTATCGCGTCGGCGACGACGAAGGGAGCCTGGCCGGACGGAGCGGTCTGGTTCATGAGACCCTGCTGACAGGATTGACCGGATGAGAAAAATCCGGCGGGAACGGACGGCCCCGCCGGAGAGGATGGTTACCGTTCAAGGACAGAACGGCGTTCCCTACAGGCCGAGCGAGGCCTTGTAGAGCTTGATCTGGCTGTCGCGCCCGAGCTGGTCCGTCAGTTTTTCCCATGCCGCGGCGATTTGATCGGCGCCTTCCTGCGCCTTCAGCTTCCCGGCGAAGATATTCGCCAGAATATCCTCTGCGAGGGAATAATACTGGAAGATGCCGGGAATGCGAGGCTCGATCGCACCGTTGGGGTGGTTGTAGGAATTGAACTGCGAATCCAGGTAGCTGGTGATGTAGTCCTTGTCGTATCCGGCCGCGACCCATTCGTCGATGTTGTGCTGGCTGTTGCGGTAGCACTGGAAGCCGGACGGATAGGCGGACATCCACAGCGCGATGTCCTTGCCGCCGAGATGCGCGGCCGCGCTCCATGCCGCCTTTTTCTTCTTCTCGTCGCTATCGACTTTCTTCATCACATAGATGCCCCAGCCGAGATAGGCGAGGTTCGGAGCATAGTTGGGACCGCTCGGCAGCTTGTCCCACTTTCCGGTCTTGGAATTGTAGACATCGTCCGAGCCGGGGAGGATCGAGAAACTGCACTTATCGCCGACGACCGACGAGTCGCTCGTCTTGGCGGCGGCGCCGACATCGCCCCACCAAACCACCATCGACCCGGTGCCGCCGAGGAATTCGGCGAAGCCCGTCTCGTTGGGATCGGCATTGATCTGGTTTGGCGGCTCCGACGGGAGCGCGTCGATCACGTCCTGGATAGCACGTACCCAGGCCGGGTTGTTGACGCGCGGCTTCATCGTGTCGATGTCGAACAGCCAGGCCTTTTCGTCCGGATGCTTGGCGTAGGCGGTGGCGCGGCTGCCGAGGAAATAGAAGCCGAACCCGCCCCACGGCTTGGGCGCGTCGAGATAGCCATAGGCATCCTGGCCGGCAATCTGCTTGCCCTTCAGGAATTTGGTGACCGCCTGCACCTCCTGCCACGTCTTCGGCACACCCCATTCGCTCTTGTTGCCGGCCTCCTTCCATGCCTTGGCGAGATCGGCATCCGAGAAATAGTCGGTGCGATAGTTGAAATTGTGCGTGTCGCCGTCGATGGAGACCCGGTAGAGCTTGCCGTCCCAGGTGCCGACCGGCGCCTTGAGGTAGTTGACGTAGTCGTCGAGCTCGATTGCCTTCTGCACCCAGTCCGGCACTTCCGAAGTGAGTCCGCGGCCGCACACGTCGCCCTCGAAGGGAGCGCCCATCTCCAGCACGTCCCAGTCGATCGTGCCGGTGGAAATGGCCTGTTGCAGGCGCGCGTTGTAATCGGCCTGCGCGAGATCGATCCAGTTGATCTTGGCGCCTGTATATTCCTCCCACGGATGCAGGAAGCCACGGAACAAGAAGTTGTGCGTGTTCTGGTTGTTGAGGCCCATGAAGGTGAGCTCGACGCCCTTCAATTCGCCTTCCTTGATCGTCGCCTTGGTGCCGCCAAGGCAAAGCTCGCCCACCTTGCGGTAGTCGGCATCGGTCGGCTGGCCCTTGCCGACACCGGGAATCTGCAGGATCTGCTTACGAAGATCGAGTTCCTCCTTGGGCAGTGTCTCCGCCGCGCTGGCACCGCCGGTGAAAGCGCCGAGGCCGGCGCCATTGAGAGCGGCGAGCGCCCCGAGACCGGCTGCGCCCTTGAGCAGGCCCCGACGGCTCGCCTGAGCTGCCATGATCTGATTATAAACGTTTAGTTTCACTGTAATCCTCCCTTTTGGCACCTTTTCAGCCGCACGCCCCGGCGCCGGCCTCAACCTCATTTACTTAATGTTGTGGTCCTGGCCGGCACTTCGCGTCCGGGCCTGACTTCCTCTTCGGACAGACCGACCGCCGATGGTAGGGAGCAATCGAGCCGGAAGTCAACAACGTCGAACGTGCGTTCCCGCTTACCGTCATCCGGGCTTCGCCTTCCCGAGAAGCGTTTCGATCTCCGCAAGGCTCGGCATGGAAGGCGCGGTGCCGTGCCGCGTCACCGAAATGCCGGCGCCCGCGCAGGCAAAACGCACCGCCGCTTCCGGTTCCAATCCGCGCGCCAGCGCCGCCGCGAAGGCGCCGTTGAAGGCATCGCCAGCGCCCGCCGTCTCGATCACGGTGCCCGCATCGAAGGCCGGTACGAGGATCGAGCGGTCCTTCGTGTGGAGGAGCGCGCCCTTCTCGCCGAGCGTGATGAGCGCCGCACCGGCGCCTTTGGCAAGGAAGATATCGCCGGCCCGGCGAGCGTCGTCCACATTGGTTACGGCGATCCCGGTCAACGTCGCGGCCTCGTGCTCGTTCGGCGTGACGTAGTCGCAAAACGGAAAGATATCGTCCTCGACCGGTTCGGCCGGCGCCGGATTGAAGATCGTGGTCACGGCCGCGCGGCGCGCTATTTCGAGGCCTCGGCGCGCCGCCGCGACGGGCTGCTCGAGCTGGGTGACGAAGACGGCGGAGCTCCGGATCGCATCCGCAGCCGCCTCCACGTCGGCAGGGCTGATCCCCGCTGCCGCGCCCGGCACGACGATGATCGCGTTCTCGCCGTTCTTCTCGTTGACGTAGATGAAGGCCGCTCCGGTCGGCTCGTCCGGGTCTTCCGCCACCCGCGCCGTGATGCCTTCGGCTTTCCACGTCGCAAGCGCGATACGGCCGAAATCATCCTTGCCGATCCTCGAAATGAAGGTAACCGCGCCGCCGGCGCGTGCTGCCGCAACGGATTGGTTCGAGCCCTTACCGCCCGGACCGAGTTTGAAGCCGGAACCGGAGATCGTCTCGCCGATGCCCGGCATCCGCCCTGCGCGGAAAGCGAGATCGGCCACGAAGATACCTAGGATGGCAACACCTTTTCCCGACATGTTCTGCTCATGCATCCGGGGCGATGACGCCCTTCTTGAAGACGAAGCAGCCGTAGAAGCGGCGCTCGCCCGTCTGGATCACGCAATAGGACTTCTGCGCCAGGTCGTAGAAGGCGAAGCGCTCGATCGAGCCCATCGGCGTCGGCTTGCCCTCGGCCGCGTCGATCGCCTGCTGCACCTCGACCTGCACCGGCGGGATGTCGTCCGGCGCGCCGACGATCTCCATCCTGAGTGCCGGATGATCGACGAAGCTGTCGAGCGGCATCACCGAAAGGATCGCCTTCGCCACACGGCCTGCCGATGCGTTGTCGATCCGGAGCAGCTTTCCGAGCCGTGTCTGCCGCGCCACCGAATCGGAGGGAAAATTGGTGTCCGCGATGATAAGATCGTCGCCATGGCCCATCGCGCGCAGCGCATAAAGGACATCGGCGTTGAGAATTGGGTCTATGCCCTTCAACATGACGGATCGGCTCCCTGATTGCATCCGGCCGTCCCCGTCAGCAGGGCAAGGACGGCGTTTCGTCGGCGCAGAAGTGACCACGGATGGGCACGTTGCGCAAGTCGGGCTCGCGCGTGTGGATCAGCGCCGCGTGCAGAAAGGGACGGCCGAATCCGCGAGAAGGGTTGCGGCCCATCCGCCTTGAAGCTAGCGCTTCGTGCATTCCCGGCGGAGAGAAGAAATGATCGATCATGCGGGCGAGATCCTTATCCTGACCGGGCCGCCCGGTTCGGGAAAGACGACGACGGCCGAAGTGCTTGCGGCAGAACCGGGCTCGCCGAAGGTGCATCTCCATGCCGACGATTTCTGGCACTTCATCAGACACGGCGCGATCCCGCCCTATCTCCCTGAAGCGCACCGGCAAAACGGCGTGGTGATGGATGTCCTCGGGCGCACGGCGGCGACCTATGCAGTAGGCGGCTATTTCGTCATCGTCGATGGAATTATCGGGCCGTGGTTCCTCGCCCCGTTCAAGACGTTGCAGGTGCCTGTCCGCTATGTCGTTTTGCGACCGCCACTCGACGTGGCTATCGATCGCTGCCGCCGGCGCGGCGGTGACACGTTGACCGATCTATCGACGATAGCTGAGCTCCACCGGCAGTTTTCCTCGCTCGGCGATCTGGAGGGCCACACCCTCCCCGTCGGCGGCCATACGAAAGAGATGACGGCGGAGGCCGTGATCGGAGCGCTGGAGCGCCCCGAATTCATCCTCGTCGCCGGTCGATAGACAGCACGCCTCCGCCCCCGGCACGGTTCGGGATCGAGGCGGCCGGAACAGCCCGATCAGCGCGGTGAGCAGAAGAATCCACCTCCGCATCTCCGTTTCGGCCGATCCTGCCCTAAATGGACGGCATGGAAAAAAACGGAAACACGATGGCGGAAGAACCGCGAAAGCTCACCGGCCTCGATCCCTGCCTGCTGGATTCGCAGCGCACGGCCTTCTTCCTGGATTTCGACGGCACGCTGGCGGATTTCAACGAAGACCCGGCCGCTGTTGTCCTGCCGGAACGCGAGCGGCATACCCTCGCCGCGCTGGCAAAGGCGGCCGGCGGAGCCCTGGCGATCATCTCTGGGCGCCCGATCGCCGATATCGACCGCATGCTCGGCCCGCTGGAATTGCCGGTCGCCGGCGTGCATGGGCTGGAGCGTCGCGCCGCTAGCGGCAAGGTGTTCCGCTCTGCCCTGCCGGAAGCGCCGCTGGCCGCCGTCCGCGTCCGCTTGCAGGGGTTGGCGCGGCTGCATCCGGGATTGCTGGTCGAGGAAAAGCCCGGCTCCGTCGCATTGCATTTCCGCCGCCGCCCCGAGCTGGAGCCGCAATGCCTGGAGATCACCCGAACGATCGCGGAGGCCTACGGGCAATTGCAGGTCCTGCACGGAAAGATGGTCATGGAGTTCAAGGCCGGGCACGCTACCAAGGCCGACGCCGTCGCCGCCTTCCTGGAGGAGGAGCCCTTCCGGGGCCGCCGCCCTTTCTTCGCCGGCGATGATTCAACGGATGAGGATGTTTTCGCCAAGATGCTGGAATGGAATGGGATTTCCATCAAGGTCGGGCCCGGTGCAACCGCTGCCGCCTATCGTGCCGCTGGCATCGACGCTTTCCGCGGCTGGCTAGCCGAACTCGCCCGACAATTCAACGAAACGGAAAGGAGCATCGCCGCCCGCGCCTGAGCGGCATCCACAGGAGCATGACGGATTTTGAAGGGACAGCAACGAACGGGCGAAGGCTCGTCGTCATATCGAACCGCGTCGCCGATCTGCGCAAGACCACGCAAACCGGCGGGCTGGCGGTCGGCCTCGCCGACGCGGTCAAGGAACGCGGCGGGGTCTGGTTCGGCTGGAGCGGGAGGAAGCTGAAAGAACCCGGCGAGCCGAAGGTCGACCGCATCGGCAAGGTGACGCAGATCTCGGTGGCGCTGACGCCGGAGGACTATGCCGCCTACTATATCGGCTACGCCAATTCCGTGCTGTGGCCGCTCTTCCACTATCGGCTCGACCTGGTCAATTTCCGGCAGGAATTCCACGACGGCTACCGGCGGGTGAACGAGAAATTCGCCGAAACCATCCTTCCTTTCCTTGAACCCGACGACATCATCTGGGTGCATGACTACCATTTGATCCCGCTCGCCGCCGAACTGCGCAAGCGCGGCTGCCGCCAGCGCATCGGCTTCTTCCTGCACATCCCCTTCCCGCCGTCCGACCTTCTGGCGGCGGCACCCGATCACGAATGGCTGGTCGGATGCCTCTTCGAATACGACCTGATTGGCTTCCAGACCGAAGCCGATCTCGGCAATTTCCGCCACTATGCGGCGGAGCAGGCCGGCGCGACGGTCGGCAAGGACGGCACGTTCAGGGCGGACGGTCATGTATCCCGCGCCGGTGCATTCCCGATCGGCATCGACGTGGACAGTTTCGCGGAGATGGCGAGCCGTGCGTCCGAGGAGGTCGCGATCGATGAATTGCGGCGAAAGGTGCTCGGTCGCAGGCAGATCATCGGCGTCGACCGGCTCGACTATTCGAAGGGCCTGCCGGACCGCTTCAAGGCCTTCGGCCGTCTGCTCGAACGGCATCCGGAGATACACAAGAAGGTGACGCTTCTGCAGATCGCGCCTTCCTCGCGGCAGGAGGTCAAATCCTACAGCGACATCAAGGAGGAACTCGCCGGCCTTTCGGGCTCGATCAACGGCCGCTTCGCCGATTTCAACTGGACGCCGATCCGCTACATCCAGCGTAACGTACCGCGCGAGAAGCTTGCCGCGCTCTTCCGCGCCAGCCAGGTTGGCTTCGTGACGCCGCTGCGCGACGGTATGAACCTCGTCGCCAAGGAGTTCGTCGCCGCGCAGGACGTCAACGATCCGGGCGTGCTGGTGCTGTCGCAATTCGCCGGCGCGGCGGAGGAGATGGCCGAGGCGCTGATCGTCAATCCCTACGATATCGACGACATGGCCGAGAACCTCTACCGCGCGCTGCAGATGCCGCTCAAGGAACGCCAGCGGCGCCAGAAGGCACTCGCTGCCCGCATCCGCAAACAGGATGCGCAAGCCTGGCTGGACGGATTTTTGAGAGCGCTCGAAGGTCTGCGCGCGGCGGATGCCGCGGCCTAGCGCCGTCGGCCGGGGAACGAGGCGATAACGTGGGCGTTGGGCATATGTTTCGCTCTTCTCGAAGGAGAAAGACCATGCAGGCCACGAAGGAAGGAAAGAGCGCGAAAATTCCGCCAGCCGACCACAACCGGCGAAAGAACGCCGATCCGGAAGAAGAACGCCGTTCCGTGAAGCCGGTCGAGGGCGCGCAGACCGGATCGGAGGGACTCGGCTATCTGAAGGACGCCGACACCGCCGGGAGCAAAACCGGAAAATCGAAGCGTGGCCGATAGGTCCAAAGGGTCTGCGGCGCTTCAAGGAACGCGTCGAAAAGCGTTCTATAGCTGCGCCTCGATGGCCGCCTTGTCGATAACCGACCAGACCTCCCCGATCCTGCCTTCCCTGAATGCGTAGAACACATTCTCGGCGAACGAAACTTTCCGCCCGTTCACCGGCAGGCCGAGGAACATTCCCGTCGGCTCACAATCGAAGGCAAGCCGGGCGGCTATATACGGCGGATCGGCGGTCAGCAGCTCGATATTGAAGCAGAGGTCCGGGATCTGGAGAAAATCCCGCTCCAGCATCTCGCGATAACCGGACAGGCCGATCCGCTTGCCGTTATAGACCACATCCTCATGAACGAACCGGCCGAGATCCGGCCAGTCCTGCCTGTTCAGACAGGCGATGTAGGCCCCGTAGGCATCGGCAAGGTCGGCCTTGCCCGTCAAAGCTTCGTCCAGATACCGTTCTTCTTCGAGGACTTCACGCAAGCCTCGATGAAGGCGACGCCCTCGACGCCGTCCTCGACGGTCGGAAAGATCACGTCCTTCGGCACCTTGCCGCCCTTCCGCCGCGCCGCCCGGATCGCTCGCGCGGCCTCCGCATAGATGTTGGCGAAGCCTTCCAGATACCCCTCCGGATGGCCGGGCGGGATGCGCGTGACGCGACCCGCCGCCCCGCCGGCACCTGCCCCGCCACGCGTGATCAACCGCTTCGGCTCGCCAAAGGGCGTGTACCAGAGATAGTTCGGGTCGGCCTGCGTCCATTCCAGCCCGCCCTTGGTGCCGTAGACACGCAGCTTCAGCCCGTTCTCGTTGCCCGGCGCCACCTGGCTCGCCCACAGCATGCCCTTGGCTCCGCTCTTGAAGCGTAAGAGTACACTTACGTTATCGTCGAGCGGGCGGCCCTTGACGAAAGAGGTCAGGTCGGCGGCGAGCGTGTCGAGTTCCAGTCCGGTAACGAAGCGGGCAAGGTTATAGGCATGCGTGCCGATGTCGCCGACCGCGCCGCCGGCACCGGACTGCTTCGGATCGGTGCGCCAGACCGCCTGCTTGGCGCCGCTGTCCTCGATCTTTTCCGTCAGCCAGTCCTGCGGATATTCAGCCTGCACCACGCGGATGTCCCCGAGCACTCCCTTCGCCACCATCTCGCGCGCCTGTCGCACCATCGGGTAACCGGTGTAATTGTGCGTCAGCACGAAGATTTTGCCGGTCTTCTTCACCAGTGCCGCAAGCTTCTTGGCGTCGGCGAGGTTCGACGTGAGCGGTTTGTCGCAGATGACATGGATGCCGGCATCGAGGAATGCCTTCGCCGGCGGGTAGTGCATGTTGTTCGGCGTCACGATCGCCACCGCCTCGATGCCGTCGGGGCGCTTCGCCTCCGCCTTCGCCATCTCGGCGAAAGAGCCGTAGTTGCGCTCCGGATCAAGGCCGAGTTCGGCCGCCGAAGCCTTCGCCCGCGCCGGATCCGACGACAGCGCGCCCGCCACCAGCTCGAATTCGCCGTCCATGCGCGCCGCGATGCGGTGCACGCCGCCGATGAACGCGCCCTGCCCGCCGCCCACCATGCCGAGCCGGATCGGCCCCTTGCCGGATTCCACCTGCCTGACTGATACCATTGAAACGTCCTCCTTTGCGCCGACCAGCGCTTGTCAATATCCCTCACCAAGTTCGCCCGACGGTTCGGCTCCGCCTCACCGGGGCTCCCTATCCTCTCCCACAGGGGGCGAGGAAGGAATTTCGTCAACCTCTCTGCAAATCGTTGACGTCGGAGACCAACGGAAGCGGCGCTGCGGTACTCCACCTTCTCCCCTTGTGGGAGAAGGTGGCCCGAAGGGTCGGATGAGGGGCGATCCTACTCTAAATCCCCATCATCTTTCTAAGCTGCGCCCGGTCGGTCTTGCCGCCGGCGAAATCGTCGAATGCCTTCTCCGTCACCCGGATGATATGGGCCGCGATAAAGGGGGCGCCCTCCGCCGCCCCCTGCTCGGGATGCTTCAGGCAGCATTCCCATTCGAGCACCGGCCAGGAATCGTAATCATACTGCGCGAGCTTCGAGAAGATGCCGGAGAAATCGACTTGCCCGTCGCCGAGCGAGCGAAAGCGCCCGGCCCGTTCCAGCCAGCCCGCATAGCCGGAATAGACGCCTTGCCGGCCGGTCGGGTTGAACTCGGCGTCCTTCACATGGAAGGCGTAGATGCGCTCGTGATAGATGTCGATGAAGTCGAGATAATCGAGTTGCTGCAGCAGGAAGTGCGACGGGTCGTAATTGATGCCGGCGCGCTTATGGCCGCCGACCTCGTCGAGGAAACGTTCGAAGGTGGTGCCGTCGAAGAGGTCTTCGCCCGGGTGTAGTTCGTAGCCGATATCGACGCCGTGCCCGTCATAGATATCGAGGATCGGCTTCCAGCGCCGGCCAAGTTCGGCGAAGGCTTCTTCGATCAGGCCGGCCGGGCGCTGCGGCCAGGGATAGAGATAGGGGAAGGCGAGCGCGCCGGAGAAGGAAACCGACGTCTTCAGCCCCATATGCTCGGACGCCTGCGCCGCCGCCTTCATCTGGCTGACGGCCCATTCCTGCCTTGCTTTCGGGTTGTTGTGCACGGAGGTAGGCGCAAAGCCGTCGAAGGGCGCGTCATAAGCCGGATGCACGGCGACAAGCTGGCCCTGAAGATGCGTGGAAAGCTCCGTCACCTCGACGCCGGCCTCCTTGCAGATGCCCTTCACCTCGTCACAGTAGGTCTTTGAGGAGGCAGCCTTTTCCAGATCGAAGAGCCGGCCGTCCCAGGTCGGGATCTGCACGCCCTCATAACCGAGGCCGGCCGCCCATTTGGCGATCGAGGGCAGCGAGTTGAACGGCGCCGCATCGCCCGCGAACTGCGCCAGGAAAATGGCCGGGCCCTTCATCGTCTTCGGCATCTGAAAATCTCCTCTGTCGTCCCGCCGGCCGCTCCCGCGGCCAGCCTGTCTTTTTGCCGCCGCCACAATGGCGCGGCCTTGGCGAAAGCTCAACGGGGGCGGGCGGAGAATTTAGAAAGCGCGACGGAGAGGGGGTACTGACAGCAGGTCATGCAGTGACGCTACCCGATTTGCCCGGCTTCAAATTCGTTGTAAGCACGGCGTTCTTTCCTCCCGCCGTCGAGCAGTCTATGCCTTCCCTCCCCATCGTCTATTCGACCCACACGCTGCACCCGCACGCGGTAGCGATGCTCGACGGCATCGCAACGCTGAAGGTGGCGTCGGCGCTCGATCCGCAAATCTTCGTCCGGGAATCGCGTGACGCTGCGGCCTTCGTCATCCGCGTGCCGGTGCCGGCCGAAATCTTCGAGGATGCGCCAATGCTTCGGCTTGCGGCCCGTCATGGCGCCGGCATCGATATGGTGCCGATGGAGGCGGCGACGCGCGCCGGCGTGCTCGTCTCCAACGTGCCGGGCGCCAATGCGCGTACGGTCGCGGAATATATCTTCTTCGCTGCGATAGCGCTTTACCGCCGCTTCCGCCCGATCGACCGCGATCTCCGCAACAAGGGATGGCTCGCCGGCCGTGTCGAGACGGTGCACGGCAGGGAGCTTGCCGCGCGCACACTCGGCATCGTCGGCATGGGCAATATCGGCCGCGCCGCCGCCACGATCGCTATGGCCGGCTTCGGCTTGAACGTCATCGCCACCAGCCGCAGCCGGCAAAGCCTGCCGGAAGGTATCGACTGGCGCACGCTGGAAGAACTGATGGCCGAAAGCGACATCATTGCCATCTGCTGTCCGCTGACGCCGGAAACGCGTGGCATGATCGACGCCGACCGCATCGCCCGCATGAAACCCGAAGCGATCCTCATCAACGTGGCGCGCGGCGCGATCGTGGACGACGATGCTTTGCTCGCAGCACTTCGCGAAAACCGCATCGGCGGGGCTGCGCTCGATGTCTTCGACACGCCGCCCGAACCGGATCATCCCTATTTCTCGTTCGACAATGTGCTGGTCACTCCGCACATGGCCGGCATCAGCGAGGAGAGCATGGAGCGCATGGGCACCGGCGCGATAGCCGAAGTGATCCGCGTGCTGGAGGGCCGCCTGCCCGTCAATCTGCGTAATCCGGAGGTGGTGGAGCACTATCGGCGCAGGTTCCCGGAAAGCACGCTGTAGGCTTTTCCTGCACTCTGCGCGAGAGAAGATAGGGAGACCTCGCAAGGCGCGCGCAAAGCAGTCGCCCCAGGCAGTCCGGCATGGCGGCTGGAGGTGGAAAATCAGGCCGCGGAAAGCAAGATAGTCAGGCCAAGAACTTGGCCGGACACGTAAATTCCAATTCTTCCGATACGCGACGACGCGATTTTATCAACGCATCTGCGCCCACGCTTACCATCGAACGGTCATTGGACAATGGACCGCGATGGAAGCACAGATTCGAAACTACGAAATTTCCCTTAGCCGCCTTTCCTACCATGCGGCGGCGCTGCACGTCCTGCTGGCAGGCCGCCGCATTCAGTGGCTTCTCCGTAAGGCAAATTTCCATCCGGACGAGCCCCGCGTGCCGGCAGGCAATCCCGATGGGGGACAATGGACGACAATCGGCGGCGGATCGTACCGCCTGCCTTCCGGCGCCCGCGTCACACGCGTTGGCGACCGACCGCATCTCTTCAGGCTGCGGCCGGGTATGCTCGACGAAGACGACGATCTGCCCGGCTTCGAGGATTTCCCGGATATCCCGATCGTCCGCCCCCGTCACGCAACAGACCGCCATTCGATCGTGCGACGTATCCCGATGGCGCCGTTCGTCGGAAGGCCGGCCGGGACTTTGCCTCGCAAGCTTGAAGAGATCGGCGCACCGGCATGGCTGCGAGAGTACTATCCGCATATCGATGCCTACACGCAGGGGCCCGAATTGCAAGCGGGTGCACGATCGAGCCGACCGGGCTATGATATCCACCACATCGTGGAGAAAACCCCAGCGTTGGAAGAGGGCTTCCCGAAATCACTCGTGAACGGGCCCGACAATCTGGTCAGCATCCCAAGGTTCAAACATTGGGAGATAACGGGATGGTACCAGACCAAGAATCCTAAATTCGAAAGTATTTCTCCTCGCATGTTCCTCACGAAGGGGGATTGGCAAGCTCGGCGGATGATTGGGATGAAAGCATTGAAATATTATGGAGTTCTGCAATAATGAAAGGTTTAAATCCTGCCTCTTTAACCGATGCAGAATTGGCTGAACGATTCGCCCAAAACGGAATAGCGCAGTCTGAGGCGTTGCTTCGAAATTCATCCAAGAGATTCAATAGAATTTTCGATGAAAATTCAAAAATAATCGACGAACTAAAAGGGCGACCGGGAGATGCACGAAGCGCCCTCATTTCCCTTTATGGGCATCGAAACTATCAAGTACGTTTGAACGCCGCTCAGGCAACGTTATCGATCGCGCCCGACCAGGCCCGTCGCCAAATCGAAGAGATCGCTTCTTCAAAACATTTTCCTCAGGCCGGTGATGCAGGCATGTGCCTTTGGATGCTGGATGAAGGAATGTTCAAGCCGCGCTGAGGATAGCGCCCCCCGGGCGTTGGAAGAGGGCTTCGCGAAATCACTCATGAACGGGCCCGACAATCTGGTCAGCATCCCAAGGTTCAAACACTGGGAGATAACCGGATGGTATGCCAGAAAATCAAAAGACTGGGATCGATTGTCGCGGCGTATGATGCCTGACCCGCAACCTTGGGGTGAACGCTACCAGTTCGGCCTCTATGCATTGAGAAAATTTCAGGCGATGAAATGATTACGAATCAGCGGATCAAATCAACGGTGACCAGCGATCTCGTGACGGCATTCGAGCGCATCTGCCTTGATCAATATGAATGCCTGCTGGACAGAAAGATCGCGCGCTACAACCGGCTGATCGATAAAATCATCAATATCCGCGAGGAACTGAAGGCCCGCGGAGGAAGACAGGCATTGCTCCCACTTCTCAATCACAAAAACAGGCAGGTTCGGTATCAAGCGGCCATGGCGACGTTGTTGGTTGCCCCTGCAAGTGCCAAAGAAGCACTTGAAAAGCTGAGCAAGAGCCACGAGTTTCCACAGGCTGCCGACGCCAGCATAGCGCTGGACAAGCTTGCGGATGGAAGTTTCGTGCCGTCATAGGCACCCCTCCCCTCACTCCTCCGGCTCGGTGGTGAATTGTAGCGGATAGCCCTTTGCGCGGCCGGCTTCGGTAGCGCGGGTGGCCTTGGTTTCGGCGACATCCTTCGTGAAGACGGCGACCACGCATACGCCGCGCCGGTGCGCCGTGATCATGACATGATAGGCCTGCTCCTCGCTCATGCGGAACTCGCCTTTCAGCACGGTCACGACGAATTCGCGCGGCGTATAGTCGTCATTGACGAGGATCACCTTATGCAGACGCGGCCGTTCGGTCTTCGGCTTGACCTTCACGCGCGGCTTGGTGACGACATCGCTCATCGGAACACCTCACGGGTTACGAGCAACCTGCGATTTTGCCACCGAGGCGGCGAACGGTCCATCCGCACCCTGAAATTGTGAACCGGGGCTAGAGCATGATCTGGAAAAGTGGGCACCGGTTTTCCGAAAAGATCATGCTCAAACAAAGAGATAAAAGCATGATGCGATTCCATCCAATCGCATCATGCTCTAGGCTCGAACGACGCGCGGCTGCCCCGGAACGCCGGTCGCGCATTCGAGCGCCGAGCGATCCCAAAGGCCGAGATCGGCCGCCGCGCGGTAAGTGCTTTCCAGGAATTGCATAAGCGTCGCCGCCGGATCGGCCGCCGTCCGCACGGCATCATAGGGCAGCAGGAACTCACCGAGCGTCGTATCGAAGCGCGCCGCATCCGGCGCTGCCTTCGCCGCCGCGAAGCCGTCCGGCGCCGGATAGGCGTAGGAATAGAAGGCCGGGAAATCGATGCCCGCTCCGCCCGGCCAGAAACCCGCGGAGGACACCTCGTGGCTGTAGGCTTCCCGCGTCACATCGTCGGGAAGCGCAGGAACGCCGCCGGGGTGCAGCGGCGCCCGCCGGCCCGAAAAGCGCGTTACCGCAAGGTCGAAGCTGCCCCAGAAAAGATGGACCGGGCTGACCTTGCCCAGAAAGGACGTGCGGAAGGTCTTGAAGACTTCCGCCACTAGCGCCGTCGCGCGGTAGAAGCGGGTCACCGCATCCGCGTCATAGGGGCGGGCTCTATGATCCTCCGCGAAGGGGACGGGATCCGGAACCTCGTTCGGCCTGCCGTTCCATTTCGGTGTACCGCCCAGAGAGGTGACGAGGGCGCGCAGCCGATCCTGGAATTCGGCGACGGACATCGGCCCGAGCGCGAAATCGCCTGTCCGGCCGTCGGCCGCGACACCGACCATTCGATGACTGATGAGATCGAAGCGCAGTTCGATGCCCGGTCCGTCCGGCACCAGCGAGGTGGTGAGGCCCCGCCCGTCCGGATAGAGCGTCGCATGCCAGGAATGGTTCACCCACGGCGTATGCGCCAACCGATACTTGCCGACGATCTGGACATAGAGATGCAGGGCAAGGCAGGTCTCTTTCCACGGCTCGTAGGGAATGTCCGGCCATGTCTCAGCCATCCGCCGACCTCCTGCTGGTTGAAGTTGGAAGGGTGCAGCCGATCATCTCCTTTGTCCATCCGGCAAAGGAGAGGTTCAGCCGGGGAAAAGCCTGAAATAGGGCTCGGCTTCTTCCAGCACCCGCTTGAAGGAAGGACGCTGGGCGAGCCGGTCGTAGTAGGCGGCAAGCCTCGGATGTGTTTCCGCGAATGGCTGCACCTTGCCGGCATAGAAGAGCGCCGGCAGGGCGGCACAATCGGCGAGCGTGAAGTCTTCCCGTTCGGGCCACATTCCCTGCGGCAGCCGCGCCTCGACGGCGTCATAGGCGGTGGCGAGTTCCGCCCTCGCCTTCTCGACGCCGAAATGGTCGTTCCGGCCTTCCGGCCTGATCTTGTCGGTGACGATCTTCGACATCAGGTCCTGCACGTAGAAATCGAAGAAACGCTCGGCGAAGCGGACCCGAAGCGCCTCCTCCGGGTCTTCGGGCAGGAAGCGGGTCGGGCCGGGATAGTGGCGATCGAGATATTCTATGATGACGCTCGTCTCGATGATCGTGCGGCCGCGCGTGTCGTCATGCAGCGCCGGCATCTTGCCCATCGGTGAATATCGCCGGAACGTCTTCGCCTCGGCTTCATCCATCAAGTCCACGACATGGCCTTCGAACGGCGTGTCGTTCTCGTAGAGCGCGATCAGTATCTTCCAGCAGTAAGACGCCAGCGGGTGGTAATGGAGCGTCAGGCCCATCCGTTCCTCTCCTTGCCGAACACGACATATGACGATGTTTCCAGCTGGGCGGCGATCAGACGCCCGCGACCTCGCCGGTACATGCATAAAATTCTTCCCCTTCGCGACTTTTTATTGACCACGCTCCTGTCGATTCCTAACACTAGGGTACGATTCGGCGATGTACCTTTTTCGCCGGCCCGGGGGCACAAGTAGCGTCAAACCGAGTCCTTTCCGCTCACCGCCGACAATCCGTCGGGCGGCGATATCCGGATTGTTCGTATCCGCGCAGCGGCCGCAAGGCCGGGCGGAACGCGCGGCCGGGTGAAAAAATCGGGCAATGAACGCACAGGCAAGACCGACAGAACCAGTCTCGGCCGTCACGCGGCGAAGCGACCTGTCCATCGGGCTCATGCAGATATGCCTCGGCATTTCCGCCGAGAATTACATGGTCCTCGATACGGGCTGCGGGCCGGACGGCTCGGGCGTGCGCCTTGTGGCCTCGAACTGGATCTACGACGCGATCGACATGGTTGGGCTCGACCATCTCGCCGGAATGGCACGGAAGGCGACCCCGCTCGGCGCGGCACCACAACCGCTTTTCCTCGACGAAAATCCAAGCCGGAACAGCAGGATATGCGGCGACCCTGAATCGGAACTTGCACGTTTCGGCCACAACGAGGTCTACGCCCTGTGGCTCGGCACCGGCGCGCGCCGGGCCTGCGCGTTCTTCTCCGCCTCCAGCACCGGCCGCATCCGCCGCAATCTGGTCCCGGCAGCGCAGTTCCGTTCCGCCTATCTTCTGTCGGAAATGACGGACAGCGCGACCTGCGCGGAGCCGGCCGATCCCTTATCGGAGCGCGAGCGCGAGTGCCTTTTCTGGGTGGCCGAAGGCAAGACCACCGACGATGTAGCGCTGATCGTCGGCGTCTCCGCCAACACCGCCAACCGCTATATCGCGCAGGCCATCCGCAAGCTTGCGGCACCCAACCGCGCCAAGGCCGTGGCGATCGCGATCCGCAGGGGCATCCTGTGAGGGAGGAGAACCGATGCCGGTAGCCAGCGTGATCGAAGCGGACGCGCAAGCGCACGTGATTTCGGCGTCAACGCCACCTGCTTCCAGACACAACTACGGCGCGGAACTAGCGCAACGGATCGGTGCTACGGGCCATGCCGTTTTCGCGCTCACGCGTGGGGCACGCGGTGGAGAACTGGTCCCGATCCTCCGCTCCGATTTTCCCGATATCACCCCTGCCGGCATGCGCCGGCTTGCCGATCATGCCCGAGGCGCGATCAGCCCGTTCTGGTGGGCGCAGGGAGCCGTGAGCGGCCTTGAAGAGCTGCGCTGGGCGTCGCGGCTGCAAGGCCTCCTGCCCGGCCCGGTCGGTCTGGCGTTCCCGGCAGCCGCCGGTCAGGATGCAGGCGGTCTGGTCGTGTTTACAGGGGCGCGATTCACGCTGTCGGATCGCGCGCTACCCGACCTTCACGGCGAATGCTTCGGCCTGTTCGAGGAAGCAGTCCTGCAGCACGGCATCGCGCCTCGGGAAACGATTTCGCTGACGAGGCGCGAAGGTGAATGTGTCCGCCTCGCCGCCGACGGCCTGAGCAGCGAGGAGATCGCCAGGGCGCTCCGTCTCTCGCTCCATACGGCCAACCAGTATCTGGCTGACGCCGCCCGAAAGCTCAACGCCAACGGCCGCATGCATACGGTGGCAAAAGCGCTGCGGCTTGGCCTGATAGACTAGGCTTCTATTCCAGATACCCGGCTTCCAGCCCGCGCGTCTTGCGGATGCGTGCGTCGGCGATCGCCGCTTCGAGGAAGCTGGTGTTGGCCAGCGGGTCGCTGCCCGGTTCGTCGAAGGAGACGTAGTTGACGTCGATCTCGGCATGCTTGTCCGAAAGCGCCAGCGTGAAATAGATCGTCGCGCCGCGCGGGCGAAGCTCGAGATCGAGCATGATCTTCGGCGGCGTCGCCCAGCAGATTTGCGCCTCGCCGCCATGGCCGAGCCGGAGCGTGCCGGGCATGAAATAAAGCTCCGCCGCCGAGGCCACGAGGTCCGATATGTTGGCGAAACGCTCGAGCTTTATATACGCCACATAGTCGGCGACATCGACCATGCGCAACTCGGCGACGACGTTCTCGATCGCCTTGGCGACAATGACCTCACGGGCTTCCGAATGCGCTTGCCTGTCCATCGCTTCCCTATCAATGAGCAGCCTTGCCCGACGCTGGAGCCGCCTTGTCGCGATAGACGATGCGCACCAGCTCGGCCACCGCCTGGTAGAATTGCGGCGGTATCATGCTATCGACCGAAACTTGTTTGTACATGGAGCGGGCGAGCGCCACGTCCTCGAAAACGGGTATGTCGTGCTCGGCCGCGATCTCGCGGATCTTGAGCGCGAGCAAATCCTGCCCCTTCGCCACCACGATGGGTGCTGCCGTCTCCTCGCGCACATAGCGCAGCGCGATGGAAAAGTGCGTCGGGTTGGCAATGATGAGCGTGGCGCGCGGCACCGCCTGGATCATGCGCCGGCGCGCCCGGTCGCGGGCGAGCGAACGCATGCGGCTCTTGATGATCGGGTCGCCGTCGGTCTGCTTGAACTCGTCCTTGACCTCCTGCCGGGTCATGCGCAGGTCGCGCCGCCATTTGAAGCGCGACCAGAACAGATCGGCGCCGGCGATCGCCGTCATCACCAGCGTGATGGCGACGAGGATATGCGTGGCGGCTTCCTTGATGACGTTCGTGAACTCGACGGGCTGTGTGATCATGCCGGAAAGCAATTGCCGGACGATCCCGTTCATCGCCAGCGCCACGAACATCGCCGTGAAGCCGAGCTTGCCGAGCGACTTGGCGAATTCGACGAAGCCCTGCACGCCGAACAGGCGCTTCCACCCTTCGCGCAGCGAGATGCGTGAGGCTTTCGGCTGGATGCGATCGAGCACGAGGCGCGGCATGTTCTGCAGCGCGGAGGCGGCGAGCCCCGCCGCCATCAGTAGTATCAGCACTCCGCCGATGCTTTTCGCGATCTCGACCAGCACCATGCGGTAGAGCGTGGCGACGTCTTGCGCCGTGGCGAGCGGCCATTCCTCCGGCCGGTCGAGAAAGCCGGAAAGGAAGCCGCCGAGATCGAGGATGCTGTCCTGCGCGAGGAAAACCGTGAAGACCAGGATCGCCACGAAGGATGCCAGGATCGACAGTTCCTTCGAGAAGGGCAGATTGCCCTTCTCGATGGCGTCGCGGATTTTCTTCTCCGAGGGTTCCTCGGTTTTACTTTCCTTGTCGCTGTCCTCGGCCATGCTGGGTCACTGGCCCGATGTCAGGCGGCTTCCTGCACGTCTTCGGTGCCGGGAAGCTGGACCGCGCCCTCGCTGGCGAGGCGGATGGCGGTGGAAGCGATGGTCTTGCGTGCCCGCGCGATCTCCGCGAAGGGGATATTGCCGGGCTCGGCGGCCAGTTCGGACTCGATCATGCGCCGCGAGCGGGGACCGAGCGAGGAGAGGATCGCCTCCGCCAGCGTCTGCTCGCAGCCGCGCAGCGCGAGCGTCACCACGTCGGTCGACAGCCCGTCGAACAGCGCCACACGCGACTTCTGCGAAAGCTGGACGATATCGTCGAAATTGAAGAGCCGCGAGCGGACGGCTTCCAGGTCCGCAGTGCCGGCTGCCTGCATCTCGCCTATGACCTCGTCGAGATCGTCCTTGTCGAGTTCGTTCAGGATGCCGGCAACACGGATCTGGCCCGCGGTATTGTCCTTGAAGGAAGCATCGGACAGCATGCGCGTCCGTATCTGGTCCTCGACGATGCGTTTCGCCTGCTCGGGCACGTTGTTCATGGCGAGCAGGCGCTTGACGACCTCGCCTCTCACCGGCTTGGCAAGCGTCATCAGCGCATTGGCGGCGGCTTGCGGCGTCATGTTGGAGAGGACGAGCGCCGCCGTCTGCGGATGCTCATTGGCGAGGAAGGCGCCGACGCGCTCGGCTTCCAGTTTCTCGACAGCGGGCCAGACCGGTGGCGGTCCTTTCGCCTCCACCGCCTTCGGCTGGTCCTGGCCGAGGATCGCCTTCATCTCTTCCGGCGTGAAGGATTCGTTCAGGATCGTGTCCATCGTGTCCGCGGAATCGAGCAGCCCCGCGCCCTCCGCGAATTCCGCCTCGAACTCGCCGACGATCCGCTCAAGTTCACCCTGCGGGATCGTGCGCAGCGCGCGGGCGCCGTCGATCAGCGCCTTCAATTCATCCTGCTTGAAATATTTGAGCAGGCGCCCGGCGGCCGGTTTCCCCATCGCCACCAGTATGGCGGCGGCCTTCTGTGGCTTGGTCAGGTTGAGGGACTGGCTCATCGGGCACTATCCATAAAAGACGGAGGTTTATCGCGGCGTCTTGCCGGCGGTGATGATCTCGCTCAGCTTGACGCCGAAGCGCGACGGGTCGTTGTCGAGCACGGTGATCTCGCCGCGTGCGATCTTCTGGCCGTTGACCACGACATCGACCGGCTCGCCGATACGCCTGTCGAGCGCCACGGTGGAGCCTTTCTGCAGAGCCATCAGCTCCGATACCGGCATCTCGGTGCTGCCGAGCATGATCTGCACGTCGACGGGAATGTTCATGATGATCGCATTGTTGCGCAGGCTCGCGGCCCGATCGTCGCCGGCACCCTGCTCCTCATGCAGTGCGCCGCGCAGATCCTCGATCGCCTGGTTGAGCTGTTCCTCCTCGATGTCGGTCGAGGCCTCGGAGGCTTTGGCTGTCGCTTCGGATTTGCCCATCTTTGTCTCCGTTGGTTTTCCGGCTCTCAGCCGGGGAAAAGCCCGTCGATGAATTGCTGGCCGGCATCGTAGGGATGACGGACGCGAACCGTATAGTTAGCGCCGAGCTTGCCGAACTCGCACACGAAAAGCGTCTTGTCCTTGGCCGAAAGCCGCGTTTCCGCCTGTGCCGTCTGCGGCATTTCGAGGACCTGTCCGGGCCGAAGCGCGGCAAGCTCGCCGAGCGTCATCGACGCCATCGGGATGGCGGCGTCGAGCCTGACCACCGAGCGCATGATCTCCTCGCCGAAATGCGCGCCCCATTTGGCTGCGGTCGCCCGATCGGCCCCGTTGCCGTCGGCGCGATGCGAAAGAAGCACGCGATGCGGCATGAAGAGTTCGATCGTGCCCCTGCCGGTCGGGGTAGAAACCTCGAAGACGAGCCTTGCCGCCGGTCCGTCGCGCAGGAGCTGCTTCTGCAGTTCCTCGCCGGTAATCACCGGCGGGATCGGGAAGCGGATTTCGAGTGAGCGGGCGCCGGTTCCGTTGACCGCCATGGCGATCTGGTGGAACACCATATTGACCAGCGCCAGTTCCGTCGGGGACAGGTCGCGCTCGATCGGAACGGTCGGCAGGTCGGGATCGGCGCCGAAAAGCGCGCTCACCAGAACGGCGATCGCGCCCGCGTCGATGAGAAGGAGCAGCGCGTCCGCGGAGACGGCGGACGGCGCGATTGTCATCGCGTGGTAGCCACCCGGCGCAGGGCGGATATCGGCGATGCGCGCGACCTCGACCGTCTTCAGCGTGAAATCGACCGGATCGGTCAGGCCCTCATTGAGGTTCTTGGCGACGAGCGGCACCGCTCGGATCGCCAGCGACCGCGACGCGCCCATCACCTTGTCGGTCGCGCCGGTCGCGCCAACCAGCTTCTCGAGGATGAGCTTCTGCATTCCGGCAGGGGTGGTGGCCGCCTCAGCCATCGTCACACGGCGCTCCCGCTGTCACCGTGCATGGATCAGGCCGCCTTCTTCTGCTCGGCGCCGCCGAGATTGAGCGTGCTCTGCTCGACCGAATCGATCGACGGCCGGTCGTGCGCGGAGATCGTCTTGCGCCCGAATTCCAGCGCCACCTGCGGCAGCGAGCCGTTCATATAGGCAAGCAGCGTCTGCTTCACGACGACATAGAGCCTGTTGTTCTTATCGCGCACCGCCTTGATCTTAGCGGCGATCGGGCCGACGACCGCATAGGAAAGGAAGATGCCGGCAAAGGTGCCGACCAGTGCCGAACCGATCAGCTCGCCGAGGATTTCGGGCGACTGGTCGAGCGCGCCCATCGCCTTGACGACGCCGAGCACGGCCGCGCAGATGCCGAGCGCCGGCAAGCCGTCGGCAACCGCCGTCATCGCGTGGTAGGATTTCAGCCTGTCGTGGCGGATGGTGTGGATTTCCTCGTCCATCAGCGCCTCGATCTCGAACGGCCGCGCATTGCCGATGATGATGAGCCGGCAATAATCGCAGATGAAGTTCGTGAGCTCATGGTTCCGAAGGATCAGCGGATAGGCCTGGAAGATCGTCGATTCGGTCGGGTTGTCGATATGGGCCTCGACCTCGTTGCGCGTCTTGGTCTTCAGCTCACGCATCAGCGAATGCAGGACACCGAGCGTCTCCAGATAGTCCTGCTCCTTCGGCACGGATTGGAGGAAGGCTTCCAGGCAGGCCCTTCCGGCGTCCTTCACGATCGTGAACGGGTTGGCGACCAGGAAGCAGCCGAGCGCGGCGCCGACGATGATGACGAATTCCCACGGCTGGAAGAGCACGTTGACGTGGCCGCCAAGCGCCATAAAGCCACCCAGCACGCAGCCGAGTGTCACCGCTAGCCCAATGATTATGCCCACAATCCGACTTCCCGATATGCGTCTTCCGGCTCCGGGATACAGGCCGTGCCTTGTGTGAGGCTTGAAAGAACGATGGAGGTCGCCTTGCCGGCGGGTGCTGGCGGCTCCTTTGAAATTTCACGCCGGTCCCGGCCAGAAGAGCCACGCCAGCACCACCGCTACGACGATCCAGATCGCCGCAATGAAGGCCAGGCCGGCGCGGCTGGAGGGAATCGAACGGCGAGACGCCTCAGCACGAAACTCGGTCATCAGCTCGGCCGGCACCAGTTTCACCGCAAGCAGGATGCCAAGCGGCACGACGATCAGATCGTCCAGATAGCCGAATACCGGAATGAAATCGGGTATCAGATCGATGGGGCTGAGGGCATAGGCCGCAACGGCCCCGGCAGCGACTTTTGCATACCAGGGCACGCGCGGATCGCGGGCGGCAAGCCAGAGAGCCACGACGTCACGCCTGATGGTGCGCGCCCAGAGCTTTAGCGAGGCGATGATTGTCACGCTGCTTCCCGGAATCTGCCCGTCGCGCCCCCCCTCATCCGAAGCGCATCCGGCAGGCGCCAGCCATGATACATGAGGCATCGGGCGACCGCACTCAGGAACAGTTTCGCGCAAGCAAGGCGCTCTAGGGTTCCACGCTGCCGAAGAGCAGTCGGGAACCGCCACGTGACCAGCACCTACGCCACCTACCAGTCGATGACCCGCGATATGACGCGCACGACGACGCAGGTCGAGAGCGAACCGCAGGTGAAGCGCGAAACCGACTACTATCTGGCCAATATCGGCAAGGTGAAAACGGTCGACGATTTCGTCAACAACACCAGGCTCTTCAACTACGCCATGAAGGCCTTCGGGCTGGAGGACATGACCTACGCCAAGGCCTTCATGACCAAGGTGCTGAACGAAGGCGTGTCGGACCCCGACAGCTTCGCCAACAAGCTGACCGACCCGCGCTACAAGGCCTTCGCCGAAGCCTTCAATTTCGCCGCCGACAAGGATAGCGCCACCACCTATGTCGCGGCACAGAATGGCGTCACCGACCGCTATACCCTCGCCGCGGTCCAGAACGGCGTGACGCCGGACAACCCTGTGCTTCAACAGCAGACCCAGGATTACCTAAAGCAGGTCGTCGACGTGAAATCGATCGACGACTTCCTCAACAACGACACCGTCTACACCTACGCCATAAAGGCCTTTGGCCTCGACGCCAAGCTCGGCGACAAGACCTTCATGCGCAAGATCCTCGAGGGCGGCGTCTCCGACCCGAACAGCTTTGCCAACCAGCAAACGGACAAGAATTACGCCGCCTTCGCCGCCGCCTTCGATTTCGCTGCCCATGGCGATGAGGCGACGACCTATTCTGTGCCGGAAGAGGGCACCGTCGACGCCTATATGCGCCAGACCATGGAGGATGAGGCCGGCGCGCAGAACCCCGGCGTGCAGCTTGCGCTCTATTTCCAGCGCAAGGCTTCCAGCATCACCTCCGCCTATGACATCCTTGCCGACAAGGCGCTGGCCAAGGTGGTGCGCACCGCGCTGCGTCTGCCCGATTCGACCGCCATGCTCGATATCGACAAGCAGGCTTCGATGATCGAGAGCAAGCTCAACGTCGAGGATTTCCAGGACCCGGCGAAGCTCGGCGATTTCCTGAAGCGCTTCACCAGCCTCTACGACATCGACAACCCGTCGGCCGCACAGCAATCGTCGCCGACAGCCATATTGTTCAGCCAGCCGACGACGCAGGGCATCTCGACCAATCTTCTGCTCAGCATCCAGCAATTGAAGATCTGACCGATGAGCATCCCTACCGGGCTTTACGTTTCCCTTTCGGCGCAGATGGCGCTGCAGAAGCGGCTCGAGACCATCGCCGACAATGTCGCCAACGCCAACACGGTGGGCTTCCGTGCCACCGGCATAAAGTTCGAGGACGTGGTGACCGGAACGGGCGACAAGTCGGTGGACTTCGCTTCCCAGGGCACGAATTTCCTTTCCGGCAAGGCGGGTGGGCTGACCCGGACCGGGGACCCCTATGATTTCGCCGTCCAGGGCGACGCCTGGTTCGGTATCGCGACGCCCGCCGGCACCGTCATGACGCGCGACGGCCGCTTCACCATGAGCCCCGCCGGCGAACTGGTCACGCATGAAGGCTATGCCGTGCTCGATGCCGGCGGCGCGGCGATCCAGCTCAACCCGAACGACGGTCCGCCGGTTGCCGGCAAGGACGGAACCTTGAGGCAGGACGGCAAGCTCGTCGCCGCGATCGGACTCTTCACCTTCGACGCCGGCCCCAACGTCCAGCGCTTCGGCAATTCCGGCGTCATCCCGGCCGGCAGGCCCGTGCCGGTGGTAGACGATGCGACGGTCGGCGTGGAGCAGGGCTTTCTGGAGCAGTCGAACGTCGATCCGATGCGCGAGATGGCGAGGCTCATCATGGTGCAGCGTACCTTCGAGGATACCGCCTCGCTGGTGCGCAAATCCGAGGCGACGCTGGACGACGCCATCAAGACGCTCGGCTCGAAGACGTGATGCGGGCCTGACATGGAAGGCGGCGATACCCTCCTGCCCGCCCCGCAAGCGGAACGGCAGAATGCGCTTGCAGCACTGGAACAATCGTTCAACGCGTTCGTCACCGGCCGGCCGCTCGTCGCCCATGGCGGACACGTCACCGAAATCTCGCCTACACACTATCGCGTGCGCGGCCTTTCAGGGGCTGCACGCCTCGGCGACGTCGTCGAACTGCGTTCGCGCGCCGGAAGGCGAATGGGCGAGATCGTCCAGATCGACGCCAGCGACATCGTCGTGGCGCCGTTCGAGGTGGCGGCGGATGCGGGCGTCGGCGATGCGGTCTTCGACCGCGGGCCGTTCGATATCGCGCCTTCCCGTTCATGGCGCGGCCGCGCCGTCGATGCGCTCGGGCGGCCGATCGACAAGAAAGGCCCGCTGATCGCCGGGGAGCGGCAAGACGCGGAAGCCCTGAAGACGCCGCCGGCCCTCGGTCGCCAGCGTGTCGGGACGCCCTTCGTCACCGGCGTCCGGGTGATCGATATCTTCACGCCGCTCTGCTACGGCCAGCGGCTTGGCATCTTCGCCGGTTCGGGCGTCGGCAAATCGACCCTGCTCGCGATGCTCGCCGCCGCCGACGCCTTCGATACCGTCGTCGTCGCGCTCGTCGGCGAACGCGGTCGCGAGGTGCGCGAATTCCTCGAGGACACGATCGGCCCGCGCGCCATAGCCAAGACCGTCGCGGTCGTGGCGACCAGCGACGAAAGCGCGATGATGCGCAAGCACGCGCCGGGAACGGCGATGCGCATCGCCGAAGCCTTCCGCGCTTCGGGCGACAGGGTCCTGCTCATCCTCGATTCCATCACGCGCTTCGCGCATGCGTTGCGCGAGGTCGCGACCGGCACAGGCGAACCGCCGGTCGCTCGCGGCTACCCCGCTTCCGTCTTCACCGATCTGCCGAAGCTCCTCGAACGCGCCGGCCCCGGCGTCGAGGGCGCCGGCTCCATCACCGCCATCCTTTCCGTGCTTGTAGATGGCGACGACCATAACGACCCGATCGCCGACAGCGTGCGCGGCATCCTCGACGGCCATGTGGTGCTCGACCGCGCCATCGCCGAACAGGGGCGCTACCCTCCGGTCAATCCGCTCGCTTCCATCTCGCGTCTTGCGGGCAAGGCATGGACGGACGAACAGAAGGGCCTCGTCATGCGCCTTCGCGCGATGATCTCGCGCTTCGAGGATACTCGCGACATACGCCTGCTCGGCGCCTACCAGCCGGGCGCCGACGCCGAACTCGACATCGCCGTGCGCCAGGTACCGCAGCTTTACGAGGCGCTCGGCCAGTCGCCGAAGGACAGGCCCTCGCGTGATCCGTTCGGCGACCTCGCGCGCCATCTGAGGGGCAAGGACAAGGCGGATGGCTAAGAAACTCGCAGACCTGAGAACGCCCGAAGGCGAATTGCCCGGCCCGCGCTACGACCCGCCGCCCCCACGGAAGCCCGGCTGGAAGGAGCGGCTGCGCAGCAAGGTCCCCGAAAAGCCGAAGCTCGTACCGAAACCTCCGAAAATCTCCTCGGACTTGGTCATCGGCGGCCTCGGCATCGCGCTCGGCCTCGTCTGCGCTCTCTTCCCCTGGTACATTTTCCTGAATCCCGAAAAGTTCAAGCTCGAAGGCTATCACTTCAGCGGTAATCCGAAGGCCGCCCATTCGGCCTCCCCGAATTCTCGACCGGCCCTGATCGGGGATGCGATGAAGGTATCCGAGACCAGCCAGGCCGCGCTCGACATCTTCCCGACCGGCACCGTGCCTGAACCGGGGACGAACCAGCCCGCATCCGACGAAAAGGACCAGCCCTTTCCGGGCGATGCGCCGAAGGAGCCGGAATTCAACCTGATCGAGGTAGCCAACGGCCGCGCCATGATCGAGGACGGGGATGGAATCTGGGTCGTCGCGGTCGGCTCGCCGCTCCCCAACGACAGCCGCGTCGCTGCCATCGAGAAGCGCGCCGGAAACTGGGTCCTGGTGACGACGGCCAAGGACGTGGTGCCGCTCAGGAAATAATCCGCGCAAGGCCCACGCAAGACTGGCCGGATAATTTCCGGCTCGTCTGAACTGGGATGCCCGGGATGCAACCTGTCAATCTCTTCGATCTTGCCGCGCAGCAGGCCCGCTGGCTCGCCGTGCGCCAATCGGTGATTGCCGGCAACGTCGCCAATGTGAACACGCCCGGCTATCATGGCGTCGACGTGAAGCCCTTCTCCGCCGTTCTGGACGACACGACGGTGACGATGAAGGCGACGGAGCCGGGGCATTTCGGCGCGAACAAGCCTTCCGCCGAGATGGTGGCGCTCCGGCAGGACGACGACCGCACGGAAATCGTCCCCTCCGGCAACAGCGTCCAACTCGAGGATGAATTGCTGAAGGCCGCCGATGTGCGCCGCGCCTTCGAGCTCAACACCGCGATCGTCAAGGCTTTCCACCAGATGATGACGATGACGACGAAGGGAACGTGACGGAAGTCTGAACCATGGATCCTTTGACAGCCGCCATGAAGGTTGCCGCTTCGGGCATGACCGCCCAGTCGGAGCGGCTGCGCGTCGTTTCGGAAAACCTCGCCAACTCGCAATCGACCGGCCGCACGGCGGGCAGCGATCCCTACCGCCGCAAGACCATCACCTTTTCGGCCGAGCTCGACCGCATAAGCGGCGCCTCTGCCGTCGAGGTGGCCGACATCTCGCGCGATCCGTCGGCCTTCCCGGTCGAATACCAGCCCGGCAACGTGGCCGCCGACGCCAAGGGCTACGTCAAGATGCCGAACGTCAACGTGCTGGTCGAGATGGCGGACATGCGCGAGGCGAACCGCGGCTACGAGGCCAACCTGCAGGTCATCAAGCAGGCGCGCGACCTGATCTCCATGACCATCGACCTGATGCGGAGCTGACCATGATCAATCCCCTGAGCCTCGTCGGGAGCATCGGCAGCGGCACGATCGGACAGGCGGGCGCCGCAACCGGCACGACTACCGCCGGCGCCACGGGCGGCGTCGCGCAAACCTTCGAGAGTGCGCTGGCTAATGCAGCCGGCAACGCCGTCGAAAGCCTTGGACATGCGCAGGCCGTGTCCATCGATGCCCTGCAGGGAAAGGCCGACACGCGCGAGGTCGTCGATGCGGTGATGAACGCACAGGAGACGCTCTCCGCTGCCATCGCCATCCGGGACAAGATCGTCGCCGCCTATCTCGACGTCAGCCGCATGTCGATCTGAGGAGAGTGAAGTGAGAGCGCTTGAAATCGCAGCCACCGGCATGAATGCCCAGCAGACCAATCTGGAAGTCATCGCCAACAACATCGCCAACATCAACACGACCGGCTACAAGCGGGCGCGGGCGGAGTTCACCGACCTGCTCTACCAGACCGAACGGCTGCCGGGCGTGCCCAACCGGGCCAACCAGAACATCGTGCCGGAAGGTGCGTCGATCGGGCTCGGCGTCAAGCTGGCGGCGATCAGGAACCTCCACATCCAGGGCGAACTGACGAGCACCGGCAACAAGTTCGACCTGGCGCTGACCAGCCCCGGCCGCGGATGGTTCCAGATCCAGATGCCGGACGGGCAGACCCTTTACACGCGCGACGGCGCCTTCAACACCAACGCCGACGGGCAATTGGTGACCATGGACGGCAATCCGGTGATCCCCACCATCACCGTGCCGCAGGGCGCGGTCGATGTCATCGTCAACAAGACCGGGCAGGTCTTCGCCCAGATCGACGGGCAGACGGCGCTACAGAACATCGGCCAGTTCCAGCTCGCCGATTTCGTCAACGAGGCCGGCTTGCAGCCACTCGGCGGCAATCTCTTTCAGGAAACGGATGCTTCGGGACCGCCCACCGTCGGCGTCCCGGGCGATGTCGGCTTCGCCACCATCGAGCAGGGTTATCTCGAAAGCTCCAACGTCGATCCGGTAAAGGAGATCACCGAGATGATCTCGGCCCAGCGAGCTTACGAGATGAACTCGAAAGTGATCCAGGCAGCCGACGAGATGGCGCAGGTCGTCTCCAAGAACATGGGCTGACGCGGCATGAAGCTTCGCCGGAAAACCGTTCTTCTGCGCCTGGTGGGCTGCCTGGCGGCGCTCGCCGCGTTCGTCCAGCCCGTACGCGCGGAAGACGTGGCGGTGGTGACCCGGCATGTCGTCTATCCCGGGCAGGAAGTATCGGCCGGCGACCTGCAGGTCGTTACGGTCACGAACCACAACCGCGATCTCAGGACCGTCGCCACCCGCATCGAGCAGGTGGATGGAAAGCTGACGCGGCTGACACTTCTGCCGGGCCACTACATCCCGCTCAACGCCATCCGCGATGCCTATACCGTCGAGCAGGGAGCGGCGGTCCATGTGCTCTTCTCGGGCAACGGCCTCGTCATCACGGCGACGGCGGTGACGCTGGAGCCCGGCTCGGCCGGCGACGTCATCAAGGTGCGCAACACGGACAGCGGCCGCATCTTCTCCGGCATCGTCATGGCCGACGGCACCATCCGGGTCGGCGCATCATGAAGCCGAATGCGCTCCTCCTGGCTTTGCTGGTTCTGGCCATGGCAGCGGGCCCCGCGCTCGCTGCGGATCTCGACCGCGGCGTGCCCTATGTTCCCGCTTCTGCTTCGCCCCAGGACGCGTCCGGCAATGCGTCCTACCTGCCGGCGGCGATCGGCACCGGCGTCGTGGCACGCATCAAGGACATCGCCGAACTGCAGAGCACGCGCGACAACCAACTGATCGGCTACGGCCTCGTCATCGGCCTCCAGGGGACTGGCGACAGCCTCAGGAACTCGCCCTTCACCGAGCAGTCGATCCGCGCCATGCTGGAAAATCTCGGCATCGCGACAGAGGGCGGACAGGCCCGCGCCAAGAACGTGGCGGCCGTCATCGTCACGTCTAATCTGCCGCCCTTCGTCCAGTCCGGCGCGCGCATCGATGTCAACGTCTCATCGCTCGGCGATGCCACGTCCCTCAATGGCGGCACCCTCGTCATGACGCCGCTCAAGGCGGCCGACGGCCAGATCTACGCGGTGGCGCAGGGCTCCGTCTCGGTCTCCGGCTTCGCCGCGCAGGGGCAGGCGGAAACGCTGACGCAGGGCGTTCCGACCGCCGGCCGCGTCGCCAACGGCGCCATCGTCGAGCGCGAGGTGACCGCCGACTTCAATTCGACGCCGAAGCTGACGCTCCAGCTCATCAATCCTGATTTCTCGACCGCCGTCCGGGTCGCCGACGCCATCAACGCCTATACGAGCCGCCGGTTCGGAAAACGGCTGGCGCACGAGCAGGATTCGCGCACCGTCCTGATCGACAAGCCGGCGCGCATCTCCACCGCGCGCTTCTACGCCGAGCTCGAAAACCTGCCCGTCGAGGCGGAATCGCCGGCACGTGTCGTCATCGACGAGCGCACCGGCACCATTGTCATCGGACAAGACGTCAAGATATCGCGCGTCGCCATCAGCCACGGCACCATGACCGTGCGCGTAACCGAGCAGCCGCGCGTGGTGCAGCCGGAACCCTTCTCGAAAGGCGTGACCGCCGTCGAGCCGAGCACGAATATCGAGGCGACGCAGCCCGGCGGCCGCGTCGCCGTCCTCGATGGCCCCGATCTACAGACGCTCGTCGCCGGCCTCAATCGCATCGGCGCCAAGCCGACCGACATTATCGCCATCCTCCAAGGCATCAAGTCGGCCGGCGCGCTACAGGCCGAACTGGTGGTGCAGTGATGATGGCCACTCTCCGTTCGCTCTCCGCCGGCAGGTTTGCCTTCGTTGCGCTTGCTACGTTCTTCTTTTACCCGATTGCGCTCCCCGCCTTCGCCGGCTCGGCCGAGACCGCTCAGCCCGTAGCATCCGGTGACGAGATCGAACGCTTCTGCACGAACATCCAGGATCCGGCGCGCGATCGGCGCTATGCGCTGCAACGCCAGCAGCTTCTCGACCTTCAGGCCGATATCGACAAGCGCATCAAGCTTCTGGAGGAGAAGCGGGCGGATTACGAAAGCTGGCTGAAGCGCCGCGACAATTTCGTCGCCAAGGCGACCGACGGCGTCGTCGAAATCTATTCGAAGATGAAGCCCGACGGCGCCGCCCCGCAACTGACCGACATGCCGCCCGACCTCGCCGCCGCTATCCTGATGAAGCTCGAACCGAAACAGTCGAGCCTGATCCTCAGCGAAATGGATGCCAAGGTCGCCGCCGGCCTCGCCCGAATCATGGCCGCCGCCGCCCGCAAAACGGATCCCTCATGAAACGCCTGCTTGTCCTTCTTGCGGCCTGTTCCACTCTCTCGGCCTGCGTCTCGCCCGAGATCGGCATTGCGCCGAAACTGTCGCCTGTCGGCGCCGGGCTTGGAGCGACACAATATGCAGAGACCTATCCCGAGGCGCCGCCGCCGGCGGTGAAGCGCTTCTCCCTGTGGAATGACGGGCAGAGCCGCCTCTTCACCGATCCGCGTGCGCTGAAGGTCGGCGATATCCTCACCGTGCTCATCTCCATCAACGACAAGGCCAAGCTCAAGAACGAGAACGACACCAGCCGCACCGGAAAGCGCACCTGGGGCCTGAGCGGCGCCTTCGACCTCAACGGCACCGGCTCGAAGGGCTCCGGCAATCTCTCGGCCGATGGCGACAGCCAGTTCAATGGCCAGGGTCACACGACGCGGTCGGAAGACATCAAGCTATCCGTCGCCGCCGTCGTGACGAGGGTGCTGCCGAACGGCAACCTCATAATAAGCGGGCAGCAGGAAGTGCGCGTGAACGACGAATTGCGCGTCCTGACCATCGCCGGCATCGTCCGCCCTGCCGACATCAACGGCAACAACACCATCTCCTACGAGCGTATCGCCGAGGCGCGCATCTCCTATGGCGGGCGCGGCCGGCTGAGCGACATGCAGCAGCCCTCATGGGGCCAGCAACTCGTCGATCGCCTGTCTCCCATTTGAGGTAGCGCCATGGCCGTCATCGAACAGCAGGAAGCGCCGACGAAAAGCGGCCCTTCGCTCATCGTCCAGATCGCCGTCCTGCTCGTCCTGACGGCGGCGGCCGTCGGCATGGGCTGGTTTTCGGGCGGCTATCTGAATTCGACCGGCGGCGCGGGGTCGCAAAAGGCGGAGCCGACCCGCGTCGACAAGGCACATGTGAAGACGGCGGACAAGGCGGCGACAAGGAAGGACGGCAAGCCGGCGACGGAGGGCGACGACCTCGGCGTGCTGCCGATCGAGACGATCACCACCAACCTTGCCGCACCAAGCAATGTATGGGTGCGCATGGAGCTTTCGCTGGTCTTCGACGGCGAGCCGGACAAGGCCGTCGCCGAGCAGATCCATCAGGATTTCCTCGCTTTCATGCGCACGGTGAAGCTGCCTCAGGTCGAAGGCGCCAGCGGCTTCCAGCACCTGAAGGAGGATCTGGAGGAACGCGCCCGCCTGCGCAGCCACGGACGCGTCGGCAAAATCCTGATCCGGACGCTTCTCTTCGAATGAGAATACCCCGCGCCCTCCTCCTTGCCGCGCCGGCACTCCTCGTGCCGGCCACGATCGCGCGCGCCCAGCAGATCGATCTCGGCTCGCTCGCCGGCCAGATGACCGGCACGAATGCCGGCACCATCGTCCAGCTTTTCGGGCTGTTGACGATATTGTCGCTCGCGCCCGGCATCCTCATTATGGTGACGAGCTTCACGCGCTTCATCATCGCCTTTTCCATCCTGCGCTCCGGCATGGGTTTGCAGACCACGCCCGCCAACATCGTGCTCGTGTCGCTGGCGCTGTTCATGACCTTCTACGTGATGACGCCGGCCTTCAATCAGGCCTGGAGCACGGGCGTGAAGCCGCTGATGGACAACCAGATCACGGAGCAGGTGGCGCTCGAGCGCATCTCCCAGCCCTTCCGCGTCTTCATGCTGAGGAACGTCAGGCCCAAGGACTACGACCTCTTCGCCGATCTCGCCCGCGAACGCGGCGAGCCGGTCGCCTCGCGCGACACGGTCGATCTGCGCATCCTGATCCCGGCCTTCATGATCTCGGAAATAAGGCGCGGCTTCGAGATCGGTTTCCTGATCGTGCTGCCCTTCCTCGTCATTGACCTCGTCGTCGCCACCATCACCATGTCGATGGGCATGATGATGCTGCCGCCGACGGTGATTTCCCTGCCCTTCAAGATCATGTTCTTCGTCCTGATCGACGGCTGGAACCTGCTTGTGGGGAGCCTCGTGCGCTCGTTCTCGTGAAGACCACAACCACGTTATCTGTTTGGTAGGAAATTCCGGCGCATAAGGAAGCACGACTTCCATGGCGGGTCGTCCGCAAGAGGACGATGGGCATGATGCCGCTCCGCCATACCGGCCCGACCCGGTATTCCAAAAATCAGGTATACATAAAAGGCGGATTCCAATGTCCAGTCTCATGACCAATGCGTCGGCGATGACGGCGCTCAAGACCCTCCAGATGACCAACAAGTCGCTGGACCAGACCGAAAACCGTATTTCGACCGGCTACAAGGTCGCTACCGCAAGCGACAACGCCGCCTACTGGTCGATCGCGACGACCATGCGTTCCGACAACAAGGCGCTTTCCACGGTTCAGGACGCGCTCGGCCTCGGCGCCGCTACGGTGGACGTCGCCTACACGGCGATGGACTCGGTGAAGGACGTTCTCGACCAGATCAAGACCAAGCTCGTCTCGGCCTCGCAGCCGGGCGTCGACAAGTCGAAGATCCAGTCGGACATCTCCGAGCTGCAGCAGCAGTTGCAGACCTATGCCAACTCGGCGAGCTTCTCCGGCAACAACTGGCTTTCCGTCGATTCGAGCTCCTCGAGCTACAAGGCGACCCAATCGGTCGTCTCGTCCTTCAACCGCTCGTCCGACAACCAGGTCTCGATCAGCACGATCGACATCGACATCACCGGCGTCTCGCTGTTCGACTCCAGCGGCACGACCAATGGCCTGCTCCAGGGCGGCACCGCCGGCTCTGCGACAAGCGACGCCGCGTTCGCATGGACCCCGGGCAATCTCGATAACGGCAGCAAATTGACCGTTGCGGTTACTGTTGACGGCGGTACGGCACAGAACGTCGACATCAACGTTGCCAATGCGGCAAGCTTTTCGCTGGACGACCTCGTCGCCGGCTTGAATGCCGGATTGACCGGAGCTACCGCTTCGAAGACGGACGACGGCAAGCTGGTCCTGACCTCGAATACGACGGGCGCAACCTCGTCCATCGCATTGGGCGCCGTCTCCTCGACGAAGGCCGACGGCACGACTGCCGGCACCGCGACGATCGGCATCACGACCGCAACGGCCACCGCTGGCTCGGCTACTGGCGGCGGCATCATGGACATCGACATCACCAACGCCTCGGCGGCTCAGTTGAAGTCCTATTCCGACATGGTGGAAAGCATGTCCGCGAAGGTCACCACGGCGGCCGCGAACCTCGGTTCGGTCAAGAGCCGCATCGACATGCAGACCGACTTCGTCAAGAACCTGATGGACGCGGTGGATCGCGGCGTGGGCGCCCTGGTCGATGCCGACATGAGCCAGGAATCGACCCGGCTGCAGGCTCTCCAGACCCAGCAGCAGCTCGGCATCCAGGCGCTGTCGATCGCCAACTCCAACTCGCAGTCGATCCTTTCGCTCTTCCGTTAAGAGCGCATCTAAGGGGACGGGCCCAATAAACCGGGCCAGGGCGGGCCGCGCGCAAGCGCGGCCCGATTTCATTTTCGCACAAGCTTCGGCGGCTAGGTTCGGCACCGCGTAATTTGCGGGAGCTTCGCGCCGGTGCCTGAACAACTCCAGAACGTCGTCGAAAACCTTCGGAGTTTCGGGCCGAGAAGGCTCGCCATCCTCGCCGCCGTCGCGGTGCTGGTCATGGTGACCGTCGGCGCCGCCTCCTACTATCTCAACAAGCCGGCCTACGAGACACTCTATGTCGGCCTAGACCGCTCGGACGTGAACCAGATCGGCCTCGTGCTGGGCGAAGCGGGCATCTCCTTCGATGTCGATGCCAAGGGAACCTCGATCCTGGTGCCGGCGGGCAAGGCTTCGCGGGCGCGCATGCTTCTCGCCGAAAAGGGCCTGCCGACCAGCGCCAATGCCGGCTATGAGCTCTTCGACAATGTCGGCTCGCTCGGCCTCACCTCCTTCATGCAGCAGGTGACGCGCGTGCGTGCGCTCGAAGGCGAGATCGCCCGCACGATCCAGTCGATCAACGGCGTAAAGTCGGCGCGTGTCCATATCGTCATGCCGGAGCGCGCCAATTTCCGCCGTGAGGAGCAGGAGCCGACTGCCTCGGTGATGATCCGCACCTCCGGCATCGATGCGCGCCGCACCGCGATGTCCATCCGCTTCCTCGTCGCTGCCGCGGTGCCCGGACTGAACGCCGACAAGGTCACCGTGCTCGACACGATGGGCACGCTGCTTGCCGCCGGCGACGATCCGGCGAGCAACACCGCGAACCGCGCCTTCGGCGTCGAGCAGACGGTCGAGAGCGAAATCGAGAGCAACATCAACCGTGCGCTCGCGCCCTATCTCGGCGCGGAGAATTTCCGCGCCAGCGTGAAGGCTGTCGTGGACACCGACCAGAAGCAGATCGAGGAGACGATCTTCGACCCGAATTCGCGCGTCGAGCGCTCCGTGCAGACAGTGCGCACCAACGACAATTCGAACCGGCAGCAGACCTCGACACCGGTTTCGGTGGAGCAGAACCTGCCGACCGATCAGCCGGCGGCGGCGACCGAAGGTCCGAAATCGACCGAAAGCCGCGAGCGCAAGGAAGAGACGACCAATTACGAGATCAACTCCAAGAAGATCGCCACCAAGAGCGACGGCTTCTCGATCTCGAAACTGTCCGTCGCCGTCGTCGTCAACCGCCAGCGCCTGCTCGATATCCTCGGCAAGGACGCAACCGACGACGCGATCGCCGCCCGCATCGCCGAAATCAAGAAGGTCGTCGCCTCCGCCACCGGCTTCGACGACAAGCGCGGCGACAATATCGATATCGCCGCCGTCGAATTCGTGGACGGGCTCGACGGCGCCCCGGCCGACACGCCGGGCATCATGGACCGCCTCGGCGCGCATATCTTCTCGCTGATCAACGCGGCGGCCTTCGTGCTGGTCGCCTTCCTGGTGACGTGGTTCGGCCTGAAGCCGCTCGCCGCTGCCCTCGGCAAGCCGGCGCCGGGCGCCCCGCAAAGCTTCGAGGAGGTGCAGCGCTCGCTTCCCGCCACCAGCGGGGAGACGCAGCTTACCGCCGGCGCCCTTGCCGGCCCCGGCATGGCGGCGCCCAACCCGATCGACGAACTGCGCCAGAAGCTGAGGCCCGCTCCCCAGGAGCGGCTGGCACGGATGATTGACCTCAACGAAGAGCGGACCGCGCATATCCTGCGCAAGTGGGCGCATCAGGAGGCCGTCTGATGACCGCCTACGCGCTGGCCGACATGCTGGCCGATTTCGGCAAGCGGCCGCAACAGCCGCCGCGCGCGGCACCATCCGAAGTCGGAGCGTCGGCAAAGCCGGACAAGCCCGAACCCGACATGGAGGCGCTGCTCGCAGACGAGCGCGCGCGGACGGAAAAGTCGGTGACGGAAAGTCTCACGGCCGAGCATGAAACCGCGCTCGCCGCCCTGCGCGAAGCACATGCCGCAGAGATCGCCGAGATCGAACGCCGCCACGGCGAGGAAGCCGGCGCGCGTATCGAGGCGGGGCTCGGCGAGATCGAGGCGCGTGTCAGCGAAACCGTCACCGGCACGGTCGCCCGCATCCTCGGACCGATCGTGAGCGAGGAGGTGCTGAAGCGCAGCATCGACGAACTGGCGAAGGCCATCGGCGAGGCGCTGGAAGACGCCGACGCGGTGACGATCCGGGTTTCGGGCCCGTCCTCGCTGTTCTCGGCGCTGGCGGAAAAACTGGGAGGGAAATCAAAGCACCTCCGCCATCGCGAGACGGACGGTATCGACCTGACGGTCGATGTGAACGGCAGCCTGATCGAGACGCGCCTGACGGAATGGCAGGCCATCGTCAATGAGGTCCTCGGATGAGCATGGATGCCGATGGCCTGAAGCATCAGGAGATCATCATCGTCCGCCGCGGCGGGCATGACGAGGACGAGGGCCATCACGGCGGCGTCTGGAAGATCGCCTTCGCCGACTTCATGACGGCAATGATGTGTTTCTTCCTAGTCATGTGGCTGATCAACGCCGCCAACGAGCAGACCAGGGCTGCGCTCGCCAGCTATTTCAATCCCATCAAGCTCGTCGACCGCAACACGTCGCGAAGAGGCATCGACGATCCGACCAAGACACCGGGCAATCTGGAACCGTCGGTCGAGAAGAAGAAAGAACAATCCGACGCGCAGGCGAGTTCACCCGGCGAGGCGGATTCGCGCAAGCACACCGACAAGAATCTGTTCGCCAACCCTTATTCGGTGCTCGCCGAGATCGCCGGAGAGACCGGTACTCTGCAGAACACCAGCACGAAAGGCGACGGCGGCGCGCAAGATTCCGGCCCGGCCACCGGCGCATCGGGCGGCCAGACCTATCGTGACCCGTTCGCACCGAACTTCTGGTCGGAACAGATAGACATACCGGAGAAAAGCACCGAGACGGCCCGTTCCGGCTCGGCCGAAAAGCGCGCGCAGGCCGTCGTGGCCGAGGGCGACAAGACCGGACAGGGAATGGCCAGCAATAAGACAGCCGCCGCCGAGGCCATGGCCAAGGTGGAAGCGGAGGCCAAAGCCGGGGGCAACGAAGCCATCAAGTCGGAAAAGGTCGAGGCCGCCAAGCAGGGCACCACCAAACAGGAGGCGGATCAGAAAGAGACCGCCCATGGTCCTGCAACCGTGGAAGCGGAGAAGCCGGAAAAGGCAGCGGGGGCGGCGGCGAAGGCAGCGAACGAAAAACTCACTGCCGATATCCGCAGCGAGCTTGCCGCCAGCTTCCGTAGCGGCGACCCGATCTACAAGGGCCTGACGGTGACGCAGACGGAGCGGGGCGTCCTCATCTCGGTGAGCGACCAGTCGAATTTCGGCATGTTCGAGATCGGCTCGGCTGTTCCGAACCGCGATACCGTGCTCGCCATGGAGAAGATCTCGAAAATTCTCAGCACCCATAAAGGCAACATCCACATCGACGGCCACACGGACGGGCGTCCCTTCAAGAGCGATACCTACGACAATTGGCGGCTTTCCACCGCGCGCGCCCAGACCGCCTATTACATGCTGGTGCGTGCCGGGCTGGACGAGAAGCGCGTCATGGAGGTCGCCGGCTTCGCCGACCGCAAGCTGAAGGTCAAGGACGATCCCTATGCGGACGCCAACCGCCGCATCGAGATACTGCTGGAGACGAACTAGTGTCGCGGCCGGGCGCACATCCGGCAGCGCTCGCCGTGGCGATCATGCTTGCCGCGCCCTTCCTCGGCCGGGCCGCCGCGCAGGAAAGATATGAGCTGCAGCCATACCAGATGGTGCGCTCGCTTCAGTTGGTGCAGGACCGCATCGCCGGAGGCGACGAAGCCGCCCTCCCCATGCAGCGCAAGCTCCTCGAGATGATCGATGCGAAGTTCCTTGCGACGGCGCCGGCGGGATTCGACGACCCGCGCAATTTCGATGCGCTTCTCGTCTATGCGATCTCGGGCGGCAATCCGGTGACCATAGAGACCGTCGTCTCGCGCCTCGACCTGAAACCGCCGCGCACGGCGCTCGGCGACGGTATTCTGGGCTATGTGCGCGGCCGTCCGGCGGAAGCGGAAAAGGCGCTGCACGACATCGACCCGCTGACGCAGCCGATCGAGCTCGGCGCCTATCTGGCGCTTATCAAGGGATCGGTGGCGGCGGCCGATGATTCCGCCGCGGCGCTCAAATTGTTCGATGAAGCCCGGCTGCTCGGACCCGGATCGCTGGTCGAGGAAGCAGCGCTGCGCCGTTCCATCATGATCGCGCTCAAGATGCGCGACGCCGGTCTCTTCCTTGGCTACTCGGAGAAATACGTTCGTCGCTTCCTGCATTCCCCCTATGCCAGCCAGTTCGCCGACGCCTTCGTCATCGGCGTGGTCGAGATGCATGACAGCATGGGGCTGGACAAGATCGCCGCGACGCTGAACGAAATGGACGCCGAGCGCCGGAAATCCATCTATCTGCGCCTCGCCCGCAAAAGCGCCATAGACGGTCTGGCGAGCCTGACCGCCTTCGCGGCGCGGATGGCCGGGATCCGCGACGATCCCCGTTCGAAAACGACCGATCCGCGCGTCCTGCTCTATTCCAGTATCGCCTCGGTCGCGTCCGGCTCGGCCGGCGCGGTGGCGGCGCAACTGGCGGCAATCGACCGCGATCACTTGAGCGAAAGCGACCAGCAATTGCTCGATGCCGCACGCGCCATTGCAGAGAAGGTCATCGCCGCGCCGGCGACTCCTGCGAAAAGCGAGGATATGGATATAGCGACAAAGGTCGCGCCACCCCGGCAAGAAGCGCCTGCCGTTCCTGCCGCCGCCAAGCCGGCAGCCCCGCCCGCCGGACCGGACGCCGCCGCGATGGAGGCGTCCCGCAAGATCGTGACGGATACACGCCGGAAACTCGCCGCGATAGACGAACTGCTCAAGGAGACCGAATGATGCCGGGCATCGCAATCCAGACGGGCTTCCCGCTTGCCGCCGCATCGGCCGTTCGCAACGTGCCGCCGGCGGCGGACGACCGCTTCTCCAACGCTTTGCGCGAAAGGCCTAAAGCGCCGGCACAGGACGACAGAAAGACGGACGATGCGGCGAACAACAATGCCGGCTCCCGGGAAACCGTTGCTTCCCACGACGGCAGGGATGGCAAGGTCGGCCAGCCTAGGCACGCGAAGGACGATAGCTCGGCTGACGGAGGAGAAAAAAAGGACAAGGACGACCAAAACGGTGGCGCCCTCCCCCCGCATATGATGGCGGAACGTACGCTTGCCGGGCAATGGGCCGGCTCGGGACAGGCGATCGCTGCGACGAACGGACCAGCTGCCGCCGGCGCGCCGGATGGCAGTACCGATACTGCCGCGCCGACCACAGGCAGTACTCAAGCGGTTTCGGCCGCCGGAGCGAACGGCGCCATCCGGCCGGAAACTGCCCTCCCGATGCAGGGACTGCCAGCACAGCCGGCGTTGGCGGGTAAGGATGGCGGAGCAGACCCGGCGGCACCGATGCAGGCAGGGACTTCCGGCACCGATCCGGCGCAGAAAGGCGTATCGATTATCGCGGTAACGGCAGTGGAAGCTGGAAAGGCCGTGCCAAACAATGTAACGGCCGCCTTCACGGCCAAGGTCGCGGCCTCACAGCACCCCGATTCTTCTCCCCGGGCAGGCAACGCAACTCCACCCGCAGCGGGTGCAGAAGCCGACACGGCGACGCAAATCCTGCAGGCCGCCGCTGGTCAGCGTTCCGGCAGTGCCGACGCCAATGCGGATGGACAGGGAGATGGCGGCAATGGCCAGTCGAACAATGCGGCGCAGAATGCCGCGCAATTGCCGTCCGGCACCAAAGGCGATGCCGCTACCGCCCCGCTGCCGACCGCACAGATGGTTCCTTCGTCGGGCGGCGCCACATCCTTCGCCGGCGCGCTCCAGCAGGGGGGCACGCTTGCCCGTTACGCCGCCGGCGCCGCAGCCGCCCTGGCTGCCGGAACACCCGCCAACGCGCTCCCCACCCAATCACTCAGCATCCAGTTGCGGCCGGTCGAACTCGGCTCCGTCACGGCACATCTGAAATATGCCGGAAGCGGACTCACCATCGATATCCAGGTCGAGACGCTGGAGGCACACCGCCGCCTCTCCAACGACAGTTCCGATATCGTCAAGTCCCTGCAATCGCTGGGCTTCCAGGTCGACAAGGTGACCGTGCGGCAGGCGTTGGCGCAACCGCAAACGCAATCACAAGGCCAGCCCCAGGGACAAGCCCAGGGTCAATCGACGGGACGCGACGGCTCCGCGGGCGGCTTCGCCAATCAGGGTGGTTCGCCCTTTTCGATGTCGGGGCAATCGGGGGGCAGCGGACATCGGCAGGGCTCGGAGAGCGGATATGAAAACGTACCGGAACGCGGCATCGGCATGGTTCGCGAAACGGCTGATCGCATGCCTCGGCGCGGCGTTTTTATCTAGCTTCGGCACGTTCGGCGCAGCGGCCGCGGTCAATCCCTGCGAGACCGAGATCCTGCGCGCATCCGCCGAATACGGCGTGCCGGTAGGTATCCTCTACGCCGTCGGTCTCACCGAAACCGGCAAGAAAGGAAGCCTTCAGCCGAACGCGATGAATATCGAGGGGAAGGCGGTGTTCCCGTCGAGCCGCTCCGACGCGCTGCGCATCTTCGCCAATGCCAGAAGCGGTGGAGCCAAGCTGATCGATCTCGGCTGCATGCAGATCAACCAGTACTATCACGGCAGCCATTTCGCCAGCATATCCGACATGTTCGACCCTCACCTCAATGTCGACTACGCGGCCCGCTTCCTCGTCCAGTTGAAGAAGCAGCACATAAGCTGGTCGATGGCCGTTGCCCGCTACCACGCTGGTCCCGACAACGACCCCGCACAGAAATTCTATGTCTGCCGGGTCATCGCCAACATGGTCGCCACCGGCTTCGGCAAATGGACACCGAACGCGAGACAATTCTGCAACCCCTGATGGCCCGCACGCGTCCCCTCGCCAGGCCGGCAATTGTGGTTAACGTCTCGTTAAGGACCTTCCTCTAGCGTTCATGCCGGGTTTGGGGAGTCGCGTCGCACAGCCTGGCGGGCTGGATGATTCCCAAAAAATGACTCGCAAGAAATGACGGGTGTCCGGCATCGCCGGCGACCGCTACCTCTTGCGCCGGGCTTTTGACAAATTGATTCGGAGGGCGGGCCGATGATCGTGATCGTTGACGAGCGGGACCTCGTAAAAGAAGGATATCATTCGCTTTTCGACCGTGAAGGCGTGGCAAGCGCCGGCTTCCGGTCGGACGAATTCGGCGAATGGGTGTCGAGCGCGGCCGACGAGGATCTCGAATCGGTACGCGCCGTCCTGATCGGCGAATGCGAGGAAAGCCTCGTCTCGCCGAGCGCGATTCGCGACCGCACCAACGCTCCGGTGATCGCGCTCAGCGAACAGCACTCGCTCGAAAGCACGCTCCACTGGTTCGAATCGGGCGTCGACGACGTCATCCGCAAACCGGTCCATATCCGTGAGATCCTGGCACGCATCTCCGCGATCCGCCGCCGCGTCCAGAAAGAGGCGAGCCACACCCAGGTCGGCAACATGTGCATCTTCATGGACGGGCGCGATCCGGAGATCGGCGGCGAGCCCTTCCCGCTGCCGCGCCGCGAGCGCCGCATCCTGGAATTCCTGGCTTCGAACCGCGGCCGGCGCGTGACCAAGACACAGGTCTTCAACGCCATCTACGGCATCTTCGACGAAGAGGTCGAGGAGAACGTCGTGGAAAGCCATATCAGCAAGCTGCGCAAGAAGCTGCGCGAGCGGCTCGGCTTCGATCCGATCGATTCCAAGCGTTTTCTCGGCTACCGGCTGATCGATTGATGCTGCCGCCGAGGCGTGACAACAGCCTCGCGCAAGTCAGCGGCGTTACGCTCTCCGCCAAGGGTATGAGAACCCCAAGGTACGAGACCGAGGAGACTACGCCATGAGTTTGTACGGCATGATGCGCACCGGCGTTTCCGGCATGAACGCGCAGGCCAACCGGTTGTCAGCCACCGCCGACAATATCGCCAATTCCTCGACGGCCGGCTACAAGCGCGCGAGCACGCAATTCTCCACGCTGGTCATCCCCGGTTCGACCGGCAACTACAATTCGGGCGGCGTGACCACCACGACCCGCTATGCCATCTCCGAAGCTGGCATTCCTCAATATACGACCTCGCCGACCGATCTTGCCATCAACGGCAACGGCTTCTTCATCGTCGCGGACACCAACGGCACGCCCTACATGACGCGCGCGGGCAATTTCGTGCCGGACGACCAGGGGCATCTGGTCAACGCGGCCGGTTTCACGCTTCTGGGCTACAGCTTCGCCAATGGAACGCCTGCCGTCACCGCGAACGGTTTCGCCGGGCTCGAGCCTGTCACCATTTCCCAGACGGGCATGACCGCCACGCCTTCCACGGCCGGCGATTTCTACGCCAACCTTCCTCTTGACGCGGATGCCGTCACGACGGACCTGCCGTCTGCGAATACGGCCACGTCCACCTATACGGCCAAGTCTTCGATCGTCGCTTACGACAATGCGGGCTCCAAGCGGCTGCTCGACGTGTATTTCACCAAGACCGCCGACAATACCTGGGAAGTCGCCGTCTACGATCAGTCGCAGGCGACGCCGGGCTCCGGCTTCCCTTATGGTGCGGCCGGGTCGGCGCCGCTCGCGACGCAAACGCTGACCTTCGATCCCACGACCAACAACCTGACCACCACCAGCGCTTCGTCCATCGACATCCCCGTCCCCAACGGCGGCACCGTCACGCTCGACCTTTCGCAATCGACGCAATTCGGCACCGGCTACAGCGTCTACGACGCGCATGTGAACGGCAACCCGCCGAGTGCGATCCAGAATGTCCAGATCAGCGACGACGGGACGGTCTATGCTCAATATGACGACGGCTCGCTGCGTGCGCTCTATCGCATCCCGCTGGCGACGGTCGAAAGCCCGGACAATCTGAGGGTGCTGGCCGGCAACGTCTTCGCCGCGACGGCCGATTCCGGCGATCCCACGATCGGCTTCCCCGGCGACGGCAAGGCCGGCACGGTCAAGTCGGGCGCTTTGGAAAATTCGAATGTCGATATCGCCCAGGAACTGACCGACATGATCGAATCGCAGCGCTCCTACACCGCAAACTCAAAAGTGTTCCAGACCGGCTCGGACCTCATGGACGTGCTCGTCAACCTCGCGCGCTAGGCCGGGTAACGCTGGCGGAAAATAACCGGAATGTCGCTGACAACCGCCCTCAACATCGCCCAGTCGGCGCTCTTCAACACGACGCGCCAGACAACGGTCGTTTCCCAGAATATCTCGAATTCCGGGAACGCCGACTACGCGAGGCGTTCGGCGACCGTCGTCAGCACGGCCCCCGGCGCAACCGTCGTCAATATCCAGCGCACCACCGACGACGTGCTCTTCCGCAGCAATCTTAAGGCGCTTTCCTCTTACGAGGGGCAGAACACGCTCCTCAACGGGATGCAGAATCTCGGTCAGGCGGTGAACGGCGTCGACAATGCGGACTCCGCGGCCTCGGCGCTCGGCAACTTCCAGCAGGCGCTCAACCTCTATTCCGCGACCCCCTCCAACGCCAGCCTCGGCGAGAACACGATCGAATCCGCGCGCCAGCTCGTGCGCAATCTGAACGACGGCACCCAGGCAATCCAGTCCTTCCGGACGGATATGGACAACCAGATCTCGCAGGCCGTCGCCGACCTGAACAATCTACTCAAGAGCTTCGACCAGGCCAACCGCACCATCGTAGCCGGCAACCAGACAGGCGCCGATGTATCCGATGCCGAGGACCAGCGCGACGGACTCCTGAAGCAGATATCCCAATACGTCTCGGTCTCGGCCATCAAGCGCGACAATGGCGATATGATGCTGGTGACGTCGGACGGTGCCACCCTCTACGAGACGGTGCCGCGGACGGTGACGTTCGAGCCAGTCGCCGGCTATAACGCAACGACGACCGGCAACGTGATTAAGGTAGACGGCGTGCCGCTTTCGGCCGGGGCCGGCGGCAACACATCGGCGTCCGGCCGTCTCGCCGCGATGGTGCAGTTGCGCGACAGCACGGCAACCACCATGCAGAGCCAGCTCGACGAGATCGCGCGCGGCCTGATAAACGCCTTCGCCGAGACCGATCCAAGCGATCCGACCGCGACTGCGGGCAAGACGCCCGGCCTCTTCACCTGGGACGGAGCGCCCGCCATGCCGGCGGACGGCACGCTGGAGCCCGGCCTCGCTGGCCGCATCAAGATCAATCCGGCGATGGATTCGACCGTCGGGGGCAGCGCCTCGGTCCTGCGCGACGGCGGCGGCGGGGGCACCAGCTACGTCGCCAACCCGGACGGCAACGCTTCTTTCTCCGACCTGCTCATCCGCTACTCGCAAAACCTCGACAAGCCGATCGCCTTCGATCCGGCGGCCGGCGCGGGCTCCAATGCCAGCGTTATGACCTATTCCACCAACGCCATCAGCTCGTTCGAGGCTGCGCGCAAGGACGCCTCGGACGCCGCCGACAACAAGAACGCCCTGATGACCCGCACCCAGCAGGCGCTTTCCAATTCGACCGGCGTCAACATCGACGAGGAGATGTCGATGATGCTCGACCTGGAACATTCCTACCAGGCGTCGGCGCGCATGATCTCGACAGTGGACAACATGCTCACTGCCCTCCTGAACGCGATCCATTGAGATGAAGACGACCTTCATATCCTCGCAGGCCGTATCGAACGCGATGCGCTATCAGGTCCTGAACATGCAGCAGGAACTGGCCAAGGCGCAGACGGAGGTAACGACCGGCAAGCTTGCCGACCCGGGCGTAACGCTCGGCTCGCGGACCGGGCAGGCGGTGTCGCTTTCGCGCGACGTGGACCGGCTGAACGGGCTTGTCGATTCCAACAACCTCATCTCCACCCGCCTGACGGCCACCCAGGATGCGCTCGGCCAGATAAACGACCTCACCCAGACATTCCTCTCCGCCCTGACCGCGGACAAGGGCAGCGGCGTCGCGTCAACCGTGACGCAGCAAGCCGCCCAGACGGCGCTGAGTTCCGTCACTTCCATCCTCAACACCAGCGTCAACGGCGAATATCTGTTTGCCGGCATCAATACGGACGTCCAGCCGATCAACGATGTGAGTGCTGCCGGCTCACCCGCGAAACAGGCATTGGATCAGGCGTTCCAGGACCATTTCGGGTTCCCGCCGAGCGATCCGGCCGCCGCGAACATCACGGCCTCGGACATGAGTGACTTCATCGACGGCCTCGTGGCGACCCAGACCACCGACCCGGCATGGAAAGACAATTGGTCGAACGCCACGGACCAGCCGATCACCAGCCGCATCTCGCTCAACGAAACGGCCGACACCTCCGTCAGCGCCAATTCCGTCGGCACCAAGAAATTCATGCTTGCCGCCACGATGGTGTCGAACTTCATGCAGGGCAATCTGAGCGAGGGCGCCCGCGACGCTCTCGTCTCCAAGGCATCCGACCTGATCACGGATTCGCTCACCGATTCCGCCTCCCAGCAGGCACAGCTCGGCCTGACCCAGAACAAGGTCTCAAGCGCCACGGACCGCATCAAGTCGCAGGTCGATCTGTTCCAGCGCAACCTGAACGATCTCGAAGGCGTCGATCCTTACGAGGCCTCCACCAAGATTACCTCGCTTCTCGGACAGATCGAGACTTCCTACGCACTGACAGCGCGCATGCAGCAACTCAGCCTCGTCAACTTCCTAAAGTGACCCAACAACCTCAGGCGAAACGTAACGGAACCACCATGTACCAATTTTCGTATGCCGAGATTCAGACCGACTCGATCGCCGACGCGAAGGATCGCGAACGCCAGCTTCTGAGCCGATCCATCGACCTGCTCTCGACAGCGAAGGATAGCGGCGGCGGCTCGCCGCAGGCGGTCGAGGCCATCCATTTCATGAACCGCATCTGGACCTCCTTCATGGAGGATCTCGGCAGTTCCGAGAACGAGCTTCCGGTGGAACTGCGCGCCAATTTGATCTCGATCGGGCTCTGGCTGCTGCGCGAGGGCGAGGCGGTGCGCCAGGGTCAATCGCAGAATTTCGACGGCCTTATAGAGGTATCGCAGATCATCCGCGACGGCATACAATGAAGAACACGCTGAAAATATCGCTGAAAGCCAACGAGAAGATCTATATCAACGGCGCGGTCGTAAGCGTCGACCGCAAGACCACGATCGAACTGCTCAACGAGACGCAGTTCCTGCTCGAAAGCCACGTCTTGCAGCCGGAGCAGGCCTCGACGCCGCTCAAACAGCTTTATTTCATCCTGCAGATCATACTGATGAACCCCGGCAATGCAGAGCAGGCGCGCGACATGTTCCGGCAGTCGCTGCCGCTGCTTCTCGACAGTTTCCGCAACGAGCAGATCCTGTCCTCGCTGAAGCACATCGACCGGCTCGTCGCCGAGGGCCATGTCTACGACGCGCTGAAGACCATCCGCGGATTGTATAGCCTCGAGGACGAGATCCTCTACGGCGGAAGCAAGTCGCCGGCCTATCAAACCGAATTGCGGGAGATCGCCTGATGTCCGTTCCTCCGGTGAATGGCACGAACAGTTCCACGACCGGCACCAGTTCCACCTCGCAGGCGGCCGGGCCGAACATCGACTATCAGTCCTTCCTGAAACTCCTCATCGCCGAGATGAAGAACCAGGACCCGACCAAGCCGATGGATTCGACGGAATACGTCGCGCAACTGGCGACCTTCTCGCAGGTCGCGCAAACCGTGCAGACGAATTCCAAGCTCGATCAGCTTCTGCAGACTTCGGCGCTAGCTCAGGCCGGCAACATCATCGGCCACAGCATTATCTCCGCAGACGGCAACACGACCGGAACCGTCTCGTCGGTCCGCCTTACCTCGGACGGATTGATAGCGATCCTCCAGAACGGCCAGGAAGTGACCATGCAGAGCGGCGTGGTGATACAATAGCCGCGAAGGCAAAATGCCATGAACGAAGCCGACGCTCTCGATATCGTGCAATATGCGATCTGGACGGTGCTGCTCGCCTCCGGCCCGGCCGTGCTGGTGGCGATGGTCGTCGGCGTCGGCATCGCGCTCGTCCAGGCGCTGACGCAGGTGCAGGAGATCACCCTCACCTTCGTCCCCAAGATCGTCGCCATCCTCGTCGTGACGGCGATCACCGGCCCCTTCGTCGGCGCCCAGATATCCTCTTTCTCCAACGTCGTCTTCCAACGCATCCAGAACGGGTTCTGACACCCGAAGGCGTGACGGCACGGCCGCCTCACCCTCGCGCAAGCTTCGCCCGCTAGTTTCCGGCAACGGCGGTCCGTGCGGCCCGCTTCGCTTTGGAAACCGGGCAGCGCATGGCGATCACCGACACCAGTTCGACGACCGAGATCAGGAAGCACGGCCGCGATGTCGGCTTCGCGCTCGGCATCGTCACCATCCTGTCCGTCCTGTTCCTGCCGATCCCGCCCTTCCTGATCGACATTGGGCTGGCATTTTCGATTGCCGTGTCGGTGCTGATCCTGATGGTGGCTCTCTGGATCCAGCGGCCGCTCGACTTCTCCTCCTTCCCGACCGTGCTTCTGGTCGCGACCATGCTCAGGCTGTCGCTCAACGTCGCCACGACGCGGGTGATCCTCTCGCACGGCAACGAAGGCACCAACGCGGCGGGCTACGTCATCGGCGGCTTCTCGCGCCTCGTGATGGCTGGCGATTTCGTCATCGGCCTGATCGTCTTCCTGATCCTCATCGTGGTGAACTTCATCGTCATCACCAAGGGCTCGACCCGTATCGCGGAAGTCGGCGCGCGCTTCACCCTCGACGCCATCCCCGGCAAGCAGATGTCCATCGACGCCGACCTTTCCGCCGGCCTGATCGACGAGAAGGAAGCGCAGCACCGTCGCCGCGAACTGGAAGAGGAATCGGCCTTCTTCGGCTCGATGGACGGCGCCTCGAAATTCGTCCGCGGCGACGCGATCGCCGGCCTCCTGATCACGGCCATCAACATCATCGGCGGCATCGCCATCGGCTATGCGCGGCACGACATGAGCCTCGGTCAGGCCGCCGATATCTTCACCAAGCTTTCGGTCGGCGACGGTCTCGTCTCGCAGATCCCGGCATTGATCGTCTCGCTCGCCGCCGGTCTCCTCGTCTCCAAGGGCGGCACGCGCGGTTCGGCCGACCAGGCCGTGTTCGGTCAGTTGAGCAATTACCCCCGCGCGCTCTTCGTCGCCGCGACGCTGATGGCGCTTCTGGCCGTCATGCCGGGCCTGCCGGCGCTTCCCTTCCTGTTCCTCGGCGGCCTGATGGCGACGATCGGCTACGTCATTCCCATGCGCGAAAGCCGCCGCGTCGCGGAAGCCGCGGAGGCAGCCAAAAAGCAGCAGGTCGTCAAGGAAGACGAGGAGAAAAACTCGATCAAGGCCTCGCTGAAGACCGCCGAGATCGAGCTCCTGATCGGCAAGCAGCTTTCCGCCAAGCTGCTCGCCTCGCATCAGGAACTCGCCTTCCGCATGTCGAAGATGCGCAAGAAATTCGCGCAGCAATACGGTTTCGTCGTGCCTGAGGTGCGGCTGACCGACGATTTCGGCATCCCGACCAAGAGCTACAGGATCAAGGTCCACGGCACCGTGGTCGCCGAACACGAGTTGCGCGTCGGTGAATTGCTGGTTCTTATCGGCAACGGTACGCCACCGGACATGCCCGGCGAGGAAGTGCGCGAGCCGGCCTTCGGCATGCGTGCCTGGTCGGTCCCGGAGATGTTCGCCGAGGATCTGAAACGGGAAGGCTATTCCTATGCCGACAACATGTCGGTGCTGCTGACTCACCTGTCGGAGGTGGTGCGCAACAACCTGCCACAGCTTCTATCCTACAAGGACATGAAGGCGCTGATCGACAGGCTCGACCCGGAATACCGCAAACTCGCCGACGAGATCTGCACCACCCACATCACCTATCCAGGCCTGCAGGCGGTGCTGAAGCTCCTGCTCGCCGAGCGCATCTCGATCCGCAACCTGCATCTCATCATCGAGGCGATCGCCGAAATCGCGCCGCATGTGCGCCGCACCGAGCAGATCGTCGAGCATGTCCGCATCCGCATGGCGCAGCAGATCTGCGGCGACCTGACCGAAGGCGGTGTCTTGAAGGTGCTGCGCCTCGGCAACCGCTGGGACCTCGCCTTCCATCAGGCGCTGAAGCGCGACGCAAAAGGCGAGATCCGCGAATTCGACATCGACCCGCGCCTGCTGGAGGAATTCGGCCAGGAAGCGTCGAAGGCGATCCGCGGCCACGTCGATGCCGGCGAGCGCTTCGTACTGGTCACCGCGCCCGATGCCCGGCCCTATGTGCGCATGATCATCGAACGCATGTTCCCGACGCTGCCTGTCCTCTCCCATGTCGAGATCGCCAAGGGCGTCGAGATCAAGGTGCTCGGATCGATCGCGTGACGGTCACGCTCTCACAGGTCGTTCTCGCGGCTTTCCTCGCCTTCTGCCGCGTCGGCGCATGTTTCATGATCATGCCCGGCTTCTCCAACGCACGCGTGCCGATGCAGGTCAGGCTCTTCGTCGCCGTCGCGGCCAGTCTGGCGCTTTTCCTGCATCTCTCCGACATCATCCTGCCCTTCGCCGAATCGACGCCGGACGTGTTGTTCAAGACCATCGCGTCCGAGCTTCTGACCGGCGCGCTGATCGGTATGCTCGCGCGGCTCTACCTGCTTGCGCTCGAATTCATGGGCAACGCCATTTCCATGATGATGGGCTTCAGCAATCTCGGCGGCAGCCTGGCGCTCGAAAGCGAGCCGCAGGCGGCGCTCGGCGGGCTGCTCTCCTTTGCCGCGCTCCTGATACTCTTCCTGCTCGATTTCCATCTGGAGGTCGTCAAGGCGCTGGTCACTTCCTACGAGGTCGCGCCGCCCGATATCCTATTCGATCCGCAATCGGCGCTGGCGGATGTCGCCGACACCATCTCGCAATCCTTCTTCGTCGTCTTCCGGCTCGGCAGCCCCTTCGTCGCCTACGCCATTCTCGTCAATCTCGGGACCGGCCTCATCAACAAGCTGACGCCGCAGATCCCGATCTATTTCGTCTCGCTGCCCTTCATCGTCACCGGCGGGCTGGTCCTGATGTACTTCGCCATTGGCAATTTCCTCAGCCTCTATGCCGACGGCTTCCTCGCCGTGACCATCGGGAGGTGAAATGACTTCCCGCACGGAGCGCCTCAGGAAACTGGTCGAGGTACAGGAACGGTTGAAGGCCTTCCATGAGATGCGCCGGGCAACCGCGCTCTCCGAGGCCACCGCTGCCGGGCGCGAGGCCGCCGAACTTGCCGCGCGCTTCGACGCCGTCGATTCGCTGACCGACCTGTTCCCAGATCTCTATGCGAAGGCCATCCAGCGCGCTCGGCGGCGACAGGACCATAAACTGGCCAGCGCCCAGATCGAGGCCGGCCATGTCGCTACCCAGACCGCACGCACCAACATGGTGGAACGTTCCTGGCGCGAGGCCGCGCGGGCGGATGAGCGGCAGGCCGAAGACCGGGCGACGCTTGAAGCGGTCGAACGAACGCTGGTCACACGCAAGTAAGCCTGCCGCAAGCTAGTTCGGGCATGGTGCAGGACAGGGACCGACCGCTATGGCCGGACATCGAAGAGAATAGGACAGGATTTCCGTTGGCCATCTCCCCGCCCAGCGACATCGTTCTCGACGTGGCACGCGCCGTTGATCCGGCGGAACTCGCCGCCGCGCGTACGCAGCTTGCCGAACGCGCGCGGGCCGGTATCGGAAAGGCAGGATTCCCCGAAATCTCCCCTACCGAAGTTTTTTCAAAAGACATGGCCAATATGCGCTTCGCCGGACATGCCGACACCGGCAAGACCGACAAGGCACCGGAGGCCTACAGGAAATTCGAGGCCGTTGTCCTCCAGAATTTCATGCAGTCGATGATGCCGAAGAACAGCGAGGCGGTCTACGGCAAGGGCCTCGCCGGCGACATGTGGAAATCCGAACTGGCGAAGCAGTTAGGCAACGTACTTTCCGAACGGGGCGGCATCGGCATCGCCAACCGGCTCCTCAAGGACCATTACATGGTCGGCGACAAGAAGGTCGCGCTTACCGGTGCTTCCGAGGGCACCCGCAAGGACGAGGCCGACATGAAGCGGATGCTTTCGACGGCACTCGTCCAGGAAATCCAGCGCAAACTCACCAGCCCGCTTGCCGCCGGCGATGGCGGCGGGAGCAAAATCTAGGAGCCGTGATGCAGGAAGCCGCTCTCTACAGCCCGGAACCGCCGCGCTCCGCTCCAGCAATGGAGCCTTCCCAGCGCCCTGCCGCGCTCTCCGCCATCATCGGGCGGATCGAGGAAGCGATCGAGCAGGAGACGGCCGGAATCCGCGCCAACCCGGATTTCGACATCAAGGCCTCGAACGCGCGCAAGAGCCGCCACCTCTACGAACTCAACCGCGCCATGAAAGGCCTGCCGCAGGCGGAAGTGCTGAACGAGCACCGTGAGGCGCTTATCCGCCTCCGTGGGAAGCTCGTCGACAACGAAAAGGCGCTGCGCGCCCATCTGGGCGCCGTGACAGAGGTGGCGAACCTTATCCGCGATGCCATCCAGAAAGCCGAAGCCGACGGCACCTATTCCGTCAACGAATTTGGGGCCGGCCGCGCGGCATGAGGGACAGGAAGGCGACAGACCGGCTGCGATGCCCCGGCCATGAGGCCTGTACGCGATGATCAAATTCGTCATCGCCGCACTCTGGCTCGTCGCCGTCACGCTCGGGACCGTTATCTTCTCTTTTTCGATGTCCAGCCCTAAGGCGGACAAGGCGCCCCAACCGGCTTTCTTCGGCGGCCTCGATTATGTGAAGACAGACATCATCTCAGTGCCGCTGATGAAGGACGAGGAAGTCTATGGCTACTTCCTGACGCGGCTGGTCTATACGGTCGAGCCCGCTGTCGTGAAGACGCTGTCGCTTCCCGCCGAGGCACTTCTGGTTGATGAGGTCTATACCTATCTCTACGCCAATCCGGAGATCGATTTCGCCGACTACGCCAAGCTTGACCTCGAGAAGCTCAGGACCGGCATCCGCGAAGCGGTCAACAAGCGCGTCGGCAAGAACCTGGTGCATGATGTGCTGATCGAGCAGATCGACTTCCTGAGCAAGGCGGAAATCCGCGACAATACCATCCGCCGCCGCACCGGCACGCTTGAGAAGACCGAAGGGGTGCCCGCGCCCGTCGTTCACTGAACGAGGTCAACCGGCAAGGTGTATGCCCTGCAGGCTGGCAGCCAGCAAGGTCAGGCCGAGCAGGAAGACGAGGAGCGCACCGCCGATCTCGAAGGCGGACTGGATCGCACCGCTCACAGCACCGCCGCCCGCCAGACGGACGGCGACGTTCTTGGCCAGCACCGCCGCCGTCGCCAACGTGGAAACGGTGATGGCGGTGCCGATCGACATCGCCAGAACAGAGGCGACACCCGCCGCCCACAAGCCGTTGAGGAAGGCGAAGGTGAGCACGATCAGTGCGCCGGTGCAGGGCCTCAGCCCCACCGCCATGATCGCCGACCATGCCGCGCGCCAGTCGAACTCCGCACCGCCAAGCCCCGCCGGGTCGGGCGCATGGCTGTGCCCGCATTCGGCGCAGAACTCGCCGGGCGCGTGCGAATGCCCGTGGTGGACGTGGTCATGCTCATGATGCGAATGGTCGTGGCCGTGCACGTGCCGGTCGTGGCGCTCCTCATGCGCGTCGTGCAATGGCTCGTCCAGATGCATTGCCGGCCCTCCGGCAACCGCCAGCGCCGGGCGCCTTGCCGCGACCAGCGCGCCGAGCTTGCGGAAGAGCAGCCATGCACCGAATAGGGTGACCAACAGATAGCTCAATATCTCGAGGGCCCAGGTCGCATTGGTCATGGTGATCGCCGTTCCGCGCAGGAACAGGAAGATCGCCGACATCAGGAGGATCGCCGTCACGCCTTGCAGCAGGGCCGAGATGAAGGAGAGGAGGATGCCGCGCCTCAACTCCACCTCGTTCGCGACCATGTAGGAAGAGATCACGGCCTTGCCGTGCCCCGGACCCGCCGCATGGAACACCCCATAGGCGAACGAAATGCCGCCCAATATCCAGAAAGCGTTGCCGTTTTCGCGCATCCCGCGCATCGCTGCGGTAAGCGCGTGATAGAAGCGCTGCTGCTCGGAATTCACCCATTGCAGAAAGCCGGCGAAGGGCCCGGCCGGCACGATCTGCGGTTCGGCCGCGCCAATGCCGAGCGAACTTTGAGCATGGGCGTGGCCGGCAAAGATGGCGGCTACGGCGAGGCAAACGCCGAGGTGAGAAAGTACGCGCGCGATGTTCTTCGTCATGGCTTGCAGGTGAGTTCCAGCTTCGTCGCGAAAATCTTGCTGAGATCGGTCGGGTCGTTGAAGAAGGCGTCGGTCAGCGTCTTCTGGTTCTGTGCGATCGCCTGGTCCGGGTCTGGCCGGATCACTTTCTTGGTGCAGTACGCCGGCAGGTCGTCGACGACGATGTCGGCATCGCTGTGGAAGTCGATCGCCGTATAGAAGGTCGGATCGTAGATGCCGAAATCGATCCTTCCGGAAAGCTTCAGCGGCGCCTTCGGATGGCTCTCGAAGAGAAGCAGGAATCTGCTGTCCTTGAAATCGGCGATCATATGGTCGGGCGCCTGCATGGCGACGTCCTTGCCGTTCTGGGTCACGAGCTGGAAATAGTTGTAGTCGGCGAGCGAGTCATGGACCGTCTTGGCTAGGGCCTCCAGTTCGGGCTTCTCCAGCTTCAGATCCTTGTTCTTGTCAAACTGGACGAGGACGGTGCTGGAAAAGAAATCGTCGAAGCGCCAGACATGGCGGAGCGATTTCACCGTTCCGTCCGGGTTGATCGAAAGCTCCAGCCGTGCCTCGGCGAAGACATGCGGATGAGCCGAGGCGGGAGCGGCATGGAACAGGCCGCTGACGAGAGCGCCGCACAATGCCGTGAAAATGCGTGATGCTTGCATGGCTCCCGTCCGGCGGCATCGGAATTTCGAACCGTCCCCGTAAAGCAGGCGAAATTGGGACCGCCCGGCGATGACGACGCGATTATCCCACGTATCGGGTCAGGCCGGCCGCGATCTCTCCCGCTCCTTGAACCACTGTACGAGGTAGTCGACGAAGACGCGGACCTTGGCCGGCAGGTAGCGGCGGTGCGGATAGACGGCGAAGATGCCGCGCCCATCCGGCAGATATTCGCCGAGCACCGGCACCAGCCGTCCGCTGTCGATCTCCGCCGCAGCGATGAAATCGGGCAGGATCGCAAAGCCCAGCCCGGCGAGCGCCGCGGCGCGGGCGGCAATCGGGCTGTTCACCTCGATCGGGCCGGAGACCGAAACGCTGGCCGTTTCGCCGCCAGCGCCCGAAAACGGCCAGTTGGAAAGCCAGCGGCCGTTGGTATCGATGATGCAGGGCAGATTGGCGAGGTCCTGCGGCCTCGACGGCGTGCCATATTTGGCGATGACCTCCGGCGAAGCGCAGAGACAGATCGAAAACGGCGCCAGCTTGCGCGCGATGAGCGACGAGTTCTCCAGCCTTGTGATGCGGATGGCGAGATCGAACCCCTCCTCCACCAGGTCGACGAAGCGGTCGTCCAGACGGATTTCGAGCACGATATCGGGGTGGTCGCGGGCAAAATCGATCATCGACTGGCCGATCTGGGCATCCGCGAAAGTGCGTGGCGCCGACAGCTTGATTCGGCCTCTCACATCGCCCGCTGATTCGCGCACCGTTTCCTGCAGGCTGTCGATCTCGCGGATGATCTCCGACGCGCGGCCGAAATAGGTATGGCCGGCTTCGGTCAGCGAAAATTGCCGCGTGGTACGGTTGAGAAGCAGCGCGCCGAGTTCGTCCTCAAGCTCGCGCACATATTTCGACAGAAGGGCCTTGGAGCGGCCGATCTTGCGCGCGGCAGCCGAGAAACCCTCGGCCTCGACCACCTCGATGAAGGCACGCATGCGTGTCAGCGTATCCATGGATCCGAACCTTTTCCGCCCGCCGCAGAGCGTCTACGGAACACACGCATCGTTCAATTCCGCGGGACGATGAAACCTCTATCGTTCAGCCACGGATTTTTTTCAACCGCGCTCGAATTTTCATTGATTGGACATGATTTTGTCCTTATATCGCGCCTGCCCAAAGTCGCACGTGCCTGTGGGTGTCCGTCGAGCCTCGATATGGCGAGGAGTTCGACAAGGTACCTGGAACTAACCCCTCCAGTCGGTCTCGCGGCCAACCGCAAGAACCGAGGACACCTTGAAGCAACGACGGTGCGGGCCTTTCTGGTGTCTGCCGGTCGTCCATAGGCCGGGGTTACTGAAGAGGCACACCTTCATTGCCGGCAGTGCGGAGCGGGTTCTCCAATCCAAAGCTGAGGCAGACAAAGCGAGCTTTCGCCGCAAGGCGGTTGCTCATCGCCGCGTATCTCGCGTCACATGGTTCCGGGACCTCCACCGGCCGGGCCATGAGATTCGGGGAACGCCCTTTGTCCACCGCGGAACGTCCAGGGCCGAGCGCCCGGCACTCCGCAGCTTGCTCGGCGGGCTCCTGCGGCCCGCGCAATGGAGAGACCGATGGCAACCCAGCGCATCATGGATTTTCTTGCCACCCGACGACCGAATGGCCCCTGCCTCGTGGTCGATCTCGATGTTGTCGCCGATAATTACCGCGCCTTCGAGAAGGCGCTGCCTCAGTCGCGCATCTTCTATGCCGTGAAGGCCAATCCCGCGCCCGAAATCCTGCGTCTCCTGGCCTCGCTCGGCTCGTCCTTCGACACCGCTTCGGTCGCCGAAATCGAGATGGCGATGGATGCCGGCGCACCGGCCTCCCGCATCTCCTTCGGCAACACGATCAAGAAGGAACGCGACATTGCCCGCGCCTTCGAACTCGGCATCCGGCTTTTCGCCGTCGACTGCGTCGAGGAAGTGGAGAAGATCGCACGCGCCGCGCCGGGCTCTCGCGTTTTCTGCCGCGTCCTGACCGATGGCGAGGGCGCCGAATGGCCGCTGTCGCGCAAGTTCGGCTGCGTGCCGGCGATGGCGATCAATGTATTGCGCAAGGCCAAGAGGCTCGGCCTCGATGCCTATGGCGTATCGTTCCATGTCGGCTCGCAGCAGACCGATCTCGACGCCTGGGATCGCGCGCTGGGCGACGCCAAGCACGTCTTCGCCACGCTTGCCGATGAAGGCATCGTGCTGAAGATGGTCAACATGGGCGGCGGCTTCCCGACCCGCTACCTGAAGGATGTCCCGGCAGCCAAGGCCTATGGCGAGGCGATCTTCGCCGCGCTCAGCCGTCATTTCGGCAACCGCATCCCGGAAACCATCATCGAGCCGGGCCGCGGCATGGTCGGCAATGCCGGCGTCATCAAGTCGGAAGTCGTGCTGATCTCGAAGAAGTCCGAGACGGACGATGTACGCTGGGTCTATCTCGACATCGGCAAGTTCGGCGGTCTCGCCGAGACGATGGACGAGGCGATCCGCTATCCGATCGTGACCGCGCGCGACCACGACCGGAAGGCGCCTTGCGTGCTTGCAGGGCCGACCTGCGATTCGGCCGACGTGATGTACGAGAAGACACCCTACCCGCTGCCCCTCTCGCTCACCATCGGCGACGAGGTGCTGATCGAGGGGACGGGTGCCTACACGACCACCTACGCCTCGGTCGCCTTCAACGGCTTCGAACCTCTCCGATCCTACGTGATCTGACGGGGCGCCCCAAGGGCCACCTCGTCGGATCACCCGGCTGCCGGTGTATTCGCCGGCTGCCGGTTCGCTTGTGGAACGAATTTCTGCTCGTGAAGGACCGCGGAAATGGAAGCTCAGGAAAACATCGTCGGATTCCGGCAATCGCTTTTGGTTTCCCCCGAAACCGCCGCCGACATCCCGGCGCGCGACGCGCTGCTCGACCGTGCCATGGGTCCGCGCTGGCGCAAGAAATCATCGGAAAAGCTGCGCAAGGGCCGCATCCCTTCCGAAGGGCTGGCGCTGATCGCGCGCGATGCCTCCGGCAGCGTGATCGGGACGGTGAGGCTCTGGGATGTCGCAGCCGGCGCCGACAGGCGGCGCGCGCTGCTGCTCGGCCCCCTCGCCGTGGAGCCGACGCTGAAAAGCGCCGGCATCGGCTCGGAGCTGATGCGAGAAGCCGTGGCGGAAGCGGCGCGCCTCGGCCATACGGCAATCATCCTTGTTGGCGACGCGCCCTATTACGGACGCTTCGGCTTTTCCGCCGAAAAAACCGGCATGCTCGCCATGCCCGGCCCCTACGAGAAGCATCGTCTGCTGGCGCTGGAACTGGTGCCCGGTGCGCTCGATGAGGCGCACGGCGTCATCCGGCCGACGGGGCGCAAGATAAAGCGGGCGCGGATCGCGCACGCGGTTTGAGCCAAGCCCTTCTCCGATCTTGGGGAGAAGGGCTCTCTTACTCACAAAACCTGACTGAGTGCCATGGCGACGGACATGTCTCCGTCGACCTTGAGCTTGCCCTGCATGAAGGCGGAGGTCGGGTTGAGTTCTCCGGCAATCATGGATTCCAGGTCATCCTTCGCCAGCGTGATCGTGCAGTCCGCCGGCGCGTCGATAGTGGAAACGGTAGCGCCGTCAATGACGATGATGCCGTCGGCCCCGCAATCGAACTTCACCGATTTCGTGAAGCCCGAGCCTTCCACCTTGGCCCGCATCTTCTCGGCGATCGCATCCATGCTCATCCTGTTTTCCTTGCTTGCTGGCCGCACCGGCCGGGCCTCGTGAAAATCCTCTTCGAACCTAGATATCCGAGGACGCCATGGCAAGCGAAGGGCGCGGAACGGAACGCATAAGGGCCGCCCCTGCCCTGCGGCAGAAGCGGCCCTGAAACCCGCCCGACAGAAGAAATTACGACTTCTTCTGGTCCTTGTCGGTCTTCTTCTTCATGGCCTTGGTAGCGACGTGCTTCTTCGCGGTCTTGGCGCTGGCATGCTTCTTGTGTGCCTTGTGCTTCTTGACCATCGGCTTCGCCGGGGTCGTCGCGGTCGTCGTCGAAGCGGCCGTAGTGCTGGCGGCCGAAGCGGCGGTCACAGAGAAGGGAGCCGCGAATGCGAGCGCTACTGCCAGCGAGAGCGCGGAGACAAGAGCTTTGTTCATGGTCGTGATTTCCTTTTTCATGCGGAACCGGATGATGGGTCGGCCGGTCATTCGTCGATCGGCTTGACCCCGAGCAGCTTCAGTGCGGTGGCGTAAGTCCTGATGCCCTGCGCCTGCGATTTGCCGGCGCAAAACTTCTCGGCCTTCTTCCTGAGTACCCGTGCCTGGGAGGTCCGCTTGCCCCTGGCATGCTGGATGATTGCGCGGTCGAGCTGTTGCTGGAGGGCGTCGCAGCGTTCGATGCGCGTTATCGGAGCTTTCTTCACGGTATGTCCGGCAGCCATGGCGGAAGTCCCTATGGTTGCAAGAACAATCGCGATTGATGCAACGAAACGGCGCATCGGTTCCTCGTCGCCGGCTGACGCCGGCAGTTCGTCCGCTGCCAATCAGCAGCGATACGGTTCTACGCTTCGATCTTTTCCGGGTTTTTTCCCGATTGCAGAATTTTGTAGCCGGTTTGTTATGCCTTTTGTATCGCCTGACGACGAAGCGGCCGCCGACCGCGATCCCTCGCGATCAAAGCGGCCGCTCGCCATGGCCGTCGAGCCTGTCAGCTCTTTTTCGGCAGGGGCTTGTGGTGCACGACCTTGTGGTGATGATGATGATGATGCACCGGATGCTTCACGACGTGATGATGCTTGGCCACATGGTGACGGTGATGCTTGACCACATGATGATGGTGATGGCGATGATGCTTGACCACCTTCTGCGTCGTCGTGGTCGTCGTCGTCGCCGCATCGGCACTGCCTGCGGCAAGTATCGGAGCGGAGAATGCGAGCGCTACGGCGAGGCCGATCGCGGACAGGAATTTCGTCTTCATGGAATGTGTTCCCTAGCGTGAATGACGCTGCATGAGTGCAGCGATCCTGATATGCCTTGTTTCTGTTTCCTCAATTTTTCCGCAATGCAGAGTTTTGTAGCGGCTGCGCATCGTTTAGGGTGGGAAATGCTTTCCGGATGTTGGCACGCGCCCGATGACACCCCTCCCCATCGGGTGGTATCCAGTCTCCAAATCCGTGCCGGCCTCGCTGCATGAAGACCGACGCCCATATCCTCATCGTCGATGACGACCGCGGAACGCGCGATCTCCTGCGCGAATTCTTCGAGCGGCATGGCCTCCATGTCTCCGTCGCCCGCGACGGCGAGGAGATGCAATCGATCCTCAAACGCTCCTCCATCGACCTTCTGGTCCTGGATGTCATGCTGCCGGGCAGAAGTGGCCTGGAGATTTGCCGCGATATCCGCGCACATTCGAAGATGCCTATCATCATGCTGACGGCGGTGACCGAGACGGTCGACCGCGTCGTCGGCCTTGAGATGGGGGCGGACGACTATGTACCGAAGCCCTTCGATCCGCGCGAACTGCTCGCGAGGGTCCGCGCCGTCCTGCGCCGCCCGCCGATGGAGGGCACGTCGGAACGCTCGGAGCCGCGCACTTACCACTTCGCCGGATGGACGCTCGATTGCGCGCGCCGCCGGCTGATCGCGCCGGGCGATGTGCGTGTCGAACTGACGACGGCAGAGTTCAATTTGCTTCAGGCCCTTGTCAGGAGCGCGCAGCGCGTGCTCTCCCGCGAACAACTCATGGACCTTGCCGGCGGGGACGGCACGATGAGCTATGACCGCAGCGTCGACATCCTGGTCAGCCGGCTGCGCCGCAAGATGGAGGACGATCCGCGCGCGCCGAAGCTCATACTGACCGTGCGCGGAGGCGGTTACCAGTTCGTGCCGGACACGGTCGCGGAATGAAGCGCCTCTTTCCGCAAACACTGCCCGCCTGGATACTCCTCATCCTGATCGCCGGCCTGCTGGTGACGCAGGTGACGACCCTCTATTTCATCGTTGAGCAACGGCGGGCTTCCAACAATCTGCTCGAACTCTTCCGGTTGAGCGACCGCGCCTACTCCCTGGTCAAGCTCATGTATTCGGCGACGCCCGAGGATCGGGCGCAACTGGCCAAAGGCCTGACCAATCCGAACTACATTGTGAGCGTTTCCGATACGCCGTTCATCAAGAGCGCGATCCCGCCCGACGATGACCTTGCCGAGCTCGAAGACGTCGTCGTCAGCCGGCTGTCGAAGTTCGGCGTCCTCGAGGCACGTATCTATCGCAAATCGGCCGGCGCAGCCTCCTCCGGAGAAGCTCCGGACGAAAACTCGCCGGACGATATCGGCGAGATCGAGAAGGAATTCCTCAACCTCGCCAACGATATTTCCCAGAGTGACCGGCTGATCGCCTCCGTCGAGTTCAAGGACGGCCAATGGCTGAATTTCGTTATGCCGCTGACGCCAGTGGGACCATTGGTCTCCGAGGAAAACTTGCCGCTGCTCGGCGGGATGGCGGCGCTGGTCGTCATCATGACGATCTGGGCGCTTCGCCGGCTGACGGCGCCCTATCGGACGCTGGAAAGCGCCGTTCGCCGCATAGGTGAAGACCTGAAGAGCCCCCCCTTGCCTGAAGAGGGCAGCCGCGAATATCGCTCCGCCGCGCATGCGGTGAATACGATGCAGGCGCAGCTTCGCGAATATGTCGAGGATCGCGAACAACTCGCCGCCGCGCTGGCTCACGATCTGCGCACGCCACTGACGCGCATGAAACTCCGGCTGGAATTGCTGAAGGACGCCAGGAAGCGCAAGGCGCTCATGAACGACCTCGGTGATATAGAGGCGATCGCCCGTTCGGTGGTCGATTTCGCAACGCACGAGGTGAAGGACGAGGCCCCCGAGCGTATCGACTTCTGGTCGCTGGTCGATTCCATCGTCGACACCTACCCGCAGGTGCGTTTCGCAGCCGGCAGCGCCAAGGCGCGCGGCCTGATCTGCGTCGGGCGCCCGGTGGCGCTGCGCCGTTGCGTCACCAATCTCGTGGACAATGCCGTCACCTATGGCGAGCGGGCGCTGATCAGCCTGTCCGGAGACGAAAAGGAGATCCTGCTGGCGATAGAGGATGACGGGCCGGGAATTCCGGAGGAACGATTGGAACAGGTCTTCCGGCCGTTTACGCGCGTCGAGGGTTCACGCAACCGTCAGACGGGCGGCTTTGGTCTGGGCCTCACCATCGCCCGGACGATCGCACGCAGCCTCGGCGGCGAAATAAAGCTGGAGAACCGTGCAGGCGGCGGCCTCAGGACGGAACTGAGGATCCCGCGCGCCACTGGGGCCACGGAATCATAACGTCAGCCGCCTGACCATCCCTGCCGCGACTACCGTCCGTTCCGTTGCCGCTGGCTGCGGCCGCGCAGCCAGAAGACGATGAAGAATGCCGCCACGAAGAGCACCGCGATGGCAAACGCCATGACGGCCGAATAATTGCCGACCGCGCGCATCAACGGCGGCATGACGAACCATCCGCCGCCGAAGAAGATCAGGATGAGCGCGGCGGCGACCGCCGAATTGCGGTTGGCCCGATCCATCAAATGATCCAGCCGCCGTCGATAGGGATGGCGGTTCCGGTCGTGAAAGCCGATTCGTCCGACGCGAAATACGTTGCCAGCGCCGCGATCTCGGCCGGCTCGCCGACGCGCCCCATGGGCTGGCGGCCGACGAACATGTCGAGCGCCTTCTGCTTGCCGCCCATCGACTTGCCGAGTTCCTCGACACGCTCCTCCCAGGACGGCGAGCGGACCGTGCCGGGGCAGATAGCATTGCAGCGTATACCCTTCGAGACGAAATCCACGGCCACCGCCTTGGTCAGCCCGATGACCGCCGCCTTGGTCGCGCCGTAGGCATATCTGTTGGGCGCGCCCTTCAGCGAGGAAGCGCCCGACGACAGGTTGACGATGGAACCGGATTTGCCGGTTTCCGCCGCCCGCTTCAGCATGCCAGGCAGGAATGCATGGATCATCCGATGCATCGACTTGACGTTGAGGTCGAAGGAGAAGTCCCAGGCTTTCTCGTCGCATTCGAGCACGGTGCCGTGATGCACGTAGCCGGCGACGTTCACTAATATGTCGATCTCCCCGACCTTGGTCGCATAGGCCTCGACAGCGCGCGTCGAAAGCACGTTCAGCCTCGCCTTCTTGGCACGCGCAAGTCCGTCGAGCTTGGAGCGGTCGACGTCGGAGGCATAGACGGTCGCGCCCTCCGCGACGAACATCTCGGCGATCGCACGCCCGATCCCCTGCCCCGCGGCGGTCACTACCGCGATCTTACCCTTGAGCCTGCCTGCCATTCCTGCCTCGTCCTGATGTACTAGTGAAGATATTTGACCTGGGCCGCCTCATGCTGGTGCACGGAAAGGTCGGTGCACTCGCCGAATTCGGTTTCGATGGTGGCGTGGCCGATGCCGTGCTTCTCGGAAAGCCTTCGCTTCATGGCCACCACGACGCCGTGGGCGTCCGCGCCCTCTTTCAGGCACGCATGCAGCGTCGCGACATTACGACTGCCGTCCAGCGACCAGACGTGGACATGGTGGATTTCACGCACTTCGGGGAAATGCTTCGTCATGTCGGCAATGATCTCGTCGCGGTCCATGCTGTCGGGCGTGCCCTCCAGAAGAACATGGCCGGCATCTTTCACGAGCGACCATGCGGTCGACAGGATGAGCACGGCGACGAAGACCGAAAGGATCGGATCGATCGGCATCCAGCCGGTCGCCATGATGACCAGCGCCGCCACGATCGCAGCCGCCGATCCGAGGAGATCGCCCAGCACATGCAGGATCGCGCCGCGCATGTTGAGGCTGCCATGATCGCCCCCGCGCAAAATGAGGAATCCGGCGATATTGACGATGAGCCCCGCGACCGCAACGACCAGCATCATGCCCCCCATCACCTGAGGCGGCGCCATGAGCCGTTCGATCGCCTCGTAGACGATCCAGCCCGCGATGACGAAGATGGCAAGACCGTTGGTATAAGCCACCAGCGTCTTGACGCGGTCGAAGCCATAGGTCAGCCGCTGCGTCGCCGGCCGCCCTGCCAGATGGAATGCATACCAGGAAAGCCCGAGCGAGACCGAGTCGGTCAGCATGTGGCCGGCATCGGCGATGAGCGCCAGCGACCCGGTAACGAGGCCCCCAGCCACCTCGATGATCATGAAGGCGAAGGTCAGGCAACCAACGATGAGCACCCGCGTCTTGTCGCCGCCGCCATGCAGGTGCAGGCCGCCATGGCTGTGGCCGGCATGATCGTGGCCGCCTTGACTGTGATCGTCATGCGCATGGCCTGAATGCGTGTGATCGTGGCCCATCTTCTTCAGCCTATCCGGCGATATCGGCCCGTATCTCTTCGAGCCGGCGTTTCTGGCGCCCTTCACTATCGAAGTTCGAGGGATCGAGCCAGCCTTCAAATGCCTTTCTGTTCGCCGGCCATTCGCTGTCGAGCATGGCGAACCACGCCGTATCGCGATTCAAACCCTTGATGATCATATGCTGGCGGAAAATGCCCTCGAAGGTGAAGCCGAAGCGCTCGGCGGCACGCTTCGACGCCGCGTTCGTGTTATTGCATTTCCATTCGAAGCGCCGGTAGCCGAGATCGTCGAAGACGCGACGCGCAAAGAGATAGAGCGCCTCCGTCGTCACCGGCGTACGCGAGATCAGCGGCCCCCAGTAGATATTGCCGATCTCGATAACGCCGTTTTTCTGATCGATGCGCATGAAGGTCTGCCGGCCGCCGACCTTGCCGGTCCGTTTGTCGATGACGGCGAAATGCATGGGATCCTCGCTGGCCTCGGCCTTTACGAGCCAATCGTCGTATTCCGCGCGCGTCTTCGGCGGATAGTCGGAAAGCCCGGCAAAGCGCTGTTCGGCGTCGCTGACGGTGGACGCCGCATAGAGGTCGTCGCCGTGATGGGCGGCACCGAGCGGCTCGAGCCGGACGAAACGACCTTCCATGGCTTCGCGTGCGGGGCGTGCGCGCGGCGCGAAATTCTTCAAATCGGCAGCCATCCGATCAAGTCCTTCCCGGTGCATTCCATTTGACAAGAGCGAAGAAGGTTCACAAAAACACGTTGAATTCAACTGGACCAGATCGGCCTTCAAATGCTCCACACCGTTCCCGCCTTCGACCGCATCGGCGAGGAAAACGCCTTTGCCGTTCTCGCGCGTGCTACCGCGCTCAGCAGCAAGGGCCGCGACATCATCAATCTCGGCATCGGCCAGCCAGACTTTCACACGCCGGCGCATATCGTGGAAGCGGCGATCAAGGCACTACGCGACGGGCATCACGGCTATACGCCGGCAACTGGGCTGCTTGCCTGCCGCGAGGCGGTGGTGCGGCGGACGCTGACGATGACCGGTGTCGAGGTTTCGCCCGAAAACGTCATGATCCTGCCGGGCGGCAAGCCGACCATGTACGCGACGATCATCATGTTCGGCGAACCGGGTGCGGAAATCCTCTACCCAGACCCCGGCTTCCCGATCTATCGCTCCATGATCGAGTTCACAGGCGCGAAGCCGGTTCCGATCCCGATCCGCGAGGAGAACGGCTTCGCCTTCTCGGCGGAGGAGACGCTGGCGCTCATCACGCCCAAGACGCGGCTTGTCATCCTGAATTCGCCCGCAAACCCGACCGGCGGCGTCACCCCCCGCGGGGAGATCGAAAAGCTGGTGAAGGGGCTGCAAGCGCACCCCGATGTCGCCATCCTCTCCGACGAGATCTACGACGTCATGACCTATGGCGGCGAGAAGGCGACCTCACTGCTAGCCTTCCCCGAAATCCGCGACCGGCTGGTAGTGCTGAACGGCTGGTCGAAGACCTGGGCGATGACCGGCTGGCGCATGGGCTGGTCGATCTGGCCGGATGGGCTCTACGACAAGATCCGCAAACTCGCGGTCAATTGCTGGTCCTGCGTCAACGCGCCAAGCCAGTATGCCGGCATCGCCGCCATCGACGGGCCGCAGGACGAGGTGGAAAAGATGATGCGCGCCTTCGACCGCCGTCGGCAAGTGGTGGTCGAGGGGCTAAATGGCCTGCCCGGCGTGACCTGCATCACGCCGAAGGGCGCGTTCTACGCCTTTCCGAACGTCTCGGCGACCGGCTGGAAGGCGAAGAAGCTCGCCTCGGCGCTGTTGGAGGAAGCCGGCGTCGCGCTTATCGGCGGACCGGATTTCGGCGTGCTCGGCGAAGGCTATCTGCGCCTCTCCTACGCCAATTCGGAGGAGAATATCCTGAGAGCCATCGAACGCATGGGCGCGTTCCTGTCCGAGCAGAAAGCAACGGCGGCCGGATAGCGCCGATTGCATCCGAGCGGTCTCTGGGGGCAAATCCTGAAGGAGAACGACATGGTTCGTCCCCAGAAGTATCGTGCACTAACACCCCTGCGCATCATGCTCGCATCGGCCGCATTTCTATCGACGACATTCATACCTGCCTTCGGCTATACGCAAGACAGTTCCGCCCCGGCTCCCATGGCTGCGGAGCGGATGAACGCGCCCGACCATGAAACGGAAGTGCTAAGGAAAGACGCGGGAACGTGGGATGTCGTCATGACCTTCCAGCCCGCTGCCGACGCCAAGGCGAGCGTCATCAAAGGCATCGTGGCGGAGCGCAGGATGGTAGGACGCTATCTGCAGGAGACGATGAGGCCGGCCGAAAATTCAGGAGCCCCCGATTTCCGTCGCATCGCCTATCTGACCTACAGCGGGGTCGAGGGCCGTTGGCAGTATGTCTCGCTCGATACGCGATTTCCCGTCGGCATCATGCCGGCCTTCAGCTTCGACGAGGGAACGGACGACAAGGTGACGTTCGAGTTTGCACCGCTCGGCTTCGTGGGCATGGGACCGGAAGTCGAAGGCCGCATGATGCGCTCCAACTTCGTCATCACGAGAGATGGCGACGATCACGAACTGATGCAGCAATATTGGGTCACTTCCGACGGATCGGGCCGCGAGTGGCTCGCCGTCCAATATGACTGCAAGCGACGGCATTGAGAAGAGAAGGCATGATTCCGCGGCACCGTCTCCTCTGCCGAAATCTGTTCCTATAGCGATTTCTCGAAGAAGTGGCTGGCGTAGGGATTGTCGTTGTAGCGGCCGATTTCATGATAGCCGAGCTTGCGGTAAAGCGCCTGCGCCTCGGTGAGCGACTTGTTGGTGTCGAGCCTCACGACCGAAAATCCCATTTCCCTTGCGCGCTCCTCCAGCCACCGCATGATCCGCCCCGCGACACCGATGCCGCGCGCCGATGCGGCCGTCCAGACACGCTTGATCTCGCCGGTCTGGGCGTCGAGCGTCTTCAGCCCGCCGCATCCGACCGGCTCGCCGTCGAGACGGGCGATGACGAATGAGCCTGATGGCGGCAGGAGATCGGCGCTGTCGGAAGGATCGCCGGTAGCAACGTCGAAGCCATGCTCGAAACGCCGCGCCAGTTCGGAAAAATATTGCGCCCGGCACCAGCGTCCGTCAGCACTTCTGGGCGATTCCTCGGCAACGGTCACGAAGGACGCACGGATAAGCCGCTCGACCTCGGCCATGGCAGCGACAAGCCGCTCGCGCTGGATATCTCCCAATGGCGACAGCATGGATTCCGCAAACTTCGCCGAGCGGGAATCATAGGTAGCGAATTCCTTTCGGCCCCGGGCCGTCGGAAGAACCTCCCGTGCCCGCCCGTCACCCGGTTTGCGGCGGACCTCAATCATCTCCTGCGCCTCCAGCGACCGCAGGAGCCGGCTCATATAGCCGGAATCGAGCCCGAGCTTCGCCCTCAGCCGGCCGAGATCCATGCCGCCGGCAGCACCCACCTCGAAGATCAGCCGCGCCTCGCCGAGGGGCCGCCCGCGCGACAGATAGTCGTCGCTGAGCGCGCCGATCCGACGTGTCACCAGCCGGTTGAATCGACGAACCTGCTCGATCTGATCCTTATCCATTATCTGACTTTAGTCAGGTATCCTCAACCAGACAAGCAGAACATTTATCGATGCGACGATCACATCAGTGGACGGCATTGCCGCCTAGGTGCTCCAGCTTGTCTGGATTACGCACGATATAGATCGCCGAGATCCTGCCTTCGTCGTCGATCCTCAGAGCAGTGGTTTGCAAAGTATCCCCTTCCTCGACCGTGACAAAACCGGGCAGGCCGTCGATGAAACCGTGACGCACAACCCGCGACATATTCTTGTTGAAGATGCGGACAAGGGCGGCATGAACCGCGACGACGTTGTCGATCCCGACGATAGGCCGCAGCGCCGCCGATTTCTTGCCGCCGCCGTCGGTCTGGACCGTCACGTCATCCGCCAGAAGCGAGCGCAGTCCTTGCATGTCACCATTGCGCGAGGCGGCGAAAAAGGCGGTGGCGATCTCAAGCGCACGCTCCCTCGGCATGGCGAAGCGCGGGCGCGCCGCGCGGACATGTGTTCGCGCCCGGCTCGCAAGCTGGCGGCAGGTCGCAGGCTCGCGACCGATCGTCTCGGCGACCTCGTCGAAACCGACGCCGAATACGTCATGAAGAAGGAAGGCGGCGCGCTCGAGCGGTGAGAGACGTTCGAGGGCAAGCATCAGGGGCAGCGTCACATCGTCCGTTTCCTCGTCCTCCGATTCGAGGATCGGGTCGGGCAGCCAGGGCCCGATGTAGGTTTCCCGCTGACGCCGGGCCGACTTCAGGACGTCGAGGGAGAGTCGCGTGACGACGCGGCGCAGAAAGGCTTCAGGCACCCGCACGGCACCACGATCGGTATCGAGCCACCGCAGAAAGGCGTCCTGCACGACATCTTCGGCGTCAGCGACCGAACCCAGCATCCGATAGGCGATGCGCGTGAGTTTCGGACGCAGCGGATCGAACGAAGCCGCTGCGTCCTGCGCCATCGGCGTCGCGATCATCAGGCCGCCTTGCGCTGGGCCTGGTCAGGATGGTTCACCCGGAAACCGACACCCAGGCGATTGAAGCTGTTGATGGCTCCGATCAGAAGCGTGAGGTCCACCTGCTCCTCCTCGCTGAACTGTGTACGCAGCGCATCATAAGCGTCATCGGGCGCGTGTGTCTCTGCAACGCGGGTAAGTGCTTCCGTCCAGCCCAGCGCCGCGCGTTCACGTTCACTGTAGAGCGGCGAATTGCGCCAGGCATCGAGCATCAGGAGCCGCTCTTCGGTTTCACCATTCGCTCGGGCAGTGTTCGCATGCATGTGAAGGCAGATCGCGCAGCCATTGATCTGCGAGGCACGAATTTTCACCAGTTCCCTCAATGTGGGATCGATACGCTCCTGGACAATGGTACCGAACTCGATCAGCGGCTTGATCTGGCCGAGATAGCCATCGAATGCGTTCAATCTTGGGGTCATCTTCTTTTCCTCTGTCTGTGGAGCATTTCCGCCCACATGACGAGACGAAGTGCCGGAACGTGACATCGGGAAAAGAATTTTTTGGCCGGACCTTCAGTGAGACAGCACCGGATGCGTGTCGATGCCTGTGCGGGAGGAAACTCGGCTATCCTCGGCCGACATAAGGCATTTTGGTCGCCATCACCGTCATGAACAGCACGTTCGCATCGAGCGGCAGGCTTGCCATATGCAGCACGGCCTCGGCGACGCGTTGCACGTCCATGGTCGCCTCGACGGCGATCGTGCCGTTCGCCTGCGGCACGCCCTTGGTCATGGCCATCGCCATTTCGGTCAGCGCGTTGCCGATGTCGATCTGGCCGCAGGCGATGTCGAAGGGGCGCCCATCGAGCGCCAGTGTCTTCGTGAGTCCGGTGATCGCATGCTTGGTCGCCGTATAGGGCACTGACCCGGGCCGCGGCGCGTAGGCTGAAACGGAACCGTTGTTGATGATGCGGCCGCCTTGCGGAGACTGGTTCCGCATCAAGCCGAAGGCGCCGCGGGCACACAGGAACGAACCGGTGAGATTGACGCCCACGACGTCATTCCAGACTTCGACCGGAATCTCGTCGATCATGGTCGATTTGTAGCTCATTCCGGCATTGTTGAAGAGGAGATCGAGACGCCCGAAGCGTTCCTTCACCTCGGCGAAGAGTTCATCGACCTGGGAAGCGTCCGAGATATCGCAGGGGATGGCGATGGCTCTTTCCGGCGCTCCGGTAGCGGTCACGGCGGCATCGAGCGGGCCGCGCCGCCGGCCGACGAAAACCACCGTCCATCCATTGGCGACAAGCGTTGCACCCGTGGCCTTGCCCACTCCGGTCCCGGCGCCCGTTACGACCGCGATCCTTTTATCCGACATGACGATCTCCTCGATGCGAAGAAATCCAGATGCCAGATGGAGGGCGGATCGGCAAGGCGGATGATATCCATCCCGCGGGGCCGCAGAAAAAGGGCGGTCAGTGCGACCGCCCCGATCAGGACCGCGCTTGGGAGGAGGAAAGCCGATCCGACTAAGTCTTAGGATAGGACAGGTTGATTAATGAATGGTTAACGTGAAGGAAACACGCTTTCTCTTCGCTATTTGATGAAAGGAAGGAACGGCTGCCCGGCAAGCGCCTGGAAGTAGAGAAAGGCAATGAAGCTCGTGAACAGCACCGAAAACACCCATACCGGCCGGCGATTGCCGGCCCCGAAAATATAGGCCGACGCAACGCCGAAAATCGGGATGAAATGCATGGCGTGCGTCGCGAAAAGATGGGCGACGCGCAGATCCCCGCCATCGCGCGACCAGCCCGTCAGGATCATGCCGCCGGCGTCGGAATGGGCCCCGCCGATCCAGTGGCTGCCCCACGCGCTGAGCGTCCCGGCGACGATCATCGTCAGCACGAAAGTCAGCGCCAGCCCGATCACGACGGAATCGCGAATGGCGGGCGCCACGTTCAACGCGCGGTTCCGCTGGATAAGAAAGGCAAGCAACCCCGAAAAAGCAACCATCAGCGTCGCGCCGACACCCATCAAGGCATAGAGCACGATATGCAGCACATCGGTACGATTGTAGTGCGACGCCTCGGCAAGCGATGCCTGGTACGAGATATAGACGATCTCGAACAAAGCTGCCGCAGCGACGAGCCAGACGGCGGCGTTGAACCACCATTTCCGCCTGTCCTTCCGGCTCACCCACCCGGCGAAGAAGGCCAGCGTCAGCATGTAGAGGAAGATCGCCGTCGCGAACTTGACCGGCTTGATCCATACGTCGATACCGTTGAAGACCCGTGGATCGAGCACGCCGGCAAGGGCCATCGGGATGGCGGCAAGGCCGATGAGGATACCGGTGCCTGCGAGGACCGGTTCGCGCCGGCCGAGTTCACCGAGCCACCAGACAGGATCGAGGCGGAGGGCCGGAGGCGCGTAAACGGGAACCGGAAGCGATTTCGCGAGCGTGTTCATGACGCTGCTCCTTTCAATGAGGGGACCGACTTCGCCGCGGAGATGGCGCTGAAAAGCAGGAATCCGGCGGGACCGAAGAGGAATGTGAGGACGAGGCAGGGGATCACGGCCCAGAAGACAATACCGTTTTCGCGGGCCTTCCCGGTGATCCACGCCCCGACGAAGAGATCGAAGGCGAGGTAGTGAATCCAGCCCGCTAGCAACAGTTCCGGGCTCCGGAAAAGCTCCGCCACATGCTCCAGGCTGTCGAAGCCGCCCTGGCCGCTCGACCAGAACGCAAGGATCAGGCTGCTATAGGCGACAGCGAGCAGAAGCGGGATCGCCATCGCCGAGACATAGTGCGCAACCTTGGGCACGAACGGGCTGGCCAGCAGGACAAGCCAGCCGACGACAGCCACCGAATTGGCAATTCGAAAGATCATTTCCGCATTCATGATCGCTCCTTCCTGACTCAATCTTGACACTGTCAGGACCGAAATATGCCAATTGATCTTTACGATGTCAAGATAGAATTTGACATCGTAAAGATGACGGCCCATACGAAGACGACGAGGCATGCCGCATTAGGCGGAAAGGGCACTGGAATGACGGAAGGCGGGAAGACGAAAGACGGCTATCACCATGGCGATCTGCGCGAGGCGCTGCTTGTCGCCGCGGAAGAAGAACTCAAGGAAAAGGGCGTGGAAGGCTTCACCCTTCGCGGCTGCGCCAAGCGCGCGGGCGTCTCCCATGCCGCGCCCGCGCATCATTTCAGGGACGCCGACGGGCTGCTGACCGCGCTGGCCGCCGTCGCCTTCACCCGCTTCACCGCCGCCATGACGGCCCGGCAGTCCGCCGCACCGGCCGACCCGCGGGAGCGGCTGATCGCGCTGGGCCTCGGCTATATCGACTTCGCGACCTCCGAACCCGCCCTCTTCCGCCTGATGTTCGCCTCGGGGCGACCGGACTTCGACGATGCAGAGTTGCAGCAGGTCGCCATGCATTCGCTCGGTCTGCTGATCCAGGGCGTAAATGCCGTCCGCGGCGGCGGATCTCCGGGCGAGAAGGCGGCGATGCTCGATGTCGCCGCGGCATGGTCGATGGTGCACGGCATCGCCGACCTCGCCCTTTCCGGCCGCATGAAATTCATGGATGAATCGGGCCTCGCAAGTGATCTCGATGCCACCTATCGCAATCTGATCGAGCGCATACTGCCTTGCGTCGGGTGAAGGTCAACGGCCACAGAACGGCGCCGCCCGCTGGCTTTCGTGCCGAACGAAGCGCTTTATCTCCCGCAACGTCGGCGCGAACTGGCGAAGCGGCTTGGCCAGCGAGCCGACCAGAAGCATGTGCCCGACGCGCCGATAATCCGAGACCTCGACCCGATTGCCCGCCCGTTTCAGCGCCTTCGCCAGATCGGCCGTATTATCCGGATCAACGACAAGGTCCGACTTGCCGGCGATCAGCAGCGAGGGCGGATGCTTCCCGGTCGCGAAATTGACCGGCACGGCCGAAGCACGGACATTCTCGGGAAAGATGAGCCGGTAGCGCTCCCTGTGCAGCGGCAAGGCGGCGTAGGGGCCGGCAAGGCCGATGAAACCCGAAACACGCCGGCAGACATCGACCCCCTCCGCTTTCAGGTAATGCGGATCGAGCACCAGCAGAGCGCCGATCTGCGCGCCTGCCGAATGCCCCATGACGAAGAGGGGGTGCCCCGTTCCGACACGCTTCGAGATCGCGGCCACCGCCTTCGCCTCGTCCTCGACGAAGGAAGGAAAGATGACCTTCGGATAAAGCCGGTAATCCGCGATCGCCGTGATGAAGCCGCCCCTCGCCAGCGCCTCGCCGACGAATTCATAATCCTTGCGATCGCCGCTGTGCCAGCTCCCGCCATAGATGAAGACGATCACCGGCGTATCGGGCTTCGCGTCGGCAGGGCTGTAGAGATCGTATTTCTGCCGCGGCAACGAACCGTAGCCGATGCCCCTCTCCACGGAGACGCCTTCGTCTGGCTGAAGCGCATTCATGATGCGGCCGCCCGCCGAACAGGCAGGCAGGAGCAGGACGGCGGCAACCACGAGCAGGAAGCGGAAGAGGATCACGCGCGGAAACTCCGAAGCCGGGCCGAAATCGTCTCGGCGCCGAAAAGCATATGCTGAAAATGCAGCGGAACACGACACTATTGCGGCGGTCTCTCGCGAAGGTGCCGCGCCACCCGCCGCTCGACCGACACCGCCTTGAGCAGCGCCACCACCTTCTTGCCCGGCGATATTCCCATCTCGTCTGCGGATTTGCGGGTAATGCGCGACCTCAGCCTCTGCGAACCGAGCTTCAGCGCCAGTTCGACGAAGGCCGGATCTGTCGCGACGATCTCCTCCACCACGCAGGGAAGCTGGTTGCGGATGGAGTGGCCGGCCTGAACCTGCAGCGCGATGGCGACGTCGCGCGCGCGGATGCGCAGCCTGACCGCCTCGCCCGCCGAAAATCCTTCGCCGACCAGTTCCAGCCGGGCGCCATCGGCGTCGATCAGCACGACGCCATATTCCGGCTCGACCTCGCGAACTATCCCCTCGACCAGCGCGCCCGCCTCCTGGCGTCCGAGCGTATCGCCGAGATCGAGCCGCCCGAAGATCTCCGCTGCCGGTCCGGCAGCGAGCATCCTTCCCTGTTCGAGCACGACCACCGTGTCGGCGAGCCGCGCCACTTCGTCGATCTCGTGGCTGACATAGACGATCGGGATGGCCGTCTCGTCGCGGATCGCCTCGATATAGGGTAGGATCTCGAGCCGCCGAGCCTGATCGAGCGAAGAGAGCGGCTCGTCCATCAAAAGGATCGCCGGATCGGACAGAAGCGCCCGCCCGATCGCCACGCGCTGCCGCTCGCCGCCGGAAAGCGTCGCGGGCGAGCGGTCGAGATGGGTTTCCAGCCCGAGCAGCGCCACGACCTCTCCGAAAGGCCGCGTCGCGCGGCGTCTGCCCGCCCAGCGGGCATAGGTCAGGTTGCGGCGCACCGAAAGATGCGGGAAGAGCCTCCCGTCCTGGAAGACGAAACCGACCTGCCGGGCTTGCGGCGGAAGGTCTATCCGCGCGCCGCTGTCGAAAAGCACCCTGCCGCCGGCGACGATCCGACCCGTCTTCGGCTTTGTCATGCCAGCGATCATCTTGAGGATCGTCGTCTTGCCGGCGCCCGAATGGCCGAAGAGCGCCGTTATGCCCGAACTTGCCTCGAAACCGGCGTCCAGCCGGAATTCGCCGGCCTCGCCGGTAACCGAAACCTCCAGCAAGCCCATCAGCCGCGCTTTCTCGCAAGCCTGCGCGCGAACCATTCCGATGCGATGATAGCGAGCACCGAAAGCACGATCGAGAAAAGGATGAGCCGGAACGCGGCGACGTCGCCGGTTGGGCTTTGCAGCAGCGAATAGATAGCGAGCGACATCGTTTGGGTCTGGCCGGGGATATTGGCGACGAAGGTGATGGTTGCGCCGAACTCGCCTATGGCGCGCGCGAAGGCGAGGATCGCGCCCGCGATCACGCCCGGCAGGGCGAGCGGCAGGAGGACGGTCAGGAACGTCATCACGCGGGACGCGCCGAGCGTGCGCGCGGCGTCCTCCAGTCCCGGATCGGCGGCTTCGATGGAAAGCTGGATCGGCCGCACCATAAGCGGGAAGGCCATGACGGCCGCGGCAAGCGCCGCACCCGTCCAGCGGAAAGCGAAGACAATGCCGAAAGTGTTTTCCAGAAGGCTGCCGAGCGGCCCCTTGGTGCCGAAGAGAAGCAGGAGCCCATAGCCGGTGACGACCGGCGGCAGCACCAGCGGCAGCGTGATAATCGCCTGCAGCAGGCTTTTTCCCCGAAAGCGGCCGCGCGCCAGAAGCCATGCGACCGCGAAGCCGGGCACGAGGCCGAAGACGATCGCGACGGACGCGACCTTGGCCGACAGGATGACGACTGTTGCTTCGGCCTCGTTCAAGATCTTGCTATTTCTTCGCCGGCGCGAAGCCGAAGGCGACGAAATTCTTCTGTCCCTCTTCGCTGGACAGGAAATCGAGGAACTTCACCACGCCGTCATTGCCGTTCACGGTTTCCGCTGCCGGATAGACGATCGGCTTGTGGCTGTCTTCCGGGAAAGTGTACGCGGTCGCGAGTTCCGGCGCAGCGAAACGGTCGGATCCGTAGACGATCGCCGCGCCGACCGCGCCCTTGCGCACATATTCGAGCGCCACGCGTACGTTCTCGCCGAAGACGGCGTTCTTTTCGACCTTGTCCCACAGCTTCATCGATTCGAGCGCTGTCTTGCCGTATTTGCCGGCCGGCACGCCCTTGGGATCACCCATGGCGAATTTTCCACCCGAAAGCATGGCTTCCGGATCGGTCACCGGCTTCGTTCCCGGCGCCGCCGCGATCACCAGATCGTTGCGGGCTATGATACGGCGCGTGTCCGGCTTGATGAGCTTGCGCTCGGCCAGATAATCCATCCATTGCAGGTCAGCGGAGATGAAGGCATCGGCCGGAGCGGCCGCCTCGATCTGCTTGGCCAGCACCGAACTCGATGCGTAGGACAGCACGATCTTGGTGCCGTCGGCAGCCTCGAAATCCTTCGCCGCCTTGTCGAGCGCATCCTTCATGCTTGCCGCTGCGAAGATCGTATATTGCTCCGCGGCCTGCGCGACGGAGAGGAGCGGCGCCACTATCAGGGCACCCGCGAGAAGAAGAATCCTGAACATTGTCATCCTTTCATGCCGACCATGCCGGAAGAGAACACGGCGGCCACAAGCCGGCGTTTCGATTTCCGTGATGGTGGGCATGATGGAGAGATCCGCGCCCCGGATTCCCCTCGACCCTTAACGCAGAGGCGGCCATCGACTACCGCCCAGGATCTATCGCGCAGCGATACCGCGCGGACATGCCGACCGCTCAACGGACGGAATGCCCGCGCAACTTATGCAATCCCAAGCGGATTTGGCAAGGCCGCTGGCTACGGCGGGCAGGTGCCTGCCGTCGAAGCTATTGCTTCGATAATATGCCTCCCCGTCCTGCGCCCCTTCGCACCCCCCTCTGTCCTGCCGGACATCTCCCCCTCAAGGGGGGAGATCGCCAGGGCTGACGGTGTGCGCCACGCCAGCCTTAACGATCACGCCCGGACGGACTCCACGGCCGATTCGATGTGCCGCACGAGATTATCCGGCAGTTTCAGCCGCGTGGCCAGCGCTTGCAGATAGCTGCGCTCGACCGGCGTATCGACATTGAGCGCAAGGCGCGAGGCGGTATAGAACTCGACCTTCTGCGCGTCCGTCTGCGCCTCGGCGATCAGTTTCCCGACGCTGACGGGTCGCGCGAGTTCGGCTTCGAACATCGTTTCCGCCTCCGCGCCGGCTCCGGCGGCACGCAGCCTGTCGAGGATGGCCTCGCGCTCCGTTGCATCGATTTCGCCATCGGCCTGTGCAGCGGCAATCATGGCGCGGACGAGCGTCATGGCGAATTCCGTTTCGCTTTGCGGCGTCTGGGAATGGTGGAAGGCCGTATCGTCGGGGGGCGGCAGGAGTTCGACCGCCGGCGCCGGGGTTTCGGCCGGGACCTTGCCGCTCTGATAGCTCCGGTAGGCCTGATAAGCGAGGCCCGCCACGGCGGCCAGCCCGCCGATCTTCAGCACCGACCCGGTGAGCGCGCGCCCTTTGCCGGTCCCGAGCAGGAGCGCCGCGAGCGCGGCGGTGGCCATCGGGTTCTCCCGAGCGAGCCCTGTCGCCTTCGTGGCGGTTTCGCCGACGGTGGATTCTGTGCCGGGCACCCTGGCGTCCAGAAAGTCGCCAAGCAGTTTCCTGGGTTCGAGCATGCATGCCTCCTCTTCGGTCCGGTGCTCGTGTGCGGGCATCGGTCAGGTAGGCACGGTTGGCGACATTACAATGACGCGGGCGGCACGTTTTCGTGGCAGGCGAAGATGTGATCAGCCGCCGATATGCGGCTTGGCTCCACGCTTACCAGCGAGCCCGACCTGCCGGTGGCGCTCGGCGTAGCGGACCCGGTCTTCCTCCGACCTCTCCCCATGGCAATAGGCGCAGGAGATGCCGACCCGGTAATATGGCGACCGCCGGTCGGCTTGCGTAAGCGGCCGGCGGCAGGCCCGGCAAAGCTCCGCCTCGCCCTCGCCGAGGCCGTGGCCGACCGACACGCGCTCGTCGAATACGAAGCACTCGCCCCGCCACATGCTATCGGCCTTCGGCATCTCTTCGAGATATTTGAGGATACCTCCCTTAAGATGGAAAACGTCGCGCAGGCCGAGCGAGCGCAGATAGGCCGTCGCTTTCTCGCAGCGGATGCCGCCGGTGCAGAACATGGCGACCTTGCGACCGGCAAGGCGCTCCCGGTTCTGCTCCGCCCATGCGGGGAATTCGGAAAAGCTCGCCGTACCGGGATCGACCGCACCGGCAAATGTGCCGAGCGCGACCTCGTAGCCGTTGCGCGTATCGACGACCACCGTGTCGGGATCGGCGATCAACTCGTTCCAGTCCGCCGGCTCGACATAGGTGCCGGCATCTGCCGCCGGATCGAGGCCGGCGACACCCATTGTCACGATCTCCTTCTTGAGCCTGACCTTCATGCGGTGGAACGGCATCTCCGTCGCGGCGCTGAATTTGACGTCTTCGCTGCTGAGACCGCAAATATGCCCGAGGAGTTCGAGGACGTCCGTAATGCCTTGCCTCTCGCCGGCGATCGTACCGTTCACGCCCTCGCCGGCCAGAAGGATCGTGCCCTTGATACCGCCCTTCCGGCAGGCTTCCAGAAGCGGCGTACGCCAGCGCCCGCAATCCTCAATACGGTGGAACCTGTAAAACGCCGCGACCCGGAACGGTCTGGCTTTCGTGAATAAATTCATGGCGTAGCCAACTATCGGCTCGTCCGTCGCCTTTCAAGTTCCTCGCGTAAACCGTTACGGCGATTCGCCTTTCCCCATCCGTTCACATTCTTCTTGAAGTTTTCGCGGCGAGAGCCAATTCACGCCCCGTATCGCCGAGTCACAATGCGCCCCGCGAAACGGAACCGGCACCTTCATGTTTTCAAGCGACGTCATCTCGGAAATCAGCGGCGCAGCAAAAAGCCTCGACATCGAACCGGCGGCGCTGCTGGCGGTGGCGGAAGTCGAAAGCGGCGGCGTCGCCTTTGCGATCGTCGACGGAAAGCGGGAGCCGCTCATCCGCTTCGAGGGACACTATTTCGACCAGCGACTATCGCCCGAAAAGCGAGCCGTCGCGCGCGCGGCGGGGCTCGCCTCGCCGATCGCGGGCGCCGTCGCCAATCCCGTCTCGCAAGTCGGACGCTGGGACCTCCTCGCCCGCGCGGTCAGGATCGACCGCGGCGCCGCCTACGAATCCGTTTCATGGGGCATCGGCCAGGTGATGGGGGCGCATTGGAAGAAACTCGGCTTTGCCTCGGTCGGGGATTTCGTCGCGCTTGCCCGCCGCGACATCGCCGGGCAGGCCGAAATCATGATGCGGTTTATCGGCATGGAAGGATTGTCGGCGCCGCTCGCTGCACAGGATTGGGCCGCCTTCGCACACGGCTATAACGGGCCGCTCTATGCGCGCTCCAATTATAACGGCCGCATCGCCGCCGCCTATGCGGAATATGGCGGCTCACCGGCGGCGCATGCAACGCCGAGGCCGCAACAGGCGCGCGGAGAGCTTCTCTATCGCGGCATGCGCGGCAATGCCGTTTTCGACCTGCAAACGCTCCTGACGTCCCTCGGGTACGGCACGGCGGCCGACGGTATCTTCGGCGGCAATACCGAACGCGCGGTAAAGGCGTTCCAGAGCGGATACAGGCTCGCCGCCGACGGCATCGTCGGGCCGGCCACCTACGCCGCGCTGGAGGCCGCGATAGCCGAAACGCCCGGCCTGCTTGCCTTTCTTCGCCGTGGGTGGGTAGCGTTTCTGGCCCGTATCGGGTTCGCCTGAACCGGCCCGCTTTCGTGGACTTGGCCCGGCGCTTCTGATAGAAATCGCTCGCTTCTTCCTCCCCAGCGGCGAGAACACCATGGCGCAGAAAACCGACAAGCTCCTGCCGATCCTGGAAGGTCAGCCGGTCATCCCGGTGCTGAAGATCGACCGTCTCGCCGACGCCGTTCCGCTCGCCCGCGCGTTGGCGGCCGGCGGCCTGCCGGCGGTCGAGATCACGCTCAGGACGCCGGATGCGATAGACGCCATCCGCCTCGTCTCGGACGAGGTTCCCGAAGCGCTGGTTGGCGCCGGTACGATCCTGTCGGCACGTAATTTCGAACAGGCCGTCGACGCAGGCGCTCGCTTCATCGTCAGCCCCGGCACGACGCAGGAACTGCTCGACTGCGCCCGCGCGAGCGACGTTCCCTTCCTGCCCGGCGGGATCACGCCGAGCGAGATCATGTCGCTCAGGGAAGAAGGCTATTCCATCCTGAAGTTCTTCCCGGCGGAACAGGCTGGCGGCGCGGCTTTCCTGAAATCGCTCGCCTCACCGCTTGCCGGCATCCGCTTCTGTCCGACCGGCGGCATATCGCTCGCCAATGCGCACGACTATCTCGGCCTGTCGAACGTGATCTGCGTCGGCGGCTCATGGGTCGCGCCCGACGATCTGCTGAAGGCCAAGGATTGGGACGGCATCACTGCGCTTGCCCGCCAGGCGGCGCAGCTTCAGCGAAGATAACAGCGCCCCGAAGACCGTTTCTTAATTCGCGTCGAAACGCGCCATTGCGAGGAACTTCACCGCCGAGCCTGTGAAGCGGTGCGGGTCTTCCCCCGTATCGCCCTGGCGGAAACCGGCCGTATAGACGAAGCTCGGCTTCGTGCGGACCATATCGAAGGCTGTCGCGTGCCGGGCGCTTGTCCTGACCGGCATGGGCGGCAGGCGCGGCTGCACCGCCCATTGGGCGACGTCGCCCTTGACCGGAACCGGAACCGGCTTCGCCCTGGGTTTCATATCCGACGAAGAGGCTCGGGCTTCCTTGCCGGTCGTCTGGACGCCGGAGGAAACGACCACGATAGGATCGGCGTTCTCAGCCTTGGTGAGCAGCGCGAGCCTCTGGCTGTCCTCGGCACGGCCGATACGGCCTCCCTTGCCGGGAGAATCTGTTCCCCGAAGCACCGCGGGCATGGCCGTAACCTGCTTCCCGGACAGGAGTTCCGGACGCGGCTGCGGCAGGGTCGTGAAGCTGGCGGGCTGGAAGAGGGCCGCCGGGCGCGCCGTGGGCAGCGGACCGGCAAAAGCCTGCATCGCGCCCCCGTCAACGCCCTTATCGTCTTCGCTGCCGGAGGCGGCATCCTTCAGCCGCGCGCTTTCACGCACCAGCACTGCGGCGATCTGGTCATTCGACGTTCCATAGGCCGTGGCGGATGCAACCACCACCGGCTGCGCCTTGGCGGGCTCCGCCGCCGGCGTGTAGTCGGGACGCCGCGTCGGCAGCGGGATGTTCATCGCCACTTCCGGCTCCGGCTCGCCGACGTTCAGATCAGGCCGCGGGGCCTTCTCCGGCAACGTAGCGGCGGCAAGCTTAGGCATATCGGCCGCCTCGCCGGTGGAAGCGGAGGCAGCCTCCACGCCAGGAAGCGGCGACGTCGCGCCGGGTTTCGCCTGCGGCTTTTCCGCACTGGCGACGGCGACCGCTTCGCTGTTGTCTTCCTCCTCGTCCGCGCCGCCGCCGAAGAGCGAAGCGAAGAAGCCCTTATGCTTGCGCTCCGAGACATCGGCGACCTGCACGCTGGGCGGTTCGCCATTGCGCTCGCGATAATCCGCAAGCGCCTGTTGGTAGCCCGGAAGCGGCTTGCCGTCCGACGGGATATGGATCGTGCGACCGTCGGGGAACAGCGCCAGCAACTGGCTCCGGCTCATGCGCGGCCAGTGGCGGACACCGCCGACATCCATATGGACGAAGGGCGAGCCGGAAGTCGGATAATAGCCGACGCCGCCGACCTGCATCTTGAGGCCGATGGCGCGAAGTTTCGCCAAGGGTACGCCGGGAATGAAGAAATCCATCGCCTTGCCGAGCGTATGCTGGCTTTTCTCGGCCACGCCGCGGCTGCGGCTTCTGAGCATGTTGTTGGTGGCCGGCGAACGGTAACCGCAGACGACGTTGATATATTCGTGCGAGCCGGTCTTCTGGTAGACGGACCAGATCAGGTCGAGCAGCCGCGGATCCATGGAAACGCTTTTGTTCTTCCGCCAGTCGCGCAGGATATAGTTGATCTTGCGCAAGCCGTCCGGCAGGTAGCGGCCGTTGCGCTTGAAGGCGATCTCGGCCTTCTCGCGCGTATGCAGATTGAGAAGCTTGAGCGTGCGGGTCTCAGCACTGGCCGGCGTCACCATAGACAGCAGCGCCGCCGCGATCAGGAGCACCGGCAGTAAGGCGAGAATCCAGTTCGGCGCCCTCTCCCGGGCGTCATCGGCGTAGTGCGGGTCAAGCAAATCTGAAGGCCTTGCAGGCAACCCATGTCCCCGGAAATGACATTCGGGCGCGTGGAACCGATCCAACTATCGCCACTAATGGTTAATCCATGCTTATTGAACCCAAATGCGGTCACAGCGTGGCATTTTAGTGGCCGCAGCTTGTGGCTACGACGCATGGTAAACGCAATCCTTAGGGAATTTTAATGGCTTGGGCAAGCCGCTGCGCCCATTTCAGGACGCCATTCTGGCGGAGCGTCCATCCTCGGGATCGATCCCGTATTCCTTGAGTTTGCGGTAAAGCGTCGAGCGGCCGATGCCCAGTCTTCTGGCCACTTCGCTCATCTGGCCGCCATAACGGCCGATGGCAAGCTGGATCATTTCCAGCTCGACATCGGCGAGCGAGCGCACATTGCCGCGATCGTCCAGGGCACGAAGAATGCCGAAATGGGCGCTCGTCCGGACGTCCGGCGAGGTGTCCCCGCCCGTGGGCGGGAGAGCGTCGGTCTCCGGCGCTGCCGCCGGTTCCGTGTCGGCTTCCACGTAGCCGGACAGGTCGAAACCGTCGAGTTGCCCCCTGATCTGCGGGAACTCCTCTATACCGAGGATGCCCGTCTCACAGAGCACGACGGCGCGGAACACCGCGTTTTCCAGCTGGCGGATATTGCCGGGCCAGTCATAGGCCCCCAGCATGGCGAGCGCCTGCGGCGTTATGCCCGTCACCGGCCTTGCCGGCCCCGACGCGCCGACACGGCTCAGAAAATGCTCGACCAGCGCGGGAATGTCTTCCCGCCGGTCGCGCAACGGCGGCACGTGGATCGGGAAGACATTGAGCCGGTAAAACAGGTCCTCGCGGAACTGTCCGTCCTTCACGCGCTGCAGGAGGTCGCGATGGGTCGCCGAGACAAGCCTTATATCGACCTTCACGGAACCGCGTCCACCGACCGGATCGACCTCCCCTTCCTGCACCGCGCGCAAAAGCTTTACCTGCACGTCGAGCGGCAGATCACCGATCTCGTCAAGGAACAGCGTCCCGGTATGGGCCTCCACGAACTTGCCGGTGTGCTTTTCGGTGGCGCCGGTAAAGGCTCCCTTTTCGTGGCCGAACAGGATGCTTTCCACAAGATTTTCGGGGATAGCGCCGCAATTGACGGTGACGAAAGGCCTGTTCTTGCGCTCGCCTGCGCCCTGGATGGCGCGCGCCACCAGTTCCTTGCCTACACCTGATTCGCCTTCGATAAGGATAGGGATGTTCGACGCGGCCGCCTTCCGCCCGAGGCGGACCACGCGCTCCATGGCAGGGCTGCCGGTGACGAGATCCCTGAAGGTCAGCGTGCTGCCGGCAGGACGGCGCGCGCGTTTGGCCTCGTCGCCCAGCGCCTCGACCTTGAGCGCGTTGGCGATGGCCGTCTGAAGACGTTCCGGCGAGGCCGGCTTGACCACGAAATCGAAGGCGCCGTTGCGCATCGCCGTAACCACCGTCTCGATGCCGCCTTGCGAGGTCTGCACGATGACGGGGATGAACATGCCCCGGTCGCGCATGCGCTTCAGCACCTCGATACCACCAAGGTCCGGCATGACGAGATCGAGGATGACGACCGAAACGTCGTTCGCGTCGAGGAGCCTGAGCGCCACTTCGCCGCCTTCGGCCAGCAGCGCCTCATAACCGGCCTTCGTAACGGCGGCCTGTAGCAGGCGCCGCTGCACCGGATCGTCGTCGACGATGAGAATGGGACCGGTCATGATGACCCTGTCATGATGCGTCCGTTAATTTTTGCCAGTGTCGGATAGCATATGGATCATCCTGGCACAGGGTTCTAAATAAGCTTTCAAGAAAGCCGGTGAACGATTTCTTTAGACCGTGCGCCTGATCCCGATAGAGAGGACGACGATGCCGATGCGAAACGACCGCATGCCTGAACTTTTGCAGGCGCCGAGAGGCTCTGCGGCGGGAGCGCCCGCAGGCGCTCTCGGCAGTTTGCCGGAATGGAACCTTTCCGATCTCTATCCTTCGATGGACTCGGCCGAACTGAAAGCGGACATCGAGCGCGCAGGCACCGAAGCCGTCGGCTTCGAAGAGCGATGGAAGGGAAAGCTTTCCGCGGAGGCCGCGCGGCGCGCGGGCAGCCGTCTTGGCGAAGCGGTACAGGCCTACGAGGCGATACAGGAACGGGTCGGCCGCATCGTTTCCTATGCCGGCCTGATCTATGCTGGCGACACGTCCGACCCGAAACGGTCGAAGCTCTATGGCGACATACAGGAGAAAATGACCGACGCCAGCGCGCATCTGATCTTCTTCGAGCTGGAGCTGAACAATATCGACGATGCTGAGATAAAGGCGGCGCTCGAGGCCGACAAGGCGCTGGCGCATTACGAACCGTGGGTCACCGACCTCCGCAAGGACAAGCCCTATCAGCTCGAAGACCGGATCGAGCAGCTTTTCCACGAAAAATCGATCACCGGTCGAGGTGCCTGGAATCGCCTCTTCGACGAGACCATGACGGCACTGCGCTTCGCGGTCGATGGCGAGGAATTGTCGCTCGAACCGACCCTGAACATCCTGCAGGACGTCGATCCGGAGAAGCGGCGGAAGGCGGCCGAGGCGCTGGCCTCCGTATTCAAGGAGAATCTGAGGACCTTCGTCCTGATCACCAATACGCTTTCCAAGGACAAGGAGATTTCCGACCGCTGGCGCGGCTTCGAGGACATCGCCGATTCGAGGCATCTGGCGAACCGCGTCGAGCGCGAAGTGGTCGATGCGCTGGCGAGCGCGGTCCACGATGCCTATCCGCGCATCTCGCACCGCTACTACGCCATGAAGGCGAGATGGCTCGGTATGGACCGGATGAACCACTGGGACCGCAACGCCCCGCTGCCGCAGACACCGCAAACGACCATCGGCTGGGACGAGGCGAAGAACACCGTGCTATCGGCCTATGGCGCCTTCGCCCCGGAAATGGCCGATATCGCGCGCACCTTCTTCGACCGGCACTGGATCGATGCGCCCGTCCGGCCGGGCAAGGCGCCCGGCGCCTTCGCTCATCCGACCGTGCCGTCGGCGCATCCCTACGTGCTCCTGAACTACATGGGCAAGCCGCGTGACGTGATGACGCTCGCCCATGAGCTCGGCCACGGCGTGCATCAGGTGCTTGCCGCAAGGCAGGGCGCGCTGATGGCCTCGACCCCGCTGACGCTTGCCGAGACGGCTTCCGTGTTCGGCGAGATGCTGACCTTCCGCTCGCTTCTCGAACGCACGCGCGACAAGAGAGAGCGCAAGGCAATGCTGGCGCAGAAGGTGGAGGACATGATCAACACGGTCGTGCGCCAGATCGCCTTCTACGAGTTCGAACGCAAGGTCCATGCCGAGCGCCGCAACGGCGAACTGACCGCCGACCGCATCGGCGAATTCTGGCTGGAGGTGCAGGCGGAAAGCCTCGGACCTGCCATCCAGCTGCGCGAGGGATACGAGACCTTCTGGTCCTATGTCCCTCACTTCATCCATTCGCCCTTCTACGTCTATGCCTATGCCTTCGGCGACTGCCTGGTGAACTCGCTCTACGCGGTATACCAGAATGCGGAAAAAGGCTTCCAGGAGAAGTATTTCGAGATGCTGAAGGCGGGCGGCACCAAGCATCACAAGGAACTGCTCGCCCCCTTCGGCCTCGACGCGTCCGACCCCGCCTTCTGGCAGAAGGGGCTCGCCGTCATCGAAGGTCTGATCGATGAGTTGGAAGGGATGGAATAAAGGAAGATAATGTCCGCTCAGGCGGAACCCTAAACCACAGGCCAGCCATATGAGCATTGCCACGCTTCCAGACCCCGGTCTCGCCACGCGGCGCAGCGCTCCGCGGGCCGAGGGCCGGACAGCGCCCTTCATCCTGTTCCGGGACGACTTCTCCGGCGACGAGTTGCTCTTGCGGGAGCCGGCGAAAGTCATCGTCGCGGAACAGGCAGAGGACTTCTTTTCGGCGATGGACGAGGTCCAGCGGGCGCATGAGGCAGGCAAATGGCTGGCGGGTTACCTCTCTTACGAGGCAGGTTATCTGCTGGAACCCAAGCTGGCGCCCCTACTGCCTTCCGGCCGTCGCACACCGCTACTGGCATTCGGCGTATTCGATGCACCTGCGGAAGCAGGGGCCGTCCTTCGCCCGACACAGGCAACCGACAGTCCAATCCATGACGCCCGCGCAACATGGTCGTTCCGGGATTACGAATCGCGCTTCGATCGCGTGCACCAGCACTTGCGGCAGGGCGACTGCTACCAGGCCAACCTGACCTTCCCGGTCAAAGCCCGCTGGACGGGCGATCCGCTGTCGGCCTTCAACGCATTGGCGGCTCGCCAGAAGGTCAGGCATGGGGCGCTTGTCGCCCTTGGCAGCTCGGTGATCCTTTCACGCTCGCCGGAACTGTTCTTCCAGGTCGACGGCGAGGGCTGGATCGAAACGCATCCGATGAAGGGTACGGCCCCGCGCGGTAAGACGGTCGAAGAGGACGAGCGACTGAAGCGCTTCCTCATGAACGACCCGAAGAACCAGGCCGAAAACCGCATGATCGTCGATCTCTTGCGCAATGACATTTCGCTGATCTCGGAAGTGGGCTCGCTGGAGGTGCCGGAGCTTTTCCGCGTCGAGAGTTATGCCACTGTGCACCAGATGGTGAGCTGCGTGCGGGCAAAGCTGTTGCCCGGCCTCAGCATCCAGCGGATTCTCGCCGCGCTCTTTCCCTGCGGTTCGATCACGGGCGCCCCCAAGATACGGGCAATGGAAATCCTGCGGGAACTCGAAAGCACGCCGCGCGACGCCTATTGCGGCGCGATCGGCTGGATCGAGCCGAACGGGCGCATGCGTTTCAACGTCGCGATACGCACGATCACCCTCTTCCCGAACGGAGAGGCAATCTACAATGTCGGTGGCGGGGTCGTCTTCGATTCCACGGCCGAGGAGGAATACGCCGAATGCCTGTTGAAGGCGCGATACGCGACGGGAACGGCGCCGGCTTCGAGCTGATCGAGACGATGCGATGGGAGCCGCAAGGCGGTTTCCTGCGCGGCGAACGGCATCTGGCCCGGCTGCGGGCATCGGCAAAAGCTCTCGGTTTCGACTGGGACCCGCAGGATGCCATCGCGAAAGCGGAGGAGATTGTCGCCGGCTCCGAGGTGCCCCTGCGCGTCCGGCTTGCGCTGTCCCGGGACGGAACGATCGCTGCGAAGTCAGAAATATACGTGCCTCTGCCGGACGGCACGGTATGGCGGATGAAGCTTGCACGCACGCGCCTCCAATCAGCCGATCCGTTGCTGCGCCACAAGACGAGCCGCCGCGACGCCTATACGCAGGCCAAATCCGAATACGGGCGCGACCAGGCGGACGAGGTGCTGCTAGCCAATGAACGCGATGAATTGTGCGAAGGCACCATCACCTCCCTCTTTGCCGATTTCGGCGAGAAGACGTTTTTGACGCCTGCCCTGTCCTGTGGCCTGCTGGCGGGCGTTCTCCGCGCCGAGATGATAGACAACGGCGCTGCGAAGGAGGCGGTCTTCAGCTATGACGATTTGCGCTCGGCCCGGGCCGTTTTCGTGGGAAACTCGCTGCGCGGGCTCATTCCGGCCAAACCCGCCTGGGATTAAGACAAATAAGGAATTCGATTGCCTCACCTTCCCGCTCACACCCCCTATGACGGCTCATCCACACCATTCACCATCGGCCTAAAGCCGCTCGATCCTCCGGCATGGATCGAGGTGGACGGTTATCTCGAAGCGCAACTGGCCGAGAAGGACAGGCTGGAGGCCGAGCATGGTACGACGGTCTTCGCCGCCGAGCCGGATTCGGAGGACGCACAGCGGGAGGTGCTCGCGCTGCTGGCCGACCACCTGCCGGCACGCTTCCCTGAAATCTATAGCCGCGCCGGCGACACCATGCGTGTCTGCTCTTCGGGCCGCGCGGTCGATCTGGCGAAGCCCGGCGTGCCGCCGCTGAAGACCGCGGCCCGGCTGGTGCAGGAAGACCTCGTGCTGATGCGGCGCGGCGAGGAAGGCTGGCGCATCTGCGCGGCTTCCCTTTCCTTTCCGTCCTCGTGGTCGCTTGCCGAAAAATTCGGCAGGCCGCTTCGGGAAATCCATCGGCCGGTGCCACATTTCGGGCCGGGAACGCGCTCCGACGACCTGATCGAGCGCATGTTCGACAAATTGCAGGGGCAACTGGTCGAGCGCTTCAACTGGTCGCTGCAGCCGGACGCCGAACTCTACAAGCCGCTCTCCTCCATGCAGCGCAACGACCGTGCGGAGAAGGCCGTCTCGCGGTTTCCCGGCATCGACGCCGCTTCCGTCGCCTTCATCCGCGTCGAGCGGCAGACCGTCCGCAAGCTCCCCGTCTCGGGCGACATCCTCTTCACGATCCGCATCCATCTCGATCCGATGTCGGCGCTGCGCGCCCATCCCGGACGGGCGAAGATCGCAGCGTCCTTCGCCACGCAGCTTGCCGCGCTCGGCCGGCCCGAACTCGACTACAAGGGCCTCGCCGCCGACCGCGACCGGCTCGTCGCGGCTCTGGAAACGATCGCCGCCGCCTGACCGGTTTATAGGACCGGCCCCTTTATTGTGGCGGCCATACGGGTTAGCAACCCTGCGAAACCATGCGTGCCACCAGTTCAGGAGAGTTCCTAAATGGCGAATACGAAATGGCCCGTTCACGGCGAGATCGCCGGACCCGTCGTCATGATCGGCTTCGGTTCGATCGGTCACGGGATGCTGCCGCTGATCGAGCGCCATTTCAAATTCGACAAGTCGCGGATGGTGGTCATCGACCCGCGCGACGAGGGCCGGGCACTCGTCGAGGAGCATGGCATCGCTTTCCTTCGCGAGGCGGTGACGAAAGAGAACTATCGCGACCTGCTGACGCCGCTTCTGACAAAGGGCGCGGGACAGGGTTTCTGCGTGAACCTTTCGGTCGATACCTCATCGCTCGACCTCATGAAACTCTGCCGCGAACTCGGCGTCCTCTATGTCGATACGGTGGTGGAGCCATGGCTCGGCTTCTATTTCGACAACAAGGGCGGCAATGAAAGCCGCACCAATTACGCGCTCAGAAGCACCGTGCGCGAGGAAAAGCGCAAAAATCCCGGCGGCACGACCGCCATTTCCTGCTGCGGCGCCAATCCCGGCATGGTGTCGTGGTTCGTCAAGAAGGCGCTGGTCGATCTCGCAGGCGAATTGAAGCCGGGCTTCGAGGAACCCGGCCCGGACGACCGCAAAGGCTGGGCAAGGCTGATGCAGGCGGTCGGCGTCAAGGGCGTCCACATCGCCGAGCGCGACACGCAGCGCACCAAGAAACCGAAGCCGATGAATGTCTTCTGGAACACTTGGTCGGTCGAAGGCTTCATTGCCGAGGGCTTGCAGCCCTCGGAACTCGGCTGGGGCACGCATGAGAAATGGATGCCGGCCAATGCGCGCAGATTCTCCGACGGCAAGAGCCCGGCAATCTATCTGGAGCAGCCCGGCGCGAACACGCGCGTGCGCACATGGTGCCCGACGCCGGGCGCGCAATACGGCTTTCTCGTCACCCATAACGAAGCGGTCTCGATCGCCGATTATTTCACTGTCCGCGGCGCGGATGGCGGCGTCGAATATCGCCCGACCTGCCACTATGCCTACCACCCCTCCAACGACGCGGTCCTTTCGCTGCACGAGATGTTCGGCGCCGCCGGCAAGGCGCAGCCCGTCCAGCACGTGCTTGACGAGAACGAGCTTGTCGACGGCGTCGACGAGCTCGGCGTGCTGCTCTACGGGCACGGGAAGAACGCATACTGGTATGGCTCGCAGCTTTCGCTCGAGGAAACGCGCCGCCTTGCGCCCTACCAGAACGCCACCGGCCTGCAGGTCAGTTCGGCCGTGCTGGCCGGCATGGTCTGGGCGCTCGAAAATCCCGAGGCGGGCATCGTCGAGACCGACGAGATCGACTATCGCCGCTGCCTCGAAGTGCAACTACCCTATCTCGGCCCGGTGAAGGGCTACTATACGGACTGGACGCCGCTCGAGGACCGTCCGGGCTTCTTCGACGAAGACATCGATGAAAGCGACCCCTGGCAGTTCCGGAACGTTCTGGTCAGGTAGTGCGTTCAAAGCGGACCGCCGGCACAACAACTTGCCGGTACGGCCTTGCATTCACCCATTTTTCGGGTGAAGAAAATCCAGTCGTTTCGAGGAGAGGATATCGGGATGATCAATGCGCGCATCGCGGCTTCCGCCGCGGCAATAATGATGGCGGCGGCAATCGCAGGCTGCCAGTCCGCCCCTGATCGGCCGGCGCCGGTCAACGTCCCGGCGTCACCGGTCGACGGCGAATGGATGGGGACCGACGGCGTCGCCGTCTCATCGCTCTATGGCGGTCACTTCCGGTCGCGGTCCGTGCAAACCGGCGAAACGCTGACGGAAGGCACCTACAAGTTCCGCGACCAGAACACCATCGATTTGAGCTTCTACTCCGTGAAGACCAAGCAGCAGACGGCGGCCGCCTGCCTTCTGGCATCGCCGGACAAGATGAACTGCACGCTCGGCAACGGCACCCAGTTCGTTCTGACCCGGCACTCCTGACGAAGGCCGGCTTTCCCGCTTGCCGCGCGGGACCGCTCTTGCCATAACGCTCTTTTCGGGAGGGACGGGAGCGTATGGCCGAGTTTTTCGATCGCCTGGAAACGCGTGATCCGGCCGAGCGGGAAGCCGACCAGTTCGCGCGCCTGCCGGCTTTCCTGCGCCAGGCCTTTGCCGTTGCGCCGGGATTGCGGCGATGGCTGGACGGGGTCGATCCGGACTTGGTGACGAACCGGGCGGCGCTCGCCCGCCTGCCGGTGCTGCGCAAGGCCGAATTGATGGAGATGCAGGCCAAGGAGCCGCCTTTCGGCGGCTTCGCCGATCCTTCCGCCCTTCGCGGCAACCGCATCCATCTGTCGCCCGGCCCGATCTGGGAGCCAGGCGGGTTGGGCGAGGATCCTTCTGAAGCCGCGCGCGCCTTCTTCGCCGCCGGCGCGAGGCCCGGCGACACCGTTCACAACGCCTTCGCCTATCACATGACGCCGGGCGGCTTCATGCTCGACGGCGGCGCCCGTGCGCTGGGCTGTGCGGTCTTCGCTGCCGGGACGGGCAATACGGAAATGCAGGTCGAGGCAGCCGCCGTCCTCCGGCCGTCGGTCTATTGCGGCACGCCGGACTTCCTGAAGATCATGCTCGACCGCGCGGCGGAGATGGGCAAGGACCTCTCCTCGTTCCGCCGTGGCCTTGTCTCGGCCGGCGCGCTCTATCCGTCGCTCAGGGCCGAATACGCCTCGCGCGGCGTACGCGTCCTGCAATGCTACGCCACCGCCGAATCGGGCGTCATCGCCTATGAGACGGCCTCGGTAGACGGCGAGCCCTATCCGGGCATGATCCTGAACGAGCATGCGATCGTCGAGATCGTCAGGCCCGGCACCGACGAGCCCGTTCCCAATGGCGAAGTCGGCGAGGTGGTTGTCACGACCTTCAACCCGGCCTATCCCCTGATCCGGCTCAGCACCGGCGACCTCTCCGCCATCCTGCCGGGTGCCTCGCCCTGCGGCCGCACCAACCGCCGCATCAGGGGCTGGATGGGCCGTGCCGACCAGCGCACCAAGGTCAAGGGCATGTTCGTCGATCCAAAACAGATCGCCGAGGTGCTGAAACATCACAAGGAAATCGCGAAGGCACGGCTTGTCGTGACGCGCAATGGCGAAATGGACGCCATGGCGCTGCATCTGGAAGCCGCGGCCGGCGCGGCACTGGACGAAAAAGCCATCGGCGCCACCTTGCGCGAAGTGACCAAGCTTGCGGGAAATATCGTGCGCGCGGATGCCGGCTCGCTGCCGAACGACGGCAAGGTGATCGCCGACGAGCGCGACTATTCGAAATAGCCGAACGGGAACGGCACCGGATTGGAATAATTGGGGAGCATCCGCCGATGAAGAAGATCATCCTTTCGCTGATACTTTCGGCGGCGGCGCTCGCCTTCTCGTCGGTGGCCGCGCTTGCGGACTACACGCTGACCATCCTGCATTTCAACGACTGGCACAGCCGTATCGAGCCGATCAACAAATTCGAGGCCACCTGCTCGGCCGAGGACGACGCAAAGGGCGTCTGCATCGGAGGCGCCGCGCGGCTGAAGACGGCCATCGACCGGGAGCGGAAGAGGCTGGCCGGCCAGAACGTCGTCCTTCTCGATGCCGGCGACAATTTCCAGGGCTCACTCTTCTACACGACCTACAAGGGCGCTGTCGAAGCCGAATTCACCAACCTCTTCGGCGTCGATGCGATGACCGTCGGCAATCACGAATTCGACGATGGCGAGGCGGGCCTCGCAGCCTTCCTCGACAAGGTTCATTTCCCGGTGCTCGGCGCCAATATCGTCGCCGGCCGCAATGCAAAGATCGGCGACCGCGTGAAGCCCTATACGGTCCTCGACGTCGGCGGCCAGAAGATCGGCATCGTCGGCGCCATCACCAACGATACGGACGTCATTTCCTCGCCGGGGCCGGACGTGCTCATCACCGACGATGTCGCTGCCGTAAAAGCGGCGGTTGCCGAACTGCAGAAGCAGGGCATCGACAAGATCATCGCGCTCACCCATGTCGGCTACCAGCGCGACGTGTCGGCGATCGCTCAGATCCCCGGCGTGGACGTGGTGGTCGGCGGACACTCGCACACGCTGCTCTCCAACACCGACAAGAACGCCGCCGGCCCCTACCCGACCTTCGCCGGCAATCTCGAAGGCTATCGCGTGCCGGTGGTGACAGCCGCCTCCTATTCGAAGCTGCTCGGCGAGATAACGGTGACCTTCGACGACAAGGGCATCGTCAAGGAGGCGGAGGGCGATCCGATCCCGCTCGGCGCCAATATCCCGGAGGACCCTCAGGTGGTCGCGCGGGTGAAGGAGCTCGCCGGCCCGATCGAACAGGCCATGTCGAAGGTGGTCGCCGATGCGACCGCGCCCATCGACGGCAGCCACGAAAGCTGCCGCGCCGGGGAATGCGCCATGGGCGACCTCGTGGCGGATGCCATGCTCGACCGCACGAAGAAGCAGGGCGTGACGGTGGCGATCACCAATGGCGGCGGCCTGCGCGCCTCGATCAGCGCCGGTCCGGTGACGCAGGGCGACATAGTGGCCGTGCTGCCCTTCCAGAACACGCTTTCCACCTTCCAGCTTTCGGGCAAGGACATCGTCGCCGCGCTCGAAAACGGGGTATCGCAGGTATCGGCCGGCGCCGGTCGTTTCCCGCAGGTGGCAGGGCTTCGCTATAGCTTCGACCGCTCGGTCGGGCCGAATTCGGGGAGAATCAGGTCGGCCGAGGTGAAGGAGGGCGATGGCTGGCAGCCACTCGATCCGGACAGGCTCTACCTCGTCGTCTCCAACAATTACATGCGCGCCGGCGGCGACGGCTACGCCGTCCTCCGAGATCAGGCGAAGAACGCTTATGATTACGGTCCAGATCTCGCGGACGTTCTGACGGCCTATCTCCAGGCGCACCGGCCCTACGAGCCTTACACCGATGGCCGCATAAAGGACACGACGCCGAAGATCGTCAATTCCGCGAAGGCTGCCAAGGAAGCAGCCGGTAATCCTCCTGCCGCACCGGCAAGAATGCCGGACCTGCCTGCGGCATCCGGGGAACTCGCCACCACGCCTCCACCAACCGGCAAGACGACGGAACAGGGCGGCATCAAACTGCCGGACCTGCCCGCAATGTCGCAACTGCTCGCTACCGAGCCTCCGGCGGTGGAGACGGACAAGCCGGCCAGCAGTCCCGCCACAAAGGCCGACGAAAACACCGGGAAATTACCGGATCTGCCGGCGGCATCGGCGACGATCGCCAACAAACCGCCCGCATTCGTGGCCGAGACGAAACCTGCCGTCGAGCCGGCTTCCCCGACCGGACCGTCGGCAGGAACGACGCATGTGATCGTCGCGGGCGACAATTACTGGAACCTCGCCAAAGCGCTCTATGGCGACCCTGCGCTCTGGCGGAAGATCGCCAAAGCTAACCCGGCCCTCCGCGCGCGGGCCCTGCCGGTCGGCACGGAACTGAAGATCCCGGCGAAGTAGCCGAAATGGCCGGCGGGCCGGCCGAGGGAGACCGACCGGTTCGGCCATGCGGCCAGATGCTGCGTTGCCTTGTTGGCGACGGAGGTTAGGGTGGCGAGAAACCGGAGAGCGCAATTGGACCAGTCCTCGCCCAAGCCTGTGGAAACCGCCGCTGCACCACGCACCGGCAAGGTCGGCGTGCTGCTCGTCAATCTCGGCACGCCGGACGGCACCGACAAGGCACCGATGCGCCGCTACCTGCGTGAGTTCCTGTCCGATCGCCGCGTCATCGAATGGCCGCGCGCGGTCTGGTATCCGATCCTCTACGGCATCGTCCTCAACACGCGGCCGAAGAAATCGGGCGCGCTCTATAAGTCGATCTGGAATACAGAGCGCAACGAATCCCCGCTCCTTACTTTCACGCGCGCCCAGTCCGAGAAACTCGCCGAGGCACTCAAGGATCGTGAAACGGTAGTCGTCGACTACGCCATGCGCTACGGCAATCCGTCGATGGAGAGCGTGACCAGACGCATGATGGGCGAGGGCTGCGACCGCATCGTCATGTTTCCGCTCTACCCGCAATATTCGGCGACGACAACGGCGTCGGTGAACGACAAGTTCTTCGAGGCGTTGACGAAGATGCGCTTCCAGCCGGCGATCCGCATCGTGCCCACCTATCATGGCGAGCCGGTCTATATCGATGCGCTGGCGCTCTCGATCGAAGCACATCTGGCAACGCTCGATTTCGAGCCGGAAACCGTCATCGCCTCCTATCACGGCATTCCGCAGAGCTATGCGCGCCGGGGCGACCCCTACCCCCAACAGTGCCACGAGACTTCGCGCCTGCTGCGCGAGCGGCTGGGCTGGGACGAGAAGAAGCTGATGACCTGCTTCCAGTCGCGCTTCGGCCCGGAGGAATGGCTGCAGCCTTATACGGACAAGACGCTCGAAAAGCTGGCGAAAGACGGCGTGAAGTCCGTGGCCGTATTCAATCCCGGCTTCGTCTCCGATTGCCTGGAGACGCTGGAGGAGATCGCCGTGCAGGGCCAGGAAACCTTCCACCATGCGGGCGGGAAGAATTTCTCCCACATTCCCTGCCTGAACGATTCAGCGGAAGGCATGGCCGTTATCGAGACGCTGGTGAAGCGCGAACTCGCCGGCTGGGCATAACCGCAGACGGCACAATTGTAAGCGACAAAGCAAGCACTTAGATTAGCCAAGTGCCGCAATCGCGCGGCGCCGGACAATCGGGGGAACGGGCATGCCGTTAACGGGTTTCGACGTCGTCATCATCGTCCTGGTCGTTCTTGTCCTGCTGCTCATATTCGCGGGCATCAAGACGGTGCCGCAGGGTTATAACTATACGGTCGAGCGCTTCGGCCGCTACACGCGCACGCTAAGCCCAGGCCTCAATCTCATCATCCCCTTCATGGACCGCATCGGCGCCAGGATGAACATGATGGAGCAGGTGCTCGACGTCCCGACGCAGGAGGTGATCACCCGCGACAACGCCACCGTGGCGGTAGACGGGGTCGCCTTCTATCAGGTGCTCAACGCGCCGCAGGCGGCCTATCAGGTGTCGGGGCTGCAAAACGCGATCCTCAACCTGACCATGACCAACATCCGCTCGGTGATGGGCTCGATGGTTCTGGACGAACTCCTGTCGAACCGCGACGCCATCAACGACAGGCTGCTCCATATCGTCGACGAGGCGGCCAATCCGTGGGGCATCAAGATGACCCGCGTCGAGATCAAGGACATCAACCCGCCGGCCAATCTCGTGGAATCCATGGCCCGGCAGATGATGGCGGAACGCAACAAGCGCGCACAGATCCTCGAGGCGGAAGGCCTGAAGCAGGCACAGATCCTCGAGGCCGAGGGGCGGCGCGAAGCCGCCTTCCGCGACGCGGAGGCGCGAGAGCGCGCGGCGGAAGCCGAGGCGAAGGCCACGCAGGTCGTTTCCGAGGCGATCGCCAAGGGCGACGTGCAGGCGGTGAACTACTTCGTTGCGCAGAAATACACCGACGCGCTCGCCAAAATCGGCTCATCGAGCAACAACAAGGTGGTGTTGATGCCGATGGAGGCATCCTCCCTCATCGGCTCGTTGGGCGGCATCGGCGCTATCGCCAGGGAAGTATTCAGCAATGGCGCGGAGCAGACCCCGCCGCGCCGGGCGTCTTCGGGCAGACCGCCGGTAACCGGTCCCGACAAGGCCTAGACAGCCATGCTGACACAAGCCCTTGCCGATCTCGGCGAATGGAACTGGATCGTTCTGGGCGTCGTCTTGCTGGTGCTCGAAATCCTCGTTCCCGGCGTCTTCCTGCTATGGATCGGCATCGCCGCCATCCTGACCGGCGCGCTGTCGCTGCAACTCCTCTGGCTCGATGTCTGGGGCTGGCAGGTGCAGGTACTCGTCTTCCTGGCGCTGTCGCTGGTCTCGGCTTATATCGGCGCCCGCATCATGGGGAAATCGGACGGCTCCGACACCGACGAACCGCTGCTCAACCGCCGCGCCGAGCAACTCGTCGGCCGCACGGCCACGCTGGAAGCGGCGATCGTCAATGGCCACGGCCGCATCCGCCTCGGCGACACGCTATGGCGCGTCAGCGGACCCGACTTGCCTGCAGGCACGCATGTACGCGTCAAGGCAGTGGAAAATGGCCAACTGGTCGTGGAAGCGGCCTGACGGTCAGGCGGTCCCGATGCGCAGCAGATCGTGCAGGTGCACGATGCCGAGCGGCTTCTTCCCGTCGGCGACGATAAGGGCCGTGATAGAGGACGAATTGATGATCTGCAGTGCCGTGGCGGCAAGCGTGTCGCGGGCGACCGTCTTCGGTTCGTGCGTCATCACCTGATCGACCGTCATCGAGAGCAGGTCGCCTTCAACATGGCGGCGCAAATCGCCGTCGGTAATGATGCCGAAGAGCGTCCCTTCCGGCCCGACGACGCCGACACAGCCAAATCCCTTTCGCGAAATCTCCAGAATGGCCTCGCGCATCCCTGCCCCCGAAGGCACCAAAGGAAGCCGCTCGCCGGTGTGCATGATCTCGCTGACCTTGAGGAGGTTCGCACCAAGACGCCCGCCGGGGTGAAACGTATGGAAATGATCGGAGGTGAAGCCCCGCGCCTCAAGCAGTGCAATGGCGAGCGCGTCACCGATGACAAGTTGCATGAGGGTTGATGTCGTCGGGGCGAGCCCATGCGGGCAGGCCTCGCGAACACGAGGCAAGAGAAGGATGATGTCGGCTGCGCGCGCCAGCGCTGATTCCGCGCCCGACGTGATCGCGATCAGCGGGATCGAGAAGCGCCGCGAATAGGCGATGATCCCGTTCAACTCGACCGTTTCCCCTGACCACGACATGGCAATGATGGCGTCGTCCTGGGCGATCATTCCGAGATCGCCGTGATTGGCTTCCGCCGAGTGGACGAAGAAGGCCGGCGTGCCGGTCGAGGCAAGCGTTGCAGCAAGCTTCGAACCGATATGGCCGCTCTTGCCGACGCCGGTGACGATCACCCTTCCCGTAATGCCGGCAATGCATTCCACCGCACCCGCGAACGGCTCAGCCAGCCCGTTGTCAAGTGCCTCCGCAAGCGCGGCAACGCCGGCCTGTTCGGTGTTTACAGTTCTTACCGCGGAGAGGATGGCGGCACGCTTGTCGTCGGGCTTCAGCATGAGAATTCCGTGCATGGCTTGCTCTACCCGCTTCGGTCCGCGCTGTCCAATATAGAGTTCGGTCCCGGATGCTGGTCGCGAAGCCCTGCCTCAACGCTCCATTAACCATCCGCATTTACGGTTCGGTAAAGCTTTCGCACCCCGCGAAATCGGTCTGCCGGAAACCATGTCGCGTCCAGGAAGGGTCATTCGAGCGAGCGTGTGCGGCACGCGCCTGGCGGCGGTGCTCGCCATGGCGTGCGCAAGCGTCGCCACGGCGCCGGACGTGGCGGTGGGGCAGGCGCTGGCGCTCCGCGGCACCGATTCCCTGGACCAGGCGAATAATCGATTTTCCGTTGCTGGTCCCTTCGAAGACGACCCGCTGGCAACGCGCTTCGACGACACCGGCGGATATACCGCAAGCGGCACCGGCACTTCGCAGCAATCTGATGGTGTCCAGACTGGCCTGCGCACCACGCTGGACACCGCTTCCGGCGCTGCCGCCAACGCCGAACAGGACCCGTTCACAGCGGCCAATCGGACGGCCGCCTCGACCGACACCGCAAACGACACGAGCGAAGAACCGGACGGCTCTTCGGGAGTGGCGACAGCAACCCCGCCCGATCCGGATATGGATACCGATGGCGGCGTCGCGAACCCGGATGATCTGGCCACGCCGGCAAAGCCCGCAGCCGCATCGGTCCCCAACCTTGCACGGCAGGACGACACCGACACCACCGGCACGCCCCCTGTCCGCTCGATCGACCTGAACGACCAGGACCGCAACAGCCGCGCCGAAAGGGTTAACCAGCGGGCGTCGGCGATCGAGGGCCTCAGGCGACGGCCGGAAGACGATCCCTATGCGCCTCTCGGCATCCGGGGCGGCGGCTTCATCCTCCGACCGTCCCTCGAGACCGGGTTGACGGCGACGACCAATGCCAATTCCAGCGCCGGCGGCAAAGGCGCTGTCCTGTCGGAAAGCACGCTGCGGCTCAACGCGACCTCCGACTGGTCGGACAAGACAGCCACGATCGAAGCCTATGGAACCTGGCGGAAATCGATTTCCGGACAGGACGTCTCGGAACCGTCGGTCGGCATCAATGCGAGCCTCGAAGTACCGCTCGGCAACGACTTCGTTGCGCGCGGCACCCTCGGCTACAGCCTGCTCCCCGAGAGTTCTTCCTCGCCGGGCTTCCTCGTTGGAACTGTCGGTGAACCACTTACCCAGACGATCACCGGCAGCCTCGGCCTGGAGAAACAGGCAGGGAAACTACGGCTCGGCCTGACCGGCAATGTGGAGCGCGAGACCTATGGCGATGCCGACGTCGTCGGCGGCGGCACCGTTTCCCAGCACGACCGGGATTCGACGCTGATCTCCACGACGCTGCGCGCGGGTTATGAGATTTCACCCGCACTCGTGCCATTCGTGGAAGGCGAGATCGGGCGCCGCTATTACGATCTCACGACCGACACTGCCGGCTACCGCCGCTCCGCCGACCGGATCGGGTTACGCGCGGGCGTCGCCCTCGATCTCGGCGACAAGCTGCGTGGCGAGCTCTCGGCCGGCTATCTCCGGGAAAAGGCCGACGACCCGCGCCTTCCGGCCATCGCCGGCCCGTCTATCGCGACCGCGCTCAACTGGTCGCCGGTACGGGGCACCATCGTGGCGCTCAACGGTTCGACGACCGTCGAGGGCGCCACCACCGCCGGTGAGAGCGGGTCGCTGCTCTATTCGGCCGACCTTTCGATCGAACGCCAGATGCGCGCCAACCTGATCGGCACCGCCTCTGTCGGCGGCTTCTACCGCGATTATATCGGCATCGACGGCCACGACGTCGGCTGGAACGCCACGCTCGGCTTCACCTATTGGCTGAACCGCTATTTCGGCCTCACCGGCCGCCTGCGCCACGAGCAACTGGTCAGCAACCTGCCCGATCGCGACTATAAGGCCGAAAGCGTATTCCTCGGCGTCAAGGTCCAGCGGTAAGAGCAATTGCGAAGAATTGTTGATGCCGATGGTGCCGATGCTTCGCTCTTGTTCGACCCTTGAATGGAGCTTCCATAATCGCACCGTTTGAAGCAGATCCTCGGGACAAGCCCGAGGATGACGGCGGTGCATGCACCTTCAGCCGGTAGCTTTCTGGCGCTCCGTCGGATGCATCTCGCTGAAAAGCTCGTCGATCAGCGCGCTGATCCTGTCGCGCATCTCGGCGTTCCACAGCGCAAAGGCGATATTTGCCTCGATGAACCCTTCCGGCGAACCGCAATCGAAGGTCCGCCCCCGGTAGTGGTATCCATAGAAGCGCTGCTCCCGCTCCAGCTTCAGCATGGCGTCGGTAAGCTGGATCTCGTTGCCGGCGCCGCGCTCCTGATTCTCGAGGATGGCAAAAATCTCCGGCTGCAGGATATAGCGACCGTTGAGGAAAAGGTTCGAGGGCGCGGTGCCGGGGGCCGGCTTTTCCACCATGCCGGTGATCTCGAAACCGGAATGCACGTCGGCGCCCTTGCCGACGATGCCGTATTTGTGCGCCTCGGCTGGATCGCATTCCTGCACGGCGATGACGTTGCTGCCCGTCTGGCCGTAGAGAGCGACCATCTCTTTGAGGCAGCTTTTCTCGGTTTCCATGATCATGTCGGGCAAAAGCAGCGCGAAAGGCTCGTCGCCCACGAGGTCGCGGGCGCACCAGACCGCGTGGCCGAGCCCGAGCGGTTCCTGCTGGCGGGTGAAACTGGTCTGCCCTGCTCCGGGCTGCATGCTTTTTAGCCGCTCCAGTTGCGTCGTCTTCCCTCGTCTCTCAAGTGTGTCGTAAAGCTCGAAATTGAGATCGAAATGATCCTCGATGACAGCCTTGTTGCGCCCGGTCACGAAGATGAAGTGCTCGATCCCCGCCTCGCGTGCCTCATCGACAACGTATTGGATGACGGGTCGGTCGACGACCGTCAGCATTTCCTTTGGTACGGCCTTGGTCGCTGGAAGAAAGCGGGTACCGAGCCCGGCTACCGGAAAGACTGCCTTGCGGATTTTTTTCATGTGCGACGTATTCCAGTTTTTGGAAGGAGAAAAAGCCGGTCGGCCAATTTCATGTCGGAATTGAGGAACATTCAACGTATCTGCTCGGCAAGCGTTCCATCCGCGCGATCTCGCACATATTAACCCGGCGAGGCGTTCCATGGTAAACTAAATCCTAACCCGGCACGGCTAGTAGAAAGGTTTGAAATCGGCGCGCGGGGAGCCATTGGCTTGAAAAGCGCCCGGCCTTCCAACTTGTTCCCGAAAGGAGGGAAGATGTCCGTCCGCCTCATGTCCAGACGACGCTTTGGCACCGCCCTCGCCGCCGCCGGCCTGCTGGTGGCGCTTGATATGGCCACACCCGCCTTCGCCGATCCCGGTTTCGACCGCTGGGTCGCCTCGTTTCGTACAGCGGCGTTGAAAAGCGGCATTTCGGCTGCCACCTACGACCGCGCTTTTCGCAATATCCCCGGCCCCGATCCCGAGGTGATCGAAAAAGCGCATACCCAGCCGGAATTCACCGCCCCCATGTGGGATTATTTCGACAATCGGGTGCAGGACGAATCGATCGCCAATGGCAGGAGCATGGCGCGCAAGTGGAAGCCGTGGCTCGACCGCATCGAGAGGAGATTCGGCGTCGATCGCTACATCCTCCTCGCCATCTGGTCGATGGAAACGAATTACGGCGAGACGCTCAAGAACGACAAGGTGATGCGCAATGTCGTGCGCTCGCTGGCGACGCTCGCCTATGCCGACCCGTCGCGCGCGAAATTCGCCCGCACGCAGCTTATCGCGGCGCTGAAGATCCTGCAGCACCACGATATCGATCCTGATCATTTCATGGGTTCGTGGGCCGGCGCGATGGGGCATACGCAATTCATTCCAACCAGTTACCAGGCATACGCGGTCGATATGGACGGCGACGGCCGGCGCGATATCTGGAACTCGGTGCCGGACGCGCTGGCGACGGCGGCCAACTTGCTCCACCGTAGCGGCTGGCAGGTCGGCAGGACATGGGGTTACGAAGTGGTCCTGCCGGAGGGCCGCAAATTCCCCGCGGGCTCGCTCAGCATCGACAAATGGGCCTCGATCGGTGTCAAGCGGGCGAACGGCAAGGCCTTTCCGAACGGTTCCGAGAGCGCCGTGCTCAAGGTGCCGGACGGTCGCGTAGGACCGGCCTTCCTGATGCTCAAGAACTTCTATGTCATCAAGCGTTACAACAACGCCGACAAATATGCGCTCGCCGTCGGCCTTCTCGCCGACGAAATCGCCGGCTATGGCGGACTCGTGCATGATTGGAACCGGCCATTCGTCAAGCTGACATTCGAGGAGCGCGAGGAATTGCAGAAAAGACTGCAATCCTACGGCTATTACGACGGGAAGATCGACGGCCGCATCGGTTCGGGTTCGCGCGATGCGATCAAGGCCTATCAGGCACGAGCCGGCTTGACGCAGGACGGCCATCCGAGCAAGGAAGTGCTGACCAGCTTGCGGGGTCGGTAGAGCAACGGACCCTGCGCTTCTGCCGGCATGCGTGCGGTGTACTGCGGCGGGCTGGCGATCCGCGCGGGGAGACAGGTATCGGCTGCATGCGGCACTTCCCGATCCGTGCCTACACCCTGAAGGCCAGCCATGTTGTTGCCGCCTTTTCCTTCCTGCTGTTCGCCATTGCATCGCAGGCGAACGCAGAGCCGCCGCGCAGCCCCGAGGAAGCACGTCAGATGTACGAGCTTGGCTGGCAGGCACGGCAGGAGCAGTTCCAGCGACAGCGGCGTCCGCCCCGGGCGGTAAAGCGCATCCGTCGCTCCGAAACGCCGGCGGAGGTCGACAACGCCGAAGAAGAACCGGTCGAGAAGTCGGCCGATGCACGGGTCGTGCTGGTAGTCGGCGACTTCATGGCTTCCGGTCTGGCGGACGCGCTCACCGGAGACTACGCGCAATCCCCGCGCGTGAAGGTCGTCGACGCGACCAATGGCTCTTCCGGCTTGGTCCGCAACGATTTCTACGACTGGTCGAAGGAAATCGGCCCGATCATGGATTCGGCCAAACCGTCCGTGGTCGTGGTCATGCTGGGCGCCAACGACCGTCAGGCGATGACGGTCGGGACGACAAAGGAGCCGCCGCGTTCGGACGCCTGGACGGCCGAATATGTGCGGCGCGCGGAGGCGCTGACCAAGGCGGTCCGGGATCGCAAGATCCCCCTCGTCTGGGTAGGCCAGCCCGCCTTCAAATATGCCTCGATGTCGTCCGACATGCTTGCCCTGGACGACATCTACCAGCGTGTCACCGAGGCCGCCGGCGGCGAGTATGTGGACATCTGGGATGGCTTCGTGGACGAGAACGGGGCGTTCCGCTTCACCGGACCCGACGTCAACGGGCAGCCCGTCCGCCTTCGCTCGGACGACGGCATAACGCTTTCGAAAGCCGGGAAGCTGAAGGTGGCTTTCTATGCCGAGAAGCCCCTGAACAAGATCCTCGGCAGCGCGGCGACGTCCGGAACAGGGGTGCAGCCAAACGCCCAGCCCGGCGCCGGCCCGGCCGGTACGCCCGCCCCTTCTCTCGACCGCACGGCGCCGATTTCGCTCTCCGGGCCGCCGGCGGACGGGAACGCCGATCTGCTCGGATCGAAAGCCGTCGCCAAACCGGGGATCGCCCGAACGACGGCCGAACGCCTGACGATCGAAGGCGTAGCACCTTACTCTCCCCCTGGCAGGGCGGATGATTTCGGCGGAGCGAATAAAGCACCCGCCGCACTCCCGCTTATCTCCCAGGTCCCGGTTCCGCCCGCCGACAGCGCGCTTCCGGACGAAAAGAGCCTGAACACCACGGGCGCGGTCAAACACTGAAAGATTGCGGGGACAGCCGGTCTTTCCCATGCGGAGGAACCAACCCATGTGGGCGGCGTTCTATCCGGGACAGTCTCCAATCTATCCGGGACACTTTTCAAAAGGAGGGATCATGCTTTACTGGGCTTTGGTATTTCTGGTCGTTGCGATCATCGCGGGCGCGTTGGGTTTCGGGGGCATCGCGGGCACCGCAGCCGGGATCGCGAAGATCATCTTCTTCATCTTCCTTGTCTTTCTGCTCCTCTCGCTCATCGCGGGGTTCCTCCGGCGCGCAAGGTAAGTCGCCATCCGTCGGAAGACGGATCGATCCGAGGCCATCGTGACCAAGAACACGCTGCACCGGCTAAAGGGGTTCGGTTACCTGACCTCTTCGGTCAGCGTGTTCCTGCTTGCGACGGTAAGCTGGTCGAGCGCACAGAAGAGCACGCTTCTGACGACATGCCTCATCGCTGGCGCGGCCACGTCGATCGTCGGCATGTTTTTCCGCTGGTTCACCTACGAACTCGAGAAGCGAAAGGATCAATCCTGATCGACATGATGCAACCGGCAGCCTGTCGCGGAAGACAGAACTTCTCCCGGGAAGCGATTTCTTAACTTTAATTTCCCACGGTTTCCTGAAGCCTTGTCTTCAGGAGTAACGACATGCGTAGAGTTCTGATCGTATCCGCCGCCGCCTTGTCACTCGCGGGCTGCGGATCGACCCAGGTAATGAGAACGGCCAGCGGCGCGGCCATCGGTGCGGGATCGGGAGCGTTGGCCGGCGCGGCCATTGCCGGAACCGGCGGAGCGGTCGTGGGCGGGCTCGGCGGCGCGGCTCTGGGCGCCGTCATAGGCGCCACCAACTAGGGTGGGGCCGTTCCTACTCGCGATCGCTATGGTCGGATATCTGAGGTCGTGCTTCAGCTGATAGCTGCCGCATTGGCAAGCGAGTTCATGGCCGAAATTTATTGAGGCGAATGGTGGGCGTGACAGGGATTGAACCTGTGACCCCTACGATGTCAACGTAGTGCTCTCCCGCTGAGCTACACGCCCATTCGCGCCGCGCATAGATCACATCCGGACGGCTCGCGTCAATAGCGGATGAAAGGCCCGGAAAGGATCGTCAAGAGACTGACGCGACTGCCTGCGAATACTTCGCGTCGACGTTCGAGGCCAAACAGATCAGGCGGCCTGAAGCATCTTGCCGACCTCGTTGACGAGGTCGCGCAGGTGGAACGGCTTGGACAGCACCTTGGCGTCTTTCGGGGCGTTCGAATCTGGGTTGAGCGCCACCGCCGCAAAGCCGGTGATGAACATGACCTTCAGGTCCGGATCGATCTCGGTCGCCCGCCTGGCCAGTTCGATCCCGTCCATTTCCGGCATGACGATATCGGTGAGCAGAAGCGAAAACGGCTCCTCGCGCAACCTTTCATAGGCGCTCGCCCCATTGTCGAAATCGCTGACGTCGTAGCCGGCGCGCTCAAGCGCCTTGACCAGAAAACGGCGCATATCGTCGTCGTCTTCAGCCAGAAGAATGCGTACCATCTATCCCGTCCGAATCTCGAAATGGCCGCCTGGGAGACGGCGCGTCGTCCACCGCCCTTATATGAAGAACGTTCGGTAAACATCAAGTGAATGCGCGAGCGCTGCTTCCCGATCCAGGCCACGCGGGATAAAGCATCACTGGACACTCCATGCGCCAGATGGCACGGTTGAGGACATATAGCATTCACATACGGAAGCAGCCTTTCTCAATGACAGCCGCGCCCGATTTCTCGATCGATCAGGCCTTTGAAGTGCTCGGCGCGCCGGGCCAGCAATTTCCCTTCGTTCTCAGTTCGCCGCATAGCGGCCGGCACTATCCCGAGCGCTTCCTGGCGATGTCGCGGCTGGACCGCAATGCGATCAGGCGTTCGGAGGACAGTTTCGTCGATGAACTCTTCGCGGGCGCGATGGCGCTCGGCGCCCCGATGCTGGCAGCGCATTTCCCGCGCGCCTATCTCGACGTCAACCGCGAGCCTTGGGAACTCGACCCGCGCATGTTCGCGGAGCCCGTCCCGCCCTTCTGCAACATCCGCTCGCCGCGCGTGGCCGGCGGGCTTGGCACCGTGCCCCGCATCGTCGGCGAAGGCCAGGACATCTATCTTCGCCGCCTGCCGCTTCAGGAAGCCGTGAGCCGCATCGACGGCATCTACAAGCCCTATCACGAACAGCTGAAGCGCCTGCTCGCCATGACGCACAGGCGCTTCGGCTATGCCGTGCTGATCGACTGCCATTCCATGCCGGCGAGCATCCGCGTCGGCGAGAGCGGCATCAGGCCCGATTTCATCGTCGGCGACCGCTTCGGCACATCGGCCGCCGCCGCCCTGACCGGTTGCACGATCGATACGCTGGCGGCGATGGGTTACCGGGTAGTCCACAACAAGCCATACGCCGGCGGCTTCATCACCGAGCACTATGGGCGCCCGGCCGAGGGGCTTCATGCGATCCAGATCGAGGTCAATCGCGGGCTCTATATGAACGAGCGCACCTTCGAGAAATCGGATGGCTTCCTGGAACTGGCCGACGACTTGACGGCGCTCGTGGCACGACTGATGGAAATGCCACCGGCTCTGTTCACGCCGCTGCCGCTTGCAGCGGAATAGAAACGAGCCGATCGGAATTCCACGGCGTCGCGCACCATAAAAAAGACCGCGACGCTTGCGCGACGCGGTCGAGGTCTAGGGAGGAAACGCCCAAAGAGGGCAAGAGCAGGACGAACCTGCTCAGTGCCAACTTTATGTTGCATTGCACAAATGTCAAGTACAGTTTGAACTTTATCAACCACTGAAATATCGGAGACGGACCATTCAGCCCGACTCTGGAGGATTCGCCCCATGATCGTCACAGCCGCCTTCATGCGTCGTATGGCCGAGGTCGCAGCGGCGGAAACCCTGCCGCGCTTCCGCCAGAACGGCGCGGTGGCCAACAAATATGTGGAAGGCTTCGATCCCGTGACCGAGGCCGATCGCGAAGCCGAGCAGGCGATACGGCGGCTGATCCGCGAGAAATTCCCGGATCACGGTATTCTCGGCGAGGAACATGGCATCGAAAACGCGGCAAGCCGGCTGCGCTGGATCATCGATCCCATCGACGGCACGCGCTCCTTCATCTCAGGCATGCCGCTGTGGGGAACGCTTGTCGGCCTGACGGATAATGGTGACGCCGTCGCCGGCATGATGTCGCAACCGTTCATCGGTGAATTCTTCTTCGCCGCCGATGGCCGGTCAACCTATGAAGGGCCGGGAGGGAAGCGTTCGCTCTCGACACGCGGAATGACCCATCTTGACGAAGCGACGCTCTGCACCACCACGCCCGCGCTGTTTCCCGGCGGCAAGAGAAAAATCTACGACGAACTGGAAAGCCGTGTGCGGTTGGCCCGCTACGGCACGGATTGTTATGCCTATGCCATGCTGGCCGCCGGCAATATCGACCTCGTCGTGGAAGCGGGGCTTCAGCCCTATGACATTGTCGCGCTCATTCCGATCATCGAGATGGCCGGCGGCGTGATCACCGCCTGGGACGGCGGTCCGGCCGAGGCGGGGGGTGACATCGTTGCGGCAGCGACGCCGCAGTTGCATGAGGCAGCACGAAAGATCCTGCAGGGCTGACTTCGCGGCGGCTCAGGCCTCGGCCGTCACCTCGCCGAGCATGAACGCCTTCGTCGCGGCCAGCATCTGCTCGCGATAGATATCTGCTTCCTGCAGGATCTCGTGGCGTGAGCCGTCGATCGTCAGAAGCGAAGCCGACCGCATCCGCCGCGCGCAATCCTCGATCGCGCGTGTCGAGACCACCCTGTCGGCGCCGGCGGCGACGAAGAGCATTGGAACGTGAATTTCTGCAAGGAACTCGCTGTCGGTGGCCATGGCGGCCGCCTTGCAGGCGGCATTGACCCACGCGATCGAGGGACTCCCGAGCGCCAGTTCCGGATGCTGTTCATAGATGGCCGTGTTGCGGCGGAAGCGATCCGGATCGCTGGTCAGGACATTTCCTTCGAACGAAGGCGGCCCATCGCTCCGGCGACCGCCGAGTCCCATACCTCCCCCGCCGAGCACTCTCAGAATGCCCGTCAGCCGCCTCACGCCGCGCATGGAAAAAGGCAGGCCGGAAATCGTGAAAAGCGGCGAGCAAAGCACCATGCGCTGTACCTGGTTGATCAGGCTCGGCGCAGCCAGCAGCGCGATCAGCGCTCCGGTCGAATGCGCCAGCACGAAGAGCGGCAGGCGGCAATCCGGCAGCACGATATCCTGGTAGAACTGCTCCAGATCCGCCACGTAGTGGGCAAAACGCCGGACGTGCCCGCGGCGCGGATTACGAAGCAGGCGCTGTGATCCGCCCTGCCCCCGCCAGTCGAAGGTGGCGACGCCAAGACCCACCTTTTGGAGATCGCCGATCGTCTCGAAATATTTCTCGATGCACTCGTTGCGCCCCTGGAGCAGAATAACGGTGCCGCGAAGGGGTCGCCCGGTGGCACCGAAAAGCGCATAGCGGATGCGCTTGCCGTCGCGGGTCGTGAATGTGCCGGCGGTCGCATTCGGGGGCATCGGATTGCCGGGACTGTCGAAAAGCAGATCCGTCATTTTTCCTGTGCCGGGTAATCCTGCGCCGGGGCTGGCGTAATCAATCCTGATAAAGCGCCATATGGGAAAAGCAAAGGCGCAGATGAAGCGCCAAAGGAAAAGCCGGAAGTGCCGTTCAGGCAGCTTCCGGCTCCTGACGAACCGAGTGGAAGGGACGTTGCACCCGGCCGGCATTCGCGTGGGCCCGTAACGGGCCGTTCCTGCGATTTCGGGTGTAGCTTACGAAAGTCCGCTGAACGTCGTCCGAAGCGGCGGTTCATATGCCGTTCATTTTTCCGGCGCTCCGCCTCGTATCCGGCAGGACGAAAACAGCCTTGAAAACACCTCGGAGCCCACCCAAATCAAGGATGCGGCAGCCAGAACGGGGCCGCTGGACGTCCGGAAGCGCCGATCAGGGCTTTCAAGAGCGTCCAAACGCAAAAACGTGTTGCTCAAAGGAGAACAGACCATGCGTCACGTTGATTTTTCCCCCTTCTATCGTTCGACGGTCGGCTTCGACCGCCTTTTCACGATGCTCGATTCGCTTGCCACGCCGGAAGGCGTGCAGACCTATCCGCCCTACAATATCGAGCGCACCGGCGAAGACGCCTATCGCATCTCGATGGCGGTGGCCGGTTTCTCCGACAAGGAGATCTCGCTTGAGGCGCACCGTAACGTGCTGACCATCAAGGGCGAGAAGAACGAGGAAGAGGACGGCGACAGCGCCGAGTTCCTCTATCGAGGCATCGCCAGCCGCGCTTTCGAGCGTCGCTTCCAGCTTGCTGACCATGTCGAGGTGAGGGGCGCGGAGCTGAAGAACGGCCTGCTCCACATCGACCTCAAGCGCAATATCCCGGAAGAGTTGAAGCCCCGGAAGATCGCGATCTCCACGGCCAAGGAGAAAGAAGGCAAGCAGATCGAGGCGAAGGCCGCGGCTTGACGAACACGTTCCCGGATTGAGTATTTCGGCGGCGCCCCTTGGGGCGCCGTTTCCGTTTCGGGACGGCCAGTGCCGATCCTACAAACGCAAGTCAGGTAATAAGGTCGCCGAAACTGTCGATCTCTTCTTCGCTCGTCGCAAAGCTGGTGACGAAACGGCAGAGCGTCTCCCCTTCCCCGATCCCACCCGTGAAACCGTGCGGCGGCTTCCACGGATGGAAGATCGCGCCCTTCGCCTGAAGCGCATCGGCGGTTTCTTTCATCATGATGCCGAAGACCTCGTTCGCCTCGGGCTTCCACGCAAGCCTGACCTTGCCGGACGCCTCGAAATGCCCGGCAAGGCGGGCCGCCATGGCGTTGGAGTGCCGCGCGGTCTCCAGCCACAGGCCATTCTCGAAATAGGCCTGGAACTGCGCCGCGACGAAGCGCGACTTGGAAAAGAGCTGGGCGGCGCGCTTGCGGATGAACGGAATGTCACCGACCTTCGCCGGGTCGAAGACAACCAGCGCCTCCGCGCACCAGCAGCCGTTCTTCGTGCCGCCGAAGGAGACGAGATCGACCCCGCACCGCCAGGTCATTTCAGCCGGTGTCGTGCCGAGCGAGACGAGCGCGTTGGCGAAGCGCGCGCCGTCCATGTGAAGCGGCAGCCCGTGGTCGCGGGAGGTTTTCGCGATCGCCTCGATCTCGGCAAGGCTGTAGACCGTACCGATCTCCGTCGATTGCGTGATCGACACGCCGACCGGCTGGCCGGCATGGACGAAGACAGGCTCGAACTGCCCGATCGCGGCGCCGAGCCGCTTCGGATCCATGCGGCCCAGTTCGCCGTCGACCGGATGAAGGCGCGTCCCGCCGGAAAGGTATTCGGGCGCGCCGCACTCGTCTTCGATGAGATGCGCCTCGCGATGCGCGAAGACAAGGCCACCCGGCCGGCTCATCGCCGTAACGGAAAGTGAATTGGCCGCGGTGCCCGTCGCGACGAAAAAGACGGTCACCTCGCGCTCGAAAATCTCGCAAAAGGTCTTTTCCACCGCCTTGTCGAGGTCGCTTGTGCCATAGGCGGCCGCGAAGCCCGCGGCATGCCGGGAGAGATTCCCGGCGACCTTCGGATGGGCGCCGGCCCAATTGTCTGAAGCGAAATGCATATTCGTATGGTCCGTGACTGGTCAGGAAAGAGGTAAACCCGGTTAGCTCTTTTCATGCCGGAGTGCCACAAGCAAAGCCCGAAAGTGCCTGCCGCCAGCCGATAACGATAGTTTCGGCGAAACGAACATGCGGGATTCCCTCGAGCTACGTAATTAACTTGCGTTTTGTTCCGTACATTTTTCCATTTCCGTCTTGTGCGGCCACCGGTTTTCTGTCATAGCTGAAATAGGACAGTAACACTGTCTTATTTGATCGCGTTCCCGGATGGCCGGATTGGCGTATAGTGACGCCTTCCGGATTTTCGCATGGAGCACCTTCCCTTTTGAGGGAGAAGGCGCATTCCGGATAGAATCCGGGCACGGTCCAACCGCCATTGCGGCAACATAACGGAGTTGAGAGGATGAGCGACGTGACGCCCTCTGTGATGCCAGGTGCGATACCGGCGGCGCAGACGAAAGCGTTTGCGTCGAAAACCCGAAACGGTCCCAGGCGACAGGGTCTCTACGATCCCAGGAACGAGCACGATGCCTGCGGCGTCGGCTTCATCGTCCAGATGAAGGGTGTGAAGTCGCACGGAATCATCGAGGACGGGCTGCAGATGCTCGAGAACCTCACCCATCGCGGCGCCGTCGGCGCCGATCCGCTGATGGGCGACGGGGCGGGCGTGCTGGTGCAGATTCCAGACCGTTTCTTCCGGGCCGAAATGGCGAAGCAGGGGATCGAGCTGCCGCCCGCCGGCCACTACGGCGTCGGACACTGGTTCATGCCGCAGGATGCGGATTTGCGCGCCCATGTCGGCACGATCATCCGCGAGGCGGCGCAGGCGGAAGGCATTCCGCTGATAGGCTTCCGCGACGTGCCGGTCGACAATTCCTCGCTTTCCAAGGCGCCCGAGATCGTCGCGGCAGAGCCTTTCCACCAGCAGGCCTTTTTCGGCCGCCCCGAGACGATCACCAGCGACGACGAGTACGAGCGTCGGCTCTACATCCTGCGCAAGGTGATCTCCGGCCGGATCTATGACGAGCACGGCAAGCGCGACATCGGCTCCTACTGCGTCTCGATGTCTGCGCGGACCATCGTCTACAAGGGTATGTTCCTCGCCTATCAGGTCGGCGCCTATTACAGGGACCTTTCCGAGCCGCTGTTCGAATCGGCGCTGATCCTCGTCCATCAGCGTTTCTCGACCAACACCTTCCCGTCCTGGAAGCTCGCCCATCCCTACCGGATGATCGCTCATAATGGCGAGATCAATACGCTGCGCGGCAACGTCAACTGGATGGCCGCCCGGCAGGCCTCCGTCGATTCGGAACTGTTCGGCAACGACATCCAGAAGCTGTGGCCGATCTCCTACGAGGGCCAGTCGGACACGGCCTGCTTCGACAACGCGCTCGAATTCCTCTGGCAAGGCGGCTACTCGCTGGCGCATGCGATGATGATGCTTATCCCGGAAGCCTGGGCCGGCAACAAGCAGATGACGCCGGACCGCAAGGCCTTCTATGAGTACCATGCGGCGCTGATGGAACCGTGGGACGGGCCGGCGGCGGTGGCCTTCACCGATGGCCGCCAGATCGGCGCGACGCTCGACCGCAACGGGCTGCGCCCGGCCCGCTACATTGTCACTGACGACGACCGCGTCATCATGGCGTCCGAGGCCGGCGTCCTGCCGGTCGAGGAAAAGCATATCGTCCGCAAGTGGCGGCTGCAGCCCGGCAGGATGCTTCTGATCGACATCGAAAAGGGCGCCATCGTCTCCGACGAGGAGGTGAAGGCCGAGATCGCCGCAAAGCACCCCTACAAGACGTGGCTCGCCAACACCCAGCTCATTCTCGAGGACTTGAACCCGGTCGAACCGCGGGCGCTTAGAAGGGACGTCTCCCTTCTCGACCGGCAGCAGGCCTTCGGTTACACGCAGGAGGATCTGAAGCTCCTGATGGCGCCGATGGCGACCACCGGGCAGGAGGCCGTAGGCTCCATGGGTACGGACACGCCGATCGCGGCGATGTCAGACAAGCCGAAGATGCTCTACGCCTATTTCAAGCAGAACTTCGCGCAGGTGACGAACCCGCCCATCGACCCGATCCGCGAGGAACTGGTGATGAGCCTCGTTTCCTTCATCGGGCCGAGGCCGAACATCTTCGACCTTATCGGCTCGTCGCGGCGCAAGCGGCTCGAAGTGCGCCAGCCGATCCTGACCAACGGGGACCTCGAGAAGATCCGCTCGATCGGCCATACCGAGGACCGCTTCGACACCAAGACCATAGACATCACCTATGCCGCCAACGAGGGAGCCGAAGGCATGCCGGCGGCCATCGATCGCCTGTGCGAACGGGCCGAGGCGGCTGTGGCCGGCGGCTACAACATCATCATCCTTTCCGACCGCCAGATCGGGTCTGACCGGATCGACATCCCCACCCTGCTTGCAACCGCCGCGGTTCACCATCACCTGATCCGCAAGGGGCTCAGGACCTCGGTCGGCCTCGTGGTGGAATCGGGCGAACCGCGCGAAATCCACCATTTCTGCTGCCTTGCCGGCTACGGCGCGGAGGCGATCAATCCCTATCTTGCCTTCGACACACTGACCGAGATGCACCGCATCGGCTATTTCCCGCCGGAGGTGGACGCAAACGAGGTCGTCACCCGGTACATCAAGTCGATCGGCAAAGGCATCCTCAAGGTCATGTCCAAGATGGGCATCTCGACCTACCAGTCCTATTGCGGCGCGCAGATCTTCGATGCGGTCGGGCTGAAGAGCGATTTCGTGGAGAAGTACTTCACCGGCACCGCCACCACCATCGAAGGCGTCGGGCTGAAGGAAATTTCCACGGAAACCGTTCGCCGGCACACCGACGCCTTCGGCAGCGATCCGGTGCTCCAGCACGCGCTGGAGGTCGGTGGCGACTACATGTACCGCATGCGCGGCGAGGCCCATATCTGGTCACCGGATACGGTTGCTACCCTGCAGCACGCGGTGAGGACCGGTTCCTGGCAGACCTTCAAGGACTATTCGGCCCAGATCGACAGCCGCACCGCCGAGGCCCAGACGATCCGCGGCCTGTTCCGCATCAGGACCGCCGAGGAGGCAGGGCGCAAGCCCGTCCCGCTCGACGAGGTGGAGCCGGCATCGGAGATCGTCAGGCGTTTTTCCACCGGCGCCATGTCCTTCGGCTCGATATCGAGAGAGGCGCACACGACGTTGGCGCGCGCCATGAACGCCATCGGCGGCAAGTCGAACACCGGCGAAGGCGGCGAGGAGCCGGACCGCTACCTGCCGCTCTATGACGGGTCGGCCAATCCGGAGCGCTCGGCAATCAAGCAGGTGGCCTCTGGTCGCTTCGGAGTGACAGCGGAATATCTCGTCAATTCCGACATGATGCAGATCAAGGTCGCGCAGGGCGCCAAGCCGGGTGAAGGCGGGCAGCTTCCGGGCCATAAGGTCGATGCCACCATCGCAAAGGTACGCCATTCGACGCCCGGCGTCGGCCTGATCTCGCCGCCGCCGCACCACGACATCTATTCGATCGAGGATCTGGCGCAGCTCATCTATGACCTGAAGAACGTCAACCCGGCGGCCGACATTTCGGTGAAGCTCGTCTCCGAGGTCGGCGTCGGCACGGTCGCCGCCGGCGTCGCCAAGGCCCGCGCCGACCACATCACCATTTCCGGTTATGATGGTGGCACCGGCGCCTCGCCGCTCACCTCCATCAAGAACGCCGGCTCGCCCTGGGAGATGGGGCTTGCAGAGACGCATCAGACGCTGGTGCTGAACAGGCTGCGCAGCCGCATAGCGCTTCAGGTCGACGGTGGCTTGAGGACCGGCCGCGACGTCGTGATCGGTGCCATGCTGGGGGCCGACGAATTCGGCTTCGCGACGGCGCCGCTGATCGCTGCCGGCTGCGTGATGATGCGCAAGTGCCATCTGAACACCTGCCCGACCGGCGTGGCGACACAGGACCCGGTGCTGAGGAAGCGCTTCAAGGGCCAGCCCGAACACGTCATCAACTTCTTCTTCTACGTCGCCGAGGAGGTGCGCCAGCTTTTGGCCGATCTCGGCTTCCGCAAGCTCGACGACATCGTCGGGCAGTCGGATATGCTCGAGAAGGAGACGATGATCGCGCATTGGAAGGCGAAGGGCCTCGACTTCTCGCGAGTCTTCTACAAGCCCGACGCGCCGAAGGAGGCGATCTACCACACGGAAGGCCAGAAGCATCCGATCGACGACATTCTCGACCGTAAGCTGATCGAGAAGGCCGCGCCCGCGCTCGAATCGAAGCTGCCGGTGAAGATCGAAATGCCGATCCGCAATGTCGATCGCTCGACGGGCGCCATGCTTTCGGGTGAAGTCGCCAAGCGCTACCGTCACAAGGGGCTGAAGGACGACACGATTTCCGTGAAGCTGACCGGCACGGCCGGCCAATCCTTCGGCGCATTCCTGGCGCGCGGCGTGACCTTCGAACTGATCGGCGACGGCAACGATTATGTCGGCAAGGGTCTTTCCGGGGGCCGCCTCATCATCCGCCCGGCGGAGGACACGAGGATCGTCGCCGAGGAATCGATCATCGTCGGCAACACGGTGCTCTACGGCGCGACCGAGGGAGAATGCTATATTCGGGGCGTCGCGGGCGAACGTTTCGCGGTGCGCAATTCCGGAGCGGCCGCCGTCGTCGAGGGTGTCGGCGACCATGGCTGCGAATACATGACCGGCGGCATTGTCGTGGTCATCGGCAGGACCGGGCGCAACTTCGCCGCCGGCATGTCGGGCGGCGTCGCCTATGTGCTCGACGAGGAAGGCGATTTCGCCGACCGTTGCAACATGGCGATGGTCGAACTGGAGCCTGTTCCGGAAGAGGACGACATGCTGGAGAAGCTTCTCCACCATGGCGGCGACATCGACCATAAGGGCCGTGTCGACGTGTCGGGCGACATGACCAGCCATGACGAGGAACGCCTCTACCAGCTGATCGCCAACCATCTGCACTTCACCGGCTCGACACGGGCGAAGACGATCCTCGATCATTGGGCGGACTACCGCCCGAAATTCCGCAAGATCATGCCGGTCGAATATCGCCGCGCGCTCCAGGAGATGGAACGCCTGCGCATGAACGTGGCAGCGGAATGATGCCTATGGCGATTTTCCTTATGGGTGTTCCGCCCTCTCTCAAACCGGCGGCGCGTGCGCGCTGACCGGCTGGGCCACGGAGCACGCCGCTCGGTGGCATTGAGATGAACGCCATGCGCGACCGGCAGGGGATGTGACCCGGGTCGTATGCAGGATCAGGAACAGGCTATGGGCAAGGTTACAGGTTTCCTCGAGATCGACCGGCAGGTGCACAAGTACCAGCCGGCCTCCGACCGCATCCGGCATTTCCGCGAGTTCACGCTGCCGATGTCGGACAAGGAAGTCGAGAAACAGGCCGCGCGCTGCATGGATTGCGGCGTGCCCTATTGCCATGGGCCGACCGGCTGCCCGGTGCACAACCAGATCCCCGACTGGAACGACCTCGTCTATGCCGGCGACTGGGACAACGCGATCCGCAACCTCCACTCCACCAACAATTTTCCCGACTGGACCGGCCGCATCTGCCCGGCGCCCTGCGAGGAGGCCTGCACGCTGAACCTCGAGGACATTCCGGTCGCGATCAAGACGATCGAGCACGCGATCGCCGACAAGGCCTATGAGCTCGGCTACATCCGCCCCTACCCGGCCGATCACAAGACCGGCAAGAAGGTCGCGATCATCGGCTCCGGCCCGGCCGGCATGGCCGCCGCTCAGCAACTTGGCCGCAGCGGGCACGACGTGCATGTCTACGAGCGCGAAAGCCGCCCCGGCGGCCTGATGCGCTACGGGATTCCCGACTTCAAGATCGAGAAGCACCACGTCGACCGCCGCGTGGTCCAGATGAACGGCGAAGGCGTCACCTTCTTCTGCGGCGTCAATATCGGCGCGGATAAATCCGTCGCGGAGCTTCTCGCCGAATATGACGCGGTGATCTATTGCGGCGGCTCCGAGATACCCCGGCCGGCAGGCATTCCGGGCACGGAGCTTCACGGCGTCCACGACGCCATGCCCTATCTGGTGCAGCAGAACCGCCGCGTGGCCGGCGAGGACATACAGTCGAGGGCGTGGCCGGAGGAGCCTATCCTGGCAGGCGGCAAGCATGTCGTGGTCGTCGGCGGCGGCGACACGGCGTCGGACTGCATCGGCACGGCCTTCCGTCAGGGGGCGGTGCGCGTGACCCAGCTCGACATCCGCCCGCAGCCGCCCGAACGCGAGGACAAGCTGACGGTGTGGCCCTATTGGGCGACCAAGATGCGTACTTCCTCCTCGCAGGCGGAGGGCGTTGAGCGGGAGTTCCAGATCGCGACGCTCGAATTTGTCGGCGAGGAAGGAACGCTGACGGCCGTGAAATGCTGCGAGGTGGACGAAAAGCGCAAGCCGGTCCAAGGCACGGAATTCTTCATCCGCGCCGATCTTGCCTTCATCGCCATCGGCTTCGCCGGAGCACTTAACAAGGGCGTCGTCAGTGAACTCGGCGATGCGCTGAAGATCGACAAGGACCGTCGCGGCTCCCTCAACGTCGCCGCCAACGAGATCGACTACCGGACCAGCGTCGACAAGCTCTTTGCCGCCGGCGACGTCAGGCGCGGCCAGTCGCTCGTCGTATGGGCGATCCGCGAGGGCCGGCAGGCGGCGCGTTCCGTCGATGAGTTCCTCATGGGCTCGACCGTGCTGCCGCGATAGCGGCTACGAGCTCGTGTTTGAAGACGGGGGCCGGCAGGAATTGCGAACCGTCAGCCGGCCCTGAAGCACCTCCCGCCGCGGCGGGCCATCGGTTTTCCGTTCGAGCCGATCGAGGATCAGTCGGGCCGCATGCTCGCCGATCGCCTGGACGGGCTGCGCGACCGTCGTCAATTGCGGATGAAAGACATCCGCCCAGGGAAAATCGTCGAAGCAGGCGGCCGAGACGTCCTCAGGACATGACAGGCCGAGGTCGCGCAACGCCTTCATGACGCCGATGACCATCAGATTGTTGGCCGCGAAGATCGCGGTCGGACGCTCCGGCAGCGTCAGCAATTCCATTGCCAACCTGTAGGCCTCCGCCTCCCGGTAGTCGCCGCGCCGCACCAGCGCCTCTTCATAGGCGATGCCGGCCGCTTCGAGCGCGCGCCGATAGCCGGCCAGACGGTCGCGCCCTGTCGATGTGCCGAGCGGCCCCGAAATATAGCCGATGCGCCGATGGCCAAGCCCGAGGAGATAAGTCACCGCGTCGAACACCCCCCGCTCGTTGTCGAGCACGACCGCATCCGTATCGACGCCTTCGCAGATACGGTCGATCAGGACGGCCGGCACATTCGTGCCGGACAGGATACGCTCCAGATTGGCGTCGTCGCCGGCCGGCGCGATGATGAGCCCGTCGACCATGCGGTCGAGAAGCAGTTGGATCTGCTCGTCCTGCATCTCGATATTTTCATCGTTCGAGCACAGCATGACGGCGTAGCCGGCTTTGTGCAGCACCTCCTGGATAGCCGCCACCACATCCGTGAAGAACGGGTTGGTGATATCGGCGACCGTCAGGCCGATCGTGCGCGTCGTGCCCATCTTCAGGCTGCGCGCGACGGCGTTGCGCTTGTAGCCAATATCGCGGATGGCCTTTTCGATACGGGCGGTGAGTTCCGGACTCACGACCGCCGTGCCGTTCACGACGGCGGACACGGTAGCGACCGAGACGCGCGCCGCCGCCGCCACGTCCAGCATCGTCGGACCGCGCGAGCCTCTCGTCCGTCTGCGTTTTGTTACGGTCATTTCCCCGGAATATTGGTACGCCCAGCAGCCTTGATACCGTGATTTCGGCCACCGATACAATATTCCGGAAGCCTCGCGAAGGCGAAGCCACGGTGAATCAGGCCAGGACGCGCCCGTCCGCCCCGAAGCGATAGATGCGCGCCGGATCGGGCGTGGCGTAGAGCACATCGTCGGCACCGAACCGGTGCTCGCCGAACAGGCGCGCCGTGACGAAGCCAGCCTTCTCGGTGCTGAGATAGAGGATCGTATCCGCGCCAAGATGCTCCGCATGGAGCACGGAGCCTTTCCACGCCCCGCCATCCTTCGCGACCGAGATGTGCTCCGGGCGGATGCCGACGGTCGCGGCGCCTTCGCCCAATCTGGAACCCTCGATGAAGTTCATCTGCGGCGAGCCGATGAAGCCGGCCACGAAGAGGTTGGCCGGGTTGTTGTAGAGTTCCATCGGCGAACCGACCTGCTCGACTACTCCTTTGTTCAGCACCACGATGCGGTCGGCGAGCGTCATCGCCTCGACCTGATCGTGGGTGACGTAGATCATCGTCGCCTGCAATTCGCGATGCAGCCGCGCGATCTCCAGCCGCGTATTGACCCGGAGCGCCGCATCCAGGTTGGAAAGCGGCTCGTCGAACAGGAAGAGTTTCGGCTTGCGTACGATCGCGCGCCCGATGGCGACGCGCTGCCGCTGGCCGCCGGAAAGTTCGGACGGCCGTCGATCCAGATAGTCATCGAGTGACAGCATCGAGGTTGCGGCCTTCACCCGCTCCTCGATCACATTCTTCTTCTCGCCGGCCTGCTTCAGCCCGAGCCCCATATTGTCTCGGACCGTCAGGTGCGGATAAAGCGCATAGGACTGGAACACCATGGCGATGCCGCGCTTCGCCGGCGGCACCGTGCCCACCTCCTCGCCGTCGATCCGCACGCTGCCGCCCGTCGCGTCCTCAAGCCCCGCGATGACCCGGAGCAGAGTCGACTTCCCACAACCCGACGGGCCGACGAAAGCGACGAACTCGCCGTCCTTCACGTCGAGGTCGATGCCCTTCAGCACATCGACCTTGCCGAAGGATTTGCGGATGTTTTCAAGTGTCAGCGAACCCAAGTATCCGTTCCCCGCTTGTGGTTTGACCGCGCGCCGCTCTCATTTCCCGCCGGCGTCACTTCACCGCTCCCGAGGTGATGCCGCGGATGAGCTGCCGCGAGAAGATGAGATAGAGGACGAGCACCGGCAGGATGGCCAGCGACAGCGCAGCCAGCACGGCGTTCCAGTCGGTGACGAACTGGCCCAGGAAAAGCTGGGCGCCGAGCGTCACCGTCTTGGTGGCTTCCGACGGCGCCAGGATCAGCGGGAACCAGAGATCGTTCCAGATCGGGATCATGGTGAAGACCGCGACCGTCGCCATCGCCGGCCGGACAAGCGGCAGGACCAGCCGGAAGAAGATGCGGTATTCGCTCAACCCGTCGATGCGCCCGGCGTTCTTCAGATCGTCGGAGACCTGCTTCATGAGTTCCGACAGGATGAAGACCGCAAGCGGAATGCCCTGCGCCGTATAGACGAGGATCAGCGCCGTCAGCGTATCGACCAGTCCGCTCGCCACCATCAATTGCAGGATCGCCACCGTGCCGAGCCGGATCGGGATCATGATGCCGAGCGCGAGATAGAGACCCATCAGCGAATTGGCGCGAAAGCGGTATTCGGCGAGCGCGAAAGCCGCCATGGCGCCGAACAGGAGCACCAGGAAGATCGAGACGACGGTTACGACGAGGCTGTTCCAGAAATAGAGCGGGAAATTGCCCTGCGACATGACGGTCGCGTAGCCGATCAGGTCGAAAGTATTCGGGCCGGGCAGCGAAAGCGGCGAACGGAAGATCGCACCGCGCGACTTGAACGAGTTCGCCACGACAATCAGCACCGGGAAGAGTGCGATCACCGTGTAGACGATCAGGATCGCATGTGCCGCGACCGCGCGTGGGATGGATGTGCGCGCCTTGTTCATCGCGGCCTCAGAACTGGTAGCGGCGGAGCCGCGTCTGGATGGCGAAGAGGTAGAAGCAGACGCCGACGAGGATGATGAAGAACATCATCGAGGCGATCGCCGAGCCCATGTTCGGATCGCCGAGTTGGAGCTGAAAGCCGAAGAACGTCCGGTAAAGGAAAGTGCCAAGGATGTCGGTCGAGAAATCGGGGCCGCCGAGCGCACCCTGGCTGACATAAATCAGGTCGAAGGCATTGAAATTGCCGACGAAAGTCAGGATCGAGATGATGCCGATCGACGGCAGGATGAGCGGCAGCTTGATCTTCCAGAACTGCGCCATGCCGGTGATGCCGTCGCACTCCGCCGCCTCCAGCACTTCGTCGGGGATCGACAGCAGCGCCGCATAGATCAGCATCATCGGAATACCGACGAACTGCCACACCGAAATCAGCGCGACCGTCGTCAGCGCCGTATCGCCCATACCGAGCCATGGATGGAAAAGTCCGCGCAGGCCGATTTCCTTCAGGAGCATCGGCGTGATCCCCCAGAGCGGCGAAAGGATCAGCTTCCATACGAAGCCGACGATGACGAAGGAGAGAATCGTCGGGATGAAGATCGCCGTACGGTAGAAGGCGCGGAACCGCAGCTTCGGGCTCGAAAGCAGCGCCGCCAGCAGGATGCCGATCGGGTTCTGCACCAGCATATGGATGCAGAAGAACCAGATATTGTTCTTGAAAGCGTTCCAGAAGGCGCCCGACCAGTGCGGATCGGTGAAGAGCGCGCGGAAATTGTCGAGGCCGACGAAAACCTGCTTCTGGTCGATGTTGCGGAAGAGCGAAAGCTGCAGCGTGCCGAAGAGCGGCAGGATCATGATCGCCGTGTAGACGATAAGCGCCGGCGCCAGGAATATGGCGATATGCCAACGTGTCTGCCTGCGCGCGACCGCCATCCCGTCCCCGCTATAAGACGCTGCTGAAACGATCCGCCCGGCTGCTTTCGCATGCCGGGCGGATGTGTTGCCCGAGATTACTTGCCCGGATGATACCAGCTATCCAGCCCGTCCTGCAGCTTTTTCGCGGCCGCTTCCGGCGTCTCGGTGCCGTTGATCACATTGGCCGAGGCGCCCCAGCTCTCGTTCTCGAGGTTCGGCGTACCGCGCGACAGGATCTGGTAGGTGGCGCGCATCGTCGGCTTGCAGCTCTCGCGCCAGCTCAGAAATTCCTTGGCGAGCGGATCCTTCAGCTCGACCTTCTCCTTGGTGAGCGGGAAGAAGCCGGGCAGCGCGTTGCCATAGATCTCCGCGAAATCCTTCGACGCGACCCATTCGAGGAATTTCTTCGCCGCTTCCGGGTGTTTGGACTTGGCGTTCATGCCGAGCGCGTGGTCGGGCTGGTCGGAAATGTAGCAGGTGTCGCCTTCCTTCGGCAGCGGGGGCGGGAAGGCGCCCATCTTGAACTGCGCCTGCTTGTTGAACACCGAGATTTCCCACGAGCCGGCCGGATAGATCGCCGCGCGGCCGAGCGTGAACAGGTTCTGGCTGTCGGGGTAGGACTGCGCCTGATAGCCGTCGCCCATATAGGGCGCCCAGCCGGCGATCACCTTGAAGGCGTCTACGAAGCCCGCATCGGTCAGCTTCGCGGTGCCGGCGATCAGCGCCTTGCGGCCTTCCTCGCCTTTCCAGTAGTCCGGGCCGATATTCTCCCAGCCCATCGTCGCGGCTTCCCACTGGTCCTTGGTGCCCATGGCGAGCGGAGTATAGGTGCCGTCGTCCTTGATCTTCTTCAGCACCGCCATGAATTCGTCATGCGTCTTCGGCGGCGTGATCTTGAGTTCGTCAAAGGCATCCTTGTTGTAGATGAAGCCGTGGATGACCGAGGCCATCGGCACGCAGAACGTCGTCTTGCCGTCATCCGTCTGCCAGGCCGCCTTGGCTACATCGGAAAAATTGTCCATGCCCTTCAGATCGTTGACGGAGGCCAGATAACCTTTCTTGAACAGATCCAGCGAAGCGTCGAACGGACGGCAAGTGATGAGGTCGCCGGCCGAGCCGGCCGCCAGCTTGGCGTTGAGCGCGGCGTTGTATTCTGTCGGCGCGGCGGCCGCGAAGACGACCTTGATATCCGGATTGGCCTTCTCGAAGGCCGGAATGATCTGCTGCTGCCAGACCTGCGTATCGTCGTTACGCCAGCTCTCGATGGTGAGTGTCACATTGTCCGCATAGGCGAGGCTCGCCGAACCGAGAAGGCTCGATGCCAGAAGCATCAGCCGGATGGAATTCTTTTTCATATCAATCTCCCTGTTAGCGGCGTTCACCGCCTGTCTTGCCGGAGCCGTGGCTCCCCTCGATCATCGAAGCGCCGGTAACGGTCGCAAGCCCGGCACGTTCGAGAATTCGACCGGCGGCTTCCGCCGTCCCGACGGACCCGCCTTGTTTCGAAAAGGTTCTGAACCTCCCTGTTCGTGCGGCCGCCCGGCCACGCGATCCTCCCGATCGTTGAGCATGATGCCAAAAAAATACCACTTGTCCAGTGACTGTTAACGGTTTTTTTGAAGCCTGACCAGTCGGATTCATAGAATATCTTTCTATATCAATGAGATACAGGAGAAATACGCGTTTCACAGAATCAGCACTTGGTTATTGGTAGTTAATTGGTATGATAATGCCAGGAGGATAGCTGCGTGGAGCATATGATCGCCATCGATGGCGGTGGAACAAGCTGCAGGGCGCTCGTCGCCGACGTCGGCGGCATCGTGCTCGGCCGCGGCAAGGCCGGCTCCGCCAACATCATGACGGATATCGAAGGGGCGCGTAAAAACATCGTCGCGGCTTCCGAGGCCGCCTGCTCGGATGCCGGGCTGCCGCCCGATGTGATCCCCGCCTCCAGCGCCCTGCTCGGCCTCGCCGGAGCCAATATCGGCAGGTATGGCGAACATATCCGTGCGCTCCTTCCTTTCCGACAGTCGATCGTGGAGACCGACGCCATGATCGCGCTGAATGGCGCGCTTGGCGCGGAAGACGGGGCTATGGCGATCCTCGGCACCGGCTCGATCTTCATGGCGCGCAGCAAGGGCACGATCCGCAGCGTCGGCGGCTGGGGCTTCATGGTCGGCGACCTCGGCAGCGGCGCGCGCATCGGCAGGGCGCTCCTTCAGGAAGCTCTGCTCGCGCATGACGATGTTCACCAAGGCTCGGCACTGACAAGCGAGGTACTGCGACGTTTCGAGGATGACCCGCAGACCCTGGTGGAATATGCACATACGGCGAAGCCGGGCGAGTTCGGCACCTTCGCCCCGCTCGTCTTCGAATATGCCGAACGCGGCGATCCGATCGGCAATGCCCTGATCGAAGGCGCGGTGCGCAGCATCGAAGAGGCATTGAAAGCGATCATGCCGCCGGATTGCGACCGGCTCTGCCTGCTCGGCGGACTGGCAAGGCTTTATGAACCATTCCTCGGCCCGCGCTTCCGCAAGCTCGTGAAAGAACCACGAGGCGATGCCCTGCAGGGTGCGCTCGGGCTGGCGCTCCAGCGTTTCCATGGAGCGGAGGCTCGCCGCCATGGATGATTTGCGGCAGGCGATCTTCTCGCGACAAAGCCGCGCCGCCGTGGCGGGCGGACCGCTTTACCTGTCTCTCAGGAACAACATATCGAAAGCCATAGAAGGCGGCACGCTGAAGCCCGGCGACGCGCTGCCTTCCGAGCGGGACATCGCGGAACTAGCCGATGTCTCCCGCGTCACTGTGCGCAAGGCGGTACAGAGTCTCGTAACGGAAGGACTGCTGGTCCAGCGCCACGGATCGGGGACTTTCGTCGCGCCCCGTGTCGAGCGCGTCCAGCAATCGCTGTCCTCGCTCACTTCCTTCACCGAGGACATGGCTCGCCGTGGCATGAAAGCGGAATCGGTCTGGCTCGCCAGGGGGCTCTATCCGCCATCGCCGGAGGAAATGCTGACGCTCGGCCTGTCGGCGACCGACCGGGTGGCGCGTATAGAGCGTCTGAGGCTCGCCAACGGAACGCCGCTTGCCATCGAACGCGCTTCGCTTGCGGAAGCCACACTGCCCGATCCCTCGGCAGTGGAGAATTCACTCTATGCATGCCTGAAGAAAAACGGCAATCGGCCGGTCCGCGCTATCCAGCGCCTTTCTGCCGCCTTGCTCGACAACGAAGATGCCGAACTGCTCGGCGTACCGCCGGGCTCCGCCACGCTGAACATCGAGCGCATCGCCTATCTTGTCTCAGGCAAGGTGATCGAGTTCACGCGCTCGCGCTATCGGGGCGATGCCTACGACTTCGTCGCGGAACTCAGGCTCGGCGACGGCAGGTAACGGAACCGGAAGATGAACGCACCGACTTTCATGCAGCAGGAGATCGCCGGCATACCGGACGCGGTGGCGACGTTCCTCGACCGCTCCGCCGCCGCGATCGCCAGAGCCGGCAGGCGGCTGCGCGACAAGGATCCGGCTCTGATCGCGACGGTGGCGCGCGGCTCTTCCGACCATGCCGCGAACTATCTGAAATACGCGGCCGAACTTTCCGCCGGCATTCCCGTCGCTTCGCTCGGCCCGTCCATCGCCTCGATCTTCGGCGCGCGGCTGAAGCTCGATCGCGCCGCCTGCATCGCCATTTCGCAGTCGGGCAAGAGCCCCGACATCGTGAAGATGGCGGAGACGGCAAGGGAAGGCGGTGCACTTACCGTTGCCCTGACCAATACCGCCGACTCGCCGCTGGCGGCAGCCAGCGACGAGGTCATCGACATCCTTGCGGGAGCCGAACGCAGCGTCGCCGCCACCAAGACCTTCGTGAATTCCGTCGTTGCCGGCCTCGCGCTGCTTGCCGAGTGCATCGAGGACGATGGCCTGCGCAGCGCGCTGGCCGCCCTCCCCGGTCAGCTCGAGGCGGCGCGCAATTGCGACTGGAGCGCGCTTTGCGAAGCGACGGACGGGCATGAATCGCTCTTCATCCTCGGCCGCGGCCCCTCGCTCGCCATCGCCGGCGAGGCGGCGCTGAAATTCAAGGAGACGTCCTCGGTCCACGCCGAGGCCTACAGTTCCGCCGAAGTCATGCACGGTCCCGTTTCCATCGTCGGCGGCGGTTTTCCCGTGCTGGCGCTCGCCGCGCGCGACGCCGCCGAACACTCGATCGTGGGGGCGGCCGACGAACTGACGGCGAAGGGCGCTTCGGTCTTCGTCACCAGCGACGCCGCCGCGACGGCAAGGCAACTGCCCTTCACCGCGACCGGACATACCCTCACCGACCCGCTCGCCCTCATCGTCTCCTTCTATGCCTTCATCGAAGCCTTCGCCCGGCGGCGCGGGCTCGATCCCGATCATCCGACCCATCTGCGCAAGGTGACGGAAACGAGATGAATTCCATTCTCGCCATAAGAGGCGCCCGCATCTTCGACGGCGAGGATTGGCACGACGGCAACACGCTGCTCGTGTCGAATGGAACGGTCGAAGCCATCGTCGCGACGCTCGCCGTGCCGGCGGGTGCCGAAACCGTCGACCTCCCCGGCGGCATCCTCGCGCCGGGCTTCGTCGACCTTCAGGTCAATGGCGGCGGCGGCATCATGCTGAATGACGATCCGTCCGTCGAAACGATCCGCCGCATCTGCGCCGCGCACGCACCCTTCGGCACGACTGCCCTTCTGCCGACGCTCATCACCGACACACCGGAGATGACCACCGCCACCCTGGAGGCGGGCGCGGCGGCGGCACGCGGGAAGGTGCCCGGCTTTCTCGGCCTTCACCTGGAAGGCCCCCATCTGTCGATCAGCCGCAAGGGCGCGCACGATCCACACCTCATCCGGCGGATGGAACAGGTCGATCTCGACCGCCTCGTGAACGCCAGGACTTCCATGCCTGTCCTGATGACGACGGTAGCACCGGAAACGGTGACGCAGCAGCAGATCGCCTCGCTCGCGGGCGCCGGTATCGTCGTCAGCCTCGGTCATTCCGACGCCGGCTTCGCCACGGCCAGCGCCGCGGTCGAAGCAGGTGCGCGCCAGATGACCCACCTCTTCAACGCCATGAGCCAGCTTCAGCATCGCGAGCCGGGCATGGTCGGGGCGGCGCTCGATTCAGGCGGGATATCGGCCGGCCTGATCGCAGACGGTTTCCATGTCGACCGCCACGCCATCGCCATCGCCTTGCGGGCGAAGCGCGGTCCCGGCCGCATTTTCCTCGTGACGGACGCGATGGCGACCATCGGCACCGACATGACCGAATTCACGCTGAACGGCCGCACAATCCGACGCGAGGGCGGCAGGCTTACCCTTGCCGACGGAACGCTCGCCGGCGCCGATCTCGACATGATCTCGGCCGTCCGCTTCATGCACCACGAAATCGGCCTGCCGCTGGAAGAGGCGCTACGCATGGCCTCGCTCTATCCGGCAGAAGCCGTAGCGCAGGACCATCGCCTCGGCCGCATCGGCGAAGGTCGCCCGGCTTCCTTCGTGCACCTCTCCGATACGCTTGAAATCAGCAATGTCTGGATCGAGGGAAAGCGCGTCCATCAGGGATGATGCCGGTTGCAACGGCGTGCGTCCTCCGCGGCTTTGCCGCGCAAAGCACCTCACGATGAGGACCTCTGGCGTCGACCTCCCTCATGGTGAGGTGCGAGCGAAGTGAGCCTCGAGCCACGCACCTTTTACAGTGCAACCCGCCCTTCCTCCAGCGCATGGCAGGCGGCGCGGCTTTGGCCGTATTCCTTCAGCGGCGGCCGGACCTTGTCGCATGGCTCGAACCGCAAGGGGCAGCGCGGGTGGAAATGGCAGCCCGGCGGCGGATTGACCGGGTTCGGGATTTCGCCGGCGATCGGCGTCCGCTCCTTGCCGGTCATGTCGATGTCCGGCACGGAATCGAGCAGCATCTTCGTGTAGGGGTGCTGCGGGTCGGAGAAGAGAACGCGCGCCGGCGCCTCTTCCACCAACCGGCCGAGATAAAGCACGCCGACGCGGTTCGCGACATGGCGGACGACCGCCAGATTGTGGCTGATGAAGAGATAGGTCAGCCCCAGGCGCTCCTGCAGGTCGCGCAACAGGTTCAGTACCTGCGCCTGCACGGAGACGTCGAGCGCGGATGTCGGCTCGTCGCAGACGATGAATTCCGGATTGGAGGAAAGGGCTCGCGCGATGGCGATGCGCTGCCGCTGGCCGCCGGAGAACTCATGCGGGAACTTGCCGGCGTCGCGCGGGTCGAGCCCGACCAGGCTCAAAAGCTCGCCGACGCGATTTTCGCGCTCGCGCCCGTCCGCAATCAGGCCGAACGCCCTGATCGGCTCCTCGATGATGGAGCCGACCCGCCAGCGCGGATTGAGGCTCGCGAACGGGTCCTGGAAGATCATCTGGATACGCCGGCGGATTTGGCGCTGTTGCGCGCCGCCCAGTTCCTTCCAGATGTCCACGCCGTCGATATGCACGCTCCCGCTGCTCGGCGGCAGCAGGCCGACCACCATCTTGGCGATTGTGGACTTCCCCGAACCAGACTCACCGACCAGCGCATAGGTCTCGCCGCGCCGGATCGACATATCTACCCCGTCGACCGCGGTCAGCATCACCTTGCCGCTGCCTTCGAGAACACGGTTCAGCCAGCGCTTGGACAGGTCGAAGACACGCCCCAGCCCTTCGATCTCGACCAGCGCGGCCTCGGTGCCGCTCCGGCCCGCCTTGGGTTGGGAAAGAGCCTCGACGCTCATGGCTCAGCCCCTTCCCTCGCTCGCACGTTGATGCCGGCGGCAATCGCGTTGCGGGCGATATCGTCGGGCGGCGCTTCCCCGGACGCATCGTGCAGGAAGCAGGATGCCTGGCTGGCGCCCGCGGGGTAGATGCCCGGCCGCTCGCGCGTACAGCGGCCAAAGCGGTAGAGGCAGCGCGGGTTGAAGGCGCAGCCCGCCGGGATCGCGCCCAGACGGGGCATGGAGCCTGGAATCTGTTCGAGCTTGTCGCTCGGATCGTCGACGAGAGACGGGATCGCGGCCATGAGGCCATGCGTGTAGGGATGCTGCGCCCGCTTGACGACATTGCGCACCATGCCGATCTCGGCGAGCCGCCCGGCATAGAGCACGCACACCCTGTCCGCGGTCTCCGCGATCACGCCCATATCATGCGTGATGAGCATGACTGACGTCCCGCGATCCTTGCAGAGCCGCTTGATGAGGGCGATGATCTGCGCCTGCACCGAAACGTCGAGCGCCGTCGTCGGTTCGTCGGCGATGACGAGTTCCGGGTCGGCGGCCAGCGCCAGCGCGATGACGACGCGCTGGCGCATGCCGCCTGAGAACTGATGCGGATAGGACGACATGCGAGTGCCGGCCGCCGGAATGCCGACCTCGACCAGCAGGCGTTCGGCCTTTTCCGCCGCCGCCTTCGCCGACATCCTTTCATGCGTCAGGATCGTCTCGGTAAGCTGCTCGCCGATACGATAGAGCGGATTGAGGCTGGTCAGCGGATCCTGGAAGATCATCCCGATCCGCTTTCCCCTGACCTGCCGCATCGCCGAAGGCGACAGATTGTCGATGCGCTCGCCGCCAAGCCTGATTTCGCCGCCGGCGATGCGTCCGGGCGGGTCGAGAAGCCCGATGATCGCCGAACCGGTGATGGACTTGCCCGCGCCGGATTCGCCTACGACACCGAGCACCTCGCCCGGCGCGATGTCGAAAGAGAGATCGTCGATCGCGGTCAGCACGCCGCGCCGCGTCGGTATCTCGACCCTGAGGTTCTTGACGGAGAGCGCGGCGGTCATCGGAGCTTCGGATTGAGTGCGTCGCGCAGCCAATCGCCGAGAAGATTGACGGCCAGCGCGAGGATGGCAAGCGTGATGCCGGGGAAGATGGTGATCCACCACTCGCCGGAGAACAGGAAATCGTTCCCGATGCGGATCAGCGTCCCCAGCGACGGCTGCGTCGGCGGGATACCGACACCGAGGAAGGAAAGCGTCGCCTCCGTGATGATGGCGAGCGCGAGGTTGATGGTGGCGATGACCAGCACCGGCCCGAGCACGTTGGGCAGCACATGCCTGAACATGATGGTTGCCGGCCTCAGCCCGATCAGCCGCGCGGCAAGCACATATTCCTTGTTCGCCTCGACCAGCACCGAGCCGCGCACGGTTCGGGCGTATTGCACCCAGAAGGAAAGCCCGATCGACAGCACCAGCACCCAGAAGACGATCTCCTCATAAGCACGCGGACCGGCAAGGCCGCGCGCCACCCCGTCGATGATGAGGGCCGTCAGGATCGCCGGGAAGGTCAGTTGCACGTCGGCGACGCGCATGATGATCGAATCGACCGCTCCCCCGACATAGCCGGCGATCAGCCCGAGCGTCACGCCGATGAAAAGCGCAAGGACCACGCTGGCAAAGCCGACGGCAAGCGATATGCGCATGCCGTATAGGATGGTCGACAGGACATCGCGCCCCTGGTCGTCGGTGCCGAGAATGAAACCCGCCTGTCCGTCGTCGGACCAGACGGGGGGAATGAGGCTGTCCATGATCGAGATTTTCGCCGGATCGAAGGGATCGTGCGGCGCGATCCATGGTGCGAACAGCGCGGCGAGGATCAGGACCAGCGTCACCAGTGCCGCGACCACGGTCAACGGCGAGCGGCGGAAGGAATAGAAGAGGTCGCTGTCGATGAAGCGGCGCGCAAGACAGGGTGGCGCCTCGGCGGGAGTCTCGACCATTTCCGTCAGTTCGCTCACGCCTTCGCACCTCCGATCCGAATACGGGGATCGACCGCGACATAGAGAAGATCGACGAGGAAGTTGATGAGCACAAAGAGGAAGGCGATCAGCAGCAGGTAGGCCGCCATTATCGGGATGTCGACGTTCTGCACCGCCTGCAGGAACAGGAGGCCCATGCCTGGCCACTGGAACACGGTCTCGGTGATGATCGAAAAGGCGATGATCGAGCCGAGCTGAAGGCCGGTGATGGTGATGACCGGCACCAGCGTGTTCTTCAGCGCATGGCCAAAATTGATGGCGCGCCGGGAAAGGCCGCGCGCGCGGGCGAACTTGATGTAGTCGGTGCGGAGCACCTCCAGCATCTCGCCGCGCACCAGCCGCATGATGAGCGTCATCTGGAAAAGGCCAAGCGTGATCGAGGGCAGGATGATCGATTCGAGACCCGTCCGCGTGAGCAGCCCCGTCGTCCAGTATCCGCCGAGCGAAACGACGTCTCCCCGCCCGAAGGACGGCAGCATGCCGAGATTGACCGAGAAGATGAAGATGAGAAGGATGCCGATCAGGAAGGTCGGTAGCGATATGCCGGCAAGACTGATCGACAGGAACAGCCGCGACAGCCAGCTATGCGGATATAACCCCGTATAGACTCCCATCGGCATTCCGATCACCAGCGCGAGGATGGCCGAGACGATGGAGAGTTCCAGCGTCGCCGGCAGACGCTGGGCGATCAGCTGAGCCACCGGCTGCTTGATCTGGTAGGAAATGCCGAAGTCGAAATGCGCCGCCTTGTCGACGAAACGCGCGAACTGCACATAGATCGGATCGTCCAGCCCGAGTTCCTTGCGCAGTTGCACTCGCTGTTCCGGCGGCGTGTCGTTGCCGACGAGCTGGCTCACCGGATCGCCGACGAAGCGGAACATCACGAACGAGATCATCGCGACGACCAGCATCACGCCGATAGCCTGGATCAGTCGCCGGATGGCAAAAGCCAGCATTCAGATATCCTTGGAAGCTTCTGCCCGGGCCGGAAAGGTCCGGGCAGATATCAAAGCGCCGGGCCTACTTGATGCTGGCCCAGTAGAACAGGACCTGATCGTCCGACCGCTGCACGATATCGACATTCTTGCGCTTGCCCCAGGACAGCGACTGCTGGTGGAGGGGGATATGCGAGGTGTCGTCGAGCAGGATACGGTAAGCCTGATGGATCATGTCGTCCCGCTTGGCCTTGTCGGTCTCGACAAGGATCTTGGCGGCAAGCTCGTCGACCTTCTTGTTGCAATAGCCGCCGAGATTGAACGGGCCGCCCTTGCCCGACGCGTCGCGGCAGGTCGCGAGGCTCGTGAAGACGTTCCACGAATCGAACGAGGAAGGCGTCCAGCCGAGCATGGAGAAGTCGGTGTCGTAGCCGCCGGGCGCCAGCACCTTGGCGAAGTACTTGGCCTTCGGCAGGGCGTTCAGATTGACGGTGACGCCGATCTTGGCCAGCATCGAGACGACGGCCTGGCAGATTCGCTCGTCATTGACATAGCGATCGTTCGGGCAATCCATGCCGACCGTGAAGCCTTTCGGATAGCCGGCATCCGCCAGAAGCTTCTTTGCCGCTTTCGGATCATAAGGCCAGCGCTTCAGGTCCGGAGCCGAATAGAGCTGCGGTGCGATCAGGAGCGGCACCGGCGTCGCCAGCCCGCGCATGACCCGCTTGTCGATCGCGTCGATGTCGATCGCCTGATAGAAGGCCTTTCGGACATTCGGATCCTTGAACGGGTTCTTGCCCTTGACGTTGGAGGTCGGCAGTTCGTCCCGCACCTGGTTGAAATTCAGGAAGACCACGCGCAGTTCGGGTCCGGTCAACGCATCGGTGTTCGGATTGTCTTCGATGCGCTTGATGTCCTGCACCGGAATGGGCTCGATGAGATCGACGTCACCCGACAGGAGCGCCGCGACGCGGGTCGAATCCGAAGAGATCGGGGTGAAATCGACCTCGTCGAGATTGCTCTCCACCTTGCCCCAGTAATTCGGGTTGCGCTTGAAGACCGTCTTCACGCCGGGCTGATGGCTGACGATCGTGAACGGGCCGGTACCATTGACCTCGTAGGCAGACGGACCGGGATTGGTGTCCTTGGCCGAAACGACCTTCACGGCCCCGACCTTCTCGCACCATTCCTTGTCCATGATGTAGAACGTGTCCCATTCGGCGAACAGGATGGGGTTCGGGCTCTTGAGGATCACATCGACGGTATAGTCGTCGACCTTCTTCCATTCCGAATCGGCGGGAATGCGCGTCTTCAGATCGGACCCGTCGGAACGGACGCGATCCGCCGAAAAGACCACGTCATCGGCCGTGAACGGATCGCCATTGGCGAACTTCACGCCTTTGCGCAGATGAAACCGCCAATGCAGCGGGTCGATCATCTCCCAGCTCTCGGCAAGGCCGGGAATGATCTTCAGATCCTTGTCGCGCTTGGTCAGGCCCTCATACACATTACCGAGCATGCCGAGCGTGAATGTCTCGTTGAGCGAATAGGGGTCGAGCGCGTTAAGCGTTCCCTGGAAGGCAAATCGCAAGGTCTTGCCCTGTGCCATCGCCGGCGATGCCGTGAGCATGGCCCCTGCCGTCACCGGCACCCCGACCGACAGCGACAAAGCGCACAACGCGCCGGCCACCGCCCGGGGCAGTCTCTCCCAAAATCGTCCCTCTTTCCTCATACCCGTGTTCCCTGTCTCATGTTTCAACTTGATTGTCGGCACGCGCACTTACGCGCCATACGGCAGCATCGCTGCGCGTTCCTTGCCTCCCCGGCTGTCATAAGGAATCTCATTCGTCTCCGAAGCGACGTGGAGCGACATCAGGCCGACTCGTGCGGAGTCACCTGGTCCCTGGGTCATGCTTCTGATGGAATCGGGACGGCGGATCGGAGCATCGTCAACCGGCATACGTTCTTCGTCCCCTCCTGCGGTAATGCCTGCCGCCGCGGCATCCGCATTTTTTTGAGAAGGCACGCCGCTTGCCGACAGGTCCCCTCTGCGTTTGATCGTAGTCAACAGCCACACGTTGTCAACGGTAACCCGCATCACCGCAGAGGTCGCCTAATCCGCCGCCGGCGCGGCGCTGTAAATCTCGTCGCTGACTTTTTCCAGCCAGTCGGCCTGCACCCCATCGAGGCTTTCCTGAAGCGCCAAATGCATCATTCCGATCGCGGGATCGGCGCCATGCCAATGCTTTTCACCGGGCGGGATCCAGACCGTATCGCCCGCTCGGATGGTACGAAGCGGTTCGCCCTCGGATTGCACGCGACCGACGCCGGAAAGAACATGAAGCGTCTGACCGAGCGGATGAGTATGCCAGGCAGTGCGCGCGCCCGGCTCGAAGGTCACGCGTGCGGCCCTCATGCGGGCGGGCGCCGGCGCCTCGATCACCGGATCAATCCAGACCGTTCCGGTGAACCATTCGGCCGGACCACGGCGCGTCACATGCGAGCCGGCAGGGATGATGTCCATGACGAATTCCTCCTGCTCCGCTCTATCAGCCCTCGCACGGGACGGCAAAGCCTCTCGCGCATTTGTGACGAAGAAAGGGTATCAATTTGCCCGGCGGGCCCGCGCGAGCCCGTGCGCCACAAGCCGGTCGATGATCTCGGTATAGGAGACGCCGCTCGCCTCCATCACCTTGGAATACATGCTGATATCGGTGAAACCGGGAATGGTGTTGAGCTCGTTGACGAGGATGCGCATGTCCGACGTCACGAAGAAATCGGCCCGCGCCATGCCATCGCAGCCAAGCGCCCTGAACGCTTCCGCCGCCATCGCCCGGAGGCGCGCCTCGACCTCTTCGGGCAGTTCCGCCGGCACCTTCAGCGCCGCGCCGTCCTCGTCGATATATTTGGCATCGTAGCTGTAGAAGCCGTGGCTTTCCGCCGGTACGATCTCGCCTGGCCGGGAAACGAAAAGCCCGCCTTCCGTATCCTCCAGCACAGCGCATTCGATCTCCCGGCCGACGATGAATTCCTCAGCCAGGAGTTTACCGTCATGCCGGAAGCCCTCCCTGAGCGCGCCTTCCAGTTCCTGGCTGGCATGGACTTTGCAGACGCCGACGGACGAACCCTGCCGCGCGGGCTTGACGAAGAACGGCAGGCCGAGTTCCGCCTCAAGCGCGGCAAGCGAAGGTGCTTCGCCCTCATGGATAATGGTAGCCCGCGCCACGGGCAGCCCCGCCGCGCTCATGAGCCGCTTGGCGATATCCTTGTCGAGCGCGGTGGCGGAGCCGAGGATACCGCAACCGGCAAGCGGGACACGAGCCACTTCCGCCAGTCCCTGCACGGCGCCGTCTTCTCCATGCAGGCCGTGCAGGACGGGAAACAGGATATCGATCTTCGGCAATTCGTACGGCGCGCCATCAGCCGGGATCGCCATCATCCGCCCTTGGCCGCCCGGCACGAGGCAGGCTTCCGTGCCGACCGCAGGCTGTGAAAGAGCACCATCCTCGAAGCCACCGAGAAACCATCTTCCCTCGCGGCTGACGAAGATCGGAACGGCGTCGTATTTCGCCCGGTCCAGCGCGCCCATGACGTTGGTCGCCGACATCAGCGACACCTCATGCTCGGCGGAGCGGCCGCCATAGAGCACGGCGATACGCAGTCTTGTGGAAGGGTCGTCGGTCATAGAAAGCTCCAGCAAACAGTCCGGCGGACCGGGGTTGCCGATACATTTGCCTTGGCGACTACCATCTTCGGGCGGATGATTCCATTGGCATGGACCGAGCCATCGTCTTTGACAGGCGAGACATGGAATTTCCGGCCATGGCGTTGCCGCCTGCGGACAAGCGGGTTATGCGACGCCATGCTCGCCGCCAATTCGCTTACGCGCCAGTTCTTCGACCGTCCGGTCACCGCCGTCGCGCCCGAACTGATCGGCGCGCGTCTCCATTTCGCCGGTGCAGGCGGCATCATCGTGGAGGTCGAGGCCTATGATCGCGACGATCCCGCTTCGCACTCCTTCAATGGCGAGACGCCGCGCAACCGCGTGATGTTCGGCCGGCCCGGCCACGCCTATGTCTACCGCTCCTATGGCATCCATTGGTGTCTCAACCTCGTCTGCAGGCCAGGAAGCGCCGCTCTACTGCGCGCCATCGAGCCGACCGAAGGGCTGGAGGCGATGCGGGCACGGCGCGGCATCGACGAAACAAGGGCCTTGTGCAGCGGACCAGGAAAGCTCTGCCAGGCGCTCGGCATCGACAAATCTCATGACGGCCTCGCGCTTGATGGACCGCCTTTCGCCCTTTGGAGGGCCGAGGCCAGGGAAGCCGTCAGCATTGGCAGGCGGATCGGCATCACGAAGGGCGTCGAGACGCCGTGGCGCTTCGGCCTCACGGGATCGCGGTTTCTCAGCAAGCCCTTTCGCACCTGACGGCCTCTCATGCGGTCCGGCCCTGCGGGCGGCAAATGTGACCCCGATGCAACAAAAAATTCATTTGCAATCAATGGGTGAGATCGCATTTTGCCTTTAGGGGATCGGCAGCCTATGGTGATCTTCCGGTGCCTTGGGCAGGTATCGGGGACGTCCGGGCCAGTACGCGTTGAGGAAGAGGGTTGGGGATAAAAGGTTCGAAGCGCCGGCATAGCGGCCAGGCACTTCTTCTCGCCCTTGCCCTCGCGGCGGCGTGGTCGCCCGCGCATGCCTTCAAGCTTTTCGGGATGAAGTTCTTCGAAAAGCCCAATCAGGAACAGAAGAACGAGGACACGATCGGCGAGCCGGTCGAATACTCGGTCGATTTCGATGTTTCCGAGGCAACGGGGCTCGACGGCAAGTCCGAAACCAAGGACCTGAAGAAGACCCTTGAGGCCGCCTCCGGCCTCTGGAAAGACAAGGACAAGCCGGCGTCCGGTGTGTCGGGCCTGCTCGCCAAGGCGCGCAGCGACTACCGGCGCCTGCTCGATACGCTTTATGGCCAGGGCCGCTATGGCGGCTCGATCAGCATCAAGGCCGACGGGCGCGAGGTCGGCGGGCTGCCGCCGGATGCCGAGCTTTCCCAGCCGGTGAAAATCCGTGTTTCGGTTGAACCCGGCCCGCCTTTCCTCTTCGGCCGGACCGAAATCGTCAATCAGGCGCCGCCAACGACGGACCGCAGGGACAAAGTGCCCCTGCCGCAGGATCAGGGCTTTGCGCCCGGGCAACTCGCCCGCTCCGGCACGATCCTGAAGGCCGGCGCGCTGGCGACGGAAGCCTGGCGTCAGCAAGGCTATCCGAAGGCCGAAGTGGCAACACAACGTGTCGTCGCAGCCCACCGGACAAGCACGGTCGACGCGACGATCGAGATGGAGCCGGGACGCAAGGCGTATTACGGCCCCGTCACGGTGAAGGGTACGGATCGCATGGATCCGGCCTTCGTCGCCTGGATGGCGGGCCTGCCGCAGGGCCAGGAGTATGACCCCGACGATGTCGACCGCGCCAACAAGCGCCTGATGCGGCTCGGCGTCTTCCGCTCTTCCCGCTTTGAGGAAGCGGATGTGATCGACCCGGACGGCCTCATGCCGATGAGCCTCATCGTGCAGGAGCGTCCGCTCCACCGCTTCGGTGTCGGCGCGGATTATTCGACCCTGGACGGCGCCGGCTTCCAGACATACTGGCTGCACCGCAACCTGTTCGGGCACGCCGAGAGCCTAAAGCTGGAAGCCAAGGTCGCAGGCTTCGGCAACACGATCAATCCGGCCGACCTCACCTACCGCGCCGGCGCGACCTTCACCCGCCCCGGCGTGTTCACGCCGGATACGGATTTCGTGGCCTCGGTGATCGGCGATCGCGAAGTGCTCGATATTTATACCCGCACTTCCGTCACCGGCCTGATCGGCTTCAATCGCATCTTTACCGACGAGCTTTCCGGCAAATTGTTCCTCATCGGCGGGCCGTCGCGCTTCGACGACGATTTCGGCACGCGCAACTTCCTCGACGTCGGCGTTCTCGGCGGCCTCACCTACGATACGCGCGACAACAAGACCGACCCGACCGGCGGCTACTACCTCGACGGCACCGTCCAGCCCTATTACGAGTTCAATTACGGTAATCCGGCCGTCCGCATGGTCGCGGAAGGCCGCGCCTATTACGGTTTCGGCGCGGAAAGGCGCATCGTGCTCGCCGGCAGGCTGAAGCTCGGCTCGATCGTCGGACCGTCCATTGCCGAGACCGCGCCGGACAAGCTCTTCCTCGCCGGCGGCGGCGGCTCGGTTCGCGGCTATGCCTACCGCAATATCGGCGTCAGGGGGCCGGGCGGCATCGTCACTGGCGGGCGCTCGCTGGTCGAGGCATCGGCGGAACTGCGGGCGCATATCACCGATTCGATCGGAGTGGTCGGCTTCGTGGACGCCGGCTATGTGGGGGCCGATTCCGTTCCCGATTTTTCCCAAAAATTCCGGGTCGGCGTCGGCGCGGGGCTTCGCTACTATACTGGACTTGGGCCATTGCGGGCGGACGTGGCCTTCCCGCTCGACCGCCACAAAGGCGATCCGAGCCTAGCCTTCTATATCGGTCTGGGACAAGCGTTTTGAGACGGATCCTTGTTGCCATAGCTCTTCTGCTCTACGTCTTTCCTGCCTTCGCGCAGGACAAGGCGGAAGCGGAGAAGTCGTACTTCCTGCAATATGTGGAATCGAAGCTTTCCACGCCGAACCGCAAGATCAGCATTTCAGGCATCAGCGGCGTGCTCTCCTCGAGCGCGACCATCGGCGAGATCACCATAGCCGACCGGCAGGGCGTCTGGCTGAAGATCGTCAACGCTTCGATCGACTGGAACCGCGCCGCACTCCTGCTCGGCCGCCTCGACGTCAACAAGCTCGCCGCGGACGAGATCGACATGCTGCGCAAGCCGCTGCCCGAAAAGGGGGTGCCGGCTCCGGAATCGAGCGGCTTCCAGTTGCCCGAGCTGCCGGTCTCGATCAAGCTGAGGGAACTGAGCGTAGCGAAGATCACCTTCGGCGAGAGCGTCTTCGGCCTCGGCTCGCAGTTGAAGCTTGCCGGCCGCCTCGACCTCGCCGACGGCTCGCTCGATACGGCGCTCGATATCAACCGCCTCGACGGTCCCGGCGGTGAATTCAAGCTCGCCGCCAAGTACGCCAACGAAACCAAGAAACTCGACCTCGACCTGTCGCTGGCGGAGCCGGCGAACGGAATCGTCGCCAATCTCCTGAACATCGAAGGCAAGCCACCAGTCGAGATGACGCTGAAGGGCTCCGGCCCGCTCGACAAGCTCGATCTTGCGCTGACACTCGACGCCGACCACCAGCGTGTGCTGACCGGAACCACGAATATCCGCCGCAGCGATGATGGTTACGGCTTTTCCGCCAAGCTGGGCGGGCCGATCGCGAGGCTCGTTCCGCCTCAGTTCCGCGATTTCTTCGGCGCGGAAACCAACCTCCTTGCCGACGGCGTCGTCAGGGATTCGGGCGGCGTCAGCCTCGACCGGCTGAACCTCGCCAGCAATGCACTCAAGCTCGACGGGAGTCTCGCGACGACATCGGACGGCTTCCTGCGCCGCCTGAAGCTCGACGCCTCGATCGCCGACCCGACCGGCAAGACGGTGCTCCTGCCCGTGCCCGGCGCACAGACGACCGTCGAAGGCGCCAAACTCGCCATCGCCTTCGGCGACGATCCTGATCAGAAATGGACCGGCTTGCTCGACATCGCCGGGCTCACCTCCCCGACCTTCGCATCCGAAAGCATCAAGCTCGACATGGGCGGCGTCGCCGAGAACATGGACGAGCCGGCTTCCCGCCACATCTCCTTCTCCACGAAAGGCAAGGCTTCCGGCATCACCTCGAAGCGTCCGGATGTCGCAAAGGCCCTCGGCAAGGAGATCGATCTCGATATCCAGGGCGACTGGCTGGCCGGCAAACCCGTCAAACTGTCGAAAGCGCTCCTCTCCGGCAACGGACTGAGCCTCTCCATCGCCGGCGAGATCGCCGAAAGCATCTTCAACGGCACGATCGACGTCGATGCGGCGAGCATCGCGCCTTTCTCCGGCCTTGCCGACCGCCAGCTTTCCGGTTCGATGAAGCTCGGCGCCAAGGGTCAGTTGAAGCCGCTCTCCGGCGGGTTCGACATGGTGCTCGACGGAAAGACGACGGACCTCACGATCGACAGCCGTTCCGCCGACAGCCTACTCGGCGGCGTCACCTCGATCACCGGACGCGTCGCCCGCGACGAGACCGGCCTGACCGCCGACAAGCTGAGGATAGAGAACCAGCAACTCACCCTTGCCGCCGACGGCAAGTTCGCCACCGGCAAAGCGGATTTCGGCTTCGATTTCACGCTCGCCGACCTCGCGCTGGCGGCCAAACAGGCAAGCGGCAAGCTGACCGCTTCGGGCCGCGCCAAGGGCGACAATGGCCGCATCGCGCTTGCATTCAAGGCCGAGGTACCGAACGGCACGCTGGCCGAAAAGAAGCTTGCCGATGCTGCCATGAATTTCGACGGCATCCTCCAGGACGGCAACCTCTCCGGCAAGCTCGCCGGCGATGCCATGCTCGACAACGCTCCGGTTTCGCTGGCGTCGGATATCGCCCTTGCCGGCGGTGAAAAGCGGCTGACGGGCCTCTCTTTCACGGCCGGCGCCACTCGGCTTTCCGGCGACGTGACGCAGACGGAAGCCGGCCTTCTCGACGGCAAGCTCGCGCTCGCCTCGACCGATATCTCAACGGCGGCCGCGCTCTTCCTCCAGCAGGCGAGCGGCGCGGCTCATGCCGACATCGCGCTCTCGAATACGGAAGGCAAACAGGCCGCCGATATCTCCGCCAAGCTCGATGGCGTCACCGTCGGCGACAACCATATCGGGCAGGCTCAGCTTACCGCGGCCATCGCCGACCTGTTCGGCGTACCCGCCGTGAACGGTTCCGCCAAGGCGACCGACCTGACGGTGGCGAAGATCGAAGTGGCGAGGCTCGACGCAAACGCCGACCGCAACGGCGACGCCACGAAATTCAACGCGACCGCCAATCTCAAGAACGGCACCGATGCCGCCGTGGCAGGCTCGCTCGCCCCGGAAAACGGCGGCTACCGGCTGCGGCTGACGCAGACCGATCTGAAGCAGGGCAAGCTTTCCGTCGCCCTCGCGGAACCCGCGAGCATCCACGTCCTGGGCCAGAACCTCGCCATCGACAGTCTGTCGCTCAATACCGGCGGCGGACGTATCGACGCAAGGGGGAAGATCGCCGACACGCTCGATCTCGCGGTGACGATCCAGGCGCTGCCGCTGGCCATCGCCAACGCCGTGCGCCCGGACCTCGCTGCAGGTGGCACGATCGACGGCAATGCGAATATTTCCGGGGAACGCGCCAATCCAGACATCAAATTCTCGCTGCAGGGCAAGGGCCTGACCGCCGCCGTCCTCAGGGAGGCCGGGCTTTCGACCGTCTCGGTCGATGCCAAGGGCAATTCGAGCGGAAAGACCTTACAGCTCGACGCCAATGTTGCCAGCCCCGAAGGGTTGCGTGCTGCCGCCAAGGGCAGCGTGCCGCTGAACGAGGAGGGCCACATCGCCATGAATGTCGATCTCGACGCATTCCCGCTTGCCGCGCTGAACGGCGTCGCCAAGGGCCAGAACCTCGGCGGCAAGCTCTCTGGTTCCGCGAAGATAGGCGGTACGCTTGCCGACCCGACCGCCGATTTCACCATCGATGGCAACCGCGTTTCCGCGGCGCCGCTCGAAAACGCCGGCGTCACCTATCTCGATGTCAAGGCGGCCGGACACTACGAAGGCAAGGCGGTGACGCTCCGCTCGGCAACGGCCAATTCGCCTCAAGGCCTGTCCATCTCGGCAAACGGGCGCGTGCCGCTTTCCGGCTCCGGCCTCGGCGTGAGCGTCGAAGGCAAGGCGCCGCTCTCGCTCGCCAACCGTCTGCTGGCCGATCGCGGCGCACAGGCTTCGGGCATTCTGGCGCTCGACGCCAAAGTCTCCGGCAGCATCCGCAAGCCGCTCGTCAATGGCAACTTCTCGACCTCCGGCGCCCAGTTCGTCGATCCGGACACCAACCTTCGCCTCGGCGACATCGCCGTGAACGGCTCGATCGCCGGCGAGACGGTGACGCTTCGCTCGGTGACCGCCTCGCTCGGCAAGGGCGGGAAGATGACGGTCACCGGAACGATCTCGACCAATGCGGCGGCGAACTTCCCGGCCAATATCCGGATCGTGCTCGACAATGCCCGCTATGCCGATGGCAACATGGTCGTGGCGCGGCTGAACGGCAACATCGCCGTCACCGGCCCGCTGGTCAGCGATCCGCTCATTTCCGGCACTGTCGATATCGAGCGCGCCGAGATCACCGTGCCGGATACGCTTGGCGGCGGCGCGGCCGGCATCAACGTCAAGCATCGCAACCCGCCGCCGAAAGTTGCCGCGACGCTGGCGCGGGCTCACGCCAACGACGGCACGCCGGTGCCGACCCGCCGCCCGAGCGTCGCGAAGCTCGACCTGACGGTGCGCGCGCCGGCCCGCATCTTCGTGCGCGGTCGCGGGCTGGACGCCGAGCTTGGCGGCGAAATCAAGCTGACCGGCCCGGTTACGGGTATCCGGCCCGTAGGCGGCTTCAAGCTGATCCGCGGCCGCCTCTCCATCATCGGCCAGCGTATCGTCTTCACCGAGGGTGAGGTGACGATGGTCGGCGACCTCGATCCGATGGTCAATCTCGTGGCGACCTCGGAGGGCACCGACATTACCGTCTTCGTGACGGTGACCGGCCGCGTCTCCGATCCGAAGGTCGTGTTCTCCTCGCAGCCCGAACTGCCGCAGGACGAGGTGCTGGCGCGGCTGATCTTCAACCGCAGCGTCAACGACCTTTCCGCTTTCCAGATCGCCCAGCTCGCCGCCGCCGTCGCCGAGCTTGCCGGCGGCTCCAACACGTCGCTTCTCGGCAATCTGCGCAAGGCGACGGGGCTCGACGACCTCGATGTGGTGACCAATGAAAAGGGCCAGACGGCGGTGCGCGCTGGCCGCTACATCCAGGATAATATCTACCTCGGCGTCGAGGCCGGCGCCGAGGGCGACACCAAGGGCACGGTCAACCTCGACATAACCAAGGACCTGAAAGCCAAGGGCGCGCTCGGCACGACCGACTCCAGCCTCGGCCTGTTCTACGAGAAGGACTATTGAGGGGGCGGCTACCCCTCGCCCATCACCGAGATGATCGACGCGGCGAGCGTGTCGAGCCGGTCTTCCGGCAGGCCGGCGACATTGATGCGGCTGTCGCCGACCATGTACACGCCGTGTTCCGCTCGCAGCTTCTCGACCTGCGCCGGCGTCGCGCCTATGCGCGAGAACATGCCGCGATGGCGGGCGATGAAATCAAAGCGGTCGCTGTTCGACTGGCGGCGGAGCGCATCGGCAAAACCTTCGCGCAGCGAAACCATCCGCTGTCGCATGGTCTCGAGCTCTTCCTTCCAGCTCGCGGTCAGGTCCTTGTCTTCGAGGATGATGCGGATGGCCGCGGCCGCGTGGTCCGGCGGCATCGAATACATGCCGCGCGCGACCGACAGAAGCTGACTGTAGGCGATGTCGGCTTCCGCCGCGCCCTTCCCGAGCAGGAACGCCGTGCCGACGCGGTCGCGATAGACGGCGAAATTCTTGGAGCAGCTTGCCGCGACCGCCATTTCGGGCACCCGCGAGGCGAGCAGCCGGACGCCATAGGCATCTTCCTCCAACCCATCGCCAAAGCCCTGATAAGCGAGATCGACGAAGGGGAACAGGCCACGCGAGACGAGGAGGTCGGCAACCTCCCCCCATTGTCCGTGATCGAGGTTTGCGCCCGTCGGGTTATGGCAGCAGCCATGCAGCAACACGACATCGCCCGGCGCGGCCTTCTTCAGCGCGTCCATCATGGCGTCGAAGCGGACAATGCCTGTGGCGGCGTCGAAATAGGGATAGTCCTTCGTCGTCACGCCGGCGGCACGGATGAGCGGAACGTGATTCGGCCATGTCGGATCGGAGAGCCAGACCGTCGCGCCCGGCTTCGCCCGCGCGATGAGTTCGGCCAGGATGCGGAGCGCCCCCGACCCGCCCGGTGCCTGCGCCGCGCGGATGCGCGCCCTGTCGGCGTCCTCGCCGAAGACGAGCCCGATCATCGCCGCGTTGAAGAGCGGATCGCCGGCCATGCCGACATAGGTCTTCGTGCTCTGCCGCTCGTAGAGCAGCTTTTCGGCCCCCCGCACGGCCGCCATGATCGGCGTGTTGCCCTTGGCGTCCTTATAGACGCCGACGCCGAGGTCGATCTTGCCGGCCCTCGGGTCCTCGCGGAACTGGCCCATCAGGGCGATGATCTTGTCGGGCGGGGCGGCGGTCAGCGTTTCGAACATTCTGTCACTCGGCATATATCGCGGCGATTGCGGGCTCGGCATTACGCGCCTTGCCCGTCTTTTGCAACGCGGCAAGCCTGACCGCCACATCCGCCTTGATCTCGACGATCGCCTTTTCCTTCACCGGCCCGTAGCCGCGGATTTCCATCGGCGCGGCCGCAATCGCAGCGAGCCGATCGATATCCGCCTTGCCGAGCGATGAAAGCAGCGTCTCGACCACGCCCTCGTACCAGCCGATCAGTTCACGCTCGGCGCGGCGTTCCGCCGTATGGCCGAACGGATCGAAGGCGGTCCCGCGCAGGAATTTCAGCCGCGCCAGTACGCTGAGCGGTCCCTGCATCCATTGCCCGAACGCCTTCTTGTTCGGCCGTCCGCGCGCGTCGTGACCGAGCGACAGGATCGGCGGCGCGAGATGGTAGTGGACCTTGAAATCGCCCTCGAATTCTTCCTTCAGCTTGTCGAGAAAACCGGTCTGCATGTGCAGCCGCGCCACCTCATACTCGTCCTTGTAGGACATGAGCTTGAAGAGCGAGCGGGCAACCGCCTTTGCGAGAGCCTCCGAGCCATAAGCCTTCTCCGCCTCGCGGACGCGATCGACGGCGGTACGATAACGCCCGCTCCACGCCGCGTTCTGATAATCCTTCAGGAAGGCCTCGCGGCAGGCGATGATCTCGTTCAGCGTTTCCTTCCGCCAATCCTCCTCTGTCCTGTCGGTTGCAAGCTTTTCGCCCACCGCCGCCAGCCGGCCGGCAGCGAAAGCGGCATGATTCTTTTCAATCTCGACACCGTTTAATTCGATCGCGCGGGACAGCGCGTCGAGCGACACTGGCACCAGCCCTTTCTGCCAGCCGAAGCCGAGCAGCAGCATGTTAGCGAAGACAGCATCGCCGAAAAGCTTCTCGGCAAGCCGGTTGGCGTCGAGCGCATCGACATTCCCTTCGCCGAGCACATCACGGATCGCATCGAGCCGCGTCATCGCGCGCAAATCCGCATCGCGGAAGCGTACCAGATCGCCCGTCGGCATCTCGGCCGTATTGAGCACGGCACGCGTGCCGTGATGATAGGTGGCCGACGCCTTCGGCGAGGAGGAGACGACAAGATCGCAGCCGATCAGCGCATCCGCGCTCGCCTCGTCGATCCTAACCTGATTGACGGTTCCAGGCGCGGCAGCGAGGCGGATATAGCTCAGCACCGGCCCGAATTTCTGCGCGAAGCCGGTGAAGTCGAGCACCGAGGCGCCCTTTCCTTCGAGATGCGCCGCCATGGTGACGATCGCGCCGATGGTGACCACGCCGGTGCCGCCGACGCCCGTCACGAGCAGGTCGTAGGGCTTCTCCAGCGGCACGTGATCGGGCAATGGCAGCTTCGCCGCGCGCTCTGAATAGTCTTCAGCACTCACTTTTTTCTTCCGTCGCCGCGCGCCTTCGACCGTGACGAAGCTCGGGCAGAAGCCGTTCAAGCAGGAGAAATCCTTGTTGCAGGAGGAAAGATTGATCTGTCGCTTGCGCCCGAACGGCGTCTCCTTCGGCTCGACAGAGAGGCAGTTCGATTCGACGGAACAGTCGCCGCAGCCCTCGCAGACAAGTTCGTTGATGACGGCGAAGCGGGCCGGATCCTCCATTTTGCCACGCTTGCGGCGACGACGCTTTTCCGTGGCGCAGGCTTGCTCGTAAATCAACACCGAGACGCCAGGCACCTCGCGCAGCTCGCGCTGGATCGGATCGAGGCTGCGCCGGTGGTCGAGCGTCGTACCGGCTGGGAATTTGGTGGCATCGAATTTCTCCGGCCGGTCCGAGACGATTGCGATCCTTTCAACACCCTCCGCGCGGGCGGCATGCGCAATCGCCTCAACGCTCACCGGCCCGTCGACCGGCTGGCCGCCGGTCATGGCGACGGCATCGTTATAGAGGATCTTGTAGGTGATGTTGGCTTTCGCCGCGACCGCTTGCCGGATCGCCATCGACCCGGAATGGTACCATGTCCCCTCGCCGAGATTCTGGAAGATGTGGCCGTTGCCGGTAAACCGCGACGAGGCCGCCCAGTTCACCCCCTCGCCGCCCATCTGGATCAGCGAACTCGTCTCGCGGTCCATCCAGCTTGCCATGAAATGGCAGCCGATGCCGGCGAGCGCCTTGGAACCTTCCGGCACCTTGGTGGAGGTGTTGTGCGGGCAGCCCGAGCAGAAATAGGGCGTGCGGGTGGCGCCTGCGACCTGGATGATGTGCGCCGCCGATTGCGCCAGCGCCCCGGCACGCGCCGTAAGGCCGAGACCGGGGAAGATCGCGTCCAGCCGCCGCGCCACGATCGGCGCGAGCAGGCGCGGCGACAATTCGCCCGTCCACGGGATAAGCGGCCGGCCCGCCTCGTCGTTCTTGCCGATCATGCGCTCCGGCTTGTGGCCGGGATAGTCATAGAAATATTCCTTGAACTGGCTCTCGATGATGCCGCGCTTTTCCTCGACCACCAGCACCTCGCGCTTCTCGCGGACGAAATCGAGCGCGTCGCGGCGAGCGAGCGGCCACACCATGCCGACCTTGTAGATATCGACGCCGATCCGGCGGCATTCGGCCTCGCCGAGGTCGAGCAGCCGCAGCGCCTCCATCAGGTCGCCATGCGCCTTGCCGGTGGTGACGATGCCGTAGCTGGCTTCCTTGCCGATCCTGTAGATATGCCGGTCGATAGGATTTGCCTCGGCGAAGGCATAGACCGCATTCTTCTTCGCCTCCATGCGCTCCTCGATCTGTGGGCCGGGGAGATCGGGCCAGCGATAGTGCAGCCCGCCGGGCGGCGGCGTGAAGTCCGGCACTTTGAAGAGGCGCGGCGCATGAAGTTCGATCGAGGCGGCGGATTCCACCGTCTCCGAGATCGCCTTGAAGCCGGCCCACATGCCGGAAAAGCGCGACAGCGCGTAGCCATATTCGCCGAAGGACAGATATTCCGCCACCGAGGCCGGGTTAAGCGTTGGCATGAACCAGGCCATGAAGGCGACGTCGGACTGATGCGGCATCGAGGACGATACGCAGCCATGGTCGTCGCCGGCAACGACCAGCACGCCGCCATGCGGCGAGGAGCCGTAGGCGTTGCCATGCTTCAGCGCATCGCCGGCGCGGTCCACGCCGGGTCCCTTGCCGTACCAGAGCGCAAAGACGCCTTCGGCCTGCCGGTCCGGGTTGGTCTCGACCTGCTGCGAGCCGAGTACCGCGGTGGCCGCGAGATCCTCGTTGACCGCCGGCAGGAACTCGATGCGGTTTTCCTCGATCAGTTTCTTGGCGCGCCACAGTTCGAGATCGACGCCGCCAAGCGGCGAACCGCGATAGCCCGAGACGAAGCCGGCCGTGTTGAGCCCGGCTGCGCGATCGCGCCGCGCCTGGTCGAGTACAACGCGCACCAGCGCCTGCGTGCCGGTCATGAAGACACGGCCACGTTCCTTCAGGTAACGGTCCTCCAGTTGGTAGGAGTGGTCGAGGCGTGTCTTTTCCGAAAGCATGATCGCCTCCCATCGCTTAGGAAACGAAATTATATCGGAATGGTGCGGAAATCGGTTTCAGAATAATCGGATAAACGGTCGTATGTGGATAAATCTACCGTATATGGTACGTAAACAAAAAGCCGTTCTCAAAATCGGGGTATATGAATGACTCCATTTACCGATGCCGACAGACGCCTGCTTGCTATCCTTCAGACCAGCAGCCGCATCTCCAACCAGGAGCTTTCCGAACGCGCCGGCATGTCTGCCTCGGCTTGCTGGCGGCGCGTCCGCGCACTGGAGGAAGCCGGGATAATCGCTGCATATCCCGTGGTGCTCGACGCGGAAAAGGCTGGCCTCGCCTTCAGCGCCATCGTGCACATCACCCTGACGCGCCACGACGCCTCGCATGTCGAGACCTTCATCGCGCGCATCGTCGAGCGGCCGGAAGTGCTGGAATGCCTCGCCACCACGGGCGAAGCGGATTATCACCTGCGCGTCGTCTGCCGTGACAAGGATGCCTACAACGCCTTCCTTGACACCTTCCTCTTCCGCCTGCCGGGGATCGCGCATGTGCGCACGAACCTGGTCCTCAAGGAAGTGAAGCTCGATACGCGTCTGCCGGTTTAGGAAGAGTTCTCCTGTGGCGCTGCTTTGGGATTTAAATCGACGCGTCAGGGCTTCAGGATAAGCTTGCCGACCGTCCCGCGCGAGTGGATGCGCCGGAGCACGCTCGCCGCATCGGCGAGTTGGTAGGAGCCCTCGATCAGCGGCTTAACCTTGCCTTCCATGTACCAGCCGACCAGTTCCTTCATATTGGCCTGGAAGGTTTCAGGCTCCCGCCGCGTAAAGTCGCCCCAGAAGACGCCGACGACGCTGTAGCCCTTGACCAGCGTCAGATTGACCGGCAGTTGCGGGATGCGACCGGAGGCGAAGCCGATGACGAGCAGGCGTCCGCCCCAGCCCATCGACCGCGACAGCGCGTCGAAAGCGTCGCCGCCAACGGCATCATAGGCTACATCGACACCCTTGCCGCCGGTCGCCTGCTTGAGCGTGTCCTTGAGGTTTTCATAGCCGAGCGTCTCGTCGGCACCCATGTCACGCGCCAGCTTCCGCTTTTCCTCGCTGGAGGCAACGCCGATCACGCGCGCGCCCATGATCTTGCCGATCTGGATCGCGGCGATGCCGGTGGCGCCCGAAGCGCCCAGCACGCAAAGCGTCTCGCCAGGTTTCAGTTGCGCCCGCTGCTTCAGGGCATAGTGCGAAGTCGAATAGCCGCACAGAAGCGCGCAGGCGTCCGCCGCATCCATCCCGTCCGGCAGTTTCATCACCGAGCGCTCGGGCGCGGCGACTTTCTCGGCATAGGAGCCGAGCGACGACATGGCCGCCACCCGGTCACCGACTTTCACCGATTTCACCTTCTCGCCGACCGACGCGACGCGCCCCGCAACCTCCATGCCGGGCACGAAGGGCGTCGGAGGCTTCAATTGGTAAAGGCCCTGGACGAGCAGCCCGTCCGGATAGTTGACGCCGATCGCCTCGGCTTCGATGACGACCGTATCGCCGGACGCCTCCGGCTCGGGCCAGTCGGCATAGACGAGTTCTTCTATCGGCGCGAAATCGCGCGCCACAATCGCTTTCATGAGAATCCCGAATCCCTGGCTCAGATCTTCTGCTGCGTGTATTTTTTCAGTTCCGCGCGCGCCACCTGCCGGCGATGCACGGCATCCGGCCCGTCGGCGAGGCGGAGCGTCCTCAGATGCGTCCATGAGCGGGCAAGCGGCGTGTCCTGGCTGACGCCCTGCCCACCGAACATCTGCACGGCCTCGTCGGTGATCTTCAGCGCGATTCGCGGTGCCACCACCTTGATCTGGCTGATCCACGGGGCAGCGGCGCGCGCATCGCCCTGATCCATCATCCATGCCGCCTTGAGACAGAGGAGCCGCGCCATCTCGATCTCCATGCGAGCCTCGGCGATGATGTCGTAATTGGCGCCCAGCTTCGCCAGCGGCTGGCCGAAGGCTTCGCGACGGAGCGCCCGCTGGCACATCAGCTCCAGCGCCCGTTCCGCCTGACCGATGGCGCGCATGCAATGGTGGATACGCCCCGGCCCGAGCCGGCCTTGCGCGATCTCGAAGCCGCGCCCCTCGCCGAGAAGCAGGTTCGATGCCGGCACGCGGACATTCTCGAAGCGCAGATGGAGATGGCCGTGCGGCGCGTCGTCATGGCCATAGATCTGCATGGCGCGCAGCTTGGTGATGCCCGGCGTCTTCGCCGGAACGAGGATCATCGAATGCTGCCGGTGTTTCGGTCCCTCATTCGGCGTCTTCACCATGACGATATAGATCCCACAGCGCGGATCGCCGGCGCCCGACGACCACCATTTCTCGCCATTCAGCACATATTCGTCACCATCGCGCACGCAGCTCATCGAGATGTTGGTAGCGTCCGACGAGGCGACGTCCGGCTCGGTCATCAGATAGGCGGAGCGGATTTTTCCGTCGAGGAGCGGCGCCAGCCAGAGCTTCCTGTGCTCCTCCGTGCCGTAGCGCTCCAGCACCTCCATGTTGCCGGTGTCCGGCGCGGAACAGTTGAACGTCTCGGCGCCGAGATGCGCCTTGCCCATCTCCTCGGCGAGATAGGCGTATTCGACCGTGCTGAGCCCGTAGCCGCGCTCCGAATCCGTAAGCCAGAAATTCCACAATCCCCGCTCGCGCGCCTTTGCCTTCAGCCCGTCCAGGATTTCCTTCTGCCGGTCGGTGAAGATCCAGCGGTCGCCGCCCTTGCCGACTTCGGCCAGAAATTCCTCGTCAAGCGGCGCGATCTCCTCCCGCACCATGCGGCTGACTTTCTCATGGATAGGCCTCAGCCGTTCGGTCATGCCGAGGTTCATTTCCGGATTCATGGATTTCCTTTCCTGATGCCCAGCCCATGCATGGCGAAGGCCACGACCTGCCGCGCTATGTCCTCTATATCACGCTCGGTTTCACCGGCACGCGGCGAATACCAGAATATGGGTGAATTCAGCGTAATGAAAACGAGTTGGTTGGCGATGCCTAGGTTCTCGAACGCCATGTCGCCATCGTCGCGCGCCTCGGCCAGCAGATCGCGGAAGATATCGCTGTAGCGCGACCTCTTTTCGATCAGTTCCGCGAAAACGCTCCTCTGCTCAGGCGTCGTCGCCCCGCGAAGATGCATCTCCACGCCTTCCCACACGACCCGCTGGAACTGCCGTGTGGTGATCATCTGCACGACGTGGACGAACGCCATTTGACGCCAGCGCTCGACCGCCCTTTCGCCTGAGCGGCGCAACGGTTCGATCGCCCGGTAATTCATTTCCATCCCGAAGCGGAACACATCGGCGAACAGGTCGGACTTGGAGGAATAATGATGATAGATACGGCCCTTGGTGGCGCTGAGCCGCCGTGCCACGTCATCTATCGAGGTCGCGGCATAGCCGCGTTCCATGAAGCAATGCGCCGCCGCTTCCAGAATATCCGCCCGGGAACCGTCGGCGATATGCTCCCGAACGCCAAGCGCCATCCGCCTGCAATCCTCCCACGCCCGCTTGCCTCGCTCCTTTCGCGGAGAAAACGGGTTCGACAATCGGAAATGATGAACATACTACCGGGTATGTTGTCAACGCGCGCGCCTGTCTGTAGCTATGGCGGCGTGAAAAGCACAGGGAGAAATCATGTCATATCTCGATGAGCTGTTTTCGGTCGCCGGAAAGAAGGCGCTGGTTACCGGCGGAGCGACCGGGATCGGACGCATGGCCGCGACCGCGCTCGTCGAGGCCGGTGCCGATGTGATGATCGCCTCGCGCAAGGGAGAGGATTGCGAGAAGGTCGCCGCTGAGTTGAACGCTCTCGGTGCCAGCGGCAAGGCCGAGGGTTTCGCCGGCGATGTCGGCAGCGAAGAAGGCGTCACCGCGCTTTCCGGCGAAGTGAAGAAGCGCACCGAGGGGCTCGACATCCTTATCAACAATGCCGGCCTTTCCTGGGGAGCGCCGCTGGAGGAGTTTCCCTACAGCGCCTGGGCGCGCGTGCTGAACGTCAACGTGACAGGCCTTTTCCACCTGACACGCGAATTGCTGCCATTGCTGACCAAGTCGGCTCGTTTCGAGGACCCCTCGCGCATCATCAATCTCGGCTCGGTCATGGGCACACAGCCGATGGCGGACGGCGCCTATTCCTACACCGCCTCGAAGGCAGCTGTGCATCATCTGACCCGCACGCTCGCCAACGAGTTCGCGGAGAAGTTCATCACCGTCAACGCCTTCGCACCCGGCCCCTTCCAGAGCCGCATGACGGCATTTGCGACCGCTACCGAGGAGAAGGCCGGGATCGTGGCAAGCCATGTGCCGCTTCGCCGGATCGGGGCCCCGAGTGACATTGCCGGGGCGACGCTCTATCTATGTTCGAGGGCCGGTTCGTATGTGACCGGAGCTATACTGCCGATCGATGGCGGCGAATCCGTCAATCACGGCATGAGACTGTTCAAGGACGCTCGGTAAGGCGGCGAGACAAGCGGCGAAGATGTCGGCATACAAGTTGGAAGCTGTCACCGTGGATCAGGTCAAGGCCGCGGTAGGCGCAGAGGTGGGCGTTTCTCCCTGGCGCAGCGTCACGCAGGAGATGATCGACCAGTTCGCGAACGCCACTGACGACCACCAGTTCATCCATGTCGATCCGGAGCGCGCCGCCCGCGAGACGCCCTTCGGGGGCACGATCGCGCATGGTTTTCTGTCGCTGTCGCTTCTCTCGACCTTCGCCTTCGAGACGCTGCACCCCATCGAGGGCGCCGGCATGGGCATCAATTACGGCTTCGACAGCGTCCGCTTCCAGGCGCCGATCAAGACAGGCGCGCGGGTCAGGGCGCGCTTCGTGCTGGCCGATCTCAATGTGCGGCCGTCCGGCTGGATCCAATCGAGCTACGACGTGACGATCGAGATCGAGAATTCCAGGAAGCCCGCGCTCACCGCTCGCTGGCTCACTCTGACGGTGCTCGAACGCAAGGAAGAGACGGCTTGACCGATTCGAATACGCTCGATCAGGCCGCGCTCGGACCCTATCTGGAAGCGAAAGTTCCGGGCTTTTCCGGGCTTGAAGCGATCGAAAAATTCAATTCAGGCCAGTCGAATCCGACCTATCTTTTGCGTGCGAAAAGCGGCCGCTATGTGCTGCGCGCCAAGCCGCCGGGCGAACTTCTGAAATCCGCGCACCAGGTGGACCGCGAATTCCGGGTCATGAAAGCGCTGAGGGGGACGAAGGTGCCCGTGCCGGACGCGCTGTTCCTGGCGCCGGAGGATTCCCCTATCGGCCGCATGTTCTTCGTCATGGGTTTCCTCGACGGCCGCATCTTCTGGGATCCGTCGCTGCCGGAATTGTCCGGCAATGCCGAACGTGCCGCGATCTACGACGCAATGAACGCGGCATTGGCGGCCCTCCACGATGTCGATATCGAAAGGGCCGGTCTTGCCGATTTCGGCCGGCCGGGCAGCTATTTCGAACGCCAGCTCTCGCGCTGGACAAGCCAGTACCGCGCCTCGGAGACAGGGACGGTCGCCGACATGGACCGCCTGATCGCCTGGCTGGAGGAGCATCTGCCGCCGGACGACGGCATCGTCTCGCTCGTCCACGGGGATTACCGGCTGGATAACATGATCTTCGCGCCCGACCGGCCCGAAATCCTTGCGGTGCTCGACTGGGAGCTTTCGACGCTCGGCCACCCCTACGCCGACCTGGCCTATCAGTGCATGCAGTGGCGGCTCCCCCACACCTCCGGCTTCAAAGGCCTCGGCGGCATCGATCGCGCCGCGATCGGCCTGCCGTCGGAAAAGGAATATGTCGAGCTTTATTGCAAGCGGCGCGGCATTGCCGGCATAGGCAACTGGACTTTCTATCTCGCCTTTTCCTTCTTCCGCCTCGCCGCGATCTGCCAGGGCGTCTACAAGCGCGCGCTCGACGGTAACGCGTCCAACCCGGAAAAAGCCCGCACCTACGGCGAAGCGGTCAAGCTTCTGGCAGGATTGGCGGTCAGGCAGATCGACAGCGGGAAATAGGAAAGCCTACCTGTCGTTCGGCTTCCCCGGCTTGCTCGGAACGGTGACCGAAACCGGATCGCTGGCCGGGAACGTATCCTCCAGACCCTCGTCCAGTTCTTCCTCGTCCTCCTTGCGGCGTTTTTCCTTTTCGTAGGAGCGTACGGAAGCGGGCTTTTTCCCGGATTTTTCAGAAGTTATGTCTGGCTTGCCTGCCATGTTCTGGTTCCTCGCAACGTATAGCGAAAAACCCTTCTAGCACGGGATGGTTCCCATGATCATGAAACATCTCGCGCCGCTTCGGCGAGGAAGGTGAAGGCGTAATTGGAGAAGGAGCGCCAGCACTCCACGCGGAATGCGTCTTCCGCCATCCGCAAGACCACGATCTCGATCTTTCCCAGCACGGTGCGCGCCGCGGCGCCGACCGGAAACGCGGCAAGGGACAGGTCGCGCGGGCAACCGGCGTTCAGCACATCCGCAGCGCCCACGCCGGATACGTCGATCGCCACATGGCGCTGGGAGATATCGGTCGCCGAATGGAGCGCCTTCGCTTTAGCGCAATCGGTCATGGGGTCGCTGCCGGCGGTGTCGATCACCAGCCATTCGTCCGGTCCGAGCCAGAGCGCCACCCGGCCTCCCCCCTTGCCGGTGAAATCGCCGGATTTGCCGAAAGCGGAGCCCATGGGCTCCTCGGGCAGCTTGACGCCGAGCGCCCGCGACAGCGCAGAAAGCGATTCCGCCGGTGCCCTCAGCGAAATGCGATACGCCGGACCGGCGGGCTCGATCGTCACGCGCGAAGTCTTCTTTTCCCGGCCTTCGAGCACGAAAGTACGCGCCACGGCCCCCGCCGGCGTCTTTGCCGCTGCCTTAGCCATTCAGCCGCGCTCCCGTCTCGTCGTAGAACACCGTGCCCGTCACCTCGACCTCGATCGTGCGGTCGGGCATCGGCACGTAAAGCGTCTCGCCGATCTTGCTGCGCCCGTCCTTGACCAGCGCCAGCGCGATCGAACGGCCGCAATTCTCCGACCAATAGGAAGAGGTCACGTGGCCGATCATCGTCATCGGGATCGCCTGCCGCGGATCGGCGACGATCTGCGCACCTTCCTCCAGCACGGTCTTCGGGTCCTTCGTTTTCAGCCCGACGAGCTGCTTGCGCCCCTTGGCGAGAAGGTCCGGCCGCTTCATGCCGCGGATGCCGACGAAATCCGTCTTCTTCTTGCCGACCGCCCAGGAGAGCCCGGCATCGTCCGGTGTCACGGTTCCGTCCGTATCCTGCCCGACGATGATGTAGCCCTTCTCCGCGCGCAGCACGTGCATCGTCTCGGTGCCATACATGCAGGCGCCGTGCTTCTGGCCTTCCTTCCAGATCGCCTCGATCACCGCCGGTCCGTAATCGGACGGCACGTTGATCTCGAAGCCGCGCTCGCCGGAGAACGACATGCGGAAAAGCCGCGTCGGCACGCCGCAGAACTTGCCTTCCCGCACCGACATATGCGGCAGGGCCTCGTCCGAAATGTCGATACCCTCGACAAAAGGCTGGATGATGTCGCGGCTCTTCGGTCCCTGAACGGCGATGACCGCCCATTGCTCGCTGGTCGAGGTGAGCCATACCTTCAGATGCGGGAATTCCGTCTGCAGATAATCTTCCATGTGCTGGAGAACGCGCGGCGCGCCGCCCGTCGTGGTGGTGACATGGAAACGATCCTCCGCCAGCCTCCCGACGACACCGTCATCATAGATGAAGCCGTCTTCGCGCAGCATGATGCCGTAGCGGCAGCGGCCTGGATCGAGTTTCTGCCAGGGATTGGTGTAGAGAAGTTCCATGAAGGCTGCCGCATCCGGCCCGACCACCTCGATCTTGCCGAGCGTCGTGCCGTCGAATATGCCGGCCGCCTTGCGAACGGTGACGCATTCGCGGTTGACGGCGGCATGCATGTCCTCGCCGGCCTGCGGGAAATACCACGCCCGCTTCCATTGTCCGACATCCTCGAACACCGCGCCATGCGCCACGGCAAAGTCGTGCATCGGCGTCCTGCGCGTCGGCTCGAACAGCGGTCCGCGCGAATGGTTGACGATGGCGCCGAAGGTGACCGGCGTATAGGGCGGCCTGAAGGTGGTGAGACCGACCTCCGGCATGGTCTTGCCTAGCGTCTCGGCGGCGATCGCCAGACCGTGCAGGTTCGACGTCTTGCCCTGGTCGGTCGCCATGCCATTGGTGGTGTAGCGCTTGACATGCTCGATCGAGCGCATGCCCTGCCCGACAGCGAGCCGAATGTCCTTGGCCGTCACATCGTTCTGGAAATCCACGAAGGCCTTGGATTTCGTATCCGGTCCCGCACCGGGCGCGGCGCCCGCCATGCCGCGCGACCAGCTTTCGCTCGTCTCGGCCTTCGGCCGCGCCAGCCTGCGGGCCTTGGCGCCCACATCCTTCGCCGCCTTCTCGCCTGCCGCGAAGGCCTCCGTGACGGTAGGCCCGATGCCGTCCGTGCCGTTGCATCCGCCGACCGAGACGCAGGCCTGCGCGTAGTCTCCCGGAACGAAACGGTTGGTCGTCTTGTTGAACGCGACCTTGCCGCGCGATTGCGAGAAGAGATGCACCGACGGCGTCCATCCGGCGGACATCAGAAGCGCATCGACCGGGATGGTGCGCTCCGGTCCGCCCTTCTTGGCCTGTACGACCATGGAGGAAATGCGCAGCCGGCCGTTCGTCCTGAGCACCGTGCGGCCGAGATTGAGTTCGATGCCGAGCGCGCGGGCCTCCTCGACGGCAGGCCCGCTCGGATTGTCGCGCGTATCGACGATCGCCGCGATATTGACGCCGGCTTTCTTCAGGTCGATAGCCGCCCAATAGGCGGAATCATTGGCGGTGAAGACACCGACCTGTCTGCCGACGGCGACGCCGTAATGATTGAGATAGGTGCGCGCGGCGGAAGCCAGCATGATGCCCGGCCGGTCGTTGTCGGCGAAAACCATATGGCGCTCAATCGCCCCGGTCGCGAGGATGACGCGTTTCGCCCGCACCTGCCACAGCCGCTCGCGCGGCTGGTCAGGCGACGGTTCGGCGAGATGCTCGGTCACGCGCTCGACCAGCCCGACGAAATTCTGCGCATAATAGCCGAATGCGGTGGTGCGGGAGAGCACACGGACATTTTCCCTCGCCGCGAGCTTTGCCAAGGTCGCCTGCGCCCAATCCCAACCTCGCTCGCCATCGACCGTCGCGCCTTGCTCGTAGCGCAGCGCGCCGCCGAAATCCGCCTGCTCGTCGCAGATCATGACGCGCGCCCCGGTTTCCGCTGCCGCCAGCGCCGCCGCGAGCCCAGCCACGCCGCCACCGACGACCAGCACATCGCAATGCGCGTACCGCGAGGCATAATGATCCGGATCGGGCAGGTCGGGCGCAACGCCAAGGCCTGCGGCCTCGCGAATCCTCGGCTCATAGAGCGCTTTCCACGCCGCCTTAGGCCACATGAAGGTCTTGTAGTAGAAGCCGGCGGCAAAAAGCGGTGATGCCAGATCGTTGACCGAACCGGCGTCGAAGGAGAGCGACGGCCAGCGGTTCTGCGAAACGGCCGTCAGCCCTTCATAGAGTTCCTGCACGGTCGCGCGGATGTTGGGCGTTTTCCTCGCCGCGTCGCGATGGATGCCAACCAGCGCGCTCGGCTCCTCCGCACCGGCGGACAGGATGCCGCGCGGGCGATGATACTTGAACGAGCGCCCCACCAGATGAACGCCGTTGGCGAGCAGCGCCGATGCGAGCGTATCGCCCTCGACGCCCGCATATTCCTTGCCGTCGAAACTGAAACGGACGGATTTGCCGCGCCGGAGCCGGCCGGCATTAGCGAGGCGGAAAGACGCATTCATTGCTTGCCCACCCCCGGCACTCTCTTCGGCTTCTTCTCGCCGGCCTTGTAGGTCAGCAGGAATTTGTCGGTCACCGTGTCGCGCACCGCGTTGAAGAAGCGTGCGCAGCCATGCACGTGCCGCCAGCGCTCGTAGATGATCCCCTTGGGATTGGTGCGGATGAAGAAATATTTTTCGAAGTCGTCATCCGTCTCATCGGCGATATCCACCGGCCGCGCGATATGCGCCTCGCCGGCATTGCGGAACTCGATCTCGGGCAGTTCCTGCTCGCAATAGGGACAGTGGATCAGAAGCATTTCTTTTGCCTAATGTGCCACGGCGGCGGCAGCCGCCTCGTCGATCAGCCGGCCGGTACGGAAGCGCTCCAGCGTGAAGGGCGCGTTGATCGGGTGCGGGTTGTCGTTGGCGATCGTGTGGGCGAAGACGTTGCCCGAGCCCGGCGTTGCCTTGAAGCCGCCTGTCCCCCAGCCGCAATTGACGTAAAGCCCCGGCACCGGAGTCTTGGAGAGGATCGGCGAACGGTCCGGCGTGACGTCGACGATGCCGCCCCAGGAACGCAGCATCTTCATGCGCGAGAACATCGGGAACATCTCGCAGATCGCATCGAGCGTATGCTGGATGATGTGCAACCCGCCGGTCTGCGAATAGGAGATGTACTGGTCGGTGCCCGCGCCGATGACGAGTTCGCCCTTGTCCGACTGCGAGATATAGGCGTGCACCGTGTTCGACATGACGACGCAGGGGAAGCACGGCTTCACCGGCTCCGACACCAGCGCCTGCAGCGGATAGGATTCCAGCGGCATGCGTACGTCCGCCATTTCCATCAGCACCGAGGAATGCCCGGCCGCGACGACGCCGATCTTCTTCGCGCCGATCCGTCCTCTCGTCGTCTCGACGCCGGTGACATGGCCGTTCGGCGAGCGGCGGATCGCGGTCACCTCGCAATTCTGGATGATGTGGACACCGCGCGCCGATGCCGCCCGCGCATAGCCCCATGCGACCGCATCGTGTCGCGCCGTACCGCCACGCCGTTGCAAGGCCGCGCCCATCACCGGATAACGCGCGTCCTTCGAGATGTTGAGCGCCGGACAGAATTCCTTCGCTTGTTCCGGCGTCAGCCATTCATTATCGACGCCGTTCAGCCGGTTCGCATGGATGTGGCGCTTGAAGACCTGGATGTCGTGGACATTGTGCGCCAGCATCATGACGCCACGCGGCGAGTACATGACGTTGTAGTTGAGGTCCTGCGACAACCCCTCCCAAAGCTTCACCGCATGGTCGTAGATGCCGGCCGATTCGTCGTAGAGGTAGTTGGAGCGGATGATGGTGGTGTTGCGACCCGTATTGCCGCCGCCGAGCCAGCCCTTCTCCAGCACCGCGACATTGGTGATGCCGTGCTCCTTGGCGAGATAATAGGCGGTGGCCAGCCCGTGCCCGCCTGCGCCTACGATGATGACGTCATATTCCGCGCGCGGCTCGGGGGAGGGCCATTGTTCCTCCCAGCCCTTGTTGCCGCGCATGGCCTCGCGAGCAATCGCGAAAATCGAATATTTGCGCATGGCCTCTCCGCCCTGCTGTCCCGTCGGGAGCGACGTGTAGCACCTGTGCCCGTGTAACGAAAAGGCCGAACCAGCCTTGCGCTGTTTGCGACGGGGTTTGCCGCTTTGCGCCGCCCCTGTCGGAACATCGCCTGTGGGTTGTCGATGCCCGGCATTTCGAATCGGGCCGGCCTTTTGCTAGACGCTGCATCCAGGGTGATATGATGAAAGTGGACATTGAGATGGGGGTGGCTTCTCCAGGGAAGCCGGCCATGCTCGATCTGGAAGAGTTGCTGGCGACCCGATTGCTCGTTCAGGGCAATTCGGGCTCGGGAAAGTCGCATCTGCTGCGGCGCTTGCTGGAACAGAGCGCGCCCTGGGTGCAGCAATGCGTGATCGACCCCGAAGGCGATTTCGTCACGCTGGCGGACCGGTTCGGCCATGTCGTCGTCGACGCGCAGCGCACGGAAGCCGAACTCACCCGCATCGCCGGCCGCATCCGCCAGCATCGCGTTTCCGTCGTGCTCAACCTCGAAGGGCTCGACATCGAGCAGCAGATGCGCGCGGCGGCGGCCTTCCTCGGCGGCATGTTCGATGCCGAGCGCGACTACTGGTATCCCGTGCTGGTGGTGGTGGACGAGGCGCAACTCTTCGCGCCGTCGGCGGCAGGCGAAGTCACCGACGAGACGCGCAAGCTTTCCCTCGGCGCGATGACCAATCTGATGTGCCGCGGCCGCAAGCGCGGCCTTGCCGGCGTCATCGCCACCCAGCGGCTCGCCAAGCTCGCCAAGAACGTCGCAGCCGAAGCCTCGAACTTCCTCATGGGCCGCACCTTCCTCGACATCGATATGGCGCGCGCCGCCGATCTGCTCGGCATGGACCGGCGCCAGGCCGAAATGTTCCGCGACCTGCCGCGCGGCGCCTTCGTGGCGCTGGGCCCCGCCCTCTCGCGCCGTCCCCTGCCCGTCACCATCGGACCCGTCGAGACCTCCGCCCGCTCCGTCAGCCCGAAGCTCACGCCCCTGCCGGAAAGCCCTGAGGACGCGCGCGACCTCATCTTCGCGCCCGCGCCGATGGACGAGCGTCCGCCGGTGCGTCGAACGCCTCCGCCGCCACTCCCCACCGCCGATCTGATAGCCCAGCTTTCCAAGTCCAAACCCGCGCCCGAGCCCGAGGAGCAGCCGAGCTTCGCCATCATCGACGAGGCCGGGCGCGAGGCTGGGATCGCCGCCGTTCTGAAGGACATCCTCGAGGATCCGGATGCGGCCTTCCGTACCGACGCCGTGCTCTATCAGGATTTCCTGGTACGTTGCCGCATCCGCCGCGTGCCAGGCGAGCCGCTTTCCCTGCAGGGCTTTCGGCGTGAACTGGCGGTGGCTCGCGCCGGCGTGGACGAGGAGACCGCTGGCGGCGAAGCATGGCCGGCGGCACTGCAACTGTCGGAGCGCCTGCCGGAGGACCTGCACGGCGTGTTCCTGGTGCTCGCCCAGGCGGCTATCACCGGCGCATCATGCCCCTCCGACGCCGCCATTGCGCGTATCTATGGCAGCCATTCGCCGAGACGCGCACGGCGGCTGCTTTCCTATTTCGAGGAGAACGGCCTGCTCGTCCAGCGCACCGATTTCCATGGCCGACGCATCCTCGCATTTCCCGATCTCGAATGCGAAACCGCGCCCGGCCATCCCGATGCGCCGGAAGAAGCGGACCTGCAGGCGCCGCTATCCGGATCCGGTTCACATGGCGAGGCTAGACACGGAAGCAACAGTGAGGCCCGGCAGCAGGGATGAGGACTTCGACCACGTGGCGCTTTTCGCTCGACATTCGCTGCTCATTCTGATAACAGCCGCCGCTATTCGCGACGGTGGTGCGCCGCGAAAGCCTTGGTGCTGGGCAGAAAACGGCAGCAACTCGCTCGGAAAACAGGATCACACGTGCAGGTACTCGTCCGCGACAACAATGTTGACCAGGCGCTTCGCGCACTGAAGAAGAAAATGCAGCGCGAAGGCATCTTCCGCGAAATGAAGATGCGCGGACATTACGAGAAGCCGTCCGAGAAGCGCGCCCGCGAGAAGGCCGAGGCCGTGCGCCGCGCCCGCAAGCTGGCCCGCAAGCGCGCCCAGCGCGAAGGTCTCGTGGCCGGGCCCCGGGCGGTAGCACGCTGAAGCGTGTTTCCCGAAGTGGGGAACCGGTTCGGGACAAGACATGCCTAGATGAAAAGCTTAAAGCGGTGGAGCGGATCTGAAGGATCGCGATACGCTTCAAGTGCCCATATTTCGACCTTTTCCAGGGATACCGAGGGCGGCGCGATCGGCTATCGCGGCCGCCTTTCTGTTTGAGTTCGCCGCTTCTGGTGGTATCCCGTGAACAGAACTAAACCATGTCTCCCCAAAGCGGGAACCGGTTTCGGGATAAAGACATGCGTAGGATCAGGGACCTGAAGCGTATGGAGCGAGTCTGAAAGACCGCGACGCGCTTTAGGATAGACGAGGAACTGACGGAATGGCGGATTTCGCGGACAGCAGGCATTCGGCATCACGCAAGGTCGGTCTTGCGGTTGCGTTGTTCGCAATGCTCGGGCTCGTTGCCTGCCAGAGCACGACGGAACAGATGTACAATGTCGACCCGGCGCAGGGCTCGGCGGAGAACATCGGCTCGCTGACGGCCGTCATCAACCGCAATCCGAGCAATGCCGAGGCTTACAATGTGCGCGGATCGGCCTATGGCCGTGCCGGCAAGTATCGCGACGCGCTCGACGATTTCGACACGGCGATCAAGCTCAATCCCAACTATTACCAAGCCTACGCCAACCGGGCGCTGATCTGGCATTATACCGGCGACGACGCGAAGGCGGTGGCTGACTATTCGCGTGCCATCCAGATCAATCAGAACTACGACACCGCCTATATCGGCCGCGGCGACATCTACCGTCAGGCCGGCCGGCTCGATCAGGCGCTCTCCGACTTCAATCAGGCGATCTCACAGGACACGACCGACGGTCGCGCCTATCACGACCGTGGCCTCATCTATCAGGCGCAGGGACAGCACAAGCAGGCGATCGAGGACTTCTCCAAGGCGATATCGCTGTCCCCGCGTGCGCCCGAGCCCTATAACGGCCGCGGCCTCTCTTATCTGGCGCTCGGCGACACCGACAACGCCTTCTCCGACTTCAATACCGCCATCAAACTCGACGGCAATGTCGCGGAAAGCTGGGCCAATCAGGCGCTGGTCTACGAAAAGCGTGGCGACCGGCAGAAGGCGGCAGCCTCGTACGCCAAGGCGGTCCAGCTCGACCGGAACTACAAGCCGGCCGTCGACGGCCTCGCCCGGACCCGTTCCAGCTAAAAGCGTCGGCATACACCGTCAAAAGTAAACCGTGCACTTCCCCTGTCACCATCCGTGATCGGAACCCGTTGGCCTGTTCGTCGGTTAATTCGCCAGACGAAACGTCAAGGAGATTCCGCTATGAAGACGCTCGCTCCGGCGGCGGCTGCCGCCTTGTTCATGTCCGTAGCTCCGGCCTTTGCCGCGGCATCGGACCAGGCCCAGGAAGTTGGCCGGCTTGAGTGCATAATCCACGGCGGCGTCGGCATGATCGTCGGCTCCTCGAAGAAGCTGAACTGCACCTATACGCCGTCAGATCCGAACATCCCGAAGGAAGACTATGTCGGCCGGGTCACCAAGTTCGGGCTCGACGTCGGCGTCACCGGTAAATCCGTGATGCAATGGCTGGTGCTTGCCCCGACCAAGAGCGGCTACGGACCGGGCGCGCTCGCCGGCGACTATGCCGGCGCCAGCGCGGAGGCAAGCGCCATCGTCGGTGCCGGTGCCAACGTGCTGGTTGGCGGTTCCGATCGCACCTTCACGTTGCAGCCGATCAGCGTGCAGGGCCAGACCGGCGTCAACGTCGCGGCCGGCGTGACGAGCTTCCATCTGGAAAGCGTGCTGAGATAGACCGGCAACCCGGAAGCCGGCCGCTGCGAACCGCGGCGGCCGCTCGCTGTCCGGCCAGCTCTATTCCCCAAGTGCCTTGACGATGTCCTCGGTCATCTTCTTGGCGTCGCCCAAGAGCATCATCGTGCCGTCCTTGTAGAACAGCGTGTTGTCGATGCCGGCATAGCCGGAGCCGAGCGAGCGCTTGACGAAGAGGCAGGTGCGAGCCTTGTCGACCTCGAGGATCGGCATACCGTAAATCGGCGAGTTCTTGTCGTCGCGCGCGGCCGGGTTGGTCACGTCGTTGGCGCCGATGACATAGGCGACGTCGGCCTGCGCGAATTCCGAGTTGATGTCCTCAAGCTCGAAGACCTCGTCGTAGGGCACGTTCGCCTCGGCGAGCAGCACGTTCATGTGACCCGGCATGCGCCCCGCGACCGGGTGAATGGCGTATTTGACCTCGACGCCCTCGGCCTTCAGCTTGTCGGCCATCTCGCGCAGCGCATGCTGCGCCTGCGCCACCGCCATGCCGTAGCCTGGCACGATGATGACCTTCTGCGCGTTCTTCATCAGGAAGGCGGCATCGTCCGCCGAGCCCAGCTTGACCGTACGCTCGACGCCGTCATCGGCCGCGGCGGAAGTCTCGCCGCCGAAGCCGCCGAGAATGACGGAGAGGAAGGAGCGGTTCATGCCCTTGCACATGATGTAGGACAGGATCGCACCCGAGGAGCCGACCAGCGCACCGGTGATGATCAGCGCGAGGTTGCCGAGCGTGAAGCCGATGCCGGCCGCCGCCCAGCCCGAATAGGAATTCAGCATCGAGATGACGACGGGCATGTCGGCGCCGCCGATCGGGATGATGAGGAGCACGCCGAGCAAGAGCGACAGCGCCACGATCAGCCAGAAGGCAAGATGGCTCTGCGTCATGACCAAAAGTACGATGAGCACGACCAGCGCTATCGCCAGCAGGATATTGATGGCATGCCGGGCCGGCAGCATGATCGGCTTGCCCGACATGCGTCCGTCGAGCTTGAGGAAGGCGATGATCGAGCCGGTGAAGGTGATGGCGCCGATGGCGACGCCGAGCGACATCTCGACCAGCGCCTGACCGTGGATGGCGCCGATCGCGCCGATCCCGAAGCTTCCGGGCGCATAGAGCGCGCCGGCCGCCACCATCACCGCCGCAAGGCCGACAAGGCTGTGGAAGGCCGCGACGAGCTGCGGCATCGCGGTCATGGCGATCTTGCGCGCGATGAAGGCGCCGACCCCGCCGCCGATGGCGATGCCGAGCACGATCAGCCCGAACCGTTCCCACGAAGGCAGGGCAAGCGCAAGCGTGGTGAGGATGGCAATCGCCATGCCGATCATGCCGAGCATGTTGCCGCGCCGGCTGGTCGTCGGGTGCGAAAGCCCCCTCAGCGCCAGGATGAAGAGGATGCCGGAAACGAGATAGAGGAAGGAAGCGACGTTAGCCGACATCGGTCACTTCTCTTTCTTCTTGTACATGGCGAGCATGCGCTGGGTGACCAGGAAGCCGCCGAAGATGTTGACCGAGGCGAGCACCAGCGCAACGAAGCCGAAACCGCTCGCCAGCCCCGATGCCGATATGCCGACGGCAAGCAGCGCGCCGACCACGATAACGGACGAAATCGCGTTGGTGACCGACATCAGCGGCGTATGCAGCGCCGGCGTCACCGACCAGACCACATAGTAGCCGACGAAGATCGCCAGCACGAAAATGGCGAAGCGGAAGATGAAGGGATCGATGGCGCCGCCGGTCGCGGCATGCGCCGCCGCACCCGCCGCGTCGGCGGCATGGTCGGCATAGCCGGCGCTCGTTTCCAGCGCCTGTCGCATCGCGGCGGAGGCCTTGTCGAGCTGGTCTAACGCCTGTTCGAGCGCCGTCTTTTCCATCATGCGCCTCCCTTCGGCTTGGCGGGAGCCCTTTTCGCACGCGTCTTGCCGGTCGCCGCTTTCTTCGCGGTGGGCTTCGACGCCGAGGCGGCTTCATCCGTCTTGGTAGCGCCTGCGGAAGAAGCGGCATTGGCAAAATTCGGGTGAACGACCGAGCCGCCATCCGTCAGCATGGTGGCCTTCACCAGTTCGTCTTCGCGATTGAGGACGATCTGCTTCGCTTCCTTGTTCACCATCGTCTCGAGGAAGGTGTAGAGGTTCTTGGCATAGAGCAGCGACGCCGTCGCGGCGATACGGCCCGGCACGTTCAGATGCCCGACGATCTTCACGCCGTTCACCGTCGTGACCACCTTACCCGCCACCGCGCCCTCGACATTGCCTCCACGCTCCACCGCCAGATCGACGATGATCGACCCCGGCCGCATGGATTTCACCATCTGGGCGGAGATGAGCCTCGGCGCCGGACGCCCCGGAATGAGCGCAGTAGTGATGACAATGTCCTGCTTGGCGATGTGGTCGGCCGTAAGCTGTGCCTGCTTCGCCTGGTATTCCTTCGACATCTCTTTGGCGTAGCCGCCCGCCGTCTCCGCCGCCTTGAATTCCTCATCCTCGACGGCAAGGAACTTCGCGCCGAGCGACTGCACCTGCTCCTTCACGGCGGGCCGAACGTCCGTCGCCGTGACGACCGCGCCAAGCCGCTTGGCGGTGGCGATCGCCTGCAGGCCGGCCACGCCGACGCCCATGACGAACACCTTCGCCGCCGGCACCGTGCCCGCAGCCGTCATCATCATCGGCAGCGCCCGGTCGTATTCGGAAGCTCCATCGATGACCGCCTGATAGCCGGCAAGGTTCGCCTGACTGGACAGCACGTCCATCGACTGCGCGCGCGTGATGCGCGGCATGAACTCCATGGCGAACGCCGTCACGCCGGCCTTCGCCATCGCCTGCACGTCGCCCTCATTGCCGTATGGGTCCATCGTGGCGATGACGATGGCGCCTTTTTTGTAGGATTTGAGTTCGGCGGCGGTCGGACGGCGCACCTTCAGCACCACATCGGCCTTGCCGGCGTCCGACGCCTTGCCGATCGCAGCGCCCGCCGCCTTGAAGTCCGCATCCGGTATGCGCGAATGCTCGCCCGCCCCGGCTTCCACGACCACGTCGAGGCCGAGGCCGGCGATACGCTTCACGGTCTCGGGCGACGCCGCGACACGCGGCTCGCCAGCCACCGTTTCCCGCGGGATGAAGACTGTCTGTCCCACCGCCTTATGCCCTCCCGGTTGGGAAATTGGCGACTACGGACGCACCGGGTCGCCGAAAGAGAAATCAGGCCACGTGCTCGGGCGCGCGGCGCAGAAGATAGGTGCCGGCGAGAACGATCAGGATGAAAAGGATCAGCCCGGAGAAAAAGCCGGCCGTCGTAAAGAATGCGAAAGCCATGGAGATCAGGAGCGCAACGGTCGTCAGCGAGCCGTACTTCGCCAGAGAGAGGAAGAGCCGATAGGTCTTCTCGTGCTCCGGATAATCCATCGGTGCGCCCATTTCGACCGGACCGGCGGGCGAATGATCTGCCATGGTGAAACCCTCAAGAATGCCGTTCCCGCCGACATAGCGAAAAGCCGGGAGAAGGGCAATGGCAGGATTCGCCGCACTTGCCCGATCCACCGTCGTTTACGGCCCCACGACCCTGCTACGAAAGCCAGCGCTTGCGCCGCTTGTAGTGCTTGACGTTCTTGAAGGAGCGGCGGCCTTCGCCGCCGACGCCGAGATAGAATTCCTTGACGTCTTCGTTCTCGCGCAACGCATGCGCCTCACCGTCGAGCACGATGCGGCCCGATTCGAGGATGTAGCCGTATTTGGCGTAGCGTAGCGCGATATTGGTGTTCTGCTCGGCAAGCAGGAAGGAAACACCCTGCTCTTCGTTCAGCTTGCGAACGATCTCGAAGATTTCCTCGACCAGTTGCGGGGCGAGCCCCATGGAAGGTTCGTCGAGCAGGATCATCTTCGGGCGCGACATCAAGGCCCGGCCGATCGCCACCATCTGCTGCTCGCCGCCCGACGTATAGCCCGCCTGGCTGGAGCGTCTGACCTTGAGGCGGGGGAAATAGGAATAGACCATCTCCAGATCGCTATGGACGGCAGCCTTGCCGTCGCGGCGCGTGAAGGCGCCGGTCATCAGATTGTCCTCGACCGTCAGATGGCCGAAGCAATGCCGCCCTTCCATCACCTGGATGCAGCCCCGCCGCACCAGTTCGTTCGGCGAGGAGGACTGGATTTCCTTCCCCTCGAAAAGGATGTTGCCCTTGGTTACCTCGCCGCGCTCGCCGCGCAGCAGATTGGAGATCGCCTTCAGCGTCGTCGTCTTGCCCGCACCGTTGGCGCCGAGCAGCGCAGTGATGCCGCCGGTCGGCACCGAAAAGGATACCCCTTTCAGGACGAGGATCACCCGGTCGTAGATGACCTCGATATTGTTGACCGACAGGATCGCGTCCGTTGCCGGCTGAAGGTTCGTTGCGTTCGTCATCGAGGCTCCGCGCTTGTTGTTCCATCTCCCCGCGAACAGGACGTTCGCGGGGAGAAGAGCGCCTTCGTCACATCTTGCAGTCTTCGTTGACCGGCCAGGGCTTGTTCGCCTCGGCGTATTTGGTCGCCTCGGTCTTGGAGAGGTCGGCATACATCTCCGTCTCCGGCTTCAGGAGGTCGGAAGACTTCACGAACTTCGAGCCATCCCACTGGAGCATCCAGCCGCCGGCGTGACCGGAATGGTCGGCGCAGGAGGTGGAGAAGGGCGGCACCATACCGGTCATCCCGATCTCCGCCAGATGCGCGTCGTCAAGCTTCAGGTTCTCGAGCCCCCAGCGCAACTGCTCGGCCGACACCACCTTGGTGTTGAAGTGTTCCTGCGCCGCCTTCATAGCCTCGACGGTGAACATCGAGATCACGACGCCCCTCTGGTAGAAGACGTAGTCGAACTCGTCCTTGGGCAGCATCGACTGGCCTGCGTCGACGACGTATTTCTTGACGTCCTGCATGACCTTGGAGTTCGATTCCGGATAGCTCCACGAGATGGAGCGGTAGCCCTTGCCGGCTTCCCCGACCGACTTCAGGTCGGCATCGCTGCCCGACCACCAGATGCCGACGAAATGGTCCATCGGGAACTTGGTCTTGACGGCTTCGGTCAACGCGCCGGCATTCATGGCGCCCCAGCCCCACATCAGCACGTAGTCCGGCTTCTCGCGGCGGATTTGCAGCCATTGCGCCGACTGGTTCTGCATCTCCTTCACGCCGACCGGTATGGCCTGGAAGGTGAAGCCGTATTTGTCGGCATAGGCCTGAAGGAGCGGGATCGGTTCCTTGCCGTAGGGCGCGTCGAGGTGCAGAAGCACGATCTTCTTGCCTTTCAGGCTGGCGAGGTCGCCCTTGGAAATGTCCTGCAGGATCATCGAGGCGCCGTCCCAGTAGCTGGTCGGCGGGTTGAAGGCCCACTGGAAGGTCTTGCCGTCGGCCATCGGCGAGAAACCGTAGCCCGGCGCCAGGATCGGCACCTTGTCGACGTTCGACTTCGGCAGCACCTGCAGCGTGATGCCGGTCGACCAGGGCTGCGTGACGATGCTCTGCCCCTTGGTCTTCTCGTAGCACTCGACGCCTTTTTCGGTGTTGTAGCCCGTCTCGCATTCCTGGTAGTCGATCTTCACGCCGTTGACGCCGCCGTCCCGCGCATTGATCATCAGCATGTAGTCGCGCTGGCCGTTCATGACCGGCGTGCCGGTCGCCGCGAAGGGGCCGGTCCGGTAGGAAAGATTGGTGACGTTGACCGAATCCTCCGCCAGCGCCGGAACGGTGAGCATCGTCCCCATGGCCAGAAGCGCCGGTAATAGGCATTTCCTTGTAAGCGCGTTCATTCTCGTTTCCTCCACTCCAATTGTCACGACCCGGATAAGCCCGGCTTCGCCTAATGCGGGAAAGGCCAGATGATGAGCTTTTCCCTGATGATGCCCCAAAGCCTCGCCAATCCCAGCGGCTCGGCGATGAGGAAAGTGATGATGAGCGCCCCGACGATCATGATGTTGAGGTGCTCCTGCACGGCCGCCTCGATCGGCAGGCCGAGCGCCTCCGGCACCACGCCGAGGATGACCGGCAGCGCGACGATGAGGAGCGCGCCGAAATAATTGCCGATGATCGAGCCGAGCCCGCCGATGATGGCGATGAAGAGGATGCGGAAGGAAAGCTGCACGTCGAACAGCACCGGCTCAGCCGCCCCACGCCACAGGAAGACGAACAGCGCACCGGATATGCCCGCCACATAGGAGGAAATGGCAAAGGCCGACAGCTTGGCACGCATCAGGTTGATGCCCACCAGTTCGGCCGCGATATCCATGTCGCGGACGGCCTTCCACATGCGCCCGATGCGGCCGCGCGTGATGTTGATGGCAAACCAGGTCACGACGCTGACGACGGCGAGCACGAAATAATACTGCGTCATCGACGTCGCCTGCGGGCCGGCGACATAGACGCCGAACATCCTGATGTTGGGCACCTGGATCGCGCCGGAGGAATTGTAGTTGTAAAGCCACGCCCATTTCTCGAACAGCCAGACAAGGAAGAACTGCGCCGCGAGCGTCGCGATCGCGAGATAAAAACCCTTGATGCGCAGCGAGGGCAGGCCGAAGACGACCCCGACGCCCGCCGCGAAGAAGCCCGACAGCGCGATCGCGACCACGAGGTTCATGCCCGGAAAGATGGTCGTCAGCTTGTAGCAGGCATAGGCGCCGACGCCCATGAAGGCCGCCGTGCCGAGCGACAATTGCCCGGCATAGCCGGTAAGAAGGTTCAGCCCAAGTGCCGCCAGCGAATAGATCAGAACCGGGATGAGCAGCGTCTGGAAGACGAACTCGTTGGCGCTGAACGGCAGGATCACCCATGCGAAAAGCAGGATCACGCCAAGCAGGATCGCGTCCTGCCGCACGGGAAACAGCGCGAAATCCGCTTCGTAGCTGGTCTTGAACTGGCCGGCCGTCCGGTAAAGCATTCTTCTATACCCGCTCGATGATCTTTTCGCCGAACATGCCCTGCGGCCGGAACAGGAGCACGATCAGCGCAAGCACATAGGCGAACCATGTCTCGGTGTTGCCGCCCAGCAGCGGCTGCCCCCAGTAGATTTCGAACAGCTTCTCCAGAAGCCCGATCGCCACGCCGCCGATGATCGCGCCGGGCACCGATTCCAGGCCGCCCAGCATCAGCACCGGCAACGCCTTGTAGGCAATGACCTCCAGCGCGAAGGAAACGCCTGCCCGCGCGCCCCACACGATACCGGTAGCGAGCGCGATGATGCCGGCGATGAACCACACCACCACCCAGATGGTCGAAAGCGAGATGCCGACCGACATCGCCGCCTGGTGATCGTCGCCGAGCGCGCGGATGGCGCGCCCCATCTTGGTGCGGTTGAGGAAGAGGATCAGCACCGCTACCAGCACCACGGCGCCGATAACGGCCGTCAGATCCTTCTGCTCGATGGAAAGCAGCCCGCCGAAAGGCTCGAACTCGAAGCTGCCGGTGGGGATGCCGAGTTGCTCGGTTATCATCATCTTGTTTTCGCCGCCGAAGATCAGCTCGCCGAAGCCGATAAGGAACAGCGTGATGCCGATCGTCGCCATGAACAGGATGATGTCGGGCTGGTTGACGAGCGGCCTCAGCACGACCCTTTCCACGGCGACCGCCAGGACGAACATGATGACGAGGGTGAGGAGCACGGCGAGCCACGCCGGCACGCCGTGCTCGTGCAGGCCGACCAGCGACAGCGCCGCGAACACGACCATGATGCCCTGCGCGAAGTTGAACACGCGCGAGGCCTTGAAGATCAGCACGAAGCCGAGCGCGATCAGCGCGTAGAGCACGCCGGAGACGAGCCCTTCCCAAAGGACCTGCATCAGGAAATCCGGCGCCGAAACCATGTCGGCGAACGGCTTCACCGCTATCTGGTATGCGAGATCCATGTTTCCCCTCCCGCTCGTCCCCCGGCTTGTTCTGCCGGCTAGCCCGCAAGCTGCGGGAAAAGGCCGATCAGGCCGATGACGATCAGGTAGATCGCGACGATGTAGTTCAAGAGGCGCGGCATGATCAGGATCAGAATGCCGGCGATGAGAGAGATCAACGGTGCGAAATGAATGCCATGCATGGGATTTTCTCCAAAAGTATCAATGCGCGACGCCGAGATAGGCGTCGATGACATCCTTGTTCGTCTTCACGGCGTCCGGAGGGCCGTCCGCGATCTTTTTTCCGTAGTCGAGCACGACGACGCGATCGGAGAGGTCCATGACCACGCCCATATCGTGCTCGATCAGCGCGATCGTCGTGCCGCGATGCCGGTTCACCTCCACGATGAAGCGGCTCATGTCTTCCTTTTCCTCGAGATTCATGCCTGCCATCGGCTCGTCGAGAAGGAGAAGCGTCGGCTCCATGGCGAGCGCACGGCCGAGTTCGACGCGCTTCTGCAGCCCGTAGGGCAGCTTGCCGACGGCCGTGTGCCTTATGTGCTCGATCTCCAGGAAATCGATGATCTCCTCTACCACCTCGCGGTGTTCGATCTCCTCGCGAAGTGCCGGGCCGTGGCGCAGCATCTGCCAGAAAAGCCCGCGCTTCATCTTCACCGAGCGCCCGGCCATGATGTTGTCCAGCGTCGACATGCCCTTGAAGAGCGCGACGTTCTGGAAAGTGCGGGCGATCCCCTGCCCCACCGCCTCATGCGCCTTCATGGCGCGCCTCTCCTTGCCGCGGAAGACGATCGTTCCTTCCTGCGCGGTATAGAAGCCGTTGACGACATTGAGCATCGAGGTCTTGCCGGCGCCGTTCGGGCCGATGATGGCGCGGATCTCGCCCTTCACGACATCGAAGGAGATGTCGCTGATCGCCTTCACCCCGCCGAAGGAGAGCGACACGTTGCGTACGTCGAGCAATACCGCGCCATCGGCGATCGCGTCGCCCGCACCGGCCAGCGCGGCGGGATCGGGACGCGCGTTCATTCCGCCGCCTCCCGCCAGCCGATTTGGCCCTCGCCGAAAACCGGCGCGTCGAGGATCGGGAGCGTCGCCCGGATGCGCCCCTTGCGGCCGTCCTCATAGGTGACTTCCGTCTCGACATATTTCTCGGTCGAGCCGTCATAGAGCGCCTCGATCAGTTCGCCATAGCGCTCGGCGATGAAGCCTCGCCTCACCTTCAGCGTGCGCGTAAGCTCGCCGTCATCGGCGTCGAGCTCCTTGTGCAGCACGATGAAGCGGCGGATCTGCGATCCCGCCATCAATTCCTCGCGCGATAGCCTCCGATTGGCCTCGCTGACATGGCCGAGGATGATCTTGAGCACTTCCGGGTGCCCGGCGAGTTCCTGATAGGAAGCGTAGGCGATGCTGTTACGCTCGGCCCAGTTGCCCACTGCCTGAAGGTCGATATTGAGGAAGGCCGCGCAGAATTCGCGGCCATGCCCGAAGGCGACGGCTTCCTTGATATTGGGGAAGAATTTCAGCGTGTTCTCGACATATTTCGGAGCGAACAGCGTACCGGTTTCCAGCCTGCCGACATCCTTCGACCGGTCGATGATCTTCAACTGGCCGTCCTTGTCGAAGAAGCCGGCATCGCCGGTCTTGATGAAGCCGTCCGGCGTCATCACTTCGGCAGTCTTCGCGTCCTCCCTGTAATAACCGACGAACTGGCCGGGCGAGCGAAACTGCACCTCACCGTCCTCCGCGATGCGGATATCGACATTGGGCACGGCCGGCCCGACGGCGTCGGAACGGACCTCGCCATCCTTCTGTGCGGTCACGTAGAGAAAGGCTTCGGTCTGGCCGTAAAGCTGTTTCAGATTGATGCCGAGCGAGCGGAAGAAGGAAAAAAGGTCCTCGCCGATCGCCTCGCCGGCCGTATAGGCGATGCGGATGCGCGAAAGGCCGAGCACGTTCCTGAGCGGCGCATAGATGATCGCGTTGCCGAGCGCATAGGCGATGCGGCCGGACAGCGGCACCGGGCGATGTTCCAGGATCGCCTCGCCATATTTCTTCGCCACGCAGATGAAATGGCGGAAGAGCCAGCGCTTGAAGCGGCTGGCGTCCTCCATGCGGATGGTGACGCTGGTGAGCAGCGATTCAAAGATGCGCGGCGGCGCGAAATAGAAGGTCGGACCGATTTCCCTCAAATCCTGCGGCACCGTCTCCTGGCTCTCCGGGCAGGCCATGCAGAAGCCGGAAACATAGCTCTGCGCGAAGTTCAGGTAATGGTCGCCAACCCAGGCGAGCGGCAGATAGGCGAGCACGCTGTCCTTCTCGGTCAGCCTATCGAACGAAACCGTGTCGACCGTCGCCTTCACTGCCGCCGCCGACCCTATCATCACCCCCTTCGAGCGGCCCGTCGTGCCGGACGTATAGAGCATGACGGAAACGTCCTCGCCGCTTGCGGCACGGACTTTCTCCTCCCACCGGCGCGCCGCGTCCGGATCGGCCGCGATCTGCTCCCTGCCGCGCTTCTGCACGGCCTCGAAGGAATGAAGCGTTGCCGGATCGTAATCCTCCAGCCCGCGCGGCTCGTCGTAGATGATGTGTTCGAGCACAGGGATGCGGTCGGAGAAGGACTGGATCTTGTCGACCTGCTCCTGGTCGCTGACCACCGCGAAGCGCGCGCCGGCATGATCGAGCACATAGGCCATCTCCTCGGCCACCGCGTCGGCGTAGACGGGAACGGGAATGGCGCCGAGAGCTTGCGCCGCGGCGAACGTCCAGTAAAGCCGCGGCCGGTTCGGCCCGACGATCGCAACCTTGTCGCCATGCCGTACACCGAGTTCATCCAGGCCGAGCGAAAAAGCGCGTACCTCGTCGAGCTGCTGCGCCCAATCCCAGCTCTGCCAGATGCCGTAATCCTTGAAGCGCATGGCAGACCGGTCCGCGAAGCGCGAGGCGTTCAGCAGCAGATATTTTGGGAACGTGTCGAGGGGTTCGGCGGCACCCGCCGTCGAATTCATCTTCGTCTTCCTCCCAGCCGTCCTCGCATGGTTCGCGATGTTGGACCAAACCTATCGCGCGCGCTGATCCAGCCGCAAGTAGCCAATCGGCCTATGCCTGCCGGGCGGGCGATGCGGGCAGGATCGTTTAAATAGGCCCGTCAGGCAACAGATGCCTTGACAGACGGAAGGGTGCGATGCGTGATAGGCGAGCGTTTTTGTGTGCTTCAGCTTCTCGATTCCACGCATGCCTCTATCCCGAAACCGGCTTCCACTTTCGGGAGACATGCTTCAATAGGTTTTGAGCGCCGCCAGATCGAGCACCCATATCTTTCCGTGCTCTGCGCGGATCAGCCCTTCCTCTTCGAGTTCGGCCAGGCTGCGATTGGCGACCGCGCGCGAGACGCCGGCGAGGAGCCCGAGTTCTTCCTGGGTGATCTCGATCTGCGAGCCCGCGCCCGGATAGAGAACCGGATTGAAGAGCCACGAAAGGTTGCGGGCGACGCGCGCCTTCGCGTCGAGTATCCGGTCGTGCTCGATCGTGGCGATGAACTGCCCCATGCGCTCGTTGAGCTGGCGTACGAGGAACCGGTTGAAGCCGGTGCTGTTCTCGTAGAGCCAGAGGAAGGTGGCGCGGTTCATCATGGCGAGCCGCGTCTCGCGCAGCGCCACGAGATCGTATTGGCGCGGTTCGTCCTTCAGGATCGACCCCTCGCCGAACCAGCCGCCCTTGCCGATGCCGGCAAAGGTCATGGCCTTGCCGCTGAGCGATATGGTGCTGATCTTGACGAGGCCCTGCACCACCCCGGTCCAGTAGTCGAGGCGGTCGCCGCGATGGCAGATATAGGCGCCCTTCGCAAAGACCTTCTCGATCGTGCCTTTGCGGGCACGGTCGATTTCCGCGTCGCCGAGATCACCGGCCCAGACGGCCTGGCGCACCAGCTCATCCCCTCCGGCCATTCTTCACCGAACCAGCGTTATCGTCGAACCCCATCCTATTGACGGGCCCTCAAAGCGCAAGTTCGGCTGGATCCGCGCGTGAGGTTATCAGGCGGCGTGACTTAGATATCTTGCGCTCGGAAGGATCGTCAGCGGCGCCTTGTACGTGCCGTGCGACCGTGTGAACAGCATTCTTTCCTCGAGCGGCGTCGAGCGGAAGAATGCGAAGCGGGCCATTCCCTGCTCCCACATCAACGGGCAGGGCGATTGCCACAGATCGGCCAGGCAGTTCAGGCCCGGATATTCTCTCCCCTGGACCAGCGGCTCCGCTGCGTGCACGCGCTTGTAGAAGGCCGCATGCTCCCCCCGGATCGTCTGCAGGCAGGCCGACACATTGAAATAATGGCACGCGAGCATGGCGAGCCTCGAGGTGATGTAAGGCAGCACCTTCAGCGTAGAGGACCACTCCAGGTCGGCTGCGAGCCTGCCCGGATCGATGAAGGTCTCGCCCGCTGCTATCCTTGGTTCCAGGACGTCATGGAAGAGCTTGATGCTCGGCGAATTCGGGAACTCCCGGGTCACATGCTGCAACCGAATGGTGCTGACAAGATTACCTTCGTAGTAGACGCCGTAATTATAGGAATTCGGCATATCGTCATAACTATCGACAATCATATGCGAGGTATTGGGACCGAGCAATCCGGTCGCAAGATACGAATTATAACGAAGACGGAAAATATCTTCCAAATCTTCTCCACTTTCGCACAAGCGATACTCGATATCCTCCATAATCCCCAAAACGTTGCGTGAAAACGCTGTCATGCCGGGATCGACTCCCGGCCCCTGCTCGGCCGAATTGGCCAGTTTTGCAAATGGATTGCCCAAGATTCCGCCTCCCTGATGGGTAGGAAGATAGTAAACCACTCCTTAATCTTGGGCAAAGGTGAAAAAATTACATGGACTGTTTACCGGGAATTAACGTTAATTCTTCGTAAAGAATTTGTCAGCACCCCTGTCCCAACGGACAGAGAGGCTGCTAGCGGCCGGCAGCGGTTTTGGCGACGCTGATTTCGTTGGCGAAAGGCCAGACCGTGGTCGACATCGTATCGATGCCGGATGCGGTCAGCGCCGAGCCGAACAGGAAGCCCTGGACCAGGTCGGGCCTGACTTCGAGTGCCAGGATCTTGAGTTGTTCGAAGGTTTCCACGCCCTCGACCGTGACCAGGAGGCCGAGTTGCTTGGACAGTTTGACAATGCCCTTGAGCAGCTCCAGCGAACGTTCGTTGCGCGCGACGTCGATCAGGAAGCTGCGGTCGATCTTGATCTTGTCGAGCGGCAGCGTGTGCAGATAGCTCAGGCTCGAATAGCCGGTACCGAAATCGTCGAGCGATATCCTGACGCCGAGCGCCTTGAGTTCCTTGAGATAAAGCTGTGTCGATGCCTTGTCGTCGAGCAATGCGGTCTCGGTCACCTCGATCTCGAGCCGGTGCGGCTCCAGTCCGGAATCCTTGAGCGCCTTGCGTACCTTGTCGACGATATCGCGATTGCGGAAATCCCGCGCGGACAGGTTGATCGAAACCGGAATCTGGCGCGGCCAGCGGGCGCACTCGGTACAAGCGGCCGCGAGCATGAAGGAGGAGATTTCCGAAACGATCCCCATCTCTTCGGCCAATGGAATGAAGACCGACGGCGAGATCGGCCCGAGCTGCGGATGGTCCCACCGGCAAAGCGCCTCGCAGCTTGCGATGCGCATCGTGTCCATGGCCACGATGGGCTGATAGACGACCCGCAGCGCCCGCGCCTCGACCGCGCTCCTCAGATCGGCTTTCATGACCTGCCGTTTACGGAAAGCCTCGTCCATCGACGCCTCGAACGGGCGCCAACCGTTCTTGCCGAGATCCTTGGCCTTGTAGAGCGCCAGGTCGGCCTTGACGATCATGCCGTCGACATCCGTCTCGCCGACGGTGTTGAGCACGGCGCCGGCGCTGCACTGGATGCGCAGACAATGACCGGCGACATCGACTTCGCCTTGCAGCCCCTCGAAAATGGTGTCGAGCTTGCGGGTGAAGTCCGCCTCGTCGGCGATGCGGTCCAGGAAGATCATGAACTCGTCGCCGCCGAAACGGCTGATCAGCACGCTCTCTTCGGCGAAGGCGCCCAGCCTTTCGGCCACGGCGTAGATGAGGCCGTCCCCCACGGGGTGGCCGAGCGTATCGTTGACGCTCTTGAAGTCGTCCAGATCGAACACGGCGAGACCGCACAGCCGGTCGCGGTCTCCCGCCGCCATCATCTCCATCACCCGCTCATGGAAATAGGCACGATTAGGAAGGCCCGTGAGATTGTCGTAGCGCGCCATGAAGCGGACGCGCCCCTCCGCCTCGACGCGTGCGGTGACATCTTCGAAGGTGATGACGCCGAGTTCGTCGCGGCCCTCTCGGGTCGAGAGTTCGAAATGGCGCCCGTTGGAGAAGCTGAGCAGGAGCTTGCGGTCGCGGCCCTCGTGCAGGGCGCGGGCGAGCTGCATTTCAGCGAACTGCGCGTCCTTGCGGCTCAGATAACCTGCCGCCGCGCCGCGCATCATGAGCGACGTCAGGGACCGGCCCACGAGCAATTCGGGCGAGGCTGCCGCCATTAGATGCGCCGCCTCGGTGTTCGCGACCACCACGCGGCCATCCGGACCGAGCATCACAAGGCCGTGCGGCATGGTGTTGAGAGCTCGATCGAACTGCTGAGCGAGTTGCTTTGCCTTGCGGTGGCCGATAACCGCCGAAAACAGGACCCGCCTGATCTGGGCGGCAGTCTCCACCACCATGAAAAAGACGGGGATCACCACCGCGCCGAGCAGGAGATGCGGAATGTCGCCCTTGAGCGCCAGGCCGATGCCAATCGGCAGAAGCAAGGCCAGGGAAAAAACGACCACCATGCGCGATGAGCCGTAATTGCGGCCGGCCACCGAAACCAGGGAGCCGAAGCATAGGTAAACCGCCGCCATCTGCGCGAAAGAATCGGTGACGAGATAGGTCGCCGTAAAGCAGAACAAGCCGATCGGCACGACCTGCACGGTCCCCTGGAAAAGGTAGCTGCGCTCCCATCTGCGCGCGTCGGCCTCGTCGGCGATGACGCCGGACCGCGTGAACTTCAGCATCTGGAGATAACGCCAGGTGCCGACCGAGAACAGAAGCAGGCTCAGGCCTGCGTAAATCGGCGAACCGTTCTTCCAATAGACCAGGAATATGACCAGCGCGTAGATCAGCGCCCCGACGAGAACAGTATGAACGCTATTGAACAACGAGCGAACAAACTGGACGTAGACGTCGGCAGGGATGTTTCCCGGTTTTGTTCGCTTCATTGGTCGGAATCCACCGGCTGACGGTGGATAGTTGCATGCCCCCTCTTAATAAATCGCTTATATAAGGCTAAGGGATCGGTGCTCTAAAAACCCTTTTTATTCAGCGGCCTGCAGCACTTCGGATGCCTCCGAACCTTCCAGGAATCGGGCCGTAAGGCGCCCCCGCTCGCCGGCGGCTTTTGCCGCGTTGGCCGTCTTCACATGACCGAAACCGCGGATGATCGACGGCACCGAGGCGAGCGCCACCGCGGCATCCATCCGCTCCGGCGAAAGTGTCCCGGCGATGCGGTCCAGATCGCTCTCATACTCGGCAAGGAGGCGCTTCTCCATGCGCCGCTCCTCCGAATATCCGAAGATATCGAACGCCGTCCCCCGCAACCCCTTCAGTGCCGCAAGGGCGCCGAACGCCTTCATCATCCACGGGCCGAATTTCGACTTGCGCAAGCGGCCGTCCGGCCCGCGCCGGTTGAGGATCGGCGGCGCCAGATGGAATTCGAGCTTGTCGTAATGCTCGAACTCGGCGGCAAGCTGCCTCCGGAACGAGCCGTCCGTATAGAGCCGGGCGACCTCGTACTCGTCCTTGATCGCCATCAGCTTGAAGAGGTTGCGCGCCACAGCTTCCGTCACCACCGTCGAGCCCGGCGCGGTCTTCTCCTCGGCCGAACGGATCGCGTCGACGCGCTTGCGGTAGCGCTCCGCATAGGCCTTGTCCTGATACGAGGCCAGGAACGCGGCACGCTTTTCGACGATCTCGTCGAGCCCTTCCGCGAATTTGCGCTCGGCCTTCCCGCCGCGCGCCTTCTCGACCATCGCACGCACGAATTCAGGCTCGTGCGCGGCGCGCCGGCCCCAGCGGAACGCCGCGACGTTCATCGCCACGGCCTGCCCATTGAGTTCGATGGCACGCTCGATCGCCTCGGCCGAAAGCGGCAGTCCGCCATGCTGGTAGGCGAAGCCGAGCATGAACATGTTCGCGCCGAGCGAATTGCCGAAAAGGACGGTTGCGGTGCGCGTTGCGTCAAAGAAATGCGCGTGCTCCTCGCCCGCTGCCGTGCGGATCGCCTTCTTAAGACGCTCGGTCGGCAGCGAGAAATCGGTCGAGCGGGCGAAATCGCCCGGCATCACTTCGGCCGTGTTGGCGACGAAGATCGTATGACCCTCGCGGGCCGCGGCCAGTACCTTCTTGGCGCCCGACACGACGAGGTCGCAGCCGAGGATCAGGTCCGCCTTGCCGGCAGATACGCGGATGGCGTGGATATCGGCAGGCGATTTCGCAACGCGGATATGGCTGTAGACGGCGCCGCCCTTTTGCGCGAGGCCGGCCATGTCGATCATCCCGCAGCCCCTGCCCTCCAGGTGCGCGGCCATGCCGAGAATGGCGCCGACGGTGACGACGCCCGTCCCGCCGATGCCGTCCACGATGGCCGACCAGCCTTCGTCAAGCGTCGCCGGACGGGGTGTCGGCACGCCTTCCAGCGGATCGTGCCGGCCGGCCGCGCCCTCCGCCTTGCGGATGCGCGCGCCATGCACGGTCACGAAGGACGGGCAGAAGCCGTTGACGCAGGAGAAATCCTTGTTGCAGCTCGACTGGTCGATGCGCCGCTTGCGGCCGAACTCGGTTTCGAGCGGCTGCACCGAAACACAGTTGGAAGCGACCCCGCAATCGCCGCAGCCTTCGCAGACCAGTTCGTTGATGACGACGCGCTTGTCCGGATCGGGGAACGTGCCGCGCTTGCGGCGGCGGCGCTTCTCTGCCGCACAGGTCTGGTCATAAAGCAGCACCGAGACGCCCGGCGCCTCGCGCAATTCGCGCTGAACGCCATCCAGATCGTCGCGATGATTGATGCTCGCGGCTGCCGGGAAGTCGGCTCTGCCGGCATATTTCTCCGGCTCGTCGGTGACGATCGCGATCCGCTCGACGCCCTCGGCCCGCACCTGTCGGGCGATGGCATCGACCGAAAGACCGCCCTCGTGCGGCTGCCCGCCGGTCATGGCGACCGCGTCGTTATAGAGGATCTTGTAGGTGATGTTGGCACCCGACGCGATCGCGAAGCGCAAGGCCAGAAGGCCGGAGTGGTTATACGTTCCGTCGCCGAGATTCTGGAAGATATGACCGCGCTTCGAGAACGGCGCTTGGCCGATCCATTGCGCCCCCTCCCCGCCCATCGCGGTGAAGCCGACCGTGGAGCGGTCCATCCAGAGCGACATGAAATGGCAGCCGATGCCGGCCGACGCCAGTGAGCCTTCAGGCACCTTGGTCGAGGAATTGTGCGGGCATCCCGAACAGAAATAGGGCGTGCGGGTGGCGACGTCGGCCGTATCGGCAAGCATCGCCTGGAACTGCCGCATACGGTCGACGCGGGCGGCAACCTCCTCCGAAGGCCCGATGATTTTCAGCACGCGTTCGCCGATGGCGATGGCGACCTCGTTCGGGTCGAGCGCGCCCTTGGCCGGGAAGAGCCAGTCGCCGCGCTCGTCCTTCTTGCCGACGATGACCGGTTGCATGGCGGTGCCATAGAGGCTTTCGCGCAACTGCACCTCGATCAGCGACCGTTTCTCCTCGACCACGATCACCGTTTCGAGGCCCTTGGCGAATTCGCCGATATGCTCGAAATCGAGCGGCCACGGGCAGGCGACCTTGAACAGGCGGATACCGAGTTCATTGGCGCGCGTCTCGTCGATGCCGATATCGTCCAGCGCCTGGCGCACGTCGAGATAGCTTTTTCCCACGGTGATGATGCCGAGCTTCGGGCTTCTACCGCCCGAATAGACGATGCGGTTCAGGCCATTGGCGCGAATGAAGGCCGCGGCCGCCCGGCGCTTGTGCTCGTGCAGGCGCTCCTCCTGACCGAGCATGTCGATCTCGTGACGGATCGAGAGCCCGCCGCTCGGCATATCGATCTCCGGCAGGGTGATGCCTAGCCGGTCGAGCGAGACGTCCACCGAAGCCGTCGATTCGATATTATCCTTCACGCATTTCATCGCCGACCACATGCCGGCGAAACGGGAGAGCGCATAGCCGTAGATGCCGTAATCGACCATCTCCTGAACGCCGGCGGGGTTGAAGATCGGGATCATCGCATCGACGAAGGCGAATTCGCTCGAATGTGCGGTCGTTGAGGATTCGGCCGTATGGTCGTCGCCCATCAGGGCGAGAACGCCGCCATGCGGCGATGTGCCGGCGAGATTGGCGTGGCGGAATACGTCGCCGGAACGATCGACGCCCGGCCCCTTGCCGTACCAGAGCGCGAAGACGCCGTCATATTTGCCCTCGCCGAGAAGTTCGGTCTGCTGCGAGCCCCATGCGGCGGTTGCGGCCAGTTCCTCGTTGAGGCCGGGCTGGAAAACAATGTCGGCGGCCGACAATTGCTTCTTCGCCTTCCACAATTGCTGGTCCAGTCCGCCGAGAGGCGAGCCGCGATAGCCCGAAATGAAACCGGCCGTGTTCAGCCCCTCGCGGCGGTCACGCTCCCGTTGCATGAGGAGCATGCGCACGATCGCCTGCGAGCCGGAGATGAAGATCCGCTCCTTGGAAAGGTCGTATTTGTCGTCGAGCGCGACCTGGTGCAGCGTCATCCGCTATCTCCTTCCGACTCGGCGCGGGTTCGACGAGTTCTGATAGGGTAGCAGATAGTGTTTCGCCGCTTTCTTACCACGTCAAACGAAATCGTGCCCGATGGAGGCGGCGACAGGAAGCATCTTCACAAGCCCGCGCGCGGAAATATTGCTGCGCTGAAACCGTCTTTCCCGCACGAAAATTATGCTCTTCGTCAGCTTCCAGGCTTGGATGCCTGCATGGCCGGGAAGAATTTCGACGACGCATATTCCTTGCCGAACATCTGGTCGTATTGGATCAGACGGAAATTGTGGAGGATAGGCTCGGCCGGCTCCTTTTTCTGCCAATCGTTCACGGCACTGCCATCGGCGCCGATCAACATCTGGCGATAGACCACCGAATAGTGGTCGCGCACCTGGCTCAGGAAGCCGGTGTAATAAGGATGCTCGATCCCGGCGAGCTTGAGCACATAGAGCGGAATAAGCGAAGGGCTGATCGTGCCGACATCGCGCAGCGGGCCGGAACGGTTCGACCAGATGACGAGCGGCGTCTCATGGTCGAGCTTCATCTTGTCGACGGGGCCGCTGCGCGGCGCGACATTGTCCTTGAGCATGCCCGTCTCGACGTAAGCGGGACCAAGCGGCGGCAGATGGTCGCCGAACATGACGAGGATCGTGTGCCGCTCGCGGTGCTTGGCCCAGTCCATCAGGCTTGCCAGCGCCTTGTCGCCATCCGCGGTGCCCTGGGCATAGCTCAGGATCGATTGCTTGGAGGCATCGTCAGCCGTCGTTTCCACATCGATTGTCGGGTCCGTATAGCGGAACGGCTCGTACGGACCATGGTTCTGCAGTGTGACGGCGAAGAAGAAGAAGGGACGCTTCTGCTGATCCGCCTCGCGCTTGATCTCGTTGAAGAGAGCCTCGTCGGAGACAAGCGGCCCGCGCGTGGCGAGCGGCGGCAGGTTCTCCTCCGACATGAACTCATCGAAGCCGAAATCCTTGTAGGCCGTGCCGCGGTTCCAGAACCATTTCGCGAAAGGATGCAGCGCGCGCGTCACATAGCCCTGCGAGCCGAGGAAGGAGGCGAGCGACGGCATCGGCCGGCGCATATATTGCTGATAGGGAATGCTGCCATAGGGCAGGAAAGCGTTCGAGAAGCCTGTCAGCGCCTCGAATTCGATATTTGCGGTGGTCCCACCGAATTCAGGCGAGAACATATAGCCAGAGCGGTTGGCGCGCACGGTCGGGATCGGATCCGGCGTTATCTTGGTATTCGGCAGCCGGGTCGCGTCCCAGAAGGATTCGTTCATGACGATGATGATGTCGGGCGCGTCCGGCGGCACCGATATGGCGTCGTTCGTCGCGATGCTCTGGATTGCCTTTTTCGAATAGCCCTTCGGCTTGGCTACATCGGCCATCGGCACGTTGAGGATGAAGGCGGCCGCAAAGCCGTTATGGGAATAGTTCTCCTTCTGGTCCCACATGATGGGACTGATGCTGAGCCGGTCGCGCAACCAGGAGAAGGTCGAGTAATCCATGATCGATGCGAAGGAGACGAGGACCGGCAGCGCTACGACAAGCCGCACGATGCGCCCGCGCAGGGCGAGTGGCCTCTTCCGGCGCCATAGCATCAGCGCCGCGACCAAAAGGGCGATGCCGCCAATCGCGCCAACCACGACCGCCACCATCGTCCACGGCCGCTCCCGCGCAAGCAGCGGCAGGAGATCAACGATCTGCCGCGCATAGAGGATATCGACCGGATAGAGCGGATCGCCGAGATAGCGGGTCTTCTCATGGCTGACGAAGGCCATGGCAAGCACGATCGGTCCGACGATAAACAAGGCCTGGTGCGCGCGTCCGAGGATCGCATCGAGCGCTATCAGAAGCAGCGCGAAAAGGAGAACAGTCGACCAGCCTGGCATGCTGATGGTCGAGAAGAATTGCACCGTCTCGGTAAACGAGCCGCGCACGATGAGTTCAACCAGGAAGACAAGAACGGACGCTAGAACAACAGTGACCAGCACCGAGGCGGCCGCCCCCAGAAAGGCCCAACGCCGCGCGGCCGGGGTATGCCCATGGGTCCCCGACGATTCCGGAATTGGGTGATTTCGAATCGAACCCGTCAATGCATCTCTCCGCAGCGTGCCCTGGCCATCGCACGCCGTCATATAGCTGTCATCCGATTGTCACATAAGTGAGGCAGCGCGGAAGAAAAGTGACGTTTCGGTAATGTTCATCAAATCTTACACGGGAGCGAAACGTCGCGTGATTGCAGGCAGGAAGACCAGACTCAGGAGAGGATAAAAAATCTATTTAAATTCAGAAATATATAAAAGTATCAAAAAGTAACTTTACATTCAAAACTATGATTATCGCCGCAACGATCCATGCAATCCAGGCAGTCTTCCTTGATATTGCGAACTCTCCCATCTGGCCCCGATCAGTGACGAACTGGATCAGAGGCACGATGGCAAAGGGTAATTGCATGGACAGAATCACCTGACTGAGCACGAGTAGCTTGGCCGTCCCGCTTTCCCCATAGAGCGCGGTCACGACGATCACCGGTATGATGGCGATGCCCCGCGTGACGAGTCGCCTTGCCCAGGGTGGCATCCTGAGTTGCAAGAACCCTTCCATGACGATCTGCCCGGCAAGCGTCGCCGTCACGGTCGAATTCAGGCCGGAGGCAAGCAGCGCCACTGCGAACAGGGTCGAGGCAATACCGAGCCCCAGAAGTGGCGACAGGAGTTCGAAGGCCTGATCGATCTCCTCCACCGCATGGCCGCGGGTGTGGAACGTGGCCGCCGCCACGATCAGGATCGACGCGTTGACGAACAGCGCCAGCATCAGCGCGATGGTGGAATCGATCGTCGCGAACTTGACCGCCTCCCGCCGACCCTTCGGGCTCCGCTCATAGGCGCGCGTCTGCACGATCGAGGAATGCAGATAGAGATTATGTGGCATGACCGTCGCGCCGATGATGCCGATCGCGATATAGAGCATCTCCGGATGACGGACGATTTCGGGCGACGGCACGAAGCCGCGGACCAGTTCGCCGACAACCGGCTGCGCCGCGACCACCTGGACGCCGAAGCAGATCGTGATGACGATAAGCAGCGCCACCACGAAGGCTTCGATGTAACGGAAGCCCTTGTGCATCAGGAGAAGCACAAGAAAGGCGTCAAGCGCGGTGATGAGTGCGCCGGCGATCAGCGGGATGCCGAAAAGCAGGTTGAGCGCGATTGCCGTGCCGATCACCTCGGCGAGATCGCAGGCGATGATGGCCAGTTCGCACAGGAACCACAGCGCCAGGTTGACCGGGCGCGGATAATGCGCGCGGCAGGCTTGCGCCAGATCGCGCCCCGTCGCGATGCCGAGCCGCGCGGCGAGCGCCTGCAGCAGGATCGCCATCAGATTGGAAATCAGGATGACCGATAACAGCGTGTAGCCGAATTTCGAGCCGCCGGCGAGGTCGGTCGCCCAGTTGCCCGGATCCATATAGCCGACCGACACCATGTAGCCCGGTCCGGCGAAGGCGAACAGCCGCCTCAGCCACGACGCGCCCTGCGGTATCGCCACCGTCGCGTTTACTTCCGCAAGACTCGCCCTTCCCCCTCCTTCTGCAGGCTGGGAACGGCTTTCATCGGCGGGGCGGGGGGCGATCTGAAGCATGGCGGCAATCTGAATATAGCATATGCTATAATTGAAAGTTAATGCTAATTGACGGCTTGTCAAGACGCCTTCGCTGCCTCCTCCCCCGTTAGGGGTTCCAATTCCCCGTCCGCTGACGCAAATAGAGGTGACTGGGAGAACCGCCGGAACGACCATGGTGAGCCGACCGACGCATGCCGACGACCCTTCGCTTCCCGACGCGGACGTACAGGCCGAGGCCTTTCGGCAGGCACGCGAAGCCCGCAAGGTCGAACTGTTCGAAGACTATGTCGAACTGATCGATGATCTCATTCGTGACGGCGGCGAAGCGCGTCAGGTGGATATCGCCGCGCGGCTCGGCGTCGCCCAGCCCACCGTCGCGCGCATGCTGAAGCGGCTGATCGAGGAGGAACTCGTCTCGCGCAAGCCCTATCGCGGCGTCTTTCTCACGGAGCGTGGCCGCGCGCTCGCCGAAGCGAGCCGTATCCGCCACGGCATTGTCGAGCGCTTCCTGACCGACATCGGCGTCGACCCGGAGATTGCGCGACGCGACGCCGAGGGCATCGAGCACCACGTCAGCGAGGCGACGCTGGAAGCCTTCCGGCTCTATTCCGCCGGCTGCGTCAAGCGACGATAGCGGTTTCTATTCCATCACGGCGTGTGTCGCTGCTCCGCCTCCCGCCTGATGGTTCGGCGAGCGAAGGAGGAGAATGATCGGCATGGCGATCAGGCAGATCACCATCATGAGCCTGAAATCGTCGAGATAGCCGATCATGGCTGCCTGACGCGTCACCTCCCCGTCGATTTGGGCGAGCGTCATGGGATCGCCGGTCAGGAGCCCCGGAGCATGGTTGACGACGTTGCGGTTGAACGGCGTCAAAAAGCTGCCGATCTCCGCGTGATTGACCTGTGTCATCTGCGCAAGCACGGTGGAAACCACCGAGATGCCGATGCTGGAGCCGACATTGCGCACCAGGCTGAACAGGCCGGTGCCATCTGTCCGGTAGTGGGGCGGAAGGGTGGCGAAGGCGAGCGTGGTAAGCGGCACGAAGACCAGACCCATCCCGATTCCCTGGACGACGCCGCTGGTGATGAAGGGCCATTCCGACATGTCGATGGAGAAGCCCGCCATCATGTGCATGGAATAGGCCGTCAGCGTCAGCCCGATGAAGACGAGGATGCGTGCGTCGACGATACGCGTCAGGCGACCGACGATGATCATGGATATCATCGTGCCGACACCGCGCGGCGCCATGACGATACCGGTGGTGATGACCGGGTAGCCGAGCAGGTTCTGCATCAGCGGCGGCAGGAGCGCCAGGCTCGCCAGAAGCACGATGCCTATGATGAAGATGAAGATCAGCCCCATCGAGAAATTGCGGTCCCGGAACATGGCGATATCGATGAAAGGCTTCTCCGCCGTCAGCGAATGAACGACGAACACCCATGCGCCCGTGATCGTCAGCGCAAGCTCGATCCAGATTTCCGCCGAATTGAACCAGTCGAGTTGCTCGCCGCGGTCGAGCATCATCTGCAGCGCGCCGATGGCGAGCGACAGCATGGCGAACCCGAACAGGTCGAAACGGCGCGCGCGCGTCGGCTCTTTGGGCAGGAAGATCAGGATACCGGCAAAGGCGAGGATGCCGACCGGCAGATTGACCAGGAACACCCAGCGCCAGTTATAGCTTTCCGTCAGCCAGCCGCCGAGCGTCGGTCCGATGATCGGCGCCACCATGATGCCTGCGCCCCACATCGCCATCGCCTGGCCATGACGCTCGCGCGGATTGATGTCGAGAAGAACGGCCTGCGAAAGCGGCACCAGCGCGGCGCCGCACACGCCCTGGAAGAGGCGGTATATCACCATTTCCGGCAGGCTTGTCGCAATGCCGCAGGCGACCGAAGCAAGCGTGAAGCCGGCAACGGAAACGAGGAAGAGGTTCTTGCGACCCAACCGGTCCGACAGCCAGCCTGTCACCGGCGTCATGATCGCCGCCGCGACGATATAGGAGGTCAGTACCCAGGTGATCTGATCCTGCGCCGCATTCAGGCTACCCTGCATATGCGGCAGCGCGACATTGGCGATCGTGGTGTCGAGCACCTGCATGATCGTCGCCAGCATCACCGCCACGGTGATGGCGCCGCGGTTGCTGACGGGTTCCGCAGCCTGCCCTGTAGCGGCCGCTCCGCTCATGTCAGAATATCCCGCGCTCGAGCCTGGTCTTGCCGGTATCGACCGTCACGTCGGAGCTCATGCCGGCGCGCAGTATGTCGGCGCCCTTCTGGTCCACGCGCACCCTGACGGGAATGCGCTGAACGATCTTGACCCAGTTGCCGGTCGCATTCTGCGCCGGGATCAGCGAGAATTCCGATCCGGTTCCCGCCCCGATCGACTCGACCTTTCCATCAAGCTTGAGCCCCGGATAGGTGTCGACGGTCACCACGACCGGCTGACCGGGGTGCATGTCGGTAAGCTGCGTTTCCTTGAAATTGGCCTCGATCCAGGTGTCGCTCGTCTCGACCAGGGAAAGCATTTCGGTGCCTTCCGAGACGTACTGGCCGACATTGACCTTGGCCACCTGGCTGGCGATGCCGTCCTTGGGCGCCTTGACCGTCGTGCGTGCCAGATCGAGCATGGCCTGCTCCTTCGCCGCCATTGCGGCCTGTACGGTCGGGTGGGCGTCGATCGGTGCGCTGGGATTGCCGTCGAGCGCGGCGGCCGCGGCGTCCACGCCCTTCTGCGAAAGCTCGACCTGCGCGTCAGCCTGCTGTGCCGCAAGGCGGCTCTCATCGAGGGCGGAGGCGGCGGCGAAGCCCTTGCCGTTAAGTTCTATCGAGCGCGTCAGTTCACGGTGCCTGATCTCGGCCGTTGCCTGGTCCGCCTTGAGCTTGGCCTCGGCCGTCGCGTAGGCGGCGTGCAACTGCTTGACCTGAAGCCTGGCGTTCGCCAGCGCCGCATTAGCCTGGTCGACCGCAATGCGGAAGGGCTCGGGATCGATCTTGAAGAGTACGTCCCCTGCCTTCACCTTCTGGTTTTCCCGAACATCGACCTCGATGATCTTGCCGGCGACATCCGAGGAGACCGCAGCCATCGTCTGCTTGACGTAGGCGTTATCCGTCTCGATGTAGCGGCCACCGGTCAGCCAGAAATAGGCGCCGCCGATTGCGAGAAGCAGCGGCACGCAAATCATCAGCACAAGACGCAACATACGCCGCTTGCGCCTCTTGGGCGGAAAAGAGGTCTCCGGAACGGCCGGCTTCACGTCCGCCGGCACTTCGACACGCGCATTCATGCAATTTCTTCCTCGCGAACCGCGATAACCTCTGAAAGGTTCGCGTTGATCCTGTTGAGCGCACCAACCAACTGGAGACGTTCGTCTTCCTCGAAGCCGGCAAAAGCATCCTCATAAACTTCTGCCGCCACAACCTTCATGACATCGAGCAGGTCGCGGGACTTCTCCGTAAGGTAAACAAGTTTCGCACGCTTGTCCGCCGGGTCGGGCTGGCGCACGACGAAGCCGCCGGCCTCCATACGGTCCACCAGGCGGCAGACGCTCATCGGCTCGATCTCGAGGATATGCGCCAGCGCGACCTGGGTGAGCCCGTCATTGCGCGATAGTTGCGCCATCGCCCGCCATTGGGCGGAGGTGATGTTATAGTCGCCCGCCTTCTGCTCGAAGCGCCGGCGCAGAAGCCGCGCCGTGTCGTTGAGCAGATAGCCGAAGCCGTTGAGGGTGTTTCTGGACGATGCCATAAGCGGCGATATAATCACCTAGCTTATTATATCAAGTTAATTTTTGTCGATCGCCATAGAAAAGTGCGGCCGACGCTCCCGGTCCGGCCGACCCGCCCTCACCGAAACGGCTCGCCGCACCATTTTGTTTGCACGAAGCGGCAAAGCTGTTAGGGGAAAAGCACGATTCCCGCACACGTGTAAAAGCACGGCGTGGAGAGTTGCCCGTTCTGGGAAGATCGCCGGTTGGGAACAGGCGGTCCGGTATTCGTTGAGGGGAGAAAAGCAGGTGGGGTTCCATCTTGCCATTGACCTGTCGCCAGCGACGGAGGTCATCGGAGCGATCGTGCTTGCCGTCGCGGCGGCTGTGCTGTGGACGTTGCTGTTCGATCGCCGGATGACGGTGCTGATCGCGCTGGCACGCATCATCGACCGCATAACCGCCTTCGTCGGCAAGGCGGTTTCCTGGCTGATCCTTCTGGCCGTCTTGGTGAGCGCCGGCAATGCGATATCGAGAAAGGCGTTTGACGTCGCCTCCAACGCCTGGCTCGAACTGCAATGGTATCTGTTCGGCGCTGCCTATCTCCTGGCCGCTGCCTATACGCTCCAGCAGAACGAGCATATCCGCATCGACATCCTCTACAACATGTATTCCCGCCGCAAGCAGAACATCGTCGATCTGTTCGGGCACATCTTCTTCCTGATGCCCTTCGTTCTCCTGATGCTTTCCTACTTCTTCCCTTACGTCCTGCTCTCCTATCATTCTGGCGAGGTTTCCACCAACGCCGGCGGCCTCATCATCTGGCCGGGCAAGCTGATGCTGCTTCTCGGCTTCGGTCTGCTCGCACTGCAGGGCGTATCGGAGATCGTCAAGAAGATCGCGATCATGCGCGGTCTCATCATCGACGAACACCAGCACGTAGCGACCCATCAATCCCTCGACGATATCGAGGAACTCGATCCTTCGGAGATCCGCTGATGATCGAGTTGATCGCGCAGAACATGGCGCCAATCATGTTCGCCGCCCTGGTGGTCTTTCTCATCATCGGGTATCCGGCCGCCTTTGCGCTCGCCGCGAACGGGCTTCTGTTCTTCTTCATCGGCGTGGAGTTGGCGCCTTACTCGGGCGGCAGCATTTCCCTGTCGTGGCCGCTCCTTTATGCGCTTCCCGAACGTTTCTGGGGCGTCATGTCGAACGAGACGCTGCTCGCCGTCCCGTTCTTCACCTTCATGGGCATCATCCTCGAACGATCCGGCATGGCCGAGGATTTGCTCGATACGATCGGGCAATTGTTCGGCCCGATCCGCGGCGGCCTCGCCTATGCGGTCATCTTCGTCGGTGCGCTGCTTGCCGCGACGACCGGCGTGGTCGCGGCCTCTGTCATCGCCATGGGCCTGATCTCGCTGCCGATCATGCTGCGCTACGGCTACGATCGCAGCATCGCCAGCGGTGTCATCACCGCATCCGGCACGCTCGCCCAGATCATCCCGCCCTCGCTGGTGCTGATTGTCCTGGCCGACCAGCTCGGCCGTTCCGTCGGCGACATGTATTCAGGCGCCATCGTGCCCGGCCTCGTGCTGACCGGCCTCTACATGGTCTACGTTCTTATCATGTCGATCGTCAGGCCCGACTCGATGCCGGCGCTGCCGCCCGAGGCGCGAACGCTTGGCTCCGGCGTCACGTCGCTGGTGGTGGCCCTGGCGATAGCGGTCGCCGTCGCCTATGGCGCGAACCGTATCCTTATTCCCCATTACGGCCAGAACGCCGATATCTGGGGCGCCACGGTCGGCATCATCGTCATCTATGTTGCGGCGATTCTCGACAAGGGGCTGAAGATCGGCCTGATGTCACGGCTCGCGCAACAGGTCGTCATCGTGCTTATCCCGCCGCTGGCGCTGATCTTCCTCGTGCTCGGCACCATCTTCCTCGGCATCGCGACGCCGACCGAAGGCGGCGCCATGGGTGCCGTGGGCGCGCTGGTCATGGCCGCCGCCAAAGGTCGGCTCTCCATGGACGTGGTCCGGCAGGCGCTCACCTCGACGACACGCCTCTCCTCCTTCGTGCTCTTCATCCTGATCGGCGCGCGCACTTTTTCGCTCACCTTCTACGGCGTCAACGGCCATCTCTGGGTCGAGCATCTCCTGCTGTCGGTTCCGGGCGGAGAACTCGGCTTCCTGATCGTCGTGAACATCCTGGTGTTCGTCCTCGCTTTCTTCCTCGACTTCTTCGAACTCGCCTTCATCCTGATCCCGCTGCTCGCCCCGGTGGCGGACAAGCTCGGCGTCGACCTGATCTGGTTTGGCGTGCTCTTGGGCGTCAACATGCAGACGAGCTTCATGCACCCGCCCTTCGGCTTCGCCCTCTTCTACCTGCGCTCGGTAGCGGCGCGCGTACCCTATATCGACAAGATCACCGGCAAGAAGATCGCGCCGGTCACCACCGGTCAGATCTATTGGGGCGCGGTGCCGTTCGTCATCATCCAGGTCCTGATGATCGGCCTCACCATCGCCTTCCCCCAGATGGTGATGCGCTACAAGGGCAATGCCGTGCACGAGGACATCAACAAGATCCAGATCCAGATCCCCGGCCTTGGCGGCAACGGCATGGGCTTCAACCCCTTCGCCGCGCCGGGCAGCGGCAACACGCAGTCACCGGCCCAGGGCCAACAAGGCGCGACTCCCGGCCTTGGCGGCACGCCTTCCGGCCTCGGGGGTACCCCGCCTGGTCTGGGCGGCGGCAATGCGCCCAAGCCGGCAACCCCCGCCCCCGGGACCGACCTCAGCCAGCCCCCGAAATTCAACTGACGGCGCGTCGCGGCGCCGAACTTCGGCAGCCCGCAACGAAAACGCCCCGGAGCGACGCTCCGGGGCGTTTGTTCCCGGGCAGGATCGTTCAGAGTTTTCCGGCGCGCTGCTGGATCATCATGAACGTGTCATAGGTATATTCCGCGACCTGCGCCCACAGATAGGCATCTTTTTTGAAAGCCGTCTGACTGTCATAGATCTTCTTGAAGGCCGCGTTCGAAGCGGTGATCTCCTTGTAGGTTTCCATCGAGGCGTTGAACGCGGCCTCCAGGATCTCCTGGCTGAACGGGCGCAGCACCGCGCCGTTCGCGACAAGGCTCTTCAACGCGCTCGGGTTCTTATAGTCGTAATTCGCCATCATGTCGCAGTTCGCCGCCTCGCAGGCGGATTTCAACGCCGCCTGATAGGGCTTCGGAAGCGCGTTCCACTTCTCCAGATTGATGAGCGAATGTAGCGTCGGGCCGCCTTCCCACCAGCCGGGATAGTAATAGTATTTGGCCACCTTTGCGAAGCCGAGCTTCTCGTCATCATACGGACCGACCCACTCGCAGGCATCGAGAGTACCCTTCTCCAGCGCCGGGTAGATGTCGCCGCCGGCGATCTGTTGCGGCACCACGCCGAGCTTTTCGATGATCTTGCCGGCGAAGCCGCCGATGCGCATCTTCAGCCCCTTGAGATCATCAAGCGTATTGATCTCCTTGCGGTACCAGCCACCCATCTGCACGCCGGTATTGCCGGCCGGCAGGCCGTAGAGCCCGTGCGTGCCGAAGAACTCGTTGAGCAGATCGTTGCCGCCGCCATAATAGAGCCAGGCATTCATCTGCCGGTCGTTGAGGCTGAAGGGCACGGCCGTTGCCAGTGCCCAGGTCGGATCCTTCCCCCAGAAATAATAGCAGGCTGTGTGGCACATTTCGACCGTGCCGGCAGCCGCCGCGTCCATGGCCTGCAGGCCAGGAACGATCTCGCCGGCCGCGAAGACCTGGATGTTGAAATTGCCGTCCGTCGCATCCTTGACGTAGTCGGCCATTGTCTGTGCCGCTCCGAAGATCGTGTCGAGCGACTTCGGGAAGGACGAGGTGCAGCGCCATGTTACCTTTGGCTGCGACTGGGCGATGGCCGGTGCGGCAAGCGTAGCGGCGGCCGCGACACCGGCGCCGGTGACCCCTGCTTTTTTGAAGAACGTACGACGATCCATTGAAATTCCTCCCGAGTTGACAAACGGCGGCCGGGCTTTGTTTTCCCCTTGGCCCTGCCGCCGTGCCGGACATCAATACACGGGCGGATTCGTTAGTCCAGCACCCAGTTCAAGGTGATCCAGGAACCTCGCGCCGTGTCCGGAAGACAGGGCGAAAGCACAAAAAACCCGGAGCGCGAACGCCCCGGGTTGTTGCCTGGACCTGCTGTCCGATCAGAGCTTGCCGGCGCGCTGCTGGATCATCATGAAGGTGTCGAAATTATACTCGGCCACCTGGTCCCACAGGTAGAAGTCCTTGCGGAACGCAGTGATCGAATCCCACACCTTCTTGAAGCCGGCGTTGGAGGCCATCATTTCCGCATAGACCTTGTTGGAAGCGTCGAAGCAGGCTTCGAGGATCTCCTTGCTGAACGGCCTGAGCTGCGCGCCCTGTGCCACCAGCCGCTTGACCGCCGGCGTGTTCACGTAGTCGTATTTCTGCAGCATGTCCGCGTCCGACGCCTGCGCGGCCGTGCGGAAGAGAGCTTGGTAAGCCTTCGGGAGGGCTTCCCATTTCTCCTTGTTGATCATGTAGCTGACGCTCGGGCCGCCTTCCCACCAGCCGGGATAGTAGTAGAAGGGCGCCACCTTCACGAAGCCGAGCTTCTCATCGTCATATGGACCGACGAATTCGCAGGCGTCGAGCGTGCCCTTCTCCAGCGCCGGATAGATGTCGCCGCCGGCGAGTTGCTGCGGCACGACCCCGAGGGTTTCCAGCACCTTGCCGGCAAAACCGCCGACGCGGAACTTCAGGCCCTTGAGGTCGGCGACCGTATTGATTTCCTTGCGGAACCAGCCGCCCATCTGCGTGCCGGTGTTGCCGCCGGGATAGGCGACGAGGTTCTTGTCGCTCAGGAAGTCGTTCATCAGGTCGATGCCGCCGCCGTGGTAAAGCCAGGCATTGCGGCCGCGCGCGTTGAGCGCGAACGGCACGTCGGCGAAGAGCGCCCAGGTGGGATCCTTGCCCCAGTAATAATATGCCACGGTGTGCGCCACCTCGACCGTACCGGCCGCCGCCGCGTCCATCGCCTGCAGGCCCGGAACGAGTTCGCCGGCCGCGAAAGGCTGCATGGTGAAATTGCCGTCCGTCGCTTCCGACAGATGCTTGGCCATCGTCTCCGACGCGCCGAAGAGCGTGTCGAGCGACTTCGGGAAGGAGGAGGCACAGCGCCAGGTCACTTTCGGCATCGACTGCGCGATTGCCGGCGCGGCGAGCGTACCCGCAGCGGCGACACCGGCGCCGGCGGCACCGGCCTTCTTGAAAAACGTACGACGATCCATCTCTCTCCTCCGTAACGGATTATAGTGGAAATTTGGACAGCAAGGCTGACCAAAAAGCTTGAAATTCACCCTATACAAGGCAGTGGAAGTGTCCAGAGCAAAGCCGCGAAAAACGCGATGGCATAATACTAAGGTAAGCTGGCGCAAGACGGTTCGGGCCGCATGCCTGCCATGATTGGAAACGCGGCCAAATCATACTATTTCTAGGGCGGCGCCAATGCGCCGCGAATGAGGACAGTCATGAGCCAGCCGCTGGTCGCCGTTTCCACCGATGTCAGGGCGTTCGAGAACTACGTCTGGCACGCGGCGCCCCAGCAATATCTCGAGGCGGCCGTGTCGGCCGCCGGCGTGTTGCCCGTCCTCGTTCCCTCCTTCGGCGAGCGGCTCGATCTGGACGCCCTCCTCGCCACCGTCGACGGCGTCATGATCACCGGATCGAAAACCAACGTGTCGCCCACCCTCTATGGCCACGAGGAAACCGAGACGGACGGACCCTACGACCCGGCTCGCGACGCGACCACCCTGCCGCTCATCCGCAAGGCGGTTGCGCAAGGAGTTCCGCTGCTTGCCATCTGCCGTGGCATCCAGGAGATGAACGTTGCGCTCGGCGGCACGCTGGCGACTGAAATCCAGGAGCGCGAAGGCGCGATCGATCATCGCGCGCCGGCGGGCGAGAGCCAGGACGAGCGTTTCGCCATCCGCCAGAAGGTCTCGATCCGGCCCGGAACCTGCCTAGCGGGCATCTTCGGGGCGGGTGACATCCAGGTGAATTCGCTGCATCGGCAGGGAGTCGATCGGTTGGGGGCCAGGCTCGACGTCGAGGCCGTCGCCGAGGACGGCGCAGTCGAAGCCGTATCGGTCAGAGGCGCGCCTGCTTTCGCCGTCGGCGTCCAGTGGCATCCTGAATATTGGGCCCATAAGGACGACGCCTCACGCCGTATCTTCGAAGCTTTCGGCAACGCCGTCCGCGCGCATGCAGCAGCGCATACGGCGATGCGGCAAGCGGCGGAGTAGTCTTGTCGATTTATTCCTCTGCGATGAGCGAAAGGATCTTCGAACGAGGGCGGATGGATTCGTAGCCGGCTCCATCGGCAAGCGCGAAGCGGACAAGTGTGCGCCCACCCCGGCCGATGAAATCGACCGTTCCGTCGTCGCGCGCATGCCACACGGCCACGTCGCCAAGCGGCGCGAAGATTGCCGAGCAGCTTGGCCCGGGTTCGAGCAGCGAACGCCCTTCCGACAGTGTCTTGCCCTTGCGCACGATGCAGCTCATCCGGCCGCCCGCATTCTCCAACCGGAAGACCGTTTCCGGTTTCAGGATCGCCGCCGCACCGACGCCCTTTGCCTGCGCTTCGTCGTCCGATGTCGCGGGCTGCTTCAGCGCCGCCGCGCCGAGCGCCACAGCCAGCCCAGCCACCAGTCCGATGGACAACAAATTCATGTGCTGGCCCCCCGGCCACGGCGAAAATGCCGCCTTTCACCGGCAAGATGGGGAGCAAGCCTTAAATGGCCGTTAAGAAATCCTAAGATTTGGGCCGGACGTGCCGTGTCTCCGAGACCGGCGTGATCGCCTTTCCCTCGGCAAACCAGGAGACGAGATTGTCCACCTGCAGATCGGCCATCGCATCCCGCGTATAGACGCTCGCCGAGCCGACATGCGGCAGGAGGCAGGTGTTGGGCGCATCGAGCAGGCGCTGTGGAACGTTCGGCTCGTTTGCGAAGACATCGAGGCCGGCCGCACGGATGGTCCCGCTTTCGAGCGCCGCGGCAAGCGCGTCCTCGTCCACCGAACTGCCGCGCCCGACATTGACGAACACCCCGTCCGGACCGAGCGCCTTCAGCACTTCGGCATTGACGGCCTTATCGGTACCCTTGCCACCGGGGGCGACACAGATCAGCGTGTCGACGCCTTTCGCCAGTCCGACGAGGCTCGGATAGTAGGTATAAGGCGAGCCTTCGACCGGGTTCCTGTTGTAGTAGGCGATCGGCATGCCGAGCACTTCGAGCCTGAGCGCGATCGCCTTGCCGATGCGTCCCAGACCGAAGATACCGGCACGGCGCCCGCGCAAGGTAGCACGGGTCAGCGGGTAGGAACCTTCCTTCGGCCAGCGCCCTTCGCGCAGCCATTTTTCCGCGCTCGGCAGTTCGCGCACCGCGTTGATGAGGAGGCCCAGCGCCGTGTCGGCGACCTCCTCGGTCAACACGTCGGGCGTATTGGTGACCATGATGCCCTTTGCGGCTGCATGGGCAGAATCCACCGCGTCATAGCCGACGCCGAAATTGGCGATGATCTCGAGCTTCGGCAGCGCGTCGATCAGCGGGGCCCTGACCGGAGCCATCGAGGCGATGCCGCGCACGCTTGCCGCCATCGCGGGCGTGACGAGCTTCGCGTCACCGGTCGGTATGTGTTCCAACGCAAACGTATCGCCTATGCGCCGACGCGCATGCTCGTTGAGGGGACCCGGCACGAGCATGCCGATTTCACGCAAAGCTTTCATTCCGTCTCTCTCACTTCTTCATCTTTCTTTCGGCCGGCCGGTGGACTGACGAACATGCAGTTCCGGCCGGATGAGTTCCTGCCCGCCATGGACCTCGATGCCGCTCAGGCGGTCGAGCAGCGCCCGCGCCGCGCGGCGCCCGACCTCGCGCTGCCCATTCCAGACGGTCGTCAGCGCGGGAGTGGCGATCGCCGCCTCTTCCAGATCGTCATAGCCGGTGACCGAGATATCCACGCCCGTCACCATGCCCGCGCGCGCAATGCCGTTCATCAGCCCGATCGCGACGAGATCGTTCCAGCAGACGGCAGCCGTCGGCTTGTCCTTCAAGGCCAGGAATTGTTGCGCCGCCTCGAAGCCCGACTGCTTGGTACGCGGGCCGGGCAGCCTCCATTCGGGCTTCAATTCCATACCGGCTTTCGTCATCGCCACGACATAGCCGCGATAGCGGTCGCGCCCGGTCGAGGTGTTGTCGGTGCCGCCGATCATGGCGATGCGGCTGTGCCCGAGCGAGATCAGATGATTGGTGGCAAGGCCGATACCGTAGGCATCGTCGCCGCGGAAGACCGGCACGTCTGCGCCGGTCACGCTGCGCGCGATCAGCACCGCCGGCAGGCCGTTCTCCTCCGCGAGCGCGATATCCTCCTTCGGCGTGCCGATCGCCGGCGACATGATGACGCCGTCGGCGCCGAGTTGCAGCAGCGTGTCGATGAAGGTGCGCTGTTTTTCCAGATCGTCGTAGTGGTTGCAGAGCAGGAAGGTCTGTCGGCCACGGTCGAGTTCGGATTCGATCGAGCGCAGGATTTCGGCATAGAACGGGTTCATGATGTCGTGGACGACGACGCCGACGATGCCCGAGCGCGAGGTGCGGAGGCTCGCAGCGCGGCGATTGTAGATATAGCCAATGGCGCGCGCATGTTCCTTGATGCGCTCGCGTGTCTTGTCGGCGACGAGCGGCGAATCGCGGAGCGCGAGCGACACCGTGGCCGTCGATACTTTCAGCGCATCGGCGATCGTGGACAGCTTGATCTTCTGGGCCAGAACCCCTCTCCCGGCAAAACCAGCCTTAAACAGTTTAAAGCTGCTTATGCCATCGAAAGATGGCCGGATCAAAGCTTTTCGACGGTAGTGAGTAGCTCCGGAAGAGCCTATTCGGCAGCGGCCGGCGTCTCTTCCTCCATTTCCTCGTCGGCTTCGATATATTCGGCATCCGACAGGTTCGCCTCGATGCGCCGGAGAAGCTTGGAAAGCGCCTTCTGGTCTTTCTTGTCGAGGCCCTTGAGGGCGATCTTCTGGGTCTTGCGCACCGATTTCTCGATCGCCTTGATCGCGTCGCGGCCGCTTTCCGTCAGGAACACATGCGCCTGGCGCCCATCCTGCTCGGAGGCCTGTTTGGAGAGGAAGCCCTGGCCCTGCAGGCGATTGATGGTCTTGGTGATCGTGGGCGGTCTCACCCCCAGCCGAAGCGCGAGCTGGCCCGGCGTCTGCCCGTCCTCCTCGGCCAGCGCCAGCACGATCTGGTCCTGCCCGGGATAAAGGCCCTGACCGTTCAGCCGCGACGCGAGCGCGGTGCGCGAAAGCCTCGCGACCGATTGCACGAGGTTCATCGTCTGGGCCTTGTCAGGTTTGGCCATGGCACTTCCCTCCCCGGCGGTCCGGATACGGAGCTTATCCGCCGCCGGAACTTTCGCAACCGCGATGCCCTCGGCGACACTTTGCCGGCAACGGATGTGCCTTAATCGCAAAGCCGTGTGACACGCGCATGACAGTTTTCCGGTCAAGGAAGGTCGTGCAATCGGAAACTCGCCGTCCTATATGAAACGCGCATCCGAAAGAGGAATACCATGACCGACACTCAGGCGCAGATCCCGGTAACCGTGCTGACCGGTTATCTCGGGTCCGGCAAGACGACACTTCTGAACCGCATCCTTTCGGAGGACCACGGCAAGCGCTACGCCATCATCGTCAACGAATTCGGCGAGATCGGCATCGACAACGACCTGATCGTGGAATCCGACGAGGAAATCTACGAGATGAACAATGGCTGCGTCTGCTGCACGGTGCGCGGCGACCTGATCCGCGTCGTCGAAGGGCTGATGCGGCGGCCCGGCCGCTTCGATGCGATCCTGGTCGAGACGACCGGGCTTGCCGATCCCGTTCCCGTCGCGCAGACCTTCTTCATGGACGACGACGTGCGTTCCAAGACAAGGCTCGACGCCGTGGTGGCGCTGGTCGACGCCAAGCATCTACCCTTGCGCCTGAAGGATAGCCGGGAGGCAGAGGACCAGATCGCCTTCGCCGACGTGGTCCTTCTCAATAAGACGGACCTCGTCAGCGAGGAGGAACTTGAACACGTCGAGGCGACGATCCGCACGATCAATCCGTCGGCGCGCATCCATCGCACGACCCGCGCCGGCATCGACCTTACCGAAGTGCTCGACCGCGGTGCGTTCGATCTCGACCGCGCGCTGGAGAACGATCCGCACTTCCTCGACGCCGATGAGCATGACCACGACCACGATGGGCACGACCATGACCATCATCACGACCACGACGGCCACGATCATCACCATCACCACCACCATCATGACGGCGAGATGTCGGACATCCACGACGTGACGGTGCAGTCGGTGTCGCTGCGCGGCGGCGAGATGGATTCGCGGAAATTCTTCCCGTGGATACAGAAAGTGACGCAGTTGGAAGGCCCGAACATCCTCCGCCTCAAGGGCATCATCGCCTTTAAGGACGATCCGGACCGCTACGTGCTGCAAGGTGTGCACATGATCATCGAGGGTGATCACCAGCGTCCGTGGAAGGATAACGAGAAGCACGAAAGCCGGCTTGTCTTCATCGGCCGCGAGCTCGACGCGGAGCGGCTGAAAAAGAGCTTCGACGCATGCCTGGCGGCGTGACCGCCTGATGCCCACCGTCGCCCCGCTCGACCTCGACGGCCATTGCGTGACCGCCGCCTTCACTGGCGGCGTTCCGCATTTCGCGCTCGCCGACGGCACCGTCCACCGCCTCGATCACGGCCACAAAACGGCGGAAGTCCATGATGGCCTGCTCTGCGCCGTGCCTTCCCTCGATAACGGTATGCTTCTGACGGGCGGCGAAGACGGCAAGGTTGCCGAACTCTCGCCGGACGGTACGGTGAGACTCCTCGCAGAGGCGGGGAGAAAATGGATCACGAGCATCGCCGCGGGCCCGCAGGGTGCGGTTGCCTATGCCACCGGCCGCACGGCGACCGTCCGCCTCGGCGACGGCAAGACACGCGCCTTCGAATGCCAGCGTTCCGTCGAGGGGCTGGCTTTCGCGCCGAAGGGCATGCGGCTCGGCATCGCGCGCTACAACGGCGCGACGCTGACCTTTCCTGCGACCGAGGGCAAGCCCGTCGAGCTTGAATGGGCGGGCGCCCATACCGGCATCACCTTCTCGCCGGACGGCAATTACGTCGTCACCACCATGCAGGAAAACGCGCTGCACGGCTGGCGGCTTTCTGACGGAAGGCACATGCGCATGGCCGGCTATCCGGCCAAGATCAAGAGCTTCTCCTGGGCCGCCAAAGGACGCTGGCTGGCGACTTCCGGCGCGCCGGCGGCGATCGTCTGGCCTTTCACGGGCAAGGACGGCCCGATGGGCAAGGCACCCGCCGAACTCGGCACGCGCGGCGATGCGATGGTGACCAACGTCGCCTGCCATCCAGCCGAGGAGATCGTCGCGATCGGCTACCAGGACGGCATGGTGCTCGTCGCGCGGATCGCGGACCAGAAGGAAGTGCTCTTGCGCCGCCCCGGCAAGGGCGCCATCACCTCGATGGCTTGGGACAGCGAGGGCAAGCGTCTCGTCTTCGGCAGTAACGCAGGCGATTGCGGGGTCATTGACATAAGCGCCTAGGCGGAACCTTGCGGCAGTTGTAGTCGTTCCGGAGGGATGCACGGATTTCCGACGAGTCCCCGATGATTGCCACCTCTCCCCAAGAGAAAGCACAGGCTGATCTGTTCGGCGAGCCCGCCGCCGAAAAGGACGCGCCGCGAAGTCTGCAAGAGGCCCGCGAGGAAGCCGAAACCTGCCGGCGCTGTCATCTGTGGGAAAACGCCACCCAGACCGTCTTCGGCGAAGGGCCCGGGAGCGCCACGGTGGTCTTCGTCGGCGAGCAGCCGGGCGATCAGGAGGATATGGCCGGCAAGCCGTTTGTCGGTCCGGCCGGGAAGATGTTCGACGCCGTCCTCGAAGAAGCCGATTTCGACCGCAAGAAGACCTATGTCACCAACGCGGTCAAACATTTCAAATTCGAGCCGCGCGGCAAGAAGCGCATCCATTCCAAGCCTAATGCCGGCGAAATCCAGACATGCCGCTGGTGGCTCGACAACGAGCTGAAGCTGATCCGGCCCGAACTCGCCGTGGCGCTCGGCGCGACGGCGGCGCAATCGCTTCTCGGCAAGATTGTGCCGGTGACGAAGCTGCGCGGCACGACGGTGAAGCGCGATGACGGGCTCAGGGTCTTCATCACCGTCCATCCCTCCTATCTCCTGCGCATTCCGGATGAGGTTGCCAAGCAGGCGGAGCGGAGAAGGTTCCTTGACGATATGAAGAAGGTGAAGAAACTGGCGGGGATGTAAAGCTTTGCTGCTTCTAGCTGGATTTACGTGTCGGCCGCTCTGGCATCGTCGCCCCCGAGGCCTTCGCAATGTACGAATCCGATGGTTGAACAGGCTGCACTACCCTCTACGACTTCACCGTATCAACACCGTCCGAAAATCATTCACATTCGTTCCGGTCGGCCCCGGCACGAAGAGATCGCTGATCGCATTGAAGGCAGACCACGCGTCGTTGTTGGCAAGATATGCCCGGGCGTCGAGGCCGGCTTCCCTCAGCCGCGCAACCGTCGTGCCGTCGCAGAATGCGCCTGCATTGTCTTCAGAGCCGTCGATGCCATCCGAGTCTGCCGCGAGCGCGTGGACGCCTTCGGCACCGTCGATGCCAAGCGCGAAGGCGAGCAGGAATTCGCTGTTGCGCCCGCCCTTGCCCTTGCCGCGGATCGTCACCGTCGTCTCGCCGCCCGACAGGATCACCACCGGCTTGCGAAAGGGCCGGTCGCGCAACACAACTTCGCGGGCGATCGCCGCATGCACGCCGCCAACCTCCCGCGCCTCGCCCTCGATGGCGTCGGACAGGATCACCGTTTCGATCCCCTGGCGTTTCGCCTCGGCGGCGGCGGCTTCCAGCGACACGGCGGCCGAGGCGATGACATGCACTTCGTTGCGCGCGAAGCGCGGATCGTCCGGTTCGGGCGCATCGGCGTCAGGTGAATGGAGGTGCGCCTTGACGGATGCCGGCAGGTCGAGACGGTAGGCTCCAACGATCGCAAGCGCGTCCTGCCGCGAAGCGCTATCGGGCACGGTCGGGCCGGAGGCGACAAAGGCCGGATTGTCGCCCGGAATATCCGAGACAACGAGCGAGACGAGTTTCGCCGGATAGGCGGCCGCCGCGAGCCGCCCGCCCTTGATCGCCGAAATATGCTTGCGCAGCGTGTTCATCGCCAAAATGGGTGCGCCCGAGGCAAGCAGCGTCTTGTTCAGCGCGATCTCGTCGGCAAGCGTGAGGTCACCGGCCGGCGCCGGCAGAAGCGCCGAACCGCCACCGGAAATCAGCGCGATGACGAGATCGTCTTCGGTAAGGCCGGAAACCTTGTCCAGCAACCGCCGAGCAGCTTTCAGCCCCGCTTCGTCCGGCACAGGATGCGCCGCCTCCAGCACCTCGATCCGCTCGCAGGGCACGGCGTAGCCGTAGCGCGTGACCACGGCGCCTTCGAGCGGCCCGTCCCAGGCCTTTTCCAATGCCCGAGCCATCTGCGCGGAACCCTTGCCGGCGCCGATGACGATGGTACGGCCTCTGGGCTTCGCCGGCAGATGCGCCCGGATCGTCCGCTCCGGATCGGCCGCGGCCACGGCAGCGTTGAAGAGCGAGGTCAGGAAAGCCTTCGGTTCGATGATACTCACTACGCGGATGCCTCGAGCGTGCTCTTCGCCGGCCGGCCCGCAACATATACCTCGACCGCGGCGCGGTCGTCGCCGAGTGTCTGCAGCAGGAAAAGCTCTTCGGCCAAGGTACCTGTCCGTTCCATCCTGAGCCTCATCGCCGGCGTGGCGCGCGAATTAAGCACCACAATATCGGCACCGCTGCCGACCTCCAGCGAACCAACGCGATCGCCGATCGACAGCGCCTCGGCGTTGCCGCGCGTGATCTGCCAGAAGGAGGCGAGCGGATTCAGCTTCTCGCCGTTGAGCGCGATCACCTTGTAGCCCTCGTCCATCGTCCGCAGCATGGAATAGTTGGTGCCGCCGCCGACATCTGTCGCCGACGCGATACGGAGCGGCTTATTGCGTTTGCGGTAGCGCTGATAATCGAAAAGGCCAGAGCCGAGGAAAAGGTTGGAGGTGGGGCAGAAGACGGCGACCGAGCCGGATTCGGACAACGCGTCGGCCTCGCGCTCCGACAGATGGATGCAATGGCCGAGCAGACTCTTCCCGCCTAGAAGCCCGTAATGCTCGTAGACGTCGGTATAATCCTTCGACCAGGGATAGAGCTCCTGTGTGAAGGCGATCTCGTCCCGGTTTTCCGATAGATGCGTCTGCATGTGGCAATCGGGGTATTCCCGCACCAGCGCTTCGGCCATCTCCATCTGCTCGGGCGAGGAGGTGATGGCGAAGCGAGGCGTGATCGCGTAATTCTGGCGACCCTTGCCGTGCCATTCCTCAATCAGCGCCTTGGTGTCGTCATAACCGGATTGCGGCGTGTCGGTGACGCCGTCCGGCGCGTTGCGGTCCATCATCACCTTGCCGGCGATCATCAGCATGTCGCGTTCATGCGCCTCGGCGAAGAAGGCTTCGGCGGAGGATTTGTGCACCGAGCAATAGACCGCCGCCGTCGTCGTGCCGTGCCGGATCAACTCGTCCAGGAACAGCCGGGAGATGCGCCTTCCATGCTGGGCGTCGCGGAACCGCGCCTCCTCGGGAAAGGTATATTCGTTCAGCCATTCGAGCAGTTCGGCCCCGTAGGAGGCTATCACCTGCATCTGCGGGTAATGCATGTGGCCGTCGATGAAGCCGGGCAGGAGGAGATGCGGCCGGTGGTCGATGACAGTAACGCCCTCCCCGGCCTTTCTGCTTACGGAAGCGTAATCGCCACGCGCCGCAACCTTGCCGTCGCGGACGAGGAGCGCGCCGTCTTCCTCGTAGAAATAGGAGCCCTGGTCGTCGACGCCTTGCGGCTCGCGAAGGAAGGCGAGCAGCCGCCCGCGGATGATCAGATCGCTTCCCATATCAGTTAGCGGCGCTCACCTGCTCGAACCACGCGACGATGCTTTTCCGTTCCTCGGGCGTGATCTGCGTCACATTCCCGCCGGGCGGCATGGCGATGCTGCGCCCTGCCTGCAGATAGATCTCCCGGGCATGTTCGGCGATGCGCGCATCGGTGTCCAGCATCACCCCTTTCGGCGCCTCGTAGATGCCTTCATAGGAAGGTTCCTGCGCGTGGCACATGGAGCAGCGACCCATGACCGTGTCGCGCACATGCGCGAACTGTGCGGACGCCATATAGGGCTCCGCGGCGGCAGAGACCTTGTCGCCGTTTCCGCCGAGTACGCTGGGCGCGGTAGACAGCCACATGATAAGGATGAAAAGGATGCCGGCCAGAAGCCACGTCCAGTTGGGCCGGCCCTTATGCGCGTGCAGCGTGTTGAAGAAATGCCGGATAAGCACGCCGATCAGGAACACCAGAAGCGCGATGATCCAGTTGTAGCGCGTGGCGAAAGCCAGCGGATAGTGGTTCGACAGCATCAGGAAGATGACGGGCAGCGTCAGATAGTTGTTGTGCAATGAGCGCGTCTTGGCGATGCGGCCGTATTTCGGGTCGGGCTTGCGGCCGGCGATCAGGTCGGCGACGACGATCTTCTGGTTCGGGATAATGATGAAGAACACATTGGCCGACATGATGGTCGCGGTGAAGGCGCCGAGATGGAGAAGCGCCGCACGGCCCGTGAAGAGATGCGTATAGCCCCACGCCATGAAGACGAGCACGACGAAGAGCACGATCATCAGCGCGGTATCGTTATGGCCGAGCGGTGATTTGCAGATGAGATCGTAGACGATCCAGCCGAGCGCGATCGAAGCGACCGAGATACCGATCGCGACCGGCGCGGAAACGTCGAGCACGTTGGGGTCGATCAGGAACAGATGCGCACCGGCATAATAGACGATGCAGAGCATCAGGAAGCCGGTCAGCCAGGTCGAATAGGCTTCCCATTTGAACCAGGTGAGATGCTCCGGCATGGACTCGGGCGCCACCAGATATTTCTGGACATGATAGAAGCCGCCGCCATGCACCTGCCATTCCTCGCCATACGCCCCGGCCGGCAGGCCCGGCCGTTGCTTGAGGCCGAGGTCGAGCGCGATGAAATAGAAGGAAGAGCCGATCCAGGCGATGCCCGTGATTACGTGCAGCCAGCGCACGCCGAAGGCAAGCCACTCCCATAAAACCGCATAATCGTTCATCGTCGTATTCCCCTTTCCTCGATCATTGCGGTTTGCGTCCCAAACGGGAAGAGCAGCGGCAGCCGATGACTTTCAAAAAAATCTGGAAAATACTACCCTGCTCCCACGTGGAAGGGGAAGGACGTGGCCTATCTCGATAATATCGCCGTTTTCGTGCGCGTGGTGGAACTGGGCAACCTTTCCGCCGCGGGGCGGGATATGCGTATTTCGCCCGCCGTCGCGTCCAACCGTATCAAGGAACTGGAGAAGCATCTTGGCGTGCGGCTCTTCAACCGCACGACGCGGCAATTGATGCCGACCGAGCATGGCCGCGTCTTCTACGAACATGCGGTGACGGTGTTGCAATCCGTTGCCGAAGCCGAGGCGGCCGTGAGCGCCCTTTCCGGCCAGCCGCGCGGCACGATCCGCGTCACCGCGCCGCTCGGACTCGGCCGCCGGCTGATCGCATCGGGCATCCCCGATTTCCATGAACGCTACCCCGACATCGAGGTACGGTTGAGGCTTTCCGACCACGAGGTCGACATGATGAGGGAGGGCATCGACGTCGCCTTCCATCTCGGCATATTGGAGGATTCCAGCCTGCGCATGCGCGGCATCATGGAATGCCAGCGCGTGCTGGTTGCCTCGCCCGCCTACCTCAAGCGACGCGGCGAGCCGAAGGTGCCGCAGGACCTCATCGGCGACCGGCACGACTGCCTGATCCTGCGCTATCCCGGCGCCCGCGAGTTCCAGTGGTTCCTGTCAACATCGGAGGGATCGAAAAAATTCGAGGTCAAGGGACCGTACGACTCCGACGACGGCGACGTGCTGACCGGCTGGGCGATCGCCGGTCACGGCATCATCAACAAGCCCCGTTTCGAGGTCGAGCCCTATATTCGCGACGGCCGGCTGAAAGTGATCCTTACCGAGACGCCGCCGGTTCCTATCCAACTCGCCGCCGTCTTCCCGCACCGCAAGTTCCAGGACCCCAAGGTTCGGCTCCTGCTCGACTTCATGGCCGAGCGCTGCCAGCGCATGATCCGCGAGGCGCTGGGCGGGAAATAGACCCGCTCCGTGAAGCCTCAGTTTCCCGCAGCCTCCATGCGCCGTCCGGCCATTGCCTTTTCCAGCCAGCCGAGTTCCATCTCCGGCACGGAGGAAAGCAAAAGGTCCGTGTAGGCGTCGAAAGGCGGCGTCAGAACCTCGCTCTTGGAACCGTAGCGCACGACGGAGCCCCGATACATGACCGCTATGGAATCGGCGATCGACTTCACCGTCGCCAGATCGTGTGTGATGAAGAGATAGGCGACGTTTTCCTCTTTCTGGAGATTGAGGAGGAGCTTCAATATGCCGTTGGCCACCAGCGGATCAAGCGCGCTCGTCACCTCGTCGCAGATGATGAGGCTGGGCTTCGCCGCAAGCGCGCGCGCGATGCAGACACGCTGCTTCTGCCCGCCGGAAAGCTCGGCCGGATAGCGGTCGGCGAAGCCTGTGCCCATCTCGATCTTGTCCAGCAATTCGGCCACCATGCGGTCGCGCTCGCGTCCGCGCTTGCCGAAATAGAACTCGATCGGCCGCCCGATGATCGTACCGACGGTCTGGCGCGGGTTCATCGCCACATCCGCCATCTGGTAGATCATCTGTAACTCGCGCAGATCGTTCCTGGTGCGGTTGGCGAGCCTGGGCGACAGGGTACGGCCGGAAAACTCGATGCTTCCCAGCATCGGAGGCAAAAGGCCGGTGATGGCGCGCGCCAGCGTCGACTTGCCCGACCCGGATTCGCCGACGACAGCCAGCGTCTGGCCGGGGTGGATATCGACAGAGACGTCTTTCAACACCTTTACGTTGCCACCACCGTAGGCGGCAGTGACGTTCCTGACCGACAGGATCGGTTCGCCGGCCGGCTTCTGTTCCTCATGCGGGATGGAATGCACCGAGACGAGCGCGTTGGTGTATTCCTGCCTCGGTTCCTTGATGATCTGGTGTGTGTCGCCCTTCTCTACCTTCTTGCCGTGGCGCAGCACCATGATGTCGTCGGCCACCTGTGCCACCACCGCAAGGTCGTGGGTGATATAGAGCGCGGCGACGCCGGTATCGCGGATCGCCTTCTTGATCGCCGCCAGCACGTCGATCTGGGTGGTCACGTCCAGCGCCGTCGTCGGCTCATCGAACACGATCAGGTCCGGCTTGGAGCAAAGCGCCATCGCCGTCATCACGCGCTGCAACTGGCCTCCGGAAACCTGATGCGGATAGCGGTCGCCGATATGTTCGGGGTCGGGCAGGCTGACTTCCCTGAAGAGCGCGATCGCCCGTTTTTCAGCTTCAGCGCGCGAGGAGACGCCGTGCTTCAGCGAAGCCTCGACTACTTGCCGCATCAGCCTGTGCGCCGGGTTGAAAGCGGCCGCCGCCGACTGGGCGACATAGCAGACTTCCCGGCCGCGGAGCTTGCGGAAGCCCCGCTCTCCGCTCTTCAGGATGTCGCGCCCGTTGAGAAGCACCTCACCGCCGGTGATGCGCACGCCGCCCCGCCCGTATCCCATGGAAGAAAGGCCGATGGTGGATTTACCGGCGCCGGATTCGCCGATCAGGCCGAGCACCTTGCCGCGCTCCAGCTTCACCGAGACGTCGTCGACGATGACCACATTCCGCGGCGGTTCGCCTGGCGGATAGACGGTCGCCTCGATCCTGAGATTGCGGATGTCGAGGAGAGTATTCGAACCGCGGTCAAGAGCCGCCTTCGCCTGCCTAGGCATTGCCGCGCCCTCCCTTGAGGTCCGTGGTGCGGTTGAGGATCCAGTCCGCCACCAAATTGACCGAGATGGCGAGGATGGAGATCGCCGCCGCCGGCAAAAGCGCCGCCGGAATGCCGAACACGATGCCGTCCTTGTTGTCCTTGACCATGCCGCCCCAGTCCGATTCCGGCGGCTGCACGCCAAGGCCGAGGAAGGAGAGCGCCGACAGGAACAGGATGGCGAAGATGAAACGCAGCCCGAGTTCCGCCACCAGCGGCGAAAGCGCGTTGGGAAGGATTTCCCGGAAGATGATCCACAGCCTTCCCTCGCCGCGCAGCTTGGCTGCCTCGACGAAATCCATGACATTGATATCGACGGCAACAGCCCGGGAAATCCGGAAGACGCGGGTGGAATCGAGAATACCCATCACTAGGATAAGCGTCAGTGTCGTCGACGGCAGCACCGAGAGAACGACAAGCGCGAAGATCAGCGTCGGGATCGACATGATCAGGTCGACGAAACGCGACAGCAATTCATCGAACCAGCCCCCGATCACGGCGGCGGAAAAGCCGAGGCTTGCGCCGAGCGTGAACGAAAGCGCCGTTGCCAGGAAGGCTATGAACAGCGTGATGCGCGCGCCGTAGAGCAGCCGGGTCAGGAGGTCGCGGCCGAGATTGTCGGTCCCCAGCCAATGTGCTGCCGAGGCCGGCGCCCACACGTCGCCGACGACCGCCGTATTGGAATAGGGCGCGATCCAGGGCGTGAAGATCGCCGCCAGCACGAACAGCACCGTCACCAACAAGCCGATGAGCGCGCTAATCGGGATTCGCTTTATGTTCAGCATCCGCCGTTCCCCTATTTCGGATGCCTGAGGCGTGGGTTGGAGAGGATCGCGAAAATATCAGCCAGCATGTTGAGGCCGATATAGACGGCGGCGAAGATGAGCCCGCAATCCTGGACGACCGGCACGTCGCGCTTGGCGACATGATCCACCAGATACTGCCCCATGCCGGGATAGACGAAAATCACCTCGATGACGACCACGCCGACGACCAGATAGGCCAGGTTCAGCATCACGACATTGATGATCGGCGCGACTGCATTGGGAAAGGCGTGCCGCCAGATGATCTCCGACCGCGACAGGCCCTTGAGTTCCGCCGTTTCCACATAGGCGGACTGCATGACGTTCAGGATCGCCGCGCGGGTCATGCGCATCATCTGGGCGAGCACCACCAGCGTCAGCGTCGTCGCCGGCAGCGCGATCGCGGACATGCGCTGGAGGAACGGCATGCCGTCAAAGACCGTCGAGACACTCGTGAACCACCCGAGTTTCACCGCGACGAAGTAGATCAGGAGATAGCCGATGAAGAACTCCGGCAGCGAGACCGCCGCCAGAGTGGATGCCGAGATCAGCTTGTCGACGAAACCGTTCCTGTGGCGCACCGCGATGAGCCCGAGGAGGATGGCCAGCGGCACCGAGACAGCCGCCGCCCAGAAGGCAAGGAACAGCGTGTTGGAGAGCCGCTCCGCGATCGCCGGCCCGATCGGCAGCCCGCTCGATAGCGCATTGCCCAGATTGCCGGTCAAAAGGCCGAAGAGCCAGCGGAAATAACGGACGTAAGCGGGATCGTTGAGCCCGAGCTGGGCTCTCAGATTGGCGACCGCCTCCGGCGTCGCCGCCTGGCCGAGGATAGACTGGGCGACGTCGCCGGGCAGGATCTGGGTGCCGACGAAGATCAGCACCGAAACCGCAAGCAGCAATATGATACTGAGCCCGATCCGCTTGCCGACGAGCTTGACTAGGGATGTCCCCATGGGGTCGCGGCCCGTCTAGGCCGCTACCCAGCAGAGCGCCAGCGCGTAGCCGTTGCACATCTCCTGCGAAGGATTGTTGACCCAGCCTTCGACGTTCTTGCCGGTTGCGTCGATGTACTGGTTGAAGAAGGGCACGATCAGGCCGCCTTCGTCGCGCATCATCATGCCCATGTCGGCATACATCTTCTTGCGCTTCTCCTGATCGAGTTCGCCGCGCGCGGCGATGACCATCTTGTCGAACTCGGGACGCTTCCAGCGTGTGTCGTTCCAGTCCGCGCTGGAGATGTACGCCGTCGAATACATCTGGTCCTGGGTCGCGCGCCCGCCCCAATAGGAAAGCGAGAAGGGTTGCTTGTTCCACACCTGCGACCAGTAGCCGTCGCCCGGCTCGCGCTTGATCTCGATCTTGATGCCGGCCTTGGCGCAGCTCTGCTGGTAGAGCGCGGCGGCATCGACCGCGCCGGGGAAGGCGACGTCGGAGGTGCGCAGGAGAATGGAGCCGGAATGGCCGGACTTCTTGTAATATTCGCCCGCCTTCTCCGGATCGAACTTCCTCTGCTCGAGCGGTGTGAAGAGCGGATAGGCCTCGTTGATCGGGAAATCGTTGCCGACCGAACCGTAGCCGCGCAGGATCTTCTCCAGCATCTCCTCGCGGTCCATGGCAAGCTTAAGCGCCATTCTGAGGTCGTTATTGTCGAAGGGCTTGGTGTCGCAGAACATGTTGAAGGGATAGAAACCCTTGCCGGCCACGTTGCGGATCGTCACGCCGGGAATGCGCTTGACCAGATCGACGATCTTCGGCTCGACGCGGTTGATCATCTGCACCTGGCCGCTCTGCAGCGCGGCGGTGCGCGCGGTGGCGTCGTTGATGACGACGATCTCGACCTGATCCGCATGGCCGAGTTTGTCGCCCTGCCAGTAATTCTTGAACTTCTCGCCTCCGTAGCGCACGCCCGGCTCGTTGGCGGTCACCTTGTACGGGCCGGCGCTGATGCCGGCATTCGGGTTGTCCTTGCCGCCGTTGGGCTGGATGACGAGGTGATAGTCCGCCATCAGATAGGGGAAGTCGGCATTGGCGTCCTTCAGGGTGATGACCACCTCGTCGCCATTCGCCTTCATCGTGTCGATGCCCTGGAGGATGCCGAGCGCGGCCGACTTCGACTTGGCGTCGCCGTGGCGTTCGAGCGTGGCGACCACGTCTTCCGCGGTAACGGCCTTGCCGTCATGGAACTCGATGCCCTTGCGGATCTTCATGGTCCAGGTCTTGGCATCCGGCGCGGACTCGATCGATTCGGCGATGCGCTGCTCGAGGCCGCCATCCGGCTTCAGTTCGACCAGCAATTCACCCCAGCACTTGCCGAAGCTGAAATTGACCTGGCTGAGGTTCAGCGCCGGATCGAGAACGTTGGTGGACTCGCCGCCCTGCAAGCCGGCCTTCAGCGTGCCGCCCTTGACCGGTTCTGCCGCCATGACGGCGCTCGCCAGCATGGAATTGGCGACGGTCGCCGTGACGCCGAGCGCGGCGGCACGACCGAGGAAATCACGGCGGGTCAGCCGGCCGGCCGCAACACGATGGCTGAGATACTCAAGTTCGCTGGACATGGATGCTCCTCACTCTGGATTTGTCGTTTTTGTTGGGTTTGTTGACGCAATATTGACGGGAATCCCAGCCCGCCAACAAGCTTGAATGCGACATCGGGTGGCGTAAATGATGCGCCCTGACTGGACCAAGCCGTCGGTTTCCATACACCTCCCAGATGGCATGCGGCCTTCCGCCGAAGCACGCCGTTCCCTTGCCCCTACTGTGCGACCCCTCTTCGCCGCGGTCAAGCGCCGGACAGGCCGTCGATCATCTTCGGATTCCCTGGCGACGGTCACATGACGAGCGCAGGCCGATTTCCCATTTTTGCCAAATAATAGGCATGGGTAGACTCCTGCGCTTTGCAAATTACGAAATGCAATTAACTATTTTAACTGATGGTCGCGACCGAAGCGCCTCAGGCGAGCGGAATGTCGTTCCCCGCCTTGCCTTCCTGGTATTCACCAGAAAGCGCATCGTAGCGCCGGGAGATGGCGCGGATGCTGGCTTCGAGCCTCGTTCGCTCCTCCTCCGGCAAGGCCTTGACCAGCCCCGGCAGCGAGTAGCTCTTCCAGTACGCGTTCTCGGCGTTGTAGCCGCCGGGATCGAGGGTGAAGACTTCCTTCAAAATCCTTAGATCGTGCGGGATGGCGAAGCTGTCGCGGGAATCCTCGTGGCTGAAGAGGTAATAGAAATTGTCGAAGCCGGTCCAGGTGATCGCGGACAGGCAGAGCGAGCAGGGTTCGTGCGTCGCAAGGAAGATGCAATCCTTCGTCTCCGGCCGCGACGCCTTCGGCATCTCGTAGAAACGCTTCAGCGCATGGACTTCCCCATGCCAGAGCGGATTCTCCGTCTCGTTATTCGTCTCGGCGAGTACCAGCGAGCGGTCCGCCTTCCTCAGGATGGCGGCGCCGAAGAGCTTGTTGCCTTCGGCGACGCCCGCCGCCGTCCTCGGCAGGATGTCGTGCTCGATGACGTCCAGCAGCCGGTCGATGAGGGAAACGTCAGTCATCGCTTACCTTCATGGCAGATGCACTTCCCACGGCTCGTCGAAGAAGAACTCCTCGACATTGGAGCCGTCGCCGCCGCGATCGACCACGACGAAATCCTGCGGTTCGCCGAGCGGCGTCAGGACGCCATGCCAGCGGCCGCGCGGATAGTTCACGCCCTGCCCCGGCCGCGTGATGAATGCACGCGGCGCACCGGGTCGGTCGCCGTCATCTGCGCACACGACCACGAGAAACGGCCGCGGCGAAAGCGGGATGAAGGCCTGGCTGCCGAAAGGATGCCGCTCCACCATGCCGACTTTCAGGGGCGTGGCGTAGGGCTGGCCGCGAAAGAGGTTGACGATCACGTGTCCGTTCGGGCCGGTCGCTTCCAACTTGGCGAGATCGTGATAGCGCTCGCACTTTCCGGCGTTGATAGGAAAATGCTCGGCGCCGTCCATCTCGATGACATCGCCGAAGGGGGCGAAGGCCTCGCGGGTAAGCGGATCAGCGGTGACGATACGGGTCACGCCGCGCCCCTCAGTTTCGCGTGCCGGTTCATGTCCTTGTAGAGCAGGTAGCGGAAATTGCCCGGGCCACCTGCATAGCAGGCCTGCGGGCAAAAGGCGCGCAACCACATATAGTCGCCGGCCTCGACCTCGACCCAGTCCTGGTTCAGCCGATAGACCGCCTTGCCCTCCAGGACGTAGAGCCCGTGCTCCATGACATGCGTTTCCGGGAAGGGGATCACTGCGCCAGGCTTCAGCGTGACGATGGTGACATGCATGTCGTGGCGCATGTCGGCCGGATCGACGAAACGCGTCGTCGCCCACCTGCCCTCCGTGTCAGGCATCGGCGAAGGCTCGATGTCGGCCTCGTTCGCGAAGATCGGTTCCGGCACGTCGATGCCGTCTACCTTCTCATAGGCCTTGCGGATCCAATGGAAGCGCGCGGGCGCAGCACCTTCGTTGCGCACCGTCCAGCCGCTCGACGGCGGCAGGTAGGCATAGCCGCCAGGCTTCATCACATGCTTCCTTCCGCCCACCGAAACGACCAGTTCGCCTTCGACCACGAAGAAAACACCCTCCGCTTCCGGATCGAGTTCCGGCCTCTCGCTGCCACCGCCCGGCGCCACCTCCATGATGTATTGCGAGAAGGTCTCGGCGAAGCCGGAAAGCGGCCGCGCTATGATCCATGCCCGCGTCTTCTCCCAGAAGGGCAGAGGACTGGTGACGATGTCGCGCATCGTGCCCTTCGGGATCACTGCATAGGCTTCCGTGAAGACGGCGCGATCGGTCAGGAGATCGGTCTGCGGCGGAAGCCCGCCCTTGGGCGCGTAATAGAAGCGGCCGGTCATAGGTTGTTCCTCATGCGGGGAGCAGGTCTTTCAATCTAAGGAGCGCGATGCGTTCGACCTGCCGGCAAGCGGTCGTGAATTCTTCCTCGCTTCCGTTCTTAAGCCGGGCCTGGAATGCCGCCAATATGTCGGCCTTGGTCAGGCCGCGCACGGCGATGATGAAGGGGAAGCCGAATTTCTGGCCGTAGGCATCGTTGAGTTCGGTGAATTTCCGGCGTTCATCGTCGGTCAGCGCGTTCAGGCCCGCGGAGGCCTGCTCGCTGGTCGATGAACTCGTCAGGCGCTTCGCCTGCGCCAGCTTGCCGGCGAGGTCGGGGTGCGAGGTGAGCACGCCGAGCCGTTCCTTCTCGCTCGCCGAGCGGAAGACGCGGCAAAGCGCATTGTGGAGGCCGACCGCGCTGTCATGCGATGAACCGAGCTCCAGTTCGTAGGCGCGCTCCGCGATCCAGGGCGAATGCTCGAAGATGCCGCCGAAACGCTCGACGAATTCCGGCAGCGCCATGCGCGAGGGCCTGAGCGCCGGCGCATGATAGGGATGATGCTCGCGCCAGTGGCGGGCGATGTCGATGCGCCGCGCCAGCCACACCTTCTCGTGGCCCTTTACGTAATCGACGAAGCGCTTCAGCGCCGCCACACGCCCCGGGCGGCCGATCAGGCGGTTGTGCAGCCCGATATTCATCATCTTCGGGCGACCCGCCTTCCCCTCCGCATAGAGCGTATCGAACCCGTCCTTCAGATACGCGAAGAACTGGTCGCCCGAATTGAAGCCCTGCGGCGTGGCGAAACGCATGTCGTTGGCGTCGAGCGTATAGGGGATGACAAGCTGCGGCGGGATCGGATGACCGTGCCCATCATGGTCGAGCCAGTAGGGCAGATCGTCGTCGTAGGTATCGGAGATATATTCGAAGCCGCCCTCCTCGGCGGCAAGCCGGACCGTGTTCACCGAGCAGCGGCCGTAATAATAGCCGAGCGGCCTCTCGCCGGTCACTTCCGTATGGAGCCGGACCGCCCTGGCGATGTCGTCGCGCTCCACTTCCGGTGCGATATCCTTGAACTCGACCCATTTATTGCCGTGCGAGGCGATCTCCCAACCCGCCTCCTGCATCGCCGCGACCTGGTTGGGCGAACGGGCGAGCGCGGTGGCGACGCCATAGATGGTGACGGGTACGTCGGCTCCGGTGAACAGGCGGTGCAGCCGCCAGAAGGCCGCGCGCGCTCCATATTCGTAGATGGATTCCATGTTCCAGTGGCGCTGGCCTTGCCATTGTGCCGCGCCGACGATCTCGGAAAGGAAAGCCTCGGAAGCGACGTCACCGTGCAGCACGCAGTTTTCGCCGCCCTCCTCGTAATTCAGCACGAACTGGACGGCGATATGCGCCCCGCCCGGCCATTTCGCATCGGGCGGATTGGCGCCATAGCCGCGCATGTCGCGCATATAACGCGCGGGGCCGCCGCTTTTCTTCTGTTCCGCCATCGCCTCACCTCTTTCCTGCACGATAATCGAAAGGAGAACGGGTTCATTCCCTCGAAAAATTTGAAAGTCTTTTTGTGGCCGACCCCTTCGCCAGCGTCTATGCATTGGCCTATCGTGATCCACAATCGACGGCAAGAAAGCCGCTAGTGGAATGAATTTGACATTCGATACGAGCTTGATGTCGGGCTGGAAATCGAATGTCAAATTCGAAAGTTCCACTAGAATCATAAACTTGCCAGTGGTTCTTTTGTTTCCAACATTTGCCTCGCGCCCGATAGAAATGGGATGCAAATGTTGGAAACGAACCACTGGACGTAATGGGAGAGGAAAGGCCATGGCGAGTGCCGGTGCCGGCAGGCTGACCACGCATGTGCTCGATACCGCACTGGGCAAACCCGCCGCAGGCCTCCCGGTGACGCTCTATCGCATCGAAGGCGAACGCCGCACCGAGCTTGCCTCCGCCGTCACCAATGCGGACGGACGCTGCGACAGGCCGCTTCTCGAAGGCGATGCATTCCGCGCCGGCGAATACGAACTGGTCTTTGCCGCTGGAAACTATCTCCGGAAGACGGGCCTGACGCTGACCGAACCGCCCTTCCTCGACACCATCCCTATCCGCTTCGGCATGACCGGCTCCGGTCATTATCACGTGCCGCTTCTTCTATCGCCTTTCGGCTATTCGACCTATCGGGGGAGTTAATGATGAAGACCCGCTCCGAGATACGCTTCATCCTGAACGGCGAGGATGTCAGCCTCGCAAAAGTCGCCCCGGACGAAACGCTGCTCGATTACCTACGCCTCCGCCGTTCGCTCGTCGGCACCAAGGAAGGTTGCGCGGAAGGCGATTGCGGTGCCTGCACCGTGCTGGTGGGCCGCCTTACGCCGGACGGCCTCGTCTATGAAAGCGTCAATTCCTGCATCCGCTTCCTCGGCTCGCTCGACGGCACCCATGTCGTTACCATCGAACATCTCGCCCCGGCCTCGGGCAAGCTGCATCCCGTCCAGCAGGCGATGGTCGATTTTCACGGTTCGCAGTGTGGTTTCTGCACGCCGGGCTTCGTCATGTCGCTCTATGCGCTCTGGATGCAGGAGCCCAACCCGTCGGACCAGCGCATAGAGAAGGCGCTGCAGGGCAATCTCTGCCGCTGTACCGGCTATGAGCCGATCGTGCGCGCGGCCCATGCCATCTCGTCCTATGGAGACGCCGGCAAGGACCCTCTGGCCGCAGAGCGTGCTGTGATCGCCAATCGGCTAAAATCCATGCGAGACGGCGCTCGCATAGAGATCGGAACGGGTACGAAACATTTTTACGTACCGGCTTCGGTCGATGATCTGGCCTCGATCCTGGATGCAGAACCGAAGGCGAGGATCGTCGCCGGCTCCACCGATGTCGGCCTGTGGGTGACGAAGTTCATGCGCGAGATCGCGCCGGTCGTCTTCATCGGCCATTTGGACGAACTTCGCCGGACGTCCGAGAAGGACGGCGTACTGACCATCGGCGCCGGCGTCTCCTATACGGAAGCGTTCGATCTGCTTGCCGGCCGGATCCCTGCGCTCGCCACGCTGATCGACCGGATCGGCGGCGAGCAGGTGCGCAATATGGGTACGATCGGCGGCAACATCGCCAACGGCTCGCCCATCGGCGACACGCCGCCGCCGCTGCTCGCGCTCGGTGCGACGCTGACGCTGCGCCGGGGCAGGGCGCGGCGCACGATCCCGCTTGAGGAATTCTTCATCGACTACGGCAAGCAGGACCGGAAGCCCGGCGAGTTCGTGGAGGCAGTGCATGTTCCCCTTCCCGCCGCCGGAAGCCGCTTCGCAATCTACAAGATCACCAAGCGCCGCGACGAGGACATCACCGCCACGCTCGGCGCTTTCAGCCTGACGCTCGATGCCAGCGGCACGGTCGAAAAAATCCGCATCGCCTATGGCGGCATGGCGGCAACGCCGAAGCGGGCACGGACGGTCGAAGCCGCCCTTGCCGGCAAGCCGTGGACACGCGAGACCGTCGATGCCGCACTGGCGGGATATGAAAAGGACTTCAGCCCGCTTACCGACATGCGCGCCTCGGCGGAATATCGTATGCTGGCGTCGAAGAACCTGCTTATCCGTTTCTTCCTGGAGACCTCCGGCCATGCCGGCCCGGTGCAGGTCGGCCGCTACGAGGCAGCATGATGAACAAGCACACGGCACCAGACCTCAAATCGATCGCAATCGCCGGCGGCGTCCACACCAAGCAGCGGCATGATTCCGCGCACAAGCACGTCACCGGCACGGCTCTCTATATCGACGATATGCCCGAGCCGGCCGACACGCTGCATGGCTGTCTCGGCCTTTCCACGGCCACCCACGCCACGATCCGTTCAATGGATTTGTCGGCGGTACGCGCCGCGCCCGGCGTGGTCGACGTGCTGACGGGGAAGGACGTACCGGGCGAAAACGACATTTCCCCGACCGGGCGTCACGACGAACCGGTGCTGGCCGACGGCAAGGTGCAGTTCCACGGTCAACCGATCTTCTGCGTCATCGCGAAGACGCGCGAGGAAGCGCGCCGCGCCTGTCGGCTGGCGAAGGTCGAATATGACGAACTTCCCTTCATCACCGATGTGGCGGAAGCGGATTCGAAGAAACCGAAGCTGGTGACTGATCCGCTGACGCTGAAGCGCGGTGACGCCGCCGCCGCGATCGCCAAGGCGCCACGCAAGGTGAAGGGGCAGATGCGCGTCGGCGGCCAGGACCATTTCTATCTCGAAGGGCAGATCGCACTCGCCATTCCTGGCGAGGATCGTGACGTTACCGTCTATTCCTCCACCCAGCACCCGAGCGAGGTGCAGCACATGGTGGCGCATGCGCTCGGCGTGCCGAACCATGCCGTGACCATAGAGGTGCGCCGCATGGGCGGCGGCTTCGGCGGCAAGGAAACGCAGGGCAACCAGTTCGCGGCACTGGCCGCGATCGCCGCCAAGCGCACCGGCAAGGCCGTGAAGATCAGGCCCGACCGCGACGACGACATGACCGCCACCGGCAAGCGCCACGATTTCCTGATCGATTACGAAGCCGGCTACGACGACGAAGGCAACATATTAGGCGTCGAGCTACGCTATGCGGCTCGATGCGGCTTTTCCGCGGATCTTTCCGGAGCCGTAACGGACCGGGCTCTGTTCCATTGCGACAACGCCTACTACTATCCCGCCGTGAGGGCCGTCTCCGCGCCGATCTACACCAACACCGTCTCCAACACCGCCTTCCGCGGCTTCGGCGGCCCGCAGGGCATGGTCGGCGCAGAGCGCATCATCGACGAGGTCGCGTTCGCACTTCACAAGGACCCGCTCGAAATCCGCAGGAAGAACTTCTACGGCACCGATACGCGTAACGTGACGCCCTACCACCAGAAGGTGGAGGACAACATCATCGGGCGCATCGTGGACGAACTCGAGAAAAGCTCCGACTATCACCGTCGGCGCCGGCAGATCGCCGCCTTCAACACCAACAGCGATATCATCAAGCGTGGCATCGCGCTGACGCCGGTCAAGTTCGGCATCTCGTTTACCGCCACCCAGTTCAACCAGGCCGGCGCGCTGGTGCATGTCTATACGGACGGGTCCGTGCACCTGAACCATGGCGGCACCGAGATGGGCCAGGGCCTCTACGTCAAGGTCGCGCAGGTCGTCGCCGAGGAATTCCAGATCGACCTCGACCAGGTGAAGATCACCGCCACCACGACGGGCAAGGTGCCGAACACTTCGGCGACGGCCGCCTCTTCAGGCTCAGATCTGAACGGTATGGCGGCACAAAACGGCGCCCGCCAGATCAAGGACCGCCTGATTGATTTCGCTTCCGAAACGCATGGCGTGGCGAAGGACCAGATCGTTTTCCTGCCGAACCGTGTGCGCATCGGCAACGCGGAGATCCCGTTTGCGGAACTGGTGAAGCAGGCCTATGAGGCGCGCGTCCAGCTTTCGGCCGCCGGCTTCTACAAGACGCCGAAAATCCACTGGGACCGCGAGAAGGGCATGGGCCATCCCTTCTATTATTTCGCCTATGGCGCCGCCTGTTCGGAAGTCTCGGTCGACACGCTGACCGGCGAATACATGGTCGAGCGCACCGACATCCTGCACGAGACCGGCCGCTCGCTGAACCCGGCCATCGACCTCGGCCAGATCGAGGGCGGCTTCATCCAGGGCATGGGCTGGCTCACCACGGAAGAACTCTGGTGGGACGACAAGGGTCGGCTGAGAACCCATGCGCCCTCGACTTACAAGATACCGCTCGCCTCCGATCGGCCGAAGATATTCAACGTCACGCTTGCCGATTGGCCGGAGGCCAATGAGCCGACCATCCACCGCTCTAAGGCGGTCGGCGAGCCGCCCTTCATGCTGGCGATGTCGGTGCTGCATGCGCTTTCCGACGCCGTCGCCTCGGTCGCCGATCACAAGGTCTGCCCGCGCCTCGACGCGCCGGCGACGCCGGAGCGGATTCTCACGACGATCGAGCGGCTGAAGAAGACGCGCGGGGAGCACTGATCGCTCCGCGGAATTCGGAGCCGGGCAAATATGGCCAGCACCAGACAGGGCGTCGAAACTTTCCTCAACAATTCGCCGGCCGCGGCACTGATCGAGGTCGCGGAAGCGAAGGGCTCGACCCCGCGCGAAAAAGGTGCATGGATGCTGGTCTCGCCGACAGCCACCTTCGGCACGATCGGCGGCGGCCAGCTCGAATTCATGGCGATTGCGCGAGCAAGGGAGGCGATGGCGTCATTCTCCCCGCTCTCCCTCGATATCCCGCTCGGGCCGGAGATCGGCCAGTGCTGCGGCGGGCGGGTGGAACTCAGCATCCGCCATGTCGGTGGCAGCCTGCGCGAGGAACTGATCGAGACAGCGGCGTCGGAAGACGCAGCCTATCCTCATATCTATCTCTTCGGCGGCGGCCATGTCGGCCATGCACTTGCCTCCGCCCTTTCGCTCCTGCCGCTGAAGGTCACCATCGTGGAGACCCGCGCTGAGGCGCTTGAAGGCATGCCGGAAGCGGTGGTCAGGAAACTCACGCCGATGCCCGAAGAAGCCGTCCGCACGGCGCCGGCCGGCTCCGCCTTCGTCGTCCTGACCCACGACCACGCGCTCGACTTCCTGATTGTCGGCGAAGCGCTGAAACGGCCGGATACCGCCTATGTCGGCATGATCGGCTCGAAGACGAAGAAAGCGACCTTCAGGAGTTGGTTCCTGAAGACGGCCGGCGGCACGGAGAAAGAATTCGCCCGCCTCGTCTCTCCGATCGGCGGCAGCGCGCTCCGCGACAAGCGTCCTTCCGTGATCGCCGCGCTCGCCGCCGCCGAGATCATGACGGCATTGGCAAAGCCGGAATAGTGGATTTCAGTAAATCCACTCGCCGTTGCCGAGCCCCTTCACCGCCTCGACGATGCGGGTGAAGCTGGTGCGCGCGCGGCCGACACTGTGGCGCGCCCTCAGATAGCCGTGCACCAGCCCTTTCTCGTTGAACCACGCGCAACGACCGCCATCCGCCGTCACGCGCTCGCAATAGGCCTGCCCGTCCGAGGAGAGCGGATCGCATTCGGCAGAGACGATCACCGTCGGTGGTAGATTGGCGAAGTTCGCATCCTTGAGCGGCGCATAGGCAATGTCGGCCGGAATATCGGCGCCGCCGGTGCGTGCCTCGTCGTAAAAGGCCATGTCGCTCACCGTCAGCATCGGCGCCTCGGCATGCGTGACATAGGAGCCTTTCGACTGGTCGCCGCCGAGCGTCGGATAGATCAGCACCTGTCCGGTCGGGCGACGGCTATGACCGCGCGTCGCATGACTGACGCCTGCCGCCAGATTGGCGCCGGCCGAATCCCCGCACAGCACGATGTTGCGCTCGCTCGTGGCGATCGCCCATTCGAACGCGGCTAGCGCATCGTCGAAGGCTGCTGGATGCAGATGTTCAGGCGCAAGCCGATAATCAACCGACACGACGTCATAGCTGGTTCGCTGGCAAAGCTCGGCGCAGACGTCGTCATGGCTTTCCAGTCCACCGAGGACGAAGCCGCCGCCGTGGAAATAGAGGACGAGCGCCGCATCGTCCCGCGTCTCGTTGCGATAGGTGCGGATCGGGATGTCGTGCCCTTCCTCCGCAATCGCACTTGTCTCGACGCTGATACCATTCGGATAGCCGGCAAAAAAGTCGCGGCACATTCGGTCGTAGATCGCCCGTCGCTCCTCGGTCGTGTAGTGCACCTTGTCGGGCGGATAGTAACTGTTGGAGCGTTCGATGAACGCCCAAACCTCCTTGTCGAGCAGCTTCGAATAATCGGCCGCCACTATCGTCCCTTCCAGACCGGATCCCGCTTCTCCGCAAAAGCACGAAAACCTTCCTGATTATCCTCCGAGGCATAAAGCTCGTCCACCGTGCGGAACTTGCGCTTGGTGATCCAGTTCATGGCGTCCTGGAAAGTCATGGCCTCGGCCTCGCGCGCAACCTCCTTGATCGCGGCGAAGACGAGCGGCGGCCCGGAGGCAAGAAGCCGCGCGACCTCCCAGACACGCGCCTCGAGTTGTTCCTTCGGCAGCACCTCGTTCACCAGCCCCCAGCGATGCGCCTCGGCGACATCCATCCAGCGGCCGGTCAGAAGAAGATCCATGGCGACATGATAGGGAATGCGCTTCGGCAGCTTGACGGTCGCGGCGTCGGCCAGTGTACCGGCGCGAATTTCCGGCAGCGCGAAACGCGAATGCTGGGCGGCATAGATCAGGTCGCAGGAGAGCGCCAGTTCGAAACCGCCCCCGACCGCCATCCCGTTGACGCATGCGATCACCGGCTTGTTCATGTCGCGGAGTTCCTGCAAGCCCGCGAAACCGCCGACGCCGTAATCCCCGTCCACGGCATCACCACCCGCAGCGGCCTTCAAGTCCCAACCGGCGGAAAAGAACTTTTCACCCGCCGTCCGAACGATCGCCACACGCAATTCCGGATCGTCACGGAAGGCGCAGAAGGTCTCCCCCATCAGCCGGGAAGTGACCAGATCGATCGCATTCGCCTTGGGTCGGTCGAGCGTGACTTCCAGGATGGCGCCCTCGCGGCGCTTGGCGATGACTTCAGGCATAGGCTGGTTCCCTTACCTCTGACGGCGCTGCAAGAACGAGCAGCGCATCGGCGATCCATGCGCCCTTCCCTTGCCGGCAAACAATCAGCGGGTTGATGTCGAGTTCTTCGATCCCATCGGCATTGTCGCGCGAGAAGGAGGCGATATGGAGGACCGCGTCGATGGCGGCGGAGAGATCCGCCTTCGGCCGTCCGCGATAGCCGTCAAGCAACGGAAAGAGTTTTAGGCCGCGAAGCGCCGCCTCGATCTCTTCCCGGCTCGCCGGCAGCAACAGCGTGGCCGAATCCTGCAGGAGTTCGACAAGCACACCGCCGGAGCCGATCGTCATGACGGGTCCGAAGAGCGGATCGCGGGTAATCCCGACAATCAGTTCGGCAACGCCGCCTGCCACCATTTTCTCGACATAGAGGCCCGAACCCAAAGGCAGGAGATCGCGTGCCACCGCTTCGACCTCGGCGGCAGTCGCCAGATTGAGGCGGACGGCCCCCTGTTCGGATTTATGCGCCACTCCAAGCGCCTTCAGCGCGACAGGGAAACCGAGTTCACCGGCGATCGCAGCCGCCTCGGCCGGCGTCGACGCCTTTCGACCCGGCGGAACAGGGAGGCCACATTCCGCCAGCAAAGTCTTGGCCTCGGCTTCGGAAGGCTCGCGCCCGTCCTCGCCCCCCATCGGGGGGAGAGGTGGCGCGCGCAGCGCGTCGGAGAGGGGGTTTCTTTCTGCCGGGCCAGTTCCACCCCCTCTCCGACCTGGCTTCGCCGGGCCACCTCTCCCCCCGATGGGTGGCGAGGAAGGGTACCGCCACCGCTCACCAATAAACGCCGCCGCTTCCGCGGCGTCCATCGCCTCGGCAATGCCCATGAACGGAACGATACCTCGATCGATCAGATCGGCCGCATAGTCCTCCGGCAGATTCTCGCTCATCGACGCGACGATGGCACCCCTGGCACTGTTCGCGTTCAGCGCCGCCTCGAAAGCGCGCACGGTCGGCCACCAGTCTGCATCGGAGCAACGGTCGCCGCGCGGGAAGTCGAGCACCAGCATGTTGAGGTCGATACCGCCTGAAACGAAGGCCGAGAAGGTCGCCGTCAGCGCCGGCTCGTTGTTCCAGATGAAGGTATTGTAGTCGAGCGGATTGGCGACGGCGACGAGGGGTCCGAGCGTCTCTTTCACGCGCGCTCGATGTTCAGAGCTGAGCGCGGGAAACCGAAGCCGGCGCCTCTCGACGCTGTCCGCCATTACCGACGCTTCGCCGCCGGAACAGCTCATCGAGGAAAGCATATAGCCGGCTAACGGGCCGGCTGTATGCAGGAGCTTCAGCGTCTCCAGGAAGGACGGGATCGTATCGACCCGCGCGATGCCGAGCCGCTTCAGGAACGCGTCGGAAGCGGCGTCGGACCCGGCAAGAGAAGCGGTGTGCGAGATGGTCGCCGCACGCGCCTGTTCGGAGCGGCCGGCCTTCATGGCGACGATCGGCTTCTTCAACTCGCGCGCCCGCGCAGCCAGCCTCTCGAAACCGGAAACGGTATCGAAGCCTTCGATGTGCAGCCCGAGGGCCGAGACCCGATCATCCTCGATAAGCCCGAGCGCCATTTCCGACAGGCCTGTCTGCGCCTGGTTGCCGGCCGTCATCAGATATGCGACCGGCAGGCCGCGCTTCTGCATGGTGAGGTTGCACGCGATATTGGAGGATTGCGTGATGATCGCCACGCCGCGCTGGCCGGGCGCCAGCCGGCGGCCGCCATGCTGGTCGGGCCACAAAAGCGCGCCGTCGGCATAGTTGATCAGCCCATAGCAATTCGGCCCGATGATCGGCATCTCGCCGGCTGCCTCGACCAAAGCTGCCTGCAGGGCCGGACCTTCGGCATCGTCACCTTTCGTTTCCAGAAAGCCTGCGGCGAAACAGATGGCTCCACCAGCGTTCCGCTTCCGTAACGACCTGACTATCTCCAAGGTAAGACGGCGGTTAACACCGATGAAGGCAGCATCCGGCGCACCGGGCAATTCTTCGACCGAACGATAGGCCGTGACGCCCGCGACCGTTTCCTTTGTCGGGTGCACCGGCCACAGATCGCCGGCGTATCCCATCTTCACGCATTGCTCGACGACATTGGTCGCGAACGCCCCACCGCCGATGACGGCGATGGATTTCGGGCGCAACACGCGATCGAGGCGACCGCTCATCCTCCGACCGCCCTCAGAAGCGCGCGGCTGATGATGTGCCGCTGGATTTCACTGGTTCCTTCCCAGATGCGCTCGACGCGGGCGTCGCGCCAGATGCGTTCCAGCGGCAGGTCGTCCATCAGGCCCATGCCGCCATGGATCTGGATGGCCTCGTCGGCGACGAAGGCGAGCATTTCCGTCGCCTTCAGCTTCGCCATCGCCATGTCCTGATCCGTCACCGTGCCGGCATCGTATTTCCAGCCGGCCTCCAGCACCATCAGTTCGGCCGCCTTCAACTCCGTCGCCATATCGGCAAGCTTGAAGGAGACACCCTGGAACTTGCCGATGGTCTGGCCGAACTGCTGGCGCTCGGCGGCGTAGCCGAGCGCGTGACCGAGCGCGCGCTCCGCCCGCCCGAGGCAGGTCGCCGCAACCTGAAGCCGAGTGGCTCCCAACCACGAATTGGCGACTTCGAAGCCGTGATGCACTTCGCCTAGCACCTGTTCTGTCGGCAGCCTGCAATCGTCGAATTCGAGGATCGAGTTGGTGTAGCCGCGATGCGAGACGTTGCGATAGCCTTCGCGCACCGTGAAGCCCGGCGTGCCCTTGTCCACGAAGAACGCGGTAATCTTCTTGCGCTTCCCGCGCGCACTTTCCTCTTCGCCCGACGCCATGAAGACGATGGCGAAATCGGCCAGGTCGGCGTGGCTGATGAAATGCTTGGTGCCGTTCAGTACCCAGTCCCCTCCGTCCTGTATAGCCGTCGCCTTCATGCCGCGCAGGTCGGAGCCGGCACCGGGCTCGGTCATGGCGAGGCAGTCCCATTTCTCACCGCGGATACAGGGATAGAGGTATTTTTCCTTCTGCTCGTCGGTGCCGGCAAGCAGGATGTTCGATGGCCGGGCGACACAGGTCCAGTGGAGCGCATAATTGGCGCGGCCGAGTTCTTTCTCGTACAGCAGCCATGTCAGCGTATCGAGCCCGGCCCCGCCGACCTCCGCCGGCATGTTGGCGGCATAGAGCCCGGCGGCGATCGCCTTCACCTGCAACTCCCTGATGAGTTCGGGCCTGAGATGTCCGGTCCGCTCGACCTCGGCCTCATACGGATAAAGCTCGCTCTCGACAAAAGCACGCGTCGTGTCGACGATAAGCTGCTGCTCTTCGGTGAGGCCGAAATTCATGAGTGCACCCAGCTCAACCCTTCTTTTTCTTCCTCGGCTTCTCAGCCTTGGCTTTCACCGCAGCTTTCGAGAGAGGCTTCATTGCAGCCATCTTGCCGAGTTTCTTCACATAGTCACGATGCAGTTCACCGGCCCCCCAGCCCTTGCCCTTGTTGGTCCTGGACAGCGCTTCCATGATGGCGACGAGGTTCTCGTCGCGGATCTTTTCCAACTCACGGATCGACCATTGGCCGGACTGGTCGTCGGACTGCGTCGCGATCAGATCGACCAGTTCGTCGTTGAATTCCGGCACGTCCATCAGCTTCGTCCACGGCCATGTCAGGCACGGCCCGAACTGCGCCATGAAATGGCGCATGCCGGCCTCGCCGCCGGCGACGCGATAGACCTGAAACATGCCCATCTGCGCCCAGCGCAAGCCGAAGGAATAGCGCATGATGTCGTCGAGTTCCTCGACGGTGCAGATGCCGTCCTTGATGAGCCACAGCGATTCGCGCCACGCGGCCTCGAGCAGGCGATCGCCAACGAACGCCTCGATCTCCTTGCGGATGACGACAGGCTTCATGCCGATCGAGGCATAGAGCGCCTTCGCCTTCTCGATCGCGGCCTTCGAGGTGGCCTTACCGCCGACAATCTCGACCAGCGGCAGGAGATAGACTGGATTATAGGGATGCGCGACGACGAGCCGGTCGCCACGCTTCATCGCCGTCTGCATGTCGGACGGCAGGATGCCAGAGGTGGACGATCCGACAATCGCGTCGGGCGCGGCGTGGAGGTCGATCTCGGCGAGCACCTTGTGCTTCAGGTCAAGTCGTTCCGGCACGCTTTCCTGGATGAAATCGGCGCCCTTGACCGCCTCCGCGATCGACTTCGCATAGGTGATCCTGCCTTCTTTCGGCAGACCGCCGGTCGCCATCGCCTTATAGGCACGGCGGGCGTTCTTCATCACCTCGCCTACCTTGCGCGATGCTTCGGGATCAGGATCGAAGATCGAGACATCGACGCCGTTCAGTACGAGCCGCGCCACCCATCCAGCGCCGATGACGCCGCCGCCGATACAGGCTGACTTGCTGATCTTCATGTTCCGCTCCCTACGCAGCCTTCGCCAGCGGCGCACGCTTGGTGAGCCCGAGTTTCTTGCGCACTTCTTCCGGCCCGATGACCCGCGCACCGAGATTCTCGATGATCGTCACGGCACGTTCGACAAGCTGCGCATTGGTGGCAAGCACGCCCTTGTCGAGCCACAGATTGTCCTCCAGCCCGACGCGCACATTGCCGCCGGCCAGCACTGCCGCCGCAACATAGGCCATCTGGTTGCGGCCGAGCGAGAATGCAGAGAAGGTCCATTCCTTCGGCACGTTGTTGACCATCGCCATGAAGGTGTTGAGGTCGTCCGGGGCACCCCAGGGCACGCCCATGCAAAGCTGCACCAGCGCATCCGGCTCCAGCACCTTCTCCTCGACAAGCTGCCTTGCGAACCACAGATGGCCGGTGTCGAAGGCCTCGATCTCCGGCTTGACGCCGAGCTTTGTCATCATGGAGCCCATGGCACGCAGCATGCCGGGCGTGTTGGTCATCACATAATCGGCTTCGGCGAAATTCATCGTGCCGCAATCGAGCGTACAGATCTCCGGCCGGCACTGGCGTACATGTTCGACGCGCTCGGAAGCGCCAGCCATGTCGGTGCCGGCCTCTTTCAGCGGCAGCGGGCTTTCCGTCGGGCCGAAGACCATGTCGCCGCCCATGCCGGCCGTGAGGTTGAGCACGACATCGACATCCGCCGCACGGATACGCTCCGTCACCTCGCGATAGAGCGAAACGTCGCGGCGCGGCTTGCCCGTCTCCGGATCGCGCACGTGGCAATGGACGACCGCCGCCCCGGCCTTGGCAGCCGCGATTGCGGATTCCGCAATCTGCTTGGGCGAGCGCGGCACATGCGGGCTGCGATCCTGCGTACCGCCGGACCCGGTGATGGCACAGGTGATGAACACCTCACGGTTCATGGCGAGCGGCATCGGCTTCCTCCTGAAATGGTATTCCGATCATTGCCTCCCTTGCGGCGCGCTGTTTTGCGAATTACGCATCGGGATTGATGAAAAACGAAACCTCCATCTTCCGGCCGGAACGCGAGCCCCTTAAGCTGACCTTCCTCGTGCTCTCGGGCGCGTCGATCATGTGCGTGGCCTCTGCGATCGATCCGTTGCGCGCCGCCAACCGTATCAGCGGGGCAGATGTTTTTGAATGGAAGATCGTCTCCGCCGACGGTAGGCCCCCGCTTACAAGTTGCGGGATGCCGGTTGCCGTCTCCGGTCCGCTCGACCCGGCGCCAAGGACGGATATCCTCGTCGTCATAGCCGGCTTCGGCAATCGCGAGCAGGCGACCCCTGCCCTCCTCTCGCGGATCAGGCGCGTGGCGCGAGCGGCGCGAGCCTATGGCGGTGTCGAGGCAGGCGCCTGGCTGATCGCCCGCGCTGGCCTGCTGGACGGTCGGGCTGCAACGACGCATTGGGAGGACATGGAGGACTTCGCTGCCGCCTTCCCCGAAAGCGACATCCGGCCGGACCGCTATGTCATCGACGGCCCGGCCTTCACCACCGGCGGCGCCTCGCCGACCTTCGACCTGATGCTGCATCTCGTCCGCAGCCGACTCGGCATGGCCGTGGCGCTCGATGTGGCGAGTGTCTTCATCTACGACGAGGCGCACGCCTCGTCCGACGCCCAGCCGCTGGTGTCGCTCGGCCGCCTCGACGGGTATGATCCGCGGCTGGCGCAGGCGATCCGCCTGATGGAAGCATCTATCGACCATCCGCTAACTATCGCCGCCATCGCCCGCAGGACCGGCGTGACGGCGCGCTCGCTGGAGACGATCTTCGGCAGATCGATCGGCGAGACGCCCGGCGCCTACTATCTCAGGCTGCGGCTCGGCGCGGCTCGCAGGCTCGTCCTGGATACGAGGATACCGATGGCCGATATCGCCGCGCGCACCGGCTTCTCCTCCGCCGCCGCCTTCAGCCGGGCGTTCAGCCGCGCCCATGGCGAAGCGCCGAGCCGGATGCGGAGGGCCTAAGGCGCCCCGAGGCTACACCCGCTCCAGCGCCACCGCGATGCCCTGGCCGACGCCAATGCACATGGTGGCAAGCGCGAGCGTGCCCTGACGTTCCTTAAGTTCCAGCGCAGCCGTGCCGGCTATGCGCGCGCCCGACATTCCGAGCGGATGGCCAAGCGCGATCGCACCCCCGTTCGGGTTCACGAATTCCGCGTCCTCCGGAATGCCGAGATCGCGCAGCACCGCAATACCCTGCGAGGCGAAGGCCTCGTTGAGTTCGATCACGTCGAAATCGGACGGCTTCAGGCCGAGCCGTTCGCAGAGTTTCTTCGTCGCCGGCGCCGGGCCGAAGCCCATGATGCGCGGCTCGACACCGGCCACCGCACCACCGAGAATACGAGCTATCGGCTTCAAATCGTACTTTTCGATCGCCGCTTCCGAGGCGACGATGAGCGCCGCGGCAGCATCATTCACGCCCGACGCGTTGCCCGCCGTCACCGTGCCGCCTTCGCGGAACGGCGTCGGCAGCTTCGCCAGCACCTCAAGCGTGGTGCCGGCACGCGGATGCTCGTCCTTGTCGACGACGATCGGGTCGCCTTTCCGCTGCGGGATCGTCACCGCGACGATCTCCTTCGCCAGACGTCCGTTGCCTTGTGCCGCGACCGCCTTCTCCTGGCTGCGGGCGGCGAAGGCATCCTGGTCCCTCCGGCTGATCTGGAATTGCTCGGCGACGTTCTCACCGGTCTCCGGCATGGAATCGACACCGTACTGCTTCTTCAACAGCGGGTTGACGAAGCGCCAGCCGATGGTGGTGTCGTAGATTTCCGCCTTGCGGGAAAAGGCCGTGTCAGCCTTCGGCATCACAAACGGCGCGCGGCTCATGGATTCGACGCCGCCGGAGATAATGATCTCCGCCTCGCCGGCCTTGATCGCACGCGCCGCGGAGATGGTGGCGTCCATGCCCGAGCCGCAGAGCCGGTTGATGGTCGCGGCGGGCATCTCTTTCGGCATGCCGGCCAGAAGCAGCGCCATGCGTGCGACGTTGCGGTTGTCCTCGCCCGCCTGGTTGGCGCAGCCATAAAGAAGGTCGTCCACCGCTTCCCAATCGACGCCCTTGTTGCGTTCCTTCAAGGCGCGCAGCGGAATCGCACCGAGATCGTCGGCGCGGACAGCGGCAAGCGAACCGCCGAACCGGCCGATCGGGGTGCGGATGTAGTCACAGATGAAAGCTTCGGCCATTTCAAACCTCCGGTACGGACAGATCCCTGACGCTGCCATCGACCGCCAGCGTCGCCCCGGTCAAGGCCTGCAATTCATCGAGGCTCATGCCCGGCAGCTTTTCGCGCAGCACGAACCGCGCATCGACGATATCGACCACCGCCAGACTGGTATAAACCCTGGTCACGCAGCCTACACCGGTGAGTGGCAGGCTGCATTTCTTCACAAGCTTCGGCCGACCGTCCTTGGTGACGTGGTCAGTAATGACAGCGACGCGTTTGGCACCATGGACGAGGTCCATCGCCCCGCCGACCGCCGGCACCGAGCCCGGGCCCGTGCTCCAATTGGCAAGATCGCCGTTTTCCGCGACCTCGTAGGCGCCAAGGATGGCCACGTCGAGATGTCCGCCACGCACCATCGCAAAGGAATCCGCATGGTGAAAGAAAGCCGCCCCGGGATTGACGGTGACCGGCTTCTTGCCGGCATTGATCAGGTCCCAGTCTTCCTCTCCCACGGGCGGCGCCTCGCCGAAGCCAAGGATGCCGTTCTCGGTGTGATACACCACTTCGCGGCCTTCGGGCTTGAACTTGGCCACCATTTCGGGGAAGCCGATGCCGAGATTTACATAGGCTCCGTCTGCAATATCCTGCGCGGCGCGCCATGCGATCTGCGCGTTGGTCAGCTTGGCGGTCATTGCTTCGCTCCTTCGCGCAACAGAACCTCTTCCTGCCTGGGTTCCGCGACTTCAACGATGCAATCGACGAATATGCCAGGCGTGACGACATGCTCGGGGTCGATGCCGCCCGGTTCCACGATCCGCCGTGCCTGGACGATCGTCGTGGCCGCCGCCATCGCCATCAGCGGTGCGAAATTCCGTGCCGCCTTGTTGTAGGTAAGGTTTCCCTTACGGTCGGCAAGCTCCGCCTTGATCAGCGCCACGTCGGCCTTCAGCCACCGCTCCTGCACATAGTGCCTCCCCTCGAACTCGGCGACCGGCTTGCCTCCCGCAAGCTGGGTGCCGTAGCTCGTCGGCGTGTAGAAGGCGGGGATGCCCGCGCCGGCCGCGCGGATGCGCTCGGCCAAGGTTCCCTGCGGGACCAGTTCCAGTTCGATCCGGCCGGCAAGATAGCGCTCCGTGAAGGCCTTTGGATCGGACGAACGCGGGAACGAGCACACCATTTTGGCGACCATGCCGGCATAGATCATCGCCGCGATGCCGATCGCGCCATTGCCGGCATTGTTATTGATTACAGTGAGCGACCCGGGCGATCCGGTTGCCCTGTAGCGCTCGATCAGCGCGCCGATGAGTTCGATCGGAGCGCCGGCGCCTCCGAACCCACCGATCATGACTGACGACCCGTCCTGAATGTCGGCAACCGACGCTTCGACGCTGGGACAAACCTTGTTCATCGCTCGATCCATTGGAAACAGAGTTCGCATTGCGAACAAATGTTTTATATGCGATACTTTCTAGATGACGATCGAAACCGAGTCAATCGAAAGCACCGAGCGCGAACGCGACCATGTCGGCTCGCTCATGAAGGGTCTTGGTGTGGTGGAAATCCTCGCCGCCCATCCCGCCGGCCTCACCTTGACCGAGATGGCGGAGACGGCTGGCCTGACCCGGGCAGGCGCGAGGCGTTTCCTGCTGACCCTTGTAGCGGCCGGCTATGCGACGCAGAGCGGCCGTCGCTTCCAACTCTCGTCCAGACTGCTGGCGCTGGCACGCACCTGGCTGCAGGGTACGCCGCTATGGATATTCGCGGAGCCTTTCATGCGTGACCTTTCCGCGACCTTCAACGAATCCTGCTCGGCCGCGATCCTCGCCGGCGAGGATGTCGTCTATGTCGCCCGCGCGCCGAGCCGCGCCATTCTATCCGTTACGCTCAACATCGGCACGCGGCTGCCCGCTTATTGTACCTCGATGGGCAAAGTCCTGCTCTCCGGCCTCGATGAGGGCCAGTTTACCGCCTTCCTCGAAAAAGCAAGCCTGAAGCCCAACACACCGAAGACGATCACCGATCGGGCGATCTTGCGCGAGACGATCAAGAAGGTCCGCCGCGATGGCTTCGCCATTGCCGACGAGGAACTGGAACTCGGGCTTCGCTCCATCGCCGTGCCGATCCATGACGGAACGGGCAGGATCGTCGCGGCACTGAACGTCTCCACCCAGACCGCACGCCTGTCGGTAGCGGAGATGAAGCGCGAAATCCTGCCGAAATTGAAGACGGCGGCGGCCAGGATCGAAGATTATTTCCTTGTTCAGTAGTAACCTTGGGCCGTCACTGGCACACATCCGCTTCAGCGCCGGCGCAACCCGTCGACGAAGATGTCGACGAGGCGGAGGGCGGTAGGCTGCCAGTCGGCCGTGCTTTGCGAATAGAAGATGCCGATCAAGGTGCGCAGAAGGTCTTCCGGCGGAATGTCGGAACGTGCTTCCCCGGCCGCGATCGCGCGATCGAGCAGCAAGCGGACCGCGCCGGTCAGCTGCTCGAAGGAATAGGCTTTCAGGTCCGGGGAGCCATGCGCGACGAGTTGCAGCGCACCGATCATGCCTTTCTTGGCCGCGACAAGCCGGACATTCGCATGCAGCCATTGGCGCAGCGCCTCGACCGGATCGGGCTCGCCGGCGAGCTTTCCCGCCAGTTCGACGAGATGGTCGACTTCGTGACGATAGACGGCCTCGAACAGCGCTTCGCGCGTCGGGAAATGCCGATAGAGCGTACCGATCCCGACGCCCGCCTTCCGGGCGACCGCCTCCAGGCTCGCCTGCGGACCTCCGGCGCTGAAGATCTGCGTAGCCGCCTCGAGCAGGATCTCCCGGTTGCGGATTGAATCCGCACGCGGCTTGCGTCTTGTCTTCTCGGTTGCGGTTCCCATTTTTCTCACAACGGACACGTTCCCTCTTGATAAACGGAGGAACCCTCCGTATAAATAGCAGTGTCGGGGAAACGTATAAAGGCACGCATCCCCGCGAGGGCCGGCGAAGGCTCGCTTCGAATTCTTCCCCGCGCTCGTTTCCCTCGTCGCCATCCGGCGGCTTCGATCCATACACCACTAACACTGAATGGAGTACATCATGTCACTCTCCATCAGCCTCGCCATCAATGGCCAGCAGCATGACATCGCGCTCGACGATCCGCGTATAACGCTGCTCGACCTCTTGCGTGAGCGGCTTTTCCTGACGGGTACCAAGAAGGGGTGCGACCGCGGCCAATGCGGCGCCTGCACGGTGCTCGTCGACGGACGGCGCATCAATTCGTGCCTTGCGCTCGCCGCCAGCCTCGACGGCGCCGAGATCACCACCATCGAGGGTCTTGCCCAGGGCGAGACGCTGCATCCGGTGCAGGCGGCCTTCATCGCGCATGACGGGTTCCAGTGCGGCTATTGCACGCCGGGCCAGATCATGAGCGCCGTCGGCCTCATAACCGAGGGCCACGCCGGAAATGATCCCGAGCGGGTCCGCGAACTGATGAGCGGCAATATCTGCCGCTGCGCCGCCTACAAGGGCATCACGGAGGCGGTGCTGGAGGCGCAGGAGACGATCGCCGGCAGAACCGCCACGGAAGGCAACCGGAGGGATGCGGCATGAACCGTTTCGACTATGTGCGGCCTGCCACCGTGGCCGAGGCCGTCGCCGCCGCTTCCGAGCCGGGATCGGCCTATCTCGGGGCCGGCACCAACCTTCTCGATCTGATGAAGGTCGGCGTGGCACGACCGGGCCGCGTCATCGATGTCACGCGGCTGCCCGGCCTCGACCGGATCGAATGGCTGCCGGATGGCGGCGTGCGCATCGGCGCGATGGTCCGCAATTCCGACCTCGCCTATGACGAGCGCTTTGCGCGTGCCTTTCCGGCCGTTGCCGAAGCGCTGCTTTCCGGCGCTTCGGCACAGCTTCGCAACGCGGCGACGGTCGGCGGCAACCTCATGCAGCATACGCGCTGCGCCTATTTCCACGACCTCCAGAGCGCCTGTAACCGTCGCGTGCCGGGATCGGGCTGCGACGCGCTCGGAGGCGAAAACCGGCTGCACGCCGTACTTGGCTGGAGCGAACATTGCATCGCGACGCATCCGTCTGATTTCTGCGTGCCGCTGGTGGCGCTCGATGCGGTAGTCGAGGTGGAAGGACCGCACGGCGCCCGCGAAATCGATATCGACAGGCTGCACGCGCTTCCGGGTGCGACACCGGAGCAGGAAACCGCGCTAGCGCCCGGTGAACTGATCGTCGCGCTCAGGCTTCCAGCGGATGCAGCGGGCTTTTCCCGCAACGCCCGCTATCTCAAGCTGCGCGAGCGCACCTCTTATGCCTTTGCCGTGGTGTCGGCGACGGCCATGCTGGAAGTCGAGGCCGGTACGATCCTGCGGGCGCGCATCGCACTTGGCGGCGTCGCCGCGAAACCTTGGCGGGCAGCCGAGGCGGAAGCCTCGCTGGAAGATGCGAAGCCTACTGCCGACGCGTTCGTCAAAGCCGCCGAACTGGCGCTCGCCGAGGCGCAACCGTCCGGCGACAACGCCTTCAAGATCGAACTCGCGCGCCGCATCGTCGTGCGCGCGCTCACGCTTGCATCGGAGGGTACGCCGGAGGTCATGCCTGCATTGCCGGCCTCGCCCTTCTCCACGAAAATCGGAGCGAACCATGTCGCCTGAGACCGCACCCTCTCCCCTTTATGTCCGTCACGGCTCCAATGCGGGGCAGCCTCTGACGCGCCGCGATGGCGTGCTCAAGGTCACCGGCCGCGCCACCTATGCGGCCGACAACCACCCTGAAGGCGTCCTTTATGCGGTGGCGGCCGGCAGCCGCATCGCGCGTGGGCGCGTCGTTTCGCTCGACGTCGCAGCGGCACGAACACATCCCGGCGTGGTCGAGGTGCTGACGCCGGAAAACCGGCCGCCGCTCTTCCACGACCCCGACGAGAAGATGCCGCCCTTCGGCATGCGCGTGGAGGTGCTGCAGGACGATACGGTACGCTATGTCAACCAGCCGGTCGCACTGGTGGTCGCCGAGACGCTTGAGGCGGCGACGGAAGGTGCCGCCCTGCTCAATCCGCAATACGAGATCGAGGAAGCCAGCACGGGGCTGGAGAGCGGTGAGCGCTTCGACGCCGAGAGCGCCGGCTTTGGCGCGCCGGCGCGGACGGCATATGGCGATATCGAAGCGGGGCTTGCGGAAGCCGCCCGCGTGACCGAAGTCGAATATGTCACCCCGCCGCAATACCACAACGCCATGGAGCCGCATTCGGTCGTGGCCGAATGGGACGGCGATCGCGTGACGCTTGACATGCCCAACCAGGCTATGGCGCTCAGCGCTGCGTCCTACGCGGCCTATTTCGGCATCCCGGCCGAAAACGTCCTGATCCGCTCGCCCTTTCTCGGTGGAGGCTTCGGCTCGAAGGCGATCCTCAATGGGCCGCAACTCCTAACGATCCTCGCCGCACGCATGCTGAAGCGCCCGGTCAAGCTGGCGCTGCCGCGGACGCAGATGTTCGGGCCGGTCGGGCATCGCGGAGGGACCTGGCAGAAGCTGCGTATCGGAACGGATAGCGATGGGCGTCTCACCGCGCTTCACCATCACGTACTCGCCGAGACCTCGACCTTCGACGATTTCGTCGAACCGTCGGCCGGCGTGTCGCTGACGCTCTATGCTGCGCCCGCCATTCTCACCGAACACGAGGGCCTGCGGCTCAACGTCGGTACGCCCGGCCCGATGCGCGCGCCGGGCGCCGCATCGGGGTCGGCGGCGATCGAGGCCGCGATGGACGAGGCGGCCGAAGCGTGCGGCATGGACCCGCTCGAATTCCGGCTCACCAACTATGCCGAGACGGAACCGGGCACCGGCAGGCCCTTTTCATCCAAGGCGCTGCGCGAATGCTATGCGGAGGGCGCCAAGCGCTTCGGCTGGTCCGGCCGGCCGCTCGAACCGCGCCGCATGCGCGACGAGAACGGTTTTCTCGTCGGCTGGGGCATGGGCACCGCATTCTTCCATTGTCCGCATTTCCCGGCCGAGGCCCGTGCCACCTTGCGTGCCGACGGCACGGCGCTGGTCGAGACCGCCGGTGCCGACATGGGACAGGGGGCGTGGACCGCGCTCGCCCAGATCGGCGCGGAAGCACTCGGCCTCGATGCGGACCAGGTAGAGATCCATTCCGGCCTCTCCAGCCTGCCCGACGGCGGTGTGGCAGGCGGCTCCGCCCATACGGCAAGCGCGGGACTTGCGCTGCGGAACGCCGGTGAAGATGCGATCGGCCGGCTTGCCGAGCTCGCCACTGCCGATCCCGCTTCGGCCCTCTTCGGCGCCGGCAATATCGGCGTGGTGGCGCGAAGCGGGCGGCTATACCGTCTCGATGACGAGATGCGCAGCGAGAGCTATGCCGAGATACTGCGACGCGCCGGACGGAGTGAAATCGTTGGCACGGCCAAGACGGCTCGCGATCCGGCGGTCGCTGAGGACTATGCGATGTTCTCGCATGGCGCCGTTTTCGCCGAGGTGAAAGTCGATCCCGACCTCGGACAACTGCGTACGACGCGGCTTGTGGGAGCTTTCGCGGCTGGCCGTATCATCAATCCCCGCCTCGTGCAGAGCCAGTATTACGGCGGCATGATCTGGGGTATCTCGTTCGCGCTGCACGAAGAGGCGGTGACCGACAGGAGGACCGGCCGCATCATGAATGCCGATCTTGCCGGCTATCATGTGCCGGTAAACGCGGACGTGCCCTCGGTAGAGGCGATCCTGATCCCGGAAGAGGACGCGCACGTCAATCCGCTTGGCATCAAGGGCGTGGGCGAAATAGCAATCACCGGAACGGTAGGCGCGATCGCCAACGCGGTCTGGCATGCGACGGGCGTGCGTGTCCGCCGTTTCCCGGTCCACGTCGAGGATCTGCTCATCAATTGACCCGGTGCCGGCCCCGCCGGCTCCGGATCATATGCCAGTGACCAGCTTCGCCATGACGACGATGATGGCCACCTGCATGAGGCCCTGGCTTGCCACGACATAGTAGAAGCGGCTCATCATCCGGCCGATCTTCGCGCCGTCGGGCTGGGGCTTCTGCAACTCGAAGCAGACTCTGAGGCTCGTCGGCAGGAGATAGCCGAGCCCCTGGATCGTCATCAGCGTGACCAGCACCAGCGCGGCGGCGATCCAGCCGAATTCCGGCCAGGGCAGCGCGGTGAAGCCGAGTTCGACGGCAAGGAACCAGCCCGCCGTTCCGGTAAGGATGGAAAGCGTCGGCATGAGGAACAGGGTCACTGGCGTCAGACGGGTGATGATCTCCTTGCGTACCGGAATGGAGACGCTTCGGATGATCGGGCCTATGACGAAGCCCATGAACAGGTCGATGCCGGTCCACAGCACACCGCTCATGACATGGACCCAGTTGAGGAACCATGTATTGCCGTAGACGATGGCAGCGATCATCACCAGAAGCGCCGCCGCCACATACCATAGATAATGCCACCGGATCAGGCTCTGTTGCCCGCCCGGCACTCCTTCGATCGCCGTCATGATCCTGCCCCTTGCCGCCAAAACGGGAGGGAAGGATACGCCCGAGCGTTCGTCACGCCAATGCAAATCGACAAGAAGGATGCCTGATCGGAGCCCGCCTCCTTTCCCGACAGCTACGATCCTTGTCGAAGCCGGCTTGCCGCCGCAATAGTTTTGTATCAAACTATCTATGCGGTGGGGAGCGATCCTCGCCGGATCGTTATCGGGAGGAACAGATGACGTTGACCAAGGGATCGGGAAGGCGTGTCGGACGACGCGCCGTCCTCAAGGGCATGGCGGCCGCCGGCGCTGCCGGTACGGTAAGCTTCAGCGGGCTACGGCCGGCCTTCTCCGCGCCGAAGACCATCAAGATCGGGCTGGTGATGCCGCAGACCGGGCCGCTGGCCTTCTTCTGCGAACATATCCCCTTCGTGCTCGACCAGGTGAAGAAGGCGACCGGGGGGAACCTCAGCGTCGGCGGAACGCAGCATCCGCTGGAGATCGTGATCCGCGACAGCCAGTCGAACCCCAACCGGGCCGCGGAGGTGACGCAGGACCTGATCCTCAATCAGGGCGTCAATCTTATCGCCACGTTCGCCACGCCGGAAACGGTCAACCCGGTCTCCGACCAGTGCGAGCTGAACGGCGTTCCCTGCGTGTCGAACGACGCACCCCTGGAGCCCTATTTCTTCGGCCGCCATGGCGACCCGAAGAAAGGGTTCGAATGGACCTATCACTTCTTCTTCAGCGGTGACGAACTGATCAATTGCCTCGTGCCGCTCTGGAACCGGCTCGACACGAACAAGAAGGTCGGCGGGCTTTGGCCGAACGACGGCGACGGCATCGCACAATCGAAGGGCTTTCCGCCGGTCATGGAAAAGGGCGGCTACACCGTCGTCGATCCAGGCCGCTTCGACATGCCGGCCAGCAACTACAACGCCCAGATCGGCGCCTTCAAGGCCGCCGGCTGCGACATCGTCTCGGGCGTGGTACCACCGCCGGAAATGACCACTTTCTGGAACGGCTGTGCCCAGCAGGGCTACAAGCCGAAGGCCGTCTATATGGGCAAGGCGCTCGAGTTCCCGGCGGGCATCGCACCGCTCGGCGCGCGAGCCGAAGGGCTGACGACGGAAGTGTGGTGGTCGCCTTTCCACCCCTATACCTCGTCCATGAACGGCCAGACCTCGAAGGAACTCGCCGACGCCTATGAAGCCGAGAGCGGTCGGCAATGGTCGCAGCCGCTCGGTTTCCGGCATTCGCTTTTCGAGGTCGCGCTCGACACGCTGAAACGCGGACAGGACCTCGACAGTCCCGAATCCATCCGCGACTCGCTGAAGGCGACCAACCTGAAGACCATCGTCGGGCCGATCGATTTTGCGACCGGACCGCTTCCCAACTGCTCGCTGACGCCGCTCGTCATGGCGCAATGGCGCAAGGGGAAGAAATATCCCTTCGACATCGTCATCGTCGACAATTCGAAGTTCCCGGAGATCCCTGTCGGCGGCGAGCCGGAGCCGATACCTTACGCATAGGCCCGGTGACAATCGGAGCCTCCAACGGCAGAGTGCTGCCACCGGAAACCGGAAACGACCGCGAGAGCCGGGCGGAATGCTGGAACTGAACGGTCTGTCCCTGCACTTCGGTGCGCTTAAGGTGCTCGATCGGCTCGACCTCGCCGTCGAGCGCGGCGAAGTGCTCGGCATTCTCGGGCCGAACGGCGCCGGCAAGACGACGCTCTTCAACGTCATCGTCGGCGTGCACAAGCCAAATGCCGGATGCGTCCTCTTCGAGGGACGCGATCTCGGTGCCATGCGCATGTGGCACCGCTGCCGTGCCGGCATCGGCCGTACCTTCCAGGTGCCGCGCCCCTTCTCAGACATGACGGTCTTCGACAACGTGTTGACGTCGGCCGTGCATGGCGGCGGCCTTTCGATTGCCGAAGGGCGCCGGCAGGCGGAGGAGGCGCTTGTCGGCACGGGGTTTTCGCACCGCATCGGCCAGCGGGCCGGCGACCTGCCGCTGCTCGACCTGAAGCGGCTGGAACTTGCCAAGGCGATTGCCTGCCGCCCTCGCCTTCTCCTGCTCGACGAGATCGCCGGCGGGCTGACGGACAGGGAATGCGAAGTACTGCTTGCCATACTGCGCTCGCTCGGCGATCGCGGCATCACCATCGTCTGGATCGAGCATGTCGTGCGCGCGCTGCGCGGTGTCGCCACCCGGCTTGCCGTGCTGCATGGCGGCAAGATCATTGCCACCGGAGCGCCGGACGACGTCCTTGCCGATCCGCGCGTCCACGAAGTCTATCTCGGAGACGCGGTGGCATGAACGACACACCGCTTCTGTCTGTCGAAGGCCTCTCCGTCTTCTACGGCCATTTCCGTGCCCTGAGTGGCGTCGACCTTTCCGTAGGGGCTGGCGAGATCGTCTCGATCATCGGCGCCAACGGCGCAGGCAAATCCTCGCTGATGAAGGCGATTGTCGGCCAGGCAGCCCGGATCGAGGGGCACATACGGCTCGCCGGCACCGATCTCTCGGGCCGCAGCACGGCCGAGATTGCCAAGGCCGGCGTCGCGCTCGTACCGGAAGGAAGACGCCTTTTCCCTTCGCTGACCGTCGAGGAGAACCTCCGGATCGGGCAGGAGGTCGGCCGCGAAGGCGATTTCGGCTTCGAAGACGTCTACCGCATGTTCCCGGTGCTGAAGGAGCGACGACGGCAGATGGCACGCCAGCTTTCCGGCGGCCAGCAGCAGATGGTCGCAGTCGGCCGGGCGCTGCTCGCGAACCCCAAGCTGCTGCTTTGCGACGAGATCAGCCTCGGCCTCGCGCCGGTCATCATCGGCGGCCTCTACGAGGTGCTTCCGAAGATCCGCGAACGTGGCATCGGCATCCTGGTTGTCGAGCAGGATATCAGCCGTTCGCTCGCCGTCGCCGACCGCTTCTATTGCCTGCTCGAAGGCCGCGTGAATCTGAGCGGCAGGCCGACGGAAACCAGCCGCGACATCGTCGCCGCCCATTATTTCGGAGAGTAGAATCTTGCTCGGAGGCTGGCTCAATCAGATCGTGCAGGGCGTGCTTCTCGGCGGGCTCTATGCCACTTTCGCCATGGGCCTGTCGCTGTCGGTCGGCATCATGCGCTTCGTCAACATCGCCCATGGCGACCTGATCGTGCTCGTCTCCTTCCTGATCCTAACGCTCACGACCACGCTCGGGCTTTCCCCGCTTTTCGCCGTGCTCGTCACCTTGCCGATCACTTTCGTCGGCGGATACCTCCTGCAACGGCTTCTCCTGCAGCGCGTGCTCGGCAAGGGCGTGCTGCCGATCATCCTCGTCACCTTCGGCCTCTCCATCATCATCCAGAACGGGCTTCTCGGCACCTTTGGCGCGGATACGCGAAAGGTCGCTGGCGGTTCCTTCGAGACGGCGACGCTGGTGCTCGGCGGCGGCGTCAATGTCGGGCTCCTGCCGTTGACGATCTTCCTGTCCGCGATCGCCATGGTGATCGTGCTCGATTTCGTGCTCTACCGGACGCGGCTCGGCGCCCGCATCCGCGCCGTCTCCGACGATGTCGCCGCCGCCGACCTGGTCGGTCTGCCCTCCGCGCGCATCTATGCGGTTGCGATGGGGATCGTCGGCGTCACGATCGCGATCTCGGCCGGCTTCATGTCGATCTGGACGAATTTCGACCCGACCAGCGGACCGAGCCGGCTCTTGGTCGCCTTCGAGGCGGTGGTGCTGGGCGGGCTCGGCAGCCTGTGGGGTACGCTCCTCGGCGGCATCATCATCGGCGTCGCGCAGGCGATCGGCGCCCAGGTCGACGCCGCATGGCAATTGCTCGCCGGACACCTCGTCTTTCTCGCCATCTTCATGCTCAGGCCCGAAGGCCTGTTTCCGAAATATTGAGGGCGGGTGAGATGAAGACACCCGTGGGCACATACGCGATCTGGGGCGGACGCCTTGCCATCTTCGCGGGTGCTGCGGTTCTCGCCATCGCGCCGCTCGTCTTTCGCGTGACCGATGTAGCGCTCCTGACCGAATTCCTGTCGCTCCTGACGATCGCCGTCATGTGGAACCTGGTCGCCGGCTATGCCGATATCGTTTCTGTCGGCCAGCATGCCTTCGTCGGCATCGGCGCCTATGCTTTCTTCGGCTTCGCCGTCATCGCGCACATGAACCCGTTCCTGGCCATTCCGCTTGCGGCGCTCGTGGCGCTCCTGTTCGCGGTTCCCGTGATGGCGATCATCTTCCGCCTGAGGGCGGCCTATCTCGCGGTCGGAAGCTGGGTCGTCGCCGAGACGCTGATGCTGGCCGCGGGAAAGCTTTCCGCCTTCGGCGGCGGATCGGGGGTCAGCATGCCGGCGTCGGTCGTGCGCATCTTCGGCGTCCACCCGGCCGAGCGCTATGCGACGATCTACTGGATCGCCTTCGCGGTCGCCGCGCTTGCGCTCGTCTCGACCTGGCTCCTCATGCGCTCACGCATCGGGCTCGGGCTGACGGCCATTCGCGACGACGAGGAGGGTGCCGGCGTCGTCGGCGTCAATCTTTCCGGACTGCGCATCCTCTGCTTCCTGTGGGCGGCCCCGTTCCTCGGCCTCGCCGGCGCCGTCATCACGCTTCAGAAACTGAGGGTGGCGCCGCCCGCTTCCTTCTCCATCATCGACTGGACGGTCTATGTTATCTTCATCGTGGTGATCGGCGGTATCGGCAGCTTCGAGGGACCGATCATCGGCACCGTCATCTTCTTCCTGATCCGCTCCTATCTGAGCGAGATCGGCGTCTGGCACTTCATCGGTCTGGGCGCGCTTTCGATCGCTGTCGTGCTGGTCGAACCGCGCGGCCTGTGGGGGCTGGTTCGGCGTTTCCTGCCGGAGGATGTCATCCCGATCACGCGGAGGCCTCCGACGCCGACGGCCGGCGGCAAACCGGAAAGCATACCGCACGCCTGAACATCGAGGAGAAGAGAGATGCCCGAAAAAGCGAAGAACGAATTCTGGCGCGACCTGAAGCCGATAACCACGGTCTTCCAGCCGAACGCGCTACCGGAGATCTATACCGCGAACGCAGCGACCGAAGACGAGCGCTATTACGTGCCGTTCACCGATACGGTCTCGTCGCGGCCGCTCTGGATCTCGCCCAGCCAGAACAAATGGTGCGACATACTGATGGCGAAAAAGGCTGGGCTGGTGAACCGCCACTACCATCCGCATCAGGTCTTCGCCTATACGATCTCCGGCAAATGGGGCTATCTGGAGCACGGCTGGACCGCCACCGCCGGCGACTTCGTCTATGAGACGCCGGGCGAAGGCCACACGCTGGTCGCCTACGAACATGACGAGCCGATGAAGACGATCTTCGTCGTCGAGGGTCCGCTGATCTGGCTCGACGACAAGGGCGAGGCCGACGGCTATTTCGACGTCCACATGTATATCGCCATGTGCAAGGCGCATTACGACAAGGTCGGGCTTGGTTCGGCGATGATCGACGCGATCCTGCGCTAGGTCAGGCGCTCATGCCGCCGTCTACCATCAGCGTAGTGCCGGTGGTGAAGCTCGACTGGTCGGAAGCGAGATAGAGCGCCGAACGCGCGATCTCCTCCGGTTCGGCATGGCGGCCGAGCGGGATGATCTCGTTGAAGAATTCGGTACCGTCGCGGCCGATGATGCTCGAAAGGTCGGCCTCGACCGCGCCCTGGAAGGAATTCGTCACCGGCCCCGGGTGGAGCGTGTTGACGCGGATGCGGCGCGGCGCGAGTTCCTTGGCGAGGCAACGCATCAGCCCGACCTGCGCGTGCTTGGCGGTGATGTAGCCATAAACGCCCGGATCGCCGCGGGTGCCGGCGACGCTCGACATGATGATGATGCTGCCGCCGTCCGCCATCTTCGGCACGGCGGCCTGGGCAAGCAGGAAGGCACCTTTGACGTGGACGCGGTAGACCGCGTCGAAGATTTCTTCGGGATATTCGCCGATCGGCGCGACCGTGCCGAAATTCCCGGCATTGCTGACGACCACGTCGAGCCGGCCGAAGGTGGCGATCGCGGCGTCGACCATGCGCGCTGCATCCTCGGTGCGGGCGACGTCACCGGCGACTATCACCGCTCGGTCGGCTCCGATCTCGCCAAGGACCCTGGCAAGCGCGCTTCCGTCGAGGTCTGACAGGACAAGCTTCGCGCCCTCCACCGCGAAGAGTTTCGCGACGGCCCCACCGATGCTACCGGCGCCGCCGGTGATGAGACAAACCCTGCCCTGCAAAGCGTTCATTGGAGGATGTTCCCCTGATCCGAATATGAAACCGATACCCCCTCGACGCGCGGGGATGAAAGAGGCATTCTTTGTCCATGGTGTTTCGGGCTCTCGCCCGGATGACTTCGTTGGCCGGAACCGAGGAGCAAGGTCATGCGAAATATCCATTCTGCCACCCTACCGATCCCGTCTTTCCCACCCATCGATACGGCCGCGGTCCGGGCCGGCCTTCGGCGCGTGACATGGGAGGGCGTGTTCAGCCAGTTGACCGGCCGGCGCATCATTGTCGGGACAGGCGTACTGCTCCTGATCCTGTTTTCATTCGGCTGGGCGACACGCAACGACCCGTCGGAAAAACCCTATCTCGGCGTTCTCGGCGGCGGCTTCATCTACAATTACCGCGAGGGCGAGGAATTCTACGGCCTGACCACAATGGTCCAGAAGCCGCTCGCCGAAGGTTCGATCATCGAAGTGGAGTTCGAAAATCCGGCCGGCGGGCAGCCGCTCATCGTCTCCGAGCGGGTGAGCGCGCGCACGAACCGCTACGCCTTCCATTCGCCGGACGTCCATGGCGTCATCGCGAACAAGCCGTATCATGTGATGATCCGCATCTATGATCGGGAAAGGAAGGAACTGATCTGGTCGACCACCCGAGAATACAAGAGCGATCTCGACGACAACGTCGTGCCGAAGAAGCCGGTAGTCATCGGGCCCGGCTATACGCCGAATCCTGACCGCTGATGTGACGCCGGCCATTGATCGAGAACAGATAGCGTTCTAGGCAGGCATCTCCCGCAGGCATGGCGCGCGCAGGAGTTTGTCGCATGTATCTCGGCCTCGATCTCGGCACTTCCGGCGTCAAAGCGCTGCTCATCGACGAAAACCAGGCGATCGCCGGTTCGGCTCACGGCGAACTGGACGTATCGCGCCCGCATCCGGGCTGGTCCGAGCAGAACCCTGCCGATTGGGTACGCGCAGCCGACGAGGCGATAGGAGCACTTAAGACAGCGCACCCGAAAGCGCTGGCCGCCGTGAAAGGTATCGGCCTTTCCGGACAGATGCACGGCGCGACGCTGCTCGACGCCTCCGACGCGGTGCTGAGGCCCTGCATCCTGTGGAACGATACGAGGAGCTTTGCCGAGGCGGCGGCGCTTGACGCCGATCCGCGCTTCCGCACCGTCACCGGCAATATCGTGTTCCCCGGCTTCACCGCGCCGAAACTTGTCTGGGTGAAAAACAACGAGCCCGAAATCTTCGCGAAAGTGAAAAAGGTGCTTCTGCCGAAGGACTATCTGCGCCTTTGGCTCACCGGCAAGCACATCTCGGAAATGTCGGATGCGAGCGGCACTGCTTGGCTAGATGTGTCCGCCCGGCGCTGGTCGGATGAACTGCTCGCGGCGACGGAACTGGACGAGAGCCATATGCCGTCTCTCGTCGAAGGCACCGAAAGGGCCGGCATGCTGAAGCCGGAACTGGCGGCCCGATGGGGCATCGGCGGGCCGGTCGTCGTCGCCGGCGGTGCGGGCGACAATGCGGCGTCGGCCTGCGGCATGGGAACGATCGGCAAGGGGCACGCCTTCGTCTCGATCGGCACGTCGGGCGTTCTCTTCGCCACGAATGCCGCCTATCTGCCCAATCCGGAAAGTGCGGTGCACACGTTCTGCCATGCGCTGCCACGGACATGGCACCAGATGGGCGTCATTCTCTCGGCGACGGATTCGCTCAACTGGCTCTCCGACATCACAGGCCGTTCAGCCGCGGAACTGACCGGAGAACTCGGCGAGACGTTGAAGGCGCCGGGCGGCGTCACCTTCCTGCCTTACCTTTCGGGCGAACGCACGCCGCACAACGACGCGGCAATCCGCGGCGCGTTCGCCGGCCTTGGCCACGAATCCGGTCGGCCGGTATTGACGCAGGCCGTGCTCGAAGGCGTGGCATTCGCCTTCCGCGATTGCCTTGAGGCACTCAGGAAAGCCGGCACGACGCTTGATCGTGTCACGGCGATCGGCGGCGGCTCGCGCTCGGCCTATTGGCTGAAGGCGATCGCCACCGCCCTTGGCCTCCCGGTCGACATTCCGGCCGAGGGCGATTTCGGCGCCGCTTTCGGGGCGGCGCGGCTCGGCCTGATCGCAGCAGAAGCTGCCGATCCTGTCGCCATCTGTACGCCACCGGCCATCTCGCATTCGGTCGATCCCGACAGGGCGCTGACGGATGCGTACGAGACCGCGTATGGCCGCTATCTGGCGCTCTATCCCGCCATAAAGAAAGCGACCACCCGGTAGCAGGGCAGTAAGGTACGATCGCGCCTCAATTCGCCGGCACGCCGTCCTTCCAGCTTGCCCAGTCGCTGACGATAGCGTGGGTCAGACGGGAGCCGACCAGATAGGCATTCTCGACCGACGGGATGAAGCCGCCGGACTGGGCGTGCAGCGACTGATCCGGCGTCTGGCCGGGATATTCCTGGTCGAAGTTCGATGCCGTGCGCAGCAGCGCTACCCGGCTCATGTCGATACGGCCCATATCGGCCCCGCGGCTCAGCGCCGTGAGCGTGGCGTTGTCCTCCTGCTGGGTGGTGCAGTAGTTGGCGGCACCGTCCGTCAACAGCTTCGCCCAGTCGTTCATCGCCTTGCTTGTCAGCGAACCGTGCCACCATGTATCGGCCGAAATGGTGTCGCAGATCGATATCGCCGGCGGCTGGTTTGCCGGCGCGTTCGGGTAGTGTGCCCGGTATTCCTTTGCCTTGTCGCCGTCTTCAAGCTTGACGTCCTTCGACAGATCGTAGGCGCGCTGCGTCAGCTTTTCGTTCAGATGGAAGACTTCAGTGCCGTAGTCAGGCTTCGGCTTGTCCTTCGGCGTGGGACTGAAGATGCCGAGCCGACCGGTGCTCCACTCCTTCGGGATCTGGCGGGGGTCGATGTACCATTGCAGGCCACCGTCGATTGCATAGCGCGCCCAGTGCGCCGAACCGAGCGTACCGTCAGCCGGATCCACGCCTGCGATACCGGCGATCAGGATATAGGAGTGCGACAGGTCCAGACGATCGGAATGAACAAGAGCCGATATCGAGCTTGCGGCGTTGGCGTAGCCCATCGACGTGGTCACGAGGCAGAGGCCCTCCTCATTGCAGAGGAGGTCGGGAAATGCCTTTGAAAGGCCGGGAATCGCAATCCTTGTCGTGAGTTTCTCGTTTTCGATCCAGCGCTGTGCCTCGCCCGGTGTATCACCGGGCACTTCAAACATGGTGACGACAAGGACTTTGGGCGTGATCACGCCTGTCTTCTCCTGCGCGGCGGCAGGCGCAAGCGCCACGGTGCTGGCTGCGAGGACACAGGCGACGACAAGAGGCTTCAAATCGATCATCCCTTCTACAGGCGGGTTGAGGAACGCCGCCTTGTTATGCTGGTTCTCCGAGCCCTATCAGATGTTTGCGGCTCAGTTGCAAGCCTCACCGGGGATACCGCGCCATTATCCCACCAACCTGACCATCATCCTGCGGACGACAGGTTTCCACAATCGTCTTTTCGAGGTTTTGCGCATTTCGTTCACGCCGCCGATGCTCCGGGTACGTGTCCGCGCGGAACGACAGAACGGTCTTTCGCGTTTCTCCTGCCTTGAACAAGGAGAATGATTATGAAGAGCTTATTGATCGCTGCGATGATCGCAATTGGTGGCGTTGCCGCCGTAGGCGTACCCGCCCAGGCGGCTAGCGTAACCATCCAGACGGATAATGGGGGGCACTACGACCGTTACGACCGTCACCACGACCGCTATGACCGCGACCGCCACCACCATCGCGACCATTGGCGGCGTCATCACGAACGCAATTGCTGGGTAAAAGTGCGCCGTTCATGGCATCATGGCGAACGCGTTATTCGCCGCGTACGCGTCTGCGAATAGGTTTGTCCCATTCGAGCGTCGGGTCACAGGCTCGGCGCTCCTTCTTTCTTTCCTCTCGAACCTCTTGTGAAAGTGCCCGTGCCGGTTTCCCTTCTTGAAACCGCGCCTACGGCCAAATAGTGTCGCGCGACATCGCCGCTCGCGGACCGTGGCGGCATGACGATCAAGTCCCCGTAATCGAGAGGGAAGAGGCATGAGCAGCGGCTTTTTTGGCGATATCAAACCGATTAGATATGAGGGGCAGGAAAGCGAAAACCCGCTGGCCTATAGGCATTACAATCCAGACGAGATCGTCATGGGTAAGCGCATGGCGGATCATCTGCGTTTCGCTATAGCCTATTGGCATTCTTTCACTTGGCCGGGCGGCGATCCGTTCGGTGGGCAGACATTCGCGCGGCCCTGGTTCGCCGAGCCGGGCGAGGTCGAAACGATGGAGCACGCGAAGCTGAAAGCGGACGTGGCCTTCGAGATGTTCTCGCTGCTCGGCACGCCCTATTTCTGCTTCCACGATGCCGACGTGCGACCCGAGGGGACGACGTTCGCGGAAAGCGCGTCGCGCCTCGACGAGATCGCCGATGTCTTCGACGTGAAGATGAAGGCGACCGGCGTCAAGCTTCTGTGGGGCACGGCGAACCTTTTTTCCAACCGCCGTTTCATGGCGGGCGCCGCGACCAATCCCGACCCTGATGTCTTCGCCTATGCCGCGGCGACGGTGAAGAAGTGCATCGACGTGACCAAGCGCCTGAAAGGCGAGAACTATGTCCTGTGGGGTGGCCGCGAGGGCTATGAGACGCTGCTCAATACGGACTTGAAACGCGAGACGGAGCAGGCCGGCCGCTTCCTGTCGATGGTTGTCGACTACAAGCACCGCATCGGATTCAAGGGCACGATCCTGATCGAGCCGAAGCCACAGGAGCCGACCAAGCACCAGTACGATTATGACGTGGCTACAGTCTATGGCTTCCTCAAGCGCTTCGGACTGGAAAACGAGGTCAAGGTCAATATCGAGCAGGGCCACGCCATCCTGGCAGGACACACATTCGAGCACGAACTGGCGCTTGCCGCCGCGCTCGGCATCTTCGGTTCGATCGACATGAACCGTAACGACTATCAGTCTGGTTGGGACACCGACCAATTCCCCAACAACGTGCCCGAGATGGCGCTTGCCTACTATCAGGTCCTGCTGGCCGGCGGCTTCAAGACCGGAGGCACCAATTTCGACGCCAAGCTGAGACGCCAGTCGCTCGATCCGCAGGATCTTTTGATCGCGCATATCGGCGGCATGGATTGCTGCGCGCGCGGCTTGAAGGCGGCGGCGCGCATGATCGAGGACAAGGCACTCTCCGGTCCGCTCGAGGAGCGCTATGCCGGCTGGAAATCGGCGGAGGCAAGAGCGATGCTTTCGGGTAAAAGGACGCTGGAGGAAGTTGCCGAGCGGGTTGTGAAGAAAAAGATCGAGCCGCAACCGAAATCCGGCCGCCAGGAATATCTGGAAAATATTGTCAACCGGTATGTGTGACGACATGCCCCCTCGCCTCGCCTGAGACAATTCCGATGGCCCGCCTTTCCTCCGCCTCCAGCCTGCCCTCCTCCGTCCACGTGCCGTCCTACGACCGCTCGGCGGCCGCAGGCATCGTCCATCTCGGCACGGGTGCCTTCCATCGCGCGCATCAGGCCGTTTATACCGATGACGCACTGGCCAGGTCCGGCGGTGGCTGGATGATCACCGGCGTCAGCCTGCGTTCACCCGACGTTGCCGACCAGCTTAACCCCCAGGATGGGCTTTACACGCTGCTCTCGCGCGGGCCGGGCGGCGTCGAGGCGCGAGTGATCGGCAGCATAGGGCACGTGCTCGTCGCCCCCGAAGAACCCGAAAAGGTGCTCGATGCGCTGACGGCGCCGGAAACGAAAATCGTCAGCCTGACCATCACCGAAAAGGGCTATGGGCTTGATCCGAAGACGGGCGGTCTTGATCGCACGCACTCGGCAGCCGCCGCCGATCTCACCGATCCACGCCACCCGCAAGGCGCAATCGGCTTCATCGTGGAGGCGTTGCGCCGCCGCAATGGCGCGGGTCTCTCGGGATTCACCGTACTTTGCTGCGATAATCTTCCTTCCAACGGCAAGGTGACCGGACGACTGGTCAAGGAATTCGCGGCGGAAGCAGTTCCCGATCTTCTGCCGTTCATCAAGACGAGTGTCTCCTTCCCCTCGACCATGGTCGACCGTATCACCCCCGCCAGCACGGAAAAAACCTTCGCGGACGCGCGCATGCTGACCGGCTATGACGATCCGGGCGCAATCGAGACCGAGCCTTTCTCGCAATGGATCATCGAGGACGATTTCGTTGCGGGAAGACCGGATTGGGGAGCGGGTGGCGCGCTCTTCGTCTCCGATGTGGCGCCTTACGAGAAGATGAAACTCAGGATGCTTAACGGTGCGCATTCCATGCTCGCCTATTCCGGCTTTCTCGCCGGCCACCGCTATGTGCGCGACGTGATGGGCGACCCGGCCCTTGCCGCTCTCGTGGCACGGCACATGAAGGCGGCTGCCGCGACGCTCGATCCCGTACCCGGCGTCGATCTCGGTCGATATGCGGCGGATTTGCGGGAGCGCTTCCGCAATCCCGCCATCGCGCACGAGACCTATCAGATCGCCATGGACGGCACGCAGAAGCTGCCGCAACGCCTGCTTGAGCCGGCGATCGTGGCGTTGGAACGGGGGCAGGCAGTCGACCCCTTTGCCTTCGCTGTGGCGGCATGGATGCGCTATGTGCTCGGCCGCAAGGAAGACGGTGAAACCTATACCCTCCGCGATCCCCGCGAGAACGAAATCGCAGCGGTACTGGAAGGGGTCGGCAATGATGCCGATGCGGTCGCCGACGCTCTTTTGGCTCTGCCAGGGCTGTTTCCGGCCGCTTTGACCGGCAGCGCGATCTGGACCGCGGCCGTCAGGCGCAATCTTTCCGTCATGATGAAAAAGAGAATGCGTGCAGCCATCGAAGGAGCTTGACACGCACTGACATCCGTCTAACATGTTAGTTGTAACATGGTGGGCGACATGAAATCCGATCGGATATTCGGTCTTTCCGCGGCGCTGGTAACGCCTTTCGCCGATGATGGAAGTGTCGATGCGGCGCGTCTTGTGTTGCACGCGACGAAGGTTCTTGCGGAAGGCTGTGACAGCTTCACATTGTTCGGGACCACCGGCGAAGGCTATGGCCTCAGCATGAAGGAGCGCGAGGCGATCCTGGCGGCCGTGGCCGGAACCGGTCTCGACATGGGTGACAAGGTCTATGCGGGGGTTTCGGCCGTCTCCATTGACGATGCAGTGTCCCAGTCGAAACTTGCGATCGACGCGGGCGCGCGAGGCTTGCTGTTCGCGCCGCCCTTCTACCTCAAGGGCGTGGAGGACGAGGGACTCTATGCCTGGTTCTCGCGCGCCATCGAGCGTATCGGCCGGGTGGCGCGGGGCATTATCCTCTATCATATCCCCGGCCAGACCTCGGTCCCGATTTCCGTCGAACTCGTCTCGCGGCTGAAGAAAGCTTTTCCAGGCGTCATAATCGGGGTCAAGGATTCATCAGGACGTTGGGAGGACGCGCAAGCCTTCCTGCGCGAGCATGGCGAACTGGCGGTCCTTGTCGGCGACGAACGCCTTCTGGCGCGTGCCGTGCGCGCGGGCGCGCAGGGCTCGATCTGCGGTCTCGCCAATATCGCACCCGGCCTCCTCGGACCTGTCATCCATGAGGGTAAGGACAGCAACAAGGTGATCGAGTTGGTCGACATGATCTGCCGCCTACCCGTGTTGCCGACCGTAAAGGCGCTGACCGCCCATGTCCGCAAGGACGCCGGTTACGGCAGGATGCGACCGCCCGCCACCGATCTCGATCCGGCAATCGCCCGAAAGGCAGCGGCAGAATTCGACGCTATCATGGCGGCGTGACAATGGAGACAGGATGAGCAATCCGACGTCGACGCGTGCTGGTGAAGGCCAGAACCTCCGCGATCAGGCCTATCGCGGCTACACGAAGAGCCTGCTCGAACAGCAGATCAAGCCTGGCCAGTTCATAACCCAGCGCGAACTGGTGCAGATTACCGGTTTTCCACTCGGATCGATCCGCGAACTGGTGCCGAGGCTGGAAGCGGAGGGGCTGATCCGTACCGTCCCGCAGCGCGGCATGCAGGTTCCCCAGGTGGATCTGGCATTGGTGCGCAATGCCTTCCAGTTTCGCGCTTTCCTGGAGGAGCCGGCCGCGCGGCTGTTCGCTCGTGACGCTTCCCCCGGCGCGATCGCGACTTTGCGTGAAAGCCACGAGCGCATTCTCTCACGGCACGAAGCCGGCGACGATGCCAATTTGATGGAAGATGCCGAGGCGGTGGACCTCAGCCTGCATGAAGCGATCATCGATCTGCAAAAGAACGAGATCCTGAGCAATGCGTATCGGGTGAACTGGATCAAGATCAAATTGATCCGGCTCGCCGAAACGCGTCTATACGTACCGATGATCCCTGCGGTGATGGGAGAGCACCTGAGGATAATCGAGGCGTTCGAACGGCGCGATGAGGATGAGGCGGCACGAACCATAGCAAGCCATATCGAGACCGCGCGACGCAGAGCGGTGGAGTTTTAACTCCGGGAGACCGGTTGGCTACGCCGGGTGCTCGCGGTCCGGCAAGGCACGATGAAACAGGGCGAGACATAATGAGCAGAAGGAGGAGAAGATGACCAAGGGTATGTTCAGGGCAACCAGGCGCGAATTCCTCGCCGGTGCCGCGGGCCTGGGAGCGGCCGCAATGTTCGGCGGTCGGCCTGCCTTTTCGGCCAATGTGGACTGGAAGAAGTTCTCCGGCCAGACACTCGACGTCAATCTCGTGAAAAGTCCTCGAAGCGACACGCTGCTCAAATACATGTCCGAGTTCGAGGAGATGACCGGCATGAAGGTCAGTGCCGAGGCGACACCGGAGCAGCAGCAACGCCAGAAGACCGTGATCGAGCTCAGTTCCGGCAAGCCGAGCTTCGACGTCGTTCATCTCAGCTATCACGTCCAGAAGCGGCAGTTCGAGAAGGCCGGCTGGCTGGCCGACATCGGCGGCTATCTCAAGGATCCCTCGCTCACCGACCCGGGGCTGACCGAAGCCGATTTCGCCCAGGCGGGTCTCGATTTCGCCAAGGACAGCGACGGCACGCTTCGCTCGCTGCCGTTCTCGGTCGACTACTGGATCATCTACTGGAACAAGGAATTGTTCCAGGCGAAGGGTCTAAGCTATCCCGCGACCTTCGACGACATGATCAAGGCGGCAGAGGCGATCACCGACAAGAACAAGAACATCTTCGGCTTCGTGGCGCGCGGCCTGAAAAACGCCAACGTGCCCGTCTGGACATCGCTGATGCTCGGCTTCGACAAGTACTCGGTCGAGAACGGCGAATTGCAGACCGAGACGCCGGAAGCGATCGAAGCCGCGAAGATATACCAGCGGCTGATGACGAAGTCGGCACCTCCCGGTGTCGCCGGTTTCAACTGGGCTGAGTCGCAATCGGCCTTCCTGCAAGGCAGGATCGGCATGTGGTTCGACGGCGTCGGATTCGCTCCGCCGCTGGAGGATCCGAACAAGTCGCGCGTGGTCGGCAAGGTCGGCTACGGCATCATGCCGAAGGGGCCGAAGGCGCATGCCTCCGGCACGTTCGGCGACGGTATCGGCGTTACTGCCGCAAGTCAGAAGAAGGAAGCGGCCTATCTGTTCTGCCAATGGGCGGTGTCGCCGATTATGGGCGCACGGCTCCTGCAGGCAGGCGCCGGCGTGCCGTTCCGCAAGTCGATCCTGAACGACCCGAAGGTCCGCGAGGGCGTCACCATGCCCAGCGATTGGGTGGATGCAGTCGTCGGCTCGGGTGAGATCAGCCGGCTGGCTCTGCCGGTCATCATTCCGGTGACCGAGTTCCGCGATGTCTTCGGCGTCGCGCTCACCAACATGATTTCGGGCAGCGATCCGGCCGGCGAGTTGAAGAAGGCGACCGAAGCTTTCAAACCAGTGCTCGAGAAGAGCGAAAAGGCCTGATGGCCGATCTGGCGCAGGCGTCAGGCAGCGGGGAATTGGTGGGCCAGCGTCTCAGGCTGGCCCCCAACTACTGGCCGTTCGTGCTGCCGGCGCTGATCGTGGTGCTGGCCGTCATCATCTTTCCGTGGGCGTTCACCATCTGGATGAGCGCCAATCAGTGGACACTCGGCCAGGGCCGCAGTTTTGTGGGCCTGGCGAACTACGCGCATCTCTGGAGCGATGAGCGGTTCTGGGAATCGCTCGTGCACACGCTTTACTATACGGTGATGTCGGTGGTTGCGCCGGTGATCCTCGGCACGTTCTCGGCCCTCGTCTTCAATGCACGCTTTCCGCTCCGCGGTTTTCTGCGCAGCATTTTCGTCATGCCGATGATGGCGACCCCTGTGGCGATCTCGCTGGTGTGGACCATGATGTTCCACCCGCAACTTGGCGTGCTCAACTATCTGCTGTCGCTCGTCGGCATTCCGGCGCAAGAATGGATCTTCAATCCGAGGACGGTCATTCCATCCCTCGTTGCGGTCGAGACATGGCAGTGGACGCCGCTTATCATGCTGATCGTGCTCGGCGGGCTGGCCTCGGTGCCACGGGAACCTTACGAAAGCGCCGAGATCGACGGCGCCAACGTGTGGCAGCAGTTCCGTTACCTGACGCTGCCGATGATCGCACCGTTCATCATGGTCGCGACGATCATTCGCACTATCGATGCGTTGAAGAGCTTCGACATCATCTACGCGATGACGCAAGGCGGTCCCGGCACGGCCTCGGAGACGATCAACATCTACCTCTTCAACACTGCCTTCGCTTACTACAACATCGGTTATTCGTCCGCGATGGTGATCGTCTTTTTCGTGCTTATCATCGTGCTCTCGATGGTGCTGCTCATGATCCGGTCGCGCATGCAATGGTCGGAGGCAAAAACCAGATGACCTCGCGCCTGCTGAACCGGATAGCACTCTTCTTCGTGGCACTGGTGATCGTTTCGCCGGTAGTGCTTTTCTTCATCTGGATGCTCTCCCTGTCGCTGAAATTCGAGATCGACAACGGTGCCTATCCGCCGATCCTGATACCGGACCGCTTCGCCTGGCAGAACTACGCCCAGGTGTTCCGCGAGAACGATTTCTTCCTGTATTTCCTGAATTCCATACTGGTAACGGGCTCCGCGACCATCCTGGCACTGCTCGTCGGAGTACCTGCAGGCTATGGCATCGCGCGGCTCAAGGCCGACAGGGCGGCCATCGTCGTCATGATCGCGCGCATGACGCCGGGGCTCTCCTATCTTATCCCGCTTTTCCTGCTCTTTCAGTGGATCGGGCTGGTTGGAACGATCTGGCCTCAGGTCATCATCCATCTCGTCGTCACCGTGCCGATCGTGGTGTGGGTGATGATCGGCTATTTCGAGGCGACTCCCATCGAGCTGGAGGAAGCAGCCAGTATCGATGGGGCAAATTCCTGGCAGATTTTCCGGCTGGTCGCCCTGCCGATCGCCAAACCCGGGATCATCGTGGCTCTGATTCTGGCCGTCATCTTTTCCTGGAATAATTTTGTCTTCGGCATAGTGCTCGCCAACCATGAAACACGCACATTGCCGGTTGCCGTCTACAATATGCTTTCATATGAGCAGGTAAGCTGGGGGCCGTTGTCGGCAGCCGCGCTCGTGGTGACGGCGCCTGTGCTAATCCTTACCCTTTTCGCGCAAAGGCAGATCGTGGAAGGCCTTACGGCCGGCGCCGTCAAGGGCGGATGAGCCCGGTCCGTCGCCGCTGGACCGCAAACTGGAAAACGGCCTCACTTCGGCAAGAAAGACGAACAGGCGCTTTTCGAGTTCGCGGACGAGCTGACCCGCACGCACGATATCAGCGATGCAACCTATCGAGCCACGGTCGCGGCCCTCGGCCAGAATCTCGTTATCGATCTCGCCAGGGTGCTCGGCTACTATTCGTGGATATCGATGACGATAAAGGCCTTCACGGTACCACTGCCCGACGGAGTGTCCGATCCTCTGAGCCAATGAAGGCTCTCTGCATATATCTGGCCGTAGCATTTCACCCGATTCAAGGCCGCCGTCCCGTGGCCAGTATTTTGATTTTATCAAACAAGCGCTGTGGATCATTTGGCTTGAATTCGGCTCACATTTGAGCGGATGAGCCAATGATGGACCTCAGGTGCTCCAAATGAGATCCTTTCGAATCTCCGCCACCGATCGCACTCCGCATAGCTGCATCGTGCGCGTCAGTTCTTCGCTCAATATCTCCAATGCACGCACCGCACCGCTCTCGCCTCCGGCGCATGTGCCATAAAGAGTTGCACGCCCCACGAGGGCCGCATCAGCGCCGAGGGCAAGGGCCTTTACGATATCCGAGCCCCTGCGGATGCCACCATCCACCATGACGCTCATGCCGCCGCGAGCAGCGATGATTCCCGGCAAAGCCTCCAGAGAGCCCAAGCCGCTATCGAGTTGCCGTCCGCCGTGGTTCGAGACAACAACAGCGTCGCATCCGATCGCATCGAGCCTCTCCGCGTCATCGGGACGAACGACACCCTTGACCACCAGCTTCGCCGGCCACAGGTCGCGGATCGTCTTCAGGTCGTCCCAATTGAAGGATGCATCATAGTTCCGGCCGACCGAGGATGCGGCCTGCGCCAGACTGGTCGAAGGCGAGAGCCCTGCGAGGTTTTCAAGCACGGGAACACCGTTCAGGAGCATACGTGCTACCCAGCCGGGACGGCGCGAGAAGTCGGCCAGATTGCGCGGCGTGAAACGGAAAGGAATGGCAAAATCGTTGCGGTAGTCTCTTTCGCGCTTTCCGCCGACGGGTAGGTCGACCGTGATCATCAGGCCGAAATAGCCCGCTGCGCGAGCCCGCTCGATCAGCCTCCTGGTAAATTCCCTTTGCTTCAGGATGTAAGCCTGAAAAAGCAAATTGCCGCCAGCCTCTTCCGCGATCCGCTCGATGGACGCCGTTCCACTTGTGGAGAGCGTGTAGGGAATGCCGCGGCTTGCTGCGGCCCGCGCGATCGCCACATCCGCGCGGGGCCATCCAAAACCGGCCGCGCCAGTCGGCGCAACCATGATCGGCAGCGCCGAACGCACTCCAAGGATCTCGGTCGATGTGTCCACGGTCGAGACGTCGACGAGAATTTTCGGTGCCAATCGTACCTTCCGGAAAGCTTCCCTGTTGGCTGCTAGCGTCAGTTCGTCCTCCGCACCGCCGTCAAAGAAATCGAATACGGAACGTGGCAGGCGCCGCCACGCCAACTCTCTCAAATCCTCGATGGAACGCGCCCATTCGATCCGACGCCTGAGCCGTCGTGAGGCGTCGTACGGCAATGCGGGGCGGAAGGAGGCGGCAGGCACCGACAGTCCCGTTGTGTCTTCGGTGTCGTTCATTCGGTGCTGTTTCCGGCAACCGGCCCGTCGCTCGACAGGACCGATCGCGCAAGGTCCAGGAATCTGTCGTCGGATACAGCCGCCTTCGAGACGATCGCTTCCTGCTTGATCAGACGCAAAAGTTCGTCGCGGGCGGCCGCACCCGCCGCCATGCCGGACTCGGACAGTTTGAAATCGACGGAGCGTGCGCCGCTCTTCTTTCCGAGGACGATTCGTCGCTTCTGCCCGACCAGTTGTGGCGTATATGCTTCCGCCGTGAAAGGTTCTTCGAGCACGCCGGCAACCACCGTGCCGGATTCGTGTGCGAACGCATTCCTGCCGACGATTGCCTTGTTGTCCTGCAGTTTCACACGCGAAGCCTCCTCGACGAGACGCGAGATGGCGGTCAGCCGTGTCGTATCTATTCCCGCATCTACCCCGTACAAAACTTTGAGCGCAACGACGGTCTCCTCGAGCGAGGCATTTCCAGACCTTTCGCCGATGCCGTTGATCGTGACCGAGAGATATTGGGCACCAGCCTGCGCGCCGGCGAGCGTGTTGGCGACCGCCAAGCCGAAATCGTTATGGCAGTGGATCTCGAGCGGGACGGGCGTCGCCTTCCTGACCTCGCGGACAAGGTAGTCGATCACCTGGGGCGTCGCGCATCCCGATGTATCCACCAACCGGATGCGGTCCACCGTTCCACGTTCGTGAAGTTCTTCCATCACGCGCTGCAGGAAACGTAAGTCGCAGCGCGTGGTATCATACGGGCTGAATATGACGTGGAGGCCCTGTTCGCGGGCATAGCCGGTCACGTCGATGGCGCGCTTCAGATACTCGTCGTCATCCAGCTTCAGCTTGGCGCTGCGCTGGATATAGCCGATCGGAAGGCTTAGCCGGACGGCCCAGGCGCCGATATCCTTGACGATGTCGATATCCGGCCGGCGTGCCAAGGAAAGCGCGCTGACCTTCGCCTTGAAGCCCGCGCCGGCGATGGCGCTCAGCGCCTCGCGGTCCTCATTCGAGACAGCAGGCGTTCCGGCCTCTATCTCATAGACGCCGAGCGCTTCGAGTTCATATGCGATGCGTATCTTCTCGGATTTGGAGAAGGCCACGCCCGCCTGCTGCTCGCCGTCGCGCAACGTACAATCGGCCACGCGAATGTCCGGCGAAAAGCTGAATGCCGGCGCTGCATCCTTCTGAAATGGGCTGATCATCCACTGTGGACGCGCCGCCGCGTTGTTCTGCCCTGCTTCTCGATTAGTCAACATCGAACCGTCCTGAATGTTGCGGCGCTACGGCGCCATGGAAATGCATGGGAGTCTCTATCGGCGCTCCGGGCCGGATGGAGGATGCTCCGGCAGACTGGCCCTGAACGACTTCCGGCGAAACCGGCAGTGATCCGTCATCGGCGAGAAAAGCGAGCATAGCTGAAAGGATAGCTGTACGGCCGCGCTGCGGACGGTCCAGATGCGCGTAATGGGTCGAATCGGGAAGGTCGAGCACGTCGACGCTTCGTGCCGAGACGAGGCCGGCGACAAGCTTGTCTCGGTCGCTCGGGCGTGCCCAGAAATCACGGCCGGCAGAGATGACGAGGGCGCGGGCCGATATCAGTGAAGCATCCCAGAAACGATGCCCTGTCGCCAGGTAGAAGGAATCTTCCATCGCGCCGGCGGGCGATCGGAAACAGGGCTGGTTACCGGCCGCGCTTTCCACGTCGCTGGCCATGGCCGCCGCGACATAGCGTTCGACGAGCACCAGATCGCGCCAAGCCGACTTGTCCTCGCAAGGAATGGACTGGTTCCACCAGTCCAGGAGTATCTCGCGGGTCGTCCTGACATACGCGCCGTGCGCGGCACGCGCAAAAACGCCATGCCGCTCGGGATCTTCAAGATGCGATCCATGTCCTAGTAGCGGATGATCCGCCTCCGCCGGATAGAGCGTGATGTAAAAGACGATATGACTGATCGTATCAGGATAAAGCGCGCTGTAGCAGCCAAGCCAATGCCCGCCCGTCGCCCAGCCGAAGCATGCGATCTGTGCGCTTCCGGTATCTTTGCGTATATGCTCGACCACGGCACGGATGTCCCGCACCACCTCATTGGATCGCGCCACCGGCAACAGGCCGCCTGGCCTGGTCGAATGCCCGAAGCCGCGAGCATCCATGATGTAGACAGGGTGGCCCACGGCGGCGATATCGGCAGCGAAAGAGCCGTTTTCGACATCGAGATCGAAAGAAGGGATTCCCGGCACCCTGACGCCATGCATCAGCAGGACTGGGATCCTGCAGGAGCCTTCCTTGCGATCGACCCGGCGGACAAAAATCCGGATACCGGGATCGCTTTCGACCGAAAAATCATGCCGGCGGAGCTCTGTCATATCGGACAGGCCCGCTCGACCATTTCTGCCGCCAATGCGCCGAACTGGCAGTCGACGTGTTCGGCGAAGCGGCGCAGATCGTTATGGGTGTCTCCGTTCTTGACCACGTCGTGGCACGAGAAAGATTCGAGCGGCGCAAGCCCGATGAACTGAAGTCCAACATGCAGGCCGAGGAAGACATCATCGACCTTGCCGCCCTTGAATATCTGGTCGGGGTCGCCAAACGCCTCGCGTGGCGCGTTCCATGTCGTGGAGATCATGTAGCGCCGACCCTGCAGCCTGCCGCCCGAGCCATACCTGCGCGAGGGGTCGGAACGGCTTCGCCCGTCATTCAGGTAGATGCGACCGCGGCCCGTCGTGAAGACCGTATCGATATATTTCTTCAGCCCCCACGGAACCGAATACCAGTAGGCGGGGAACTGGAAGACGATAGCGTTTGCCCATTCCAGCCGGTCGATCTCGGCGGCTACGTCATAGCCTTCCTCGACGGTGGTGATCCGGACATTCCAGCCGCTTGCCTCCAGCCTTTCGGCGGCAACTTTCACCAGAGCACGATTGAGATCTCCCCTGGAGATGGTCCATTGCTGGTGGCCGTTGACGATGAGGACGTTATGCATCGTCATTGCCCCTAGAACACCGTCGACGGTTCGAAGATGCCGAACTCTTCCCGCCATATCTGGCATATCTCGCCAACCGTGGCGTAGGCGCGGACGGCGACGAGCACCGACGGCACCATGTTGGCACCGCTACGGCAGGCGGTGCGCACCGCTTCCAGCGCGTCGGCGACTTCGATTGCATTCCGCGAGGCGCGAACCTGGCGAACGCTCTCCGCCTGCCGTGTCTCGATGGCGGGGTCGATCCTGAACGCCGTATTGGGGACGTTGGGCTCACTGCGCTGCAGATTGACCGTCACCCAGGGGCGTTCACCGCTGTCGATCGCACGCTGCCGGCGCACGACCCCTTCGGTCATCAGGCTGCGCGCATAGCCGGAAGAGATGATTTCGAGCGCTCCTCCCATGCTCAGCAACTTGTCGAGACCGGCGCGGATATTCTCCTCGATCTTCCTGGTGAGCGTCTCGATGTAGTAAGAGCCGCCAAGCGGGTCGATCGTGTCTCCGAAGCCATGCTCATGGGCAAGAATCTGCTGCGTACGTACCGCCATTCGGACGGTTTCTTCGGTCGGCGTCCCAACTGATTCGTCATAGGAGGCGAGATACACATAGCTTGCGCCGCCCATCATATAGGCAAGCGTGCCGTAGCCGATCCGCACGATGTTGTTGAGCGGCTCCTGCAACGTCTCCATCCCATGCCCGTAGACGGTTGTCTGGAGGCCGAGCGCTTCGTCGGAACGCGCGCCGTAGCGATCTTTGAGCAACGCGGCCCAGACCTTGCGCAATGCACGCAGAGTAGCGACGGACGTAAAGAAGTCGTGCCGTTCGTCGGGAAACATATGGACGAGCGGCGCCACTGCATCGATGTCATAGCCGCGCGCGACCAGGTCATCGAGATAATGAACGGCATGGCCGAGCGCGATGGAGGTGGCCCAGGTAGAACCGGCTCCGCCGGCGTTGAGATGGTTGCAGCAGACGGTCAGCGGGGACCATTTGAGGCCCTGGTCGGCACACCAGGCGACACAGTCGCTGACCAGCCGCGATGCCGGCTCCGGCTTCAGGATCTGGGTACCGCGCGCCAGATATTCCTTCAGCACATCGTTCTGGAGGTTGATGACGCAATTAGCCGGGGGGACGCCCTGCTTCTCGCAAAGCGCCACGAAGAGAGCAAGCACGATCGGCCCGATCGAGTTGCCAAGCGTCCCGACGCGCTTGACGCTATCCAGCGGAATGCCCTGGAACATACGCTCCAAATCGGCAAGGCTGTCGATGGCGACCCCTACCCGGCCGACCTCGCCGGCAGCCATCAGCTCATCGGAATCGTGGCCGCATTGGGTCGGCAGATCGAGCGCTACAAGGATCTGCTCGACACCGAGTCCAAGCAGCTTGTGGAAACGCTCATTGGAAGTGATGGCATCCCCGAAGCCGGTATAGGCCGAGATCACGAAAGGCTCGTTGCGATACATCGCTGGCCTGTCACCGCGGGTGAACGGAAACTGGCCGGGAAAGCCGAGATCGGTGTCATAGTCGAAGCCGACCTCCTCCAGCGAGGCAGGCCCGTAGAGAGGCTCGACATCAAGGCCGATATCGAGGCGGAAGCGACGGATTTCCGGTTTCTCCTCGATGGCGGGCTGATAGCGCGTCTCCAACCAACGCCGATGGGCGTCATCCTCCTTCGCATTGCTCAAGCGCAAATCCGTTCGGGCTGTCATCGTCCTTCCAGCCTCCCTGCTTCTATTTCGACAGCGAGCAGCCGTTCCGCGGCCGTGGTCGGGTCAAGGCGCCCGGCGACGATTTCTTTCGCGAAGAGGGCGAGATGATCGTCCGGATCGTCGTGCCGGTTGCGAAGGATTCTTTCCTTCACCCGGATCGACACCAAATTCTTCATCCGCCTTTCATGCCGCTTCTGGCGGCGTGACGTTTTTTCCTGCCAGGCAAGAAACCGTTCGGCCGCCTCCCCTGCTGCGGCAACGCCGGAGCCTGTCACGCCGCTTATGGCGAGCACTGGCGGAAGCCAGCTTTCTTCCCGTTCCGGGTCGCCGTGTCGCGCAAGCAGAGCGCTTGCGCCCGGATGCCGCCGTCGCGCCTCGCCGAAGGGACGACCGGGCGCGGGATAGGCGATGTCGAGCATGCTTTGGAGCCCGATACGCAATTTGTCGGCGCCATCGAGATCGCTCTTGTTAACGACATGAACGTCGGCGATCTCCAGCAGCCCGGCTTTGCTGAGCTGTACGCTGTCGCCGAGGCCGGGCACGCTGACGCCGATCACGCAATCGGCGATATCGAGCGCTTCAAGATTCATCTGGCCCGCTCCCACGGTTTCCACGAGGACGCGATCAAAGCCGAAACGGGCGAAGACGGCGCACGCGTCGACAACGCCGGCAATGAGCCTGTCGAGCGATTCTCGTGCCGACATGCTGCGCATGTAGACGTTGGCGTTGCTCGTGGCCGCGTTTGCGCGGATGCGGTCGCCGAGCATCGCCCCCCCCGAGAACGGGCTGGAGGGATCGATCGCCAAAAGCGCCACATGCTCGCCGCGCTCAGCCCAATGGAGCGCCATGCGGTCGAGCAGCGTCGATTTTCCAGCACCAGGGGGGCCTGTGAGGGCAATCACGGACGGCCTGTTCGACACGTCGCGATAGTAGGAAGCGGCCGCGGCGCCATCTTTGTCCGGATCATCCTGGACGGCGCTCAGAATGCGGCCGAGTTCCCGGCGTTCGGCGATCGAGATCATGACGGGACCTCGATGAGCAAGGCGTCGCCCTGGCCATACCCGCCGCATATGGCCGCGGCTCCAATGCCTCCGCCGCGCCGCATCAGCACATTGATCAACGACATTACGATCCGCGCGCCGCTCGCGCCGAGCGGATGACCGATGGCTACGGCTCCGCCATGCACGTTGGTGAGCCGACGCAGGCGCTCAGTCTCGACGCTGTCGCCGCCGGCGAGCTTCAAGGTGCTGACAAGCGGTGTGGCCGCGTAGGCTTCATTGATCTCGATGGCGGCAAGCTCTCCGACATGCATGCCATGGCGGGCAAGCAGCTTTCCGATCGCAACAGCCGGTGTCCATGTTCCCGAGGTCCGGGAGCCTGCGACCTGGGTATAGCCGATAATACGCGCCAGTATCTGCAGGCCCTGCCTGTCAGCGCTGTCAGGTGCAGCCAGCATCAGAAAGGCGGCGCCGTCGTTCAAGCCCGGTGCATTGCCGGCCGTCACTGTGGGGCCGCCATAGACCGGTCGCAGTTTTTCCAAGGCTTCCATGGAAGTGTCGCGACGCGGCGATTCGTCGACATCGAGTCGCACAGCTTCTCTCCCGCCTGCAATCTCCAGCGTAGGCCGTTCGACCGCGAAAGCGCCTTCCACCTCGGCGGCGAAATAGCGGCCGTGGCTGGCCAGCGCCCATTCGTCCTGTCGGCGTCGGTCGATACCGTGGGCCAACGCCTCTTCTCCCGAATAGACGGCAATCGCCGTATCGCCGAATGGCGCGCGCAGCGTGAGCGGATCGTCGAGCACCATTTCCTGCGGCCGGCCGGGAATGGTCCGTTGCAGAAGCCGGGGCGTGTTGCTCAGGCTCTCTGCGCCGCCGCAGACGACTACGCCGGCTTCCCCCGAGGCGATTTCACGGACTCCGATGCCGATGGCGGTCAGCCCCGAACAGCAAGCGCGATCCACCGTCAGGGAAGGCGTCTCGTCGGGCAGCCGCGAACCGAGAACGATGCGGCGCGCCGGAGTGAGCACACCTGCCGCGATCATGCCGACGCCGACATAGGCGGCGTCCACCGCCGTTTCAGACAGGTCGACGCGGTCAAGCAGCCCGTTGACGGCATATACGCCGAGATCCGTTGCCGTAAGCGTCTTCAACGCGCCCTCGAAGCGCCCGAAGGGCGTCCGGAACATGGCGGAAACAACCACACCGGCATTCATGTCGCCGGTCCCTCCAGGCTCGCGCGCAGGGCTGCCTTGTCGATTTTGCCGTTGGGCGTTTTCGGCAGGGCGTCGAGCAGCAGCCAGCGGCGCGGTGTTTTGATGCCGAGCTCCGGCCTGCAATAGGCATGGAGCGCGTCATTGTTTAGCCCGGCTCCGAAGCGCGCTGCCACGAAGGCCACGACCGCTTCCCCAAACGCAGCATCGCTTACGCCGATGACCGCGCATTCCTCGACATCGGGATGGCTACCGACGAAGCGCTCTACCTCCTGCGGGTAGATATTGAACCCGCCGCTGATGATCATGTCCTTGGAGCGGCCGCTCAGATAGTAGTAACCGTCCGCATCGAGCCGGGCGAGATCGCCCGTCCATAGCCAGCCGTCGCGGAGCGATGCGGCGGTCTCTCGCGGCTTATGCCAGTATTCACGCATCACGTGCTCGGCCCGGATGGTGATCTCGCCGACTTCACCCTGCGGTACGGGGCTGCCGTCGCCATCGCGCAATACGATGTCGACAAACGTGTAGGGTCGCCCGATACAGCCGACGCGCAGCGTCCCGTCTGGCCTCATATGCTCGTCCGGGCCGAGCAGGGTGCACGTCATCATCGCTTCGGTAAGACCGAAATTCTGCGTCAGGATCGGGCCGAACAACTCGAGAGCGCGAGCCAGTGTGTTGTGCGGCACCGGCTCTGCCCCGTAGCCGATCCAACGCAGGCTTGACAGATCGCGGGTGGCCACGTCGGGGTGATGGACGATGCGGGTCAGCACCGTCGGCACGCAGGTAAAGCCCGTAACCCTCTGCCGTTCTATCTCGTCGAACAGGTTTTCAATCCGCCCGCCCGGTACGATGACGTTCTTTGCACCACGCAGCAGGCAGGGCGTCACATAGGTTCCGGCGGCGTGGGTCAGGGGGCCGATATGGGCGACGACGTCGTCGTCCACCAGGCGACGGTCGACCAGCATGTTCTTGTAGACGGCACGCCATTGGCGGAAGGTCAGGACCACGCCCTTCGGCTGCCCCGAACTGCCGGATGTGTAATTGATCGAGCATATCCGGTCGAGATCGGCGTTGCCGCGATCAGGACCAATGGGCTCGGCGCGCTTCAACTCCATCCAGTCGACATCACCGACGATGATACGCCGGGGCGGCCGCGCCGTGCCGGTCAGCGCAGCGTCGGCGAGGGGGGCTGTATGCCGGTCACAGATCAGAATGGCGGCGTCGCAGTCGGCGATCAGCCTTGCTATCTCACTCGCGGTAGAGCGCGCGTTGACCGGCACGCGGATCAATGCGGCACGTTCCAGCGCAAGCTGCGCCATCACATATTCCGCCCGGTTGGTCATCAGAAGCGCGCAGCGCGCGCCCGCCGGCAGTATCGCGGCAAGTCCACCAGCGACGCGGTCGGCGATGTCGTCCAATTCGGCGAAGGTCCAGGTGCGCTCATTGTCCACGAGCGCCGTCTTTCCGGCGAAGCGGAGGGCTGCCGCTCGCAGCGGAGAGTCAGGCCAGTTCACGATCGCCTCCATTATCACGGCCGGTCGTGCCAATGGAGCGGATGTACTCTACGATCTCGTCCACAGGTGTGCCGGAAAGGAAGACGCGAGCGACGCCTTGTTGTGCCAGTTCAGCTATGTCCTCCTGTGGGATCACGCCGCCGGCGATGAGGCGAATGTCGCCGGCACCCGCTTCGTCGAGCAGGCGGCGTATCGCGGGCAGAAGCGTCAGATGCGCACCGGAAAGGATACTGACCCCGACGACCGTCACATCCTCTTCAATTGCCGCGCGGGCTACGTCCGCCGGCGTGCGCCGGATTCCGGTGTAGATGACTTCCATGCCGGCATCGAGCAGGCCGCGCGCGATGACGCGCGCGCCCACGTCATGACCATCAAGGCCGACTTTAGCGATAAGCACGCGCTCACGCGTTGAACTGCCGGACCGGGATGCCATTTTCCTGCCGCCGCACGTCAAGATTCCATTTCATGCGAACTTGGCACGCGGCAATGACTGCCCGAATAAGTATTTAATGATAGCGATGATCAATGCCGATGAATGGCGCCGAAGAGCGCTAACCGTCGACCTGCCCGGGGGCGACGGTCAGTTCCTCGCGCAGCAGGTCGATGAAGGTTTCCGTGGCGCGCGACAGGAGCTTCTGGGCGTTGTGGGCGGCGGTCAGGCTCCGCTTGGTAGTCGGCTCATTCACCCTCAACGCACGGAGATTGAAGCGGCTTAATACGTCGACCACCGAATTGCCTGGTAGCATGGTCGCGTAGTTGTCGCTGCGTAGCAATTCGAGCACCGTGGTCAGTGAATCGATTTCCAGCCTCGGCGTCAGTTCGATACCGGCGTCCGCAAAGCTCCTGTCGATGAGCCGGCGAAGCAGATTAGGTGACGAGGGCAGGACAAGGTCGAGTTGGGCGAAACGGGCGCCGGTCATCGATGTGTCTTTTATCGCCGAGCTTTCCGACACGACCGCCACAAGTTCCTCATCGATGAGGGGCAGGCACGAGAATTTGGCCTCCTCCAACTGGCCCGTGATGATGCCGACGTCGATTTCCCCGCTTTCAAGCCAATCCAGTATGTTGGAACTGTAGCCTTCGATGATCCTCAACTTGACTTCGGGGAAGCGCTCGCAATGCCGCTTGACGATACGCGCCATGATGCCGAGCGAAAGGGTCGGCGGGATGCCGACCGCAATATCTCCAAAAACACGGCCCTTGGCCCCGATCAGGAAATGATGCGCCACCTCCACGTCGCCCATGATCCGGGTGCAGATCCTGTAGAATTCGCGGGCGAGGTCGTTGGGGAGAACCCCCTGGCTTGTGCGATCGAAAAGAACGAGGCCGTATTCCGCTTCGAGCTTGCGGATCTGCATGCTCACCGCAGGCTGCACGACATGCAGCCGTTCCGCGGCACGCGTAATGCTCTCTTCCTCGAAGAGGGCGATGAAATAGCGTATCTGACGTAGATCAAGCGTTATCAGCATCGTGGTCGCGGCCGCGCCTCGCGGGCGGGAACGGTCCCACCCGGCATGGCTTCATTCTCCGTTGGTCGGCCACGATCATGCCTGCATCACGCCCGAACTGGAAGGCCAATTCGGCCTCCCATTCCCGCCTGTAGCGAAGCACGGTCCAGTCTACACCCGGATACGATAGTTCCCGTAACGGGAAACCCGTGCAACCGCCCGCGGCGGAACGACTATGGCAGTAAGGGGTTCCTCGATCAGGGCAGGCCCCTCGACTTCGCTGCCGGCGCCGAGATCGGCACCGCGATAGACGGGAAGCCGATCGACACGGCCCAATTCCCTGAAATAGGCGGATCGGTAGCCCGAAGGCTGCGGAGCCTCGCCTGCCGGCTTCATGTCGGGAAGCGGGACTTCGGGCAACTGACCGACCGCACGAGCATTTATCTCCACGATTTCGACCGGATCGGCGGGGCTGCGAACGGAGTAGAGACGCTCGTGCAGCGCGTGGAAATCCTCCACCATGGCCGCCACATCGGTCTCGGTAGCAAACACCTCCACCGTCAGCGGTAGCGTGATCTGCCAGATCTGACCCGGATAGCGCGCCTCGACGGTGAACTCGACACGGCGATCCTCGGGCGGGATGCCCATGTGCTCGAGATAGGCTTCGCTTTCGGCCTTCAATTCGGCGAGCACGGCGTTCATGGCGTCGAAATCGAACGTGTCGGAACGCGTCAGCAGACTGCGGCCATACATGTTCTTGACGTTGCTGGTGAGGATGCCGAAGGCGCTGAGCACGCCGGCGAACCGCGGCACGATCACCTCGTTTATATCGAGTTCGCGCGCAATGGCGACCGCATGCAGTCCGGCGGCTGCGCCACCGGCGACCATGATGTAATCGCGCGGATCGATGCCGCGTTTGATCGTTATGTCCTCGATAGCACCAACCATCGCCTGGTCGCACGTCAAGCAGACGAGATCGGCCGCTTCATCGAGATCGAGGCCGAGCGGTTCGCAAACATCCGCATGCATTGCCGTCTTCGCCGCGTCGAAGTCGAGCGCCATCGTGCCGCCGGCAAAGCTGTCGGCATTGAGGAAACCTCGCACAAGATTGGCGTCGGTAACCGTGGCGCGCATTCCGCCACGCCCATAGCAAGCAGGTCCCGGTCGGGAGCCGGCGCTCTGCGGCCCGGTGTGGATGAGGCCACCAGTGTCGACACGTGCCAGGCTCCCACCACCGGCGCCGATCGTCAGCACCTCGACGGAAGGCACTCCGAAACTGTGGCCGGCGATGACGCCGTCGCGATGCATCGAGATTTCCCAGTCCGAGACGATGCTGACGTCAAAACTGGTGCCGCCCATATCGACGGTGATGATCCGCCCACCCTCGATCTCCTCGACCTGGGCGAAGCGTCGGCCGGATTCCGGTGCTGCGGATGGCCCGGAAAAGCAAAGATGGATGGGCTTGCGGATGACATCATCCGTGGAGGTTTGGCCCCCGCTCGATGTAACGAGCGTAAGAACGCCGGTGAAACCTGCTTCCCTCAACCTACCGTCGAGCGTGCGCACGGCCTTGTCGACGATCGGCTTCAGCGAAGCGTCGAGCGCTGTCGCCGAGGTACGGCGATACTCGCGCACGCTCGGGCTGACGACGTGGCTAAGACTGTAAGCCAAGCCTGGCGCCATCTCCTCGATCAATTCGGCGACCCTGCGCTCATGCACCGGATTGGCGATAGACCACAGGAACGCGACGGCGATCGCATCCACCTTTTCATCGAGGAGGCGTTGGATCGCATCCCGCGCGCGCTCCTCGTCGAGCGGCTCTACGACACCGCCCTCGGCATCGATGCGCTCGCTGATCTCCAGCGTCAGGCGCCGTGGAATATAAGGCGGCGGGTAGTCGATATCGATATTGTACGTGTCTTCCTTGCCGCCTTCGCGGATGAGGAGCACGTCCCGGTGGCCCTTGGTGCAAAGCAGGCCGGTACGAGCGCCCTTGCCTTCCAGCACCGCATTGGTGGCCGCGGTTGTTCCGAAGGCGAATTTGCGGCAGGAGGACATGATCGCGGCAGTCGAAGTCCCGAGCGCCGTCGCGGCCTGCGTAACGGCGTTCAGTGTGCCGTCGACGATATTCTCGGGCGTCGTCGGCGACTTGAACGCGCTGACGGTACCTTTCCCATCCTTGATGACCAGGTCGGTGAAAGTCCCCCCGACATCCATCGCAATCTCATATTCCATCATGTATCCTTCCCTTGGCCCGCCGCTGCGCCGTCGCTGCCGCGTCGACAATGACCCGGCCGTCACGTTCCGCAAGCACTACGCCGTAGCTGCCCACGCGTTCCTTGGAGATCCAGCCTTCGCGGAAATGCTCCAGAACCAATTCAGGCTCGCGGTCGTGCGGATCTCCATACCCTCCGCCGCCGCAGCCATACGAAACCAGCGCCTCGCCGGGATGGATGATGACATCACCGACCAACGGAAGTTCGGTTTCGGTGCCGTCGATGCCGCGCTTCGCCACCCTGGTGGGCGCACCGGACAGGCCGCCGCGCACGCCGGGTGGCGGGAAATCCTTCGCGGCCGCTCCGACTGAGAAATTCACCGGATCTTCACGACTGCGGAAGACGCAATAGGCGCCCGGCGCCCCGTCCTGCCGTCCTGCTCCGCCGCCATCGACGCGTATCGCCAGCGCTTCCACGAGGATCGGTTGCTGCTGCTCGACGATCTCAATGCTGGACTGCCAGAGTATGCCCTGCGAGGAGGCGCTGCCGAAGGTAAGCCAGCCGTCATGTCTGGCCAGCGCCGGTCCGCCCCAATAGCCGACAATGACCTGGTTGACGAAGCTGCGGCCGCCATGGCGGGAATCGCGGCCACTCACGACAGAACAGGAGCCGGGAAGCGCGATCGTTCCGTAGGCGGCGCCGCGGCCATCGGCGAGTTCGGCGAAGAGAGCCTGGATATGCGAAGCGAAAGCATGGCAAAGGTGGGTGGTCGCGGCCGATGTAGCCGCCGGAAAGCGCGGTTTGCCGATCGCAGCCCCTTCGCGCATGGTCACCTTGATGCGCTGGAAAGAGCCAGCACAGCGGGGAATGTCCGGGCCAAGTTGAGCGAGTACATTCATGCGGCAGGACGCAAGCGTCGTGCTCTCGCTCATATTGATGCCGAGCGGCAGGTTGTCGATATTTTCCGTAAGGTCGATGTGGATCTCGGCCTCTTCCGGATCGATGGTCATGTTGGCCGTGATGGGGATCCCGTCGGGATAACTCTTGAGGGGCGAGTCGTAGTAGATGGTCTTCGTGACGCTCCCGGCCGGCAGCTTCCGGATCGCCTCGATGCACATCGTCTCGGCATAATCCTGATATTTGCTCAGGAAGGTCAGCACGGTTTCGCGCCCGTATTTGACGCACAATTCCTTCAGGCGCTTTTCGCCGGTCCTCACAGCCGCCAGGCAGGCCAGATAGTCGCCATAGAACTGCTCCGGCGCGCGGATGTTGCCGCGGCAGATGTCGATGACCTCAGCCACGTCCCTGCCGTCCTCCTGGATGCGGACACAGGGCAGGATCAGCCCCTCCTGGTACACGTCGCGCGAGCCGGGGCCATAGGTGGTCGGCGTCGGAAAGCCCATATCGCCAAGATGGGCTCGGGCCATCGTATAAAATGCCACCTCGCCGTCGATGAAGACCGGCACGCACAGCGTGAAGTCGCCGCAATGCGTGTTGCCGTGATAGGCGCTGTTGTTGACGAAGCAATCGCCGGGGCGCATCGCGTTCCCGAACTTTGCCGCCACTGCTCTCGGAATGAGATCGATGGCGCCGACATGCACCGGCAGGCCGAGCGCCACGCTGACCGACTGGAAATTGGCGTCCGTCAGGCTGCAGGAGAAATCCATAGCCGTGTTGAGGACGCCGGAGCGCCCCGAACGGAACAGCGCATAGACCATCTCGCGTATGATGGCCTCGAACCGACGGCGAAGGACGACCATCGTGAAAAGGTCGACATCGGGGGTCGTCATAGATTGCTTGGCGTCCATATTCATCCCAGATTCCTAACAGCCGTCCGGCTGACGTAATTTCATGGTCGGCGCATCGTCCGTGATTTCGGGAAAGATGTCTTTACTCCCTGCGGCTGGCGGACACTCCGCCGCGCAACCGCTGCGGTGAAAGCGGGCGTGTCGAAACCTGCCTGCTCTTTATTCTGCGAAACTGGCGGACAAACAGCTATTCATTGTTTCTGATGCGGGCCATCGCCCCGGTTTATGACTGGCGCCGCCCTGTCGGATTTATGAATTCGTGAACGGATCGCTTGCGGCTTTACGATCAAGCCTTCCGTGCCAGGAGGATACGGACCATCGGACACTATCCGGTTCTGCAACTATTGCGCGGCCGGGAGGATCCAGACATCCGCCGGCTCCCAGTCGAGAGAGACTGCCGCCCCGACATGAAGCGGCTCGCGTGGGTGCGATATCCGCGCTGTAAAGCTGTGACCGCCCTTTGAGGTCAGCGCGTAACGGACAGCTTCTCCAAGGAAGACCACTTCATCCACGACGGCCTCGATCTTCCCTCCCTCGCAATCCGTGCACAGATTGATCTGTTCGGGCCGAAGTATGCCGCAAACCTGGCGGCTATTTCCTTGCTGCGTTCCACAAGCGGCGCGCTCTCCTCCTGGCAGGACAATATAGGTATCATGGCCCACGCTCTGAAGCTCGCCGCTCAGCACATTGGCGGTTCCCAAGAATTCCGCGACGAACCTATTCGCCGGCCGACGATACATCGTCTCGGGGGGATCGATCTGCTGGACCTTGCCGCCGGCGACGGTAATGACCTGATCCGCCATCGACAAGGCTTCGTCCTGGTCGTGCGTAACCAGTATCGTCGTGATCCCCAGTGACTTTTGAAGTTGACGGATTTCCGAACGCACGCTCTCGCGAAGCTTTCGGTCCAGTGCGGCAAGCGGTTCGTCCAGGAGCAGGATATCCGGCTTGAACACAATGGCGCGTGCCAGGGCAACGCGCTGCTGTTGTCCTCCGGACAGTTGGCTCGGGCGCCGCAGCACGTATTCGCCCAGTCCGACAAGGTCCAGTGTAGCGGCAACCTGCTCGCGGATATCGGTCTCAGAAAGCCGGCGGATGCGAAGCGGGAAGGCGACGTTCTCGAATACCGTCAAATGCGGGAAAAGGGCGTAACTCTGAAAGACCAGCCCGACGTTCCGCTTCGCGGTCGATATCCACGTGATGTCGCGTCCCCCGACAAGGATGCTCCCCGAAGTAGGATGAATAATGCCCGCCACCAGGCCGAGAACCGTCGATTTGCCGGAACCGCTTGGGCCGACGATGGTCGTCATTTCCCCTGCCGGCAAGGCCATCGAGATGTCGTCGAGTGCCACCACTGCGCCGTAAGCTTTTGTTACATTTAGGAATTCGACCGCGCTCATGAGGTTTGTCCCGAGGTTTTGCGGGTACTGGATCCCGGAAGCACAAAGCTTCCACGGGTTAGAAATGCGACCAGTGCGACCGACAGGATGCTGAAGAATATCATCAACGTCGCCACCGCGGTGATGGTCGGGTTGATCCGCATGACGAGTTCATTAAACATCTTCTTCGGAATGGTGAGGTATGTTCCTGATACGAACAGCGTCACGACAACTTCATCGAAACTCATAACGAAGGCGAGGAGCCACGCGGCCAATGCGCTGCCCCGGACATTCGGAAGGACGACCCGCGTCAAGACGCGAAGTCTCGACGCACCTAAAGTGAAGGCAACTTGTTCGATGCGTTCGTCGAAGGCAGCGATGGCCAACGACATCAAGAGGACGATATAGGGGGTGATGAGTATCATATGCGCTGCGACCAGCCCCCAGAAATTGCCGAGAACGCCGAGTTGGGAAAAGAAGATGTAAAGGGCAACGGCGGTCACGATCACCGGCAGCGCAAGAGGGGCAATGAAATTGGCTTCCATCAGCCTCCGCCACCGAAAGGACCCTCGAACCAGCCCATAGGCGGCCAACATGCCGAAAAACAGCGCGCCGGTGCTGGCACACAGGGACACGATCAGGGAATTGAGTGCCGCATCCAGCCAAAGCCCGTCACCGAAGAATGAATAGTACCATCTGAGCGACAGGCTCGGCGGCGGAAAGACCAACGATTCCGCGCCTGAAAAAGACATGGGGACGACAATCAGAATGGGGAGGAAAAGAAACAGGAGGACACTCGCGCAAAACGCGGAAAGCATATAACGGCCGGGCTTTGCAGAGTTGCCTCCGGTGCGGATATCGGCCTTGGGTTTTCTCACTTCCATACTCACGCTAGACACCCGACCTTGCATTGAACCGCTGGTAAAAGCCGAACGCCACCAAGGTAAAAGCCAGCAGGACAATGGATATAGCCGAAGCCAGTCCCCAATTCGGGAACGTGTTGATCAAAGAGTCGAGCATCGTCGCGACGACCGGCACGCGGCCACCACCAAGGATCGCCGGAGTGATGTAGAATCCTACGCTCAATATGAACACAAGAATGGTGGAGGCTGTCAGCGAAGGCAGCATGATCGGGAGAAACACCCGCCAGAAATACTGCGACCGCGAAGCGCCCAACGTCAGTGAAACCTGCTCGAGGCGCGGGTCGACCTGCTTCATCGATGCATAGAGGGGCAGGACGAGAAACGGCAATAAAATGTTGATCATTCCCAGCGTCACGCCGAATTCGCCATAGAGCATTCTTATCGGCCGGTCGATCAGCCCGGCATTCTGCAGCCATCGATTGATGATCCCGCCATTTCCGAGAATGACGATCCAGGAATAGGTACGGACGAGGATACTCACCCAGAAGGAGGCTATGACGCAGCCGAATGCTATCATGCTCGTTCTGCGCGATTGCAGTGTTATCCAGTAGGCCAGCGGGAAGCCGAGCACGGCGCAGGCAATGGACACGTAGATGGAAAGCTTGATCGTTCTGATGACGACGGTCAGATAGACGGACGAACTCAAGAACCGGATATAATTGTCAAAGGATAGCGCCTCCTTGCCGGACGACAGGCTTCTGACCAGTGTCGCTATCAACGGCGCGTCGAAGAGCACGCCGGTCACGACCAGCAGAGGCAGGATCATGCCTAGCCCCGCAGCGATCCGTATAGGGGGGCGCGATCTTACGTTGACGGGCGCGACGACGGTCGGGCCAGGGGCAGACACGGATTGTCTGTCGGTCGGCAACAACAACCTGTTCTCCATTTGAACTGACAACGACGGTGAGGACTCCCGCCAAAAGCCTTACAATTGGCGGGAATCCAGAGGCGTTTCCGGCTTACTGCAGGCGGAATTCTTCCCAGCGGCGCTGCACTTCCTCGGAGTTGTCGAACCACCACTTTCCATTGGTGGAAAACTGGGCGTCACGATTACCCTTGTAGGTCGGGAACTCGTCGAGACGATCCTGCGGCAACAGCGGATCGAGTTCGGTGCTGGCGCCGGTGTAGCTGATCCGCTGCGCAACGCAGGCTTGCGTTTTCGGGTCCGATGCTTCGTGCAGGTAAAGGAACGCCGCCTCTGTCACCGGCTCGGAAGCCCCCTTCGGGATCGACCACCAGGCTAGTTCAAGCATCCCGTCCTTGAATGTCGATTTCACTGCCGGGTTGCCAACCACGCGTCCCGACCAGCTGACGGCATATTGCACCTCGTTGTCCTGCAGGAGTTGGGCCGGCTGGCCACCCGATTGCCACCAGATCACATTGCCTTTGATCTTGTTCAGGACCTCAAATGCCTTGTCGAGGTCAAGCGGGAAAATCTCATCCCGCGAGACACCTGCCGCCATGGCCGCAAACGGCAGGATGTAGCCGGGATAGTCTGGAAGCGAGCGCATGCCCGGAAAGTTCTTCACATCGAAGAAATCCTTCCAGTCCGCGGGTGCCTTCGCATCCGGACGCCAGGCCATGATGGTCGAAAAATAGCTGACTCCGAAACCGTAAGGGCCCTTCGCGTCGTCATACATCGGGAACGGGTTTACCTTGCCCCAGTCGACCCCGTCGACGAGACCCATCGCCTTGGCGCGCTCGAGCTCGCCCGTCTCGAGGTCAATCACCCCTGCTGTGATGTTTCCGGATTCGACCATGCCCGTCAGCTTGGCGAGGCCGGCCGGCGACTGCACATTGACCTGGATATTGTATTTCTTTTCAAAGGGCTTATTGAGGCATTCCTCTACGGCGTCGCCGTATGTTCCGCCCGCATTTATCACGCCCAGTTCCTTGGCGGGCTCCGCAGAAGCCGGCACCCATACGGAAAGAACCGTACACAAACCGGCAATGGTGCCAATACCGTAGCGCATTCTCATGTTGCTCTCCTCCCGACAGCACTCTTCAGCTTTTTGCCGCAGCGCCCAACACGACTCCCGCGTCGGGCCCTATCGGCTGAAAACCGTGGCTTGCACCGGCGTCAGTTTGTAGTCGTTGACGGCATTGTTGGTCTGTGGGCAATTCGAGAATACGACCAGAACATCCATGTTCGCAGTCAGCTCGAATTTCTCGCCGGGCCTGGATCTCCCGCCGACGATCGGCATCTCGCCCTCGGGTCCAACGGGCAGATACATGAAGACGTTGACGTTCGGCACGATGTCACGCGCGGTAAGGCCGTATTCGGCAAGCGCCTGGATGAAGTTGTTGCGGCAACTCGGCCCTTCTGTGACGCCGTAGCGCACACGGTTGGTTCCACCGTTGCATGAGCCGCAAATCGTGTCATGCCTTCCATACGTATCGTCCGTCACCGTCATGAGGACGTTCGCATCGTCGGAATAGAGTTTCGATCCTTTTGTTACAAAGATGGACTCATTGAGCTTTATAGTATTGGAGGAGCTATATCTGTCCGTATAGTCTTTCGCATTGTAGCATATCAGATCAACCGCTTGGCATCCTTCGATGTCGATGATCTGTAAGACTTGACCTTCGGGCAAAATCCTTGACCAATATCCGCCTGGGGTGACTGTAACAGCGTCAACAATACCCCTTCTGGATTGGGCACTCTCAATATCCAACGCTTCTTCTCCCCAAACTTGTATATAAAAATCGTGGAAAAGTCTTCTACTAACGCGCGAATGACGCGCGTCCCACCGGCCAGACAATGTATTTCTTCTTTTCTTGACAGGCTGAACCTGTAGAAACCCAGCCTGATCTAGCAGAGACGGATTTTCCATCCCAATCATTTCAAATGATAGGGGCTATAACGGCTCTTCCCGAATCCGATCCTGCCTCGATTGAGCTTTCCCGCCCGGAACTAGGAGGCGGTGGGCCACGGCTAGTTCCGATAAATTTCTTATGGGGGGCATCAAGATGTCTGATTTGACTCTCGCCCCGCTCGTTTGATGCTTTCGGGTGGGAGGAACGCACCATGAAGAAGAAGCATGTTTTTGCATTTGCGAGCGCAATCGCCGCTCTGGCGACTGTGGCCGCAGCCGATCCGCTGCCGAAGCAGCAGTTCAAGGTAGTCGGCACCTGGGGCACGGCCTCGATGTACAAGGACTACGAGGCTCCGATGTGGAACAAGGACGTTCCCGAGGCCTCCGACGGCAGTATTACGGCGGACGTCCAGGCGATCACCGATCTCGGCCTGTCCGGAACTGAAACCATCAAACTGCTGTCGACGGGCGCCTACGACGTCGGATTCGCGCTTTACGCCTACATCGTCTCAGGCAATCCGGTCTTCGAAGGTTTCGACCTCGCGCTCGTGCCGCAGAATGCGGACGAGCAGCGCAAGCTTGTCGATGCCTACTCGCCCGTGGTCGAGAAGGCCATGAGCGACATCCATCACGTCAAGCTTATGACAAATTACCCGTTCCCGCTGCCGGTCCTCGCATGCCGTGACAAGTTCACCGGCATTTCCGACCTGAAGGGACGGAAGATCCGGACCTTCTCGACGACACTCGGTGATATGGTGGAGGGCCTTGGCGGCATCAGCGTTTCCATTCCGCTGGCCGAAGTGCCGACCGCACTGCAGCGCGGCGTGGTCGATTGCGCCGTGTCCAGCGGCATCGCCATGTACAACGCCAAATGGTTCGACGTCGTCCATTACCTTTATCAGATGCCGATCGTCAGCGGCATGGGCTTTGTCGGTATGACCCAAGCGCGCTGGGACAAGCTGGATGCGGCGACTCAGACTTTCCTTGCCGAGCATTCGAAAAAATTCGAGGACAAAACCTGGGCGCAGACGAAAGAGGACGAGCAGCAGGGGATCGCCTGCCTTACCGGAGAAACGCTTGGCGGGCCGGCCTGCCGTCATGGCGATCCGGCGGGTATGACGCTCGTACGCACGAGCGACGAGGATGCCGCTACCCGCAAGCGGGTGCTGACCGACTTCGTGCTGAAGCGGTTCGGCGAGCGCTGCGGCGCCGATTGCGCCAAGGTCTGGAATCAGACGGCCGGTGCCTCCGTCGGCCTTTCGATCCCGGAATAGCCGGACGACGATGTCGAACGATCGCGCGAAGGCGCCCGGTCTGATTGAAACGGGCGCCAGACTGATGGTCTGGCTCGCGGGTGCGAGCCTGATCATCATGTCCTTTATTGTCACCCTGGAGGCGTTACTTCGTAAATTCGTCGGGATATCGCTCGGCAATATCAACGAAATCTCCGCCTATGTTTTCGCCATCTCCTCGGCATGGGCATTCGGATGGGCGCTGCTGCAAGGTGCGCACATTCGTATTTCGGCGCTTCGCGGCCGTTTCGGTCCGGCCGGGCGTATCGCACTCGATATCCTGGCCTGGCTGGTATTCCTGATCGTCTTCGCGATCATCGCCTTTCGCGCATGCGACCTGACTTGGCAATCCTATGCGACCGGCGCCCGTTCTCCAACGACGATGCGCACGCTGCTTTTCGTGCCGCAGGCCCTGTGGGCATTCGGCATGGTCATGACTGCCTTGGTCGCGATCCATATCGGCATCAAGACGGTCCGGGAACGCTCAGCCGAAATCATGGCGCCCGCCGACGAAGTCGAGGCCGAATTGGAGCACCTGAAATGATCACTGTCAGCCTGGTGCTGCTTTTGTCGCTGCTCGCCCTTTCCGTTTCCGTGGCGGCGGCGCTCGGTTTGCTTTCCTTCCTGCTTGCCATCTTCTTCACGCCCATTCCGCTCGACCGGATGCTCGGGGATGTCGCCTGGCAGAGCATGGCCTCTGAAACGCTGGTAGCGATCCCATTCTTCGTGCTTCTAGGCGAGATACTAGTCCGTTCCGGTGTCGCGGAGCGTATGTATGCGGCACTGGTGGAATGGCTGTCCTGGCTGCCGGGTGGCACGATGCACGCCAACATCGGTGCCTGCGCGCTTTTCGCCGCAACCTCCGGATCGAGTGTCGCGACGGCGGCGACGATCGGAACCGTATCGATCCCCGAGATAAAGCGGCAGGGATACGGCGAACGCCTCTTCTTGGGATCGCTCGCTGCCGGCGGCACGCTCGGGATACTTATCCCGCCCTCTATCATCTTCATCGTCTATGGCGTACTCACGGAGACATCGATCCCGCGCCTCTATCTGGCCGGAATGATTCCCGGCGTCACGCTGGCGGCGCTCTTCATGATCACCATCGCCATCATGTGCATGCTGCGACCTTCCATGGGCGGCAGGCCGCATGTCACCGACTGGAAGCGCCGCATCGCGCTCCTGCCGGATCTGGTGCCGCCAATCCTGATCTTCGCCCTCGTCGTGCTCACCATCTATGTCGGCATAGCGACGCCGACCGAGGCAGCCGCGTTCGGCGTTATTGCGGCGCTGGCGCTCGCAGCACGCGTGAAGAAGCTGAACCTTTCCATGCTGCGGGAGGTGACCGAGGGAACGATGCGCACGACGGCGATGGTCGTGGCCATCATTCTCACCTCCACCGTGCTGAACTTCGTGCTGACCTTTCTCGGCATCTCCAAGGCGATTACCGACTTCGTCACCGCGCTCCATCTCAGCCCGCTAGGACTGATGATGGTCTTGATCGTCTTCTATCTCGTCCTCGGATGCTTCCTCGAAGGCATGTCGATAATGCTTATCACCGCGCCCATCATCGTTCCTCTCGTGGTGGCCGCCGGTTACGACACGGTGTGGTTCGGAGTAGTCATGACGTTGCTCCTCGAAGCCGCATTGATAACACCGCCCATCGGGGTCAACCTTTTCGTCGTACAGAGCGTGCGCGAACGCGGCCCGCTTACCGACGTGATGATCGGCGCCGCTCCGTTCGTCGCGACCATCTTCGTCATGATCCTGTTGTTGATTGCCTTTCCGGGGCTGGCGCTCTGGCTGCCGAACTGGACGTATCAATAGCGATCGGCGAGCGCGCCAACCCAGCGATCGCGGGTCGCTCGGTGCAATCGGTCAGGCCGTCGCACCCCCACGCTGGAAGACAACGCGGCCGATTCGTTCCGCTATCCGCCAGCCGTCATCCGTGAGCACGAAGCGATCGAGATAGTCGCCGACGAGTTCGATGCCGGCAAGCGGCGCCGGCACCAGTTCGGCCAGCGGGTCCTCGTGAACAAAATAAAGAAGCACGCATTCGCCTGTCGCCGTACCGGGACCGGTAACGCGCACGAACTGGTTGGTGATGACGTGCCGCGAACGGCGTGACGCCGGCCGGCCATGCAGATATTCGAGGATCTGCCGCCTTCCTCGGTATGGCGTACCGCGCGGGTTGTAGAGCGCTTCGACCGTGAACAGGTCAGCGACTTCCTCATAGCGCCGGCTATCCAGATGGACGGCAAACGCCGTGGTCAGGCGGATGCATTCCGCTTCGGCGTGGCGAATTTCCGCTGGTTCCATATTGGGGCGAGACGTCGGGACAAGATAATGTGCTGGATCAGTTATCGTTAACATGACTATCATTGTGGCGCTAGGAGAGATTCGACAGATCGGGCGACCATGAAGCCAACCAAATTCGGGCCGCGAGGGCGTATGCCACGCATGTCGGACGTGGCACGGCTTGCCGGCGTGACGGCGATGACGGTGTCGCGCGCGCTGAAGACGCCGGAAAAAGTTTCGCCGGAGACACGCAAGAAGGTGGAGGAAGCCGTGCGCCGAAGCGGTTTCGTCCTGAACTACGCAGCCCGCAGCCTTGTTTCCCAGCGCAGCCAGATCATTGTCGCCCTTTTTCCTACTGTGATGAATTCCGTGTTTTCGGGAACGATCGAGGGCCTGTCGCGATTGCTTGCCGTGCAGGGTTACCAACTCCTGCTCGGCGAGACGGATTTCGAGATCAGGACGGAAGAGACGCTCCTTTCCGGCTTCATCGGCTGGCGTCCGGCTGGAATAGTGGTTACCGGCTCTGATCACACTGTCGGCACGCGAGCCATGCTGGAGAATGCCGATGTACCAGTGGTGGAACTTTGGGGCCTGCCGAAAAAGCCCTTCGACGTAAGCGTCGGCTTCTCCAATGTCGACGCCGCCTACCGGATGGTTCATTCGCTCTTCGAATGGGGCTATCGGCGCATCGGCTTCATGTCGCTCGATTTTCCGCACAACAGCCGCACCATCGAGCGCAAAACCGGTTACCGCAAGGCGATAGCCGAACTCGGACTACCATCCGACCCCGGCCTGGAAGCAAAGGTATCGTTCGGGTTCCAGGCAGGAAGGGACGGGCTCAAATCCATTCTCGCGGCACAACCGAATACCGACGCCATCTTCTGTTCCTCGGACACGCTGGCCGTCGGCGCCCTGACCGAGGCGATCCGCATGGGTCTGCGTGTGCCCGACGATTTGGCGATCGCAGGCTTCGGCGATGTGGAACTCGCAGCCGAACTTGTGCCGTCGCTGACGACGGTGCGGCTGCCGCGCGCCGAAATCGGCTCGCGCACCGCGGATGTGCTGCTCGCACGCATTGCCGGCACGTATGACGGGCCTTCGGTCATCGATTGCGGTTACGAGATCGTGCGCCGCGAAAGCGCATAAATAGTCATGCCATCGCTCTGCGGGAACAATCCGAAGAGATCGTCAACGTGGGTTGATGGTCGCATGAACGCGGCAATGGTGATCTGCTTTTTTTGTAGCTCCCGATGCTTTTCTTCGTTTGTAAAGTCGTTTGAATATGTTATCGATAACACCAGAGAGTAAATCGGTAGCACGATAGCAGGCGCTGAAGGAACGGACCGACGCCTCGCCGCATCCAATAACGACCCGCCGCCCCCGATATGGATGGTCAGCACTTCTGGCCGGGGGCATCCACGAAGCAATTCCCGGCCCGGAGATGAAGAATGGTTGATGTTATCGCTAAAGCAAGGATGAGCGAGATCATCTGGGCACAGCTAGACGCCGACGGCGATATCTACGACGAGATCATGGAAATCTGTCGTCGCGAAAAGATCGAAACCGGCGTCGTCCTCAACATCGTCGGAGGCCTGCGCAAGGCGCGCCTCAGCATGCCGGTGAATGCGACGGATTTCGAAGCGCCTCCGGGCGTGATCGAACTCGAAGGCATGATGGAGTGCTCCGGCGTCGGCATCATAGGTCGGACGGTCGAAACCTACGATTCGGAGAACATCACCGGCATCTACTACGAAGCGGATACGCCCAACCTGCATATCCACCTTACCGTCACGCAGGCGGGCCGCACTTACATGGGGCATCTGATCAAGGGTTGCATCGTGCGTTCCCTGCATCCGAAATCCCATTTCACCATAGCGCTCGCACGTACGGAAGGCGCGCTCTTCAACTTCCGGGTATCGAAGGAAGTCACCAGTAAATATCCACGCGGCATTCCGCTGCACGAGTTGGTCCAGCTCTAGGCGCGCATCGGTATGGCGCGGCCACAGCGCCATCAGTCAACAGGGAGAGAGAGAATGTCGAGATTGATTGCCAGCCTGTGCGTTGCCGCAGGGCTCTTCGGCCTGGCTGCCGTTCCCGCTCGGGCACAGCAGGTCAACTGGGTCTATGCCAACGGCTATGCCAAGGATCATCCACAGGTCGGGACCTTGGCTGACGAGTTCATAAAGCGCGTTGAGAAGGCAACCGACGGCCGGCTGAAGATCCGCCACGTACCCGGCGGAGCACTGCTGAAACCGGAGAATATGGTCGACGGCGTCCGGGGCGGCGTCGCCAATATGGGCTCCACGGTGGTGTCGTTCTTTCCGGGGCAGCTCCCCATTTCCGCCACCCTCGCCGGCCTTGTCGATCTACGCTACGGCAACAAGCTGGACCTGAACGGCATCACCGAAATCACCACGCAATTGCTGGACGATGTCCCCGAATTCGCCGGAGAGTACGAGAAACTTGGACTGAAAGTCATCTGGTTCGTTCCCTCCCCGGCTTACGCGGTCATCTCCAACGACCCTATCGAGAATCTCGACGGCTTTGCCGGAAAGAAGATACGCGTGCTCGGCAATGTCATGCCCAAGCTGGTTGAAGCTGCGGGCGGGGTACCGCTTTCGGTGGCGTTCAGCGAGATCTACACCAGCCTGCAGACGGGGGTGATCAACGGTGCGCTCACCGATCCGCCCGCCATGTTGAACGCCAAGCTCTTCGAGGTAGCCAAGAACCTCGTCACGACCGGGCCGGGCAATGGTGCACTGACGGCAATAGCCCCGGTTGCTTATTTCGTGAATCTCAAGGATTGGAACGCCCTGCCGAAGGACCTGCAGGACGCCGTCCTTTCGGTCGCCAAGGAGATGACAGACGTAGGCTCGCAGAGGATGACGGAACTGGCCGACGCTTCCATCGGCAAGCTTCGAGACGAGGGCGTCAAGGTGCATCACCTGTCGGCCGAGGATACGGAGAAGCTTGCGCAGAAGGCACCGGATTTCCTCGCGCTCGCAGCAGATGTGCTGACGAAGAACGGGTTGCCGGGCGATAAGATCATTTCCGAATATCGCCGGCTGGCGGACGCCTATATCGCCGGGAAATAGGGATGTGTCCGGCGGCGACCGCACGGGCCCGTCCGGCGCAGCTCTGGAGGAGATCATGCTGAAAATCTACGCCTGGCTCGCGGCGCTCTTTCGCGCCGCGGCGCTTCTCGGTGCGCTTGGCCTCGTAGCTATTGCCCTCATGACCACCGCCGATGTCAGCATGCGATGGCTGACCGGACGTGCGATCGGCGGCGTTTTCGAACTGTCCGGCGTCCTACTCGTGCTTGTGACCTTCCTGCCGCTTGGCCTTGTCTTGTTCGAGGACAGGCAGCTCCGGGTTGACATCCTCCCCGAACTGCTGAACGGCCGCCCGCTGGCGGCGCTCGATCTGCTGGATTGTGCGATCGGCATCCTCGTTTTCGGCCTTCTCCTGAGCGCGGCCACCGATGAATTCGAGAAAGCCTATCAAGGGCGTTTTCTGTTGCGTGGCCTGATCCAGATCCCGACCTGGATACCGACCCTGATGATCTGGTTGGGAACCTTAGGGGCCATCATCGCGCTGGTTTTCAAGGTCGTGGACGCTATTCGGGCACTCGCCGGCAAGACGCGGATCGCTCGCAGATCGAGCGGCATGATCGATGATGGAGCTGTGTGATGGATCCGGCAACACTCTCCCTGCTTGTCTCCTTCGCCGTCCTGCTGGTGCTGCTGGCCGCGGGCGTCCATATCGGTGCCACGCTGGCGCTTGCCGGCATCGTCGGCACCTATGTCTTTCTCGGCAACTGGACCGCCGGCATCAACATGCTCTTCATCCAGTCGATGGATGTGTCGAGTTCATATACGCTGATGGTCATTCCGCTTTTCATCGTGCTGGGGTCGCTCGCCTCCGCGACAGGGATCACCGGCGACCTGTTCACGCTTTTCTACCGTTGGTTCGGCCAGGTACGCGGAGGGGTCGCCATCGCAACCATCGGCACATGCGCCGGCATGGCTTCGATCACCGGATCGAGTGTCGCAACATCCGCGGCAATGAGCCGGATCGCGCTCCCGGAACTCCGCCGGTACCGCTACGACGAGGCGATGTCAGTCGGCGCAATCGCTACCGGCGGCACGCTTTCGATCATGATCCCTCCCAGCATCACGCTTGTCCTCTATGCGATATTCGCCGACCAGTCGGTCGGCAAGATGCTGATTGCCGGAGTGCTCCCGGGAATCCTGCTTACCATTGGCTATTCAACACTTATCTATCTGCGCTGTCTGTTCAACCCGCAGCTCGGGCCGACGGGCCCCAGGTTTTCGCTGAAGGAACGGCTGGAGATCCTGCCCAAGGTCCTGCCTTTCCTGGTCATCATCGGGGCCGTGATCCTGGGTATCCTCTTCGGTATCTGGACGCCGGTGGAATCGGCTGCAGTTGCGGTCGTGCTGGTGGGTGCAATCGCGTTCCTGCGTCGCCGCATCACGATGGGCAAACTGCTGATTGCCTGCCGCGATGCGGTCGTGATGTCGACTTCGGTCTTCATCATCGTCATCGGCTCGCTCGTCTATAGCGGCTTTCTGGCGTTGAACGGTTTCAGCGACCTGATCGCTCAGACCATCATCGACATGCATCTGGGATCCTTCGGACTCTTCCTGTTTCTCGTGCTCATCTACATGATCCTCGGCATGTTCATGGAGGTGTCGAGCATCCTCGCCCTCACCATTCCGCTCATCATGCCGATCATCGCCACGACAGGCTGGAACCCCATCTGGTTCGGCGTGGTCGTGGTCGCTCTGATGGAAGTCGCCGCCGTAACCCCGCCGGTCGGCCTCAATCTCTATGCGGTGAAGGCGTCCGTCCCCGATGTCGCTCTCCGGAAGATTTATCTCGGTTCCGTGCAGTTCTGGATGGTCAACCTGCTCGTGATCCTCATCCTTTACTGCTTTCCGGAGATCGCGCTGCTCCTGCCGAATATTCAATAGGCATGTTCTGCGTTGACGCTTGGGAACCAGTTTAGTGATACCGCAACCACGGATATCGCTGAGTTGAGCGCGTAAGTTCGCCGCGTCGGCAGCGCATGACGATCTCGGTGTCGTACGTGTCGGCGTCCCCGCCGGCCATCTACCGGACATTCACTGATGGCGCGAACACCAAGGATGGCGTGTGCATGTTGCGTGGAAAACTACCGCGCGGCCACCCCAGACCGCGCATCAGTGTTTCATTTTCAAATAGAGCTTGGGCAATAGCTGTGTCAGGCGTTCTACCGCTGAAATCGTGATCGAGTTACGCTCGCCGAATATCCGGCCAAGCGACGATTCGGCGTCGGAATCAAGGCCGACGCAGAACGTGTCGATGGCCATCTGGTTCAGCTTCTGGACCGCCTTGCGCGCATCCTCGACCAGATATTTCCGGTCCTCGACATCGATATCGGACGGCTCCCCGTCGGTGACTACAAGCAACAGCCGCCGATAGCTCTTCTGCATCGCCAGATCTTCGCCGGCATGGCGCATTGCCGCGCCAAGTCGTGTCGACAGGCCGCTTTCGAGCCCGGCCAGCCTCGCTTCCGTCAGGGCGCCGAAAGACTGTCCGAAATCTTTCAGGCGCAGATAACGGACATCTTCTCTCTTGTCTGAACAAAAAGCGGCGACCGCGAAAGGGTCGCCAAGCTCGGCCATCGCCTGGGAGAGCAATGTGGCAGCCTGCCGCTCGACATCGAGCACCGTCTGCCGGCCGTTCCGGACCCTGGCGGCGGTCGATTGCGAGATGTCGAGCAACAGCAAGGTCGAGAGGTCGCGGTTCCTGCGCTCGTAGCGGCCGTGGATACGCGGGCTCGGATTTTCACCGATTCGTCGCGAGATGACCGCATCGATGCAGGCATCGAGATCGAGAAATTCGCCTTCCGGCTGTCGGCGGAGGCGTTCGGCGCGACTGACGCGCGCCGAACGGATCAACGATGTCAGCCGATCGGCGAAATCGGCACGCTCCTCGCTCAACCGCGCGACGAGAGAGGCCTGCCCCTCTCTCGGACGATATTCCTTCACCGACGTCCAGTCGGCCTGGTTGCGCCCGGTGGCATAATCGAATTCTGGATAGCGCGAGACGAGCACGCCCTCTCCCTCCTGAACGGCGAGGTGTGCCCGCCCCGCGGCACTCTCCGGCTGCCATTCCTGTTCCACCTGGTCCGGCGGTCGTCGATCGTCTTCTTCCATACGGAGGCTCGCCGAGGAAAGAACTTCCTCGGCGTCCGCCATCTGCGCGGAATCGTTGTTGCCGAAATCCCAAAGACCCATATTGTCATCGCGATAAGGCGGCTGGACGACATAATTCTTGGGGTCGAACTGAACACGCATCTGGCCGAGATCGTTGCCCAGGAAATTGCCGATGCGGCGGCTGATTTGCTGATCGTCAAGTTCCGACGCCGCCGCGGTGAAAGCATCACGCCCTTTCTTTACCCAGGGATTGGGATCGTCGTAGCGGTCATCGACCAGCGCGCGAGAGAGACGGGCGAAGAGCGAAGGCGCGGTGGCGATGTCCGTCGGCTTGGCGGAGTGGAACGGCAGGAACAGGCCTGCCAGCCCTGGAAGCTCGCGCATCGCCAGCCGCTCGACGCGTGCATCTTCTATCAGGGAAACAAGAGCCACCTGCGGCGGCTTCAGGCCGCCGAGGGGAAAGCGGTCCCGCGAGAATTTGAGATGCGCTCCGATGTGGGCGACCGCCGCCCGGTAGAGTTTCTCGCTGTCGGACGGCGAAAATCCCTGAAAAACCGTCGGCAGCCGCACGACGCTGCCATCGAAACCGGGGCGGCGCCGCGCCTGGACGGGTGCGTTCGGCGGCGTTTCGCGCAGCGGCGGCGCATGACCCCAGAGCGCAACGAGGAACGGCTTCAACCGCGCCTCCATTTCGAGAAAGCCGATCTGCCCGCTTTGCCGGTGCAACCAGCGGCGGCTGTCGGCGTCATCGAGCGTAAAGAAACGCCGGCGCCGCTCGGGGTCGCCATTGGCGATGCGCACGCCGATCCTGATCCAGGCTTCGAGCCCGTCCACATCGGTCTGACCGAGAAGGCCGGGCATCTGTTCAAGCAGCATGGTCAGGGACTCAGGCGCGGCATCGAGCATCCATTCGACGAGTCGAAGCCACCGGATGCCCTGCCCGGGGCCAAGCTTCTCGGCCACTTGGATCGCGGCGCCCGGCAACATCTCGGCAGCCCGGCGTCCGGCGCGGATAGCCGCGCCTGAAACGGCGCCGGCAAGCTCGACCGCAGCCGTTCGCGAGGCAAGGAGCGCGAATTTTGGCGACAGGCGGGCATAAGTCTCGGTGATCGTGCCCCCATAGCCCGCGCCGGCGAGCCGGTGGCAGGCGGCGAGCCACGCGTCATGAGATCCATCGTCGAAGACGGATGCACCGTCGCGCAACGCCTGAGCGAGCGCGGCACCCATCCGATCTCCCGAGACCGTCGCCGCCAATTGTCCGCTCACGTCTCCGGCACCCTCAGATGCAGGCGTTGACGGCCGCTTTCAGCGCATCGCGCATGTCAGCGTCGTCCGTTATCGGCAGGACCAGCGCCACTTCGCAAGCCACCTCGATCGCGATGCCGCGGTTGATCAGCATCCCCACATTGATGAGCATCCGGGTCGAGGCGCCTTCCTCAAGGCCGTTTCCCTTGAGGTTGCGGGCGCGCTCGGCGATACGGACGAGCGTTCTTGCCGTATCTTTTCCCACACCCGATTCCGCAGCCACGATCTCCGCTTCGGCGGCGGCTTCCGGATAGGAGAAGGAGATGGCGGCGAAACGCTGCTTGGTCGATTCCTTGAGATCCTTCAGCACGCTCTGGTAACCGGGGTTGTAGGAGATCACCAACTGGAAGTCCGGCGGCGCCTTCAGGACTTCATTCCTCTTTTCCAGCGGCAGTATGCGACGATCGTCGGTCAGCGAATGGATGACGACGGTCGTGTCCTGCCGAGCCTCGACGATCTCGTCGAGATAGCAGATGGCGCCGGAGCGGACGGCAAGGGTGAGCGGCCCGTCGTGCCAGACTGTCCCCTCCGCATCCAGGAGATACCGCCCGACGAGGTCGGACGCCGTCATGTCCTCATGGCAGGATACGGTGATGAGTGGCCGGTCCAGCCGCCACGCCATGTATTCGACGAAGCGGGTCTTGCCGCACCCTGTCGGCCCCTTGAGCATGATCGGCATGTGAGAAGCGTTAGCGGCTTCGAAAAGCGCCACTTCCTGCCCGACGGGGCGATAATAGGGTTCGGAAGCAATGCGGAAATCGTCGAGCGTGCCGCTCACGGCCGAATTTCTTATCTCGGCGATTCCTCTGTTCATTCCAGCCTCCGGATCGGGTCAAGCATTGAGTGCGCGGAGGCATGCCGCAACGGCAACGCGGCGCGGCATGCCTCCGGTGGTGGGTCAGCGGTGCACGGCGACCTTGTTCGGGATGCCTTCGATCGGGCTCTCAGGCGTGCCGACCGTCTCGCGCGTCATGGCTTCGACCATCTCGCGGGTTCCTTCCGGGTCCTCGATCCACCTCTTGTAGAAATTGTAGGGGCAGGCGGCGCGGCCACGGTCGCCTTCGCCGGAATTGATAAGCCCGGTATAGCCGCGATGCAGAAGCTTGAAGAGCTGGTTCTGTGACTGCATGTTGCGACGCGCGTCGCGGATGAGCGATACCGAGAGCTGCGCGTACTGGACGCCGTTTTCCTCGGTCCCGCATTCGCCGAGCGTGCGTCCGTCGAAGCCGATGATCGATGAATGGCCGAAATAGGAGTACACGCCGTCGAAGCCGGACGCGTTGGCGACCGCGACATAGACGTTGTTCGCCCAGGCCATCGACTTCGAGATCAGGATCTGCTGCTCTTTGGCCGGATACATGTAGCCCTGGCAGCGGATGACCAGTTCCGCCCCGCGCATGGCGCAATCGCGCCAGATCTCCGGATAGTTGCCATCGTCGCAGATGATCAGGCTGATCTTCAGCCCCTTGGGGCCTTCCGAGACATAGGTGCAGTCGCCGGGATACCAGCCTTCGATCGGCACCCAGGGCATGATCTTGCGATATTTCTGTACGATCTCGCCCTTGTCGTTCATCAGGATGAGCGTGTTGTAGGGCGCCTTGTTGGGATGCTCCTCATGGCGCTCGCCGGTCAGGGAGAACACGCCCCAGACCCTGGCCTTGCGGCAAGCTTCCGCGAATATCTCGGTTTCGTCGCCCGGTATGGACGACGCCGTTTCGTACATCTCCTTCTGGTCGTACATGATGCCGTGCGTCGAATATTCCGGGAAGATCACCAGATCCATGCCGGGAAGACCGGCCTTCATGCCCTGGACGACGGAGGCGATATTGCGGGCATTCGCCAGCACTTCCTCATGCGTGTGAAGACGCGGCATCTTGTAGTTCACGACGGCAACGCCGACCGTATCGTTACTGCTCGAAATGTCTCCGTGGTACATGGCTTTCTCCTTGCTTCAGTAGTTGCCCAATCGGTTTCGGTCAGACGGTCATGTGCGCGTGTACAAGCGCGTCGGTGAGCTGGTCGATCCTGCCTTCGGCGGCAATCGTGCCGCGTTCCATGATGACGAAGCGGTGGGAGGCGCGGCGTGCGAAGCCGACATTCTGCTCGACCAGCACGATCGCGATGCCGTACTCGCGGTTCAGCCGGATGATGACGTTTTCGATCTCTTCCACGATGCTCGGCTGGATCCCCTCTGTCGGCTCGTCGAGCAGGATCACCTTCGGGTCGGTCAGAAGCGCGCGCGCTATGGCGAGCTGCTGCTGCTGGCCACCTGAAAGGTTCCCGCCGAGGCGTCCGAGATGCTCGTTGAGCATCGGGAACAATTCGAAGACGAAATCGTCGAAATGCGAGGTCTTCTCTCCGCGGGCGAAGCGCCCAAGCTCGAGGTTTTCGCGGACGGTGAATCTTGGGAGGATGCCGCGGCCCTGGGGAACGTAGGCGAGCCCGATCTTCGCGCGCCCGTCGGTCGGCACTTGGGCGATACTCGCTCCGTCGAGCCGCAGTTCCCCCCGTACCCTGTCCATCAGCCCGGTCATCGTGCGCAGCAATGTCGTCTTGCCGACACCGTTGCGCCCGAGGACCGACAGCAACTCGCCGTCACCGACCGACATCGTTACGTTCTGGATGGCCCGGCTGGTGCCGTAGAACGCATCGACATTGATGAGGTCAAGCACCTGAAATCCCTCCCGATCCGAGATAGGCCCGCCGCACCTCCGGGTTCTGCTCGATCTCCGAGATCGCGCCTTCCGCGAGCATCCGCCCCTGGTGCATGACGGAGATCACGTCTCCGATTTCGCGGACGAAATCCATGTCGTGCTCGACCACGACAAGGGTGTGCTTGCCCTTGAGCTGATTGAAGAGCTCGGCCGTCTTGTGCGTCTCCGCGCTCGTCATCCCGGCCGTAGGCTCGTCCATCAGGATGAGGTCGGCGTTCTGCGCGAGCAGAAGCGCGATCTCCAGCCATTGGGTCTGTCCGTGGGAAAGCCAGGAAGCGGGATGGTCGAGTTCGTCGGTGAGGCCGACGAGCCGCGCCAGCGTTTCCAGCCGCTCCGCCGCCTCCCTGTTGTTGCGGCGGATCAGATTGGCAAAAACACCGTGCGGCTTGCAAAGCGCCACCCGCAGGTTCTCTCGCACCGTCAGTTCCCTGAACACGCTCGGCACTTGGAATTTCCGTCCTACGCCGAGCCGTGCGATGCGGTATTCCTCTTCACCGCAGATATCGTGGTCGTGATAGCGCACCTCGCCGCGCGCGACCTTGGCCTTGCCGCAGATCACGTCGAGGGCCGTCGTCTTGCCGGCTCCGTTCGGCCCGACAAGGCACCTGAGTTCGCCCTGGTTGATGCTGAGATTGAGGCCCGCAATCGCCCGGAAGCCGCTGAAGTTCACTTCGACATCGCGCATCTCGAGTAATGCCATCGCTCAACCCTCCCTTACATGTTCGCCGTCGAACGAAGCGATGGCCGCACCTGCCGCGGACGGAAGAGCCTTCTTGCGGGCGGCCTTCCGGTTCGCGAATTGCACGGCCCTTTCAGCGAGGCTGATCAGCCCGTTCGGGAGGAACAGCACGACGATGATGAAGATGGCCCCCATGATGAGCATCCACGTATCGAGGAAGGCGGGGGATTCGGACAGGTTTCCCTGAATGCCGGTGACGAGGACCGCGCCGAGGGCGGCCCCGAGCAGGGAGCCGCGGCCGCCTACCGCGCACCAGATCACGATCGACAGGCTGAGCGGCACCGACAGGAAGGTCGGCGAGGCAAACTCCATCATCAGCGTGTAGAGCATGCCTGCCAGACCGGCGACGCCGGCGGAAAGCGTGAACGCAAAATTCTGATAGGCCGCGACGTCGTAGCCGAAATAGCGGACACGGTTCTCGTCGTCGCGGATGGCCTGCAGGATCAGCCCCAGTTTCGTCTGGGTTATCGCAAGGCCCCCAAGCAGCACGACGCACAGGATGCCAGCCACGAGGTAGTACGTGCTTGTACTGTAGGCATCGAACTCGACGCCGAATGCGGTGAACGTGGAAAGGTCCGTTATGCCGTTGAACCCGCCCGTGTACTTCTGCTGATCGACGATGACGAGATTGATCACGACCAGCATGGCAAGCGTGATGATCGCGACGAACACGCCGGTGATGCGGCCCCGGAACATGAACCACCCGAGGACGAAGGCGAGAACCATCGGTATCGCGATGCCGGCTAAGACGGCAAAGGTATAGGAATGGAAGGGCTCCCAGAACCAGGGCAGGGCCTGGACGTTGTTCCACACCATGAAATCGGGCAGGCCGCCGGCGCCGGTCTGGATCGGGATGGTACGCAGCTTCAGCGCCATCGCCATCGCATAGGATCCAAGGCCGAAGCTCACCGCCTGGCCAAGATTGAGTATCCCGGTATAGCCCCACGAGAAGGACAGCGACGCCGACAGGATGCCGAAGACCAGATAGCGGGCATATTTGTTGAGGAGGTAGTCGTTGTTCAGAACGTACGGGAAGATCAGGATGACCGCGCAGAAGAGCAGATAGCCCGCCAGCCGCCACCGTATGGAGATCGTATCGGTCATCGGTCAGCCCCGGCGGACGCGGACGGCAAAGATGCCCTCCGGCATGAAACGGATGAGAATGACGACGCCGAAGAAAACCAGCGCTTTCGCGAGCGTGTCATTGTAGATGAAGGCGAGTATCCCCGAGACCTGCCCGATGATCGCCGCGCTCGCGACCGTGCCGATCAGGCTGGCGACGCCGCCGACCACCACCACCATGAAGGCGTCGATGACGGTCCCCGTGCCCATGTCGGGCGAAACGCTCTTGAGCGGTGCGATCAGCGCACCCGCAATACCGGCAAGGCCGGCGCCATAGGCGAAAGTCAGGCTGTAGACCCGCGCCGCATTGATGCCGAAGCAGCGCGACACCTCCGGGTTCTGCGTGACGGCGCGGAGGCTGAAGCCGTAGCGCGTGCGGGCGAGGAGAAAATAGGTGACGGCCAGCAAAGCGACCGTCAGGACGAAAATGAAGATGCGATAGGCCGATACTTCGACGCCCAGCACCGGAACGGCATTCGCCAGCCACGCCGGCATCTTCACATAGCGCAATTCCGGCCCTGCCGTCAGACGAATGCCCTGCTGGAGGATCACGCCGACGCCCCATGTGGCAAGGATGGTGTCGAGCGGACGCTTGTAGAGATGGCGCACGATAAGCCGCTCGATCACCCAGCCGACGGCCGCCACGGCAAAGAAGCTGATGAGGAGGCAGGGCAGCAGATCGAGGCCGAGGGTCTTCTGCAGATACCAGACCGTGTAGGCGCCGAGCATCACGAACTCGCCATGCGCGAGATTGATGACGCCCATTGTCCCGTAGATGATGGCCAGCCCGAGCGAGACGAGCAGCAGGATCGAGGCAATGCTCAGGCCGGTGAAAAGTTGGTTGAGTATATCCGACATCAAGAAGCTCCGACTCGGGACAGCGGCACCCGCCCGGTGCTGAAACACGGGCGCATGCGGCCGGATGGACGGCGACGGCGGAGACGCGGTCCCGGAAGGGAGAAGCGCGAGAGCCGCCGCCGGCAGTCCGGCTCTATGCCTGCTTCAGGCCCTCGGGCGTGCAGACCTGACCGGCATATGCCCAGTAGGGCTTTGGCTCGATCGACTCCTTGGACTGTTCGATGATCTTGAACTGGCCGTCTTTCTGGACCTGGCCGATTTTCGGCCAGAGATAGGTGTGCGAGTTCTTCGGATCGATCTTGACGACCCCTTGCGGCGCCTTGAACTCCTGCCCCCAGGCTGCCTTGCGTATGTCGGGCGGCGTGATGTCCTTGCCGCCAAGTTTTTCCGCCGCCAGCTTGAAGAGATAGACCTGGAAATAAGCCGATTCCGAAACGAAGTTCGTGACCTTGTCGGCGCCGTATTTCTTCTGGAAGGACTCCACGAATTTGTGGTTTTCCGGCGAGTCATAGGACATGAAGTACGGGGCCGAGGTGAAATGCCCCTCGCCGAACTCGCCGCCCATAGCGGCGATTTCCTCTTCCGACGTAGTGAGGCTCGCCATCGGCATCTTCGTCGGGTCGAGGCCGGCGGCCTTGTATTGGCGGTGGAGCGCGACGACGGAATCGCCGACCACCGTCGAGAAGATGACGTTCGGCTGCGTGTCCTTGATCTTCTGGATCACGGAGCTGAACTCCGAATGGCCGAGCGGCACATATTCCTCGCCCACGACCTCTCCGCCGAGGCGCTTCAGAAGGATCTTGCAGACGTTGTTCTCCTCCTTCGGATAGATGTAGTTCGATCCGATCAGGTAGAACTTCTTGCCAAAATTCTTCACCAGCCAGGGCACGAAATCCTGTTGCTGCTGGTTCGGAACGGCACCGGTGTACATGACGTTCTGCGAGCACTCACGACCCTCGTAGAGGGTCGGGTACCAATAGAGGTTGTGGTATTTCTCGAAGACCGGCAGCACGGCCTTGCGGCTCGCCGAGGTATAGGAACCGAAGACGCTGACACATTTGTCCCCGAGAACGAGCTTGCGCGCCTTTTGCGCGAAAGTCGCCGGATCGGAGGCCGGGTCCTCGATCACAGGCGTGATCTTCATGCCGTTGACGCCGCCGGCCGCATTGATCTCCTCGATGGCCATCAGGCACGCCTGATTGAGCGACGTTTCGATGATGGCGGTTGTGCCAGTCAGCGAATAGAGCACTCCGACCTTGATTTCACCGTTTGCCGCATGGGCGAGAGATGCGTTCTTTATCCAGATATCCGGAAACCCGACCGCGCATGCGGCCCCCAATGCAGCGCCTGCCTTCAGAAAATTTCGACGACCGTTGTTCATCCCATTCCTCCCTGGAAACGAAAAAACCCCCGCTCCGAACTGCTCTGAGGCAGATCGTCACGAGGGCTTTGTTGCCGTACTTTTCGAAGCGGATTCAGGCGCGCGGATACGCTGCTGCCCGAAACAAAAAACCCCACGCATCGCTTTCGCGAAGAACGTGAGGCTCCATTACCCGCAATTTCCCGACGGCTGCATTGCCGTCAACCACCAAACGCTAACTGAGAAGCTCGAAGGAGTCAACAACCGCCTTGGCGACAGCGCCGATGGTCACCCGACGTTCCATCGCCTGCTTCCTGAGATAATTATAGGCCTCTTCCTCCGTCATATCCTTGATGCGGATCAAGAGCGATTTGGCGCGCTCGACGCTGCGCATTGTGCGCAGGCTCTCGTCTAGCTTCTCGATGCGGCCCCTCAGGCGTTTCTCGTAGAGGAAATGCCCGCGGGCAAGCGATAGCGCCGCCTCGACGGAACGTTGGGTCGTCGGGTAGTGGAGGATGCCATGGGCGGCGCAATTGTGCAGCAGGTCGAGGTCGAGGGGGCCTTCCCCGCAGTCGACCACGACGAGCGCCGCGGCTGGCTCGCCCGGTATCCACGGCAGGCGTTGCGGAAGATCGACTGACAAGGCACAGAAGACGACGTCGAACTGCGCCGGAATCTGCGGCGGCATCGGCCATATGTGCTTGATGCTGCATCTCAGCCGCTGAAGCTCGCGGACCAAACGCTCGCCATCGTCGTCACGGGCGACAATGACTGCGATCTGGAGATCCCAGAGCTGCGGCGAGGACGGGCTCTTTTTTGCCGGCTTATGCTGCACCCTCTCGCCGCGTGGCAGCCCGACCGTCTGCATGATCCCGGATTGTCTCGTTTCCTTCATGGGCGCATCCGCATTTTCCTGGCGCACGAGTCCCGAGCTCAGGCGAATTCGAGGGACTTTTGCTTAAGCCTTCGCCCATAGCCGAGAAGGTACGGATCGGACGAAACACAGGACGGTGATTCATAGATGAGGTCGAATTGACCCTGGCGGTTGGCGCGGCCGACGCGCGTCCACAGATCGGCATGTCCCCAGGTTGGATTGATGACGACCTCGCCCTGTGGTGCATTGAATTCGGACCCCATCACCGACGCGCGCAGGGTTTCGGTATCCATCGAATTGGTCTGTTCCAGCGTTCGGGCGAAAACATTGACTTGGAAATAGGAGGCTTCCAGGCACATATTCGTGGGCTGGTCCTCGCCATAGCGCCTTTGATACTGTCGCACGAATGACGAATTGCGTTCGTTACCGATGCCCTGGAAATAAGGCGCGGCTGTCACGTGCCCCTCTCCAACATCGTAGCCCATCGCCCTGATCTCGGCCTCCGTCGTGGTCAGGCTGGCAATAGGCATGACGCGCGGGTCCAACCCGAGATCGCAATAGGCCTGGTAGAGATAAACTGTCCCGTCTCCAACCACGGTGGAGAAGATGACGTCCGGCTGCATGCGCTTCACGTCCCGTATCACAGGCGTGAATTCGGCGCGGCCAGCCCCCAGTCGTACGTAGCTTTCGCCGACGATATTGCCGCCGTTGGTGCGCACCAGTTCGCGCATGATCCTATTAGAATCACGGGCGAAGATATAGTCCGACCCGACGAAATAGAACCGGTTCCCGTAGGTTTCCATGAGGATACGGCACAGCTCGACGCTATTCTGGTTCGGCGTCGCCCCCGTGTAGATGACGTTTGGCGAGAATTCGAAGCCTTCATAAAGCGTCGGATACCACAGAAGCCCGTTCAGCCGCTCCACCACCGGCAGCACCGCTTTGCGGCTGCTGGAAGTATAGCAACCGAAGATAGTACTGACATTGTCTTCCACCATCAGCTTCTTGGCCAGGAAGCCGAAGGCGCATGCATCGGAACCGGGGTCGTAGCAGATAGGCTCGATTGGTCGCCCGTTGACGCCACCCGCGCTGTTGATCTCCTCGATCGCGGTCAAAGTGCCTCTGAGCTGGGTCTCCTCGATGACCGACATGAACCCGGTTTGCGAGAACAGCACGCCGACACGCCAAGGCTCCGTAGTGTTTTCCAGGGTTTTCAAATTAAACTCCCAATCTCCCGTTGCTTTCTGCATTATTATCTGGGATTTCCGTAATTTAATTCTGACTTAAACTATAAATTAACTCCTTATAAAGCGTAATTACATCGAATTGTAATTTCAACATACTCCAACATAACAAAATTGTAGATTCATAATCCTAGCATCAAGCTCGCCTGCGAGCGCCCTGCCGCAAGACGGAGGTGGCCTAAAAATAACAAAAGCCTTCCTTCACCTTCGTTACCGAAGCCAAAGGAAGGCCTTGTTGCCTCAAATTCGCCTGGCAGCCACGCTGCTGCCATGCCGCCGATTCGGCGGAGCTTAAGATAGTAAATATGATAAGTAATTGAGTCAATGCCATAGCCGAGCCGTGGTTCAGGGCGATGGTGAACCCCGACAAACAGCGGATAGGCTTTCACCGCACTTATAACCCTTCCCATAGCTTTCGCTCGCGGCGGTATGGTTATGGACGTGGTGTCGCGCGATTTGCACCACGGGGCGTCCTGGCCGACGTAACCATGGGCGCAGCGAACCATATCTGACGAACCCGCTTACCCTCAGACGTTGCGGCAAGATTAGGGATCGACGGCGAAATCGTATTACGGAGGGCAATCGGCGTTTTTGGCGCGCCCGAAGAGATTCGAACTCCTGACCCCCAGATTCGTAGTTTATTTCCAGCACTTTTCAATTGTATCCGTGCTTTCGCCTAAGCCCTAAATTAATCTGCTTTTTCAGTGGTTTGCGCGGTACTGCGCGTTTTGGCGTAGACATACCACTTGATCCTGTGCGAGTCTAAAACCGGCTTAAAAACCGGCTTAATTTCGAGACATTCTATCCGCTAACTCGCAGCACCACGCCATGACGGACACACGTATCCTCCTCAACGACAGGGCGATCAGAGATCTCAAACCAAGTAACAGGGGACAGTATCGAGCCCGCGACACCCAACTCAAAGGCTTCCATGTTGTGGTCGGAAAGCGGGCGAAGACGTTTGCTGTTCAGGGGGATCTTCGCAAAGACGGCAAGCGCATCACTACGATCTCGGTAAGCATCGGTGATGCCGAGACAATGTCCACGCGCGAGGCGCGCGCGAAAGCGAAGACGTATCTTGCCCAGATCTCGAAAGGCGAGCATCCAAATCCGAAACCCGCCGACATCGGCACAGCAGGTGAAGGCTTGTCACTCATCAGTACACAGCCTGGCGCTCAGCGTGGTGTGACGCTCAAAGAAGCCTGGACGCGATATCGCGACGCTCACCTCGTTCGCAAGGGCCGGAGCGAGGGAACGATTGAAGGCTATCGGGATCACGTCGAACGCCTCTTCAAAGATTGGCTAGACACCCCCCTACAGGAGTTGGCTGATGATCCCGGCAAAGTCATTGGCAGGCACGACGAGATCAGCCAGGAGCACGGTCCCTACATTGCTAATGGTGCCATGCGCACGCTTCGCGCTATCTACAACCATGCGCGCAAGGCGCACCGATATCTCCCTGCCGATAATCCGGCGAGCGTCGTCGACTGGAACTCAGAAGCGCGGCGCAACACTGCGATGGGGCTGGAAGATCTCCCCCGCTGGTTCGGGCAGGTGGCGGCGTTACCAGGTCCGATACGGCGCGAATTCCATCTGTTTTCACTCCTCTCCGGATGCCGGCCGACGGCGTTGATGGAGGCAAAGCCTCAGCACCTCGACCTCCGTCGTCGCGTCCTGCACATTCCGCGGCCCAAGGGTGGGGCCGACCGCGCGTTCGACATTCCGCTATCACGCCAAATGATCCTATGCCTCCTGCGCACGATCCGGTTCGCCCGACATTTCTATCCGCTTCAGGCGAACGACTGGCTATTTCCGGCTGAAAGCGACAGCGGGCATCTGGCCGAACAGAAGGAAAAGCGGGACGTCTTGGCGAAATGGGGCAATGACCTGCGACAGACGTTCCGAACCTTGGCCACGCCGGCTGGCGTTTCCGAGTTCGACGCGCGCCTGCTGATGAACCATGCCATTCCGGGCGTGAATGCCGGGTACATCTCCCGGCATAAGCTACTGGAAGATCACCTTCGTGCCCAGCAGCAGGCGATCAGCAGCATAATGTTCGACGCTCTTGGGGACCTTCTCACCAAGGATGAGACTATCCGATCGTGGCTTGGTACTAGGGCAACACAGCGCGCGATATTGGCCGCGAAGAGAGAACCCGGCGAGCCGGCCTTGCGTGCCTCCGGAGGCCTCGCCGTTCGTCCACCGAGAGGAATTGAGCCCCAAACGAACCTCGATAGCAGGCCCGGCAATCGAGTGGCACCTGCTTCGCCTCCAGACATCAGTCCGGACGCATGATATTGACGACATAGCCTGGGGGCTATATATGAGTTGGGAAGTCGCTTTCAGCGATGAGTTCGATGGAGAATTCGAGGCATTGCCCCAAACGGTCCAAGACGAGCTGTTGGCCTCCGCGAGACTCCTCAGTGCGTTTGGCCCTCAGTTGGGGCGACCGCACGCAGACACTCTGAACGATTCGTCATTCGCGAACATGAAAGAACTGCGCTTCGATGCCGACGACGGTGTGTGGCGGGTGGCGTTCGCGTTCGACCCAAAGCGGCAGG